>Ga0208758_100013_pt1 | contig 425193 bp, 376 predicted proteins | sample LakWasM116_HOW13_2_FD_183930 | JGI IMG/M metagenome (GOLD analysis project Ga0208758, IMG submission 183930) | Freshwater sediment methanotrophic microbial communities from Lake Washington under simulated oxygen tension - Sediment Metagenome... | ecosystem: Environmental > Aquatic > Freshwater... | reverse complement strand
CGATCAAGCCGCACAACCACTTCACCGGCGAGATCTATGTCCTGTCGAAAGACGAAGGCGGCCGTCACACCCCGTTCTTCAACAACTATCGTCCACAGTTCTACTTCCGTACGACGGACGTGACTGGCTCGATCGAGTTGCCAGCGGACAAAGAAATGGTTATGCCAGGCGATAACGTGTCGATCACCGTCAAGCTGATCAACCCGATCGCGATGGAAGAAGGTCTGCGCTTCGCAATCCGCGAAGGCGGCCGTACCGTCGGCGCTGGCGTTGTTGCCAAGATCCTGTCGGAAGCAGCTGGCAAGTAATTGAGTTCGGAGCGGCCCGTCCGCTCCCGCCTCAGTAACTGAAGCAGTTAAACAACGGGGCAGGGCCGGAAGGCTTTGCCCCGTTGATTCTGTAGTACAATGTCGGTCCCATATTGCCGCGCTATCGAGCACGGTTCGTTCTTTAGAGGAAAATCATGTCCGCACCAAACCAGAAAATCCGTATTCGCCTGAAAGCGTTCGATTACAAGCTGATCGACCAGTCCGCACTGGAAATCGTTGACACCGCGAAGCGCACCGGCGCCGTTGTCAAGGGCCCAGTTCCACTGCCAACCCGTATCCAGCGTTTTGACGTTCTGCGTTCGCCGCACGTCAACAAGACCTCGCGCGACCAGTTCGAAATCCGTACGCACCAGCGTCTGATGGACATCGTCGACCCAACGGACAAGACCGTTGACGCGCTGATGAAGCTGGATCTGCCAGCAGGTGTAGACGTAGAGATCAAACTGCAATAATTGTAGTTTTGCCGCTGGCACAGTGATGTGCCGGCAAGTCGGGGCCGGGCGAGTTCGCTGCAAAGCGAATGACCCCGGCCCCGATGCATTTGGCGGCGATGTCCGGTCGCCGTCCCTCTTTTTATGGTTGTCTCGGCTGGATGGCCAGCAGCCGCATGCCGCTGGGGTACACACGCTGATTGACTGCGTCCAGCAGTACTTTCCCTTCGCTGCTGTTCCAGTGAACCAGCGGCCGGGACTTCAATTCTGCGCACAGCGCGCTTTCCAGCAGCGGCCTGCCAATCTCGTCATTCGCCTTGCCCGGCGCAGCCAGGGATAGCGGGTAAAAACCGCGCGCATCGACAATGTGCCACACCAGCGCGAACGGTCCCGGCATGCGGTGGGCGCACGCGCGCTCATCGTTCTTGTCGCCGTATCGATCGCTGTACATGCCGCCATTGAATTGCACGATGCTATAGACGCCTGGCAGTTCAAAGTGTACGCCGGCGGCGATGCGTTCGGCCGTAGCGTGTCCAAGTAACAGCCTGACCCCGGTAAAACCTTCCGGGACAATCACCCCGCACAGATAGCACGTGCCGACCACTGCGAACATGATAGCGACAGCGATGCCTGTCCTGCCTTTCATCGCTGCCTCTCTGCCGCAGCTTCGCACACATCCTTAGACATGGCCGATACCGCGCGCCATCAAGGTCGCGGCCAGAGGAATGAACGCGAGCAGGAGCATCTGGATCATGATCAGCTTGCGAACACGCAGAATTGACTGCGGCGTCGGCACGAAACGCACGTCGCGCTTGAAGGCAGCAGTCCATTTGCTGAACTGTACGGTGGGCAAAATCGACAGCAGGCCGACCGCCACGAACAAGGTGACCTTGGTGTGGAAGATGGGATTGGCCAGATAGTAGGCGCTGCCCTTGGCGCCCCACAGCACCCGTGCCACGCCGCTTCCCAGTGTGAGCGCCGCGAAGGCGCCATAAGCGGCATCGATACGGCGCAGGCGCGGCAGGGTCAGACCGGCGGCACCCGGCTGGCAGACAGCCAGTTCGACCGCCAGCAGCGCGACCATGACGATGAGGGAAGCGAAATGGGCATAGGCAAGCAAGGCGTCGGTCATGGTATTTTCGTCAAAAAAAGTGTGCGCGAGTTTAGCATTGTTTTGGCCGGGTAGAATGGGCCTGCCTCATTCCTTACCACTCGCCCGTCATGTCCAATGCCTCCACTTTTTACGCTGCCCTTGCCAATGGTGTTTTGATCCTGCATATCGGCATCGTCGTGTTCATTGTTGCCGGGCTGGTGCTGGTATTGGCCGGAGGCGCGCTGGGCTGGCGCTGGGTGCGCAATCTCTGGTTCCGCAGCGCGCATCTGGCTGCCATTGTGGTCGTTGCGATGGAGGCGTGGGCGGGCATTGTTTGCCCGCTGACCACGCTGGAGCAATGGTTGCGCTTGCAGGCCGGTGAGGCCGCTTACGGCGGTGACTTCATTGCCCATTGGCTGGGACGCTTGCTCTACTATCAGGCTGAGCCTTGGGTGTTTATCCTGCTCTACTCCGGTTTCGGACTACTCGTGGTGGCTAGTTGGTGGTTGGTGCGTCCGAGGCCGCGCTTGGCTCGTGGTGGATAAGGTGCGGCCCCTTGGGGATCCACCCTACACTAATTAACTGGTCGCGGGCCTCCGCAGGAGATACCGATCAGACATGGCGGTTCTATGTGTTTTTTGGGATACTCTGCCAATGACCAAAACCATCCTGATTGTGGAAGACGAGCAGGCGATTGCCGACAGCATCGCCTACGCCCTGCGTACCGACGGTTTCGCGCCGCAGCATGTGACCTTGGGCCAACAGGCCCTGGCGGCAATGCGCTCAGGTGGACCCTCCCTGATCGTGCTCGATGTGGGACTGCCCGACATGAACGGCTTTGAGGTGTGCCGCCAGTTGCGCCAGTTCTCGGACGTGCCGGTCATCTTCCTGACGGCCCGCAGCGACGAGATCGACCGCATTGTGGGCCTGGAGATCGGCGCCGACGATTATGTCACCAAGCCGTTTTCGCCACGCGAACTGGTCGCACGCATCCGTGTCGTGCTGCGCCGCCTGGCGCCTGCAACGCCGGTCGCGCCCGCCAAGACCGGCTTCGAACTGCGCGAAGCCGAGGCGCGCATTCTGTACCACGGCACGCCGCTCGACCTGACCCGTTATGAATACCTGTTGCTCAAGGCCCTGACCGAGCATCCCGGCCATGTGCTGTCGCGCGCCCAGCTGATGGACCGGGTCTGGGCCGATGCGCCCGATACCCTGGATCGCACGGTGGACGCCCACGTCAAATCGCTGCGCGCCAAGTTGCGCGTGATCGATCCGGACGCCGATCCGATCCAGACCCACCGCGGCATGGGATACAGCGTCGCACCGGCATGAGGATCGGCCTGCGCATCCTGCTCGGCTATTTCCTGATTGTCGGGCTGGCGGCGTGGTTCCTGTTGACGGTCTTCGTGCAGCAGGTCAAGCCGGGCGTGCGCGCCACCATGGAAGACACCCTGGTCGACACCGCCCAGCTGCTGGCCGTGATGGTGGCCGACGACGTCAGGAACGGCACGGTGGCGCAGTCGCCCATGATGGCACGCATCCAGTCGGTGACCCAGCGCGATGTGAACATCCAGATCGCCGGATTGAACAAGAAGCGCCTGAATTACCGCGTCTACATCACCGATGCGCGCGGCATCGTCGTGTTCGATTCCCTGAGCCAGGCGGTAGGGAAAGATTATTCGCGCTGGAACGATGTCTACCTGACCCTGCGCGGCGGGTATGGGGCGCGCAGCACGAAGGCGCGGGAGTACGATGAGGACAGCACCGTCATGCATGTGGCCGCGCCTATCCGCGATGGCGAACGCATCATTGGCGTGCTTACGATCGCAAAGCCGAATGCGACCGTGCAGCCGTTTGTCGAGCGCAGCCAGCGCATCATCCTGGAACGGGGCGCCCTGCTGCTCGGCCTGTCGCTGCTGATCGGCGTGGTGTTCGCCTGGTGGCTGAACCGCTCGCTAAGCAGCCTGACGCGCTATGTGGCCGACGTGGAGGCGGGCAAGAAGGCGAGCTTGCCGAAGCTGGGCAAGAATGAAATCGGCCGGCTGGGGCGGGCGCTCGATGCGATGCGTACCCGGCTTGAGGGCAAGGAATATGTCGAAGAGCTGATGCATACCCTGGCGCATGAGCTCAAGAGCCCGATCGCGGCCATCCAGAGCTCCGCCGAGCTGATGCAGGAGGACATGCCGCCCGCCGAACGTCGCCATTTCCTTGGCAATATACTGAACCAGAACCTGCGCCAGAAGCAATTGATCGACAAGCTACTGGCACTCATACGCGTGGAAAAGCAGCAGCACCTGGCCGCACCCGAGCGGCTGATGCTCGGCGAACTCATCGCGCAGGCACGCATCGACTGCGAAGCGAAGTATCTGGCGCGCGGCTTGACCCTGGCCGTGCGCGCCGAAGAGCTGAGCTTGCTGGGTGACCCTTTGCTGCTGCGTCAGGCGCTGGGCAATCTGCTCGACAACGCCGCTGATTTCTCCCCGCAGGGCGCCGTGGTGGAGCTGAACGCTTTCGTGCGCCGCGACGCGATCGCCATCACTGTGCGCGACCATGGTCCCGGTATGCCGGTGTATGCGCTGGACAAGGTGTTCGACCGTTTCTATTCCCTGCCGCGTCCCGATGGGGCCAAGAGCACCGGCCTGGGCTTGCCCTTCGTGCGCGAAGTGGCATCGCTTCACAGGGGCCGGGTCAGCGTAGTCAATCACCAGGACGGCGGTGCGATTGCGCTGCTGGAGCTGCCGCTGGCCTGAACGCTCACTTCACATTCAACGCATCATGCGCGCACAGGCGTTTTTTACACTGGGGTTTCCACTACCAAAGGATGCCTCATGCAAAAAATGCTGCTATTTAAAATACTCGCCATCCTGGGGCTGACGATTCTCATCTGCTTGCCGATGTCGATGATCGAACATACCGTACGCGAGCGCGGGCAATTCCGGGCGGAAGCGGTCGCCAGCGTGGCGGCCGAATCGGTGCGCGAGCAAACCGTGGTCGGGCCGCTGCTGGTGATCGACTACAAGGAAGAGTACGAGGAACTGGTCGAGGTAGCCGGCGACAAGGCGGGCAAGAAGGAAATGATCACCCGCAGCGCCGATCGCCAAATGCTGGTATTCCCCAACAACCTGGACGTCAAGGGCAACATCGACACCAACCGGCGTTATCGCGGCATCCACCAGGTACTGATTTTCAGCGGCCAGTATGCGATGGACGGCGACTTCACCGTTCCCGCCCGCAGCAGCCTCCCCAGGACCAACAAGACAGCGCGTGTCACCGTGGGCAAGACGCGACTGAGCCTTGGCATTGCGGACGTACGCGGCATCCAGAACATTCCCAAGGTCGACTGGGACGGAAAATCCTTCGAGTTTGAACAGGGAGCCGGCCTGGCGTCGATGTCGAGCGGGCTGCATGCCGATCTGGCCGGCGGCCCGCAAGAGCTTGCCACCAGCGCGAAGTTCCACTTCAACCTGGGCCTGGATGGCATTGAACGCCAGCATTTCGCGCCTGTCGGCAAGAACAACAAGTTCGCACTCAGTTCCAACTGGGCGCACCCGCAGTTCGGCGGCCTGTTCCTGCCGTCCATGAAGGGCCGCAGCATTACCGACGCCGGCTTCTCGGTGACCTGGAACATCTCCTCGCTGTCGACCAATGCTCAGCAGCAGTTGATCAATGGGGAAGCCGACCTGGCCAACAAGGATGCGACCTTGCACAAGGTGGACCGCTTCAGCGTGGGCTTCATCGAGCCGGTCAATGTGTATTCGATGTCCGAGCGTGCCACCAAGTACGGCCTGCTGTTTGTGGCGCTGACTTTTGCTGCGTTTTTTGTGTTCGAAATCTTGAAGCGGCTGCCGATTCACCCGGTGCAGTACCTGATGGTGGGCCTGGCGCTGGTGCTGTTCTTCCTGCTGCTGCTCAGCTTGGCGGAAAGGATCGATTTCCTCGTCGCTTATCTGATCGCGAGCGTTGCCTGTATTGTGCTGATCGGCTTTTACCTGTCCTACGTGCTGCGCGACTGGCGCCGCGGCGTGGCCTTTGGCAGCGCGCTGACCATGCTGTATGGGGCGCTGTATGGCCTGTTGATTTCGGAAAGCAATGCGCTGGTGATGGGCAGTATTCTGCTGTTCGCAGTGCTGGCGGCGATCATGGTGGCGACGCGCAAGGTGGATTGGTATCAGATCGGGAAGGCGGATTTTATTCCGGCTTGACGCGCGAGACGGTGGGCACTCCGTGCCCACCGTGTCGCGCGAATAGCGTATTAGTCCTTGCTGCCCGTAGTCCAGCGCAATCCATACCCAAAGCGCCTGTCCATCAACTGGTGCGCGCTCTCGCGGCCTTGCTGAGCGAAATACTCGACCAGCTTGGTCACCTGCAGATTGCCGTTGTTGTTTTCAATCATGGCAATCGCGCACATCATCTGGTTGCCGCCGCCGTCCAGACGCACTTCGATCGGTGCCTGCTCCGGCATGTTGATCGTGACCACGCCGTCGGTCGCGGCCCAGTTCGGCGCTCCCTGATAAATGAAGGCGAAAATCAGGGCGCGCTTGATGTGGGCGAAGTGCTCGCCGTTGATGTAGATGTTCTCGCCGCCGCTGACCTGGCCGGTGCGGTCATCGCCTTCCAGCTTGATGAAGGGCGGACGGTCGAAGTCGCCCCAGGCATTGCCCAGCGCCTGTACCAGGCCGGGACGGCCGTCGCTCATCTCGTACATGCAGCCCAGGTCCAGATCGATGCCGGTGGGCGCCGCGGGGGCGCCGGTCAGCTTGGCCAGGAAGCCTTGCTTCTGCGGTGCGCCGGCGCCTTGCGGGCGCTGGTTCCAGTTCAGGTTGACATGAATGCGGCCATAGCCACGTCCACCGCTGCGCTTGTCCAGCGATACCTTGTCACCGCGCTTTTCCAGCGTGATCTTGGACAGGGAGATTTTTTTCGCCTCGGGAGCCGGCGCGGCCGGAGCCGGAGCCGGAGCGGGTGCCGCGGGCGCCGCTTCGGTGCCGCCGAAGTGTTTCAGCAGCGCCGACAGGCCGCCATTGAAACCCTGGCCCACGGCGCCGAAGCGCCAGACGCCATCCTTGCGATAGATTTCACCGACAATGACGGCTTTTTCCTCGTTGAAATCAGCGCCGGACAAGGGAAACTGCGCGCTGCCCAACGTCATGCTGCTGGCGCCGATGTTGCGCATGGTGCCGTTGCCGTCGATGGCGGCCACAAAGACCAGCTTGGAGATTGCAGCCGGCAGTGCGTCCAGGTTGAGCGCGAAGCTGGCCTTGCTGCCCGCCAGCTCCAGCTTGATCTCGCCGGCCGGGCTGGCCAGCTGGTTGTAGAACACCATGTAGCGCTCGTCGGAGAGCTTCTCGTTGCTGTCGAGGCCGAAGCAGGAGACATCGACCGACATGCCGGCCGCATTGATGTCGAGAACTGCATTGAAGGGCGAGTTGCAGCCGAGGTCGGCGAGCTTGCCTTTTTGTCCGCGCGTAAATGTGGTCACGATGCTTTCCTTTTGACTGGGTTCAGAATCAGACTTCCCGCGGCACACCCGAGTTCACGGGAGGCGGCGTTTCGTGATGCGCGCCGAACACGTTCGACTGCTCGATCATGCGCTCGGCCCAGGCCCGGTGTGTCGCCACTTCGCACATCGAATTATGCATCTGGAACACGGCCGGGCTGTTGACGTCCAGGATAGCCTGCGCCGCCGCCAGGTCGTTCGGCTTGACCCGGTAGTGCTGCTCGATGGGCGCGATCTGGCTGGGGTGGATGGCGGTCTTGCCGACCATACCGTAAGCCATGTCTTCCGCTACTTCCTGGTCCAGCAGTTCCGGCAGGTCCAGGTGTTCGAACACGGGCGCGGTCAGCACGAAACCGTAAGGGCGGAAGGTGGTGACCAGGCGCGCGATGACGGGGCCCAGCGGCGTACGGTACAAGGTCATGTTGCGCGGACGGCGCAGGCCCAGCAGGGCCAGCAGGTCGTTGCCGCCGATGCGCAGCGCCAGAATGCGCTGGCGCACGCCCGGCGCTTCCAGTGTTTTGCGGAACTGGCGCATTTCCCAATCGTTGAATACCTCGGCCGTCTCAAGGGTGGGCATGAGCATGTGCTCGGTGTTGCGCACCTGCTTGAAGTAGGCCTCGAAGTTGTAACGGGTAGCTTTGGGGATGACGAAGCCGGCCAGTTTGTCGGCGCCCGGCATGGCCAGCACGCGCGCCATGACTTCGGGATTGCGCACGCGGACGAAGCGTTCGGCGCTGCTGTCGCTTTTCATGTTCGCCAGCACGACCGACAGGTTGAACAGCGCCCAGCTCAGGTCAGCGTCGGCCACCGCGTCCTCGGTGCAGAAGATCAGCGAGCGCACGTGTCCCATGCGCTCTCCATTGGCCACTTCCATCAAGTGTTTGTGATTCGCCGGCACATACAGCGACGCACCCATCGACTTAACCATCCAGTGCACTCCTAATCAGGGAAACGGCGTGATACGGCAACGAAGCGTCGACAATCACGGGAATCTTTTTTTCCTGCGCCAGCAGGGCCAGGTGCGCCACTTGCGGCGCGGCGGCGTCGCGCAGGATCAGCAGGCGCGGGCTGCGGCGCAGCAGCACGCGGGTCGCTTCGCCGATACCCGGCTTGATCATGTTCACGTCCGCGATACCGTGCTGCGCTTGCGCGGCCAGCATGTAATCGCGCGAGACAGCGCCCGCCTGCCTGCGGTCGACCGCTTCCGCCGGCGGCGCGCCTTCTTTCTCCACAATGGCCAATGCGGCAGCAACCAGCCCATCGGCGAAGGTTTGCGACTGGTCCTGGGCTTCGAACTGCTGATAGTACACGCAGCCGTGGAAGTCGTTCGGGCCGATTGCCTCGTTCAAAATCGAGCGGCTGATCAAGCCCGACACGGTCGCGTTCAATATGCTTGATGGTATCAGGTAGTCTTCGACGGAGGCCGCACACGCGGCTGTGCCCGCCAAGTCGGACAGTACATATAGACCCCCATCGATGCGGGTGCCGCGGCGCGTGTTGAATTCGTCGATGGCGGCAGTCAATTCGCGCGAGATCACGCCCTTGCCGGTCCAGCCGTCAACAAAAACCAGCGATTCAGACGCATGGCCGGCCGCCAGGATGTGTTCCAGCGCGACCTGGTCGATACCGCGGTCGCGGATGATCGAGACCGAGTAGTGGATGCAATCGCGTTCATGCACCTGTTTGAGCAGGCTGTTGAGAACGACACCGACCGGCGTGCCGGCACGCGCCAGCGACACCAGGGTCACGGCGCCGCTGCGGCGCTGGGCGATTAGCGAGGCCAGCGCCAGGCAGTCGCGCGCCATGCGTTCGGTATTGGCGGCGCAGGCTTCGCGGAACACGTTCAGGTAACGCTCGGATGGCAGCGATTCTGGCGACAGCATCTCGCTGTAGTGGCGCTGGCCCGACTGGATCAGGAATTCCTTGTGCGCCACGTCGACGAAATCGGCCAGCGGGAGCGGCTTGAGCAGGAACTGGACGTCGCCGCTGCGGTAGCTGCCGGAAAAACCTGGGGCCGCGTTCATAGCGCCTCCATGGTCAGGCCGGCCAGCTGGGTGCGGCGCGGCACGATGGCGTAGTCGCAGGCGGCCATGAAGCGCGCGTCGCTCTTGCTGTCGCCCATGCCGAAGGTGAGGATGTCGCCGTGCTCCGCGCGCAGGCGCGCCGTCACGTGCGCAACCGCATGCGACTTGTTGAGCGCGTTGGGCAGGATCGCCAGGTTATTCCCGTTGCGATGGATGAAATAGTCCCGCTTGCCCTCGTTCAGCCAGGGTTGGACCACCTCGCGCTCGATCTGTTCCAGGTTGGCGCCGATCTTGTGCGGGTCCTTGATGACCAGGTAAAACGGGGTGGCGAAATCTTCGATCAGGCGTGCGCGCCCGCCGTAGCCGGTACGCCCGGCCCAGGCGTCGATCACGCCCGCGAGTTGCTGCAGGCCGGGCAGGGCGGCCAGCATGGCCACCCGCATCTGGTCCAGCCAGGGTTGGTCGACGCTGCCGTCGGGCAGCAACACGACCCCGCCGTAGTCGAGCACGGCGTAGCTGTGGAAGTCGATGCCGACCCGTTGGAAGGCATTCAGGTTGCGCGCCGTGGTCGGGATCATGGTCATGCCGGCCTGGGCAAACGCGATGAAGTCGCGCTGCAGGGGCGTGGTGTACGAAATCGGGCTGCCGTCTTTCAGGAAGGCGGCAGGCTCCAGGGCATCTTTCCCATCGCATTTTTCGAGCGACTGGAAGAGGGTATCGTCCAGGTCGGCGAACAGGAATTTTTCAAACTTCTTCGACATGTGTCTCGTTCGTAAAGTGAAGCAGGCGCCCTTTGAGCGTCTCTGCGAGTTGCAACAGCGCCGGGGTGGGCGGTGTTTCGTGGCATATCAGCACGTGGTCGTACTGGCCGGGGGTGACGTTATACAGGAAGTTGGCCACGCCTTCGCCGTAATTGTCGGGGAAGGTGAGGGCGGCGCCGACCGCGCCCCAGGTCAGGATGGGCGAGCGCGTGGTCGACTGCACCACCACGTCGGCGCCCAACTGCTCGAGCGCAGCACCGAGCAGATATGAGGGGTGCATGAATTCGCCTGTGCCAAGGACCAGGATTTTGTCGCCAGGCGCGAACCCGGCGGCCAGGCGGGCTGCCAGCGCTTTCGCGGCAGGGAGCGGGCCGTGCAGGCCGAAACGCCCGAACACGGGGCTGGCGCCGCGGTCGGCTGTGGCGTCAAACAGCTGGGCCGGGGCGCCGCCGTCCGCCAGCTGACCGGGAGTGAAGGAAAATTCGCCGTTGACCGGGGCGGCGATGCTGACCGGCAGGCCGAAGCGCTCGCTCAGTGCGGCGCTGGCGGCTTCACCCATGAAGTTGGTGATGGTGGCCAGATGCACCCGGGCGATGCCGGGATTGAGCCTGCGCACTGCGTTCGACAGGTTCAGGAAGGTGTTGCCGGTGCTGGCTTCATCGTCCACCAGCACCAGGGCGCGCGCCGTGAGCAGAAGTTCACGGGTGCGCGCGTCCGGCGGCATGTGCAGGAACTGGCGCGGTGCGTGGCTGTGGGCTTCTTCGAATTCGATGATGGGCGCGTCGCCCACGCGGTAACGCGAGGTGTGCAGGAACAGGCCTTCGCGGCCTTCCTTGGCGCGCAGCCAGGCTTCGAACACACCCTGGCCCAGGCCGATGGCGGTTTCCGCCATGGCAATGAAAACCACCGGGCCGGGCAGTTCGGGCACGTCGGCGGCCAGGCTGGCGTGGATCGCGGTCATGGCCGAGGGCCGCACCGGCCAGTGCTTGCCCAGCACCTTGGACAGGAACAGAAAGCCGCGCTTGGCGTTGGCGCGCGCGGCAAAGCCCATGATCTCGTCGAGCGGGAAACGGCTCTCGCGGATCGTCAGCGACAGCTCGCCGGTGGGCAGGGATTGCCGGTATGTCGTTGGCTCAGACACTAGACCAGCTCCACCGAGGTCAGTTCCGCCGGCGAGGTGAGCTCGGCCACGCGGATCCCATTGCGCACCGGCGGCACCACGACGGTGCCGAAGCCGTCGGCGAAGCCCTTCAGGGCGATCCACGGCAGATTGGGACCGGCCACGCAGGCCATGCCGATACCGCCCGACATGCGCGGGTTGATTTCCAGCAGGCGCAGTTCGCCCGCACCTTCGCGGTATTGCACATTGAAGCTGCCGTTCAGGCCATAGGTTTGTGCGAGTTCGGCGGTGGCGTCGAGGATGTCCTGGCGCATGTCGATCAACTGGCCGCGGCCGGCCTGCATCGGCTTCTTGCGCGCCACGGCGGCGACCAGGCGGCCGTTATCGCCCACGCAGTCGACGCTGTACTCATGGCCGTCCAGGTATTCCATCAGCAGCATGCTACGGAATTCGCCCAGCTCGGCCAGGCCGCGCCGCATGTCGTCCAGGCCGATGTGATACTGGGCGCCGGCCAGCAGCAGGGCGGCGCTGCTGCGTTCCTCGTCCAGGATGGCGAAACCCAGGCCGAACACGGAGCGCGACGGTTTGACGCACAGCTTGGGGTGGCGCGTGCGCAGCTCGGCGTAGGCGGCATCGAACTGGGCCAGGGTGGTGAACTCGCGGAACTCGGCCACCGGCGCAATGTCTACCTTGGTGCCCGCGTAGAAGCGCGCCTTGTCGTGAATCATTTCCAGCGCTTCCGGTGTGCCGGCCGAGAGCACACGCGTGCCCTGTGCGGCAAAACGCGCATGCTGGCCGGCCAGCATGGTCGATTCACGGCCGGGAATGAAGATATCGATACGGTGCTCGCGGCAGAAGGCGAGGGACCAGTCGAGGTAGGCTTCCTTGTCCATGCCGGTCGGCTCGACGAAAAATTCGTGGGCCACGCGCGAGGCGGTCGCGTGCGGATTGGCATTGGTGTAGATGATATGGAAGCGGCCGTCGGTATCGGCTTCCCGAATGAGATTGATCGCCGCATACACGGACGAGAACGTCCTGTTGAACCAGACACGCATGATTACTGATCTTTCTTTTCTAATTTCTACTGTTTAAGCTAAAAGGCGATGCTGCCGGGCCAGCCTGAGCCAGCCCGGGTATTCGGTCATCAGGAGGTCGTACAGGGCTTCGTCGGAATGCTCGTCGGGCGCGTTGACCGAAAAGAAGTCCGCATTGTCGATCAGGCGGCCATCGAGTTCGTCCAGCTTTTCCAGGAAAGGAAAATCCGAGTCGGCAAAGGCGGTCAGGGATCTGTTCTTCGATTTCCTGCCCTTGCCGATACCCATGAATTGCCAGAAGATGGCTTCGTGGCTGGCCCAGCGTAATTGTTTTTCGGTCAGGGGTTTATCCGAGGTGCTGCCGTCGGTCACGAACATGACGAACACGGGCAGGGCGGAGGTAATGGGCGACTTGCGCTCGCCGCCCTGGCTGTCCGGGTAGTAATACTTGCGCACGGCTTCCATCGCACGCCCGTAGCGGGTATCGCCTTCGAGCGGGTGGGCCTTGATGACCTGCTTGATGTAATCCTGGGCGTTCTCTGGCCGCATGGGCGCCGGCTGGTGCACGGCGGATCCGAACAGGAAGACATCGATCTCGCCATCATCGTCGAACTTGCAGCCCAGCGCCAGGATACGGTCGGCAAAGCGCTGCACCAGGCCCTTGCTGTAGAGCGAGCTCATCGAACCGGAAATGTCCAGCACCAGGGCCACCTTGGCGCGGTGGTCCGCCAACCCGGCTTTCTGCAGCGACACGCCGGCCTGCTTGACGAGGCTGACCAGATGGGGCGCCTTGGCTTCGATGCGTTTTTCCAGCGAGATCTTTGAAGCGGAGGAGGGAGCCGCAGCTGCGGCAGGTGCCGGCTGATCGGCCGCGACGGCGCCGCCAAAGTGGGCTACCAGCGCGTCCAGGCCGCCGTTGAAGCCCTGGCCGATGGCCATGCAGCGCCACTGTCCATCCTTGCGGTACAGACTGCCAAGCATGACGGCGCGCTCCTGCGAAAAATCGGCGCCGCCAAAGCTGTAGCGCGCCTGTTCGCTGCTGCCATCGAGCAGGCGCAGGTAGCCGCTGCCCAGCTGGGACAAGGTGCCGGCGCCATCGACGCTGGCGGTAAAGACCAACTGGTCGATCGAGGCGGGCAGCTTGCTGGTATCCACGGCAAACGCCAGCGCATCGCCGGCAACGGTAGCGATCTCGACGCCGCCGCACGGCGTGCGCGGCTGATTGAAGAAGGTCATGTAGCGCTCATCGGACAGCTTGCCCGCGGCATCCAGACCAAAGCAGGCGAAGTCGAGCGGCAGTCCGGCGGCGCCCAGTCCGATGGTGACCCGGCCGCCCGGCGCGAGCGTGTCAAGGGGAAGGCGCTGGCCTTTGGCGAATGCGTGCATGATGTGCGCTTGGCTCCCTGTAGTGTTCTGAGAAATAAACTGTATGTATCGCTTGCGCCGACCAGACGCTAAAACGCCCGCAAGGCGGCGCCGGGGTGGCGCCTGCCTTGCGGGCGAGGTACAACGGTCCTGCTGTCAGACCGGTCGCTGGTCTGTTGCTTACGAGCGATTAAGCATTGACGCCGAAGGAGCGTGCCAGAGGGCCCAGGCCGCCTGCGAAACCCTGGCCGATGGCCTTGAACTTCCATTCCGCGCCGGCGCGATACAGTTCGCCGAAGATCATCGCGGTTTCGGTCGAGCCGTCTTCCGACAGGTCGTAGCGCGCCAGTTCCTTGTCGCCGTCGGCGTTCAGGCAGCGGATGTAGGCCTTGCTGACCTGGCCGAAGTTCTGCTTGCGCGCATCGGCTTCGTGAATGGTCACGCAGAAGGAGATCTTGTCGATGTCGGCCGGTACCTTGGTCAGGTCGACCAGGACTTTTTCGTCATCGCCTTCGCCGGCGCCCGAGGTGTTGTCGCCCTGGTGGGTGACCGAACCGTCGGACGATTTCAGGTTGTTGTAGAAGATGAAGTCGTTGTCGGCGCGGACTTTGCCGTCGGCCTTCTGCATGAAGGCGCTGCCGTCCAGGTCGAATGCGGCGCCGTCGGTCGCGCGCGGATCCCAGCCCAGGCCGATCATGACCTTGGTCAGTCCGGGAGCTTCCTTGCTGAGGTTGACGTTGCCGCCTTTTTGCAAGCTGATTGCCATGTAGAACTCCTTCGTTATATTTGTTGGGGAAGACACTCGCGCCACCGCCACGCCAGCGATAGCGAAACTACAGTATTGCAATTTCCAGTAGTAATATACAGGGCGTGCACCGGACTGTATATGGGTGCGTCGCGTGAGCAAACAAGCACTATTTTTTTCGAAACGAGGTTTTCCGGTCACGCGCCGGGACTCGTTGCTGGACAGAAAGGGGCGCCGCACTTAGACTGGTGTTGTCCCCTGCATCACCGCCACCGAAGCTTTACCCGTCCCCATGACCATCGATCTTGCTACCCGCCGCTCTATCCGCAAGGTAACGCATGCCGATTTCGCCGCCTATCCGATCTGGGAATGGGCGATCGATGAGGAACATGTGGGCAATGAGTCCTTCGTGCGCCCGACCAGTCTGGATCAGGTGCCCGCCTTGGTGGGCAGCAGCTTTATTGTCTCGGCCCGCACCACGCTTAACGATGGCACCTTGCTGCCTTCCTGCCTGGAAGTAACGATGGGCAAGGGAAAGCCGCTCATTGCGCCGATGTTCGTGTTTCTGCTCGACCGACACCTCGATTTTGCGGGCGTGGAGACCACGGCCACCCTGAGCCACTACGCCAAGCGCGTCAATATCTATCCGGTACGCTGGGAGATGGCGGTGCCGCTGGCGGGTGAAACGGCCCTGCGAAGCGGCAAGCTCAACAGCGGCCTGCTGCGCCGTCTGCGTCTGTGGTGGAACCGGGTAGGGGCGCGCGGCGACGGCTTGCTGGTGCCCTAGACGCCTCGGTCAGCGAGCTCCGCGCATTAATCCACTTCACTCCGGTTCGGTTGCGTACGCCTTGCTCCTGCAGGACGGGCAGTACAGCTGGATAATCCGGCCATCGTCCATGCGGACCGAGCCCATGCGCAACTGCTGAATTGTCCAGGTGCCGCGCTTGCCATTGACAAAGGTAACCCGCCCGCCGGTGTAGCACGGGGACCAGTCGAGCAGATGCGCGTCGCTCATGGAAACCTGACCCGACCGTCGAAAATACGCCCTGACCTCCGATGTGCTGAGCGCAAACGCCGCGCATTCAGGACGCGGCTCCTTTTCCGCCCGAGAGGTGGCGCCGCGGTGTTCAATGACCAGCGACCGTATCGCCGGGAGGCGGTTGCGCCTCGGGTTGTGAATGATACCTTCATCGTCGTAGTACGGTGACGCAGTTGCGGCGAGCAGGACAGCGGTGGCGACTAACATATTTACCCTTCAAAATTACCTCACGATCAATCCAGGCGCCTGGCTTGGCCGGGGCCGAAAACAGGAACACAACACATCGACATACCTCCAACTAAGTTGTTGCGTCAAGCCCTTTGTCGCGTTATACTAGCCGGCTTCGGTATGGATTCGTCCTTTTTGAATCTGTCCTTTACTTGGTAGTTAAACATCAGCCCCGCCCAATCGCAGGTGGGAATGGAGAAAAAATGAGCCTAGGCCTTCTCGGTCGCAAGGTTGGTATGATGCGCATCTTCACGGATGACGGGGATTCGATCCCAGTTACCGTGCTCGACGTGTCGAACAACCGTGTTGCGCAAGTCAAAACTCCTGAAACAGACGGTTACTCCGCTGTTCAGGTCGCTTTCGGTCAACGTCGCGCTTCCCGCGTGACCAAGGCAGTAGCGGGTCACCACGCCAAAGCAGGCGTTGAAGCCGGCACCATGCTGCGCGAATTCCGCGTAGACACGGTCGGCGAACTGAAAGCTGGCGATGTTGTCGCCGCTTCCCTGTTCGAAGTCGGTCAGAAGATCGACGTCCAGGGCGTCACGATCGGTAAGGGCTACGCCGGTACCATCAAGCGTCACCACTTCTCGTCGGGTCGTGCTACCCACGGTAACTCGCGTTCGCACAATGTGCCGGGCTCGATCGGTATGGCGCAGGATCCAGGTCGTGTTTTCCCTGGTAAGCGCATGACCGGTCACCTGGGTGATGTTACCCGTACCGTACAGAATCTCGAAATCGCCCGTATCGATGCCGATCGTCAGCTGCTGCTGGTCAAAGGTGCCGTTCCAGGTGCGAAAAATGGCCAGGTCGTCGTTTCGCCAGCCGTCAAAACCAAAGCACAGAAAGGAGCTTAATTATGGAACTCAAGCTTCTTAATGAGCAAGGCCAGGCAGGTTCGAACGTCGCTGCAGCCGATACCGTTTTCGGTCGCGACTACAACGAAGCACTGATCCACCAGATCGTGGTTGCTTACGCTGCTAACGCACGTAGCGGTAACCGCAAGCAGAAAGACCGTGAAGAAGTTCACCACACGACGAAAAAGCCATGGCGCCAAAAAGGTACCGGCCGCGCGCGTGCTGGTATGTCGTCCTCGCCTCTGTGGCGCGGCGGCGGTCGGATTTTCCCGAACTCGCCTGACGAAAACTTCACCCACAAAGTGAACAAGAAAATGTATCGCGCAGGTATCTGCTCGATCCTGTCCCAGCTGGCACGCGAAGAGCGCCTGGTTGTGGTCGAGTCGCTGACTGTCGATGCGCCAAAAACCAAGCTGCTGTCGCAAAAGCTGCAGGGCATGGGTCTGGAATCGGTCATGATCATCACCGACACCACCGACGAGAACCTGCTGCTGGCATCGCGCAACCTGCCGAACGTGCTCGTCGTTGAGCCACGTCACGCGGATCCGATGTCGCTGGTGTTCTACAAAAAAATCGTGGTCACCAAGGCAGCACTGACCATGATCGAGGAGATGTTCGCATGAGCGGCGTAATCAAATTCAGCGAAGAGCGCCTGATGAAGGTGCTCCAGGCGCCGGTCATTTCCGAGAAGGCCACCATGGTCGCGGAAAAGAACGAGCAGATCGTGTTCCGTGTTTTGCCGGATGCGACCAAGCCTGAAATCAAGGCAGCCGTTGAACTGTTGTTCAAGGTTGAAGTCCTGTCGGTCCAGACAGTCAATCGCGAAGGTAAGCAAAAGCGTTCGGGCCGTTTCAATGGCCGTCGCAACCATACCAAGCGTGCTTTCGTGTGCCTGAAGCCTGGCCAGGAAATCAACTTCTCCGAGGAGGCTAAATAATGGCACTCGTAAAGATGAAACCAACCTCGCCAGGCCGTCGCGGCATGGTGAAGGTTGTGAACGCCGACCTGTACAAAGGTCGTCCGTTTGCAGCCCTGGTTGAAAAGAAATCGAAAACTGCTGGCCGTAACAACAACGGTCACATCACCACCCGCCACATCGGCGGCGGTCACAAGCAGCACTATCGCCTGATCGACTTCAAGCGTCAGAAGGATGGTATTCCGGCAAAGGTTGAGCGTATCGAATACGATCCTAACCGTACCGCGAACATCGCCCTGCTGTGCTACGCAGACGGTGAGCGCCAGTACATCATCGCCACCAAGGGCATGTCCGTTGGCGATTCGGTGATGAACGGTTCGGAAGCGCCTATCAAGTCGGGCAACTGCCTGCCTATCCGTAACATCCCGGTCGGTACCGTGATGCATTGCGTCGAAATGCTGCCAGGTAAGGGTGCCCAGATGGCCCGTACCGCCGGCGCCGGCGTCGTGCTGATGGCACGCGAAGGCACCTACGCTCAAGTGCGTCTGCGCTCGGGTGAAGTACGCCGCGTGCACATCGAGTGCCGCGCAACCGTTGGCGAAGTCGGCAATGCCGAGCACAGCCTGCGCAAGATCGGTAAAGCTGGTGCGATGCGCTGGCGCGGTGTTCGTCCTACCGTCCGCGGTGTGGTCATGAACCCGGTCGATCACCCGCACGGTGGTGGTGAAGGTAAAACCGCAGCTGGTCGTCATCCAGTGTCGCCTTGGGGCCAACAGACGAAGGGTAAGAAGACGCGCCGTAACAAGCGTACGACTTCGATGATCGTCTCGCGCCGCGGCAAGAAATAAGGATAAGACATGACACGTTCATTGAAAAAAGGGCCGTTCACCGACGCCCACCTGGTGAAAAAAGTCGAAACCGCGCAAGCGAACAAAGACAAAAAGCCAGTAAAAACCTGGTCGCGCCGCTCGACCATCACGCCTGACTTCATCGGCCTGACGATCGCGGTTCACAATGGCAAGCTGCACGTGCCAGTGTATGTTTCCGAGAACATGGTTGGTCACAAGCTCGGCGAATTCGCACTGACCCGTACGTTCAAGGGCCATGCCGCTGACAAGAAGGCGAAGAAATAATGGAAACCAAAGCTATCCTCAAAGGTGTGCGCCTGTCCGACCAAAAAGGTCGCCTGGTTGCCGATCTGATCCGTGGCAAGAAAGTTGACGCAGCACTCAACATCTTGCAGTTCAGCCCGAAAAAAGGTGCAACGATCATCAAGAAGGTTCTGGAGTCCGCCATCGCGAACGCCGAGCACAATGATGGCGCCGACATCGACGAGCTGAAAGTTGTTCAGATCTACGTTGAAAAGGGTCCGATCCTCAAGCGCTTCACCGCACGCGCTAAGGGCCGGGGTGATCGTATCTCGAAACAATCCTGTCACATCTACGTGACTGTCGGCAACTAAGGGGTCACGATGGGACAGAAGATTCATCCAACAGGCTTTCGCCTGTCAGTAACCCGTAACTGGGCTTCGCGTTGGTACGCTGGCAATGGTAACTTTGCCGCGATGCTGAACGAGGACCTAAAGGCACGTGCTTATCTGAAAAAGAAACTGAAGAACGCTTCGGTTGGCCGCATCGTCATCGAGCGTCCTGCCAAGAACGCGCGCTTCACGATCTACAGCTCGCGCCCAGGCGTGGTCATTGGTAAAAAAGGCGAAGACATCGAAGTACTGAAGTCGGCCTTGACCAAGATCATGGGCGTGCCGGTTCACGTGAACATCGAAGAGATCCGCAAGCCGGAAATCGACTCGCAACTGATCGCCGATTCGATTTCGCAGCAGCTGGAAAAACGCATCATGTTCCGTCGCGCAATGAAGCGCGCGATGCAAAATGCCATGCGCCTCGGCGCCCTGGGCATCAAGATCATGTCGTCCGGCCGTCTGAACGGTATCGAAATCGCCCGTAAAGAGTGGTATCGCGAAGGCCGCGTGCCTCTGCACACCCTGCGCGCCGATATCGACTACGGTACCAGCGAAGCTGCAACGACCTACGGCATCATCGGTGTCAAGGTCTGGGTATACAAGGGTGACCGCGCGCCGAACGGCGATGCACCAGTCATCGATACCCCGGCTGACGAGAAGAAGAGCCGCGGCCCGCGCCGTGACGATGGCAAACCAGCTGGCCGTCCGCGTCCAGCCGGCGCCCCTGGTCGTCCAGGTTCAACCCCGACTGGCGCTCCAGCCGTCCGTGCTCGTCCTGCAGTCGCAGTGAAGAAGCCTGACGCTGCTGCCGCTCCAGCCGAGAAAGCAGGAGAATAAACCATGCTGCAACCAGCACGCAGGAAGTATCGTAAAGAGCAGAAAGGCCGTAACACCGGCATTTCGCACACCCGCGGCACCGCGGTCTCGTTCGGCGAATTCGGTCTGAAGGCAGTTGCCCGCGGCCGTATCACCGCGCGTCAGATCGAAGCAGCACGTCGCGCCATGACCCGTCACATCAAACGTGGCGGCCGTATCTGGATCCGCATTTTCCCGGACAAGCCGATTTCGAACAAGCCAGCTGAAGTTCGTATGGGTAACGGTAAAGGCAATCCTGAGTACTACGTCGCTGAAATTCAGCCAGGCAAAGTACTGTACGAAATGGATGGCGTTGACGAGGCTCTGGCACGGGAAGCATTCCGTCTGGCCGCAGCCAAACTGCCACTGGCGACGACGTTTGTCATTCGCCAAGTCGGCCAATAAAAGGAGTTGTAAATGAAAGCAACAGAACTCCGCGGCAAAGACCAGGCAGCTCTCCAAAAAGAGTTGAATGAGTTGTTGAAGGCACAGTTCGGCATGCGCATGCAAATCGCGACGCAGCAGCTGAACAACACTTCCCAACTCAAGAAGGTACGCCGCGATATCGCGCGTGTAAAGACTGTGATGAACTCGAAGGATGCCAAATGACCGAAACTACTAAAGTCGCCCTGAAGCGCACCTTGGTCGGTAAAGTGGTGTCCGACAAGATGGACAAGACGGTTACCGTCCTGATCGAACGTCACGTCAAGCACCCGCTGTACGGCAAGATCATCATGCGTTCGAACAAGTATCACGCGCATGACGAAAACAATGAAGTCAAGACGGGTGATACCGTTGAGATTCAAGAAGGCCGTCCAATTTCCAAGACCAAAGCTTGGACCGTGACCCGCGTTATTCAGGCGGCACCGGTAATTTGATTGATCGCGGGACAGGGCAGGGCTCATCGCTTTTGCCCTGTCCTCGACTGATTAGATCTTCGCGGGACAGGGCAGGGTTCATCGCCTTTGCCCTGTCCTCGACTGATTAGAGCGCAGTACCAGTAGTGCCGGATGGGGAGGCCGCAGTGTTGCGCGGCAGCCAGCTTCCGGATAATAGTCCTTGCGGGCCCGCCAGTATTGTGTGATACTAGCGGGCTTCGTTCATGTAACGCCGCATATTAGTCACCCCGGTGGCAGCGGCCTAATAAAACGAAAGTTTTTGGAAAGTCCATCACCCAATCAATATCTCCAGCAGGAGGTACTGGCGGGACCAAGACTGACCGCAGGCCCACGCTGTGGGGATTCTTCGGCTTAAGTTGGGAAAGAGAATACTATGATTCAAACTGAAAGCCGGCTCGAAGTGGCCGACAATACCGGTGCAAAAGAAGTTATGTGCATCAAGGTATTGGGTGGTTCCAAGCGCCGTTATGCTGGCATTGGCGACGTGATCAAGGTAACCGTCAAGGTTGCTGCGCCACGCGGCCGTGTCAAAAAAGGTGAAATTTATAACGCCGTGGTTGTCCGCACCGCTAAAGGTGTGCGCCGCCAAGACGGCTCGCTGGTGAAGTTCGACGGCAATGCCGCCGTACTGCTCAACGCCAAGCTCGAGCCGATCGGTACCCGTATTTTTGGACCAGTCACGCGCGAACTGCGCACTGAAAAGTTCATGAAGATCGTGTCCCTGGCACCTGAAGTTCTGTAAGGAGTCGTAATGGATAAGATTCGTAAAAACGACGAAGTCATCGTTCTGACCGGCAAAGACAAGGGCAAGCGCGGTGTAGTTCAGCAACGTATCGATGCTGAGCATGTCGTGGTTGAAGGCGTCAACGTCGCTAAGAAAGCGACCAAGCCGAACCCAATGACCGGTGTAACTGGTGGTATCGTCGACAAGACAATGCCGATTCACGTGTCCAACGTTGCATTGTTCAATGCAGCGACTGGCAAGGCAGACCGCGTAGGCTTCAAAGACGTAGACGGCAAGAAAGTCCGCGTTTTCAAGTCCTCCGGCGAAGTAGTGAAGGTTTAATCATGGCCCGTCTCCAGAGTTTTTATAAAGATAAGGTCGTTGCCGACCTGGTCGCCAAATTTGGCTACAAATCGGCAATGGAAGTACCGCGCCTGACCAAGATCACCCTGAACATGGGTGTGGGTGAAGCGATCGCCGACAAGAAAGTCCTCGAGCACGCTGTTGCCGACCTGACCAAGATCGCCGGCCAGAAGCCAGTGACCACCAAGTCGCGCAAGGCAATCGCGGGTTTCAAAATCCGTGAAGGCTATCCGATCGGTACCATGGTCACCCTGCGTGGCGCTCGCATGTACGAGTTCCTGGATCGCTTCATCACCGTGGCTCTGCCGCGCGTGCGCGATTTCCGCGGTGTGAACGGCCGTTCGTTCGACGGTCGCGGCAACTACAACATCGGTGTCAAGGAACAGATCATTTTCCCTGAAATCGAGTACGACAAGATCGACGCGTTGCGCGGTATGAATATCAGCATCACGACGACCGCTAAGACCGACGACGAAGCCAAAGCTTTGCTCGCCGCCTTTAAATTCCCGTTCAGAAACTGAGATCATGGCAAAACTAGCACTGATTAACCGCGAACAGAAGCGTGCAGACCTGGTGGAGAAATTCGCCGCAAAGCGTGCAGCTCTGAAAGCCATCATCGATGACCAGTCGAAGACGGAAGAAGAACGTTATGAAGCCCGTCTGAAGTTGCAGGCCCTGCCGCGCAACTCGGCACCGACCCGCCAGCGTAACCGCTGCGCCGTCACCGGCCGTCCTCGTGGCACATTCCGTAAATTCGGTCTGGGTCGCATCAAGCTCCGTGAATTCGCCATGCGTGGTGAAATTCCGGGTATGACTAAAGCAAGCTGGTAATAGGAGAATATGCAATGAGTATGAGCGATCCTATCGCCGATATGCTGACCCGCATTCGCAATGCACAAGGCGTACAAAAAACGACCGTGGCCATGCCATCGTCGAAAGTCAAAGTAGCGATTGCCAACGTCCTCAAGGACGAGGGTTACATTGAAGATTTCGCTGTGTCCGCTGAAGGCGGCAAGGCGGAACTGAAGATCGGTTTGAAGTATTACGTTGGCCGTCCGGTCATCGAGCGCTTGGAGCGCGTGTCCCGTCCGGGTCTGCGCGTGTACAAGGGCAAAGATGAGATCCCTACCGTCATGAATGGCCTCGGTGTGGCGATCGTGTCGACCCCGCAAGGCGTCATGACCGACCGCAAAGCACGCGCCACCGGTGTCGGCGGCGAAGTTATTTGCTACGTGGCTTAAGGAGTTAGACAATGTCCCGAGTAGCTAAAATGCCGATCGCTGTCCCAGCTGGCGCCGATGTGGCGATCACTGCAGCAGCGATCACCGTCAAGGGCCCGCTGGGCACCATGACCCAGGCCCTGAACGGCCTGGTCAAAGTAGAAAACAATGGCGGCACCCTGACGTTTGACGTAGTCAACGACAGCCGTGAGTCGAATGCGATGTCCGGCACCCTGCGTGCCCTGGTCAACAATATGGTGACCGGCGTGACCAAAGGCTTCGAGAAGAAGCTGTCCCTGGTGGGTGTGGGCTACAAAGCCCAGGCCGCCGGCGACAAGCTGAACCTCTCGCTGGGTTTCTCGCACCCGGTTGTGCACTCGATGCCAACCGGCGTGACCGTGGCCACCCCAACCCCGACCGAAATCATCATCAAGGGTATCGATCGTCAACAGGTTGGTCAGGTCGCAGCTGAAGTGCGTGCTTACCGCTCCCCTGAGCCTTACAAGGGCAAGGGCGTCCGCTATGTGGACGAAGTGGTTAAGCTTAAAGAAACCAAGAAGAAATAAGGCTGACCATGGACAAGAAAGAATCACGTCTGCGTCGTGGACGCCAGACCCGCATCAAGATCGCGGAACTGAAAGTAAATCGCCTGTCGGTGCACCGCACCAACCTGCACATTTACGCCAACCTGATCAGCCCGGACGCGAAAATCCTGGTGTCGGCCTCGACCGCCGAAGCCGAAGTTCGCGCCGAACTGGCAGGCAAGTCCGGCAAGGGTGGCAATGCCGCTGCTGCCGCACTGGTCGGCAAGCGTGTCGCAGAAAAGGCACTGAAAGCAGGGATTACCGAAGTTGCGTTCGACCGCTCCGGTTTCCGTTACCACGGCCGTGTGAAGGCGTTGGCAGAAGCCGCGCGTGAAGCCGGTCTGAAGTTCTAAGGAAGAATCGTCATGGCAAAAATGCAAGCGAAAATGCAAAGCGACAAGCCGGATGATGGCATGCGCGAAAAGATGATCGCGATCAACCGCGTGACCAAAGTGGTCAAGGGTGGTCGTATCATGGGTTTTGCAGCACTGACCGTTGTAGGCGACGGCGATGGCCGTATCGGCATGGGCAAGGGCAAATCGAAAGAAGTGCCAGTGGGCGTGCAGAAGGCAATGGAAGAAGCCCGTCGTAACCTGATCAAGGTTCCTCTCAAGAACGGTACCCTGCACCACACCGTAACCGGCCGTCACGGCGCATCGAAGGTCATGATGATGCCTGCCAAGCCTGGTACCGGCGTGATCGCCGGCGGCGCAATGCGCGCAATCTTCGAAGTAATGGGCGTAACCGATGTCGTGGCGAAATCCACCGGCTCGTCGAACCCTTACAACCTGGTGCGCGCCACGCTGGACGGTTTGTCGAAAATGAGTACTGCAAGCGACATCGCCGCCAAGCGCGGCAAGTCGGTTGAAGACATTCTGGCTTAAGGCGGACAAAATGACACAAGCTACCAAAACAGTCAAAGTTCAGTTGGTCATGGGCTTGATCGGCACGCGCGAATCGCACCGTGCCACCGTCCGCGGTCTGGGTCTGCGTCGCGTCAACTCGGTTTCCGAGCTGGAAGACACCCCATCCGTGCGCGGCATGATCAACAAAGTCTCGTACCTCGTTAAAGTTGTTTCGTAAGCCTTCGGGCTTGCGAACGGAGAAAACAATGGAATTGAATACAATTCAACCAGCCGAAGGCGCCAAGCATTACAAGCGTCGCGTCGGCCGCGGTATCGGCTCCGGCCTGGGCAAGACCTCCGGTCGTGGCCACAAGGGTCAGAAGTCGCGTTCGGGCGGTTTCCACAAGGTCGGTTTCGAAGGCGGTCAGATGCCTCTGCAACGCCGTCTGCCTAAGCGCGGTTTCAAGTCGCTCAACGCCACTTTCAAAGCGGAAGTGCGTCTGTCGGACCTGAACAACCTGGCCGTCGGCGATGTCGACATCCTGGTGCTCAAGCAAGCTGGCGTACTGCAAGTGCTGGCCCGCGATGTGCGCGTGATTCTGTCCGGCGAGATCACCAAAGCGGTGAACCTCAAGGGCCTGAAAGTCACGGCAGGCGCGAAGGCAGCCATCGAAGCGGCTGGCGGTAGCGTCGCTTAAGTTGCAGGCTAACAGCTTGATCGGAGCAAAAATTGGCGACTAATTCACAACTTGGTAAAAGTGCAGCTGCCGGTTTCCCTTGGGGCCGTCTCTGGTTTTTGCTTGGCGCGTTGGTCGTATATCGGTTGGGTGCACACGTTCCTGTTCCTGGGATCGACCCGACCGCACTGGCCAGCCTGTTCAAGCAGAACTCGGGCGGCATCCTGGGCATGTTCAACATGTTCTCGGGTGGCGCGCTGGAACGCTTCACGGTATTTGCACTCGGTATCACGCCCTACATTTCGGCTTCGATCATCATGCAGCTGGTGTCGATCGTCTCGCCGCAGATGGAAGCGCTGAAGAAGGAAGGCGAAGCTGGCCGTCGCAAGATCACGCAGTACACCCGGTATTTCACGGTGGTGCTGGCGCTGTTCCAGGCAACCGCGATTGCGGTGGCACTGGAGTCGCAGCCTGGTCTGGTGATCGATCCCGGCATGGCGTTCCGCTTCGTGACCGTCGTGACTTTGCTGACCGGTACCATGTTCCTGATGTGGCTGGGCGAACAGATCACCGAGCGCGGCCTGGGTAACGGTATCTCGATCATCATTTTTGCCGGTATTGCAGCCGGTCTGCCAGCGGCAATCAGTAACCTGTTCGGCCTGGTGTCGTCCGGTTCGATCAGCGCACCAGCAGCGATCTTCATCATTGTATTGGTGGCGGCCGTGACGTACCTGGTGGTGTTTGTCGAGCGTGGCCAGCGCAAGATTCTGGTGAACTATGCGAAGCGTCAAGTGGGCAACAAGGTATATGGCGGTCAGACCAGCCATCTGCCTCTGAAGCTCAACATGGCCGGCGTGATCCCGCCGATCTTCGCATCGTCGATCATCATGTTTCCTGCGACCATAGTTGACTGGTTTACCAAAGGCAAAGACAGCTCGAGCCCGGTGATTGGTTTCTTGAAGGACCTGGCTGCATCCATGGGTCCTGGCGAACCGATCCATGCTCTGTTGTTGGCGGTGGCGATCGTGTTCTTCTGTTTCTTCTATACGGCGCTGGTCTTTAACAGCAAGGAAACAGCGGACAACTTGAAGAAGAGCGGTGCGTTTGTTCCCGGGATCCGTCCTGGCGACCAGACTGCGCGCTACATCGACAAGATCCTGATGCGTTTGACGCTCGCTGGTGCGGTCTATATTACGGCAGTGTGTTTGTTGCCGGAATTTATGCAAGCCCAATGGAAGGTGCCTTTCTATTTCGGCGGAACTTCCCTGTTGATTATTGTGGTTGTCACCATGGATTTCATGGCGCAAGTACAGAACTATGTCATGTCGCAGCAATATGAATCGCTGCTGCGCAAGGCAAATTTCAAGGGTGGTATTCCGACGCGGTAATGCCGGGTCGCCGCAAGGCGATCCCGTTGAACCAGGAGCGCACAGACCGAATGGCAAAAGACGACGTCATCCAAATGCAGGGTGAGATTCTCGAGAATCTGCCGAATGCAACGTTTCGAGTAAAGCTGGAAAACGGGCACGTGGTGCTCGGACACATATCGGGTAAAATGCGGATGAACTATATCCGCATTCTGCCCGGCGACAAAGTAACGGTGGAGTTGACGCCGTACGACCTGAGCCGGGCTCGCATTGTGTTCCGGACCAAGTAAAACATTTAAGTAATCGAACCAATCGAAGAGAGTGCAAATATGAAAGTTCTCGCATCAGTCAAGCGGATCTGCCGCAACTGCAAGATCATCAAGCGCAAAGGCGTTGTCCGCGTAATCTGCGTGGAACCGCGTCATAAGCAGCGTCAAGGTTAATTTAACGTTATTTATTGAGGAATAACGAATGGCACGTATTGCAGGGGTTAATATCCCCAATCATCAGCACACCGTTATCGGCCTGACGGCCATCTACGGTGTTGGCCGTCCACGCGCACAGAAGATCTGCGCGCAAACGGGTGTTGCGACCAATAAAAAGGTCAAAGACCTGGACGATAGCGAGCTCGAGAAGCTGCGCGACGCCGTCGGCACGTTTGTTGTCGAAGGCGATCTGCGTCGTGAACTGTCCATGAACATCAAGCGTTTGATGGATCTGGGTTGCTACCGCGGCATGCGTCACCGCAAGGGTCTGCCAGTGCGCGGTCAGCGTACCCGCACCAATGCCCGTACTCGCAAGGGTCCGCGCAAGGCCGCACAATCGCTTAAGAAATAACTAGGAAACGACCATGGCTAAGCAACAAAGCAGCGCCGCAGCAGCGCGCGTACGCAAAAAAGTTAAAAAGAACGTCGCTGAAGGCATCGCGCATGTCCACGCTTCTTTCAACAACACCATCATCACGATCACCGATCGCCAGGGCAACGCTCTGTCGTGGGCGACGTCGGGCGGTGCAGGCTTCAAGGGTTCGCGTAAATCGACCCCGTTCGCAGCGCAGGTTGCGGCCGAAGCAGCAGGCAAAGTCGCGGTTGAATGCGGCGTGAAGAACCTCGAAGTGCGTATCAAGGGCCCAGGTCCTGGTCGTGAGTCGGCAGTTCGCGCTTTGAACAACCTGGGTATCAAGATCACCGAAATCCAGGACGTGACGCCAGTGCCGCACAACGGCTGCCGTCCACCTAAGCGTCGTCGTATCTAATACGCCACGCTGGCGGCCCGGATCTGCGATCCGGCCGTTGTTGTATCCGCAGTACCGTTGGATCAAAGATTGAGCAGATGATTGCCGGTGCAGTCCCGAATAGGGTATACTGCCCGGCTGTTGTTGCCTGCCGTGTTTCCACGCGCGGGTTTTTCATGTCAGCCACCGTTCGGGTCGTCGACCCTGGACTAGCGCCTGCCACATCCTCAGGATGGGCCGGGGCGTCATTATTTTAAAGGAAGCATCGTGGCACGTTATATCGGACCTAAAGCAAAACTGTCCCGCCGTGAAGGTACGGACCTGTTCCTCAAGAGCGCACGTCGTTCGCTCGATTCGAAATGCAAACTGGACGTCAAGCCAGGCCAGCACGGTGTCAAATCCGGTGCTCGTACCTCGGACTACGGCAACCAGCTGCGCGAAAAGCAAAAAGTCAAGCGCATGTACGGCATCCTGGAGCGTCAGTTCCGCCGCTACTTCGCTGAAGCGAACCGTCGCAAAGGCAACACCGGCGAAGCCCTGCTGCGTCTGCTGGAAGCCCGTCTCGACAACGTTTGCTACCGTATGGGCTTTGGCTCGACCCGCGCCGAAGCGCGCCAGCTGGTCAGCCACAAAGCATTCACGGTCAACGGCAACGTCGTGAACATCGCTTCCTACGCAGTCAAGACCGGCGACGTCATCGCCGTGCGCGAAAAGTCGAAGAAGCAAGTGCGTATCGTCGAAGCCCTGTCGCTGGCTGAGCAGGTCGGCATGCCGAGCTGGGTCTCGGTCGACAGCAAGAAGATGGAAGGCACCTTCCGTTCGTTCCCAGAGCGTAACGAAATCGCCAACGACGTCAACGAATCGCTGATCGTCGAACTGTACTCGCGTTAATAACGCGCTGAAGCCGGGCTGCTGTGTTGCGCGCCCGGCTTCGCCGTTTCCTGCCCCAGAGCCGGAATCGTTACGTCAAGCAGCCGCCATGCGGCTGCGCAGTCCCCGCGGAGGCGGGGATCCCATATTCTCGCGTCAGCGGGAATTTTTAATTTCCATCAGCCTTATCGGTGTAATGAGCCGAGGGTATTGAAAAGGACATTTCATGCAAAACAGTTTGTTGAAGCCACGTATTATCGATGTTGAAGCCCTGGGCGCCGGTCACGCCAAAGTCGTGATGGAGCCGTTTGAGCGTGGCTATGGCCACACATTGGGTAATGCGCTGCGCCGTGTACTGCTGTCGTCGATGGTTGGCTACGCGCCGACCGAAGTGACGATCGCCGGCGTTGTCCACGAATACTCGTCGCTGGACGGCGTGCAGGAAGACGTCGTCGACCTGCTGCTGAACCTGAAGGGCGTTGTGTTCAAAGTGCACAACCGTGATTCCGTCACCCTGACCCTGAAAAAGGAAGGCGAAGGCGCGATCCTGGCATCGGACATCGATCTGCCGCATGACGTCGAACTGATCAATCCTGACCACGTGATTGCCCACCTGACCGCCGGTGGCAAGCTGGACATGCAGATCAAGGTTGAAAAAGGCCGTGGCTATGTGCCGGGCAATGTGCGCCGCCTGTCGGAAGACACCAACAAGACCATCGGCCGCATCATCCTGGACGCTTCGTTCTCGCCAGTGCGCCGCGTGTCCTACTTCGTTGAATCGGCGCGCGTCGAACAGCGTACCGACCTGGACAAGCTGGTCATCAACATCGAAACGAATGGCGTGATCACGCCGGAAGAAGCGATCCGCCAGTCGGCCCGCGTCCTGGTCGATCAGCTCAACGTGTTCGCTGCCCTGGAAGGCACGGAAGCCGCCGCCGAAGCGCCATCGCGCGCGCCGCTGGTCGATCCGATCCTGCTGCGTCCAGTCGACGATCTGGAACTGACCGTGCGTTCGGCCAACTGCCTGAAAGCCGAAAACATCTACTACATCGGCGACCTGATCCAGCGTTCGGAAAACGAACTGCTCAAGACGCCGAACCTGGGCCGCAAGTCCCTGAACGAAATCAAGGAAGTGCTGGCTTCGCGCGGCTTGACCTTGGGCATGAAACTCGAAAACTGGCCACCTGCCGGTCTCGAAAAGTAAACGTCGTACCCCCGGGGCGGGTGCCCCGGGATTTAACCAAGCCATTAACCGGCCCGCGTCCGATGGACGATCGAAGAGCTGGATTTAAACAACTCGAAAGGAATTACCATGCGTCACCGTCACGGCCTTCGCAAGCTGAATCGTACTTCGTCCCACCGTCTGGCAATGCTGCGCAACATGACCGTTTCCCTGCTGCGTCATGAAGCCATCAAAACCACCGTGCCAAAAGCCAAGGAACTGCGCCGCGTTATCGAGCCGATCCTGACCCTGGGCAAGACCGACACCCTGGCCAACAAGCGTCTGGCATTCTCCCGCCTGCGCGACCGCGAAATGGTCCTGAAGCTGTTCGCTGAACTCGGCCCACGTTACGCAAACCGCAACGGCGGCTATCTGCGTATCCTGAAAATGGGTTTCCGCGTTGGCGACAATGCACCAATGGCTTACGTTGAACTGCTGGACCGTCCAGAAGTCACCGAAGTTGAAGACGCACCAACCGCTGAGTAATCGGCGCGGTCAGTCAGAAGAAAACCAGGCGCTGCCTGGTTTTTTTTCGGCCCTCGCTTTGTTTCTCAAGCCCGCGGCTTACTTCTTCCGGTCCAGGTCGATAGGCGTCAAGTAGCCGTACTTTCCCGGCACCACTGTGTGGAGCTCGCGGTAGGGCGGGTAGCCGGACGCCTTGATGATCAGCTCGTACTGTCCTTCTTTCAGGCCCACGAAGGAAAAGAAGGAGCCGAAGGCATAGTCGCGGCCGTCAAGGAGCGCCGCGAGACTGCGATCCTGCGTCTCCGCCGCCGGGTGCAGTTCCCGCCGAACATCGCTTCCGCTGAGCACGATCGATTCGATGACGATGTCGTGCCGTGCCGCACGGAAGCTGCCGGCCGGGTTATCCGCCGGCGCGAGCCTTGCCCCGATATAGCCGGACAAGGCGCCGTCGGGCGAGAGCACGAAGTCGAGCCCGGCGACCTCGCCGGCGGTGATCGTCAGCGTTCTTGCCACAGGTGTGCTTTTGAATGAGCGTGCCACCAGCCCGGCGCGGTAGCTGCCGGGCGGGAAGGGGCCCAGGGTGCGCCCGCTGTCATGCCCGCCGACCGGCACGACGATAGCTTCACGCCCCGGCTCCGTGGGCATCAGGATCAATTCCGGCTGCGAGGCCGCCACCGTGCTGTCCGCTGCCTGACTGAAGGCGAGCTTGACACTGCCGCCGCGTGCCGAACCCGCCGCGCTGTCCTTGCCGTCCGCTTCCTTCAGCAAAGCGGCGTACTGCGCGAAAGCCTCGGGCGAAGACAGGATGCCGGCGTGATCGGCGCCGTAGCCGAAGAGCCGCCTGGCTTCGGCCTGGGCTGCGGGCCGCAGCTGGCTGGCCATCGTGATGGTGCCGTCGTTGCTGTCCGGACGCAGCAAGCTGTAGTGCCCGCCATGACCGAAGAAGAGGTAGTAATCGAGCCCGCGCGGCAGCGGCTTGTCGTATAAGCCTTGGACAAAGCGCCCGCCCGCGCGCACGTCCTGCCAGGAAGGAATGACCGCGGGCGAATACTGCACGCCGCGCTCTGCCAGCGCATCGCCGCCCCACGGTGTGGACAGGCTGACGAAGAGTTTAATGGACGGGAACTGCTCGCCATAGGTGGCCAGGAAGGAACGGCTGAGCAGGCCGCCCATGCTGTGGGCAGTCAGGTAGATCCGTTCGGGGTGGTAGCGCCGTTGCAGGTTGATCAGTTTCCAGTACAGCAGATAAGACATGGAATCGAGCGAGGCGCCCGAGGGATAGTAGAAAATCCAGGGCTGGTAACGGCGCCGGTCGAGCTTGCCGATGAAATACTTCCAGTCCTGGGGCGAACCGGCGGCCCCGTGAACGAACAGGACCGGTGTCTTGGCAGGATCGTAAGGCTCCAGAAAATACACATTGCCGCCGGCCTGGCGGAAAAAGTCGACCGGGGCCCAGTAAGCGCGCCGGCCGGAATCGGCCGAGAACAAGGGATCGTCGAGGCTGGCAAGGGCGCCGATCTGGGTGCTGTGCAAGGACTGAGGGGTGGGCGCCGCGACCGAGGTGCCGCGCGGTAGCAAGCCAGCTTCCTTGGTCGAAATCACAAAGTCCAGATTGATCAGCGCGCCCCGGCCGCTTGCCCGCACCGGCAGCGCGGCATAATCGCCGACCGGCTCGCCCGGGTCCAGTGTCAGGTTGCCATTCGCGTCGCCAAAGGCAAACAGGGCATACTCGCCCTTGGGCACGATCAGTTCGTAGCTGCCGGCCTCGTGCAGGTAGGCGTAGTGTGCGATGTGGAGTTTGCCACCTTGCCTGGAATACGCGGCGACCACGACCGGATGTTGCCAGCCGGCGTCGCTCGACACATGGCCGGCCAAGACCGTGGAAGAGTAGAAGATGGCGGACTCTTCCTTGAGCTTGACCAGCGAGCAAGCGCTCAGGAAACAACACAGCAGGGCAGCACCGAGCCAGGCGCAAAGACGGGAAATAGGCATGAACAGACACAAGGCCAACTAGAGGACTTGTCTTTATACACACTATTTCCCGGTTGTGCGGACCCTGCGTCAAAGACAGGAAGATTTTCTCCGGTGTACTATTCTGCTGCGCGCTGTTTTTCGCGTCCGCGCTGTCCCAACGTTAAGGTCACCATGTTTTCCCATTCGCGCCTGTTGCCGTCGTTCTCCTCTTTTGCCCTGATGCTGCGGGCCTTGCTGCTCGCGCTCGCGTTCTGGGCGATGGGCGCACCCGTCCACGCGGAAGAAGAGTACCTGGCCCCCGACGTCGCCTTCAAGTTTTCTGCGCGCATGGCCGATCCGCAGACCGTGGCCATCACCTACGAGATCGCCGACAAATACTATATGTACCGCGAGCGCTTCAAATTCAGCGCCAGCGGCGCCACCCTCGGCACGCCCAACATCCCACCCGGCAAGGTGAAATACGACGAAACCTTCCAGAAGGACGTCGAAACCTACCGCAAGAGCGTCACCATCACCATCCCGGTCGAGGCGGCGGGTGCGTTCACCCTGACGGCCAGCTCCCAGGGTTGCGCCGACGCCGGCCTGTGCTACGCGCCTCAGGAGGCCACAGCACGCCTGAGCGCAGGCGGGGCCGCGTCGCCGCTTGCCGGCGCCAGTGGCGGCACGCCGCAAATGAGTTTTCCGGGCGCGGGCGGCGCCTTATCCTCAGCGCCCCAGGTGGAGACACCGGCCGCGGCCAATGTGAGCGCGCCCCAGCCGGTCTCGGAGCTGGGCGGCATTGCCGCGGTGCTGGGCGGCGGCAAGCTGCTGGTCATCCTGCCGGCCTTTATCCTGCTGGGCCTGGGCCTGTCCTTCACGCCTTGCGTGTTGCCGATGGTGCCTATCCTGTCATCCATCATCGTGGGGGAGGGTACCCAGGTCAAACGCGGCCGCGGCCTGACCCTGTCGCTCGCCTATTCGCTGGGCATGGCAATTGTCTACACCGCCCTGGGTGTGGCTGCCGGACTGATCGGTGAAGGTTTGTCGGCCGCCTTGCAGAACCCCTGGGTCCTGGGCGGCTTCGGCCTGCTGATCGTGGCCATGTCGCTGTCGATGTTCGGCGTGTACGAACTGCAGATGCCCGCTTCTCTGCAAACCAGCCTGGCGGGCGCCTCGGGCCGTCAATCCTCCGGCAAGCTGGCCGGTGTGTTCGTCATGGGCGCCATCTCGGCCCTCATCGTCGGACCCTGCGTCGCCGCGCCGCTGGCCGGCGCCCTGGTCTACATCAGCCAGACCCGCGACGTGCTGATCGGCGGAGCAGCCCTGTTCGCGATGGCGGTCGGCATGAGCATCCCGCTGCTGCTGGTCGGGGTGTCGGCCGGCTCGCTGCTGCCGCATACGGGCGCCTGGATGAATTCGGTCAAGAAGTTCTTCGGGGTGCTGATGCTGGCGATGGCCCTGTGGCTGGTCTCGCCCGTTCTCCCGCCTGTCCTGCAGATGCTGGGCTGGGCCGCGCTGCTGATCGGCTACGGCGTGTATCTGCTGCGAAGCACCCGCGATTGGGCGCCAAAAGCGCTGGCGGCTGTGCTGGTGGTGCTGGGCGCGGTGCAGCTGCTGGGCCTGGCAACCGGGGCGCGCGATCCGATGGCGCCGCTGGCCCAGCTGGGCATTGGCGCCAAGCCCCATGGCCTTGCCTTCACCCGCATCAAGACCGTGGCCCAGCTCGACGCGGCGCTGGCTGCCACCGGCGGCAAGACCGCCATGCTCGACTTCTATGCCGACTGGTGCGTTTCGTGCAAGGAAATGGAAAAGCTGACCTTTGTCGATCCGCGCGTCCAGGCCCAGCTGGCCAATACCGTGCTGCTGCAGGTCGACGTGACCGCCAACGACGCCGACGACAAGGCCATGCTCAAGCGCTTCGGCCTGTTCGGGCCGCCAGGCATCATCCTGTTCGACCAGCAGGGCAGGGAAATTGCGGACAGCCGCGTGATCGGCTATCAGAATGCGGACAAGTTCAGCGCCTCGCTGGGAAAGCTGCGTTGATCCGGCTGGCGGTTTATTCCGGCAGGTTGAAGTCGTCGCGTTCGGGCTTGCCGCCCAGTAGCTGATCGAGGCGGCCGCGCATGCTGTGCGCCATTTCGCTGCCCTTTGCTTTGAGCACGGCTTCCAGGTATTGCAGGCGCAGTTCGCGGAAGTCGGCCACGGTAGCGCACTTCTCCACCTTCAGCTGCAGCATGATGCCGCGCAAGCCGATCGTGCTCTTGATGGTCTGATTGTAAAAATCGTACAGATGGCGGAACTGTTCGGCCTCGTCCTGCGGCGTCGCCACGGGCGCTTCCTCGGCCGCAGCCTCGGCCGGAATACTGGCCACGACGCGCAGGACCGGCTCCGACACCACGGGAATCTGTTCGGCTTCCGTGGATGCCGCCGGCGCCGGCTCATGCTCGGCGGCGCCTGCCGCGCGCCGCGCTGCCATGCGCGCCGCCGGTGTGGAGGCCGGTCGCGGATGGGCCGGCGCGGCCGGCGCCGGCGCTGCCGCCTGGGTACTGCCGCTGACCAGGGTGATGTAGTCCTGGGTCAGCAATTCATCGATACTGTCCTGGGTGACGCCGAGACCGGCGAAATTCTTCAGCAGCGCGTCCAGCGGCAGGCGGCCGTCGATCATCACCAGCAAGGTGCGCAGGCGCGGCGCCACATGGTATTTGCGCGTCGCGATTTCTTCGCGTCCCTTGTCGGTCTTGTCGTACACAGCGGTATTCATATCGTCCCCGTATTCTTGGTCGGCATCGCAGTGCAGCATCTCGTGAAATTGCCCTGCGGATACATTTTTTTGAGGATACACCACGTTACCGGCTAAGTGTATGTTTACCCGTGCATTTTGTTGCATTGACTTACGTCAAATGCAGCGTGCGCGCAACGGTGGCGGGGTTTTACTGCATGCTGCACTGCGCAGCAAGATGCAAAAAAACGCCGCATGCCCGTCGAGGGATGCGGCGTTCCGTCGGCGGCAGTTGCTGCCGCCGACTCGCTGACGCGCTAACTAACAGTTAAGATTGCATCGCTGGCTGGCCGTGATGGCCGCGGTGGCCACCGTGGCGCCCATGGCCCATGCCGCGCCCGCCGCGCATGCTGGCGTCGTCGAGCACCTTCTTTTGCTCGGGTGTCAGCACGGCGTAGAAGCTGTTCAGGGCCGCGAGGCGGGTTTCCATGGCCGCGATGTGTTCCTTGGACATGGCCATACGCTTTTCCATGCGGGCCGGCGCGCTCAGCTTGGCCCATTCGCCGCGTTCACGGCGCTCGCCGCGTGCCTGCGGTTTGGCGGCGGCGCTGAAGGCGGCCCAGGCCGGCTCCTGGGCCGGAGTCAGCTTCAGGCTGGCTTTCAGCGCGGCCTGGCGTTGGGCGCTGCGGGCAGCCCATTTGGCCTGGCGCTCTTCCTTGCTGGCGGCGCTGCCATGGCGGCCTTCCTGGGCCTGGCTGGTGGCCGCAGCCTGGGCTTGGGCCTGTGCGGCAAAGCCGGCGCTGCCCAGGCCGAGCACGGCCAGGGCGATGACCAGCGATTTGCGGACGGTATGCAGTGAGTTCATGATGAGTTCCTTGGTTCGTGAGATCCCGAGAAAGGCTCGGGGTGCAGAGTCATCATGGGCATCCTGTGTGTCCGTCTAGTTTCCCCAGCCAAAGAGTTTGTATCAATATGTTTCGGCTCTCCGGCAATATACAAGCCGATACAAAACCGCTATTCATGGCCTGCGTAAGTGGGGATAATTGCGATCATGGATAATCCCTCTACCATTCTCATCGTCGACGACGACCGCGACATCCGCTCGCTCCTGGCCGACTATCTGGAGTCGAATGGCTACCGCGCCCTGGTGGCGGCCGACGGCACAGCCATGTGGAAGATCCTGGACGAGTCCCGTCCCGAACTCATCGTGCTCGACCTGAACCTGCCCGGCGACGACGGCCTGACCCTGTGCCGCAAGCTGCGCGCCACCTCGACCCTGCCGGTCATTATGCTGACCGCCCGCAACGAGCCGCTGGACCGCATCCTGGGCCTGGAGATGGGCGCCGACGACTACCTGCCCAAACCGTTCGAGCCGCGCGAACTGCTGGCGCGCATCCGCAGCGTGCTGCGCCGCAGCCATGCGATGCCGTCCAATGCGCCGTCCGACAACGCCCAGCAGATGCGCTTTTCCGGCTGGACCCTGGACCTGACCGCGCGCCACCTGCTCAATCCCGACGGCCTGGTGATCATGCTGTCCGGCGCGGAATTCCGCCTGCTGCGGGTCTTTCTGGAGCACCCCAACCGCGTGCTCAACCGCGACCAGCTGCTCAACCTGACCCAGGGCCGCGACGCCGATCCTTTCGACCGTTCGATCGACATTCAGATCAGCCGCCTGCGCCAGAAGCTGGGCGAGGACGCGCGCCTGCCGCAAATCATCAAGACCGTGCGCAACGGCGGCTATGTGCTGGCCGGCCAGGTCACAGTGGAGCCGAGCGCGTGAAGCAGTTTTTCGGGTCCATGACCGGGCGCGTGTTCCTGACCCTGCTGCTTGGCATCGTGATCTCCGCCGTGCTGACCCAGATGCTGGCCGATAACGAACGCCAGCGCGTGATCGAAGCTTACCGCGACATGCACGCGCTGGACCGCTCTGAACAGCTCATCACGGCCGCCGAAACTGTGCCGGCCTCGGCCCGCCTGGCTTACCTGGCCGTGGCCAACCGCCCCGGCATCCGCCTGGAGGAAGTGAGCGAGGACCTGGCGCCGCGCGCCACGCCGTCGGAATTCACGCAGGCCCTGGCCGGCCGCCTGGGCAAGAATTACCAGTTCGAGTCGATCGCCGCGCGGCCCGCCGCCTGCGACCTGCCGCGCATCGGTGGCAGCATGTTCGGTCCCACCGAGTACCAGTGGAAGGGCGTGTGCGAGAGCATCAATGTGCGCCTGCGCGACGGCGAACTGCTGCGCCTGCAGGTGCTGCCGCCGCCCACCTCGCCAGTGGTGCACAAGACCGATTACCGCATGATCATCGCACTGTTCCTGGTCAGCATCGCCTTCCTCGCCTACGTGGTCGCGCGCATGACCACGCGCCCGCTCAAGCAGCTGGCCCAGGCCGCCAAGGACCTGGGCAACGACATCAACCATCCACCGCTCAAACTGGTGGGCGCCAGTGAAATCCGCCAGGCCAGCGCCGCCTTCAACGCCATGCAGGCGCGCATCCGCCAGTACATCTTTCAGCGTACCCAGATGCTGGCCGCCATCACCCACGACCTGCAGACGCCGCTGACCCGCATGCGCCTGCGCCTGGAAAAGGTCGCCGACCGCGATCTGCAGGAACGCCTGGTGGGCGATTTGTCGGCCATGCAGGAAATGGTGCGCGAAGGCCTGGACCTGGCGCGCAGCACCGACACCACCGAAACCATGCAGCCGCTCGACCTTGATTCCCTGCTCGATTCGGTGGCCTGCGACGCCACCGACGGTGGCCAGCAGGTCGCGGTGCAGGGCCACGCCGGCATGGCCTTGCTGGGCCGGCCGATGGCGCTGCGGCGCTGCCTGGTCAACCTGATCGACAACGCCGTCAAGTACGGCCAGAGCGCCAAGGTCTCGGTGGAGGCGGCGGCCGGCGCGGCGCGCATCAAGATCCGCGACAACGGGCCCGGCATCGCGCCCGGCGAACTGGCGCGCGTGTTCGAACCTTTCTACCGGGTCGAGACTTCGCGCTCGCGCGAGTCCGGCGGCACGGGCCTGGGCCTGACGATTGCACGCAATATCGCCGAGCAGCACGGCGGCAGCATCGCGCTCATCAATCACCCCGAAGGTGGACTGGAAGTCACCCTGGTACTGCCGGAGTTTTACCCGGGAAAATAAGACATCCGGGCCGGAGGCGGCGATCCCGCCTTGGCACTGGACACATAACTAGAACAACAACCGAGAACAATAACCGCCAGCCTCGGCGGACAGGGAAGCACATGAAAAAGAAAAGCATCGCCATCGTCGCCGGCATCGTGGTCCTCGCCGGCGCGGGCATCTGGTACATGAACCATGCGGGGGCGCCGGGCGATAGCGCGGGTGCCAGCGCTGGCGGCGCTGGCGGCAAAGCGGGCGGCAAGGGCGGCCCGCAGCCGCCCACCGTGGTCAACGTGGTGGCGCCGCAGCGCCAGGATGTGCCGGTGGTCCTTACCGCCAACGGCACCGTGACCCCGATCAGCACCGTCGACCTGCATCCCCAGACCACCAGCACCATCCGCAAGGTGCATATCAAGGAAGGCCAGTTCGTCAAGCAGGGCGAATTGATGTTCTCGCTCGACGACCGCGGCGACCGCGCCAACGTCAACAAGGCCCAGGCCCAGATCGCGCGCGACGCCGCCACCCTGGCCGATCTGGAGCGCCAGTACAAGCGCAGCCAGGACTTGTTCGCGCAAAAATTCATCGCCCAGAGCGCGGTCGACACCTTGCGCAGCCAGGTGGACGCGGCGCGCGCCCTGGTTGGCGCCGGCAATGCCACCTTGCAGGCGGAAAACGTCAACGCCAGCTACACCGCGATCCGCGCGCCCATGTCGGGCCGGGTCGGCGCCATCAATGTCTTCCCCGGCAGCCTGGTGCAGCTGGCTACCTCGCTGACCACCATCACCCAGCTCAATCCGATCAACGTTTCCTTCAACCTGCCCGAGACCGCGCTGGGCGACTTGCTGGCCGCCCAAAAGAACGGCGCCGTGACGGTGGAGGCATCGAGCCCGTCGTCGAGCACGGCTGCCGCGGGCGCCAAGCCGGTCTCCGGCAAGCTCAGCTTCATTGACAACACGGTCGACCCGCTGGCCGGTTCGATCAAGGTCAAGGCCCAGTTCGACAATAGCGGCACCAGCTTGTGGCCGGGCCAGTACGTCAACACGCGCGTGACGGTGCAAACGATCAAGGACGCGGTGGTGATTCCCCAGTCAGCCATCATCATCAACACCCGCGGCACTTTCGTGTATGTGGTGGGCGAAGACCAGGCCGCCAAGTCGGTGCCGGTCACGCGCCTGCATTCCTTCGGCCTGAACGCGGCCGTGTCGGGCCTGAACGGCGACGAGAAGGTCATTACCGAGGGCAAGCAGAACCTGCGCCCGGGCGGCAAGGTGCGTCTGGCCGACGCGCCGGGCGGCGGCGCCAAGGGCAAGCGCGAAGGCAAGTCCGAGGCTAAGCCCGACAGCGCCGGTCATGACGAGGCCGTCAAGACGGCGGCGGCCAAATGAATATCTCGGAACTGTGCATCCGGCGCCCCGTCATGGTGGTGCTGCTGTCGATCAGCCTGATCCTGGTCGGCATCCTGTCGTATGGCGCCATTCCGGTGGCGGCGCTGCCCAGCTATAACACGCCGGTCATCAACGTCCAGGCCAACCTCTCCGGCGCCAGTCCGGAAACCATGGCGTCCTCGGTCGCGCTGCCGCTGGAAAAGCAGTTTTCCACCATCGCCGGTATCAACCTGATCACCTCGACCAGCACCCAGGGTTCAACCTCGCTGACCCTGGAATTCGACCCCAGCATCGACGTCAACGCCGCCGCGGTGGACGTGCAGGCGGCCCTGCTGGGCGCCCAGCGCCAGCTGCCGCAAGAGATGACGGAACTGCCGTCCTACCGCAAGGTCAACCCGGCCGACGCGCCGGTGCTGTTCATGGCCATGACCTCGCCGTCGATGAACCTGTCGGAGCTGAACGACTACGCTGAAAACCTGATCGCCCCCAGCCTGTCGACCCTGCCGGGCGTGGCCCAGGTCTCGGTCAACGGCCAGAAGCGCTTCGCCGTACGGGTACGCGCCAAGGCCGACCTGATGAACGCGCGCAACCTGTCCATGGACGAACTGGCCATCGCCCTGCGCGCCGCCAACTCGAACGCCCCCCTGGGCGTGCTCGACGGCCCCAGCCAGACCATGACCATCCAGGGCAATGGCCAGCTGATGAACGCGGCCGCGTTTTCCGAACTGATCGTCGCTACCCGCAACAATGAACCAGTGCGCCTGAAGGATGTGGCCACCGTGGAGGACAGCTATCAGTCGGTCAAGACCGCCGGCAGCTACAACGGCGAGCGCTCGATCGTGCTGCTGGTGCAGCGCCAGCCCAATGCCAACACGGTGCAGGTGGTCGATTCGGTGCGCAAGCTCCTGCCGGGCTTCCAGGCCCAGGTGCCGGCCTCGATCAAGATCAACCTGGTCAACGACCGTTCCATCTCGATCCGCGAAGCGATCCACGACGTCAACCTGACCCTGGCCGGCACCGTCGGCCTGGTGGTGCTGGTGATCTTCCTGTTCTTGCACCGCGCCGCCGCCACCTTCATTCCGGCCGTGACGATGCCGATTTCGCTGCTGGGCGCCTTGTCGCTGCTGTACTGGCTCGGCTATAGCCTGGACAATGTGTCCCTGCTCGGCATCACCCTGGCCGTGGGCCTGGTGGTGGATGACGCCATCGTGGTGCTGGAAAACATTGTGCGCCATATCGAGATGGGCAAGAAACCGGTCGACGCGGCCCTGATCGGCTCGCGCGAGATGGGCTTTACCATCGTCTCGATCTCGATCTCGCTGGTGGCCGTGTTCATCCCGATTTTCTTCATGCCGGGCGTGATCGGCCTGCTGTTCCACGAATTCGCGGTCGTGGTCGGGCTGTCGGTGCTGGTCTCGGCGGTGGTCTCGCTGACCCTGGTGCCGATGCTGGCCTCGCGCCTGCTGCCCGCGCATGATCCCAACCACGCCGAAGAGAAGACCTGGATCGGCCGCCATTTCGAAGCCGGCTTCACCAAGGTGCGCAATGGCTACGCCAAAACCCTGGACATGGCGCTGGCCCACCGTTTCGTGGTGCTGGCGGTCGCAATCGGCACCTTTGTCCTGACTGCTTTCATGTACACCAGCATTCCCAAGGGCTTCTTCCCGGAAGAAGATCTGGGCCAGATGCGCATGACCATCGAAGCGGCGGAAGACACCTCGACCGACGCCATGTTCCTGCTCCAGGAAAAGGTTGTCAACGTGATCCGCGCCGACAAGGATGTGCAGGACGTCACGTCCTTCACCGGCGGCGGCAATACCGGGCGCGGCTTCATCGCGCTGAAAGCCCGCAGCGGACGCGACAAGATGCCGGTCGTGGTCGACCGCCTGCGCAAGGCCACCCGCCAGGTCGCCGGCGCCACCGTGTTCCTGTCGCCCATCCAGAACCTGCAGCTGGGCGGACGCCCCAGCAAGAGCCGTTACCAGTACACCCTGCAATCGGTCAGCGCCGATGCCCTGGGCGACTGGTCCAACAAATACCTGGAGCGCATGCGCGCCGACCCGCTGTTCCGCGATGTCACCAGCGACTCGCAGAACAAGGGCTTGCAGGCCACCCTCAAGATCGACCGCGACAAGGCCAATGTGCTGGGCGTGCAGATCGCCGACGTGCGCACCGCGTTGTATGCGGCCTTTGGCGAGCGCCAGGTCTCGACCATCTATTCCTCGGCCGCCAGCTACAACGTGATCCTGGAAGCGGACGCCGCCGACCGCCAGTTCGACGATGCGCTCTCGCGCGTGTCGGTGCGCAGCAAGGCCGGGCAACTGGTGCAGCTGTCGAGCTTTGCCGCGGTCGAGCGTACCGTCGGCCCGACCTCGGTCAACCACCAGGGCCAGCTGCAGGCCATCACGCTCTCGTTCAACCTGGCGCCGGATGCGCCGCTGGGCGACGCCACCGCCAAGATCAACCAGTGGGGCGTGGAAATGAAATTGCCGGCCTCGGTGATCACCAAGTACGGCGGCGACGCCGCGGTCTTCCAGGATTCACAGTCGAGCCAGCTGATTTTGATCATCGCCGCCGTCGGCGTGATCTATGTGCTGCTGGGCGTGCTGTATGAGAGCTTCATCCACCCCTTGACCATCCTGGCCGGCCTGCCGTCGGCGGCGGTGGGTGCGCTCTTGACCCTGCGCCTGTTCAATCTGGATCTGACGATGATCGCCATCATCGGCATCCTGATGCTGATCGGTATCGTCAAGAAGAACGCCATCATGATGATCGACTTCGCCCTGGACGCCCAGCGCAACGGCGGCATGACGCCGCCCGAGGCGATCCGCGAAGCCTGCATCCTGCGTTTCCGGCCGATTCTGATGACCACCCTGGCTGCGCTGATGGGCGCCTTGCCGATCGCCCTGGGCCTGGGCGCCGGCGCCGAACTGCGTCAGCCCCTGGGCCTGGCCGTGGTCGGCGGCCTGCTGTTTTCCCAGGTCATCACGCTCTACATCACGCCGGTGATCTACCTCTTCCTCGACAAGTACAGCGGCAGCGGACCGATGACCGACGCCCAGCTGGCGGCCTTCGACCAGCAGCACGCGGAAGCGGCGCCGGCCCCGGTGCCGCACCTGGAACCGGTAGTCCGCCTGCGCAAGGATGCGTGAAGATAATTTATTTGGAAAATGATTCCAAAACGTATTGAATTGACTGGAAACAATATGCAAATGTGACCGCCTGCCACCATGTGAATGCGTTTTCTCATGGACAGGCGGCCACAATGAAGCGATACAGCATCACCCTCATCGGCATGGGCCCGCGCGGCCTCTCCCTCCTCGAACGCATCGCCGCCCATGCGCGCGTGCACCCCGTTTCCCTGCAACTGAATCTGGTCGATCCGGGCGACTGCGGTCCCGGCGTTCACAGCGCGCGCCAGCCCCAGCACCTGCTGATCAATACCCTGGCCAGCCAGGTCACCTTGTTTCCCTTCCGCGATGCCGTCGAGCTCACACCATCGTTTCCTACACCCTCGCTGACCGAATGGGCGCGCGCCGAAGGCTACCGCCGCTTCGGCGAACAGTTTTTCCAGGTCGGTCAGGGGGAAGAGGGCGGAGCGGCGGGTGGCGTCGAGATTGGCGACACCGACTATCTGCCGCGTCAGCTGCTGGGCCGCTACCTGAGCTGGGCTTACGCGCAGATCGCCGCCGCGCTGCCGCCCGGGGTGGTGGTCAATCACCTGCGCCACCGCGCCATCGACATGTTTCAGCAGCCCGACGGCAGCTTCGTCGTCGAACTCGACAGCGGCTTTTCGGTCAGCAGCGATTTCGCTTTCATCACCACCGGCCACAGCCGCAATAACCTCACCGACGAAGAATCCTGGTGCCGCAAGTTCGCCCAGGACCACGCGCGCTACAACAGCAAGCTGTGCTTCATCCGCCACGTGTACCCGCTGGACAAGCTGGTGCGCATCGGCAGCGACGCCACTGTCGCCATCCAGGGTCTGGGACTGACCGGCCACGATGTGGTGGCGGAACTGACCCTGGGGCGGGGCGGGCGCTACGTGCCCAACGGCACCGGTCTGCGCTACATTGCCTCGGGCCAGGAGCCGCGCCTCCTGCTGTTTTCACGCAACTGCCTGCCGGCCTGCGCGCGCGGTATCAACCAGAAAGGCTTGAACGGCCGCCACCATGCCCGATTCTTCACGCGAGAGGCGGTGCGCGCGCTGCGCGAAGAAGCGCTGCGCCTGCGCGGCAGCAGCCAGCTCGACTTCGAACGTGAAGTGCTGCCGCTGGTGATCCAGGAGATGGGCTATGCCTGGCGCTGCGCCCACGACGGCGTGGCGCTGGATCCCCAGCACTACACGGTGGGCGAGGCCGAGCGCAGCGCCATCGATGGGATGCTGTTTCCGCTGCGCGGACGCAGTTTTGCCGGAGCGGCCGAGTTTGCCACCTTCTTTACCTGCCTGCTGGCCGACGACCTGTCGGAAGCGCGCCGCGGCAACCTGGGCAGCCCGGTCAAGGCCGCCGCCGACGTTTTGCGCGACGCCCGCGCCGTGCTGCAGGAGATGATCGAGCATGCCGGCCTGACTGCCGCCTCCCACCGCAAGTTCCTGAGCGTTTACAACCCGGCCATCAACCGGGTCACGTTCGGCCCGCCGCGCCAGCGCAACGAACAATTGCTGGCGCTGATCGAAGCTGGGGTACTGGCCGTCGATATCGGTCCGAATGCCGCCATCCGCATCGACGAAGACCGTTCCCAGTTCGCCCTGCACACCCGCTTCGCCCAGGCCTCGTCGGTGCAGTATGTGGATGCGCTGGTGGTGGCGCGGCTCGACGTGTATTCGCCGGAAACCGATGACAGCGAACTGATGCGCAACCTGCTCAAGCGCGGCACCATCCGCCCCTTCTACAACGGCACTTTCCACCCCGGCGGGATCGACATTGACCCGGACAACCATCCGCTCAGCCGCGCCGGACGGCCGGCGCTCAACCTGTGGGCGCTGGGCTATGTGACGGAAGGGCCGCAGTACTATACCTACGCCTTGCCGCGCCCACAGATGGCGTCGCGCCAGGTGGCCGACGCCGAGCGCTGCGTGCGTGCCCTGTTCGCGGCCCTCGACGAGCGCGAGGCAGCCGTGCGCCGATCGCGTCCGCGTACCCGCGCCAGAGCCGTAAGTGCTGCCTGAGGCCTTTCCGGAGCCGGCAGCCCAGGCTTTCTTCCAAGACTTAGACGAGTCTTAGAAGATACGTTGCAGATACATATCGTAACATCCGTCAAGACCCTCATCTTGTAAGCTGTACAAGGTGAGCGCGTCCCCGCGTGCTCCCCGGTTTTACCTGTGCTCCCCCAAAAACGGTTAGACTGCGGCACTTGTGCCGGACTTCGCGTTCAGCGACACCCCAGGAAAGTTGTTTATTTTGCGTGACCATTCCCATCATTCGCCGGACAACACCGGCTACTGCGAGCATTGCGGCCAGCCTTTGCCGGGCTTTCGCGAGCCGCAGTACGGGGACAAGCGCGTCAACAAGACCGGCATTGCCGTTACGGTCGCCCTGCACGTGCTGCTGGTACTGATCTGGCTGCTCGAACCGAAGGCCGAGAAAAAAGCACCGCCGCCGTCCGGGGCCGATATCGTCTACATCGCGCCGCTGCCGCCCGGCAAGCCGAAGCCGAAAGAACAGCAGAAACAGGCGCCCAAGCCGGTCGTCAAGCAGACCAAGCCGACCGTAGCCAAGATTCAGCGCCTGCCCAACACCATCACCCTGCCCAACGAGAAACCGCTCAAGGAGAAAGAGCCGGAGCTGGCCAAGCCGACCCCTACACCGGTGCCGCCCGAGATGGACATGGCGGCCGCAATCGAGGCACGCCGCAAGGCACGCGGCCAGGCCCAGAGCGACCAGCCGGCCGAGGAAAGCGAAAACGACCGCGCCAACCGCATCATCAAGCAGAATATCGCGGCGGCCAACGGGCGCAGCCAGGGCAATGACCAGAACGATACCGGCGGCGTGTTCGAAGTGAAGCGCACTTCGCTCAGCGCCACGGTCAAGTTCCGCGGCTGGAATCCGAGCTTCAAGCGGCGCTGGCTGCAGGAAGTCAATGTCGAGCTGGGCGGAGAGAAGGATATCGAGACTGCGATCATCAAGAAGATGATCGAGATCATCCGCAAGGAAAAGAAAGGCGATTTCGAATGGGATTCGCACCGGCTGGGGAGGGTGGTGAAACTCAGCGCCCGCGAAGAAGACACGGGCGAACTGTCCGCCTTCCTGTACAAGGAAATGTTCTCGGACAATCCGCGGGGTGGGCGCTAGGGTCAGACCCCGGTTTTTCCGTTAGGGGTCTGACCCGGGTGTAAGAAAGCGGCGCCTGTTAGCACTGGGGTATTCGGACGCGGCGCAGGTTAGAACCCGGGTCAGACCCCCTAAAAGAAACACCGGGGTCTGACCCTAGGAAACACCGGGGTCTGACCCTGGGAAAACCGGGGTCTGACCCCTACTTCAGCAAACGCGCAATATCCAGCGCAAAGTAGGTCAGCACCCCATCCGCTCCCGCCCGCTTGAACGACATCATCGCTTCCATCATCACCTTGTCGTGATCGAGCCAGCCGTTCTGCGCGGCCGCCTTGATCATGGCGTACTCGCCGCTGACCTGGTAAGCAAAGGTCGGCACCTTGAACTCGTCCTTCACACGGCGCACGATGTCCAGGTAAGGCATGCCGGGCTTGACCATCACCATGTCGGCGCCTTCGGCAATGTCGTAGCCGACTTCGCGCAGGGCTTCGTCGCTGTTGGCCGGGTCCATCTGGTAAGTGTTCTTGTCGCTCTTGCCCAGGGTCGCGCTCGAGCCGACGGCATCGCGGAAGGGACCGTAAAAGCCCGACGCGAATTTGGCCGAGTAGGCCATGATGCGGGTGTGGATGAAGCGCTCGTCTTCCAGCGCCGCGCGGATGGCGCCGATGCGTCCGTCCATCATGTCCGACGGGCCCACGATATCGACCCCGGCCTGGGCCTGGCACAGCGCCTGGGCGATCAGCATTTCGATGGTTTCATCGTTGAGCACGTAACCGTTGTCGTCGATCAGCCCATCCTGGCCGTGGCTGGTGAAGGGGTCGAGCGCGACGTCGGTCATGATGCCCAGGGTCGGGAAACGCGACTTCAGTGCACGCACGGCGCGTGGCACCAGTCCGTCGGGATTGGTCGCCTCGATCCCGTCCGGGGTCTTGAGCGCGGCATCGACCAGCGGGAACAGTGCCAGCACGGGAATGCCCAGGTTCACGCATTCCTCGGCCACGTGCATCAGCAAGTCGACCGACACCCGCTCCACACCCGGCATCGATTTGACCGGCTGGCGCTGGTTGCTGCCCTCGACGATAAAGACCGGGTAGATCAGGTCGCCGGCGGTGACGGTGTTTTCCCGCATCAGGGCGCGCGAGAACGGGTCGCGCCGCATGCGGCGCATGCGGGTGGCGATGTAGCGGTTGCTGTTGGTCATCGTTAAATCCAGTGGTGTTGGAAAAAAGAGCTTACTCGTCGCCGTCGACCGGATCGACCAGGGGTACATTCGGATCTGTCTCGACCGGGGTCAGGCCCAGCAGGTCGATGATCTTGTCGTTGGCTTCCTCGATGCCGATGCGCTTGAGCGCGGAGAACAGCTGCACGGTGAAGGGGAAGCCCTCGCCATCTTCATCGACATAGCTTTCGAGCATCATGCGCGCCTGGCGCAGGGCGTTGGTCGATTCGTTGCGGTTGAGCTTGTCCGCCTTGGTCAGGATGCAGTGGATCGGCTTGCCCGTGGGGGCGAACCATTCCAGCATCTGGACGTCCAGTTCCGTGAAGGGACGGCGCGAATCCATGATCAGCACCAGTGCGGCCAGCTGTTCGCGGCGCTGGACGTAGTCGCCCAGCAGCTTCTGCCAGTGCAGCTTGGCCGAACCGGAGACTTCCGCGTAGCCGTAGCCGGGCAGGTCGACCAGCAGCGCTTCGATCTCCTCGACGATGGTCGGATCCTTGCGGTGCTGGCCCACGTGGGCGCCGCCGATCGAAAAATAATTGATGTGCTGGGTGCGTCCAGGGGTCTTGGAGGCGAACGCAAGGCCCTTCTGGTTGGTCAAAATATTGATGGCGGTCGACTTGCCCGCGTTGGAACGGCCGGCAAAGGCGATTTCAGGCGCCTGCGTGTCGGGCAAATCGCGCAGTTGGTTGACGGTCGTAAAGAAGCGGGCTTGCCAGAGTTTGGACATGGAATGGGCAGAAAATGCAAGAATTTGGAACAACAGGGGGCGATAAGGCCAGAAAGCTATTGTACAATAAGGGGTTACGAATTGTTGCGACGCAAAAGCCATGGCGAGCACACAAGATCGTTTGCACTACCAGATACAGCGTGTCGGAGTTTCCTGAGGTGTCCTTCCAGCGTCCTTCAAGATCTTTCCATAAAGCTAATTTTATTTTTGACCGTATTTTTGACTTGTCTCAGGGTGTTTGAATGAATCGTGCGTTTCTTACGTTTGTAAAGTCCTTGCTGGTGACCAGCGTCGCGGTAACGGGTCTGGTCGGTGTTGCTGCACAGGCCGCTGAACACGCTGCTGCCGCCCCTGCCAAAGCCGACCCTGCCAAGGGCGCGACCCTGTACGACAGCGGCGACGCTGCCCGCGGCATTCCGGCCTGCGTGTCGTGCCACGGCGCCGCCGGCAATTCGACCATTGCCACCAATCCAAAACTGGCCGGTCAGATCAACGACTACACCCACAAGCAGCTGGTCGATTTCACGACGCCCAACCGCGCCAATCCGATCATGACGCCCTACGCCAAGGCCCTGACCGAAGACGAAAAGAAAAACATCGCCGCCTATCTGTCGACCACCACGGCCAAAGCCGGTGCCGCCAAAAACAAGGACACCGTCGAACTGGGCAAGAAGATCTACCGCGGCGGCATCGCCGGCACCGGCGTCGCCGCCTGTGCCAGCTGCCACGGCGCCAACGGCAATGGCATCCCGTCGCAGTTCCCGCGTCTGGCCGGCCAGCACCAGGACTACACCGTGGCCCAACTGCACGCATTCAAGGGCGGCGCGCGCAAGAACAGCGTGCAGATGACCACCCTGGCCAAGCGCATGTCGGACGACGAAATGAAGGCCGTGGCCGACTACATCGCCGGTTTGAAGTAAGCAGGCAGCACGGGCCCGCACCGCAGGGTGCGTGCAAGGTCCGGGCAACAGCAGCAAGCAGGTCATCAGGGCGGCGGCGCGCAAGCGGGCTGCCCTTTTTGTTGGTATCCTCGCAGGCTGGCCGGCCACGTTTGCCCATTGCCGGCACACCGCAGCGCTCTGCACACAGGGATTGGTAGAACATGAGTACCGCAGGAATCGAATTAAAAACGCGCAGCCGCGCCGTCGCCGAGACGGTCGAACTGGTGTCTTCGATGCGCTTTGCCATCTCGATGCTGGTCATGGTGGCCATTGCCGCCATCATCGGCACCGTGGTCAAGCAGGGCGACCCGATGCCCAATTACGTCAACCAGTTCGGTCCGTTCTGGTTCGACATCTTCAACAAGCTCGGCCTGTATGCGATTTATTCGGCCTGGTGGTTCATCCTGATCCTGGTGCTGCTGATCGCCTCGACCACCTTCTGCATCATCCGCAACGCCCCCAAGATGATGCGCGACATGCGCAGCTGGAAAGAAAACGTGCGCGAAGTGTCGCTGCGTAACTTCCATCACAAGGCGGAATGGACGGCGCCGCTGTCCCGCCTGGCGCTGGCGCGCCAGACCGCAGCGCGCCTGGCCGACTTCGGCTATCAGGCCAGGATCGTGGAAAAGCCGAACGGCACCCTGGTCGCAGCCAAGAAGGGCGCCGCCAACAAGTTCGGCTATATCTTCGCGCACAGCTCGATCATCATCATCCTGGTCGGCGGCATGCTCGATTCGGATCTGCCGATCCAGTTTCAGCAAGCGGTGTTCGGCAAGACCGCCTACGTGGGCGGCGGCCTGATCGCCGCCATTCCGCCCCAGCACAAGCTGTCGGTCGCCAATCCTACCTACCGCGGCAACACCATGATCCCGGAAGGGCAGGCCAGCGACATGGCCATCCTGCAGCGCCCGGAAGGCGTGCTGCTGCAGCCGCTGCCGTTCTCGATCGAGCTCAAAAAATTCAATATCGATTTCTACTCGACCGGCATGCCCAAGCTGTTCGTCAGCGAAGTCGTCATCCACGATACCGAGGACAAGAAGACCTTCGCCGCGACCATCAAGGTCAACGAGCCCCTCATCTACAAGGGCGTGGCGATCTACCAGTCCAGCTTTGAAGACGGCGGCAGCAAGCTCAAGCTGACCGGTTTCCCCATGAGCGGCACCGACAACAAGACCTTCGCCTTCGAGGGGGAAGTCAATTCGGCCACCCCGATCAAGCGCGGCGACGAGGAATACTCGGTGGAGTGGTCGGCCTTCCGCCCCTTCAACGTGGAAAATGTGGCCGGCAATCAGGATGTGCGCGCGGTCACCAAGGGCCAGTCGCTCAACGAACAGTTCGCCGTGACCCTGGACAAGCACTCCGGCTCGGCCGCCAAAAATGCCAACAGCAAGGACCTGAAGAACGTCGGCCCAAGCGTGCAGTACAAGCTGCGCGACAAGACCGGCCAGGCGCGCGAATACCAGAACTACATGCAGCCGGTGACGGTCGACGGCGCCGAGGTCTTTTTGGCGGGCGTGCGCGCCAATCCCAACGATGCTTTCAGCTACCTGCGCATTCCCTCCGACGACGCCCACACCGTCAAGGAGTGGATGCGCCTGCGCGCGGCCCTGGCCGACCCGATCCTGCGCGAACTGGCCGCCGAGCGCTATGCGCGCCGCGCGATGCCGGGCCGCAGCGATGCGCCCGCCTCGGCGCTGTCGCTGCAGCTGAAGGAATCGGCCTCCAAGAGCCTGGCCATTTTCGCGGGCGACGGCAAGCGCGGCGGCTACGTCGCGGTGTCCCAGTTCCTGGAGAAAATCCCGGCCGCCGAGCAGGAAAAGGCCGCGAATATCTTCATGAAGATCCTCAACGGCACCCTGTGGGAGCTGTGGCAGGCCGCGCGCGAGAAAGACGGCTTGCCCGAGATCGAAGGCAATGACAACCACGCGCGTTTCCTGCAGCTGGCCACCAATGCGCTGTCGGACAGCTTCTTCTACGGAGCCCCGATTTACCTGCAGCTGGACGAATTCGTCGAGGTCAAGGCCTCGGTGCTGCAGGTGACGCGTTCGCCGGGCAAGCTGGTGGTCTACCTGGGCTGCGTGCTGCTGGTCCTGGGTGTGTTCGCCATGTTCTATATACGCGAACGGCGCTTGTGGGTCTGGGTGCGCGACGGCGACAATGGCGAACAGGCTGCTCACGCGCTCATGGCCATGAGCACCCAGCGCAAGACGCTCGATTTCGAGCACGAATTCAACGACATCAAGGCCAAGCTGCCACAAGGCGCATAATCGGTCTTTGCCGCCGGCGTTTGGTGCCGGCAGTATCAGGAGAGCATCATGGAACTATCCCAATCATCCCAGCGGCCGGAAACCTACCAGCAGGCGCCTGGCTACTTCAAGCGCCTCGACCTGTTCGACTGGCTGTTCGGCGCCGGCCTGCTGGCCGCCGCGCTGTTCGCCCTGAGCCGTTACGGCGCCTACATGGATGGCTACGAAAAAGTCATCCTGGTGCTGGCCGCGCCCGTGTTCGCGGCGCTTGGCTGGCACTGGAAGCCGGTGCGCGTGCTGATGCCTGTGGTGGCGCTGCTGTCGCTGGCGGCCATCGCCATTTATGGCGGTAATCTTGAGCTGGCAAATCAGAAATTCTTCCTGAAATATATGCTGTCCAGCCAGTCCGCGATTCTGTGGATGAGCGCGCTGTTCGTGTTTTCCACCGTGTTCTACTGGGTTGGCCTCCTGAGCCGTTCCAACTTCGGTTCCTCGGTCGGCTCCAAGCTGTGCTGGGCCGCGGTGGTACTGGGCTGGACCGGCATGATGGTGCGCTGGTACGAGTCCTACCTGATCGGCGCCGACGTCGGCCACATTCCGGTGTCCAACCTGTACGAAGTGTTCATCCTGTTTTCGATGATCACCGCCATGTTCTACCTGTATTACGAGAAGCACTACGCCACCCGCCAGCTGGGCGCCTTTGTCATGCTGGTGATCGCCGCCGCCGTCGGCTTCCTGCTGTGGTACACGGTGTCGCGCGACGCCGCCGAGATCCAGCCCCTGGTGCCGGCCCTGCAAAGCTGGTGGATGAAGATCCACGTGCCGGCCAACTTCATCGGCTATGGCACTTTCGCGCTGGCCGCCATGGTCGGCTCGGCCTACCTGCTCAAGTCGCACGGCATCCTGGAAGACCGCCTGCCGTCCCTGGAAGTGCTGGACGACGTCATGTACAAGTCGATCTCGGTCGGTTTCGCCTTCTTTACCGTGGCCACCATCCTGGGCGCGCTGTGGGCGGCGGAAGCCTGGGGCGGCTACTGGTCCTGGGACCCCAAGGAAACCTGGGCCCTGATCGTCTGGCTCAACTATGCGGCCTGGCTGCACATGCGCCTGATGTCCGGCCTGCGCGGCAGGGTAGCGGCCTGGTGGGCGCTGATCGGCTTGCTGGTCACCACCTTCGCTTTCCTGGGTGTCAATATGTTCCTGTCGGGCCTGCATTCTTATGGCAAACTTTAATGGCAAACGTGCACTAGGCTGATTCTGGCGAGATGGTGTAAGGTTGGCTGAGTTTCTCAGACTAATGCTTATTACCTTGCTTACACATTCTCACCACCGGAGTCGCCATGCTGATCAAACGTAGCCCCAACGGGACCGACATCCCGTTCCCTTCCGAAATTACACCGCAGGCGGTGTACGAAGAGCGCCGCCGTTTCATCGCCCGCATGGCGGCCGGCGCCGTCGCCGGCAGCGCCCTGTGGGAAATGGCCAACCGCCAGGCTTTCGCCCAGGCGCCGGCGGCGCAAAAGCTGGCCGCCAAGCTCAATCCGGCGTATTCCGCGATCGACAAGCAGACCCCCTTCAAGGATGCGTCGACCTATAACAATTTCTACGAGTTCGGTCTGGACAAGTCCGACCCGGCCCAGAACGCGCATACCCTGAAGACCCGTCCCTGGACCGTCAGCATCGAAGGCGAGGTCAAGAAGCCAATGACGCTCGACCTCGACAGCCTGCTCAAGCTCGCCCCGCTGGAAGAGCGTGTCTACCGCCTGCGCTGCGTGGAAGGCTGGTCGATGGTGATTCCCTGGGTCGGGTATTCGCTGTCGGAACTGATCAAGAAGGTCGAGCCGACCGGCAACGCAAAGTTTGTCGAATTTGTCACCCTCAATGACAAGGCCCAGATGCCGGGCGTGGGCAGCCGCGTGCTGAACTGGCCGTATGTGGAAGGCTTGCGCATGGATGAGGCGAATCATCCGCTGACCTTGTTGACCCTGGGTATGTACGGGCAGACCCTGCCCAACCAGAATGGCGCGCCGGTGCGCATCGTGGTGCCCTGGAAATACGGCTTCAAGTCGGCCAAATCGATCGTCAAGATCCGCTTCGTCAAGGACCAGCCGCGCACGGCCTGGAACGTGTCGGCGCCGTCGGAGTACGGCTTCTATTCCAACGTCAATCCCGAGGTCGATCACCCGCGCTGGTCGCAGGCCAGTGAGCGCCGCATCGGCGAAGACAGCTTCTTCCAGAAAAAGCGCAAGACCCTGATGTTCAACGGTTATGGCGACGTGGCGTCGCTGTACACCGGCATGGACCTCAAGAAGAACTTCTAGGCGCGCGTCATGGCCTTCAATCCCACACCGCGCCAGTTCACCGCGATCAAGGCAGGGCTGTTCCTGCTGGCGCTGGTGCCGCTGGGGCGCATGGTCTGGCTGACCCTGAGCGGCCAACTGGTCGAGCCGCTCGAATTCATTACGCGCGGCACCGGCGACTGGGTGCTTTACATGCTCTGCATCACCCTGGCGATCACGCCGCTGCGCCGCCTGTCCGGCTGGAACTGGGTGGTCAAGCTGCGCCGCATGGCCGGCTTATATGCCTTTTTCTACGGCTTTCTGCACTTCCTGACCTTTCTCTGGTTCGATCACTTTTTCGATGTGCAGGAGATGTTCAAGGATGTCCTCAAACGGCCCTTCATCACCGTCGGTTTCATTGCCTTTGTGCTCCTGATACCGCTGGCCGTGACCAGTACCAACGGCATGATCCGGCGCCTGGGCGGCAAGCGCTGGCAATGGCTGCACCGCCTCATTTATGTGATCGCACCGCTGGGCATCCTGCATTTCTGGTGGATGAAGGCAGGCAAGAATAACTTCACCCAGCCCATCATTTTCGGCCTGATCGTGGCGCTGCTGCTGGGTGCGCGCATTTACTGGAACCGCTCCAAGGCGCTTGCAGCGCGCGCTTGAGTTCCGCCAAGCCCAAGCGGGGCCGGTTCCCTACAATGCCGTATGCCCGTGCACCACGACCTTGCATACAAACTGCTGTTCTCTCATCCTGAACTGGTGCGTGAACTGGTTGGTGGCTTCACGCCGCTGGCATGGATAGGCACTGTTTCTCTTGGCGCTTTCGAACGCGTCAATCCGGAGTATGTCAGCGATGCGATGGCCGAGCGGCGCGACGATATCGCCTGGCGCGTCAGGCTGGGCGAGCAGTGGCTGTATGTCTACATTTTGCTCGAGTTCCAGTCGGGCGTGGACCGCTGGATGGCCTTGCGCATGCAGGTCTATTGCGGCCTGCTGTACCAGGATCTGGTCAGACGTCACGAACTGTCCCCGGACACGCGCCTGCCGCTGCTGCTGCCGCTGGTGTTGTACAACGGGATGCCACCCTGGCATGCCGCTGTGGAGTTGTCGAGCCTGATTGTGCCCGCGCCGGGCGGTCTGGCACCTTTCCAGGCTTCCCAGCGCTATTGCCTGATTGACCAGCGCCGCCTGGATCCTGAGGTGCTCGAAAGGAAGAGCGAGCTACTGGCGTTGCTGTTCCGGATGGAACTTGCGATCGCGCCCGAGGTCTTACGGGAGTTGATTACTGCCCTGTTGGCGTGGATCGGCGCGGACGCACAGGCGCCCCTGCGGCGCGCTGTGCGCTTGTGGATCTGGCGCCGCCTGCGCCATGCGCGCTCAGGTGGGGCGGCCCGTGACAGTCCGGATGTGGAGGTGCACGACATGAACGATGTCGATATGGAAGAGCTGGAGCGGGAGTTTGCGGAACTCGCGGATCAGGGCTGTTTGATGCTGTTCAACGGGCGCCAGGCTGGCCTGGCGGAAGGCAAGGCGGAAGGCATCATGGAGGGCGAACGCGCCGCCTTGATGCGTCTGTTGCTCAAGCGCTTCGGCAGCATCCCGGATCACCTCAGCGCGCGCATCAACGCGGCGACGCTCGAACAAACCAGGGCCTGGTTCGATCAGGCCCTGGACGCCGACTGTCTCGACACGGTATTCGCGCCAGACGGCTTTGAGCCGGCCTGATGGCTTACTTCAGCAGCGATTCCAGCGCAAACAGATCGGCCGGATTCTCGCGCTGGCGCACCAGGTGCACCTGGTCGCCGTCGACCATCACTTCGGCTGCGCGGCCGCGCGTGTTGTAGTTCGAGGACATGGTGAAGCCGTAAGCGCCGGCCTGGGTGATGGCCAGCAGGTCGCCCTGTTCCACCGCCAGGGCCCGTTCGCGCGCCAGCCAGTCACCCGATTCGCAGACCGGTCCGACCACGTCGTAGATAACTGGCGCGGCATCGCTTGCGCTGACCTGGCGCACGTCCATCCAGGCCTGGTACAGGGCCGGACGCATCAGATCGTTCATGGCGGCATCCACGATGCAGAAGTTTTTCTCGGCGCCGGGTTTCAGGAATTCCACGCGGGTCAACAGCAGGCCGGCATCGCCCACAATGGCGCGGCCCGGCTCGAAAATCACCTTGATCGGCTGACCGGCGTATTTTTCCGCGCGCCAGGCATCGATGCGCGCGAACACGCGCGCCAGGTAGTCGCCCACCGCCACCGGCGCCTCGCCCTCGGTTTCGCCATAGTTAATGCCGATGCCGCCGCCCATGTCCAGGTGATGCAGCACGATGTCCTCGGCGGCGAGCGCGTCGATGATCTCGATCAGCTTGTCCAGCGCTTCGAGCAGCGGGGCGTCGTCGAGCAATTGCGAGCCGATATGGCAGTCGATGCCGACCGGCGCCAGGTGCGGCAGGCTGGCCGCGGTGCGGTAGGTGGCCAGCGCATCGTCGAAGGCCACGCCGAACTTGTTCGCTTTCAGGCCGGTGGCGATGTAGGGATGGGTCTTGGCATCCACGTTCGGGTTCACGCGCAGCGAGATGCGTGCCACCTTGCCCATGGCGCCCGCGACTTCGTTGAGGCGATGCAGCTCGGGGATCGATTCGACGTTAAAGCACAGGATGTCGTGTTCCAGCGCCAAACGCATCTCGGCCACCGTCTTGCCCACGCCGGAGAAAATCACCTTGGACGGGTCGCCCCCGGCCGCCAGCACGCGCAGCAGTTCGCCCCCGGAGACAATGTCGAAGCCGGCGCCGCGGCGCGCCAGCAGGTCCAGGATCGCCAGGTTCGAATTGGCTTTCATCGCATAGCAGACCAGGGCGTCGCGGCCCTTGCAGGCATCGGCGAAGGCGTCGAAATTCTCGCTCAGGGCCGCCTTCGAATAGACATAGGTCGGGGTGCCGTATTCGTCGGCGATGCGGGACAAGGGGGTGCTTTCGGCGTGCAGGGCGCCGTCCAGGTGAAAGAAATGCGACATGGCTGTAATGGACTGGGTGACGTAATGCTGATGGTTGGAAGGGAGGGCGAAACCGGGCGGTGCAGGGCAGGTCGCTTACTGGTTCAGCGGCGAGGAAGGCGCCTGGGGTGGTGGCGGCAGCGGCGTTGCCGCGGCTGGCGGTTTGGCCGGCGGCTTGGGCATGTACAAGGGCCCGGTCTGGCCGCAGCCGGCCAGGATGCCTATAACCACGGCAGCGGTGCCGATATTGCGCGCAAATGAAGACTTCACGATTAGAATCACGGATTGATTGGCAGACCTTGGAGTGTAGCATGAGCGAAAAAGAATTTTTGGACCTGGCCGAATCGACCTTGAACACGATCGAAGCGGCGATGGACCGGCTGAACGACGAGGATGTCATCGATGTCGAGTGCAAGCGCAGCGGCAACGTGCTGGAAATCGAGTTTCTCGACAACGGCAGCAAGATCATCATCAACAGCCAGGCGCCAATGAAGGAGATGTGGGTGGCGGCCAAGTCGGGCGGCTTTCACTACAAGCACCTGGACGGCGCCTGGCGCAATACGCGCGACGGCAGCGAATTGTTTGCCGCTTTGTCGGCACTGGCCAGCGCCCAGGGCGGTGCCAGCGTCAGCTTGTAGTGTCAGATCCAGCCAATGAAAAAGCCCGGCGCATGCGCCGGGCTTTTTCATTGGGACGCCGCCGCGCCCGCGCTAGAACAACTCGTTCTTGACCGCGTCCTTGGCCTTTTCCTCGACCGGCGTGCCGCGCGTGCCCACATCGAGGCTCTGCACCCCTGTGCCCGGCGGATTTTCCACGTAATAGTAATCCTCGCCCGCCTGCACCAGGCCCGGCGGCACCACCCGATCTTCGATCGGCGCGCCCTTGAGCGCTTTCTGCATGAAGCCGATCCAGATCGGCAGGGCCAGCCCGCCGCCGGTTTCCTTGTTGCCCAGGTTCTTGGGCTGGTCGTAGCCGATCCAGGCAATGCCCACCAGTTTCGGATTGTAGCCGGCGAACCAGGCATCGATCGAGTCGTTGGTGGTGCCGGTCTTGCCGGCGATGTCGGTGCGCTTGAGCGACAAGGCCTTGGTCGCCGTGCCGTAGCGCACCACGTCTTTCAGCATGCTGTCGACCAGGAAGGCGTTGCGCGCGTCGATCACCCGGTTCGCTTCCTCGCCCGCCTTGTCCGGCGTGGCCTGGGACAGCACCTTGCCGTTGCTGTCGGTAACCTTGGAGATCAGGTAGGGGCTGATCCGGTAGCCGCCATTGGCAAACACAGCGTAGGCGCCGGCCAGCTGCAGCGGGGTGGTCGCGCCGGCGCCCAGCGCCAGGGTCAGGTAGGGCGGGTTCTTGTCGGCGTCGAAGCCGAAGCGGGTGGTGTATTCCTGGCCATACTTGGCGCCGATCTTGTTCAGGATGCGGATCGAGATCATGTTCTTGGACTTGGTCAGGCCGCGCCGCATCGTCATCGGCCCTTCGTACTTGCCGTCGTAGTTCTTCGGCTCCCAGGCCTGGCCGCCGGTCTGGCCGGCGTCAAACGAGATCGGGGCGTCGTTGATCAGGGTGGCCGGCGACAGGCCGCGCTCGAGCGAGGCTGAATAAATGAAGGGCTTGAACGAGGAACCGGGCTGGCGCCAGGCCTGGGTCACGTGGTTGAACTTGTTGCGGTTGTAATCGAAGCCGCCCACCAGGGCACGGATCGCGCCGTCGGTGGTGTCGGCCGCGACAAACGCCGACTCGATCTCCGGCATCTGGGTGACCTGCCAGGCGGTGCCGCCTTCCTGGGTGACCCGGATCACGGCGCCGCGTTTGACGCGCTTGTTCGGCAGCGCCTTGGCCGACAGCCAGCTCTGGGCCATGGTCAGGCCGGCGCCGCTGATCTTGATTTCTTCGCCGGAGGCGGTCACGGCCACGATCTCGGTCGGCGAGGCCGACAGCACCATGGCCGCCACGATGTCGTCGCTGTCGGGATGCTCGGCCAGTTCGTTCTCGATCGCCTCGTCCGCTTCTTCCTTGGACTTGGGGATCTCGATATAGGCTTCCGGCCCGCGGTAGGCGTGGCGCTTTTCATATTCCATCACGCCGCGCCGCAGGGCCAGGTAGGCCGCGTCCTGGTCGGCCTTGGTGACCGTGGTGAAGACGTTCAGGCCGCGGGTATAGGTTTCTTCCTTGAACTGTTCATAGACCAGCTGGCGTGCCATTTCGGCCACGTATTCGGCGTGCACCCCGAATTCGCTGCTGTCGGTCTTGATGCGCAGGGGCTCGGCCTTGGCCGTTTCGAACTGTTCCGGTGTGATGTAGCCGAGCATGTGCATGCGCTGCAGGATGTATTGCTGGCGCGTGCGCGCGCGCTTCGGGTTCACTACCGGGTTGTAGGCCGACGGCGCTTTCGGCAAGCCGGCCAGCATGGCAGCCTCGGCCACGCTGATGTCTTTCAGGCTCTTGCCGAAATAGATCTGGGCGGCCGACGAAAAGCCGAAGGCGCGCTGACCCAGGTAGATCTGGTTCATATACACCTCCAGGATCTGGTCCTTGGTCAGGTTTTGTTCAATCTTCCAGGCCAGCAGTACTTCATAGGCCTTGCGCTTGAGGGTCTGCTCGCTCGAGAGGAAGAAATTGCGCGCCACCTGCTGGGTGATGGTCGATGCGCCCTGGCGTCCGCCGGTGCCGGTGGCGTTGTGCACCGCCGCGCGAAGGATCCCGGTGTAGTCCACCCCGCCGTGCTGGTAGAAGCGGTCGTCCTCGATCGCCAGCACCGCCTTTTTCATGACATCGGGTATGTCCTTGATGTGCACCATGTTGCGGCGCTCCTCGCCGAACTCGCCAATCAGCACATTGTCGGCCGAGAAGATCCGCAGCGGCATCTTGGGACGGTAATCGGTCAGGGTATCCAGGGCCGGCAGGTTGGGGTAGGCCATGGCCAGCGCGAACACCACGATCAGCAGCGCAACCAGGGCGGTGCCGGTCAGGGTGCCGAGGGCAATCAGCAGCAGGCGTTTGGGCGAGCGCGGCTTGGCTGCGCGCGGCGAGGAAGAAGGGGGAGCAGCCGGCTTGGAAGAGGACATGCGTGAAGAATCTTTCGATTTTGTTAATAAGTTTCATTATAATGCACGGCCCGTGCCGCAGGCGTGCCGCGCAGGCTGGCGCGCTTGATGGCAGGCCGGACCCGGGCCGCACCCCAGAGCGCGAAAAGCCCACGTCGTGCGGGCAAAAACAGCGCCGCGATCCGGTTTTGGGGGCCGCTTGTGACCCTGCCGACAACTATGATGTCGCCCGGTTCACAGAGTGTGGCTTTCCGGCCCACGAGCGTAAAATTTCAATGCAGAAATACCTTTACATGGGCTCACGTCTGTTGCTACGATTTAATGTACTGCCTTATGTATGACCGCTAAATGACGGTTTTATAAGAGCAAATGGCGGTTATATAACAATTCCCTACAACGGGCGATTTCATTTTTCGTACTGCAATGCAACTTCTGCAGCGTCAGCATTGATCTAGGTAGGTGAGGGAGTACGGGCGTTATGGTCAATCTAGGTTCCTTGTTCGGTCAGGCCAGTCCCCCATTGCTGGGGCTGGACATCAGTACGTCGGGCGTGCGCCTGGTTGAGCTGGTCGTGGTCGGCAAAAACGAAGTGCGCCTCGAACGCTATGCGTCCGAGCCGCTTCCGCGTGGTGCCGTCGTCGATGGCAATATCGACAATCTCGAACAGGTCTCCGAAGCGGTGCGCCGGGTCTGGAAGAAAAGCGGCACCCGCGTCAAGCTGGTTGCGCTCGGCATGCCGCCCGCCTCCGTGATCACCAAGAAAATCATCCTGCCGGCCGGCCTGTCGGAAGACCAGCTCGAGGTCCAGGTCGAATCCGAGGCCAGTCAGTATATTCCTTTTGCGCTGGACGAGGTCAGTCTCGATTTCGACGTGCTCGGCCCGGCCGCCAATTCGCCGGAAGACATGGAAGTCATGCTGGCCGCCTCGCGCAAGGAAAAAGTCGAGGACCGCGTGGCGATTGCCGAAGCGGCCGGCCTGACGGCGGTGGTGATGGATATCGAGTCCTACGCCGCGCGCGCCGCGCTCGACCGCGTCACGGCCCAGATCAAGGGCAGCGAAGGCCAGATCGTGGCCCTGTTCCAGATCGGCGCCCAGGTCACCCACATTTCGGTCATGCTCGACGGCGAAACCATTTACGAGCGCGAGCAGCCCTTCGGCGGCAACCAGCTGACCCAGGATATCGTGCGCGCCTATGGCTTGTCCTTCGACGAAGCCGACACCAAGAAAAAAGCCGGTGACCTGCCCGAGAATTATCAGAGCGACCTGCTCACGCCTTTCCTGGAAAACGCGGCGCTCGAAGTGACGCGCGCGATCCAGTTCTTCTATACGTCCACGCCCTACACCCGCATCGACCAGCTGTTCCTGGCCGGCGGCTGTGCGCTGATTCCCGGCCTGCTTGAGATTGTTGCCGCGCGCACCAAGATTTCCAGCGCCGTGGTGTCGCCGTTCAAGGGCATGTCGCTGGGGCCTTCCGTGCGCGAGCAACAACTGCGTACCGAGGCACCGGCCTATCTTGTCGCATGCGGACTGGCCCTGCGGAGGTTTGGCTGATGATCAGAATTAACCTGCTGCCTCACCGCGAGGCCAAGCGCAAGCAGAAAAAATCGGCCTTCATCGCCTTGATGGTGCTGTCTGCGATCGCCGGCGGCGCCGCCGTGATGGGCGTGGGGGGCTATAACGCCACCCGGATCTCGATCCAGAACGAACGCAACCAGACCCTGGTCAAGGCTAACGCCGAGCTCGACAAGAAGATTGCCGACATTCGCGCCCTGAAAGAAGAAATCGAAGCGCTCAAGGCGCGCCAGCAGGCGGTCGAGGATTTGCAGGGCGACCGCAACCAGCCGGTCTACCTGCTCGACGAACTGGTCAAGCAGACGCCCCAGGGCGTGTACCTGAAATCGTTCCGCCAGGATGGCCAGCGCGTCTCGATGGTCGGCTATGCCCAGTCGCAGGAGCGGGTCGCCGAGCTGCTGCGCAACCTGAGCGGCGCCTCGCCATGGCTTGAGCGTCCGGAGCTGAGCGAAGTGAAGGCCGTGCAGCTGCAGCAGAGCAAGGTCGGCAAGAAAGTGGTCGAGTTCAACCTGGCGGTCGGCATCAAGCGTCCGCGCGACAAGGAAGCGGCCCTGGCCGCCGCCACGGGTGCCGCAGGCGCCCCCGGTGCCGCCGCCGCGTCCAGCCTGCCGGCGCCCGCGCCGGCAGCCAAGTAGCCGAGATGGTGAAACTATGAATATAGACCTGAAATCGGCGGGCCAGTCGCTCGCTTCGCAGTTCACCGGCCTGAATGGCCTGCCGCCCGGCCAGTGGCCGCTCGCGCCGCGCCTGCTGTGCGGGGTGGCGGTCGCCGCCCTGGTCTGCACCGCCGGCTACTTTGCCTACTGGAGCGGCCAGTTCGAAGAGCAGGAAGCGCTGGTAGCCAAGGAAGAGACCCTCAAGACCGAGTACAAGGACAAGATCGCGCAAGCCATCAACCTCGATGCCCTGACGGCGCAGAAGGCCCAGGTCGACCAGTACGTGGAGCGCCTGCAGAAGCAGTTGCCAAGCAAGGCCGAGATGGCCGCCCTGCTGTCGGACATCAACCAGGCCGGCACCGGCCGCGGCCTGGCCTTCGAAAGCTTCAAGCCGGGCCAGGTGGTGGTCAAGGATTACTACGCCGAACTGCCGATCGATATCAAGGTGACCGGCAGCTATCATGACATCGGCGCTTTTGCCGGCGACATGGCCAACCTGCCGCGCATCGTCACGCTCAACAGCATGGCCCTGACCGCGGGCAAGGACGGCACCCTCACCCTGGACGCGGTCGCCAAGACCTTCCGCTACCTCGATCCCGATGAAGCCACCGCGCAGCGCAAGCTGCGTGCCGAGAAGGACAAAGCGGGCAAGAAAGGAGGTGGCAAATGACCGCCACGATATTGCGCAGGCATACCGCGCGCACGCGCCTGCCGCTGGCACTGCCGCTTGCACTGCTGATGCCGCTGCTGCTGGCCGCCTGCGGCGACAGCGACGTCAAGGAAATCAAGCAATGGATGGACGAGACCACCCGCTCCACCCAGGTCAAAGTGACGCCGATCGCCGAACCGAAGACCTTCATTCCTTTTGCTTACGGCGCCGTCAACGAGATCGATCCCTACGATCCGAACAAGCTGCTGGGCGAGCTGGCGCGTGCCGCCGAGACGGCCGAGAACCCGCTCAAGCCCGATGCCAAGCGGCGCAAGGAACCGCTGGAAGCCTACCCGCTCGATTCCATGAAAATGGTCGGTACGCTCAGGAGCCGCGGCGTGACCTACGGCTTGCTGCAGATCGACCGCACCGTCTACCACGTCCGCGTGGGCGAGCGGCTGGGACAGAACTACGGGCTGATCACGTCGCTGGGCGACGATGCCATCGGTATCAAGGAAACGATTCAGGACGCCGGCGGAGAGTGGGTCGAGCGTGTGACCAAGTTGGAATTGCAGGAAGGTAAGGAGACCGGAAAATGATCGCACTGAAAATGAATGGCACCGTCACCCTGATCGGGGCGGTGGTTCGGCTGGGCGCATTACTGGCTCTGGCAACAGGCAGTGCCTCGGCCCTGGCCCAGGCCCAGGTGCAGGCGGCATCGCAGGCACAGGCGCAACTGCAGGACAATGCGATTGAGTCGATCACGGCGAACCAGCAGGGCGCCAACGTGATCGTCAACATTGCCATGCGCAAGGCGCCGACCAAGTTGCCGATCGGCTTTTCGATCACCAACCCGACCCGCATCGCGCTCGACTTCGGCGCCACGGTCAATGCCACCGGCAAGACCAGCCAGGAGCTGAACCTGGGCGATGTGCGCAACGTCAACGTGGTGCAGGCTGGTGAACGCACCCGCCTGGTGTTCAACCTGAAGCGTGCCCTGAATTACGCCACGGTGATCGACGGCAAGTCGATCATCGTGACCGTGGACGGCAGCGGCGGCGTGGCCCAGGCCTTCACCAGCGCCGGTGTCCCGGCCCCTGCCCCGGCCGCGGCGCCCCAGGTCGGGTATGGACGCCAGGTGCTCAAGGATCTCGATTTCCGCCGCGGCGCCAACGGCGAAGGCCGCATCGTGGTCGACCTGCCCAACAACCAGGTCGGCGTCGATGTGCGCCAGGTCGGCAACACCGTGGTGGTCGATTTCCTCAAGACTGGCCTGCCGGAAACGCTGCGCCGCCGCATCGACGTGACCGACTTCGGCACCCCGGTGTCGCAGATCACCACCGTGCCGCAGGGCGACAATGTGCGCATGACGGTCGAAGCGCGCGGCCTGTGGGAGCAAAGCGTCTACCAGAGCGAAACCCAGCTCGTGATCGACGTCAAGCCGATCAAGGAAGACCCGAACAAGCTGACCCAGGGTACCCAGGGTTACCGCGGCGAGAAGCTCTCGTTCAACTTCCAGAACGTGGAAGTGCGCGCCGCGCTGCAGGCCATTGCCGACATCTCCGGCCTGAACATCATTACCAGCGACACCGTGAGCGGCAACCTGACCATGCACCTGAAGGACGTGCCATGGGACCAGGCGCTCGACGTGGTGCTGCAGGCCAAGGGTCTGGACATGCGCAAGAACGGCAGCGTGCTGTGGATCGCCCCCAAGGATGAATTGCTGACCAAGGAAAAGCTGGAACTCGAGCAGCGCGCGCTGATCGCCGAGCTTGAGCCGCTCAAGTCCGAGATCTTCCAGCTCAATTACCAGAAGGCGGAAGCATTCAAGACGGTGTTCGGTCTCGACAGCAGCGGCGGTGCCAGCGGCGATACCCGCAACCGCGTGCTGTCCAAGCGCGGCAGCGCCATCATCGATGGCCGCACCAACCAGCTGTTCATCACCGACATTCAGTCCAAGCTCGACGATATCCGCAAGCTGATCCAGAAGACCGATGTCGCCTCCAAGCAAGTACTGATCGAAGCGCGCCTGGTGGAAGCCAATGACGGTTTCTCGCGTAATCTGGGTGCCAAGATCGGCTTTGCCGACTTGCGCAATCTGCGTGGCGGCGATGCCGGCTACGTGGTGCGTGGCAATGAACGGGTCGCGATCGGCGGCAATCTGGTGGGTGTGGGCCAGGTTACCGGCCAGACCCCGGACGAAGGCGATGCCTACACCAATACTACTTTGCTGAATCTGCCTGCTGCCGGCATCGGCGGCTCGCCTGCCGCCACGCTGGCCGCCAGCCTGTTCTCGGCTGCCGCCAACCGTTTCCTGAACCTGGAATTGTCGGCCCTGGAAGCGGATGGCAAGGGCAAGATCATTTCCAGCCCGCGCCTGCTGACCGAAGACAAGAATGTCGCCGTCATCGAGCAGGGCGTGGAACTGCCTTATGAAATGGCTTCTGCCAGCGGCGCCACCGCGATCCAGTGGAAAAAAGCCAACCTGCGCCTGGAAGTCACGCCGCAGATTACTCCGGACGGCAATGTGGTGCTGGAAGTTAATGTGAACAAGGACTCCAGGGGTGAGGAGACGCGCGCCGGCTTCGCCATCAACACCCAGCACGTGACCACCAAAGTGATGGTGGAAAACGGCGGCACGGTGGTCCTGGGCGGCATCTATCAGCAGACCGAGACCAATACCGAGCGCAAGGTGCCGCTGCTGGGTGACCTGCCGCTGCTGGGCTATCTGTTCAAGACCACGGCGCGGACCAACAACAAGACTGAACTGCTGGTCTTCATCACGCCGAAAATTGTGGCCGACAAGGTATCAAGCCGCTAAGGTGTGAAGCCGGAAAGGTGTCGAGCCGCTAAGCGGCTGCACCGTGCCACCGCACGACCAATTTTTTATCAGGACATATCATGCTGCCGACTTATTTAAAACCTGCTCTCGCGCATCCGCTGCGCCTGCTGACCTGCGCCACCCTGGCCGCCACCCTGGCTGCCTGTGGCGGCGGCGGCGGCAATCCGGGCACCAATCCGAACACCCCTGTCACACCGGTGACGCCGGTCACGCCGGTCACCCCGCCAACCCCGGTCGTGCTGGAACCGAAAATGACGGTCACGCTGGTCGATGGCGCCGGTGTTGCCGTCACCAGCCTGTCCGGCGGACAGAACGGGCTGGTACGCGCCAAGCTGATCGATGCCAACGGCGCCATTGCAGTCAACGAGGTGGTCAAGTTCGCCGCCGCTGACGGTGCGCTGGTGGAATTTACCCCGGCTTCCGGGTCGGCCCTGACCGACTCGACCGGCACCGCGGTCATCAACGTCAAACCAGCCAGCGTGACCTCGGCCGGCGCCACTGCCATCACGGCAACCGGCGTAACTGGCGGCAAGACCGCCACCGCCAGCGTGAACCTGGCCGTGGGCGCGGCGCCACTGACAGTCGGCACCCTGGAATTCAATCCGGCCCCGGTCGGCGTGCTGCCGGCCTTCAGCGCCGTGAGCTTGCGTATCCCCGTGACCTCGGGCGGTTCGCCAGCCACCAGTGTCACCGGCCTGACCATGAGTTCGCTTTGCACAGGCGACGGCACCGCCACCCTGGTCCCCGGTTCCCTGGTCAATGGCGTGCAGCTGGCGACCTACACCAACAAGGGTTGCGTACGCACCACCGACGTCATCACCGTGTCGATCGGCAATTCCTCGAAGACCATTTCGGTACCGGTGGGTGCGGCCAATATCGGCACCATCCAGTTCGTCAGTTCCGACCTGCAGGGCAGTTCCATCGTGCTCAAGGGCTCCGGCGGCCTGGGCCGCCGTGAGTCGGCGCTGCTGACATTCCGCGTGCTCGACCAGAACAATGGCGGCCTTGCGGGCGTCGATGTTACCTTCTCGGCCACCACCAGCACCGGTGGCCTGTCCTTCGCACCGCAGAAAGCCACCTCTGACGCCAACGGCAACGTCACCACCACGGTATCGTCGGGCACCATCCCAACGCCGGTGCGCATCATCGCCGAGGCGAGCCGCAACGGCACCACCATCAACGGCTTGTCCGACAGCCTGATCATCTCGACCGGCCTGCCGATCCAGAAATCGATGTCGCTCAGCGTCGACAGCTATAACATCGAAGGCTTGAACATCGATGGCACGGTGGCCAACGTGACAGTGCGCCTGGCCGACCAGTACGGCAACCCGATTTCGGACAATACGGCGGTCAACTTCGTCACCGAAGGCGGCGCCATCGGTTCGTCCGCCCAGGGCGCCTGCACCACCGTCAACGGCGGCTGCTCGGTGCCGCTCAAGAGCCAGGCCTTCCGTCCAGGCAACGGCCGCGTATCCATTCTGGCCTTCGTGCAGGGTATCGAGGACTTCATCGATTCGAATGGCGATGGCCAGTACAGCTGCGCCGACTTTACCCCGGTCGGCAGTTCGAACGGCGCGTATCGTCCGCTGGTTGACCAGTGCAACGCCGGCGGCGAACCCTTTACCGACCAGGGCGATCCTTTCCTCGACACCGGTAACGGTGCCATCATCATGGGCGTGCCGGCCAGGCGCGATACCTTCGACGGCGCTTACGAGCCAGCCAAGGGCGATTTGCCGATTCCTTACAACAAGACCGCGTTCAGCGCCGCAGGCAATGGCAAGTGGGGCATCAACTACATCTGGCGCCAGGCCGAAATCACCTTCAGCGGCTCGGTGCCGACCCTGATCCGCCAGAAATGCGACGATGCAACCGGCCAGTGCCGCGATTGGGTCAGCAGCACGGACGGCGAAATCGGCAAGCTGGTCGGCTTGCACGGCTCGGGTTGCTCGGCTCAGCGCCTGACCTTCCGCCTGACGGACGTTAACAACAACCCGATGGCCAGCGGCACCACCGTGACCTCGGCCGACAACGAGAAAGTCACCGCGCAGACGGTCTCGCCGAACATCGTTCCGTCGACCAACGCGCTGGGCGGCACGATCCACTCGGTGGTCGTCAAGCCGGAAGAGAAAGCCTGCGAGGCCGGCTCCTTCGGCATCAAGGTATCGAGCCCGAGCGGCGCCAGCTACGTTTTCGGCTTTTACTCGGCGCCGGCGCCGGCACCTTGAAGACTGGGAATATCTTTCTGGTAGGACTGATGGGGGCGGGCAAGACAACAATTGGCCGCATCCTCGCCAGGAAGTTAGGAAAACGCTTCATCGACTCGGACCACGAGATCGAGGCCCGCACCGGGGCCACGATCCCGTGGATCTTCGAAATCGAGGGCGAGGCCAGTTTCCGCCGCCGTGAGGCCGAAGTCATCCGCGACCTGACGGCGCAGGACGGCATCGTGCTGGCCACCGGCGGCGGGGCGGTGCTCGACCCCGAGAGCCGCGCCCATCTGGCGGCGCGCGGGCACGTGGTCTACCTGCGTGCCAGCGTCAGCAGCATCATGCTGCGCACCTCTCACGACAAGAACCGGCCGCTGCTCCAGACCGCAGATCCCCGCAAGAAACTCGAGGAATTGACGGCCCAGCGCGAGCCGCTGTACCGCGAGATTGCGGACCTCGTCATCGATACCGGCCGACCTAACGTACAATCGATGGTTCAGACCATTCTGGCGCAGCTTGCCGCGCTCGAGCATCCCGGCGCCGGGTCGGCCCGCACTGAACCAAGTACATCGATGACAGAGCAATCGAGCACCATCCTGAACGTCAACCTGGGCGAGCGCAGCTATCCCATCACCATCGGCGCGGACCTGCTGTCCGATCCGTCCCTGCTGGAACGCCACATCGGCGGCAACAAGGTGGCGGTCGTCACCAACACCACCGTTGCCCCGCTCTATCTCGAACGCGTCTGCGCGCCGCTGCGCGCGGCCGGACGCCAGGTCGTCACGATCGTGCTGCCGGACGGCGAACAATACAAGAATGTCGACAGCCTGATGCTGGTCTATGACGCCCTGCTGGCCAACAAGTGCGACCGCAAGACCACCATGGTGGCGCTGGGCGGCGGCGTGATCGGCGACCTGACCGGCTACGCCGCGTCCAGCTACATGCGCGGCGTGCCCTTCATCCAGGTGCCGACCACCCTGCTGTCCCAGGTCGATTCTTCGGTCGGCGGCAAGACCGGCATCAATCATCCGCTCGGCAAGAACATGATCGGCGCCTTCTACCAGCCGCGCGCCGTGCTGGCCGATACCGCGACCCTGGCCACCCTGCCAGAGCGCGAACTGTCGGCCGGCCTGGCCGAAGTGATCAAGCACGGCGCCATCATCGACGCCGCTTTCTTCGACTGGATCGAACAGAACATCGCACGCCTGGTGGCGCGCGAGCCCGAGGCGCTCGCCTACGCCATTGCGCGCTCCTGCGAGATCAAGGCCGACGTGGTGCGCCAGGACGAGCGCGAGGGCGGCCTGCGCGCCATCCTCAACTTCGGCCACACCTTCGGCCACGCGATCGAAGCGGGCCTGGGCTACGGCCAGTGGCTGCACGGCGAAGCGGTCGGTTGCGGCATGGTCATGGCGGCCGACCTGTCGCACCGCCTTGGCCTGGTCGACGCCGCCACGGTGGAACGCATCAAGGCCCTGGTGGCAGCCGCCGGCCTGCCGGTCGGCGCGCCCGACCTGGGCACCGAGCGCTGGCTCGAGCTGATGGAAGTGGACAAGAAGAACGAAGGCGGCGACATCAAGTTCATCCTCCTCGCGCCGCTCGGCAGCCCGAAAATCACCACCGCGCCGCGCGCGCAGCTGCTGGCGACCCTGGCGGCCTGCGTCGTTCAGCATGACGCCTGAAGCTTACCTCGCGCCCTACGCCGTGCGGTCCGGCGCGGCGCGCGGGCGGCGCCATGCTGAAACCGCGCACGCCTCGCGCAGCGAATTTCAGCGCGACCGCGACCGCATCATCCACTGTTCCGCCTTCCGCCGGCTCGAGTACAAGACCCAGGTCTTCCTCAATCACGAAGGCGACATGTTCCGCACCCGCCTGACCCATAGCCTGGAAGTGGCGCAGGTGGGGCGTTCGATGGCGCGCAACCTGCGCCTGAACGAAGACCTGGTCGAAGCGCTGGCGCTGGCCCATGATCTTGGCCACACGCCCTTCGGCCACGTCGGCCAGGACGTGCTCAATGAATGCATGAAGGAGCACGGCGGCTTCGAGCACAACCTGCAAAGCCTGCGCGTGGTCGACGAACTGGAAGAGCACTACGGCGCGTTCGACGGCCTGAACCTGATGTTCGACACGCGCGAAGGCATCCTCAAGCACTGCTCGCTGGCCAACGCGCGCGAGCTGGGAGAAGTGGCGCAGCGTTTCATCGACCGCACCCAGCCCAGCCTGGAAGCCCAGCTGACCAACCTGGCCGACGAAATCGCCTACAACAGCCACGACATCGACGACGGCCTGCGTTCCGGCCTGATCACCATCGCGCAGCTGGAAGAAGTCGATTTTTTCGCGCGCCGCTGGCACGAGGTGCAGACCGCGTTTCCCGGCCTGTCGGGACGGCGCGCCATCTACGAAACTCTGCGCCGCCTCATCACGGTGCTGGCCGACGACCTGATCGCCACCTCCGGCGCGCTGCTGGCCGAGGCCAATCCGGCCGATGTGGAGGCGGTGCGCGCGGCGGCGCCGCTGATCCGGTTTTCGGACCCGGTGCGCAAGGATGCGACGGAACTCAAGCGCTTCCTGCGCGCCAATCTGTACCGCCATTACAAGGTCAACCGCATGCGCGTGAAGGCCAGCCGCATCGTGCGCGAACTGTACGACGCCTTCATGGCCGAACCGGCCCTGATGCCGCCCGCGTATGTGGTGGGTGATGGTAACGAGCGTCACCAGGCACGTAAGATCGCCGACTACATCGCCGGCATGACGGACCGCTACGCGGTGCGCGAACACCGCCGCATCTTTTCGCTCGAAGAGTTGTAGTCGCGGGTGCACCGGCGGCGCATCAGAAGAGAGAAGGCCGCCCAATCTCCAGCAGCAGTTTCTTGACCGGCGCCGGCAAGGGCGCCTGCGCGATCTGCTCCAGCTTCCACCACACGTGCCGCTCCCCCAGCGTCGCCCGTGAAGCCAGCGCCACCCGGTGCGGCGCGATGTGCAGCTTGTAATGCGTGAACACATGCACCAGCGGTAGCAGTGCTTGCACTTCCTCGACCTCGCCAAAGACCTGCGCGGCCGCCGTCAAGGCATCCTCGCTGATTGCTGCGCGCACGCTGTGCCCATCCACTTCCGGCAGCGACATCAAGCCGCCCCAGATCCCGCTGCCGGGACGCTGCTCAAGCAGCACTTCGCCGCCGTGGATCACCACCAGCAGGGCCGCCTGTTTTTCGGGGATGGTTTTTTTCGGTTTGCGCACCGGCAGTTCATCCGTGCGTCCGCTTGCATGCGCCACGCAGCGTTCGCGCAGCGGGCAGCGCGCGCAATCGGGCCGGCTGCGCGTGCACAGGGTCGCGCCCAGGTCCATCAGGCCCTGGGTATAGGCTTCGATGCCCTCGGCCGGCAGCAGCGCTTCGGCGCGCCGCCACAAGCCGTCTTCCACCTTTTTCACGCCGGGGAATTCGTCGATGCCGAACACGCGCGCGAAGACCCGCTTGACGTTGCCGTCCAGGATGGCCGCGCGGGTGCCGCTGGAAAAGGCCGAGATCGCGGCCGCGGTGGAACGCCCGATGCCGGGCAGGTCGGCCAGCAGGCGCGGGTCGCTCGGGAACACACCGCCGTATTCGTCCACCACCCGTCTGGCGCAGGCATGCAGGTTGCGCGCGCGGGTGTAGTAACCCAGGCCGCTCCACTGCGCCATCACGTCTTCGGGCGGCGCCGCGGCCAGATCCCGCACGGTCGGGAAGCGTTCCAGGAAGCGCGCGTAGTAGCCGAGCACCGCGGCGACCTGGGTCTGCTGCAACATGATCTCGGACAGCCAGATGCGGTAGGCGTCGCGCGTGTTCTGCCACGGCAGCGCGTGGCGCCCGTGGGCTTTTTGCCAGCCGATGACGGCGGCGGAAAAGCCCGGGTCGCTGTCGTCCGCTCCGAGCTGTGTCAGATCGAATTCTTTCAGCTTCACGCCAGCGCAGCCTCTTTGCGTGCGCTGTCGTCGCGGTTCATCGCCAGCGAGACGCCGCCGGCCAGGTCGGTCAGGCGCGCCTTGACCTTTTCCAGCGCGTTCTGGCTCGCTTCGAAGGAGTCGATCTTGGTCTCCAGGCTGTCGGTCGCATCGTGGATGCGCTGGATCGACGCCAGGCGATGCTTGAGCTGTTCCTTGTGCTGGCGGATCTGCGACTCGAGCGGCGACATGATCACCTTCAGCCAGGCTTCCACGTCCGAGTTGGCGGCGCGGTAGCTGCGCCGCACGCGCGAGGCGATCGAATCGAAGAAGCGCTCCATCAGGGCCGCGCGCCCGGTCATGAGCAGGGTGGCTGTGCCGAACTGCTTGGTGTAGACCTCTTCGATGGTGTCGATCTCGGCGATGTACTTGTCCAGCGCCAGCGTCATCGGCACCGCCAGCGACAGGCCATGCTCCGCCGAGAATTTACGGTACATCATTTCCATCATCTCGCTGATCTCGCCGATCTTCGCGTTTGACTGCGCCAGGTTGGCGCGCACCTGGTCGAAGAAATGCTTGACCGGGGCCCGCGTGCTGGTGGCGAAGCGCGCCGCCGTCATGGCGTCGCGCACGCTGTTGATTTCGCTCTGGACGATGTCCATGCCGAGTGTCGTGTACAGCTCCGTCGACAGGCGCGTGAACACCGCGCGCGTACCCTGCAGCTTGAACAGGCTGGTGTCGAATTCCTTCTTCTCGACCTCGACCCGCCGCATCATGTGCGCGATCACGCCCTGGTTTTTTCCGCGCAGGCTTTTCAGTTCCTGCAGCTGCTCGACGATATCGCGGATGCGCGTGCCGATGGTTTGCTGCTGCACGCCCACCAGCTGGGTCAGGTCGTCCGCCAGCTGCTTGCGGATGATGTCCTTCTTGGCTGGAATGAGTTCGTTGAACAGGGCCGCTTCGAGTTCGCCAAGGCGGCTCTTTTCGAGCAGCGCCATATCGCCGTTGATCTTGCCGACCAGGGCTTTTTGCGCCGACACCGGGAACACCTGGCGCGTCGGCAGCGCGAGCATGTGCGCCACCGAAGTCTGTTGGCGCACGATCTCGGCCTCGTTTTCGGCCTCGCTCTTGAGCTCATCCCACATGGCGTCGATCTTGTTCATCACGACGATGCGGCCCGCGCCGGCGCCGATGTGGGTGCGCCAGACTTCGATATCGCTCTTGGTCACGCCGGTTTCGGCGGCCAGGATGAACAGCACCGCGTGCGCGTTGGGTATCAGGTTCAGGGTCAGTTCCGGCTCGGTGCCGATCGCATTCAGGCCCGGGGTATCGAGGATCACCAGGCCCTGCTTGAGCAGGGGATGCGGGAAGTTGATGATCGCATGGCGCCACAGCGAAATCTCGATCTGGCCATTGTCGTCGAGCGTGGCCGCGACGTCCGGATCGGTCTCGTCGAACAGGCCGTAGCGCTTGGCTTCCTCGACGCTGACATGCTTGGTCATGCTGACCTGCTTGAAGGTCTCGCTCATCTCGTCGCCGGCGTCCAGGGCCAGCGGCAGCACGGTCCAGGCGGCCGCATCGTCGCGGTAGTCGCTGGTCGAGAGCTGGGTGGCGCGCGTTTCGATCGGCAGCAGGCGGATGCAGGGCGGATAGGCCGGGTCGTACATCAGTTCGGTCGGGCACATGGTGGTGCGGCCGGCCGCCGAGGGCAGGATGCGCTGGCCGTAATCGGCAAAGAAGATCGCGTTGATCAGCTCCGATTTCCCGCGCGAGAATTCGGCCACGAAGGCAACCGAGAGCTTGTCGTCGGCCAGGCGCGCCAGTGCGCGCGCGATGCGCTGCTCGGTGACCGGATCGGTCAGCTCGGCCGCGTTGACCCACATCTGATAGCTCTCGAGCGCTTCGGCGACGCTCTTGCGCCATGCGCTGTACTGCTCGAAATCCTGCACCATTATGCTCACATTATCCTCGCGTGCCGGGCTTGTCCGACCGGCTTGATCCTGATTCTGGGCTGACGTTTATTGGCTTGTCATTTTTGACAGTTGACACAATAAAAAGTAGACCGCTGTCCCTGCTTGATCTGGCGTATTTCTGCACCACAATTGCGGCAGGGCACTCCAGCACGATCATAGACGAAATATGTCTGTTGGAAATAGCCCGATTGGCCGTTTACCGCAATAAAGTCCCGTAATGTGCTGCCCCCTTGCACAATAGCCTCGGCAAGGATTATTCGAACGGCATCGGCCAGCTTGTCATAACGGCCACGCCCTATGCGCGAGGCCGGCGTTTTCGGATTGATGCCGGCGCGGAACAGGCTTTCGCAGGCGTAGATATTGCCCACGCCAACGACGATATCGCCAGCCAGCAGCACCTGCTTGATGGGCGCCGAGCGCTTGCGCGTTTCGCGGTACAGCAATTCACCCGAAAAGCCGTCTTCCAGCGGTTCCACGCCGAGGCCGCGCAGCAGCACATGCTGATCGAGTTCACCGTCGTCGTGCGCATGCCACAGCACGGCGCCGAAGCGGCGCGGATCGTTCATGCGCAGCACGGTGTTGCCCGCAAGCTTGCCCGCAGTGTTGCCACCCTCGGCGGCAAGACCCGCGCCGGCGCCGGCGGCCTCGATCACGAGGTCGAAATGATCATGTTTCTTTGGCTCCGTGCTCGATGGCAGCACGCGCAGGTGCCCTGACATGCCCAGATGAATGATCAGGGTGCCATGGGCGAAGCCGATCAGCAGGTACTTGCCGCGCCGCCCGGTGTGCAGGATGCGCTGGCCGGCCAGCAGCGCCGACAGGCCGGGCGGGAAGGGCCAGCGCAGGCCGTCGCGGCGCATCAGCACGCTGTCCACGACGCGGCCTTCGATATGCGGCGCGACCCCGCGCCGGGTAACTTCAACTTCTGGGAGTTCTGGCATGTAGATTTGGCAATGATTCTTGGACGTAGGTGGGGGGGTGGTGTAAATTGGAGTTGCAGGCGCGCACACGACCGAAAGGTTCGGCGTAGAATCAAAAAAACCGTCGGAACAACCGCTGTCATTCTGGAATTGTCTTGAAAAACGCTTTCGTCATTGTAACCCTCTCAGGCCTGCTCTCCGCGTGCGCCGTGACGCCGCAGCATCCCGTCAGCGCGGTCCTCGGACCCACCACCGGCGCGGCCGCCGACCAGCCTGACGCCGACGGCCCGTCCTCGGCCGAGGTCATGGGCGCGGACGACATGGCCGCCGACGAAAAGCTGCCCAACGTTCCGCTGACCAAAGACTTGCTGTACAAAATCATGAAGGCCGAACTCGAAGTTCGCGCCGGCAATTGGCAGGGCCCCTATGTCAGCTTGATGGGCCTGGCCCAGCAAACGCGCGACCCCCGCCTGGCGCGGCGCGCCGCCGAAGTGGCGCTGTCAGCCAAGCAGAGCGGCGAGTCGCTGGCCGCAATCCGCCTCTGGCGCGAGCTGGCCCCGGATTCGGAGGAAGCGGCCCAGTACTACCTCGGCATGGCCGTGCTGGCCGACGACATGCAGGAGGCCGAAGCGATCTTCAAGCGCCGCCTGCAGGAAGCGGCGCCGGCGGCGCGCGGCGTGATTATGTTCCAGATTCAGCAGGTACTCACGCGCGCCAAGGACAAAAACGTGGCCGCCGCTACCCTGGAGCGCTTGCTCGCTCCCTATCCCGACAGCCCCGAAGCGCACGTGGTGCTGGCCCAGAGCGCCTTTGCGCGCGGCGTCAATGACCTTGCCCTGAGCGAAGCGCAGGAGGCGCTGCGTCTCAAGCCCGATTCCGAAATAGCCGTGCTGACCCTGGCGCAGGTGAATGCCGACCAGGGTGAAATTGCCAACATCCTGGCCCGTTTCCTCGAAGCGAACCCCAACGCGCGCGAAGTGCGGGCAGCCCACGCGCGCATCCTGGTCAACCAAAAGAAATACGAACTGGCGCGCAAGGAATTCCAGGCGCTGCTGAAAGAGCAGCCCGATAACCTAGGCACCTTGTACGCACTGGGCATCATGTCCATGCAGCTGGACGACCAGGCCGCGGCCGAAAAATACCTGGGCCAGTTTGTCGAGGTGCTCGAGAAGAATCCCGGCGACGAGCGCGACCCGTCCAAGGTCTTGATGATGCTCTCGCAGCTGGCCGAAGAACGCGGTGACTACAAGGCCGCCCAGCAATGGCTGGAAAAGGTCGACGAAGGCGAGCCGCAATCCTGGTTCGCGGCGCAACTCAAGCGTGGCCAATTGCTGGGCAAACAGGGCGACCTCGAAGGGGCGCGCGCCTTCCTCGCCGCGCTCAAGGCCAATGAACCGTCCGAGCAAGCCCAGATCGTGCTGGCGCAAGGCCACGTCCTGCGCGATGCCGGCAAGCTGAGCGAGGCCTATACGGTCATGGAGGAGGGCGCCAAACGCTTCTCCGCCAACACCGACCTGCTCTACGATTTCGCGCTGCTGGCCGAAAAACTCGGCCGCCTCGATGTCATGGAAAAGACCTTGCGCGACGTGATGGCGCAGGCGCCCGACAATCACCACGCGTTCAACGCCCTGGGCTATTCCCTGGCGGAGCGCGGCGTGCGTCTGGATGAAGCGCTGGCCCTGATCGACAAGGCGCTCAAGATGGCGCCGGGCGACCCCTTCATCATGGACAGCATGGGCTGGGTGCAATACCGTCTGGGCAATCTGCAGGAAGCGGAAACCCATCTGCGGCGGGCCTACGCCTTGCGCAGCGATGTGGAGATTGCCGTGCACCTGGGCGAAGTGCTGTGGCACAAGGGCGAAAAAGCCGATGCGCAAAAGCTGTGGCGCGAAGCACGGGCCAAGGATCCGAAGAACGATACGCTCAAAAGTACGCTGACCCGGCTTCAGCTGAAGCTATGAGCTGACGGACGCAGTGGCACCGCTTGATCAGTTAAACTGTGCGTCCTGCTTGTCAACCGATCATCCCCATGACCCGATTTCCTGGCTATAAGCTCGCAGTTTCCGCCTGCCTCGCCGCCTTGCTGTCCGCCTGCGCGACCGCGCCCGCCAACCTGTCCACCGCCACTGTCGCCGCCTATCGCGATACCATCGACCTGGGCGGCCGTCTGTCGGTGAACTACATCAAGGATGGCAAGCCGGACAACCTGCAAGTGAACTTCACTTGGGCACAGACTCCGGCGGCCGTGGACGTGTCGCTGGGAACGTCCTTCGGCGCGCTCGCCAAGATCCGCGTCACTCCCGAGGCGGCGACCCTGACCCAGGCCGACAAGGCGCCCCGCGTGGCGCGCGACATCGACAGCCTGACCGCACAGACCCTGGGCTGGTCGCTCCCGGTTTCCGGCTTGCGCGAATGGCTGCAAGGCTACGCCACCGGTGCCGACGGGAAGGTTTTTGCCGCATCGCCCGCCAACAATACCGTCACCACCAGGGATGGCTGGAAACTGACCTTCGTCAGCTGGCAGGATCCGGACGCCGCCAAACCCTCGCCCAAGCGTATCGACGCCCAGCGCACGCCCACCCTGGACATCGAAGAACTGTCCATCCGTATCGTCATCGATGCCAAGAGCTGACATGGCGCCGCGCTCCCTGCACGGCTGCCCGGCGCCGGCCAAGCTGAACCTGTGGCTGCACGTGAACGGGCGCCGCGCCGACGGCTACCACCTGCTGCAGACGGTATTCCAGATGGTCGACCATGGCGACCTGCTCGATTTCGACCTGCGCGACGACGGCCTGATCCGCCGCACTACCGAGGTGACCGGCGTACCCGAGGAGCAGGACTTGATCGTGCGCGCGCTGCGCCTGCTGCACGCCGAACACCTGCGCCGCCATGGCAAGGCCCCGCCCGGCATCGACGTCGCGATCGAGAAAAAATTGCCGATGGGAGGAGGGCTGGGCGGCGGCTCCTCCGATGCGGCCACCGCCCTGATGGCGGCCAATGCCCTGTGGCAGTCCGGCCTGTCGCGCGAGGAGCTGATGGTCCTGGCCTTGCCGCTGGGTGCGGACATCCCTTTTTTCATTTTCGGTGAGACCGCCTTTGCCGAAGGCGTGGGCGAAGCGCTGCAGCCGATTGCTACGCCGGAATGTTGGTACGTGGTTATCGAACCCGGTGTTGCTGTGCCCACTGCGGCAATTTTTTCTTCCGGGGATTTGACAAGGAACACGAAACCCGTCAGAATAGCGGACTTTTCCAGACACCTCATGAGTCGAACAGATTCAGGTGGGTTTGGACAAAACGACTTGCAAGCTGTTGCAGTCAAGCTTTTTCCGCCGGTAGCCGAGGCCATTAAAAGTTTGAGTGCATATGGCGATGCCAGGATGACTGGCTCAGGAGCGTGTGTGTTTTGCGCGTTTTCCAGCGAAAGCGAAGCCGATGTGGTGCTCAGCAATTTAGCCCCCGTCTGGACCGCCTGGAAAGCGAGATCGCTGGCACGCCATCCGCTGCAAACTCGCTTGCAAGAGCTGTTGCAATAGGGTTGCAAGTTCGTGGTGATATAGAATAGAATTTGGCCTGCCGTGATGTTTGACGATAAAATGCGTCAGATGTGACGACAAGCAGTCAGTTGCGTAGGGGAATCGCCAAGCTGGTTAAGGCACTGGATTTTGATTCCAGCATACCAAGGTTCGAATCCTTGTTCCCCTGCCATTCGTTTTGCCTGGTTCTGTCGATGCGAAGTGTGCGTCCAGCAGGCGAACTCGGTGGCCTCGCTCTCGCGAGTCATCTTTTGCTCAGCCGGTCGACTTTGACCGGCCTCATTCAAGAAATATTCAACGCTTACCTCTTGGGACTCCCATGGCTTACGAAAACCTGATGGTTTTTACCGGCAACGCTAATCCGGCGTTGGCAGAAGGAGTCGCAAAGAATCTCGGCATCCCACTCGGCAAAGCCGTTGTGTCGAAATTCTCCGATGGCGAAGTCATGGTCGAGATTAACGAAAACGTCCGCGGTAAAGACGTTTTCGTGCTGCAGTCCACCTGCGCACCGACCAACGACAGCCTGATGGAAATCATCTTGATGGTCGACGCGCTCAAGCGCGCCTCCGCCGGCCGCATCACCGCCGCCATCCCTTACTTTGGTTACGCCCGCCAGGACCGCCGTCCGCGTTCGGCCCGCGTGGCCATCTCGGCCAAGGTCGTGGCCAACATGCTGGAAAAAGCCGGCGTCGAGCGCGTCCTGATCATGGACTTGCACGCTGACCAGATCCAGGGCTTCTTCGATATCCCGGTCGACAATATCTACGCTTCCCCGATCCTGCTGGGCGACCTGCAGAAACGCAACTACGACGACCTGCTGGTCGTCTCGCCCGACGTCGGCGGTGTGGTCCGCGCGCGCGCCCTGGCAAAACGCCTGGGCTGCGACCTGGCCATCATCGACAAGCGCCGTCCGAAAGCGAACGTGTCGGAAGTGATGAACATCATCGGCGAAGTCGAAGGCCGCAACTGCGTGATCATGGATGACATGGTCGACACCGCGGGCACCCTGACCAAGGCCGCCGAAGTGCTCAAGGAGCGCGGCGCCAAGAAAGTTGTTGCATATTGCACGCACCCAGTCCTGTCCGGCCCGGCGATCGACCGCATTTCCGCGTCGCCGCTGGACGAACTGGTGGTGACCGATACGATTCCGCTGTCCGCCGCCGGCCAGGCGTGCGGCAAGATCCGCCAACTGACCTGCGCGCCATTGCTGGCTGAAACATTCAAGCGCATCAGCAAGGGCGATTCGGTGATTTCGCTGTTTATCGACTAATAAAAGCCGTTTGCAAATGGCGCCCGGCCCCGGACAATCCGGTGCCGGGTGTTTTCATTTTCAAACAAATGGAATTATTGGGTGCGATTTTCGCATCCAACCTCGAAAACCCCTGGTCGCGGGGGTTTTCACAACGCAGGGCGATCAAGCCCCGCACTTTTTGGAGCAACACATGAAAGTTATCGCATTCAATCGCACTTTGCAGGGGTCCGGAGCGAGCCGCCGCCTGCGCACTTCCGGCCAGACGCCTGGCATCATTTACGGTGGCGCTGAAGCCCCGGCCCTGATCGCTCTGGATGGCAACGCGCTGTACCACGCGCTGAAAAAAGAAGCCTTCCACGGTTCGATCCTGGAAATGGAAATCGACGGCAAGACCCAGCCAGTGCTGCTGCGCGACTTCCAGATGCACGCATTTAAGCAATTGGTCCTGCACGCTGACTTCCAGCGCGTCGATGCCAACAGCAAGCTGCACAAGAAAATCGCCCTGCACTTCGCCAACGCCGACGTATCGCCAGCAGTCAAGCTGCACGGCGCGACGATCTCGCACGTTCTGTCCGAGCTGGATGTTTCCTGCCTGGCCACCGACCTGCCTGAGTTCATCACCGTTGACCTGTCGACCATCGACGTCGGCCACTCGATCCACGTCAAGGATCTGGTCCTGCCAAAAGGCGTGACCGCAATCACCCACGGCAAGAACCCAACCGTTGCTACCGCATCGGTACCAGCTGGCCAGGTGTCGGCTGAAGCAACCGCCGCTGAAGCACCAGCTGCCGCTGCCGCCAAGCCAGCCAAGGGCAAGAAGTAATCTGCTCGCCGCAGCAATGCGGCGACAAGAAGGAAGCCCGCTAGCGCAAGCTCAGCGGGCTTTTTAACGTCTGCTATCCTTGTAGTCCCACCTCTTTCAAGACGCAACCATGCCTATACGCCTGATCGTCGGCCTCGGCAATCCCGGCCCCGAATACGAACAGACCCGCCACAATGCCGGCTTCTGGCTGGTCGACAACCTCGCCAACAGCCTGCCGGGCTGCCGCCTGCAGCGCGAGTCGCGCTTTAACGCCTTTGTCGCCCGGACCACGATCGGCGGCCAGGAAGTCTATCTGTGCGAACCCCAGACCTTCATGAACCGCTCCGGCCAGTCGGTCGGCGGGCTGGCGCGTTTTTACAAAATCCTGCCCGAGGAAGTGCTGGTGGTGCACGATGAACTCGACCTTTCCCCGGGCGTGGTCAAGATGAAGAAGGGCGGCTCGTCCGGTGGCCATAACGGCCTGAAGGACATCACGGCCGCCTTGGGCACCCAGGACTACTGGCGTCTGCGCCTGGGCATCGGGCACCCGCGCACGATGGGATCGCAACAGGCGGTCGCGGACTTTGTTTTGCACCGCCCGCGCAAGGAAGAACAAAGCCTGATCGATGAAGCGATCGACAAGAGCCTGCGCGTGCTGCCGATTGCGATTGAAGGGAAGTTCGATATCGCCACCATGCAGCTGCATACCGTCTGAAGATGAATTACCGCACCACGATCTGGCTCTTGAGGTCGCGCACCATGCGCTCGACCAACGGCCGCATGCGCTTGTAATCGTCCGGCGTGCAGATCATGCCCTCGTGGCGGAAGGTGACATGGCGCTTCACGTTGACCATGTTTGCCTTGCGCACATAGCGCGACTCGTACGTGAATTTTTCATCGCGCAGCGACAAGGGTTTGGGCAGTGCCGCGATGCGCAAACCGGGCGCGAAGCGAAAGCTGGTGTCATCCGCGGCGTCGATCGCGGGACAGACAAAATCCTGGGTGCGCTCCTGTTCCTGCACCAGGCCGAACACCGCGTCGCCCAGGCCGCCCCAGAAGTTGAAGGTGGTTGCCACACCCACCGGTCCGGGCAGGTCGATGAAGTTCTCGCTATGGCCGGCGATGCGCATCACATAGCCGCTGTCGTCGGCGTCAGTCCTGCCGGGATCGAACTCGCCGTCGCCGCGCTGACCCAATCCTTGCAGCATGCGCTGCACGAACAGGCTGCGGTCCGTCTCCGACGTATTGCGCACGGCATGGCGGTAAGGCTCGGCGATCGCTCCCGATACAGCCTTGTGCACCTCGAACTTGCTGCGCCCATCTTTCGCGATATCGAACACCGTCATCGTGTAATTTTCTTCCTGCTGCCGGGACGGCGTGCGCGCCAGGGTGCCGCTTTTCGTCAGCAGCACCGGCTTGCCCATCACGCTCGGCGGCAGGTAGCCCGCTGCAATCGATTCGGCGGTCGAATCGAGGTACAGGTCGAGCGCGGGAATGTAGTTGATCACGTGGTTGAAGATGCCCAGGGTCGGTGCCGCCGGCAGGCGGTAGGAGTTGCCGCTGTTGACCAGCACCGCCGTACTGTCGATACCCACTGCGGCCAGCAGCGCTTCGAGCAGCACGGCATGGTCCTTGCAATCGCCGTAGCGGTTCTGCAGGACGGTCGCCGCTTGATGCGGAACCACACCGCCCGCGCCCACGTAAACGGCGACGTAGCGGATATGCTTGCGCACCCATTCGGACAGCACGGCCGCTTTCGCGCGCGCCGCCGGCTCGCTTGCTCCGGAGCGCGCCTGCGTCAACTCGCGCGCCAAGGCCGTGATGGCGTCGCTGCTGCCCGCCTTGTCCGCGGCCCGGTCCTGGTAGGCGCGCGCGAAGCTGGCATAGTCGCGGAAGGTGGATACGGCAAGGCGCTTGCCGTAATCGAGGTAGCTCACCGATTCGGCCTCGATGCGCTGGTTTGCACCGCCCGCATGGCGCCATTGATAGCGCTTGCGCCCCGGCGCGCTGTCGATCGCCACTTCCTCGAAGCCGGCCGCCTCGGCATACAGCGGCATCGATGCGGGCATGTCGTAGATCAGGCGGAAGTCGGGGTTGCGGTAAAACTGCGAGGAGGACAGGTCCTCGAAGTGGCCCGGAAACAGCGGCGTGTGGCGCCGGATCACGTAGCGCACCACCAGCCGGTCGCCCACCGCCACGTCCGGGAAGACGATGGCTTTCAGGCGCGTGTCCTGGAACAGCGGCGCGTCGCTGGACGCCGCCTCCTGCTGGTCCTTGATGTCGCCGGGCGCCACTTCGATGCGCCGTCCATCGGCCTTGAGCGTGTAGGCCGCGATCGCGCCGACTTCGTCGAGCGTGCGGTTGTAGCCGATGTAGTATTGGCTGTGCGCCTGGACCGCGCGCTGCGCGGCGATCAGTTTGACATTGTCGATGGTGAGGGTGTAGCTGCCGTCCGTTTCGACGACGAAGTGCTGGTGGTATTTTTCGATGACGAGAGAAGGATCGGTGCCGGTATCGGTGGCGGCCGCTCCGGTCAGCAGGAACAGGCAGCAGAGCAGGGCGGCGACGCGAGAGAGCATGATGAACTCGGCAAAAGGGGAACCCCCCATGCTACCCAGTGCCGGCCTCGACTGTTTGACCTTGCGCAAGCGCGCAACCCTGGTCTTTCGGATGACGGCCAGGAAGTCTACAAGTCCCCGGCCAGCCGCAGATCCGGCTTTTCCGCCCAGTGCGCCAGCGCCTCCGCCATGCGTTCACTCTCGCCCACCGCCCCCGTCCAGTCGCGAAAGCGCGCCGTGTGATTCTGGCCGTAGCGCCGGAAGTCGGTGCGGTCCGGCAGTTTGCCGTTGGGCAGACGCGCGAGGAAGGAGGGCGAGGGCGACACCAGGATCACGTTCTCCAGCGCAGGCCCGCGCGCGCGCCGCCACGGCATCGACTTGTCCAGCCAGCCGGGCACGATGTGGTCGGTGAAGTGCGGGTAGAGCACCAGGCCCGGATCGCGCTGGTAGGGCAGGTGCAGGTGATAGTCGACCAGGCCGCCGTCCCAGTAGGCGCCCGGCGGCGCGCCGGCGATATCGCGCACCGCTTCGAGCACCAGGGGAATCGAACCGGAAGCGAGCAAGGCATCGCGCACGTTGGCCTGGTCCAGCGCCACGAAGTGCGAGACGAAGCCGTCGAAGCGCTCGCGCAGCCAGCCGGCGTCGCCCGTGCGGTTGTGAAAGACCACCCTTTCCATCGACCCTGACAGGCGCGCGCGCGACAGGGCATTGCTGCCGGCCGCGCGCAGAAAGCCCAGCATCTCGCGCGAGCGCGCGCCGCGGGTAGCCCCGAGCGCGCCGATCCCGCGCATCGCGATCACATTCAGGCGGTAGGTAGAACTCGACAGTGCCTCGGCCTCGCGCCCGGCCAGCACTTCTTCCAGCAGGGCGCGGCAGGCGCGCGAGACGTAGGCCGCATCGACCTTGTCCGGGTAGGTCTGGTGGATGTAATGGTGGACCAGGCGCTTGTGCGCCGCGACAGGATCATCGAAGGCGGCAGCCGCCATGCGCCAGGCGCCGATCGACGCCCCGACCAGCTCACGCGGGCGCGGCGCCGCGGGCAGCCACTCGCCGAACATCCAGTTGTCGATGCCATGCAGGATCAAGCCCTTGGGCCCGCCCGCCGCGGCGGGAATGATGCCGATATCGGCGGCCCGCAAGCCTTCCGCGCCGATGCGCCTGCGCGCGCCCGCACCGAGGCGGATGGTAATTGCTGAGTCCATACGATGATGTTGATTTTAAATAATTTGCGAGTAATATGTTCTTGATCAATGTTACTGATCAAATAAGATTTTGCTGCCGTGTAGGAATGGCAGCTACACATAAATGGGGGAATCATGCCTGGACGCGAAATGCTGGACCTGGAAATCAACCACATCTGGTTCCCGCACATGAGCGACAAAGAGTCCTATGGGCTCCACGTGCGCATGCGCAGCGAGATCTTTTGCTACCTGATCCACAACGTCGCCCATCTGTGCATCAAGTACCAGGCGACCCGGCCCTACGAATACTACCTGAGCGATATCGCCGAGGTCCAGGTGGGCAGCGGCCTGCGCTTCGCCGCCACCGCCACCACGGACAAGCTGAGCCTGGATGCTGCGCACTTCTGCAACACCAGCTTCCGGGCCGACGAGTTCATGACCCATGTGGGCAAGCTGGGCAAGACAGCACAGCAGGTGCATCAGATCTGGGAGCGCTGCAACACCCTCAAGACCATGTCGGGCGCGACCTCGTTCCAGCTGCAGAGCGACAACGTCGGTCCCGACAAGCTAATCGATTCCTACCAGACCGACTTCAAGAATGCGTTTCTACAACAGGTCAAGTCGACCGGCAAAGTGGAAAGCGGGCGCACCACCTACACCCGCTTCGTGACCGGCCTGACCCAGTGGCTCCAGAGCAGCAAGGCCAACAGCGTGATCAATCCCGCTGCCTCGGGCTATGCGGGAGCGGTGGAAGCGAAGCAGATCCTGGCCAATATCGACCTGACCTTCCTGTCATGGAGCGTCGAGGCCGAATTCGTTCATATTCAACAGGCGATCGAAGCTCTGCCTTAGGCTTGAGCCGGGCATCCTGGATGCGGTCACGGCGCCCCCGAAAGCGGGTATTTGCGGCCCCGGGCGCCGTCCAAGGTTACAATATGGGGTTTTGGGGCCTGCGCGCGGTTCGCGCCCCCCGTCCATCGAAAAGAAAGTCTTCCCATGAGTCTCCAATGCGGCATCGTCGGCCTGCCTAACGTCGGCAAGTCCACCCTCTTCAACGCCCTGACCAAGGCCGGCATCCCGGCCGAGAACTATCCGTTCTGCACGATCGAGCCGAACGTCGGCGTGGTCGAAGTGCCGGATCCGCGCATGGCCGCGCTGGCCGCGATCGTCAAGCCGGAGCGCATGGTCAATGCCATCGTCGAATTTGTCGACATCGCCGGCCTGGTGGCGGGTGCCTCGAAAGGCGAGGGCCTGGGCAACCAGTTCCTGTCGCACATCCGCGAAACCGACGCCATCGTCAACGTGGTGCGCTGCTTCGAAGACGACAACGTGATCCACGTGGCCGGCAAGGTCAGCCCGCTGGACGATATCGAAGTCATCCAGACCGAGCTGGCGCTGGCCGACATGGGTACGGTCGAAAAAGCCATCCACCGCGAGAACAAAAAGGCCCGTTCCGGCGACAAGGATGCGGCCAAGCTGGTCGCGTTGATGGAACGCATGATGCCGTTCCTGAACGAGGCCAAGCCGGTGCGCGCCATGGGTCTGGATGCCGATGAAATGGCCCTGATCAAGCCGCTGTGCCTGATTACCGCCAAGCCGGCCATGTATGTGGCCAACGTCTCGGACACGGGTTTTACCAACAACCCGCTGCTGGACCAGCTGACCGAATACGCGAAGTCGCAGAACGCGCCGATCGTCGCCATCTGCGCCGCCATCGAAGCCGAAATCGCCGACCTGGACGACGCCGACAAGGGCGCCTTCCTGGCCGACATGGGCATGGAAGAGCCCGGCCTGGACCGTCTGATCCGCGCCGCCTACAAGCTGCTCGGCCTGCAGACCTATTTTACGGCCGGCGTGAAGGAAGTGCGCGCCTGGACCATCCACGTGGGCGACACCGCGCCGCAGGCGGCCGGCGTGATCCACACCGACTTCGAACGCGGCTTCATCCGCGCCCAGACCATCGCCTACGACGATTACGTTGCGCTCAAGGGCGAGGCGGGCGCCAAGGATGCCGGCAAGATGCGCGCCGAAGGCAAGGAATACGTGGTCAAGGACGGCGATGTGTTGAACTTCCTGTTCAACGTGTAATCTTCCAGCCTCACCGTACTCCCTCCGCACTTCGCCCCCCCAACGCCCTCTTCGCCGAGGGCGTTTTGCTTTTTGTGCGCCACATTGTGCGCCCGCACTGGCCGGTAGCAACTTATTCACACTGACTAAATTGCAATAAATTTCTTGTCTAGCCAGCGCATTTGTTTCATCATGGATTTCCTCCAGCCGGCACCAAGGATCCGACATGACCGATCAACTGAAACGCGTGTATGAGCAAGCGGGCGCCCTCGACCGCTATTACGACGAGCGCACCCCGATCGATTTGCTGCGAGCAAAAAAGATCGGTAGCCATGGCGATCTGATGCAGCCGACTCTGATCGGCTGGTACGCAGCACGCGGGCCGCGCGATCCGGACGTCCTGGTGCGCAATCAACAGGGCGATACCCCGCAATACCTGGACGCGGCGATGGAACAGCTGGCGGTGGAAAGCAAGGAGCTTGAATTGACCACCGAGATCCTGCGCAACGCCGACAAATACACGGTGCGCGGCTGCCGCACCATGAAGGGCAATTACCGCGGCATCTCGGTATTCGACAAGAAGAACGCTGTGCTGCGCGGCTTCGACTGGTACCTGATCCCGGCCGCAACGGCCTTGCCCGCGGCGCTCGCGGTCACGCGCGACGAGACGGCACTGACCAAAACCACCCCCATCCACTACACTGTCGCCCCCAAGGACGACATGCCCCTGTCCCTGTTCCTTCAGTATCTGAAGGGCCTGGGCGATCAGGCAAAACTGGTCAAAGCTTGAATAGCGAGGAGAGAACATGGCCCACATCACCGTACAAACACTATCTTTCGCCATCTTTTCGATGGTCTTCGACCGCTTGCGCCTGATCGACCGCATCAACAGCGTCACGCCGGAAGTGGAAGAGGAGGAGCACCTGGCCGATACCTTGATGGAGATGGACAAGGCGCTCGGCGAACTGGCCGACGAATACCAGCAATCGCGTAGCGAGGAGGGGGGCGGCTACGATATCGACGTCATTTACGCGAACGCGCAAAACGAATACAAACACTATGTCGCGCAACACCGCGCACCCACCACAGAATAGGGCGAGTCGATGAGAGGATTGGTGATAGCGGCCGGCGCGGCGGTGCTGCTGGCCGCCAACGCGGCCATCGCGCAAGGAACGGAAACGCACGTGGAATGCACGAAGTGCAAGGACTGGAACACGCCGCAGAAGCCCTTCAACATCGTCGGCAACACCTGGTATGTCGGCACCACGGAATTGTCCTCCGTGCTCATCACCGGCCCCCAGGGGGCATATCCTGATCGACGGCCCGCTGCCGCAGTCGGCCCCCATCATCGCCGCTAACATCGAGGCGCTCGGTTTCAAGCTCAAGGATGTGAAGTTCATCCTCAACTCGCACGCCCACTTCGACCATGCCGGCGGTATCGCCGAACTGCAGCGCCTCACCGGCGCCACGGTTGCGGCCAGCGCATCCGGTGCCAGGGTGCTGGAAGCGGGCACGGTCGGCATCGACGATCCCCAGTACGATCCGAAAGAAGTGTACCGCGTGCCGAAGGCCGTCAACGTGCGGACGGTGGCGGACAACGAAGTCTTGAGCGTCGGCCCGCTCGCGGTCAAGGCCAACTACACACCGGGCCACACGCCCGGCGGCACCTCCTGGAGCTGGGTCTCGTGCGAGATGGGCAAGTGCTACGACATCGTCTACGCCGACAGTCTGACGCCGATTTCCACCGACGGCTTCCTGTACACAAAAGATGACAAGGGCGAGGACAGGTCACCGGCTTTCAAGGCCAGCATCGCGCGTGTGGCTGCGCTCAAATGCGACGTGATCGTCGCCGCGCATCCCGGCTTTACGGACGCGCTGAAGAAGAACGCCGCCCGCACGGCGACGCTGAACCCCTTCATCGAAGGCGATGGCTGCCGCAGATATGCGGCCGATGCCGCCGAGCGGCTGCGCATACGCCTCGACAAGGAGCGTGCCGGCGCGGTGAAGTGACGCCAGCCCTGCCTGCGCTTTAGGCTTTCTTCTTGCGGCGGCGCCGAACCAGTGCGCCAATCCCGAATATGCCCCCCGCGGCGATGCCGGCCACCGGCAGCGGCACCGGTCCCGGTCCCTCCAGCGCAGCCACGCTCTTGTCGCGCAGCTCCTCGGGGAAGGGGCGTGGACCGGTCGGCACGATCTTCCACTTGCTGCGGTCGGCCGGCGTGCGCGCCATGAATTCGTCGAAGGAAAACACCGGGTTCGATCCCATTACGCGGCTGGATGGCACCTGGGGGATGCGCACCAGGACCAGCGCTTCCACATCGCTCTGCAACTGCTTCTCGAAGTCGGTCAGCTTGCGCGACTGTCCTTTTTCGGCCCCAACCAGCTGCATCAGGTCCTGGCCGGCGGCGGCAAAGGCCACGGCCGGATACAGGCGCACCTGTTCTTCGGTCAGGTAGTCGTAGATCTTGCGTCCACTGGCCAGGCTGCGGTCCTTGGCCGACAGATAGGCATACGCACCGATCGCCTTCAGATTACTGGTGGCGCCTCGCTGCGGGATGTTCCAGCCCAGGGCCTTGAACACGTCCAGACTGATGCCGGCGCAATTGGCTCCGGCGTGCTGGTAGGTGAAGTCGTGCCGGTAAAAGTGGTTGAAGACGCGCTGCACGCCGCCCTGGTAAGCGGCTGCCGTGCGCGCATTATTGAGCACCGCGACCAGCATGTACGAGGGCCGGTAGTACTGCTGGCCGCTGTTCAGGTCCATCAGGTAGTTGTCCATCGGGACGGGCGCGGCGATGATGCCTTTTTCGCTGACCGAATCGAGGTTGTAGAAGTTATTCACGATCCAGTCCGACCATTCGCCGCGTTTGCCGACCTGACCGGTGGCGATCGCGAAGTGGCCGCCGTAGGCTTCGTCGTCGTCACCCTGGGCGCCGTTGAGCATCACGCCGATGACCGGCTTGTCCTGCCACTGGCGGCCCTGTCCCGGCTTGCGCTCCCACAGCAGGCGGGTGGAGTAGGGGCTCGCGGCGCCGCCGCCTTCTTCCTGCACGAAGCCGGTCAGCGACTCGTTGGCGCCGAAGGGCTTGGCCACCATCTTGTCCTGATCCAGGAAGTAGTCCTTGGGCCAGACCGTCCGTGCGACGAAACTGGACTGGCCGTTTTCTTCCTTGAAGGTCCCGCGCATGCGCACCTGGCGCTTGGCGAAAAAGGCGGTGGTGCCGGCATCCCAGTACGACAGGTTGCTGGCGATCTTGGGCACCAGCTTGAAGCCGGTGACGCCGCCGTCGGCCGCGCGCACGGTGGCGCCGTCGTTCAGGATGACGGCATCGTCCAGGATTTGCGGGGCGCCCAGCCAGACCAGGCCGGGATAGTGCAGTTCATCGAGCTTGCCGCCGGCCGCCCATGCCTTCAGGCCGCCGGCGACGTCGCTGCTGCCCTTGACGCTTGACACCGTTTGCGAGGGCAGCGGCACCGCCAGCACGTCATCCTTGAAATACCAGAGCCCCTGCTTGAGGGTGCTGCAGCCGGTGCAGTCGGCACCGGTGGTGATCTTGAACTGGGTCGCAGGCAGCAGGCCGAGGCGTTCGCCGGCCAGGGCGCTTTTCAGTCCCACAGGTTCGGCGCCGTGGCCGGTGGCGGAAAGCAGCAGAACGCCGGCGCCCAGCAGGGAGCGTGAGGTTAACATGGTGTGTCCCAGGAAATTTTTCATAATGAACAAGCCTGCAAATTTACACGTGTTTCGCGGCAACAAGTTGATTGACCCGAAGTTATTCCGGGTTTGCCGGTGGCGGCGTGGCATGCAGGTCACAAAGCAGCTTAGGAGTAAGCCAGGGAGGTAAGGCCGGGGCAGGGCGAGCGGACCCGGACCGAGTTGAGGCATACTGTGCGCTTCTATTTCTGGAGACCGAGCGAGCATGGCGATCCTGTCCGAACTGGTGTTATATCCGATCAAATCCTGCGCCGGCATCTCCGTGCGCGAAGCCACCCTGACCGAGGCCGGCCTGTCCATCGATGCCGTCTACGACCGCGAATGGATGGTGATCGGCGAGGATGGCCAGTTCCTGACCCAGCGCGAATATCCGCGCATGGCCCTGATCACACCGCGCCTGAAAGGCGACACGATGGAACTGCGCGCACCCGGCATGCTGCGCCTGGAGATCCCGCTTGGCCTGCCCGATCCCGAGACCGAGCGCACGCGCGAAGTGAAACTCTGGGACGATACCGTGCTCGCTTACGACTGCGACGAGACCACCGCCGCGTGGTTCAGCAATGCGGTCGGGACCCGCTGCCGCCTGGTGCGTTTTCATGCCACCGCCACCCGCTTCAGCAGCACCAGGTGGACCGGCGGCGTGCAGGCGCCGACCCTGTTTTCAGACGGCTACCCGGTGCTGGTGATCGGTTCCGCCTCGCTGGCGGACCTGAACGAGAAGCTGACCGCCGCCGGGCGCGAGCCGGTCCCGATGAACCGCTTCCGGCCCAATATCGTCATCGATGCCATCGACGCCTTCGAGGAAGACTATGCCGACCATTTTCTTCTGGGCGAGGCGCAGCTCAAGCCGGTCAAGCCCTGTCCGCGCTGCCCGATTCCGTCGGTCGACCAGGAGACCGGCGTTCCCGGCCCCGATCCGCTCGACATCCTGCGCACCTACCGGGTCAAGCCGGCCATGGACGACGCGATCTGCTTCGGCATGAACTGCATCGTGACCGAGGGCGATGGCCAGCGCGTGTATGTGGGCCAGCCGGTGACGATGACCCTGGCGTTCTGAATCCGCATGCGCCCGGCCGTGCAAGCTTGTCGAAATGGGCAAGAAAGCGCGGCGAGTCGGTGCCGCAAGGTGCATGAAGTCGGTTTCAGGGGGGATTGCGCGGCCCAAAAACGACAATCGGCTCCCGTTCCTGTTCGCAATCGCGATATGATGTCGTCATGTTCATAGGTATTGACGAGATTTCAACAGGAAAGATGAAGGAGCCGTATGCATGATCCCGGCGTGAGTACCCGCGATCTGGAAGCCGAAAACGAATCCCTGCGCGCGCGCATGGACTATCTGATGGAGCAGGCCGAGCGCAACCACGAGATCATGTGCCGGCATCAGGCCTTCGATCTCGAAATCGTCGGTTCGGACAGCTTCCAGGCCCTGATTGGCACCATCTTCCGCAGCCTTCCGGTGATTGCGGGCCTCGATATCGTCACCCTCAGCCTGGTCGACGAAGAATCCGACATCCAGACCGTGATGGACAAGCTGGGCGTCAACTTCGCCGACTTCCCGCACCTGATCTTCGCCGATTCCGTGGCGGCGCTGGGCTTCGTGCCTTCGCGCAGCGAGGTGTTCACCGGCCCGCCCAAGCCCACTCTCGGCCCCTATCATCCGGCGGCCCACCAGGCGATGTTCCCGAACCAGCCTCCGGGCCTGCAAAGCATCGCCCTGGTTCCCCTGCTGCGCAACAAGCGCCTGATCGGCAGCCTGAATCTGGGCAGCCTGGATGCGACCCGCTTCACGCCCGCCATGGGCACCGACTTCATCGAACACATGGCATCGATCATCGCGATCTGCCTCGAGAACGTGATCAGCAACGAGATGCTCAAATATATCGGGCTGACCGATTCGCTCACCGGCGTTTACAACCGCCGCTACATCGACCGCCGCCTGCTCGAAGAGATCGGGCGCGCGCGGCGCCAATCCTACCGCATCTCCTGCCTGTACATCGACATCGACCACTTCAAGCGGGTCAACGACTCGGTCGGACACCAGGGCGGCGACGAGGTCCTGCGCGAAGTGGCGGCCCGCATCAAGGCTGAACTGCGCATCTCGGACGCGCTTGGGCGCTTCGGCGGCGAGGAATTCGTGGTGCTGCTGATCGACGCGGATCTGGACAGCGCCAGGCAGGTGGCGCAGCGCATCCTGAACAGCATTTCCAGCCTGCCGGTGGAACTGTCGGGCGGTGAAAAGGTCGCCGTGTCGGTCTCGATCGGCGTGGCGACCCTGGATGATTTCGAGCGTGACCACGCGATCGAAGGCGTGGCGCAGGCGCTGGTCGCGCATGCCGATACGGCCCTGTACCAAGCCAAGGAAAATGGACGCAACCGGGTCGTCTCGTTTGCGTAGGATGGTGTAGTTGAAGCAGGAGCGGGAAGAAAATGAAAACCTTGTTGATGGCGGCGGCAGCCCTGATGGCGATGGGCGCAGCCAACGCGGCCGCCGTGCTGGATATGCAGCTCGATGGCTATGTCGGCAATACCGAAGCGACGATCGCCGCGTGCAAGAAGATTGCGCCGGTGGGCACCAAGCGCCTGGCCGACGCGATCGCGAAAGCGGTCAAGGCGGAAAAGCAGAACATGGATGCCCTGCGCAAGTCGCCGGGGTACGCCAGGGAATTCAAGAAAGAAGCCGACCGCTGGCACTATCTGTCGGACAGTAATCGCACGGCGCAATGCCGCAAACTCAACGACGTGCAGTACCCGTAGGGTGGGCCGGGCCGCGTTCCGGACGCTGTGCCCACCAGTTTGTCCAGCGGCCTCCCCGGTGGCCCCAGAGCTGCCCCATGCTATTTCAGTAGCCTGCCTTCCGCGCGGCTGACCGCGTCGGCCGATCCGCGCAGCACCACCACATCGCCGGTGGCGAGCATCGTCGCCTGACTCACATCGAGCCGCTCCTTGCCGCGCCGGATGGTGGTCACTTCCGCGCCCACCTCGGCCAGGTCAAGCTGCTCGATCCGTTTGCCGACCGACGACGCGTCGTCGCGCAGCGTCACCGAGTGCAGGCGCACGTACAGATGCTCGGGATCGTCCGGCGCATCGCCCTCGCCGTGGAAGTAGCCGCGCAGCGAAGCATAGCGCTCGTCGCGCGCGCTCTGGACCCGGTGCACCACGCGCCGCAGCGGCACGCCCATCATCACCAACGCGTGCGAGGCCAGCATCAGGCTGCCCTCCAGCGCTTCCGGCACCACCTCCGCCGCTCCCGCCTTCTTGAGCGCATCGAGGTCGGTATCGTCATGACTGCGCACGATCACCGGCAAGGTGGGCGCCAGCTCGTGCACCAGGTGCAGTACCCGGGTCGCCGACTGGGTATTGGCATACGTGATGACCAGCGCGCTGGCGCGGTAGATACCGGCCGCGATCAAGCTTTCCTTGCGCGCCGCGTCGCCGTACGACACGTGGGCGCCGGCGGCCTGCGCTTCCTGCACCCGCTCGGGGTCCAGGTCGAGCGCCTGGTAGGCGACTTTTTCTTCGGTCAGCAGGGTGGCCAGGGTCTGGCCGCTGCGCCCGAAGCCGGCGATGATCACGTGCTTCTGCGTCGACATGGTGCGGCTGGCGATCTGGGTCAGCTGGAGCGACTGCAGCATCCATTCGTTGGACGAGATCTTCATCACGATCTGGTCGGACTTGGCGATGATGAAGGGGGCGACCAGCATCGACAGCACCATCGACGCCAGTACCAGCTGGATGATGAAAGGGTCGATCAGGTGGGCGCCGGCGGTCAGGTTGAGCAGCACGAAGCCGAATTCGCCGGCCTGGGCCAGCGCCAGGCCAGTGCGCATCGAGACCCCGTCGGAGGCGCCGAACAGCTTGGCCAGCACCGCGATCAGGGCGAACTTGAGCGCCACCGGCAGCGCCAGGAGCAGCAGCACCAGCCACCAGTTCTCCAGCACCAGGCGCACATTGAGCAGCATGCCGACGGTGATGAAGAAGAGCCCCAGCAGCACGTCGCGGAAGGGCTTGATATCTTCCTCCACCTGGTGCTTGTACTGGGTCTCGGAGATCAGCATCCCGGCCACGAACGCGCCCAGGGCCAGCGACAGGCCGGCATGCTCGGTGATCCAGGCCGCCCCCAGAGTGATGAGCAGCAGGTTGAGCATGAACAGCTCCTGCGAGCGGCGCTTGACGACGATGGTGAACCACTTGCGCATGATCTTCTGGCCGATGAACAGCAGCAGCACCAGCACGATCACCGCCTTCAGGCCGGCCCAGGCCAGGGTCTCGGCCAGTTCCTCGGGCGGCTTGCCGAGCGAGGGAATCAGGATCAGCAGCGGCACCACGGCCAGATCCTGGAACAGCAGGATGCCGATGATCTTGCGGCCATGCTGGCTTTCCAGCTCCAGCCGCTCGGTCAGCATCTTGACCACGATGGCGGTCGAGGACATGGCCAGCGCACCGCCCAGCGCGAACGAGGCTTGCCAGCTGATCTTGAGCGAGAGCGGCAGCTGGGTCGAGAGCAGCCAGCCGAACAGCATGGTGGCGACGATGGTCAGGACCACCTGCGCCATACCGAGGCCAAAGACGATGCGCCGCATCGACATCAGCTGGGGCAGCGAGAACTCCAGCCCGATCGAGAACATCAGGAACACCACGCCGAATTCGGCCAGGGTATTGGTGGTGGCGGTGTTGTCGGCCAGTCCCATGGCATGGGGGCCGATCAGGATGCCGACGGCCAGGTAGCCGAGCATCGGGGGCAGGTGCAGCATGCGGAAGGCGACGACGCCGAGAACGGCACTGCCTAAAAGGAGAAGGGTGAGCTCAAGTCCTGAAAATACGAGTCCTGAAAACATGCGTTGCCGTTTGACGTAAGGGGTGAATCTGGGGTGAATCTGAGCCGACTTTGTGCGTGCTTGCGTACTTTGTTGCGACTGGCAAGTTTTTTGCTTTCGCAATTCGTTTATACTCCTGCCATGAGTGTAACCGATGAAAAAACAATGCTGAAAGCTTTTGACCAAAACATCACGCAGCGCGCCATGCAGCTGGCCCGTGAAACGCTCGAAATCGAGGGCGACGCGATCCGCGCCCTGCATGCGCGTCTGGCCACCGACGACAGCGTCGGCCGCGCCGTGGCGATGCTGCTTGGCTGCGGCGGCCGCGTGGTCGTCTCGGGCATGGGCAAGTCGGGCCACATCGCGCGCAAGATCGCCGCGACCCTGGCCTCGACCGGCACCCCGGCCATGTTCGTCCACCCCGGCGAAGCCGCCCACGGCGACCTGGGCATGGTGACCGCGCAGGATGCCTTCATCGCCATTTCGAACTCCGGCGAGACGGCCGAACTGATGGCGATCCTGCCGATCATCAAGCGCATGGGCGCTCCGCTGATCGCCATGACCGGCAATCCGCAATCGAGCCTGGCGCTGCTGGCCGACATTCACCTGGACGTGTCGGTGTCCAAGGAAGCCTGCCCGCTCAACCTGGCCCCGACCGCCAGCACCACGGTCACCCTGGCGCTGGGCGATGCGCTGGCGGTGGCCCTGCTCGACGCCCACGGCTTCAAGGAAGAAGACTTCGCGCGCTCGCACCCGGGCGGTGCGCTGGGCCGGCGCCTGCTGACCCACGTGCGCGACGTCATGCGCAGCGGCGACGCGGTACCGGCCGTCACGGCCGACGTCTCGCTGTCGACCGCGCTGCTGGAAATCACCCAGAAGGGCATGGGTATGACCGCCATCGTGGATGATCATAATCGCCCGATTGGTGTATTTACCGACGGCGACCTGCGCCGCCTGATCGAGCGCGTCCAGGATTTTTCCAAGGTCGTCATCCGCGATGTCATGCATGCCAATCCGCGCCGCGTGAACCCGGACCAGCTGGCCGTGGACGCGGTCGCGATCATGGAGGAATTCCGCATCAACCAGATGCTGGTGGTCGAGGCCGACGACAAACTGGTCGGGGCGCTGCATATCCACGACCTGACCCGGGCCAAGGTGATCTGATGAACGAGCCTGGCGTGTTCACCACCCCCCAGCTGGAGCACCTGCGCCGCGCCGCCGCCGTCAAGGTCATGATCTTCGACGTCGACGGCGTGCTGACCGACGGCAGCCTGACCTACGCCGCCGATGGCGAAGTGACCAAGACCTTCAATGTGCTCGACGGCCTGGGCATCCAGCTGCTGCAGAAAACCGGCGTGGCCACCGCGATCATCAGCGCGCGCCAGTCGCCCATCGTGATCAAGCGCGCGGCCGACCTGGGCATCGGGCATGTCTACCAGGGCATCCACGACAAGCGCGTGGCCTTTGCCAAATTGCTGGAGGCGACCGGCGCCAGCGCGGCCGAATGCGGCTACATCGGCGACGACGTGATCGACCTGCCGCTGCTGCTGCAGGTGGGCTTTGCGGTGACCGTGCCGACCGGGCATCCGGAAGTGCAGTACCGCGCCCATTACGTCACCCGCGCCGGCGGCGGACGCGGGGCCGTGCGCGAAGTGTGCGACATGGTCATGCGCGCCCAGGGCACCTACGACATGGCGCTCGCGCCTTACTTCGCCTGATCGGCACTGGACAGGCATGCATAAGCGCACCGCACACCGCTGGCGACTGCTGACCATCATGACGGTGGGGGTCTTCTTCGCCTTCGGCAGCTTCTGGCTGCTGCAATTGATCACCAACGGCGACCTGTCGATCACGCCGGACACGAACAAGAGCGAACCCGATTACATCGTCGAAAAATTCAGCTTCGTGCGCATGACGCCGGACGGCAAGCCGCGCTACGTGATCGGCGGCGACAAGCTGACCCATTTGCCGATGGACGATTCGGCCGACATCGTCAATCCGCGGGTCAAGGGCGTGGCGCCGGGACAGGCGCCGATGACGATCGTGGCGAAGCAGGCGCGTGTCGATCATGGCAACACCCAGGTGCATTTGAAGGGCGACGTCGATATTGTGCGTCTGCCGACCGAGAAGACCCAGCCGATGACGCTCAAATCCCAGGCGCTGACGATTTTCCCGGACGAAGAAATCATGACGAGCGATGTGGCCGTCGACATGGTGGTGGGCGCGAATGCGTTTTCCGCCATCGGCATGCGGGCCAACAATGCCACCGGCGAGGTCATCCTCAACCGCAATGTACAGATATTGCTGCCGCCAAAGCGCAGGTAGAGAAACGAATGAAGGGACTACAATGAAAAGAATAATTGCTGGAATCATGTGCTGCCTGCTCGCCAGCGGCATCGCCCAGGCGGAAAAAGCGGATGCTCTCAAGCAGGGCAAACTTACCGCAACGGGCAAGGTGGTTGCCAATACCGCGACCAACGGCCTGACTGTCGAGGACGATGTCGTGTTCACACGCGGCACCATGATCGTCAAGGCAGGCAAGGCCGTGACCAAGGAAGATCCGGAAGGCTACATCTACGCCACCTTTTACGCGCCCCCAGGCGGGTTGGCGACCTTTCGCCAGAAGCAGGACGGCGGCGACTTCTGGTTCGAAGGCGAGGCCGAGCGCATCGAATACGACGGCAAGCTGGAAATCATCAAGTTCTTCTCTAAGGCGCGCGTGGCCCAGCTTGAGGGCACCAAAGTAACGCGCCAGGGAACCGGTCCCTTCATCTCGTACAACAGCCGCACCGAGATTTTCGAGGTGATCAATTCGGTCAGCGGCGAGAGCAAGAAGGGCGGCGGGCGCGTCGAGTTCATCTTTGAGCCGCGCCGCAAGGCACCGGCTGCGGCGACGCCGGCGCCTGCCTCCGTGCCAACCCCGGCGCCAGTGACCAAATGATGGAGCCTAAACACTGCGGCAGCACGCTGATCGTTCGCGGGCTGCAGAAAAGCTACGGCAAGCGCCTGGTGGTGCGCGACGTCTCGCTGCAGGTCGAGTGCGGCGAAGTGGTCGGCCTGCTCGGCCCCAACGGCGCCGGCAAGACCACCTCCTTCTACATGATCGTCGGCCTGGTGCCGTCGGACGCGGGCACCATCGACATCAGCGGCGTGGACATTTCGCGCCTGCCGATCCACCGGCGCGCCACCCTCGGCCTGTCCTACCTGCCGCAGGAAGCGTCGGTGTTCCGCAAGCTGACCGTGGAAGAGAATATCCGCGCCGTGCTGGAACTGCAGAAGGTCGACGGCAAGCCGCTCACCAAGACCCAGATCAACGAGCGCCTCGACACCCTGCTGGCCGACCTGCAGATCGAAAAGCTGCGCGAGAACCAGGCCATGTCGCTGTCGGGCGGCGAGCGGCGCCGAGTCGAGATCGCGCGCGCGCTGGCCACCAACCCGCGCTTCGTGCTGCTCGACGAACCCTTTGCCGGGGTCGACCCGATCGCCGTGATCGAGATCCAGCGCATCGTGCGCTTCCTGAAGGAGCGCGGCATTGGCGTCCTGATCACCGACCACAATGTGCGCGAAACGCTGGGCATCTGCGACCGCGCCTACATCATTAATCAGGGTGCGGTGCTGGCGTCCGGCCGCCCCGACGACATCATCGCCGATGAATCGGTGCGCCGCGTGTATCTGGGTGAGCACTTCCGGATGTAACGGGTTTGAAACGACGTTAGACAGTAAGGCTGAACAATAAGGCGGAAAGCAAAAAGTCAGGCATGAAACAATCACTCCAATTACGCACTTCCCAGCACCTCGCGCTCACGCCGCAGCTGCAGCAGTCGATCCGCCTGCTGCAGTTGTCCACGCTGGAACTGCACCAGGAACTGGAGCAGCTGCTGACCGATAATCCGCTGCTCGAACGCCTCGACGATCCGCTCGACCACTCCGTGCGCCTGCTGGGCGACGGCGCCATCAGCAGTACCTCGACCCCGACCGAAGCGGCGCCCGAATCCGGCGCCCAGGAAGCGCCCGCTGCGGCCGAAGGCGAGAACTTCGAAGGCGACGCCGCTGAAGGCCCTGGCGCTGCGGAGAGCGATGGCGAGTGGGGCGACCTGGGACGCGCCAAGACCCCGGACGATGAAGACTCGCGTCCGCAGCTCGAAGCGTCGGCCATCACCTTGCGCGAGCACCTGATGGAGCAGATGCGCCTGGCGGTGCTCGAACCACGCGACCGCGCCCTGGTCGAACTGATCGTCGACGCCCTCGACGACAATGGCTACCTGACCGAGACGCTGGACGAGATCCTCGAGCGCATGCCGCCCGAACTGGAAATTGACCCCGACGAATTGCGTACCGCGCTGTCGCTGCTGCAAAGCTTCGACCCGGTGGGCGTGGGCGCGCGCAACGCGGCCGAATGCCTGGCGCTCCAGATCCGCCGCATGCCCGGCATTGCGATGGTCACGCGGCGCATGGCCCTGGCCATCGTCGAAAACCACCTGGGCTGGTTCGCCCAGCGCGAATTCAACAAGCTCAAAAAAGCGCTCGACTGCGACGACGAGGATTTGCGCGAGGCGCAGACCGTGATCCGCCAGTGCAATCCGCATCCCGGTGCGGCGTTCGCGTCGGACGTGTCGGATTACGTGGTCCCGGACGTTATCGTGCGCAAGGCCAAGGGCGGCTGGTCGGTCTCGCTCAATAACGACGTGATGCCGCGCCTGCGCGTGAACAGCATGTACGCCAACCTGCTCAAGCAGGGCAAGGGCGAAGGGCAGATGGGCGCCCAGCTGCAGGAAGCCAAATGGCTGATCAAGAACATGCGCCAGCGTTTCGACACCATCCTGCGGGTGGCCCAGGCGATCGTCGAACGCCAGCGTAATTTCTTCTCGCACGGCGCGGTCGCCATGCGCCCGCTGGTGCTGCGCGAAATCGCCGATACCCTGGGCCTGCACGAAAGCACGATCTCGCGCGTGACCACGCAAAAGTACATGCTCACGCCGCACGGCATGTTCGAGCTCAAGTATTTCTTCGGCAGCCATGTGGCGACCGAGGCCGGCGGGGAAGCGTCCTCAACCGCCATTCGCGCCCTCATCGTGCAGCTGACCAGTGCCGAAGACCCGAAGAATCCCCTGTCGGACAGCAAGATTGCCGACATGCTAGGCGAGCAGGGCATGGTGATCGCACGCCGCACCGTGGCCAAGTACCGCGAAGCATTAAAAATTCCTCCGGTCAGCCTGCGCAAGTGCCTGTAAGCCGGTAAGCGAGTGACGTTTCACTGCCGAAACGTCACTCCGGCAGCCTTTCCAAACGGTCATCAAAGCTTGCGTTTACATCAACCCATCTCAAAGCGCGCCGCCTGCCAGTTGGCTTCGTTCATCGTGCGTCCCTTGTTTTGCGCAAAATAGCTGATACACTTGGTCTACGCGAGTGCAGTATTTCTTGCGTAACAACTCAGTGTCTATCACAGGAGCACAAGACCCTAAAATCCATAATCCGAGAGTCAGTTTGCGGACATGCTGGAGTGACAGGGTATGCAAATCGCTTTCCGCACCGTAATAATCTTTGTGCGCAGCGCTTGAAATCCTCTCCCTCACCTCCAACTAGTTTGCAGAAACACCAGTAATTACGCTGTTCCTCTGCGCCTTGCGCATGAACCGAAAGTGACAGGAAGTGACTTATCATTAGGAGTGTGTATGAATCTCACAATCAGTGGACATCATCTCGACGTGACACCAGCCATCCGTGAATACGTACAAACGAAACTTGAGCGTGTAAAACGCCATTTCGATCAAGTGATCGATATCGCAGTGATCCTCACCGTAGACAACCTGACTGAAAAAGAAAAACGACAAAAGGCCGAAATCAATCTACGGCTCTCCGGCAAAACGGTGTACGTCGAAAGCCTGTCGCACGACCTGTACGCAGCCATCGACTGCCTGGTGGACAAACTGGACCGCCAGGTCATGAAGTACAAAAACAAAGTGCAAGACCACAACCACCAGGCCATCAAGCACATGCCTGAAGAAGAGACGCCAGCTGCTGCCACCTGATACGGCCACGGTCTCACCCAGCAAGGGCGCCCGCAAGGCGCCCTTTTTGCATCCGCGCGCGCTAAAATGGCGCTCTTTTTCACCTTCAATCTTCTTCGGCCAGCCATGAGCGAATACGTCCACACCCGCCTTGCCCAGCGCAGCGGCATCGTCACCCTCGACCGTCCCAAGGCACTCAACTCGCTGTCGCTGGAGATGGTGCGCGCACTCACCGAAGCACTCATCGCCTGGCGCGACGACCCGGCCGTCGACGCTGTCGTGATCGGCAGCAGCAGTGAAAAAGCCCTGTGCGCGGGCGGCGACATCCGCTTCTTCCACGACGCCGGACACGCTACCCCGATGGGCGGCAGCGCTTTGCTGGAAGACTTCTTCACCGAGGAATACGCGCTCAACCACCTGATTCATTTCTACCCCAAGCCCTACATCGCCCTGATGGACGGCGTGGTCATGGGCGGCGGCATGGGCGTGGCGCAGGGCGGGCCGGAGTGCCGCATCCGCATCGTGACCGACAAGATCAAGATGGCCATGCCGGAAGTGAACATCGGCCTGTTCCCGGACGTCGGCGGCAGCTACTTCCTCTCGCGTGCGCCGGGGCATCTGGGTTACTACCTGGGCCTGACTGGCCTGACCATCGGCGCTGCCGACGCCTTGTACGCTGGCCTGGCCGACCGCTTCGTGCCGCAGGCGCAGATGGCGGCGCTGGCCGCCCTGATCGAGAGCACACCCGGTGCGCAACTGCGTGAAGCGATAGCCCGCTTCGCCGCACCCTTCGACGGCGGCGCCGGACCGGCCACCCTGCAAACGGAACGCGACAGCATCGAGCGCCACTTCAGCGCGCCCTCGGTCGCCGCGATCATGGCCTCGCTGGAGGGTGACGATGCGCCGTTCGCGCAAAAGGCCCTGGCTGCGATGCGCCAGCGTTCGCCCCTGATGATGTCGGTCACCCACGAACTGTTGAAGCGGGGCGCGACGATGGACGTTGCCGACTGCCTGCGCATGGAACGCACCCTGGTGCGCCACAACTTCGCGCATGGCGAAGTGCTGGAAGGCGTGCGCGCCCTGGTGATCGACAAGGACAATGCGCCCAGGTGGAATCCGCCGGGCATCGCCGATGTCGACGCCGGTATGGTCGAGCGCTTCTTCGAGCCGGTCTGGCCTGCCCACGCCCATCCGCTGCGCCATCTCTGAGTCTCTGAGCCCGGCGGAAGGTTTTTGCAGAATGTGATTGACCGTATGTGACACTTGTCGCATACTTGTGCCATTCGTCACATGATGAGGTATGGCATGACATCAATTCCTTCCGTTTCCGAGCTCAGTCTGTTGAAGGCGCTGTGGAAAGACCAGCCCTTGAGCGCGCGCGAGATCCATGAGCGTGTCGTCGGCGAGCTCGACTGGTCTTTTTCGTCGACCCGCAAGACCCTGGAACGCATGCTGGAAAAAGGCATGGTCGTCCAGCATTCTCAGCACGGCGTGCAGGTGTACACGCCGCTGGCCGACAAGGTGGCGACCCTGGCCGCTTTTGCCAATGATTTTGGCCGCCGCGTCATGGAAATGGACGCGCCGCTGCCCGTGAATATGTTCACCGGAAGCAAGCTGGTCGATCAGCAGGAACTGGCCGAACTGGAACAACTGCTGCAGGACTGGCCTGCCGGGAAGGAGCCGAGCTGATGACGGACCTCTCGGCATTACCTTTCGCACTGGCCAGCGTCAGCTGCATGCTGGCGGCCGCTGTGCTATGGCTGGCGCTCCTGCTTGCCAGCCGTGCCTGGCCCGTCCTGTCGGCCAACCGCTCGGTGTGGTTCCTGTCCCAGGCATTCATCGCCGGCATGTTCGTCCTGGCGCTGCTGCCGCAGCGTGCCAGCCTGTCCGTGGTGCCAGCGATCGAGATCGAACGCAGCGCCGCCGTGGCGCAGCCGCTCCTTCCCGCCCAGCTTGACGACGGTCCCGATGGCGAGTCCGACCAGGACTGGCCCGAGCTGGCTGCGCAGGCATGGCTGGCGCTGTACTGCGCCGGCCTGCTGCTCAGCGCCGCGCGCTGGGCCCGCGCCCATCGTCACTTGCGCAACCTGCTGGCCACGGCCCGCGAACTCGATGCCGATGCGATCGCTGCGCACGCCGGCTTTGACGCCCCAGCGCCGCAAGGCCTGCGGGTGTTCGAAACCGAGGCCGCGATTTCGCCGATGCTCACGGGCCTGGTGCAATCGCGTCTGCTGCTGCCGCTCCATCTGCGCAGCTTCGCGCCGGAGCAGCAGCGCCTGATCGTGGCGCACGAATTGACGCATTGGGCGCGCCGCGATCCGCTGATGCTGTACGCGAGCCTGCTGCTGCAGACTCTGTTCTGGTTCAATCCTGTCCTGCGCCTGCTTGGCGCGAAGCTGCAGTGGGCCCAGGAACTGGGCTGCGACCGCGCCGTGCTGGCGGGCCGTCCGCAGCAGCAGCGCCAGCACTATGCGGCAGCGCTGGTGGCCCAGTTCAAAGTGCAGCAAGCGAGCTTCGGTACCGGCGCCGGCGCCATGGCCTTCGGTGGCGCGCACGCGGCGACCATCGTGGCGCGGGTCCGCCTGATACGCCAGGATGGCTTGCGCAGCCTGGGCCTGGCCGGCAAGGCCACGTTGATCATGGCGCTGCTGTCGCTCCTCGGCGCGAGTGCACTGCTGCAGCCGGCCTTTGCCTGGCATTCTGCCGCCAGCGTGCCGGCGAACGACGCGCATACACCGATCCCGGCGCCAGCTTCCACGGCGTGGGCCGATCCGCTCGATCGCATCCGCGTCACCAGTTTTTACGGCGCGCCGCGCAAGACCGGTTTGCCGCACCGCGGTATCGATTTTGCCGCCCCCAAAGGCACTCCAGTGCTGGCAGTAGGCGATGGTGTGGTAGTGGCGTCGACCGACCTGTATCCGGAGGGTGAGATCTACGGCAAGGTGATCATGATCGAACACGCCAACGGCCTGCGTTCGTTCTACGCCCACCTCGACCGGCGCAGCGTGCAGCTCGGCGACCAGGTCAAGGCTGGCCAGACGATCGGTGCCGCCGGCGACAGCGGCCGCGCTACCGGTCCTCACCTTCACATCGAAGCTTTCGATGGCGCGCACCGTATCGATCCCCAGCAACTGCTGGCGGGACTCGACGCCAAAGCCACCAGTCGGGCCTTGCGCCTGCGTCCGGCCCGACCGGCGTCCTGAGCCACCTTTACCTTCTATAAATTTTAAGTAAGCCCCGCGGCAGTGCGGCCGCGGGCATCCGCTCGTCTTTTCAAATACAAGGAACTACCATGCTGATTCGTCCGCAGGCCCCGTCGTGGGCGCTGACTTTGACTTTGCTCGTCCCAACCCCGGCTTCGTTCGCCGCCGACGTGGTACCGGTGGTGCAGGTCTCCGGCGCGCGCTACGACCAGCGCCGCGAGGAAACCGCCGCCAGCGTTGTGGTGGGGCGCGAAGAACTGCTGCGCCACGGCGACCGCTCGCTGGCCGATGCCCTGAAGCGCGTGGCCGGCATCACCATCGGCAGCGGCGGCGGGCGCGGCACCGATATCCGCCTGCGCGGTCTGGGCGACGGCTATACCCAGGTGCTGCTCGATGGCGTGGCCGCGCCGAACGGCTTTTCGCTCGAGTCGCTGGCGCCGGAACTCATCGAGCGGGTCGAGATCGTGCGCACCGCGTCGGCCGAACTGGGCACACAGTCGATCGCGGGCACCGTCAACATCGTGCTGCGCAAGGCCGCCGCGCCGGCGCGCACCAACGTCAAGCTGGGACTGGACCGCCAGCGCGGCGCCTATTCGTCCAGCCTCAGCAGCGAAGCTGGCGGCAAGGGCAGCAGCTACAGCTATGCCGTGCCGGTAACCCTGTCGCGCACCCGGGTCGCTACTCTGCAGCTGGCTGACGAAACGGCGCCCGGCGTGCACCGCGAGGCCACCCAGGACGAGATGAACGCCGCCACCACGCTGGCGATTTCGCCGCGCGCCAACTGGGTGCTGGCCAACGGCGACAAGGTCGATCTGCGCGGCCTGGTCAACGCCAGCCGCCGCAGCATCGACATGGCGGCGACCGAGCGGGTGCTGGAGGGATCGGGCACGCGCTATCCCGCGCGCGGCTCCTTGTTCACCACCTCGGCTACGTGGCTGCGCGCCGATGCAGGCTGGACCCGCCAGTTCGGGCAGGGCGCACGCCTTGAAGTCAAGGCCGGCGCCGAGACCACAAGCCGCAATGCCGATTTCGATTTCGGCGCCATGCGCGGCGGCGAGCGCGAGGCGCCGGTCCATTTTGTGCGCGCCGACTTCGACGAACATGCCTTGCACGGCGGTGCCACCTACACCGCGCCTGCACGTGCCGGCCACACCGTCTCGGCCGGCGTCGATGGGGCGCGCTCGCGGCGCAGCCAGATCCGCATCGGGCGCGACCTCGATGTCCCCGGGATTGCGGAGGCGGTGCGCGATGAGCGCTTTCACGGTGCGATCGACCGCAGCGGCCTGTTCATCCAGGATGCCTGGGAAATCGATGGGGCCCTGTCGCTCTCCGCCGGCTGGCGCGGCGAAGTGCTCACGACGTCCGTCACCGACGCCGCCACACCGTCCATCGAGCGCCGCAACGTCATCGGCAGCCCGCTGCTGCAGGTGCTCTACAAGGTGGGCGAGGGCGTCCAGTGGCGCGCCGGCCTGGCGCGCACCTACAAGGCGCCGACCATGTTCAAGCTGATTCCGCGCCGCTTCGTCGTCGACAACAACAACAGCGCCACCAATCCCGATACCCAGGGAAATCCGGGACTCAGGCCGGAAAAAGCCTGGGGCCTCGATATCGGTTACGACCATTATTTTGGAAAGGAGAGCCTGCTCGCGGTCAGCGCCTATGTGCGCCGCATCGACGACGTCACGGTGGAGCGTCTGTTTCTCGATGGCCCGACCTGGGTGGCGACGCCGGATAACCAGGGCAGGGCACTGGCGCGCGGCCTGGCGCTGGAAGCGAAGTTCCCGCTGCCCTGGATGCCGCGCATTGCGTTCAGCGCCAACCTGGCGCGCAACTGGTCGCGCGTGGACCGCATCGCCGGCCCGGACAACCGGATCGATGAGCAGGCGCCCTTCAGTGGCAATGTGGGTATCGAATACCGCGGCGCGATCAAGGCGGGTGCCAATCTGACCTATGCACGCGGCGCGCCGGCGCGCATGTCCACCACCTGGGTCTCGCTCAACGGCGACACGCGTGCGCTGGATATTTATGCGGTATGGGGTGCCGGCAAGGGCATGCGGCTGCGCGTGGCGGCCACCAATCTGCTGGAGAAGGAAGGCTATTCGGGCGCGCGCTACCAGGACAGCGACGGCGTGCGCCAGACAGTGCTCAGGCGCTCGACCGGGGCCGCGCTGCGCCTGACACTGGAGTGTGATTTGTAAGGTGCGCTGTAAGGTGCGCTGTCACGTGCGCTGTACCGTGATTCAGGACTGCTCGCGGTGGCGCAGCACCACGCGCTCGCTCGGGCTGAAGTAGGCGGCCAGCCGCTCGGCCATGTAGACCGAGCGGTGCTGTCCGCCGGTGCAGCCCAGCGCCACCGTCAGGTAGCTGCGGTTGTCGGTCTTGAACGAGGGCAGCCACTTTTCGACAAAGGCGCGGATATCCTCGAGCAGTTCGGCGGCGCTCGGCTGAGCATCGAGGAAGGCGATGACCGGCGCATCCATGCCGGTGAGCGGGCGCAGGGTCAGGTCGTAATATGGGTTGGGCAGGGCGCGCACGTCGAACACGAAATCGGCGTCGAGCGGCACGCCCAGCTTGAAGGCGAACGATTCAAAGAACAGGGTCAGCGGCGCGCGCTCGATTTCCACCAGCTCCTTGATCCAGGCGCGCAGCTTGTTGGCCGACAGGTCCGAGGTATCGATCACGTGTCCCAGCTGCTCGATGGCGGAAAGGCGCTCGCGCTCTTCCAGGATGCATTCGATGAGGGTGCGGCGCGAGGCCGGATTTTCATCGGGACGCAGCTGGTGCGACAGCGGATGGCTGCGCCGTGTCTCGGAAAAACGCGCCACCAGCGAATGCGTGTTCGCGGTCAGGAACATGACCTTGATGTCATGGCCTTCACTTTCGAGCATGCGGATATTGACGGGCAGTTCGACCAGCGACTGGGCACTGCGCGCATCGACGGCCACGGCCAGCGAGGCGGTGCCGTCGGCGATCAGCGCGCTCACCAGACTTGGCAGAAGAGCGGGGGGAAGATTGTCGACGCAGTAGTAGCCTGCATCTTCAAGGACATTCAGGGCAACCGATTTGCCCGAGCCGGAAATACCAGTGATGAGTACGATTCGCATAAGGCCGATCATACCGTATGGCTGAATCTTTTGCTAAGACCGCGGGCGGCGAAGGCGGGTCAATACCACACAATGCGCTGATTGAATCCGCGTAAATACTGCCTTGCCGCAGCCCTCAATCGCCGCTCATGGCTTGACGTTGGCGCTCCATGAATTCCTGTAATGTGTCGATGCCGCGCAGTTGCAAAATTGTATTGCGGACCGCGGCTTCGAGCAGCACCGCGATGTTGCGGCCGGCCGCCACCGGAATCACCACCTTGCGCACCGGCAGGCCCAGCACGTCCTCGGTCGGAAACAGAAAAGGCAGGCGCTCGACTTCTTCCTCCAGCGCACTGCGCCGTACCAGGTGCACGATCAGCTTCAGGCGCATCTTGCGGCGCACGGCAGTCTCGCCGAAGATCGCCTTGATGTCGAGCAGCCCCAGGCCGCGTACCTCCAGCAGGTTCTGCAGCAGGGCCGGACAGCGCCCTTCGATCATGTTCGGGGCGATGCGCGAAAACTCGACGGCGTCGTCCGCCACCAGACCATGGCTGCGCGAGATCAGTTCCAGGCCGAGCTCGCTCTTGCCCAGTCCCGAGTCGCCGGTGATCAGCACGCCCACGCCCAGCACGTCCATAAACACGCCGTGCATGATGATGCGCTGGGCCAGTTTTTTGGATAAATACACGCGCAGGAAATCGATCACCTGGGCCGCGGGCAGCGGGGTAGAAAACAGGGGAATGTTCTGCTCGTCGCAAATGGCGAGGATGTCGGGCGGCGTGTCCAGGCCCTGGGCGATGATCAGCGCCGGTGGCCCGCCGGCAATCAGTTCGCCGATGACATGGCTGCGCGAACCGGACTTGAGGCGATGGTAATAGGTGAGTTCCTGGTGCCCAAAGACCTGGATGCGGCCGGGGTGGATCAGGTTCAGGTGGCCGACCTGGTCGGCGGCGGAGGCGACATCGCCGGAAATCAGGCGTTCGCCGCCGGGAAAACCCGCGAACCAGCCCAGTTGCAGGCTTTCGCGGTTGTCGTCGTACAGCCGTTGAATGGTCAGCGGGGTTTGCAGCATGAAGGCTTCTTCAGTAGGGCGGGGCGCAGCGGGGGGCGCGCCCTCACCGGAAGTTTAACCCAGCGCCTGCAAAGTAGGTTGCCAGTTAACGATGCGCGAGTGCACCGATTTCGGGTCCGGATCGACGGTCAGCGCGGTGCGGAAGGCGTCGTCGGAAAACATTTCGGCGATTTCCGACAGGATTTCAAGGTGCTGCTGGGTAACGTGGTCCGGAATCAGGAGAAAGAACAGCAGCTTGACCGGCTGCCCATCGGGCGATTCGAAGGGAATCGGCTCGACCAGGCGCACGAAGGCGGCCAGTGGCGACTTGAGACTCTTGCTGCCCTTGATTCTTCCATGCGGCACCGCCACGCCGTGACCGAGGCCGGTCGAACCCAGGCGTTCGCGCGCGAACAGATTGTCGGACACCGTGGAACGTGCGATACCGCAGTTGTTCTCGAAAATCAGGCCGGCCTGCTCGAAAGCGCGCTTCTTGCTGGACACTTCGAGGTCGAGCAGAACGTTCTCGAGCGATAAGATTTTGCTAAGGTTTGTCATAACACGGAGTCATTGGTGCGACGCACAAAGGTGATTGCGAGCCAGAATTATAGGCCTCTTTCCACCACCTGTAATTGGAATTCGTCGTCGTTAAGTATCCGCCTTGCATTGGTATTTTGCAAGACGAATGGTTATTCGTGCAACATCAGTGGTGCTTGTTACATTCACGCACTGCTGGCCTTGAATATCCGATGTGAAAAGTGAACTTTCACACGGGAATTCGGACATCCTTGCGTTCTGCGCCGATTTTCCTGCGCTAACTGCCCGTTTTTTCAGCGGCTCTCTCCCGTCGGCGGAACGCTCACACTCCTGTTGTTTTCTTGTCCATTTGGCTGTCGGAACGTCAGCGTCAGGCCAAGGTATTCCCGCTGGGAAACGCAGTCAAGGCGAGTGCTGGGTAGGAATTCGCAGGCTTGGTTTGTATCAAGCCCGCCCCGACGGGCTTCAGCCTGGGGCACAGGCCGGTTCGGAACCGATGCTACTGGCGGGCGGTCCGCAGATTGGCCGGACGGCCGCCCGAGAAGTTGCTGCGCCATGGGTTGATGTCCAGCCCGCCGCGCCGTGTGTAGCGCGCGTACACGGCCAGCTTTTGCGGCGCGCATTGACGGTAAATATCTGTAAAGATGCGCTCAACACATTGTTCATGGAATTCATTGTGCTCCCGAAATCCAATCAGGTATTTCAGCAGGCCTTCCTGCTCGATTTGCGGCCCCACATAATGAATCTGCACGCTGGCCCAGTCCGGCTGCCCGGTGACCAGGCAGTTCGATTTGAGCAGGTGCGACAGCAGCTTTTCCTCGACCGGCGCCTCATCCCTGGCCGCCGTCAGCAGGGCGGGCGAGGGCGTGTACTGGTCGATTTCCACATCCAGGCGGTCCAGCAGTAAACCGTCCAGCTCGCCCATTTTGACCTTCTCGAAGCCCTGTGGTTCCGTCAATGTGATGTGGACCTGGGCGCCGAAGCCGGCGGACAGGTCGTCGCGCAGCAAGGTCAGCAGCGCATCGCTGTTGACCAGGCGGGTCTGGTTGAAGGAATTGAGGTAGAGCTTGAAGGACTTGGACTCAATGATGTTGGGCGAGTCCGCCGGCACCTTGATCGCGGCGATGGCCACCTGCGGCTTGCCGCGCATGTTCAGCCACGACAGTTCGTAGGCGTTCCAGATGTCCACGCCGTAGAAAGGCAGGCTGCCCGTCAGGCCCAGCTCGTCGCGCTTGCCCTGGCGCGGAATCGGAAACAGTAGTTCCGGCGCGTATTGCGTCTGGTAAGCGGAAGTTTTGCCAAGGGGCGACAGGTCAGCGGTATTCGTCATGCTCTTTCAATCGGTAAAAGCCCGGGCCGGGCTCAAGTAATGCAACAGATCAGCCCAGGAACAGCTTGTAAACAGGATTCTGGCTCTCGTCCCAGTAACGGCAGCCGAGGGTCGTCAGGAACTGGCGGAACTCGTCCATTTCGCCGGTCGGCACCTGCAGACCCACCAGGATGCGGCCGACATCGCCGCCCTGATTGCGGTAATGGCACAGCGAAATGTTCCAGTTCGGCGCCATGCTGTCCAGGAAGCGCATCAGCGCACCCGGGCGCTCGGGGAATTCGAAACGATACAGCAGCTCGTCCTGGGCCAGCGCGCTCTTGCCGCCAACCAAGTGGCGGATGTGCAGCTTGGCCAGCTCGTCATGGGTCAGGTCGAGCGTTTTGAAGTCGTTCTGCTCAAAGGTGCGCGCTACCGTGCTCGATTCGCCGCGGCTGGAAATCTGCACGCCCACGAACACATGGGCTTCCTTGGCATCGCTGACCCGGTAGTTGAACTCGGTCACATTGCGCGGACCGATCAGGCTGCAGAAACGCTTGAAGCTGCCGCGCTGCTCGGGCATGGTAACGGCGAACACGGCTTCGCGCGATTCGCCCAGCTCGGCGCGCTCAGCCACAAAGCGCAGGCGGTCGAAGTTCATGTTGGCGCCGCAGGCGATGGCCACCAGGTTTTCGTTGCGCACTGGATTCTTGCTCATGGCGGAGCGCTCGATGTAGGCCTTGGCGCCGGCTACGGCCAGCGCGCCGGACGGCTCCAGGATGCTGCGCGTATCCTGGAACACATCCTTGATGGCGGCGCAGATGGCGTCGGTGTCGACGATGATGATCTCGTCCACCACCAGCTTGGCTACGCGGAAGGTTTCCTCGCCAACCAGGCGCACCGCCGTGCCGTCCGCAAACAGGCCGACGTCGGGCAGGGTGATGCGCTCGCCGGCCTTCAGGCTGCGCGCCATCGCGTCGGAATCGACCGATTGCACGCCGATGATCTTGATGTCCGGACGGATCGCCTTGACATAGGCGCCGATCCCGCTGATCAGGCCGCCACCGCCGATGGCCACGAAAATCGCATGGATGGGGCCGGAATGCTGGCGCAGGATTTCCATGCCGATCGTGCCCTGGCCGGCGATCACGTCCGGATCGTCGAAGGGATGCACAAAGGCCAGCTTTTGCTCCTTTTCCAGGGTCAGCGCGTGGTTGTAGGCGTCGGTATAGGAATCGCCATGCAGGATCACCTCGACATTGGCGCCGCCAAAGGCCTTGACCGCGTCCACCTTGACGCTCGGGGTCGTGGTCGGCATCACGATCACCGCGCGGCAGCCGGCCTTGGCGGCGGACAGCGCCACGCCCTGGGCATGGTTGCCGGCCGAGGCGCAGATCACGCCGCGCTTGAGCTGGGCTTCCGGCAGGTTCGCCATCTTGTTGTAGGCGCCACGCAACTTGAAACTGAACACGCTCTGCATGTCTTCGCGCTTGAAGTAAATCCGGTTTTCCATCCGCTGCGACAGAATGGGCGCAAGCTCGAGCGGCGTTTCGGTGGCGACGTCGTAGACGCGGGCGGTCAGGATTTTCTTAAGATAGTCGGTGGTCATAGTCTGTACACAAAATGAGTCTGGGCCGGTGTTCCGGTTCGCAATCGCAGGTGACGCTGTTGACGCTGACTGAGCCGCCGGCGGGTAGCGCGGCGTGCTTTGCTGGGCGATTGGCAGCCTGGGGTGGCGGGCTCGGCCTATCGTGTCGTGGCAATGGTTTTTCCTCATTATAATGGACTGCTTCCACACTCATCAAAGTGCCGTCCATGTATAGCGTGTATATCAAGGCCGACGCTCCCGCGGGGCCGCCCGCATGATCGAAACCGCCGTTCTCTGGCTCCTCAAATTCCTGGCAGCGCCCGCGGTCGGCCTGAGTTCGGTCTTCATTATCGCTTTTGTTTCGGCCACCCTGGTGCCCCTGGGCTCGGAGCCGGCCGTGTTTGCCGTGGTCAAGGCCAACCCGGCGATGTTCTGGCCGGCCGTGCTGGTGGCGACCTTGGGCAACACCCTGGGCGGCGCGCTCGACTACTTTATCGGCTACCGCGCCAAGGTGGCCTTCGCCAAGGAGCGCAAGTCGCGCTGGTTCGCCTGGCTGGCCCGCTACGGCGCCAAAACCATGTTGCTTTCCTGGGTGCCGGGCATCGGCGATCCGCTGTGCACCCTGGGCGGCTGGCTGCACCTGCCGTTCTGGCCCAGCATCGGCTACATGGCCATCGGCAAGTTCATGCGCTATCTGACCATGACTTCCGCCCTGCTGTATATCCCGGACGGATTCTGGGAGCGCCTGGCCACAATGCTGTTCTGAACAAATGCTGTTCTGATCAGGCCGCGCGCGCTTCGGGCAAGTGGGTGACCACGTGCAGCAGGGCCGGCAAGGCGGGGTCGGGATTGTGGAAGGAGTGGGGACTGTCGGCGTCGAAAAACAGGGCGTCGCCCGCCACCAGGCGCTGTACATGGCCGCGCACCCGCACATCGAGCAGGCCGTACACCAGCACCAGATTCTTGCAACTGCCCGGGGGCAGGGCGGCCAGGCGTTCGCCGGCGTCGGCCGCCAGGCTGATTTCATGGAATTCCGCGCGCCGCTGGCGCTGCACGGGAAACAGGCTGCGGCTCGACACGCGCCCGTCCGGACTGACCAGGCGCTTGGCGTGCTGGGCCGGCAGCAATTCGATGCTCGCCACCGATTCCTCGCGCAAAAAGGCCGGCACGCTCACCTCCAGGGCCAGGGCGACCCGGTGCAGCAGCCGGATCGAGGGTACGCTTTTTCCCGATTCCACCTGTGCCAGCATGGCCCGGCTCACGCCCGACAGGCGCGCCAGCGCATCGAGCGACAGGGCGCGCTTGGCACGCAAGCGGGCGAGATTGGCCGCCACGATCTGTTCGATCGCGAGCGGCAAGGTCACGTGGCTGGCGGTGGTTTCTAAAGGCATGGTCGTCCCGGTGGTGCCTGTGCATGGTCACGCTGCCATGATTTCCATGGAGCACCAACAGACTAGCACCGCGGCTGGCACGACCGGAACGAATAGTTTCGCTCCGCCTTATACGAAAAGTGAGGCTTAGCGCGCTCCCTGGCGCTGTAAACGTCGCACCGTGTCGACCAGCAGATCGACTTCGCCGCGGGTGTTGTAGAAGGCCAGCGAGGGGCGCACCGTGCCTTCGACCCCGAAGCGGCGCAGGATCGGCTGAGCGCAATGGTGGCCGGAACGCACCGCGATGCCTTCCCGGTTCAGGGCGGCGCCCACGGTTTCCGTCTTGAAGCCGTTCAGCACGAAGGACAGCACGCTGGCCTTGTCCGGCGCGGTGCCGATCAGGCGCAGGCCCGGAATGCCCCGGATACGGTCCGTGGCATATTCCAGCAGCGCGTGCTCGTAGGCGTTGATGCGGTCGATGCCGATCGCGCTGACGTAGTCGAGCGCCGCGCCCAGTCCGACCGCGTCGGCGATGTTGCCGGTGCCGGCCTCAAAGCGCGACGGCGCGTCGTGGTACGCGATGTGCTCGAAGGTGACATCCTTGATCATATTCCCGCCGCCTTGCCACGGTTCGGTCGCATTGAGCAGCGCTTCCTTGCCGTACACGACACCGATGCCGGTCGGGCCGAACACCTTGTGGCCCGAGAACACATACCAGTCGCAATCGAGGGCCTTGACGTCGGCGCGCAGGTGCGACACCGCCTGGGCGCCGTCAACCAGCACGCGCGCGCCGGCCGCATGCGCCATGGCGACCATCTGGCAGGCCGGCGTGACGGTGCCGAGCGCATTCGAGACGTGGGTGAAGGACACCAGCCTGGTGCGTGGACCCAGCAGGCGCGCGTACTCGGCCAGGATCACCTGGCCGTCGTCGTCGACCGGGATCACGCGCAGGACCGCACCCTTTTCGGCGCACAGGCGCTGCCAGGGCACGATATTGGCGTGGTGCTCTAGCCAGCTGATGATGATTTCGTCGCCGGCGCCGATGTGCTGGCGTCCCCAGCTCTGCGCCACCAGGTTGATCGCCTCGGTCGCGCCGCGCGTGAACACGATCTCGTTGGGCGAGGCCGCGTTCAGGAAGGCGCGCACCTTTTCACGCGCGCCTTCGTAGGCGTCGGTGGCGCGTGCCGCCAGTTCGTGGGCCGCGCGGTGGATGTTCGAATTCTCGTGCAGGTAAAAGTAGGCGATGCGGTCGATCACGCACTGCGGCTTTTGCGTGGTGGCGGCGTTGTCCAGCCAGGCCAGGCGGCGCCCGTTCACCAGTTCGCGCAGAATGGGAAAGTCGCGCCTGACCTTTTCCACGTCGAAGGCCGCTGCCGACGGTGTCGCAGGTGTCGCTGCTGACGCTTGATGCGGCCTGGCCGCGCTGGCGTAATCCAGGAAGTAGAAGGGACTGGCGCCGCCGCTGCGTTCCGCCGCGGCCGGACGGGCCGGCGCGGCGCGCAGCAAGGTGGCCAGATCCGCTTCCGGCGGCAGCGGCGGCACGATGCCGGCAACCGAGCCATATGGCGCACGCGTCGCGGGCAGGGTCTGGTAAGGCCGCTCTGCGAAGTGCGGGGTACCGGCATGCTGCGGCAAAGGAGCATCGGCCAGGACCGGTGGCGGCACCGCGGGCGCCTGCGCCGGGGAAGGCGAGGGTGACGGCGACGGCGCGGCAGGCGCGGACTGGGCCAGCCACGGCTCGGGACCGCCCGGCGGCGCTTCCGAGAACAGCGCATTGGCCATGCGGCTCAAGGTGTCGGCGTCGGGCAGGCCGGCCAGCGAAGCCTCGCTCAGGTCAAATTCACTTGTACTCATGGTACTTGCCCACTTCGACGTCTTCCAGCACGGCGATGGCGTCTTCGGTCAGCACGGCCAGGGAGCAGTACAGGGACACCAGGTAGGACGCGATCGCCTTCTTGTTGATGCCCATGAAGCGCACCGCGAGGCCAGGGCTCGATTCGCCGCCCGGCAGGTTGGGCTGGAACAGGCCGACCACGCCCTGGCGGCTCTCGCCGGTGCGGATCAGGAGGATATTGCTCTTGCCGTCGACAATGTCGAGCTTATCGCAAGGGAACAGCGGAATCCCTCGCCAGGTCAGGAACTGGGAGCCGAACAGCGACACGGTCGGTGGCGGCACACCACGGCGCGTGCATTCGCGGCCGAAAGCGGCAATCGCCTGCGGGTGGGCCAGGAAGAAGCCTGGCTCCTTCCACACCTTGGAAATGAGCTCGTCCAGATCGTCCGGCGTCGGCGCGCCGCTGCGCGTCTTGATGCGCTGGCTCGGCGCCACGCTGTGCAGCAGGCCGTATTCCTTGTTGTTGATCAGTTCACTTTCCTGGCGCTCCTTGATGATCTCGATCGTCAGGCGCAGCTGCTCGCCGATCTGGTTGTACGGATTGCTGTACAGGTCCGAAATACGGGTGTGCACTTCGACCACCGTGGTGACGGCGCTGAGCTGATACTCGCGCGGGCTTTCGACGTAGTCGACGAAGGTTTCCGGCAGCACGCGCTCATCGCGTTCGGAGCAGTCGACCGTCACATTGGCATCGTCCTTGACCCGGTTCACGCGGTAGATGCCAGCTTCCAGGGGCACCCACTGCAGCAGGTGGGTCAGCCAGCGCGGCGTGATGCGCGACATTTGCGGGACGGTGCGGGTGGCAATGGCCAGCCCGCGCGCGCCGGCGTCGGTCAAGGCAGTTTGATGGGTGGGGAGTTGGGTCATGGCGGAATCCGGAAAAGGGGGGGGGGTAGGCCGGATTGTATCTGCTAGGAAAAACTAACGCAAGTTATTGATTTTAAAGGGGAAATATCCAATATAGCAGAGGAATTGATGTTATTGCAGAGGCGGGACGGCATGGCCTTTGCGGTATGGATGGGCGAAGGCTTATCCACCAATTGCTGGGCTCGTCTCCCTCCGTCTCTCACCATTCGACACGGGGGTCTCGCTGTCATCGATCCCCAGGTCAGACGGCACGCAACGCTGTTGCCCGGCTTCATTGATTCTGTGCATCTGGCATCGAGCGAATTTTTTATCGGTAGAAGGTATTTCAATGTCAACTTAATTTCCTTGAATTCGGTCTTTGCCAACCTTTCACTGGTGCATGGGTTAGCTCTTGCCCCTGCAAAACCCAAGGCTGTTCCAGCGTGGTGCACCGCAATACGCTAGAATGATCTCCCTTAGGGTCAGTCCACACAGTCCAAGCATCCATGAACGCCCCCGCACAAATCCAAGCATTGCTGGCGGAAACGCCAAACGGTCACGCACCAACGCGCCTGCGCGAAATCCCCTATAACTACACCTCGTTCTCGGATCGTGAAATCGTGATCCGCCTGCTCGGTGAGTCCTCGTGGGAGTTGCTCGACGAGTTGCGCGGTTCGCGCCAGACCGGTCGTTCGGCACGCATGCTGTACGAAGTGCTGGGCGATATCTGGGTGGTGCGGCGCAATCCCTACCTCCAGGACGACATGCTGGACAACCCGAAGCGGCGCCAGGAACTGATCGACGCGCTGCATCACCGCCTGGCGGAAGTCGACAAGCGCCGCATGAGCGTGGACGCGGGCGACGGCGAAGACCTCAACTCCGACGCCGCGCGCGCGCGCAGCGCCAATGTCGAAAAGCTGCTCAAGGCGGCCAGCAAGGCGGTCGAGGACTTCGGCAACGAGTTCCGCGCCACCTATGACCTGCGCAAGCGCGCCACCAAGGTCCTGGGCCGCTACACGGACAAGCACAACATCCGCTTCGACGGCATCAAGCGCGTTTCGCACGTGACCGACGCCACCGACTGGCGCGTCGAGTACCCGTTCGTGGTACTGACCCCCGACAGCGAAGACGAAATGGCGGGCCTGGTCAAGGGCTGCATCGAACTCGGACTGACCATCATCCCGCGCGGCGGCGGCACCGGCTACACCGGCGGCGCCATTCCGCTCACGCCCATGTCGGCCGTGATCAATACTGAAAAACTGATCGAACTCGGCCCGGTCGAAATGACCATGCTGCCCGGCGTGGACCGCGAATACGCGACCATCTACTCCGGCGCCGGCGTGGTCACCAAGCGCGTCTCGGACGCCGCCGACAAGGCCGGCTTTGTGTTCGCGGTCGACCCGACCTCGGCCGAGGCATCCTGCATAGGCGGCAACGTCGCCATGAACGCGGGTGGCAAGAAGGCCGTCCTGTGGGGTACCGCGCTCGACAATCTGGCGTCCTGGAAGATGGTCGACCCGAACGGCGACTGGCTCGAAGTGACCCGTATCGAGCACAATCTGTCCAAGATCCACGACGCGCCGGTGGCCAAGTTCAAGCTCGAATGGACCCACCCCAACGCGCGCGGCGAAGCGAAAGACGCACCATTCAAGACCGAGATGCTGGTCATCGAAGGTCGCAAGTTCCGCAAGGAAGGTCTGGGCAAGGACGTCACGGATAAATTCCTGTCCGGCCTCCCCGGCATCCAGAAGGAAGGCTGCGACGGCCTGATTACCTCGGCGCGCTGGATCCTGCACAAGATGCCCAAGTTCGCACGCACCGTCTGCCTGGAGTTCTTCGGCCAGGCGCGCGACGCGATTCCATCGATCGTCGAAATCAAGGATTACCTGGACGGCTTGCCGGCCAAGGGCGGCGCCGCCTTTGCCACCATCCGCCTGGCCGGTCTGGAACACCTGGACGAGCGCTATCTGCGCGCGGTCGGCTATGCCACCAAGTCCAAGCGCGGCGTGCTGCCCAAGATGGCCCTGTTCGGCGACATCGTCGGCGACGACGAAAACGCGGTCGCGCAGGCCGCGTCCGAAGTGGTGCGCATCGCGAACACCCGCGTGGGTGAAGGCTTCGTTGCCGTCAGCCCTGAAGCGCGCAAGAAGTTCTGGCTGGACCGCGCCCGTACCGCGGCCATCGCGCGCCACACCAACGCCTTCAAGATCAACGAAGACGTGGTCATTCCGCTGAACCGCATGGGCGAGTACACCGACGGCATCGAGCGCATCAATATCGAGCTGTCGATCAAGAACAAGCTGCAGCTGGCGGACCAGATGTTCGACTTCTTCGAAGCCGGCAATCTCCCGATCGGCAAGAGCGACGACGCTTCCGGCGAATCGATCGGCGACGAGGAAATGCTGGGCGACCGCGTGCTGCAGGCGAGCGAACTGCTGGCCGGCACCCGCGCGCGCTGGACCTGGCTGCTTGCCTCGCTCGACCTGCCGCTGGCCGACGCGCGCGACAAACTGCGCGAACTCGGCCTGGAACGCCTGGATGTGGTGTTCGACCAGCGCCTGCAGCAGCAGCCTGGCGCCACCCTGTTCGACGTGGTGCAGGACCGTACCGTGCGCGTATCGTGGAAGCAGGAGATCCGCGCCCAGCTGCGCCAGATCTTCAATGGCGCCGCCTACAAGCTCATTCTCGACGAAGCCACCGCCATCCACCAGAAGGTGCTGCGTTCGCGCGTCTTCGTGGCGCTGCACATGCACGCCGGCGACGGCAACGTGCACACCAACCTGCCGGTGAACTCGGACGACTACGCCATGCTGCAGGATGCGCACGAAGCGGTTGGCCGCATCATGAAGCTGGCGCGTTCGCTCGACGGCGTCATCTCCGGCGAGCACGGCATCGGCATCACCAAGCTGGAATTCCTGACTGAAGACGAAATCAGCGAATTCCGCGACTACAAGCTGCGCATCGATCCGGAAGGCCGCTTCAACAAGGGCAAGCTGCTTAACCTGCCCGAATTCGGCGCCGACCTGCGCAACGCCTACACGCCGTCCTTCGGCCTGATGGGCCACGAATCGCTGATCATGCAGCAAAGCGATATCGGCGAAATCGCCAACAGCATCAAGGATTGCCTGCGCTGCGGTAAGTGCAAGCCGGTCTGCTCGACCCACGTGCCGCGCGCGAACCTGCTGTATTCGCCGCGCGACAAGATCCTCGCCACCTCGTCGCTGATCGAAGCCTTTCTGTACGAAGAGCAGACCCGGCGCGGTGTGTCGATCAAGCACTGGGAAGAATTCGAGGACGTGGCCGAACACTGCACCTTGTGCCACAAGTGCGTCACGCCATGCCCGGTCAATATCGACTTCGGCGACGTGTCGATGAACATGAAGAACCTGCTGCGCAAGATGGACAAGAAGAGCTTCAACCCCGGCACTTCGGCGGCGATGTTCTTCCTGAACGCGACCGACCCGACCACCATCAACGCCACGCGCCAGGTCATGATGGGCTGGGGCTACAAGGCCCAGCGCCTTGGTAACAACGTGCTGAAAAAATTCGCCAAAAAGCAGACCAAGGCGCCGCCGCCGACCACCGGCAAGGCGCCTGTGCGCGAGCAGGTGATCCACTTCATCAACAAGAAGATGCCGGGTAACCTGCCCAAGAAAACTGCGCGCGCGCTGCTCGACATCGAGGACGACAAGGTCATCCCGATCATCCGCAATCCGAAGACCACCAACGCCGACACGGAAGCGGTGTTCTACTTCCCTGGCTGTGGTTCGGAGCGGCTGTTCTCGCAGGTTGGCCTGGCCACCCAGGCCATGCTGTGGGAAGTCGGCGTGCAGACCGTGCTGCCGCCGGGTTACCTGTGCTGCGGCTACCCGCAGCGCGGCGCCGGCCAGTACGACAAGGCCGACAAAATGATGACGGATAACCGCGTGCTGTTCCACCGCATGGCCAACACGCTCAATTACCTGGACATCAAGACCGTGCTGGTCTCGTGCGGCACCTGCTACGACCAGCTGGCAACCTACGAATTCGACAAGATCTTCCCGGGATGCCGCATCATGGACATCCACGAGTACCTGCTCGAAAAGAAGGTCAAGCTCGAAGGCGTCAACGGGACCCGTTACATGTACCACGACCCTTGTCATACGCCGATGAAGCTGCAGGACCCGCTCAAGACGGTCAATGCGCTGGTGTCGACCGTGGACAACGTCAAGATCGAAAAGAACGACCGCTGCTGCGGCGACTCGGGCACTTTGATGGCGGCCCGTCCCGACATTTCGACCCAGGTCCGCTTCCGCAAGGAAGAGGAAATGGTCAAGGGCGCCGACAAGCTGCGCGCCGACGGCTTCACGGGCGAGGTGAAGATTCTCACCAGCTGCCCGGCGTGCCTGGGCGGCGTGTCGCGCTACAGCGAAGACGCCGGCACCACCGCCGACTACATCGTGGTCGAAATCGCCAAGCACCTGCTGGGCGAGAACTGGATGCCTGACTACGTCAAGCGCGCCAATGAAGGCGGCATCGAGCGCGTACTCGTATGAGTTCTGTCAACGGCTGTGAACTTTGCCACCTCGCGGTGGCGCCGATTTACCGGGATGACAAGCTGTCCGTCATCCTGGTCGACGACGCTGCCTACCCGGGTTTCTGCCGCGTGATCTGGAATGAGCACGTGAAAGAAATGAGCGACCTCGCGCCGGCCGACCGCATGCTGCTCAACGACGCCGTCTGGCACGTGGAGCTGGCGCTGCGCGATGTTCTGGCGCCGGGCAAGGTGAATGTCGCCAGCCTCGGGAACATGACCCCGCATCTGCACTGGCACGTCATTCCGCGGTTTGCCGACGATGCGCATTTCCCCAATCCCGTGTGGACCGCTGCGGTACGCACGACTGAAGAACCGGTACTGGCCGCGCGGCGCGCCTTGCTGCCCGCGCTGACCGCCGATATTGTCCGCAGGTTGAGCAAATGAGTTTGAATCCGACCGCACTGACCGTGCACCAGAAATCGCGCGTACTCGATATCGCTTTTGACGACGGCAGCAGCTTCTCGCTGCCGTTCGAGCTGCTGCGCGTGTACTCACCGTCGGCGGAAGTGCGCGGACATGGCCAGGGGCAGGAAGTGCTCCAGCTGGGCAAACGCGAGGTGGGGATTACCGCGCTGGAGCCGGTGGGGAATTACGCCGTGCAGCCGACGTTTACGGATGGGCATAACACGGGCTTGTTCTCGTGGGATTATCTGCACAAGCTGGGTACGGAGCAGGAGAGCCTGTGGGCCGACTACATGGCGCGCTTGCATGCTGCGGGTTTTGAGGGTGATAGCGGGCGCGAGCCGGGTGCGGCGATTGCGGGTAAGCCGACGGCGGCCAAGGGCTGCGGGCATCAGCATTAGGTCATAATCGGCCCGGGACATGTTAACTGGCTCCGGGCCACAAGGGCGCTGAGCTCTTATCCGCCCTGCGTTAATTCATACCGCTTGATCAGCAAATAATGGTGGTGCTTGCGCAGCTGCCCCTTCGCCTCTCTCCACAACACGTCCGCTTCATCCTTCTTCCCCAGCGCCTTGAGCGACAGCGCCATATACCCGTGCAGTTCGCGCCGTGTCCCCACCAGCAGCGGATTGGTCAGCGGCGCCAAGCCCGCATCCGCCATCCTCAGCTTCTCCAGCGCCGGCTGGTGCCTTTCCGCCGCCTGCAACAACAGGCCCTGCACCGTCATCAACGCCAGACGCCCCAACTCCGCCAGACTGTGCTCGTCGATCCCGGCAATCAAAGCGCGCGCCTCGTCGTAACGGGTGGTATAGCGTGCCAGTGACCACGCCACATCGATCCGCATCTCGGCGCTGTTGTCGCTGGCCGCCAGCGCCGCGCGCTGGGTCGCGATCATGTGCTCGTGTTCGCCCGCGCAATCGTAAATCGCCGCCAGCTGCGTCAGGTAAGCGACCCGGTTGGGATCATCCGCATACGCGGCAAATTCCTGCAGCGCGCGTTCCAGGTCGCCGTCGCCGGCCAGCAGCTTGGCGCGGTCGCCGTCGATCGCCATCGCCATGTGTCCGCCCAGGAGATTGAGGCGCCGGAACAGCGCCAGGTAGCGCAGTCCGGCCGCCCAGCGCGCGTCTACCCGCGCCTGCAAGGCCTGGTTGTACAGGACCATCGGCAGCGTGATCGTGCTGACCAGCGCCAGGCCGGCTGCCAGCAGGCCGGCGCCGAGATACGGCGCGCGACCCGACCACAGTGCCTCGCCCAGCACCGCCAGGCCCGGCACCCACCACTTCCAGTCGCGCAGGTAGGTCCTGGCGACAGCGCGCGGCATGGGATCGTAGCGCGACTGCGCGGCAATCTGGTCGCCATTGGCGGCAACGTTGGGCGGGCGCCGATGCGGCACGATCTCGCCGGTGAGCACGCGGATGGCGCTGTAACCCATGCGTTCGAGCTGCGCCCTGGCGTCGGCCACATCGACCGCGACTACCGAATCCTGCTCGGCCTTGCCGGCGGCGTTGCTCGCCTCGAAAAGAAATTCCTTGATCATGCCGCCCGCTCCTCGGTCGCGAGACCAGCGGCGCGCATGGCGCCGGCGCGGGCGAACAGGCGCGCACGCACCGGAAAGCGTACGTTGCCGACCAGGTGGCGGCGCTGGCCGGCGTCCAGGCGCAGGTTGATCTCGTCGAAGATCTGGACCGGCGTGAAGTTCTGCCGCTTGAGCTGCTCGCCGAGTTTTTCGACCAGCTCGATGTCGCCCAGGGTGGCGATCACTTCATCGGCCGACATGGCTTCGTGCACCACGATCAAGTTGTTTTCCAGGCGCTCCCAGATGGCCGGCGCCAGCTTGAGCTTGCGGCGGCCGTTATCGAGCAGGGCGATGCGCACCGCGTCGGTCCAGCTCTCGCGGTTCATCTCGAGCGCCCGCGTGAGCTGGGCTTCGGCCAGAGGTTCGCCGCCGCGGCGTTTGCCGTGCACCATGGTGTCGGACATATCGGGCGGGCTCACCAGCCGGCTGTCCATGCGGGCGGCGTGGATGCGCTCGGCCAGCATGACCATGGTCGGGGTATCGATCGCGCGTCCGGGTGCGGCGCCCAAGGCCTTCAACGCGCCCGATGCAGTCAAGGCGGGGTGCAGTTCGACCGTCATCGAGGGCATCTGCAGGGCGCTCGCCTCGGGGTCGCCGCTGACGATACGCACCTGGCCGGCCGCGGACAGGGTCAGGCATTCCAGATAGGGCGGGGCGCCGGCGATGTAGATCACCTGGGCCAGCACGCCGCTGTCGCGGTGCTGCGCCGCGATCATCACGCGGCCGTCCTCGTCGGCCGCGAAGGTGCCCAGCTTGTCGAATCCTTGCGCGTCGAGCGCCGTGGACAGGGCCCGCAACTCGCCCATGGCGCTCGCGTGGTCGGCGTCGCCGCCATCGGGGTCGAAGCTGAGCGGCTCGGCGCGCAGCTTGATGCGCGCGGACGGCGCGATCAGGTAGGGCGCGAGCAGGCGGTAGTCGCCAATGTGGCGCCGCACTTTTCGGCGTAACCAGTAGTAGCCGCCCACGGCCACCAGTGCCAGGCCCACCACCACGGCCAGCACTACCAGGAGAAAGGTAGACATTGTTACTCTCGAGCAAAATATTCCCGCGAGAGTAGCACCGTTTTGCTTGGTAGAAAAGCAAAAGTTGCTGGAAATACCGTCGGCGTGCGCCTCCCGCGACCATCCCTGCGCGGTCCGCTTCTTGGCGCTTGTATAATGCGGGTAATCTCATTGCCAGCATACCCATGACCAATACCACGCATTTCGGCTACAAGACCGTTTCCGAGGACGACAAGGTGCACGAAGTGGCCAAGGTGTTCCACTCGGTGGCCTCCAAATACGATGTCATGAACGACCTGATGTCCGGCGGCCTGCATCGCCTGTGGAAGACGTTCACCATCGCCAACGCGGCGGTGCGTCCCGGCTTCAAGGTGCTCGACATCGCGGGCGGCACCGGCGACCTGGCCAAGGCTTTCGCGAAGCAGGCCGGCAAGACCGGCGAAGTCTGGCTCACCGACATCAACGAATCCATGCTGCGTGTGGGCCGCGACCGCCTGCTCAACAATGGTCTGGTCACACCGGCCCTGCTGTGCGATGCCGAGAAACTGCCTTTCCCTGACAATTATTTCGACCGGGTCAGCGTGGCTTTCGGCCTGCGCAACATGACCCACAAGGATCAGGCCCTGGCCGAGATGCGGCGCGTGCTGAAACCCGGCGGCAAGCTGCTGGTGCTCGAATTTTCCAAGGTCGTCCCGGCGCTGCAAAAGCCCTACGACCTGTATTCCTTTTCCGTATTGCCATGGCTGGGCCAGAAGATTGCCGGCGACGCCGACAGCTATCGCTACCTGGCCGAATCGATCCGCATGCATCCGGACCAGGAAACCCTGAAAACCATGATGCAGGATGCGGGCCTGGACCGGGTCGAGTACTTCAACCTGACCGCCGGCGTGGCAGCCTTGCACACCGGTATCAAGCTCTAGGACGACGCCATGAAAAAATTCATTGCCAGTGCCATGTTCGCGATGTCGGTACTAGGGGCCGGCGGCAGCGCCATGGCTCAGCAGACCGCGCCGGCCGGGTCGCCGGCCGCGCCCGCACCCGAGTTCCCCTGGCTGTATATTGCCGGCGGCGTGATCGTGGTCGGTGGCGGCGTGTTCGTCTACCGCATGGCCAAGCAGAAAGATACACCGGCCAATCCGCCGGTCCAGCGTAGCGCACCGGCCCGTCCGGCCGCGCCGCCGGCGCCGGTGCATGTCAATTTTGACGCCAACGATTTCCTGCGCCAGGCGCGCGCCAGCTTCATCCGCATGCAGGCCGCATGGGACAAGGCCGATACCAATGACCTGGGCAAGTTCACCACGCCCCAGGTGTTTGCCGAACTCAAGGCCCAGATCGGCGACCGTCCGCCGGAGACCGGTTCCACCGAAGTGGTCGAGATCAAGGCCGAGCTGCTGGGCGTGGAGCCGATCGGCACCGATTACGTTGCCAGCGTCAAGTTCAACGGCAGCATCAAGCCGGCCGGCGCCAGCGCCGCCGAGCCGTTTGCGGAGGTCTGGAACATGACGCGCGCGATCAACGCCAATACCGGCTGGAAGCTGTCCGGTATCCAGCAGTTGAGCTGAGCAGTTGAGCTGAATAAGCCGCTAATCGGCGCGAATATTCATCCTGCAAGGCTTGTGCCGACGGAAATATGCGCGCCGAACTGGTAAGATCGAAACCGCCCTCGTTCCCGGGCGGTTTTGTTTTTTTAGCGTAGAGAAGAATCCCTGCACGATGCCTTCACCGACTTTCACACCGCAATCCGCCCTGACCGCGCCCGCTGTCGCAGCCATCAACCATTTGCTGGCCCAGGAAGCCTGGGCCCGCGACGCCCTGGCCCTGCATGCAGGCAAGGAAGCGTGCATCGACGCCAGCGGGTTTGCGCTGCGCATGCGGGTCGGGCCGGACGGCATGGTGGAAACGAGCAATAGCGATACCACAGCCAATGTGACCATCCGCGTGAAGCTGGCCGACCTGCCGCTGATCGCGCAGAATCGCGACCGCGCCTTCTCCTACGTCAAGATCGAAGGCGATGCCGAGTTCGCCAACACCATCTCGCAACTGAGCAAGGGCTTGCGCTGGGAGGCCGAGCACGACCTGGAGCGCTTCCTTGGCCCAATCGCAGCCACCCGCCTGGTCGGCGGCGCCAAAAGCGTGTTCGACAGCGCGCGCGCCAGCCAGCAGAAAGTGGCCGAAAATCTGGCGGAATTCTTCCTGGAAGAGCAGCCGCTGCTGATCCGTCCGGCCATGGTCGAGGACTTCGCCGGCGAGATCGTCCGCCTGCGCGACGATGTCGAGCGTACCGCCAAGCGCATTGCCAAGCTGGAACAGAAGTTGGACTCGGCGCGCACCGCCGGTCAACAGAAATTGGATCTTTAATGACTTTGAAATTCCTGCGCCTGCTGAAAATCCTTCGCGTCGCGATCAAGTATGGTCTCGATGAAATCGCGATCTCGGGATTGAAAGTGCCGCGTACCGCCAAGCTCATCGATACCGTGATTTTCTGGCGCGACATTTCCGCCCCGCGCGGCGTGCGCCTGCGCATGGCGCTGGAGGAACTGGGCCCGATTTTCGTCAAGTTCGGCCAGGTGCTGTCGACCCGGCGCGACCTGATGCCGCCCGACATGGCCGACGACCTGGCGCGCCTCCAGGACCGCGTACCGCCGTTCAGCTCGGACCTGGCGATTGCCCAGATCACCCGCTCGCTGCGCGCCCACCCGGACGAACTGTTCGCCAGCTTCGAGCGCGAACCGGTGGCCTCGGCCTCGATTGCGCAGGTGCACTTTGCGACACTGAAAGATGGCAAGCAGGTGGCGGTCAAGGTGCTGCGTCCCGGCATGAAGCGCCTGATCGACGAGGACGTGGCCCTGATGCACATCGCGGCGGAGTGGATCAGCCGCCTGTGGGCCGACAGCAAGCGCCTCAAGCCGCGCGAGGTGGTGGCCGAGTTTGACAAATACCTGCACGACGAGCTCGACCTGATGCGCGAGGCGGCCAATGCCAGCCAGCTGCGCCGCAACTTCGCCAACTCGAACATGCTGATGGTGCCGGAGATGTATTGGGACTATTGCTCCAGCAGCGTGATCGTCATGGAACGCATGTATGGCATTCCCGTATCGCAAACCGAGCGCCTGGTGGCGGAAGGCGTGGACCTGCGCAAACTGTCCAGCGATGGTGTGGAGATTTTTTTCACGCAAGTGTTTCGCGACGGCTTCTTCCATGCGGACATGCACCCTGGGAACATCCTGGTGTCGGTCGCGCCAGAAACCTTCGGCCGCTACATCGCCCTCGATTTCGGCATCGTCGGCACCTTGAACGACTTCGACAAGGATTACCTGTCGCAAAACTTCCTGGCCTTTTTCCGGCGCGATTACAAACGCGTGGCCGAGGCGCACATCGAGTCCGGCTGGGCGCCGCCGGAAACGCGGGTGGACGAACTGGAATCGGCGGTGCGGGCTTGCTGCGAACCCATTTTCGACCGTCCACTCAAGGATATTTCCTTTGGACAGATCCTGCTGCGCCTGTTCCAGACCTCGCGCCGCTTCAATGTGGAAGTGCAGCCACAGCTGGTGCTGCTGCAAAAGACCCTGCTCAATATTGAAGGCCTGGGCCGCCAGCTCGATCCCGACCTCGACCTGTGGAAGACCGCCAAGCCCTACCTGGAAAAATGGATGGGCGACCAGGTCGGCGTGCAGGGCATGGTCGAACGGCTCAAGGCCGAGGCGCCGCGCTTTACCCACATCATTCCCCAACTGCCGCGCCTGGTGCACCGCGCCTTGCTGCAGGCGTCCGAGCCCAGTGGCGGCCTCAACAATGAGCTGCTCAGGACCCTGGTGGAAGAGCAGCAGCGCACCAACCGCCTGTTGTCGTTCGCGGTCTACTTCATCGGCGCGGTGGGTGTCGGCCTGGTGCTGATCCAGGTCTACGTGCGCTGGTACCAGCACCTCTGACCATGGCCGACTTCGCCAGCCGCGATCCCAAGTCGCCCGCATTCTGGGATGAGCGTTTCGAGCGTGGTTTTACACCGTGGGACCGGGGCGAAGTGCCGCAGGGCTTGCGTGATTTCGTTGGCAGGGCAGGGCGTCCGCTGACCACCCTGATTCCCGGCTGCGGCGCGGCTTACGAGCTGGCGTTTTTGTGCGAAGCCGGATGGGACGCGGTGGCCATCGATTTTTCACCGGCCGCGGTGGCGGTGGCCAGGGAGGCGGTCGGCCAGTGGCGCGAGCGGGTGCTGGAGGCGGATTTTTTCCGCTATCAGCCGGCGCGGCCGCTGGAGCTGATTTATGAGCGGGCGTTTCTGTGCGCCTTGCCGCGCGTGATGTGGCCGCAGGTTGCCGCGCGTTGGGCGGAGTTGCTCACGCCCGGGGCTTTGCTGGCGGGATTCTTTTTCTTCGACGATGCACCCAAGGGGCCGCCGTTCGGGATAGGGGAGAAGGAGTTGGACGGCTTGCTGGCGCCGTATTTCACCTGCATCGAGGATGCGCCGGTTGGCGATTCGATTGCGGTGTTTGCGGGGAAGGAACGCTGGAAGGTGTGGCAGCGGCGTTGAGCCATGCGCGTGGGCTTACACCACCGACTTATTAGCCGTCATTCCCGCGGAGGCGGGAACCCATAGCACAGTTGAGGAGAGTTGTGGTGTCCTTGTACCACGGATTCCACAAGGTGCTATGGGTTCCCGCCTGCGCGGGAATGACGTAGTGATACGTTGCGGATTACTTCGATGCAGCAGCTTCGGCAGCGGCAGGAGCAGCAGGAACAGCAGCAGCCGGCGCAACAGCCGCACCCGGAACAGCAGGCGCAGTCGCCGCGGCCGGCGCAGCAGGCACACCGGTCACTTCAATCTTGGCCTTGGCCTTCATGTCGTCAAACAGCGCCTTCAGGTTGTTACGCTGGATCTGCTGCTTGAGCTGTTCCTTGACCTGTTCCATTGGCGGCGGCGTTGGCTGGCGCGAATCTTCCAGCAGGATCACGTGGTAGCCGAACTGCGACTTGACCGGCTCTTCCGTAAACTTGCCCTTTTCCAGCTTGGCCACGGCCGCGCCGAATTCCGGCACCATGCCGCGCGGATCGAACCAGCCCAGATCGCCACCATTGACCTTGGAACCCGGATCCATCGACTTGGCCTTGGCCAGGCCTTCGAACGCTTTCACATCCTTCTTCAGTTTGACAATGATGTCCTTGGCTTCGGCTTCTTCCTTGACCAGGATGTGACGCGCCTTGTACTCGGTACCGGCCTTGCCCGTGATCTTGTCGTATTCTGCCTTGAGCATCTCGTCGGTGACCGGGCTGTTCTTCAGGTAGTCGGTGACAAAGGCATTGGCCAGCATCGATTGCTTGACCATCTCCAGCTGGCGCTGGGTCTCGGGGGTCTTGTCCAGGCCTTTTTTGGTCGCTTCCGCGGCAACCAGGGTTTGCATGGCCAGGTTGTCGATGATGGCCTTGCGCAGTTCGGGTGTATCCGGCTGGCCCTGGGCGGTGCGTTCCTTGACCATCATGTCGACCGTGCTGGTCGGGATGGCGACGCCATTCACGGTGGCGGCGACGCTGTCATTGCTGACGACGGCAGCCGTCGTGGCTGGCGCGGCATCTTTTTTCGCGGCATCTTTAGGACCGCAGGCGGCCAGGGTCAGCGCGCACGCGCCGATCAGCAAAACACGAGACTTCATCAACATCGTTTCTTCCTTTTTGAGGTTAGCCCGGTTCACGCCGGCGCAGCAGGGTGGCATCTTACCAGCAAGCGCGGCTGCTTTGTGCTTCCGGCAGGGCAGAGACCGGCGCTTTTATGATGGCCGCCGGCGAAAAGGCTTATAATTCAGGGTTTTGACGATTTTTGCCGAGGATTAGATGCCGATTTACGCCTACCGCTGCGATGAATGCGGTTTTGCCAAGGATGTGTTGCAGAAGATCTCCGACCCCGTGTTGACGGTCTGCCTGTCCTGCGGCAAGCCGTCGTTCAAGAAGCAATTGACCGCCGCCGGATTCCAGCTCAAGGGAACCGGATGGTATGCCACCGACTTCCGCGGCGGCGCCGCACCATCCACAGGTACCGCCACCGGACCTGCCGATGGCACGACGCCAGCCCCGGCCGCGCCGGCCGCGTCCACCGACAGCACGCCGGCGGCACCGGCTCCGAAAGCCGCGTCCACGCCGGGCGGCAGCAGCACCTGATGGTCTAACCGAGAGCTCGATGCGTAAATATTTCATCACCGGATTGCTGATTCTGGTGCCCCTGGCCATCACGGCATGGGTACTGAATCTGGTCATCAGCACCATGGACCAATCCCTGCTGATCGTGCCGGAGCGCTGGCAGCCGCGCACCCTGTTCGGTTTCGACATTCCCGGCCTGGGCACGATCCTGACGATCTGCATCGTCTTCGTCACCGGTTTGCTGACCAATAATCTGGTGGGTAACTACCTGGTGCGCCTGTGGGAACGCCTGCTGCACCGCATTCCCGTGGTCAGCTCGCTGTACGGCAGCGTCAAGCAGGTGTCGGACACCTTGTTCTCGTCGTCCGGCAACGCTTTCCGCAAGGCCGTGCTGCTGCCTTACCCGCATGAAAACAGCTGGACCATCGGTTTTCTCACGGGCACGCCCGGCGGCGACGTCAAGAACCACCTGGTGGGCGATTACGTCAGCGTGTACGTGCCGACCACGCCGAATCCGACCTCGGGCTTTTTCCTGATGCTGGAACGCAGCAAGGTCATCGAACTCGACATGACCGTCGATGCGGCCCTCAAATACATCGTCTCGATGGGCGTCGTCGCCCCCGAGCATTTGCCAACCAAAGTTTAAGGTACGCGGCTTTACCCAAGCTTGCGCGCCCGTTGAATCACTAACCTAGACTGAAAACCATATGTCCTCCATGCGTACTCACTACTGCGGCCTTGTCACCGAAGAACTGCTGGGCCAAACCGTCAGCCTGTGCGGCTGGGTGCATCGTCGCCGCGACCACGGCGGCGTGATCTTCATCGACCTGCGCGACCGTGAAGGCCTGGTGCAGATCGTCTGCCATCCGGATAGCCCGATCGTCTTCAAGGCCGCCGAAGCGGTGCGTAACGAGTACTGCCTGCGCATCACCGGCACGGTCAGCGACCGTCTGGCAGGTACCGTCAACAATAACCTCAAGTCGGGCAAGATCGAAGTCGTCGCGACCGCCGTGGAAGTGCTCAACGCGTCTGTCGCGGTGCCGTTCCAGCTGGACGACGACAACCTGTCCGAAACCACCCGCCTGACCCACCGCGTGCTGGACCTGCGCCGTCCGCAAATGCAGAACAACCTGCGCCTGCGCTACAAGGTCACGATGGAAGTGCGCAAGTACCTCGACAACCTGGGCTTCATCGATATCGAAACCCCGATGCTGACCAAGTCGACCCCGGAAGGCGCACGCGACTACCTGGTGCCGTCGCGCGTCAACGCCGGTAACTTCTTCGCGCTGCCGCAGTCGCCGCAGCTGTTCAAGCAGCTGCTGATGGTCGCCAACTTCGACCGCTACTACCAGATCACCAAGTGCTTCCGCGACGAAGACCTGCGCGCCGACCGCCAGCCGGAATTCACCCAGATCGACTGCGAGACCTCGTTCCTGACCGAGCAGGAGATCCGCGACCTGTTCGAAGACATGATCCGCATCGTCTTCAAGAACACCCTCAACATCGACCTGCCTAACCCGTTCCCGGTCATGGACTTCGCCACCGCGATGGGCCTGTACGGTTCGGACAAGCCGGACATGCGCGTCAAGCTGGAATTCACCGACCTGACCGAAGACGTCAAGGATGTCGAGTTCAAGATTTTCGCCGGCGCCGCCAACATGGCCGGCGGCCGTATCGTCGGCATGCGCGTGCCGCAGGGCGCCAGCATGCCGCGTTCCGAGATCGATGCCTACACCCAGTTCGTCGCCATCTACGGCGCCAAGGGCCTGGCCTACATCAAGGTCAACGAGAAGGCAAAAGGCCGTGAAGGCCTGCAGTCGCCGATCGTCAAGTCGCTGCACGACGCCGCGCTGACCGCGATCCTGGAAAAGACCGGCGCGCAGGACGGCGACCTGATTTTCTTCGGCGCCGACAAGGCCAAAGTCGTCAACGACGCCATCGGCGCGCTGCGCGTCAAGATCGGCCATTCGGACTTCGGCAAGAAGGCCGGCCTGTTCGACGACGTGTGGAAGCCATTGTGGGTGGTCGACTTCCCGATGTTCGACTACGATGAAGAGTCGGATCGCTGGACCGCGACCCACCACCCGTTCACCGCGCCGAAAGACGGCCACGAAGACATGCTTGAGACGAACCCTGGCGCCTGTATCGCCAAGGCTTACGACATGGTCCTGAACGGCTGGGAACTGGGCGGCGGTTCCATTCGTATCCACCGCGAAGAAGTCCAGAGCAAGGTGTTCCGCGCACTGAAGATCGACGCCGAAGAAGCTCAGCTCAAGTTCGGCTTCCTGCTCGACGCGCTGCAGTACGGCGCGCCGCCGCATGGTGGCCTGGCCTTCGGCCTGGACCGCATCGTGACGATGATGACCGGTTCGGACTCGATCCGCGACGTGATCGCCTTCCCGAAAACCCAGCGCGCCCAGTGCCTGCTGACCAACGCTCCGTCGGAAGTCGACGAGAAGCAGCTGCGCGAACTGCACATCCGTCTGCGCAACGCCGAGCCGAAGGTCGCTTAAGCAGCCGTCCCGCCGTCATTTCCGCCGCTGGTCTGGGCGGTGATGACGGTGCATCGTGAGTCATCCACCTCGCATCTGCGGAGTCGATTTTTTGCACAAAATCCCGGAATCGGTCCTTGTCGTCATCCACTCGCCTGAGCTGGAGGTGCTCCTGATCGAGCGCGCCGACAAGCCCGGGTTCTGGCAATCGGTCACCGGTTCGCTCGATTCCCTCGACGAACCGCTGCTGGCCACCGCCGCCCGTGAACTGTTCGAGGAAACCGGCATCGTCGCCGATGGCAGCAGCTTCGTGCTGCACGACTGGCACCTGTCCAACATCTACGAAATCTACCCGGTCTGGCGTCACCGCTACGCCCCTGGCGTGACCCAGAATACCGAACACGTCTTCAGTGTGTGCGTACCGCGCGACACGCCCATTGTCCTCAGCGAGCGCGAGCACCTGCAGTACGCCTGGCTGCCCCTGATGGAAGCGGCCGACCGTTGTTTTTCATCCTCCAATGCCGAAGCCATCCTGCAGCTTCCCCGGCACTTCCCGGGCGACTGAATTCTCACCAAATATTCAAACGCCGACCTTTGCGTTTGAACAATAAATCTGCGCTTGTCCTAATTACCATGAGACCTCGTTCTTTACAGAGAGGAAACCATGGAAACCCTGACCGCCGTCCCGGCACCGCAGCCATTCTCCACGCCGTTCAACATCCGCAAGTACCGGCACGAAGACACGCTGTTCGTCATGCTGGCCATCACCGCGGTCCTGATCCTGGGAACGCTTACGGCGGTTACCATGGGCACGGTCTGGATCTTCCTGGCCTGGCTTTACCTGATGTATTTGACGGTGGCCTCCTACTTCATCTGCTACCTGCGCGGTAACGCCGTCAAGGTCGGTGCCGACCAGTTTCCCGAACTCCACACCCGCTTTCGCGCCTGCGCCGCTGTCGCCGGCATCAACAAGCTCCCCGATCTGTATCTGCTGTCCGGCGACGGCATGCTTAACGCGTTTGCCGCGCGCTTCCTGAACCGCTACTACGTGGTGCTGCTGTCCGACGTCGTCGATGCGCTCGAGGAGGACGAGGAAGCCATCAACTTCTACATGGGCCATGAGCTGGGCCACATCGCGCAAAAGCACCTGGCGCGCATGTGGTGGGTGCGCATTGCGATGGACATCCCGCTGCTCGGCGCGGCCTACTCGCGGGCGCGCGAATACACCTGCGACCAGTATGGCCTGGCCTGCTGCGCCAGTACCAAGAGCGCGGTGCATGCGCTGAGTGTGCTGGCCGCCGGCACCAGGCGCTGGAAGTCCATGAACAAGACCGCCTTTATCGCCCAGGGGGCGGAAAGCGGCGGCTTCTGGATGGCCTTGAATGAACTGACGGCCGACTATCCTTGGCTGTGCAAGCGCGTGGCGCGCCTCCAGAGCGGAGACGAAGCCCAATTCCCGCGCCGTCACGCGATGGCATGGTTTTTTGCGGCATTCGTGCCACGCACCGGCATGGGGCTTGCGGGCGCTGCCATTCTGTACAGCTATCTCCTGGTGATCGTAATAAGCCTGGTGATAGGTGCGAACAGTTTGCTTGGCAAAGTTTTCGGGCCGAGTAGTCCGAATATGGGTGCTGTCTTTCAGGTAGCGATGGCGCACCAGGAGGCGCTTGCCGCGGCCGCGAAGGTGGATACTTTCATCGATGAAGTAGACCATGCGCCGCAAACCTTGAAGGAAGCCGGGTACGAGATGCCGGCTGTGGCGCCCTTCAAGTCCCTGACCATGAGTGTGGACGACGAACCAAAGCTGACGGTGACCATGGATGCGCCGATCGAAACAGTCAGCTTCACCCTGACGCGAACGGTCGCCGACAGCAATGCGGCGCCGGCGTGGACCTGCAAGGGTGGCAAGGGGGTGGACAAGGAACTGCTGCCCGAAGGATGCCAGCCGTGATGGTGAACCCAAAGCTTTTCGCATAACCAAACACGAAAGCATTCGTTCAACTCCAGCGCGCCCGGGATTAGGCTGTCACCATGAAAATCGAATCGTTCGACCTGGGCGCCAAGCCGCCCCACTGGAACCTTGGCCCCGTGATCGAGGCGCTACGCACCTCGCGCGAGGCCACCCACAACATCCGCCACCACGGAAGGGTGCGCGAGCTGCCATCGCGTGAGGCGCTGGCCAGGATCGTCGACGGCCTCTCGGCGGCCCTGTTCCCGACCCACTACGGGCGGCCCAACCTGACCGACGAGAGCATCGATTTTTTTGTGGGCGACACCCTCATCACCACCCTCAACACCCTGGTCGAACAAGTCCGGCGCGGCCTGCTGTTCGCACCGGACTCGGACCAGGCCAGCGATGCTGCATTGTCCCAGCGCGCCGCCGAGATCACGCGCGACTTCGCCGCCAGCCTGCCGACCATTCGCGCGCTGCTGGTTTCGGACGTGCAGGCCGCGTTGCTGGGTGATCCGGCCGCCAGCTCGGTGGCCGAAATCATGCTGTGCTATCCCGGCACCATCGCCATCCTGTACTACCGCTTCGCGCACCGTCTGCACCAGCTGGGCGTGCCGTTCCTGGCGCGCTTGATCTCCGACATCGGCCACTCGCTGACCGGCATCGACATCCACCCGGCGGCGCAGATTGGCGCCAGCTTCTTTATCGACCATGGGACCGGCGTGGTGATTGGTGAAACCGCCATCATCGGTGAAAGGGTGCGCCTGTACCAGGCCGTGACCCTGGGCGCCAAGCGCTTCCCGACCGACGAAAACGGCGCCTTGATCAAGGGCGTGCCGCGCCATCCGATCGTGCAGGACGACGTCGTGATCTACGCCGGCGCCACCATCCTGGGCCGCATCACCATCGGCGCCGGCTCCACCATCGGCGGCAATGTGTGGCTCACCGACAGCGTCGCTCCAGGCAGCAATGTCAACCAGGCGCAGACGCGGCTCAAATAACGATAGGCTCAGACTATCGATTGCATCAAAAAGATTGCAAGCGTGCGAAGGGGCGATGACTTTATACTAAGTCCTCATTTACACCAACAGCCCCGGAGGTAATCCATGAGTGCACAGACCATACCCGCACGCCAGCTCGATTTCGGCATTTCGGAGGAAGAGCGCAACCAGATCGTCGAAGGCCTGTCCTCGCTGCTGGCCGACAGCTACACCCTGTACCTGAAGACGCACAACTATCACTGGAACGTGACCGGTCCGATGTTCCAGACCCTGCACACCATGTTCGAAACGCTGTACAACGAGCAGTGGGTGGCGGTGGACCTGATCGCCGAACGCATCCGGGCGCTTGGAGCACCGGCGCCCGGGACCTACGAGGAGTTTGCCCGCTTGACCAAAATCGGTCCTGTCCCGGTCAACCCCAAGGCCAAGGAGATGATCGCGGATCTAGTTGAAGGCCAGGCCACCGTCGTGCGCACAGCGCGAGCTTTGTTCAAGGTAGCGGAAAGCGCCAACGACCAGCCGACCTGCGATTTGCTCACCCAGCGCATGCAGACGCACGAGAAATATGCGTGGATGCTGCGTAGTTTGCTGGATGATTGATCCGCCAGCGGAGTAACCCGTAGGGCGGAAAAGCGAAGCGCCTTCCGCCGTGCTAGGTGTGAGTCGCTCGCTGCTCATCCGATGAACGGCGGAAGGCGCCTTCGGCTGTTCCGCCCTACCAAAGCGCAGTACGCACCGCTTGCGTAGGGCGGATGAGCGAAGCGCTATCCGCCGTGCCACGCGTGAGTCGCTAACGGCTCATCCGATGAACGGCGGAAGGCGCCTTCGGCTTTTCCGCCCTACCAAAGCAGAGCATGCACCGCTTGCGTAGAGCGGATGAGCGAAGCGCTATCCGCCATGCCACGCGTGAGTCGCTAACGGCTCATCCGATGAACGGCGGAAGGCGCCTTCGGCTTTTCCGCCCTACCAAAGCGCAGCATGCACCGCTTGCGTAGGGCGGATGAGCGCAGCGCAATCCGCCATGCCACGCGTGAGCTTAAGCGACGTGTGCCTCTTCCAGCGCCTGCAGCACTGCCGCCTTGAGCGCGCCTGAAGACGTATCGCTGCGCTTGCGCGGCCTTGGCAGGTCGACTTCAAACTCCGCCCTGGCGCCGCGATCAAGCAGCACCACACGGTCGCTCAGATACAGTGCCTCGTCGATATCGTGCGTCACAAGCAGCACGGTCAGCGCATGCTCCTGCGCCACGCGCGTCAGCAAATCCTGCAGCTTCATCCTTGTGAACGCATCCACAGCGGAAAACGGTTCGTCCAGCAGCAGTACGCGCGGCTGGGTGAACAGTCCGCGCGCGATTGCCACCCTCTGCGCCTGCCCACCCGACAGCTGCTTGGGCAGCGCATCCCCATAACCGGACAGCCCCACCTCACCCAGCAGCGACTCCACCAATGGATCGTGCTGCGCGCCCGGGCCCTTGCCTAAGGCGATATTCTGCGCCACCGTCAGCCACGGGAAGAGCCGCGGCTCCTGAAAGATGAAGCCGACCGCGGGACTGATGCCGCTGGTGGCCACACCATCGAGCAGCACTTCGCCGCGGTAGTCGCGGTCCAGGCCCGCCGCAATCGACAGCAGGGTGCTCTTGCCGCAACCGCTGGCGCCAATCAGGCTGACGATCTGGCCCGCTTCCAGTGCCAATCGCAGGTCGTTCAGCACCGGCCGCGCGCCATAGCGCTTTTCACCGACATAGATATCGAACAAAGATGTCATGGCGCGCTCCGGTTGGCATAGCTGTCGCGCCAGCACAGCATGCGGTTCTCCAGCGCGAGCATCAGGCTGTCGCTGACTTTTCCCAGCACGGCAAGCAGCACGATCGCGGCCAGCACGATGTCGGCGCGGCTGGTTTCGCGCCCGTCCGACAGCAGATAGCCCAGTCCCTGGCTGGCCGCGATCAGTTCTGCCGCGACCATGAACATCCACGCCAGGCTCAGTTCATTGCGCAGACCGGTCATCACGGCGGGGAGAGCGGCCGGCAGCAGCACGCGGCGCGCCAGCGCGACCCGGCCCAGCTGATACAGCTGTGCCACTTCGATCAATTTGCGGTCCACCCCGCGAATCCCGGACGACACGCCCATGTAGACGGGGAAGAAAGCGCCGATCGCGATCAGCACCAGCTTGGGTGTTTCGTCGATGCCGAACCAGAGCAAGAGCAGCGGCACCCAGGCCAGCGAAGGTATCGCCCGCAAGGCTTGAAAGCTTGGATCGAGCACCGCTTCGGTACGGCGATTGAGTGCAACGGCCGCGCCCAGTAGCACGGCCAAGCCGGCGCCGGCTGCAAATCCAAGCAGGACGCGCAGGGTGCTGCTGGCGATGTGTCCGGCAAGCCCGTTGTGCGCGAGATAAGCGATGGTTTGCGCGATCTCGCTTGGCGCGGGCAGCAAGTTTGCCGGTATCAGGCCAGCGCGTACCCCGAGCTCCGCGCCAACCAGCACCGCGGCCGGCAGGAGCAGGCCAAGCGGCAGTGCGAAGCGCCGCGTCGCCCCTCGCGGTGCTGGCACGGCAAGCTTGATCGAACGCGTATTCATGGCTCAGGCACGCGCAATCGAACTCTGCGCGAAGCGCGTGTCGACCAGTTCCGTGATGACTTTGGCCAGATCGGTACCCGGCTTGACCAGGCCTTCTTCCAGCAGGATGGGCGCGGCGACCTGCAGCGCCTTGACATGCTCGCTCGACGGCTGCGGGTTGCTGAAATCGCTGCGCAGCTTGATCTGCAGCAGCGCCACCGGCAGCGATACCTTGGCTTCCTCCGCCAGGATCTTGGCAGCCTCCGTCTGGTTGGCCCTGACCCAGGCGCGTGCCCGCTCGTAGGCCTTGATCACGCGCGTGACCTCGGCGCCACGCGTCGCCAGAAACTCCTCGCGTACGTTCAGAAAGCCGTAGGTATTAAACGCCACGTTACGGTAAATAAGGCGCGATCCGCCTTCCAGTTCGCTGGCGGCCATGTGCGGGTCTAGCCCCGCCCATGCATCGACCTTGCCCTGTTCCAGCGCGATGCGGCCGTCGGCGTGCTGCAGGCCGATATGTTCGATCTCATTGCGCTTGAGGCCACCGGCCTTAAGTGCGCGCAGCAGGAACAGGTAAGGATCGGTGCCCTTGGTGGCGGCCACCTTCTTGCCCTTCAGGTCAGCCACGCTGCGGATCGGCGAATCCTTGCGCACCACCAGCGCGGTCCATTCAGGGCGCGAATAGATATACGGCGTCCTGATCGGATTGCCGTTGGCCTTGGCCAGCAGCGCCGCCAGGCCGGCCGAGGAGCCGATGTCGATGCTGTTCGCGTTCAGGTATTCCAGTGCGCGATTGCTGCCGGCGCTGTGGACCCACTTCACGGCCGTGCCGTCGGCCTTGAATTCTTCTTCGAGCCAGCCGAAACGGCGCAGGACCAGGCTGGTAGGCGAATAGTAAGCGTAGTCCAGCCGCAGCTCCTTGAGCGGCGCGGCGCGCGCGACGGCGGGCAGGAGGGACAAGGCGGCGCCGCTGGCGGCCAGTTGCAGTACTTCTCTGCGTTTCATTCTGATCCTTAGATATGTCATGCCGCTGTCTTCAACGGCGCTTCGATGGTGACCTGACGGCCGGGATGGGTGAGGGGAAGGCGCGGACCCTGGCCGTGCAGCTTGTGGCGCAGGGTGCCTTCGGTGTAATCGCTGCGGTAGCGGCCGCGCCGCTGCAGCTCGGGGACGATCAGTTCGACCACGTCGCGCATGCTTTCGTGGGCCAGCGCGAAGGCGAGATTGAAGCCGTCGATGCCGGTGGCGTCCATCCAGTGCTCCAGCTGGTCGGCCACCTGCGCGGGCGCGCCGACCAGGATCGGGCCGCGTCCACCCAGGCCGATGAACTGCGCCGCCTCGCGCACGGTCCAGCGGCGCGACGGGTCGGCCGTCGACAGCGAGGCCAGGGCCGAACGGCCGGCGTCGGTGTCCACATAGTCGATCACCGCATCCAGATCGGTGCGGCTGAAATCGACCCAGGTCCAGCCGGACAGCAGCGCGAGCGCCGCTTCGATGTTCACGTGCTGCAGATAGTCCTGGTACCTGGCTTGCGCTTCATCCGGAGTGGGCGCGGTGATGATCAGCGCCTGCGAGTAGACCAGCACCGACCCGGGATCGCGCCCGGCCTTGAGCAAGGCCACACGGGTATCGTCCACATACTTTTTGACGACCGCGATGCTTGGTCCGCTGACGAAAGTCGCCTCGGCGTGGCGCGCTGCGAAGGCCGTTCCGCGCGGCGAGGTACCCGCCTGGAACAGCAAGGGCGTGCGCTGCGGTGACGGCTCGGACAGATGAATGCCCGGCACCTGGTAGTGGCGCCCCTTGTGATTGATCGGATGGACCTTGGCCGGGTCGGTATAGATGCCGCGTTCCTTGTCGCGCACGACCGCGTCGTCGTCCCAGCTTTTTTCCCACAGCTTGTAGACCACGTCCAGGTACTCGTCGGCCAGGTCGTAGCGTTCGTCGTGTCCCAGCTGCTGGTTCAGACCCAGGTTGCGGGCGGCGCTGTCCAGGTAGCCCGTGACGATGTTCCAGCCGATGCGCCCACCGCTCAGGTGATCAAGGGTAGAGATGCGCCGCGCGAAGGTGTAAGGATGCTCGTAGGTGAGGGCGGCGGTGACACCGATGCCCAGGTGCTGGGTGGCCTCGGCGATCAGCGGCACCAGCGCGAGCGGGTCGTTCAGCGGTACCTGCACGCCATTTCGCAATGCCGCATCCATGCTGCCCTGGTAGACGTCGTACACGCCCAGTACATCGGCCAGGAAGATGGCATCGAAGCGGCCCGCTTCCAGCAATTGCGCCAGCTCCGTCCAGTGCGCGGCCTGGGTGTAACGATGGCTGGTATCGCGCGGATGCGTCCACAGGCCGGGCGACTGGTGCCCGGCGGCGTTCATCTGGAAGGCATTGAAGCGGATCTGCTTGGCCATGGCTTACTTTGCGCCGCCCTGCAGGGCCAACTGGTAATCGGTCTTCGCGTAGCCGGCAAAGTGCTTGTTGGTGATGTCGAGGAATTCACGCGAGCGGTAGGCGGCTGCCAAATCCTTGGCAAACTGCTTGTCCTTGTCGGCGGTACGCACGGCCACCAGGTTGATGTAGTTGGGTGAGATCTTCTCGGTGATCAGGGCCTCGGTCAGCTTGAGGCCAGATGCCAGCGCGTAGTTCCCGTTGATGAAGGAGAAATCGGTGTCCTGCAGCGAGCGCGGAAGCTGAGCCGCTTCCAGCGGCACCAGCTTGATCTTTTTAGGATTCGAGGCGATATCCTTTTCCGATGCCTTGATCGGATCGAATTTGTCGCGCAGGGTGATCCACCCCAGCTGATTGAGCAGCACCAGCGCGCGCGCCTGGTTGGTCGGGTCGTTCGGCAGCGCGACGGTCGATCCTTCCTTCACTTCGGTGAGCGCCTTGTGCTTTTTGCTGTAGATGGCGATCGGCGCGGTCGGAATGGTCACCAGGTCGGTCAGTGCCAGCTTGTGCTCGGTCGCGAATTTGTTCAGGTAGACGATATGCTGGAACACATTGGCGTCCAGCGAACCTTCAGCCAGCGCGAAGTTGGGCTGGACATAATCGTTGAACTCGACCAGCTTGATCTTGTAGCCCTGTTTTTCCAGGATCGGTTTGATACCCAGCTTGATCTGGTCGGCGTACGGGCCGGCGCTGGTGCCAATGACGAGTTCTTTCGGATCTTTCGCCGAAGCGGAGGTGGCGATGGCCAGGCCGATGACGGCGGCGAGCAGGGTGCGGCGTTCGATAAACATGATGTCCTTTGATTGGGTATTGTTAGCGTTGGTCGATGCGTTTGGCCAGGCGGTTGCCGCCGAACTGGATCAGCTGCACCAGCACGACCAGGATGGCAACGGTGACGACCATGATGTCGGTCTCGAAGCGGTAGTAGCCGTAGCGGATGGCGAGGTCGCCGATGCCGCCGCCGCCCACCACGCCGGCCACGGCGGAGTAAGACAGGAAGCTGATCGCCAGCACCGTCAGGGCCAGCACCAGGCCGGAACGCGCCTCCACCAGCAGGACGCGGGTGACGATCTGGAATTCGGACGCACCCATCGCGTGGGCGGCCTCGATCACGCCGCGCGGCACTTCGCGCAGGTTCTGTTCGACCAGGCGCGCAAAGTAGGGCACGGCCGCGAACGACAGGGGCACGGCGGCGGCCAGCGGCCCGATGGAGGTGCCGGCGATGATGCGGGTCAGCGGCACCAGGGCGACCAGCAGGATGATGAAGGGGAAGGAGCGAACCGTATTGACGATCCATCCCAGCACCACCGCGAAGGGGCGGTTCTCCAGCGACTGCCCGTCCGCCACCAGGAACAGCAGAATGCCGAGCGGGCCGCCCAGCAGCACCGCTGCGGACAGGCCGATGGCGAGCATGGTCAGGGTCTGGCCGAAAGCGACCCACAGCTCCGGCAGCAGGTTGACGACATTTTCAAACACGCTCGACTCCCTTCCAGGCGGCCTGGGTATAGCCCTCGGTGCCGTACCAGGCCAGCTCGCGGCCCAGGGCGGTCTTGCGTGGGACGGCGGTATCGGCCAGGTCGAACTGCTCCGCCAGCGCGCCGTCTTCGATCACCGCAACCCGGTTGCAGATGGCACCCAGCACCGACAGCTCATGGCTGACGATCACGATGGTCACGCCAAGGCGCAGGTTGATGTCGCGCAGGGTGTCGAGCAGGGCGCGCGTGGTTTCGGCGTCGAGTGCGGAGGTAGGCTCGTCGCACAGCAGCACCGCGGGACGGCTGGCCAGCGCGCGCGCAATCGCGGCGCGCTGCTTCTGGCCGCCCGACAGCTGCGCCGGGTAGCTGTCCGCCTTGTCGGCCAGGCCCACCACTTCCAGGCATTCCTCGACCCGAGCGGCCAGGCGCGGCGCATTGAGCGCATCGTGGATGCGCAAGGGGAAGGCCACGTTGTCGTACACGGTGGCGTTCTGCAGCAGGTTGAACTGCTGGAAGATCATGCCGATGTTCTGGCGCGCCGCGCGCAGGCCGCGCTTGGACAGGCGGGTGAGCTCCTGGCCGTCGACCGTGATGGTGCCGCTGTCCGGACGCTCCAGCAGATTGATAAGACGCAGCAGGGTGGATTTGCCGGCGCCGCTCTTGCCGATCAGCCCGAAGATATCGCCTTCGTACACGTCCAGCGAAACGTCGCGCACGGCATCGAAGCTGCCGCCCTTGGGCAGCGCAAAGGATTTGCAGGCGCCCTCGATGCGGATCAGCGAGCGCGGTTGGGCCTGAGCCTGGGGGAGGGGAGCGTTCATGGTCAGGAGTACGCCGTGGGTTCAGGCACGTCGCCATTGAGCGCATAGCGCCCCAGGTCACGCAGCTTGTAGTCGATCGGATCGTGCAGGGTATGCACGCGCGCATTGCGCCAGAAGCGGTCGTAGCCGAAACGCGCGGAGGTCGCGCGCGCACCGGTCAGCTCGAACATCTGGCTGCTGATCTCGATCCCCGCCTGGTGCGACAAGGCCTTGGCCTCCGCCACGGCGACCGCCACTTCGCCGCGTTCGCGCGCGGTCAGCAGCGCGCCCTTTGCAAAGGCCCGGTCGACCGCCTGCGCCGCGTTATCGGCCAGCAGTTCGGCGGGCCGCAGCAGCATCCACAATTGACCGTAGCGGTGCTGGATGAAGGGGTCGTCGGCCGCCGCGTCCACGCCGGAGGCGAACCAGGCGCGCGACTGCTCGCGGGTATAGGTACGGGCCACCTCGAAGGCGCCCTGGCCGATGCCCAGGTACAGATTGGCCATGATCAGCTGCGCCACCTGCGAACGCAAGGTGGCCTGCGGCCTGGGCGACTGCAGCGGCGCCTGCAGCACCAGCGCCTCCGGCAGGTGTACCTGGTCGAAGTGCACATTGCCGCTGTCGGTCTGGCGCTGGCCGAACGCGTCCCAGTCGGGCTGCACCGCGATGCCTGGCTGGGCGGTCGGCACCACGCCGATCAGTGCGCCCCCGGACTTGGCGTCCCAGGCCGAAATGGTCAGCCAGTCCGACCCCACCGAACCCGAACTGAAGCTCTTGATGCCATTGAGGAGGTAGCCGTCGCCGGTGGCGGTCGCGGTGGCGGTTGTGCGAAGGTCCAGCGGATTGAGGGCATTGCCCCAGAACAGGCGCTCGTCCACGGTGGCCGTCAGCAGGCGGCGCTGCTGGTGCGCGTTGCCGTACAGGCGGATGCCGGCCAGCTGCAGGTGGTGGAAGCCGAAGACGTGGGCCAGCGCGCTGTCGGCGCGGGCCAGGATGCGGATCACCTGGTAGACGGTGGTCCAGGGGGCGCCATCGCCGCCGTACTCGGTCGGGATGGAGAGCGTGAGCAGGCCGGATTCGCGGATCCATTCGCGCTCCGCCGCCGCATGGCCGCCTTCGCGGTCACGTTCGGCGGCGCTTTGCGACAAGCGCTCGGCAAGGGCCTCGGCGACAGCGACCGGATCGGATCGCTGGGCATCGGAGGCAGTTCGTAGCAGGGTTGCTGGCATGACGGGACTGTCCTTGGGTATGGGATGAAAACCAGTATTGCACCGTCGCGTAAGCCTTGTGAACGAAGATCTGCGACCTTCCATATGCGTAAAACGATGGAACGGAAAACGCATATGGAAGCGCGAAAGCATTCGTTTTCGATTTCTGCCGTGCGCTTTAACCTGTGTTCATTCGGATGCGTCATCACTTGTCATAACTACCGGAACGGACACACACCATGAGCGTTTTACTATTGGGCGGAAGCCCGTCGGCCTCCTCGAGCGGAGCCAGGTTGCTTCAGCACGTAGGCGACAAACTGACCCTGCTGGGCCATCGCTGCAACAAGCTGCAGGTGCGCGACCTGCCGGCGCAAGCGCTGCTGCATGCGGACTTCGGCGATCCGGCCATTGCCCGCGCCACCGCGCTGGTACTCGACGCCGACGCCATCGTCATCGTCACGCCGGTGTACAAAGCCTCCTACACGGGCATCCTGAAAGCCTTCCTCGACCTGCTGCCGCAAGATGGCCTGGACGGCAAGCTTGTGCTGCCGCTGGCCACCGGCGGCAGCCAGTCGCACATGCTGGTGCTGGACTACGCACTCCGCCCAGTCCTGGCTTCGCTGGCGGCGCGCTCGATCCTGCCGGGTATCTACGCGACCTCGGAACAGCTGTCGTGGAGCGCGGAGGCAGGCCTGGTGCCGGATGCCCCCATCGCCAGCCGTATCGCCAAAGGAGTGGCGCAGCTCTCGTCCGAATTGCTGGCGCTGCCCAAGCATCGCAACCTCCACACGCAAGATGCGGCCATCGCCGCCTGACCACCATTAGAAAGACAAGAAAAAAATGACTCTGCCAAAAGACAAACGCACTGCGCGCCGCCAGACTCTGGGCCTGCTCTTCGCCGGCATCATCGCCGCCGGCCTGACACCAAGTACCTATGCGCAAGCGAGCAAGGAAGTGCGCATCGGCTACCAGAAGTACGGCACCCTGACCCTGCTCAAGGGACGCGGCACGCTGGAAAAGCGCCTCGCTGAAAAAGGCATCAGCGTCAAATGGACCGAGTTCCCGGCGGGCCCGGTGCTGCTGGAAGGCCTGAACGTGGGCAGTATCGATTTCGGCACCGTCGGCGAAGCGCCGCCGATCTTTGCCCAGGCAGCCGGCGCCAACCTGGTTTATGTGGGCAACGAGCCACCGTCGCCGGAGTCGGAAGCGATCATCGTGCCGAAGGGTTCGACCATCACCAAGGTCGCTGACCTGAAGGGCAAGAAGATCGCACTGAACAAGGGCTCCAACGTGCACTACCTGCTGGTCAAGGCGCTGGAAAAGGCGGGTGTCGACTACAAGGAAGTGCAGACCATTTTCCTGCCGCCGGCCGATGCGCGTGCTTCCTTCGAGCGCGGCGCGGTCGATGCCTGGGTAATCTGGGATCCTTTCCTGGCCGCGGCTGAAAAGCAGCTGGGCGCCAAGGTGCTGGCCGATGGCAAAGGCCTGGTGTCGAACCACCAGTTCTACCTGGCCTCGCGTCCGTATGCACAGTCCAACCCCGAGACGGTCAAGATCGTGATCGAGGAGCTGGCCAAGGTGGATGAGTGGGGCGCCAAGAACCAGAAGGAAGTCGCCGCGATCCTGGCCACTCAGACCGGCCTGGAGACCAGCATCGTGGAACTGGCGGCCAAGCGCTATGCCTACGGCGTCAAGCCGGTGACCCCGCAGGTGATCGCCGAGCAGCAGAAGATCGCCGATGTCTTTACCAATCTGAAGCTGATCCCGAAAGCCATCGTCGTCAAGGACGCCCAGCTGGCTACGAAGTAAGACCAAAGAACACAAAGAACACAAAGAACACAAAGAACACTCAGAACAATAAGGAAGCTTTTATCATGTCACTCAACGTATTCTGGTTCATCCCCACCCACGGCGACAGCCGCTACCTGGGCACAAGCGTAGGCGCGCGTCCGGTCGATGCCGACTACCTCAAACAATGCGCGGTGGCTGCGGACACCCTCGGTTACGACGGCGTGCTGCTGCCGACCGGCCGTTCGTGCGAAGACGCCTGGGTGGTGGCGTCATCGCTCATCTCGGTCACGCAAAAACTCAAGTTCCTGGTTGCGATCCGTCCAGGCCTGTCCAGCCCCGGCCTGTCGGTGCGGATGGCCTCGACCTTCGACCGCCTGTCCAATGGACGTCTCCTGATCAACGTGGTCACCGGCGGCGACCAGAGCGAGCTGGAAGCGGACGGCGTCTTTGCCGACCACACCAAGCGCTACGAAATCTCGGACGAATTCCTCAAAGTCTGGCGCGCCACCATGGCGGGCGAGGGCGGCGCGCCGGGTTACGACTTTGAAGGCAAGCACATCCAGGTCAAGGGCGCCAAGACCTTGTACCCGCCGGTGCAAAAACCCTATCCGCCGCTGTACTTCGGCGGCTCATCCGAGCCTGCGCACGAACTGGCGGCCGAACAGATGGATGTTTACCTGACCTGGGGCGAGCCGCCAGCAGCCGTCGCCGAAAAGCTGGACGACATCCGCCAGCGCGCCGCCAAGCGTGGCCGCACGCTGCGCTTCGGCATCCGCCTGCACGTGATCGTGCGCGAAACGAATGAAGCCGCATGGCGCGCCGCGGATGAACTGATCAGCCACCTGGACGACGACATTATCGCCAAGGCGCAGGCAGCATTCGCCAAGATGGATTCGGTCGGCCAGCGCCGTATGGCGGAACTGCACGGCGGCCGCCGCGACAAGCTGGAAGTGTCGCCCAACCTGTGGGCAGGCGTGGGCCTGGTACGCGGCGGCGCCGGTACCGCGCTGGTGGGCGACCCGCAAACCGTGGCCGCGCGCATGCAGGAATACGCGGACCTGGGCATCGACACCTTTATCCTGTCGGGCTATCCGCACCTGGAAGAATCCTATCGCTTCGCCGAGTTGGTGTTCCCGCTGCTGGGCAAGGGCAAGGCCACCGGCGAGCAATCGCTGACCGGGCCTTTCGGCGAGATGATGGCCAGCGACATTTTGCCGAAGAAGGCGGCCTGACATGGCCAAGCCTTCCCTGCTGGCGCCCTGGGCGCTGCCGGTTGCCCTGATCGTCTTTTGGGAAGTGGCGGCGCAGGCCGGCTGGCTGTCGAGCCGCATCCTGCCCGAACCCTGGGCGGTGGCCAAGGCTTTCTGGACCCTCGCCGAGTCGGGCGAATTGTGGAGCCACCTGCGCACCAGCCTGTGGCGCGCCACCACCGGCTTCGCGATCGGCGGGGGCCTTGGTCTCTTGCTGGGCCTTTTGAACGGCAGCGTGAAGCGCGCGGAAACCCTGCTGGACACGACCCTGCAAATGATCCGCAATATCCCGGCGCTGGCCCTGATTCCGCTGGTGATCCTGTGGTTCGGCATCGACGAAACGGCCAAGCTGTTCCTGCTCGCGGTGGGCGTGTTCTTTCCGGTCTACCTGAATACCTTTCACGGTATCCGGTCCGCGGACCAGGGTCTGATCGAGATGGCGCGCAGCTACGGCGTGACCGGCTGGCCGCTGTACCGCGACGTGATCCTGCCGGCCGCGCTGCCATCGATCCTGGTCGGCGTGCGCTTTTCGCTGGGACTGGTGTGGGTGCTGCTGATTGTGGCCGAAACGATTTCGGCGCAGGCGGGCATCGGCTACATGACCATGAATGCGCGCGAGTTCCTGCAGACCGATATCGTCCTGGTCGGCATCCTGCTCTACGCATTGCTTGGCAAAGGCGCGGACCAGCTCTCGTGCGGACTGGAAAAGTACTTCTTGCGCTGGAACCCGGCTTACCGCTAACCGAAGGAATCGCTATGCAGATTAACAGTGTTGAAGAACATACCGTCGGCGAAGCCGCCGCGCTGGGCCAGCATGGCGTTGGCCTGAGCCTGCGCGGCGTCGGTAAATCGTATGGCGGACGCGCGGTGCTGTCCGGGATCGACCTGCAACTGGTGCCGGGTGAATTCGTCGCCGTCATTGGACGCAGTGGTTGCGGCAAAAGCACCTTGCTGCGTTCGATCGCAGGGCTGGAGCACTTGGACGCGGGCAGCATCCAGATCGGCGAGGCTGGCAGCGCGGTCGATATGCGCATGATGTTCCAGGAAGCGCGTCTGCTGCCATGGAAAAGTGTGCTCGACAATGTGGCCTTGGGCCTGACCGGCGCGCGCCAGGAAGCGGCGGCGGCACTGGCGACGGTCGGCTTGCAGGAACGTGCCAGCGACTGGCCCACTGTGCTGTCTGGCGGCCAGCGTCAGCGCGTCGCGCTGGCCCGCGCGCTGGTACACAATCCGCAACTGCTACTGCTCGATGAACCATTGGGCGCACTCGATGCATTGACGCGGATCGAGATGCAGCAGCTGATCGAGAAGCTATGGATCGAGCGCGGTTTTACCGCCATCCTGGTGACCCATGATGTGCAGGAAGCGCTGGCGCTGGCCGACCGCGTGCTGCTGATCGAAGAAGGGCGACTGGGACTGGACCTGCGCATCGATCTGCCACGCGGGCAGCGGCGCGGTACCGGCGCGTTCGCGGCGCTGGAGCATCAGGTGCTGTCGCGCGTGTTGGGACACTAGACAGCCCCGCGTTGCCCGACCAGCCAGCGTACATTGTGCTTGACCCTGACACCAGTGTCAGGCTTTAGGCTTCGTTTCGAACCAGGCGCGTTTGCCTAGACGAACCGGAGTCCTACCCGTGAAATCCATCCTGCTGCCGTTCCTGCTCGCCGCACTGCCTGTCACTTCACACGCCGACACAAACAAACGGGCCGAGCAGCCGGCCTGCGGCGTAGAGGCCGCCGATCCCGCCGCCTTGCAACCAGGCAGCCTGATCCGGGCGCTTTACGAAGTCGTGTCCGGCCCGGCCGGCGCCACCAAAGACTGGAATCGTCTTACTCGCCTGCACGCGCCAGGCGCCCTCATCACACCGACCCAGCACCTGAGCGACACTGCCTTCGCCGCGGCGCCGCAATCGCTGTCGAGTTTCATCAAGCTCAATGAACGCCTGTTCGCCGCACGCGGTTTCTACGAACGGGAAACCGCACAGCGTGTCCAGCGCTTTGGCCACATTGCCCACGTCTGGAGCAGCTACGAGACGCGCGAGCATCCCGCCGGCCCGGTGCAGGCCCGAGGCATCAACAGTTTCCAGCTACTGCACGACGGGCAGCGCTGGTGCGTGCTGTCGGCCACCTGGGATACCGACAGGGCCGATCATCCGATGCTGAACACGCCGGATGTGTTCAAATAGCAGACCTGAATTGCATACCCCGCGGAGAAAGTCGATGTTAATTGGTGAGCTGGCAGAAAGAACCCAGTGCAGCGTGCGCGTGCTTCGTCATTACGAGCAAGCCGGGTTGCTCGCGTCCAGGCGCGGCGCCAACGGCTATCGGCAATTTGACGAAGCGGCCGTAGAACACGTGATGCGTATTCGGGTGCTGCTGAAGAACGGCTTTAATGTCGACGAAATCCGGCCAGTCGCGACGATGATGGATACGCGCTCAAGAAAACTGGTCTGTGCCGACGTCATCGGCCTCTATCAGCGCAAGGTGGACGACATTGATCAGCGCATCGCCGAGCTGACAGAGTTGCGTGACCGCGCGCGGCAGCGTCTGGAGGTCCTGGTCGAACAGCGCAGACTGGGCGGGCCGGACGAACCCGGCCCCTCACAACGAGGCCGGGCATGATGGATGAAGCAATCAGAAACCAGATTGCCGCGCTGGGCCACCAGGCGCATGCACTCACCGAATCCGCCTACCGCCAACATCCATCTACCAGGGGCGACCTAAACTGGCCGGACAAGCAGCGCATCCTGCTGGCGGACATGGCATTGCACTTATTGCAGACCGCCCTGCGCGAGGGTGACCTCTCTGCCGATGAACTCAAGCGCAATCTGTACGCGATTCTCACCATCGCCGACCAGTTTGTGCCCGCGGCCGACTTGAAGGCGGCCGCGGACCGGCTGCACGCTAGCTGAAAAGGGTATCATTTCATGGGCTTGGCCGGCTGCGCGCGCACCCGTTCGCCTTCCTCAATCGCATCATGCGGATTGAGCGCCAGCACCTCCGGCGGAATTGCCCCTCGAAAAAACGGAATCTGGGCACCCGGGTGTTGATTTCCGGCTAGATTGCGTTGGCGCACTGGTGCGCAGCCAGCAGCAAGGCGCGCGCGCACGATAGAGTTACTAATGAAAAACACCGACTGATGGGGTTAGAATGTTCCCATGAAGATCCGTGTCGCTACCTACAACATCCACAAGGGCGTGTCCTCCATCCGGAGTACTCCCCGTGTCCTCGCCCTCAAAAAGGCGATCGCCCAATTCGAGGCCGACGTCGTCTTCCTGCAGGAAGTGCAGGGGCGCCACGACCGCTATCAGGACAAGTTCGGCGAGGAGAGCCGCGGCCACCGCCACTGGCCGGAACGCGCGCAGCACGAGTTTCTGGCATCGGACGCGCACCATTCCGCCTACGGCATGAACGCGGTCTATGATCACGGCCACCACGGCAATGCCTTGCTGTCGGCCTACCCGATCGGCGACACCCGCAACCACGACGTCTCCGACCACGCCTACGAACAGCGCGGCATCCTGCACTGCGTCGTCGACACCCCCAAATGCCAGGTGCATTGCTACGTGGTACACCTTGGCCTGTTCGAGTCGGGCCGGGGGCGCCAGAACCAGGCCCTGATCGATTGCGTGAATGCGTCGGCGCCGAATGGCGAGCCGGTGATCATCGCGGGCGACTTCAACGACTGGCGCAATACGCTGTCGGACAAGCTGCGCAAGGAGCTGGGCGTGGTCGAAGTGTTCGACGAACTGGGATCGCGCTCCAAGCTGGGCGACCTGGTACGCAGTTTTTCCGGGCGCGAGAAGCGCGTGACCCCGGCGCGCACCTTTCCGGCGGCGCTGCCCTGGTTCCGGCTTGACCGGATCTATGTGCGCGGCTTCAAGGTCGATACAGCGCAGGTGATGCATGGTCCTTTATGGGCAAAATTGTCGGACCACGCACCGATCGTGGCTAGCCTGAAGCTGGCCTGACGCTGGTCTGAAGCCACGCAACCAACCATGAAGTGTTATGCGCCCGGTTCAATACACCGCCCACAACGACATCACCCTGCTTGAAACCGGACTCGCCTTTTTTCCCGCGCTGCTGGCCGCCATCGACGCCGCAAAATACGACATCTATTTTGAGACCTATATTTTCGCCGACGACGCCATGGGGCGCGCGGTCGAAGAAGCCCTGATGCGCGCTGGCGAACGCGGTGTGCGCGTGCGCGTGGTCACCGACTGGTGGGGTACCAAGCACCGGCGCGCCGCCAGGCTGGGCGTCGCCTTCGCGCAGGCCAATGTGCGCTACCGCGTCTTCAACGCCTGGTTCAGGCGCGGTGTGACGCGAACCCACCGCAAGATCGTCGTGATCGACCGCGAAGTCGCCTACGTTGGCGGCATCAACATCAACGACGACTGGTACTGCGACTACGATCCCGAGAAAAAGCTGCCGGCGCCGCGCTGGGACTTTGCGGTCCAGGTCAAGGGACCGCTGGTGGCCAAGATCCATCACGAAATGCAGACCCAGTGGGCGCGGGTCGGCCATCTTGGCCTGATGAAGCGCATCAACCTGTTTCGCGAAATGCGCAAGGTCGAGCCGCCGGATGGCGACAAGCCAATGCAGGCCGCTTTCGTGGTGCGCGACAGCCTGCGCAACCGCCACACTATCCAGCGCGCCTACCTGCACGCCATCGGCCACGCGAAACACTGCGTCCTACTGGTGAACCCTTACTTCGCGCCTGGCCACAAGTTCCGAAAGGCGCTGGCGGTGGCGGCCGAGCGCGGGGTGGAGGTCAAGCTACTGATCGGGGTGGGCGAGATCAAGCTGCAGGACATGGTGGCGCGCTCCTTCTATCCCAAGCTGATTGCCAGCGGCGTGAAAGTCTACGAGTACCGCAAGACGCAATTGCATGCCAAGGTGGCGGTGGTGGACGACGACTGGTCGACGGTCGGGTCGAGCAATTGCGACGGCTTGTCGCTGTTCCTGAATCAGGAGGCGAACGTGGTGGTGAAGGATGCCGAATTCGCCGACACCATGCGCGAGCACATTCAGCGCGGCATCGCCGACGGAACGCCAATTTGCGCGGAGGATTTCGAGCATGTGGGCTGGGTCAGGCGTGCGGGCTACGAGGTCGCCTACTTTTTTTATAAAATGGTCATGCGAGTGTTCGCGATAGGATATGCATGATGGAAAATGTACGAATAGACAAGTGGCTATGGGCGGCGCGGTTTTTCAAGACGCGTTCCTTGGCGACCGATGCGGTCGATACGGGCAAGGTCAAACTGGAAGGCGAGCGCATCAAGCCCGCAAAGACGGTCAAGATTGACGATAAGCTAAGTATCGATAACGGTGCGGAGACTTGGGAGGTGGTGGTGCTGGGTATTTCCGACGTGCGCGGCCCGGCGCCGGTGGCCCGGACCTTGTATGAGGAGACCGGGGAGAGCATTAGCCGGCGCGAAAACGAGCACGAGGCGCGCAAGCTGTCCCGGGAGCCGGGGACGACCATCAAGGGGCGGCCGACCAAGCGTGATCGGCGTGCGATCAGCAAGGCCGGAGAGTAAGTTTGTCACCTCTTCAGGTGAGCAGGTGCATGATTATTAAGCGATTTCCGTCATTCCCGCGCCAAGGCGGCACTCGGCGGGAATCCAATTTCGTCGATTCGTCGGCGAAGCCGAAAAATTGGATTCCCGCCTTCGCGGGAATGACGAGGTCTTTAACGGATCTCGCACTGCCTTGCTGCATCGCATCAATAGAACCTCTCTTCTAAGTTCCCGTTTGACATTTCCTCTATGGTGGATAATAGTACGAGCGTTCAGATTTCATTTGCCGCCGTCTCTCCACCTACTTCCAAACGGGTAAGCTTATCAACACTTCAGTCAAATTCATGCGCAAGGGCGAACTGACACGGGCAGCGATTCTCGATGTCGCGCTTGACCTCGCCAGCCGGGACGGCCTCGAAGGGCTGACCATCGGCCTGCTCGCGGACAAGATGAACATGAGCAAATCCGGCGTCTTCGCGCACTTCGGTTCCCGTGAAGACTTGCAGATGGAAGTGCTCAAGCTGTACCACCATCGCTTCGAGCAGGAAGTCTTCTTCCCCAGCGTAAAAGAGCCGCGCGGCATCTCGCGCCTGAAAGCGATGAATGCGCGCTGGATCAAAAGGGTCAGCGTCGAAATCGCCTCCGGTTGCATCTATATTAGTGGTGCCGTCGAATACGACGACCGTCCAGGTCCGATCCGCGAGGAACTGGTCTCGATGGTGCGGGCATGGCAGGGCGCGCTGCTGCGCTGTGTCGAGCAGACCATCGAGTGCGGCGACCTCAAGCCCGATACTGATGCCGCCCAGCTGGTCTACGAGATGTATGGACTGATCCTGGCCCTGCACCACGACGCGCGCTTCCTGCGCCGTCCGGGCAGCGTCGACCGCGCGCGCATCGGTTTCGAGCGCCTGATGGTCGACTACCAGACCCCGGCCAGGTAAGCATCAAGCAGCACCGAATTCAACGAAAAGCACAGCAATCAACAACAGCCGGGGATAGCGCTTTCGCCCAACCGGTCATCAATCATACGTTCGTCAGGAGAAAATCATGGGTCAATACGTCGCGCCAATTCGGGATATGCAGTTCTTGCTGCACGAGTTCCTCAACGTATCCGACGAATTGAAGCAGATGCCTAAATTCGAAGATGTCGACGCCGACATCATCAACCAGGTGCTGGAAGAAGGCGCCAAGTTCACGCAGGACGTGCTGTTCCCACTGAACCACTCGGGCGATCGCGAAGGCTGCCACTATGATGCCGCCACCAAGGCGGTTACCACGCCAAAAGGCTTCAAAGAAGCCTACAAGCAGTACGTCGAAGGCGGCTGGGCTGCGCTGGCGTGCGACCCTGAATACGGCGGCCAGGGCCTGCCTATCGTCCTGAACAACTCCTTCTACGAGATGCTCAACTCCTCCAACCAGGCCTGGTCGATGTACCCTGGCCTGTCGCACGGCGCCTACGAGTGCTTGCTGGAGCACGGCACCGACGAACAGAAAAAGAACTACCTGCCAAAGCTGGTCTCGGGCGAGTGGACCGGCACCATGTGTCTGACCGAATCGCACTGCGGCACCGACCTGGGCATGCTGCGTTCGAAAGCGCTGCCGCAGGCTGACGGCTCGTGGCTGATCACCGGCTCCAAGATCTTCATCTCGGCCGGCGAACACGATATGTCCGAGAACATCCTGCACCTGGTGCTGGCCCGCGTGCCGGACGCACCGGAAGGCTCGAAAGGCATCTCGCTGTTCCTGGTGCCGAAGTTCCTGCCGAACGCGGACGGTTCGGTTGGCGAGCGCAACCCGATCACCTGCGGCGCCATCGAAGAAAAGATGGGCATCCACGGTAACTCGACCTGCCAGATGAACCTGGACGGCGCCAAGGGCTGGATCATCGGCCAGCCGAACAAGGGCCTGAACGCCATGTTCGTCTTCATGAACGCCGCCCGCCTGGGCGTGGGCATGCAGTCGCTGGGCCTGACCGAAGTCGCTTACCAGAACGCGCTGGCCTACGCCAAGGACCGCATCCAGATGCGCAGCCTGTCGGGCGTGAAAGCACCGGACAAGCAAGCCGACCCGATCATCGTGCACCCGGACGTGCGCCGCATGCTGCTGACCGCCAAGGCCTACGCAGAAGGCGCGCGCGCATTCTCGAGCTATGTCGCACTGCAGATCGACCGCGAACTGAATCACCCTGACGAAGAGGTACGCAAGGAAGCGGCCGACGAAGTGGCGCTGCTTACCCCTGTGATCAAGGCCTTCATCACCGACAACGGCTGGATCGCGACCTCGGAAGCGATGCAGGTCTTCGGCGGCCACGGCTACATCTCGGAGTGGGGCATGGAGCAGTACGTGCGCGATTCGCGCATCAACCTGATCTACGAAGGCACCAACACGATCCAGTCGCTCGATCTGCTGGGCCGAAAGGTCCTGATGGATAACGGCGCCAAGCTGCGCAAGTTCGGCGAGAAGATCAAGAACTTCGTCGAAGAAAACGGCACCGATGAAGCGCTGTCCGAGTTCATCACCCCGCTGGGCGACCTGGGCGACAAGGTCACCAAGCTGACCATGGAAATCGGCATGAAGGGTTTCCAGAATCCTGATGAAGTGGGCGCTGCGGCGGTACCTTACCTGCGCGTGGTCGGTCACCTGATCTACAGCTACTTCTTCGCGCAGATGGCGAAGATCGCGCTGGCCAAGGAAGACTCGGGCGACAACTTCTACAAAGCCAAACTGGCCACCGCGCGCTTCTACTTCGCACGCCTGCAGCCAGAGACCGCGATGCTGATCCGCCAGGCGCGTTCCGGCTCGGCCAATCTGATGGCGCTTGACGCTGATCTGTTTTAAACGCCCGGTGCTTCCCCTTTTCGCCGCCCTTTGAACCGCCCACGAATTCGACCAGGTGCTATGGATCCCCGCCGCCGCGGGGATGACGGTTCAAGGGGCAGCGGGGCAATTGGCGAAGCTAGCAAACTGAATAACCAAAGGAATGCCATGACAAATTTCATCGTTAAAAAAGTCGCCGTGCTGGGCGCCGGCGTGATGGGTGCGCAAATCGCCGCCCACTGCATCAACGCCAAGGTACCGGTCGTGCTGTTCGACCTGCCGGCCAAGGAAGGCCCGAAGAACGGCATCGTGCTGCGCGCCATCGAGAACCTGAAAAAACTCAGCCCTGCACCACTCGGCAACAAGGACGACGCCGCGCTGATCGAAGTGGCCAACTACGAAGACAACCTCGAAGCCCTCGCCGGCTGCGACCTGATCATCGAAGCCATCGCCGAGCGCATGGACTGGAAACACGACCTGTACAAAAAGGTCGCACCCCACATCGCACCAAACGCGATCTTCGCGACCAACACCTCGGGCCTGTCGATCACCAAGCTGTCCGAAGGCTTCGACGAAGAACTGAAAGCACGCTTCTGCGGCGTTCACTTCTTCAACCCGCCACGCTACATGCACCTGGTCGAGATCATCCCGACCGCCGCCACCCGTCCGGAAATCGCCGACCAGCTCGAAGGCTTCCTGACCACCACCCTGGGCAAGGGCGTCGTGCGCGCCAAGGACACCCCTAACTTCATCGCCAACCGCGTCGGCATCTTCGGCATGCTGGCGATCATCCACGAAGCGGAAAAATTCAATCTGACCGTGGACGTGGTCGACGATCTGACCGGCGCCAAACTGGGGCGGGCTAAGTCGGGCACCTTCCGTACCGCCGACGTCGTCGGTCTGGATACGATGGGCCATGTGATCAAGACCATGCAGGACAACCTGGCTGACGATCCCTTCTTTGCTGTCTACAAGACCCCTGAAGTGCTGGCCAAGCTGGTCGCCGCGGGTGCGCTGGGACAGAAAGCCGGCGCGGGCTTCTACAAGAAGGTCGGCAAGGATATCCAGCGCCTCGACTTCGCGTCGGGCGAGTACGTCACCGGCGGCGGCAAGGCTGCCGACATCGTCGGCCGCATCCTGAAAGAAAAGGATCCGGTCAAGAAGATGAAAGCGCTGCGCGAATCGACCAATCCACAGGCGCAGTTCCTGTGGGCGATCTTCCGCGACGCCTTCCACTACATCGCCGTGCATCTGGGTTCGATCGCCGACAACGCGCGCGACGTCGACTTCGCCATGCGCTGGGGCTTTGGCTGGAATGTCGGTCCTTTCGAAACCTGGCAGGCATCGGGCTGGACCCAGATTGCCCAGTGGGTCAAGGAAGACATCGACGCCGGCAACGCCCTGTGCGCGGCACCGCTGCCGGCATGGGTCTTTGAAGGCCAGGTCGCCGAGAAGGGCGTGCACACCGCTGAAGGTTCGTACTCCGCTGCGAGCAACTCCTACGTGCCGCGTTCGACCCTGTCCGTGTACGAGCGCCAGCCGTTCCGCGCACCGGTTCTGGGCGCGGGCGCTGTCGACGGCAAGACCGCCGGCACCACCTTCCACGAAGACGACTCGGTCCGCATCTGGCACCAGAACGACGATGTCCTGATCATCTCGCTCAAGACCAAGATGCACGTGATCGGCGAAGGCGTCATCAACGGCCTGAAAATGGCCCAGGCCGAAGCCGAGAAGAACTTCAAGGGCCTGGTCATCTGGAATACCGATGCAGCCGATGGCGGCGCATTCTCCGCCGGCGCTGACCTGCAGTCGGCCCTGCCGCTGTTCATGCAAGGCGGCGCCAAGGCCATGGAGCCGGGCATCGCCCTGCTGCAGGACACCTTCATGGCGATGAAATACTCGAACGTGCCAGTCGTGGCCGCAGTGGCTGGCCTGGCACTGGGCGGCGGCTGCGAAATGGCGCTGCACGCGTCCAAGCGCGTCGCCTCGATCGAATCGTATATCGGCCTGGTGGAAGTCGGCGTGGGCCTGATTCCGGCCGGCGGCGGCCTGAAAGAAGCGGCTGCACGCGCCTCCGGCGAAGCCAAGGGTTCGGACATCCTGCACTTCCTGAAGACCGGCTTCACCAACGCCGCAACTGCCAACGTGTCGAAGTCGGCACTCGAAGCGAAAGCGATGGGCTACCTGAAGGAAGACGACGTCATCGTGTTCAACCCGTACGAGCTGCTGCACGTGGCCAAGGTGGAAGCACGCGCCATGTTCGACGCCGGCTACCGTCCACCGCTCAAGAAGACCATCACCGCGACGGGTCGCTACGGCTGGGCCACGATCCGCGCACAGCTGGTCAACATGCGCGACGGCGGCTTCATCTCCGCCCACGACTTCAAACTGGGCGACATGATCGCCGAGATCGTGTCGGGCGGCGACATCGACCAGGGCAGCCAGGTGAGCGAACAGTGGTTCCTCGACATGGAGCGTAAAGCCTTCCTCGAACTGCTGAACCATCCAAAATCCCAGGAACGGATCATGGGCATGATGCAGACCGGTAAACCGGTACGCAACTGATAAGCCGGTATGTCGGCCTTTTCCCTGGCGTTCAAACTATTACTGCGAGTGAGGCCAAGCATGGTGTATGACCGTATCAAGCAGCAAATGATGGATACGCTGCCGTTTGTGCAGCTGCTGGGGATCAGGATCGACGAGATCGGACCAGGTACCTCCAGGGTGTCGATGCCATCGGATCCAAAGCTGAACAACCACCTCGGCACCTCGCACGCCGGGGCCTTGTTCACCCTGGCCGAAACGGCTTCCGGCGCGGCCATGGCCGGCGGTTTTGCAGACCTGATCATGGGCCTGCGTCCGGTCGCCAAGGAGTCGCGCATCCAGTACCAGAAAGTGGCCAAGGGCGCGACGCGCGCCGAAGGCCGGGTACCGGGCGATATCGCGGCCCTCAAGGCGCAGCTCAAGGCAGACGGCAAGATCGCGTTCCCTGTCGAAGTCGACGTGTTCGACGAACAGGGAGCCCTGGCGGCACAGGTACAGGTCGACTGGTATTTATCCGAAAAACGGTAATCAGGTCATTCCCGCATTTCATTCGATTCGCACCACAGAATTTTTGAGAGAACAACATGAGCAAACAACTTCAAGACGCCTACATCGTCTCTGCAACCCGCACCCCGATCGGCAAAGCGCCGCGCGGCATGTTCAAGACCACCCGTCCCGACGACCTGCTGGTGCGCGTGCTCCAGAACGCGATGGCGCAAGTGCCTGGCCTCGACCCGGCGCTGATCAACGACGCCATCATCGGCTGCTCGTTCCCGGAAGCGGAGCAGGGCTTCAACATCGCCCGTATGTCGGTGCTGCTGGCCGGCCTGCCAAAGACCGTGGGCGGCGTCACCGTCAACCGCTACTGCGCATCGGGCATCACCGCCATCGCCATGGCCGCTGACCGCATCCGTGTCGGCGAAGCCGACGTCATGATCGCCGGCGGCGTCGAATCGATGTCGATGGTCCCGATGATGGGCCACCATCCCGCCATGAACATGAACATGTTCACCGACGAAAACGTCGGCATGGCTTACGGCATGGGCCTGACCGCGGAAAACGTGGCCAAGCAGTGGAAAGTGACACGCGAGCAGCAGGATGCTTTCTCGGTCGAGTCGCACCGCCGCGCCATCGCCGCGCAGCAGGCCGGCTTCTTCAAGGACGAGACCACCCCGGTCGAAATCATCACCCGCACGCCTAACCTGGCTACCGGCCAGGTCGACATCAAGACCCGCACCGTCGACACCGACGAAGGCGCGCGTGCCGATTCGACCATCGAGTCGCTGGGCAAACTCAAGCCGGTATTCGCCGCCAAGGGTTCGGTCACCGCCGCCAACAGTTCGCAGATGTCGGACGGCGCCGGCGCGCTGCTGATCGTCAGCGAAAAGATCCTGCGTGAGCACAACCTGACCCCGCTGGCGAAGTTCTCCTCGTTCGCTGTGCGCGGCGTGCCGCCTGAAATCATGGGCATCGGTCCGAAGGTCGCGATTCCCGCAGCCTGCGCCGCCGCCGGCATCACCCAGGACCAGCTGGACTGGATCGAACTGAACGAAGCCTTCGCTGCGCAGGCACTGGCAGTCATGGGTGACCTGGGTCTGGATCCGGCCAAGGTCAACCCGATGGGCGGCGCGATCGCGCTGGGCCATCCGCTGGGCGCCACCGGTGCGATCCGCGCCGCGACCGTCGTGCACGCACTGCGCCGCAATAACCTCAAGTACGGCATGGTCACCATGTGCGTCGGTACCGGCATGGGCGCGGCTGGCGTTTTCGAACGCGTATAAGCGTCGTTTAAAATACAGTCATCAAGGGCGCTGCATCTCCGGCGCCCTTTTCACATTTTGGAGTGACACAGCATGGATATTTTGACGAGCAAGGCCGACGGCATCCTGACGATCGAATTCAACCGCCCCGAGCGCAAGAACGCGATCACCGCGGTAATGTACCAGGCGATGGCCGATGCGCTGACCGAGGCGGAAGGCGACGACGCCGTGCGCGCGATCCTCATCGTCGGCAAGCCGGAGATTTTCACCGCCGGGAACGACCTTGACGACTTCATGAAAAACTCCACACCGGTGCCTGGCGTGCCTGCCGAAGCGCGTCCGGTGTTCCAGTTCATGCGCGCGCTGTCGGGCTCGAGCAAGCCGGTGGTCGCTGCCGTGTCGGGCGCCGCCGTCGGTATCGGCACCACCTTGCTGATGCACTGCGACCTGGTGTATGCGGGCGATAACGCCAAGTTCTCAATGCCGTTCGCGCAGCTTGGTTTGTGCCCTGAGTTTGCGTCCTCGCTGCTGCTGCCGCAGCTGGCGGGCTATCCACGCGCGGCTGAAAAGCTGCTGCTGGGCGAAGCCTTCCTGGCGCAGGAGGCGCTGGAGATGGGGTTGGTGTCCAAGGTACTGCCGGCGGCGGAACTGCGCGAGTTCGCGCAGAAGCAGGCCGCCAAGCTGGTGGCGCTGCCCGCCGCATCGATCCGCACCACCAAGGCCCTGATGAAGCGCGCGCGCACCGGTGCGATCAACGAGACCATGGCGGCCGAGAACGAGCGTTTTGGAGCGATGCTGCTGGCGCCGGAAGCGAAGGAGGCGTTTACTGCGTTTTTTGAGAAGCGTAAGCCGGACTTCTCCAGGTTTGCGTAGTTCGGCTATTCCCGTTTAAATGGCAAATCGGTATCGTTTTAATTGAAATCTGTGCGAAACTCGAATTTGTAATCAAAAACGTGGGCGCGTAATCAAAAATGGAGAATTTTGGGGGTTTTGACTGGCTCATCGCGACCACTGGCGTAACGCCAGTGCAGCCACTTACCGTCCATTCGAGGTTCGGAAACGCCCGTAGTACAGTGGCTACTGATGATCGACGTCGCGTTGAAACGTATCCCAAGACAATGCGACCAAACCCGACTGTGGAAGGTCACCTCTTCTTCGCGCTTCGATACGAGCCAATCCACCTCGAATTCTTGGCACGCCTTTTTCACGAAATGGATCCCAGCATCCTCGAAAGCTGGATCCGGAGTGAACCGACTGGCCAATATGCAAGAAGGGCCGGCTTCTTTTACGAGTGGTTCACTGGCCGGCGCCTGGACGTGCCAGACGCTATTGCAGGCAACTACGTCGATGCGATCGACCCGGACCAGTATCTCACAGCGCCACGGTCAGTGAACAGCCAGCGATGGAGAGTACGCGACAACCTTCCGGGTGCGCGGGAGTATTGTCCACTGGTTATTCGCACAGACGCTATTCGGGAGGTTGAGGCCTTTAGCTGTGCTGCAGCCTTGCAGACGTTGGAGGTTCAATTCGGCGCCGAGCTGTTGCTGCGTAGTGCTAATTGGTTGAGCCACAAGGAATCGAGGGCATCCTTTTTAATAGAACACGAGGAGCAGCACGTTGACCGCGTGCGCCGTTTTGCGGCGGTGATGGGCCGTCGGTGTGGTCAAGACGGCGATCCACTTCAAGAGGATGTGCTGACGCAACTGCAAGAGGAGATCCTGGGCACAGCGACAAGGTATGGGCTGCGCAAGTCGCCTGTTTTTGTCGGTCACAATGATGCTTTCATCTCTGTCGTCGATTACATCGCTCCACAATGGGAGGATGCGCGCGAACTCCTTGCTGGACTCGGCCGCACGATGGCCAAGACCGTGGGCCAGAGCGCGATAGTTCGCGCCGCGGTGGCATCGTTCGGATTCGTCTATCTCCATCCGATGGCTGACGGCAACGGGCGCATTTCGCGCTTTCTCGTCAACGATGTTCTCCGACGAGACGGCGCTGTACCGGCGCCATTTATTCTGCCAATTTCCGCTACCATCACGAACAATAGCCGCGAGAGAGTCGGGTACGATCGTGCGCTGGAGGCATTTTCGAAGCCTCTGATGCAGAGATTTGGCGATCGCTATGACTTCAGCACTGAAATCGAATGTGAAGATGGGGTCCGCACAAATTTCAGGTTCGATGCCTACGCCGAGGCAATGCCGGCTTGGCGATATCCGGACCTGACCCCCCAGGTGGAGTATGTGGGACACGTTGTTCGCATCACGATCCAGGACGAGATGACGAACGAGGCTAGGTACTTGCGTGATCTGGAGCGTGCAAGGAAAGCAGTTAAAAACAGGCTTGAGGGTCCCGACCCGGATATCGACGCCATAATTCGGTCCCTGCAGCAAAACGCGTGGCAGCTGTCCGGCAGCTTAAAGAAGCGGTTTCCTCAGCTTGAGGACTCGCACTTGACCAAGCAAATCATCGGAGACCTGCGTGCTGTATTCGACCCCGACGTGGAAACGCGCGACGAGGAAGTTCGCGATCCCGACGATCCCCGCTCCGGGTACTAGTCAGCTGCATAGTTCCTGCACGGTCCTGACACAATCGCAGGGCCCGCCGCTGCAGCCTGCAGCAATCACTTCATGGTCGGACTGCGGCCGATCGGATCGTACAAGCTTGCTGCTTCAGGCATGTTCAGCTCCTGCGCTTCTGGTCGAGGTAGTCCCGTACCTCGGCGATGCTGGCCAGCGGCAGCGCCCGGGGATCAGGAACGAACTCCGTGGCATGGTGCAGGCACTGCCACAGTGGCATGCCATGCGGCCGCGGGTCAAGAACATAAGTCCCCGCCTTGAACCACATCGTGCCGGAGTTGGGAATCACGAAGCGGGCCTGCAACGCCGTACCTGCTGCATCGAAGAACTGCCACGCGTCGTCCTCAACCTCCTGAGCATCGGTCCGACGGCATGCTTCTTCCTGATCGGCGAACACGCGCAATAGTCTTCTGCGCTCGGACAAGGCGAACACCCCCTTCGGTGGCGCAAGCACCGCTTCAGTCTTTGCGGGCGCTGTTGCCGCCGCAGCATGACGCAGGCTGATCGTCTCGAGCATGCCGTCGAACGCCGCGTTCCATTCGCTCGTGAAGGCCCGCATGCAGGTGGCGCCGATCATCATTGCCTGCACCGTGCCGGCCGCTGCACCCGGCACCAGGGCGACGAGCTGCCGTTGATGCAGCATGTGGCCGTCGCGGCGCCAGCTGTAGCGCAGCTCAAGGGCGGCTGTACCGTCGATCACGCGGTCCAGTGTGTGGGTCAGCGTAAAGCGCGGCAGGCTCGCCTGCATTTCCTGCACAAGACGTTCGCTGAAGTCGGCGAGACTCTCATCGGGCTGAGCATCGGCATGCGAGATGACGACACTGAAATCGCTCGGTCCGCTGTCGTTGAGCGTGAAGATGTGCATCGTCTTGTCCTTGAACTGCGCCGGCAGGTCGAAGGTCGCGTGGTTGGTGCGATATTGGATGGTCGCTTGTTCTGGCATGGTGAGCTCTCATGTGTTGAGGTCAATTGCGCTGCTGCCCTTGATGTCGACATGCACGCCGTGAATCAGGATCGTGCCGTCGGCCTTCATCACGATCTTGCTTGCGCCCACTTGCAAGGTGATCTCGGTGTTGGCGGTCAGGTAGATATGTTCGGTCTCCGCCTTCAACTCGATGTTGGTCTTCGCGGTATCGTGGATGTGCGCCGTTTCGGCCGTCGTCTCGATGTGCTTTTTGACCTTGGTGACGTGAAAGCCCTTGCTCACTGTATTGGTCTGGTGCGGACCATGCACTATGTTGTCCTGGTTGTTCTGGACGGTGGTCACCATGTCCTTCTGGGAGTGGATATTGACCAGCTCCTTGCCCTTCTGGTCGTGGATCACCATTTCGCAGTAGCCACCACCACCCGGCGTGGACCGGCTCTTGAACCCCATCATGTGGGCGGCGGCAGGCAAGCCGTAGGGTACGGGCTGGTCGGCATTGAACAGGCGTCCCGTGCACACCGGACGATCCGGGTCGCCTTCGAGGTAGTCGATGATTACTTCCTGGCCGATGCGCGGAATCGAAATCGTGCCCCAGCCCTGGCCGGCCCAGGGTTGCGAGACGCGAATCCAGCACGAGCTTAGTTCGTCACGCTTGCCTTCGCGGTCCCAGTGGAACTGCACCTTGATCCGGCCAAACTTGTCGGTATGAATCTCGGTGCCTTTCGGACCCACGACGGTTGCCGTTTGCGGACCGGGCATGCGCGGTGCCTCGTGTGCCCGTTGCGGGCGGTAAGCGATTTTGCGGCGGATGGCGCTGAAGGTGTTGGTGTAGACATCAGCGCTTCCATGATCGAAGTAGTTGTTGCGCGCGCTGTACTGTACGGACAGGACGATGAAGTCGTTATCGCCGCCCTCCGCAAACCAGTGATGCTCGAGCAACTTGAAAGTATGCCCAGCGAGCATGCCGCGGCAGTTCGAGCTGCCGTTGAAGACCTTGGCCTGCCATTCCATCACTTCCATGCGCTGGCGCGCCTCGTCCTTGCCGCTGGCCTTGTCCTTGTAAAAGAAGGCGGGGTTGCCATCGTACACTTCCATGAGCGGTACTTTGCCTTGCACGGCCAGGGTTGGCTCGTCCACAAACTGCATCGTGTTCGGGTCTTTGAAATTGAAGGTGTTCAAGGCCACCTTGGTTGATTGCAGCACCCGGTTTGCTGCAAAGCCGGTCACGCAATCCTGGTTATGCGAGCGATTGCCGCCGTTGAACTCGATCTCCGCATGCGCCGCGTGCGGTGGGCAAAAGCCTGCGTTGCAGGAGTCATCGCTGATGACCATCACGTGCTTGGACGCACTGTGCTCGAAGTAATAGAACAGGCCATATTTCTCCATCAGCCTGCAGGTGAAAGCCTCGTCCGTTTCGCCGTACTGCACGATGTAGTTTTCGGGTGGGTAAGTTTTGCTGGTGCGGAATTCATAGGTCGCCATGCCGCCGTGGTCGCCTTTGTAGATTTTGTCCAGCACGCCCAGGACGTTGAGGTCCTGGAAAATCCGCGAGTTGACGCGCCGCTTCAGATAGGTGAGCCAGGGAACGATCTCGGCGCGGTAGAAGGCGAAGCCGCCATCGGAATGACTGAAGCCAAACGCGTTCACGTAGCCGTTGATAAAGCTTTCGCTGCCGTCGGCCAGCTGCACGCCGACACTGACGTTTGTGCCCATCAAGTCTTGCAGGTGGATCGATGCGTCTTTGGACAACAGCGTCAGATGAAACACGTACTGCTCGGAAAGCGAGGTCGAACCACCGAGCGATTCGATCAGCAAACCTTCGATGGGTGAATAAAAACGCAGGAGGCGGGTCTTCTCCGAAAAATTGACGCCGCCGCCGCCCGGCGTTTGCGCGGCTGGAAGATTGTCCGGATCGATCGCGGTCGGCATGAACGGCGCGTCCGGGCTCACAAGGTCATTCAGAGCCCGCCCTGCCAGCGGATGCTCGGCGATGGAGAGCGTCATGAGCTCCTCGGCCGATGGCGGCAGCTCGCTGGCAGCGCCGTTGAACGGCACCGGCCGCATCTCCGGCATTCTGCTCAGATCCACCTTGTTCCCAAGCAGCGCCTTTGCCTGGCCGGCCAGTTTCATGGCCTTCGCAATTTTCGGATTGGCTTGTGCGGCCAGCGCCGCGGCCCCGTCCGCCAGCGCGGAGGGACCGCCGCCTGCCTGCAAGGCCGTTTCGGTATGCAAGGCGGTGCCGGCAGCGGCCAGGAGTTTCGATTCGCCTCCGGCCACCGCTGCCGCGCTCATGGCCAGGTCGCCCAGGGTGGGCGCTGCGGTTGCCTCTTTGGTGTTGCCAGGGACTAAAGGGTGATCCATCGGTAGAAGCGACATCAGCGAACTCCTGCAGTTGGCACGGTGAGAAGGAAAGGCTTTTCCGCGCCCTTTGCGACCGGACTGAGCGCGCGGAAAGTGGAGGTGGAGATTTATATGGCGGGCAGTTGCGCTATATCGAGAAGCAACATCGCTGGCCGTAGTGCAATCTCATCTGGACGATCTTACCCAGACACAAAAGCCAGATTTAGATATCCCACAAGGCAAGTGTTCGTTGACGCACGAGAAAGAGCCGCCGCATGACGACCCGCTACATCCCCAGTAATCTGCAAGAAATCAGCCAGGCTTTCGACGACCTGCAACGTAGTTACGCCAACGCTGGTGCCCAGACGATCCTGGAGATCGATCGCCGCCTGAACGAATATTCCCGCATGCATCCACTGCCAAGCCTGGACGACCTGGCGCGGCAATCCCAGACGGGCCGCTGCGTGCTCGCCGTCAATGAGGCCCTTGAGCGCTCGAACCACAAGATGCTCGAGCTGTTGGGACAACGGATTGCAGGCATTGATTTCCGGATGGTGTGGCCGATGCTGCTGAACATGGCCAAGGAGACCGCGCTCTACATTGGCGGCGGCGCGGTAATCGGGGGTGCAGTGGGCGGCCTGGTCGGCTCGCTCGCAGCAGGTATTGGTGCCGCACCTGGCGTCGCCCTTGGCGCCGCAGGTGGCATGAAGCTTGGCGCAATCATCATGGCTGGCATGGGCCTGTTCGATGCGGGCAAAGAGATCATCCATGTCGTCCCGGACATGTGCATGAAGATGGTCGAAGGATTTGCACAGTCCTGGCGGGCCGGCCTGGTCAAGGCATTCGCCCCGGCCGAATACAACGCCTTGATGGCGTCATCGGCAGTCGCTTTTGCCGAAGGCAAGATCCTTCTGGTCATTGCCATCCTGACGGTCATCTCCGTGCGCCTGGGGAAGAAGGAGGCCAGCAAACTGATTAAACAACTCGGCGAAGGCAAGCTTGGTCCCCCATTCGCGTCATGGGTGCAGGCACAAAGCAAGCTATTGGCCGAGCACCCACGGCTCAAGCCCAAGACTGCCGCTGCTGAAGTGGGCGCAGTCAAGGCGCCTCAGCTTGAGAACAAGGCGCCGCCTGCCGCGGAAGCACCGAAGTCCAGGGAAAAGACCAGGGCGGAAGGTGAAGCAAAGGTCGAGTGCTGTTTTCCCCGGGTAGCCAAGCCTATTAATCCCATCACCGGCAGCAAAATCCTGGACGGCGTTACCGAACTCGATTTCGCTCTGCCAGCACCCCTGCCGCTCGTGTGGCAACGCATTTACAGTTCGGCGCAGCGGCAGGCTGGTTGGATGGGACCGGGCTGGAGCACGCCGCTGTCGACTGCCTTGCAGGTGGAGGTGGACAAGGTCGTGGTACTCGATGCCTTCGCGCGCGAGATCACGTTTTCCTTGCCACATTCTGGCGAAGCGATTTATTCGCCTTCGGAAAGAATCACGCTGAAACGGACCGGCGAGCGCAGCTTCGAACTGATCGACGCCGATGGCAATCGTCAGCTCTTTGCGCTTTCGAACACTGAGCAGAACATAGCTCGCCTGGTCGGACAGATTGATGCCAACGGTAATCAGCTAACTATCGTCTGCAACCAGCGCCAGCTGCCTGCGCGAGTGGAAGATGGCGCTGGTAACGTCTTTCAGCTTGCGTTTGAAGACGTTCGCGGTCATCCAAGGCTGCGCACTATCGGCGTCACGCGCGGCGCGCAGGCTGACCATGAAATGCTGGTGCAATATGAGTACGACCAATATGGCAACTTGGCGCAAGTGAGCAACGGTGAGGGCGATATCCTTCGCCAGTTCGCCTATCGTAATCATGTTCTAGTCGAGCACAGCCAGCCTGGCGGTCTGGTCTCGCGCTATGAATACGACGACTACCGCGCGAGCGGCAAGGTCACGCGCAACTGGACCAACGACGGCCAGTCCTGGGACTTGCGCTACCTTACGCAGGAAACCATCGTTACAGATAACCTCGGGCGCGAGCAGCGTTTCCGTTTCGATCACAAGGGCCGGATGATCAGCCAGGTCGACGCCGGCGGTGGCGTCACCACCCGCCAGCTCGACCGCAATGGCAAGGTACTCGTCCTCACCGATCCGGGTGGGCGCAGCACCAGTTACCGCTACGACGAGCGCGGCCGGGTCATCCGGATCGAGACTGCGGGACAAGGCACAGGCATTGTCTACGATCACCGCTACGACAAGCCGGCACTGATCACCGACGCTTCCGGCGCCTGCACGGCCTTGCGTTACGACGAGTCGGCAATCTTTCCAGCGTGACCGACGCGCTGGGCCATCGTACATCCTACCGCTATGACGAACTGGGCTTGCCCTTGCGCGTGAGCGATGCCGCTGGGGGCGTCAAGCAGCTGCGCTATAACCGCGCCGCCCAACTCATCAGCTACACCGATTGCTCGGGCAACAGCACGCACTTCAGTTATGACGACAAGGGGAGGCTGGCCAGCACCACGGATGCGGGCGGAAACGTCATCGCGTACAGCTACGAACGCAGCGGAGCGCCGCGCGCGTCGACCCAGCCCGAGGGCGCGTCGGAGCGCTACGAAAACGATGCACTGGGACGGCTGGTGGCGCACGTGGATGCGTTGGGCAATCGCACCAGTTATGTGCTCGACAGCGATGGCAAGCCGCTCAAACGCATTGATGCACGCGGAGGTGTGCTCGAATATCGCTACGACGAAGCGCGCCGGCTTGCCGAGTTGATCAACGAAAATGGCGATGCGCACCGCTTTGTGTATGACGCCCTTGATCGATTGATCGAAGAGACTGGCTTCGATGCCCGGTTGACGCGCTATCGGTATGACGACAGTGGTTTCGTCATCGGCAAGGAGGAACACGGCAGTACTGAGCGTACGGCCTTCACGCGCATTGACAGCCACTACCTGCGCGACGGCGCGGGCCGGCTGCTGGAGAAGACTATCTCGAGGGCGACGGGCGATGCGCAAGCCGAACAGATCCGCTTGCGCTACGGCTATGACAGTGTCGGCCGTATGACGGACGCCGCCAATGCGGATGCGGCTGTCGCGCTGCGCTACGACTCGGTGGGGCAGCTCGTCTGCGAACGCACCCGAACGCGCGACGACCTGACCGTGATCAGCCATGCCTACGACGAGCTCGGCAACCGGGTTCAAACGGTGCTGCCGGATGGGCGGGTTCTCAACAATCTGTTCTATGGTTCCGGGCATCTTCACCAGATCAACATCGATGGGGACGTGGTCACCGACATCGAGCGTGACAAGCTTCATCGGCCCAGCAGTCGCACGCAAGGTGCGCTGACCAGCCAGTTTCAGTATGACTCGGTGGGACGGTTATTGGCGCAGGTAGCTGGGCACTTTGGGGTGGGTGAGGGTGCCAGACCAGTCATCGCGCGCCGCTACGAGTATGACGAGACCGGTAATCTATCGGCGATTGATGACCAGCGTAATGGCCGCAAGACTTACAGCTATGACGTGATCGGCCGCATCATGACTGCGGTGCAGCCGAGTCTGGAGGAGCGCTTCGCCTTCGATCCCGCGCACAACATGCTGGATTCGGCCGCGGCCAGCGGCGGCAGGGTGGAGGGGAACAGGGTTCGTGTATTCGAAGACAAGCGCTATGCCTACGACGCGCATGGGAACTTGACCGAGAAATTGACTGGCAAGCACACGCAACTGCGGCTGGAGTGGAACGCCGCACATCAGTTGGTCAAATCCGTTACGACGCACCATGCGCAAGAGCCGACACCAGTTACGCAAGCGGTCAAGTATGTCTACGATCCCTTCGGACGCAGGATTGCGAAGAAGAATGCGTTTGGCATCACGCGTTTCTGCTGGGACGGTAATCGCTTGCTTAGTGAGGCGCGCGGGCGTTGGCAGCGGACTTATGTGTACGAGGCTGACTCGTTCGTACCGCTCGCGCAATCGGAGACGGTGGTGGACGAGGCTGGTGAAGCGGTCGAGTGCAAGGTCCGCCATATTCATGCTGATCACCTCGGCACGCCCAATGAAGTCACCGATCAGGATGGTGAAATTACCTGGGCCGCCCAGTACAAGGTGTGGGGTAATGTGCTGCGTGAGGTGTGGACCGAGCAGAGCAGCATCGTACGGGGAGTAGTTGATGCAGAGGCCGTGCAAGGTGGGGTGGAGCAAGCCCAGCCCATCCGTTTTCTGGGGCAGTATCACGACAGTGAGACGGGCCTGCATTACAACCGCTTCCGCTACTATGATGCAGATTGCGGAAGGTTCGTTTCGCTTGATCCGATTGGGCTTGCTGGTGGAACTAACTCGTATCAGTATGCGCCTAATCCTAGCGGGTGGACGGATCCGCTTGGGCTGGAGCGTATTTGTGGGTGTAGTGGGTCGAATATTGCTGCGACACCAGGTGAGCGGTTTTTGCGTAATGCAGATGGATCTCAAACGCGGGGCGCAGACGGAAAATTCGTCAACACGCTAGAGAACGACTTGCCCAATCCCACAAATCTCAGCCGTGCTGAACTACGACAGACTGGCGATGGGCGTTGGAAAATATTTGGCTTTGGTGAACTTCGTACGCCCAAAGGCACTTACAACTTCGTGTCACAGGACGGCAAAGTGTATGTTGGTACAGGTGATGCGTTCCAAGGACACATTGATATAGCGCGTGGCAATGCCGTGGATTATGCTGGACAGATTTCTTTTGGCTCTGGCAAGACCACGAAAGGGATACTGAATTCTTGGGATAATGCTTCTGGACACTATATTCCCGAGCCGGTCCAACCGAGTTGGTCCAGTTCGGTCAGACTGCCAATTGATAAATTTAAAGCGTATAAGCATGACTAACAAATCAATGATCTTTGGCACCTTATCCGAGGCGTTGGAATGTATCCCAACGGCCAGTATGGATTCTACCTTCGAGAATTCGACTGTTGTTCTACTTCGGAAATTGGACGCGGAACACGTCTGGAGAATTGTTGGTGAATTGCTTACTCATCCCAAAGCGAAAGCTCGCGCGCTTGGTCTTCGACTTGTACGTAGGCAGTTTAAAGACAAGGAAATGCTGGAGCGTGTTATTCATCTTTGTTTTACTATCGAGAGATTGGCCGAATTGCAGTATTGGTATGCCGCAATTCTGGCGCGTTATCCTGTAATGCGTTTTTTAAGAAAGCTGGAAGCAGAGGCGACGAGTAGGCAGAGCGCAGATTTCATTGCGCGTCATGTACGAGCTTTACAGATGCACAAGGCTGATGGTAGCCGGGCGAAAAAAGCGGCTCTGGCAGAGCTCGTTGCATTTGCTTTGACGAAGGATTGGGCGAGAAGTAACGAAGATATCGGGAGCAATGCGGACAAACTTCCACGGGTGGGACAGTAAGGCGGGATTAGCCGTGTCCCCGTAGTGCAACAGAATCGACAGTATGGATTTTGTCAGACATTTGGAATTGGATGGCTCGATGCGGGGCGTTCCATGCCTGTCACGGGTAACCCGGGGTGGATACTATTTCCAGAGCGAGGCACCAAATGCAGGACGTGTCGTTAAGAGTGACAACCTATTTTCGTCATGATGGTCAGTTCACACCTCTTGAGGAATTTACTGGTCCGATCCTTGATCCAGATTATGTCGAAGGAGCACTGTTGGTTAGCGCCTATGGTAAAGAACTGTTTAATCAATCGCTTTGGGATTATATCGATCAGTTGTGGGCTTATTTGGTCGATGGGGTCTGCGCTATAGCGGCCGGAGACTCATATAGTTGCTACTTTCCCGACCAACCTGTCTGCATCCAATTCTCCATTATAACTGGCGACCGAGTTAAGATTTTTGTGGGGGATGGCGAAGGAAGAATGGGGGTTGTAGATAAGCGTCAGTTTATTTTTGAATTCGGCGGAGCAGCAATTCAGTTTTTCTCGCGGATGATTGCGATTGTTCCAGAGGACAGAGATATTTTTGAAAAGTACGTCTGGCGAATATCAAAAATAATGGGTTTGAGCGCGGAGTAGGATTTTAGAAAGTGCTGGAGAGGACATATAGCGCCAGGTGTGGAAAACTATCGAGACAAGCTCAAGTGGTTCATTGGTTCAATGGCTCGCGTAAGCGTTCGAGGGAAGAATTGGATAATTTGCCCGACCGCTACTGGGAAATACGCGGGAGAGCATTTGAGAGTTGCAAGAGTCCGGGTGAATTATTAGCAGAAATTGACCCGGCACTTGGGCCCTTGGCCCACGAAAGCCTGGTAGGATTGTTTGAAAATATCAAGGCAGCTTTAAAAAATTGTGGGCGCTAGCTGAGCACAGCCTTCATGTCGCAATTTAGTCGCTTAGCGAAGCGCAGCGAGCTCCGAAATCAGGAAAAGGTATAGTCTTACTCAACTGGAAAAGATAATCCATTAAAGATTTCTATCGGGACTTTACATTTCCTTCTGCTCCTCGCAGCGGCCTACAGTCAACAGCACCTGATAGAGCTAACTTTTGTCCTGAGCGACGGGGGGCTCCCGTTACTGGCGTGAGTTGTTTTTTTTGCATTCGACAACATTAAGAAATTTGCAATTGCATGCAGTACAATCCCACCTGCACGGCGATCTGTCCGCCGTACCACTGTGGAGAATGTTCTGATGGGCAGTATACGAAATATTGTCGGCCTGAGCGATGGCTGGCTGAGGATCAAGCTTGAACCCAGCGGCGAGATCATCACGGTTCCGGAACACTTGCAGGTTGAGCTCACCGGCAGTGCTGACGGACGCGATTTCTTCACGATGCTGGAGGGGCTTCACAAGGGACGACGGTGTTCGGTCAAGACCGGCAACTTGTCCCCGGGGGCCATACCGCTGAGGAAAGCGGTGCGTCTGGACTTTAGCAATTCGGAACAAATGCTGACACACGGGGCGTTGCGGATTTATGGCCAAGCCGCGCCTTTTCGTCCCATTCCTGTTGGCGAGCATCCCATCCAACTACCCGACTTTCCGCATCATGGGGGGCGCAACTATATGAGCGAGGCCCGGTGTGCAAAAAGCTGGTTTTTTATCGGGCATGGAAGTGCCGTCAAGGGGACGACGGGGACGGACCGTTACTTGCATACTGGCGTTTTAAGTCTTGGTTGCATTACGGTTGATCCAAAGGACTGGAATACAGTGTATGAACTTCTCATCAAATGCAGGAGTGGCGATGGTAATTCGGTTGGTACGCTGGTTGTGCATAAGTAGCTTGGGACTCGTTACGCAAGCGCAGGCGCAAGCGCAGATTCGTGATCGGCCTATTCTTACCCCGCAGCAGCTTGAGGAGCCAGCGGCTGTCGTAGCCTGGATCCATAAGCACGGGCAGTCAGCAGACAGAAAGCGGGCGGCACAAGCGCACGAGTTTGGCGTCAGCGAGCAAAAGCGCGGGGCCATAGCTAGTGCATTGAAAGGATATGGGGAAGCCGCTTTGCGGCAACCGACTGCGCCGGCAATCATCACCTATACCGACCTGTCGATCACATACCGTGGTGAATTGCGCACATATCTGAAAGATCACGATGAATTTCAGACGATGGACCTGCGCAGCTTCGAATCGCTATATCGGTCGGCGCTGGCGAGCGATGATTTGATGCCCACATTGAGTGCACAAGAACGTGCGCGCGTCGCAGCCAATGCCGCCTGCATCGACGTGTTCCTGAAGAACCGAAGCGGAGTTGAAAGCTGCGGCCCGTTAAAGGCATACGGTGCACGTTTACTTTCTGCAAAGCGCAAACGTTGATGCCGCACGCATACTGCTGGTAAGGTGCCGCGCGGACCGTTATGACAACCGGACGGATTTTTCGCGCCGCTCGGATCGCGTGTAATATCGCGGATCGCTTTATTGGAGTCGTGCCATGTCCTCGTCAATTCTCGCAGCGCTGCGTCGTTTCCCCGACCAGCTCGAGCGGCTTTACGCCACGATCCCTGACGCCTGCGCGAATTGGGTCCCGCCCTCGTGGGAGGGTATTCCAAGCGAGACCTTCACTGCGGCCGGCCAGATTTGCCACATCCGGGATATCGAGCTCGAGGGCTACCATGTCCGCTTCCGGCGCCTTATCACCGAAACGGCGCCAAGCCTGGTGTCAATCGATAGTTGCCAGGTAGCGCAAGAGCGCTGCTATCCGGATGCGCCGCTGGCGCAAGTGTTCGCCGATTTTCGTGCAGCGCGGGTGGAAACGGTAAGCCTGCTGGCCAGTTTCACGCAAGAACAGTGGCAGCGCAGAGGATCTTTCGACGGCTATGGGCCGGTGAGTGTGACGGGGCTGGCTCATTATCTGTGCAGCCACGATCAGCAACATCTGGCCGGCTTACACTGGCTGCTGGGTGCCTGGGCTTCCCAGGAAAGCGTAACGAATCAGACTGCAACGGCCAGCTGATAGCGAATTTTTTAAAGCGACGTTGCAGCAGGTAGAAGGCCGCCCCTTTGCAAACCGATCATCCTCCGCAGGAGCAATAATGGCGCGATTGTTAGGATGCTTAATGTGCGCAATAACGTTCGCCTGCGGCGCCGCGGTCTACGCGGGCGAGCCGGTAACGCGGTTTCTCACCCAGGAACAACTCGAAGAACCTGCGCAAGTCGCGGCGTGGCTGAAGCTGAATGCTGCCCGCGTCGACAAGCGCCGCGCTGCCATTGCGCATGCGGAAGGGATGAAGGACGCGGCGCGCAACAGCCTGGGCGGCGCCCTTAAGGGTTTCGGCGAAAGCGCGATCTGGAACCCAACGCCCCAAGCGTTCGATACCTATGTCGATCACACCACCCTCTACTACGGCCGCTTACGCAGGGCCAACAACAACTACGCCGAATATCAGGAAATGGATCTGCGCAGCTTCGAAATGCTGTATCGCTCAGCCTTGGCGAGTGACGATGTGCTATCGATGCTGAGCGCGGCGCAGCGAAATCGGATCGTAGTCAAGGCGGAATGCGTGGCCAGGTTTCGCCGCGACCGCACAGGATTGCGGACCTGCGCGCCACTGCAAACGTATAGCGCCCGGGGTGACCAGCCAGGGAAACGGTGAGGGTAGGGCTGCCTGAGCCAAAGCCAATCAGACGGCTTCTTCAACCGGCGCATGCAACGCCATCAGCGCGACTACCCAATCGATAAATACCCGCAGTTTCTTGCTCACGTGCCGGTTCGGCGGATAGGCAATATACAGCGGCATCGGATCGATCTGCCATTGTGTGAAGAGCGGCACCAGATCACCTTGGGCCACATGTGGTTTCGCCATATAGTCAGGCAGCCATAACACGCCCAATCCGGCCAGCCCGGCCGCCAGGTAAGCGTTGCCGTCATCAATGGCCAGCACGTGCCGTCCCAGTATCTTCACGTGCACACCGCCATTGTGCATCGCGTAGGGAGACCCGTTTCCACCAAGTGACCACTTGTACCTGACGATGCGATGGTGCGAGTCCTGCAATTCGTCCGGATGAACAGGCGTTCCCGCACGCGCTAGGTAGGTTGGGGCCGCGTACACGCCCAATTGCAATTGCCCGACATGGCGCGCGATCAAGGACTGATCGGTGATGGAGCCCCCGCGCACAATGCAATCGACGCTGTCGCCGATCACATCCACCTTGCGGTCGCTGGCGCCCATGTCCAGCTGAATATCCGGATACGCCTCGTGAAATTGCGGCATAGCGGGTATCAGGATCATGGTTGCAAGGGGACTGGGCACATCCACCCGCAGCTGGCCGCGAGGGATGGCGGACGCGTTCGGCAGGCCACTTTCCACGTCGTCCAGCTCGGCAAGAATCCGAACGATGCGTTCGTAATAGACGGCGCCGTCTTCGGTCACATTCACCTTGCGCGTGGTACGGTTCAGCAGCTTGAGACGCAGGCGCACCTCCAGCTGTTGTACCAGTTGCGTCACCGTCGTCCGGCTCATGTGCAGGGTCTGGGCCGCCTTTGTAAAGCTGCCGGCCTCGACCACTCTGACAAAAGCCTTCATCGCATCAAATCTGTCCATATCGCCCTCCCACCTTAGATTGTTTGGATTATACAAACAGTCCTGGTGCGAGTTGCTCGTTTATCCAGCAGCTGCACCTGGTTAAAGTGTCTGTAGCAAGCCGTTCCAGTCCACCATGAGGAGTTATCCAATGAGCAAACGTGAAGTAGTGTTTCCCCCTGGGCGCCAGGCCCTGTACGAGCAGAACCGCTATTCGCCGGCGGTGCACAGCGATGGTTTCCTGTTCGTGTCCGGCCAGGTCGGCAGCCGCGAAGATGGTTCGCCGGAACCCGATCTGGACGCGCAGGTCAGGCTCGCCTTTAGCAACCTGAACGCGATCCTGCGGGCGGCCGGCTGTACTTTTGACGATGTCGTTGATGTGACCGTTTTCATCGTCGATCCGGAAGCCCGTTTCGAACGCATCTGGGGTGTGGCCCAGGAATTCTGGGGCGAGGCGCCGTTTCCCACCGTCACAGCGGTTGGCGTGACCTGGCTGTATGGATTTCAGTTCGAAATCAAGGTCATCGCGAAAGTGCCGGGCTGAAGTAATCGGAGCTGGTCATTCACCCGAGCACGTCAATGGCCTTGTGCTCCGCGTCCACCCCTTCAATGAGGAAAATCGGCCCTTCCGAATTGTCCGCGCGCAGTGGCAGGATGGCTTGGTAGGCGGCCGAGCGGTACCAGGCGCGCGCGGTCGCCATATCGGCAAATTCGATGACGATGAGTGCGCTTGCGAAGGCGCCCTCCAGAACCTCGGGCGCGCCCCCATGGATGATGAAGCGCCCGCCAAAAGGCGCCAAGGTGGTGTCGATGCTCTTCAGGTACATGAGGATGGCATCGCCCATATTCACGTTGTGCAATTGACCGATGGCGTAGGCTTTCATATTGATTCCCCCTGGTTGACTTGCTACCAGTGTGCCGCCGCGCCTGTGCCGCGCCAATTACCCCTGAGGTAATGAAAGCGAAACGTGAGCACGATACGGCTGGACTGCACCATCGCGTCTGCCTATACTCGCAATGTCGAAAAAGGCAGGATCGGTTTCCGGTAAGCCCGATCCCTCTCCCGCGAGAGCTCTGCACCATGGTTTCCATGAGTACCCACGACGAACCTTGCGCACCCGTGTGCGCTGTTGGCTCGTCCGTGTGTCAAAAGCAGAGCGCCGCCTTGCACCTGGCCGAGCCCATTTTTCTTTCTATGGAGCTTGCCATGCACTTGAATCACCTTGACCTTTCCGTCCCCGATGTCCACGCCGCCGCCGCATTTTTCGCAGCTGGCTTCGGCTTTACTTTGCTTGAAGAGCGCGGCAATGGTGGCATGGCCATCATGGCAGGCGATGGCCCCTTCACCCTGGTGCTGACGCGTTGTGCCGAACCGGTATATCCCAAAACCTTCCACATCGGCTTTCTGCAAGCGTCAAAGCAGGCGCTGATGCAAGCCTATGAATACCTGCTTGCCGCCAACATCGAAGTGCCGAAAGCGCCGGAAGAGATGCGCGGCGCTTTGTTGTTCTACTGCCGCGTACCAGGCGGCGTGCTGGTTGAAGTGGCGTATCGCCCGGCATGATCGCAATATAGGCTGCAGGTTATAAGTGCACATTATCAGCCCTGGCTTGTAATATAGCCTTGGGCTGATAGTTGGAAAATACTGGCTGCAGGCTATATACTGGGTTTCATGACCGCTGACTATCCCATCCGCTTCGCCGAACAGCTGCGTCAGCACCTGCGCGCGCTGCGCAAGAAACGCTCGCTGACCCAGGCACAGCTGGGCCAGCTACTGGGCGTCAGCCAGGCGCGTATCGCCGAGATCGAAGCGAAGCCCGGCCTGGTCAATTTCGAGCAATTGCTGCACATCCTGTCGGCCCTGGACGTTACGCTGGCGCTGCACGACGGCCATAGCGCGCCCGAACCCGACGCCCCGGAGCGCGGCGTAACCCGCACGGAAGCCAGCACGCCGTCGATATCCAACAAACAGCTCGACCAGCCCGACCAGCCCGCCAAACTCGACAAACGGGGAGAGTGGTGAGCCAGGCCCTGAACGCCTGGATGAATGGTGAGCTGGTAGGGCGCTGGAGTGTCGACCGCGGCTCCCACCGCTTTCGCTACGATCCATCCTGGCCCTTGTCGCCGCGTGCGCGGGCGCTGTCATTGTCACTGCCCATCGACGCCGGTCTCGAGATCCAGGGCGACGCGGTGCGCCATTACTTCGACAATCTGCTGCCCGATAACGAACGCATTCGTGCGCGTCTGGGCAAGCGCTTCCGCCTCAAATCCGCCGATACCTTCAGCCTGCTGGAAGCCATCGGCCGCGATTGCGTCGGCGCGGTGCAGCTGCTGCCAGGCGATGCCACGCCCGCAGGCTGGAACAGCATCACCTGCGATCGCATGACGGAAGATCAGATCGTCGAGCTGCTGCAGGCGGTTCCATCAGACGCTACACCCGAGCGCTTTCAGGACGACGAGCTGTTTCGCATTTCGATCGCCGGCGCCCAGGAAAAGACCGCACTGCTGCGCTACGGCGCCCAATGGTGCCGGCCGCACGGCGCCACGCCCACTACCCATATCTTCAAACTGCCTTTGGGGCTGATTGCCGGATCGCGCCGCGTGGATGCATCGGACTCGGTCCAGAACGAATGGCTTTGCGCGCAAATCCTTCGCGCGCTGGGGCTGCCGGTGGCCGAGACGTCCATGGACAGTTTCGGCGGGCAGACAGTGCTGGTGGTTGAGCGTTTCGACCGTCAATGGATGGATGGAGATCGCTGGATTGCCCGCATTCCCCAGGAAGACTTCTGCCAGGCGCTCGGCGTTGCGCCTGACCGCAAGTACGAGCAACATGGCGGCCCGGGCATGGCGCGTTGCCTGAGCCTCCTGCAGGGCAGCAGCGAAACGCAGGACCGCTCGCTGTTCCTGCAGACCCAGCTCGCCTTTGCGCTGATGGCCGCGACCGACGGCCACGCCAAGAACTTTTCGCTGTTCCTGCAGCGCGGCAGCCGCTACCAGATGACGCCACTGTACGACGTGCTGTCGATGTGGCCTTACTTCGGACCTGGTCCCAACCAGTTCAACGTTCACCGGGCCGGCCTGGCGATGGCGGTGCGTTCGAAAAATACCCACTACCTGTTCAACACCATCCACCTGCGCCATTGGAAGCAGCTGGCCATGCAGAACGGCGGCGCGCGCGTGTGGGACGTCATGCTGGCGCTGCTGGACAGGGTCGATGCTGCCTTGAATGCCGTCGAAGCGACGCTGCCGGACGGCTTCCCTGACCGGACGTGGGACGCCATCGCAACGGGCATGCGTCGCGAGCACGCGCGCTATCAGCAAGAGCGTGCCGGCTAGCCGTGGGCCATCGCAGGCTGCTTAAAGTGGCGCCCGCACGATCGAACCCTTCTTCCACATCGCCATGAGCGCGCTGCTCAAATTGATCGCTTCGTGATCGCCGTCGGAAAACGGCTTGGTATAGGTCGCGATGGCGCCATGCACCGGTATCGTCAGATTCTCCAGCGCTGCCTTGACCTTGGGGCCCTCGGTGCTGTTGGCCTGCTTGATGGCCGCCGCCAGCAGCAGGATCGCATCATGTCCGCCCGCCACCGCGGTGGGGTTGACGATGCGCGAGCGCTTGTACTCTGCGCGGTAAGCCGCTTCGAAATCGCGCCCGGACGCGGTCGGCGAACCTTCCACGAAGGTCTGCGGCGAGAACGCACCGTCGCCCGCGGCGCCGGCCACGTCGATGAAGGAATCGGTTGCATTCGGCCAGGAGCCGATGATCGGCAGGCGCATGCCCATCTTGGCGTTGGCCGCCGCAATCGCGCCCTGTTCCGGGCCGATGCCGTACACCAGCAGCACCTGTGCGCCGGCGTCGCGCGCCTTGGCAAGATGCGGCGTCATGTCCGCTTCTTTCAGGTTGAAGGTCGATGCCGCGATCGCGCGCACATCGTGGGTCAGCAGCTGCTTGACCATGTCATCGCGGCCGCCGATGCCGTAAGGTGTCGAGTCCGACAACAGGGCGATCTTCTTGTAGCCCTTCTTCACGGCGTAATCGACCATCATCTGCGCCTGCAGGGTGTCCGAGGCCTGCACCCGGAAGGTGTAATTGCCTTCCGGCGCATTCAGGAAATTTTTGGTCAGTTTGGTGCCGGCGGAGGCGGGAATCACGTTGGGGATCTTCGCAGCCTGCAGCATCGGCTGGTAGGAGGCGACCACGCCGGTGTTCACGCCGCAGGCGCAGGCGACGATGCCCTTGGCCAGCAGGGCCTGCATGTTCTTCGGTCCCAGCTCGGGCTTGGCTTCGTCATCGAGTTCGACCAGTTCTAGCTGGCGCCCCAGCACCCCGCCCTTGGCATTGATCTGCGCAATGGCCAGGTTCTGCCCATCGCGCACCGCCGCCCCCAGGGCCGCCGATCCACCCGATGTCGGCAGCAATGAACCGATCTTGATGGTATTGCCAGCCAGTGCGGCGCCGCTCAGGCACAGGGTTGCCGCGACGAGCGCGAGGTGACTTACTTTCATGCCAAGCTCCTTCTTGTTTTGTCAGGAAAAGTTTGCTGTCCGTAATCGAATATGGCTGTTCCATATCTCAAGGATGAATACTATCCCACCCTTAAGCCATGGCAACATGAAAATCTTGTTTTTAAGAAATTTAACGCGTGGTGAACGGTCGAGTGATGTAAAAATGCAATAGCAAGGTGAGCCGGGCGGGAGCTGCGCAGCGTGCCCGGCTCCGGCAACTTAGAACGCGTGCCGCAAGCCAAGGTTAAAGGCGCTGTCCCCGGTGCCGCTTTCGATGGCGCTGCCGACCGTATAGCCCGCACCGTTCTTGTTATCGATCCGGGCGTAGGCCGTGTAGATATCGGTACGTTTGGACAGCCAGTATTTGTAGCCAACCGCCATCTGGCTGGCATCCTGCCTGCGACTGGTTTTGTCGTCCTTGCGGATATACGACGCCATCAGGGCATGCTGGCCGAATGGCACCGTGATGCCGGCCAGCAGATCCCGGCTGTCGACCGACGCCACCGGCGCCACGGCATAGCCGAAGGGGTTGGCGGCGTTGCGCAGCGGTGAGCTGTTAACCCCCTTGTTGCTGCCATAGGCAAAGTGCAGTTTGACCAGGGGGAGGTCGTACACCGCTGCCAGTACCAGGTTTCTGGCTGCCGAGACGTTCTTGACCACGGCGGTATCGTTATTCCGGTTGTGATAGCCGAGGCGCAGCTTGAGCGGACCGCCGGCATAGGCCAAGGCTGCACCGATCTGGCGCCCCGCGCTGCTGTCGCCACTGACTTCGCCAGGTGCATAGGCCAGTTCGCCACTGACGCCACCGGCCACCGGCGACAGATATTTCATGGTGTTGTCCATGCGCGTATAGCCGGCACCGGTGCCGGGCATCAGGTTTTTGCTGTCACCCGCATGGCCGAAGCCGAAGGGATCGGCCATCACCACGGTCAGGTATTGGGGCGTGTACTGGCGGCCCAGCAGCACGGTGCCGTAGGCGCTCTGCAGCCCGGCGAAGGCTTGCCTGCCCAGCAGCAGCCCGCCTTGCCCGGACGCGCCGGTGTCGGGCTGGAAGCCGCTTTCCAGCACGAACAGCGCGGACAGGCCGCCGCCAAGGTCTTCGGTGCCCTTGAAGCCGAGGCGCGAGCCGGAACCGACGCCCCCGGTCAGCTTGGTGGCGCCGCCGGCGGCAGCGCCGCTTTCGCGGACCAGCGCCATGTCGACCAGGCCGTACACCGAAACGGACGATTGCGCAGCGCTTTGCGCGGATGCGGTGGCGGCGACAGCAGCAAACAGTGTCACTGCGAGGATGGATGTCTTCATTGTTGTATTACCTTTTTAACAGGTTGAAAGAAAACGGTGGACAGGCTGGCTTACTTGGGCGCCGGGACGATGGCGCCCTTGTGCCACATCGCCATCAAAGCCATGTCGAGGTTGATCGCTTCGTGATCGTCCCTGGAATAGGGTTTTTTGTAGGTGGCGATCGCTCCGGTGACCGGGACCGCCAGGTTCTCCAGCGCGTCCTTGATCCTGGCGCCTTCGCTGCTGTTGGCCTGCGTGATGGCGGCGGCGATCAGATAGATCGCGTCGTGACCGCCGGCGGCCGCGGTTGGATTGATAATGCGGGCGCGCTTGTATTCGGCACGATAGGCCGCTTCGAATTCGCGTCCCGCCTGCGATGCCGAATTTTCGACAAAGGTCTGGGGAGAGATGGCACCTTCTCCGGCCGCACCGGCGATCGACTGGAAGGAGTCCATCGCGTTCGGCCACGATCCGATCAGCGGCAGTGCCATGCCCAGCTTGGCGCTGCCGACCGCGATCTGACCCTGCTCGGGCCCGATGCCGTAGACCAGCAGTACCTGCGCGCCGGCTTCCTTGGCCTTGAGCAGTTGCGCGGTCATGTCGGTATCCTTCAGGTTGAAGATGCCGTCCGATGCCGGTTTCAGTCCGTGCGAGGCGAGCCGCTTTACCATGTCGTCGTGCCCGCCGACGCCATACGGCGTCGAATCGGACAGCAGGGCGATTTTCTTGTAGCCCTTGCCGATGGCGTAGTCCACCATCATCTGTGCCTGCAGCGTGTCCGACGCCTGGACCCGGAAGGTGTAGTTGCCCTCTGAGGCGGTCGCGTAGGTTCTGGTCAGCTTGGTGCCTGCCGATGCCGGGATCACATTCGGTATCCTGGCGGCCTGGAGATCCTTCTGGTACGAGGCCACTACACCGGTGTTGACGCCGCAGGAGCAGGCGGCAATGCCCTTGGCCAGCAGGCTTTGCATGTTCTGCGAGGCCTTTTCCGGCTTGGCTTCGTCGTCCAGTTCGACCAGCTCCAGCTTGCGCCCCAACACCCCGCCTTTGGCGTTGATCAGCTTGACCGCCAGGCGCTGGCCGTCGCGCACCGAGGCGCCCATATTGGCGGAACCTCCGGACAAGGGCAGCAGGGAACCGATCTTGATGGTATCGGCTGCGAACGCCGCGTGGCTGATGCTGACTGCGGCAATGGCGGCGATGGCCGCAGCAATGTGGGTGGCTTTCATGTTTGTCTCCTCTGGGTGGGTGGTACTGCTGTTGTATTTGATCGGGTAGTGTGGACGCGGCGACAGAACGCCGCGCGGCCTGCTCAGGACAGATAGGAAGCAACCAGTCCCTCGTCCGAAGACAGCTCGGTCGCGCTGCCGGACATGACGACTTCACCGCGTGCCAGCACATAGGCAAAGTCGGCGATGGCCAACGCGCGCCGCGCGAACTGTTCCACCAGGACGATGGTCAGCCCCTCCTTGCGCAGGCGGTTGATCGTCGCGAAGACGTCGTTGACGATGTTCGGCGCCAGGCCCATGGATGGTTCATCGAGCAGCAGCACGCGCGGACGCAGCATCAGTGCGCGGGCGATGGCCAGCATCTGCTGTTCGCCGCCGGACAGGGTGCCGGCCAGCTGGCCGGCGCGTTCCTTCAGGCGCGGGAACAGCGCCAGCATGCGGGCCAGGTCGGCCTGAACGGCGTCTTGGTCGCGCCGCGTGAAAGCGCCCAGCAGGATGTTTTCCTTGACCGTCATCGGGCCAAAGACCTGGCGTCCTTCGGGGCAGTGCGCAATCCCGGCGGCAGCAACCTGGCAGGCCGGTTTGCCGGCCAGTTGGTTACCTTCCAGGACGATCGAGCCGGTGGTGTTGCTGATCTGCCCGCAGATGGCGCGCAGGGTCGACGATTTGCCTGCGCCGTTGGCGCCGAGGATGGCAACGATGGCGCCGTGCGGTACCGCCAGCGAGACGTTGTGCAGTACGTGGTTGTCGCCGTATTTGGCATTGACGTTGGTCAGGGTGAGGGCGTTGATCATGGCTGTGCCTTGTTGGATTGGCGGGTGCTTACGCGCCCAGGTAAGCTTCCTGGACGGCCTGGTTCGACTGGATCTGCTCCGCGCTGCCGCGCGCCAGCACCTGGCCGAAATTGAGCACCGTGATGTGGTCGGACAGCTCCATGACCACATCCATGTGATGCTCGATCAGGACGATGGCGATACCGTGCGCGCGGATCGCTGCGATCAGCTGCTTGAGGGCGAGCAGGTCGGCGCCGCGTAGGCCTGCGGCCGGCTCGTCGAGCAGCAGCAGCTTGGGGTTGGTGGCCAGGGCACGTGCGATTTCCAGAAAGCGCTGCTGGCCGTAGGACAGGTTGCGCGCCAGTTCATGCGCCCGCGCCGCCAGGCCCACGGTCGTCAGCAGTGCCATGGCGCGTCCGTTGGCACCTGGCCCGATACTGTGGTGCATGCCGGCCAGGACGTTGTCGAGGACCGACAGGTCGCCGAACACCTGCAGGTTCTGGAATGTGCGCGAGATGCCCAGCATGGCGATCCGGGTGGTCTGGCACTGCGCCAGCGAGACGCCGTCGAAGTGCACGCTGCCCGAACTTGGCTGGTAAAGCGCGGTCAGCACGTTCATGGTGGTGGACTTGCCGGCGCCGTTGGGCCCGATCAATCCCATGACCGTGCCCGGCGCGACCTGGAACGACACGTCCGTCATGGCGTTGAAGCCGCCGAAGGACATGGTCACGTTGCGCACATCGAGCAGGACATCGGCGCCGCCCGCATCGACCCGGGTAATACCGCTGCTGCCGTCAGATGGCACGCTCTTGTGGGCCGGCACATGGTGGGGCAGCAGTCCCATGATGCCGTTGCCCAGATAGGACACCACCATCAGCACGATCGCGCCGTAGATTGCCAGGCGATGTTCGTTGAGGTCTTCCACCGTATAGGCCAGCAGCACTAGCGCGCCGGCGAAGGCCAGCGGTACCGCCAGCGGGGCCACGGCGGCGGCGCCGCTGCGCTTGAGGCGCAGTGCGGCAATGGCGGCGACGGCCAGCAATGTGCCGATGGCGAAGATGCGGAAGGTCGTATGGTTGCCCAGCACGTCGGGAAAGACCACGACAAACGCGGCGCCCAGGATCGGACCAAAGCTGGTCTTGCGGCCGCCGAACAGCGCCGCCATCAGGAACATCAGGCTCATTTCAAAGCCGAAGCTGTCGGGGAACAGCACGCCCTGGCTGAACACGTACAGCAGGCCGGCCAGGCCGCCAAAGGCGCCCGACAGCACGAAGGCGAGCTGCTTGTGCCAGGCGGTGCCGATACCCATGCAGTCGGTGGCGATCGGCGAGTCGCGCAGGGCCTCGAACGCACGGCCGGTACGCGAGTGCACGATCCGGTACGCCGCCAGCAGGGACAGCGCCAGGCAGGCCAGGATCAGGTAGTAGAAATTCCAGGCGGTGAGCAGATGGCCGCCGATGGCCTGCGGTTCGAGCTGCAGCCCGCTTTGGCCACCCGTGACGTCGGTGCTCTGCGACAGGAACACATAGACGATGCGGCCGAAGGCGAACGTGGTCAGGACCAGGAAAGGTCCGTTCACACGCAATAGCGGAAAGGAGATCAGCCATGCCGACAGCGCGCCGACGCCGACCGAGAGCGGCAAGGCTAGCGTCAGCGGCAATCCCATATGCAGGTTCATCCACCCTGCCGCGTAGGCGCCCAGCCCGAACAGGGCAGCGTGGCCGACGCTGACTTCACCGGTATAGCCGGTGACAAAGTCCAGCCCTTTCAGGGCGATCGCATACATGCCGATCAGGGACAGGACCGTGACCACATAGCCCGAGGGCTGCAGCAGGGGCAGCGCCAGCGCCGCGGCGCCCAGCACCAGCAAGGTGATGCCGGTATCGAAGGGGAAGTTCCTGGCTATCGTCTTCTTCGTCATGATGGTCTCCTTACACTTTCTTGATGATGGCTTTGCCGAACAGGCCAGTGGGGCGGAACGAGAGCATGAGCAGCAACAGCACCAGCCCCGGGATTTCCTTGTAGCGCGAGGAGACGGCATAGGCGGTCACCGCGTCGAGAATGCCGATGAACAGGCCGCCGACCAGCACCCCGCGCACCGAGGTCAGGCCGCCCAGCACCGCAACCTGGAAGGCTTTCAGGCCGAGCACGATGCCCATCGACGCGCTGGTGGTCGTCAGCGGTGCGATCAGGAGGCCGGCCAGCGTGGCCAGGGCGCCCGACAGTGCATACGAGCCGGACACCACCCAGGCGGAGCGGATGCCCATGAGTTCAGCAGTGTCGCGGTTGATGGCGACTGCCGTCACGGCCTTGCCGTAGCGGGTGCGCGCCATGAACCAGCCCAGTGCCAGCACCGCTACCAGCACCGTGCCCATGGTCAGCAGCTCCATCGGCAGGATGCGAATGCCCGACACCACAAACGGGTCGCTGGAGAAGGGCGGCGCCACGGCCAGGTCGTCCTTGCCCCAGACCGCTTCGAATACATTCTTGAGCACCAGCGGGCCAAGCGCGATGGTGCCCAGGATCCAGCCCGATTCCGAGCCGCGCTTGAGCGCCGGGGCGACCGCGGCGTGATAGGTGAACAGGCCCAGGGCGGCGCCCGCCAGCGCCACGATCGGCAGTGCGCCCCAGTAGCTCAGGTGCGGGGCCAGCGTGAAGGCCAGCAGGCCGCCAAAGGCGACCGCCTCGCCCTGCCCGAAGTTCAGGGTCTTGGAGGTGCTGTAGGTAGACTGGTAACCGAGCGCGATGACGCTGTAGATCAGTCCGAGCACCATCCCGGAAAAGACCACCTGGAAGAAGTTGATCATTGCATTGCCTTTTGTATGAATAGCCGCGGACAGTCCTTGTGCCGGGCACGAAGCAGCGGCGCGTGAACGCGACGGGTCCGCCCCGAGGTGCGGACGCGCGCATCCGCACCATGAAGCCCTGTCGGCGTCGTGGCGGTGGTAAGGGGATAACGGCGCGGGGCCGTCGTCAGGTGCGCGGGAGCGCTATTTGTAGATGCCCGATCCGACGATCAGATCGCCGCTGCGTTCGACGTAGCCGGACTTGGTTTCGATCGCCTTGGTGACCGGGTTGGGCCAGGTGTAGTCCACCCAACCGCTGCCCGCGGCGCTGGAGGCAGCTTCGATGAAGCCGCGCACGATGTACTTGCCTTCGCCGTCGCGCATGTCGCGCAGGTTCTTGCCGATCAGTTTGGGGTTGGCGCCATGGGCGACGCAGTTCCCCTTCATGTCATACACGTAGATGTACAGGTCGCGGTCATGGAAGTCGGTGTTGGCCGGGTTGGCGAAGTCGGCAAAGGCTTTGCCGCTGCCGTTCGCCTTGAGGTAGGCGACGGCCTTGCGCGTCATCGCGATGGCCTGATCGGCACTGGCCCGGTCGGTGGCCTGCGCCGCGAACGAGACGAACATGGAGAGGCCCAGCACCACAGCACTGAAGAATTTGTTCATTTTTTTGTCCCCTGATTTTTAGTGAGCTGTTCTTTGACAGCACCCGGTCGTTGCCGGATGAATCAATTATGGCCACAACCCAGTGCCAAATCTTCAGTATCACTACGTAGGGTACGTACGTGGTCAGGATGCGAGCCAGTAGTCGGGTTGCGCGTAGATCTCGCGCAGCATGTCGATGAAGAAGCGCACCTTGGCCGGCAGGTGACGCTGCTGCGGATACACCGCCATGATGTCGTAATGCGGCAGCGCGTATTCGTCCAGCACCGTGATCAGTTCACCGGACGCCAGCTGCGCCTCGATCTCCCATGAGGAGCGCCACGCGAGCCCCAATCCTTCGCTGGCCCAGCGGTGCAGCAGTTCGCCGTCGTTGCAGTTCAGGTTACCGTCGGCGCGGATCGTCACCGGTTTGCCATCCTGCTGAAAATACCAGCCGCGCTGCTGACCGCCCTGCAGATTGAAGGCCAGGCAGTTGTGATCGGCCAGCTGGTCCAGGGTGCGCGGAATGCCGTTGCGCTCGAAGTAGCCGGGCGTGCCGCACACCACGCGCCGGTTGCTGGCCAGGCGCACGGCGACGAAGCTCGGGTCGATCACGCCGCCGATGCGGATGCCGACGTCGTAGCCATCGCGCACCAGGTCGACCACGCGGTCGGTCAGGTTGAAGGAAATCTGCACGTCGGGATGCGCGCGCACGAAGCCTGCGGCATGCGGCGCCACGTGCTTGCGGCCAAATGCGGCGGGCGCCGAGACGATCAGGTGACCGGTCGCGCGGTGCCGCCCTTCCGACACCATGCGGTCGGCATGGCCCAGGTCGTGCAGCAGCTTGCGGCAGTGGTCCAGGTACAGCGTGCCTTGCTCGGTCAGGGTCAGGTGGCGGGTGGTGCGGTGCATCAGCTTCACGCCAAGCCGCTTTTCCAGCGCGTCGATGCGCCGTCCCAGCATCACGGGAGTGATGTGCTGGCCCAGGGCGGCGCGTGCCAGGCTGCCCTTGTCGGCTACTTCGACGAAGGCTTCGATCTGCGTGAGTTTGTCCATGGAATGATTATTCCATATCCAGAGTATCGAATAAAGCGATCTTTTGTCGTCTTATCAGGCGCCACCTTTCACGTTAGCATGACCTTCATCGATTCGACCAATCATGGAACAGGGAGTGCAGCATGGCAAAGATGACAGCGGCGCAAGCGGCAGCTTACGTATTGGAACTGGAGGGAGTGACCCAGGTGTTCGGCGTACCGGGCGCGGCAATCAACCCGTTTTACTCGGCGCTGAAGAAGCAGGGCAGTGCGAAGCACATCCTGGCGCGCCACGTCGAGGGCGCCTCCCACATGGCGGAGGGTTACACCCGGGCGAAGGCCGGCAACATCGGTATCTGCATCGGCACCTCCGGTCCCGCTGGTACCGACATGATCACCGGACTGTATTCGGCGCAGGCAGATTCCATACCTATCCTCTGCATTACCGGCCAGGCACCGCGTGCCCGCCTGTACAAGGAAGACTTCCAGGCGGTCGACATCGAATCGATCGCCAAGCCGGTCACCAAGTGGGCCGTCACCGTGCGTGAGCCGGCCCTGGTGCCGATGGTGTTCCAGCAGGCCTTCCACATCATGCGCTCCGGCCGTCCCGGCCCGGTGCTGATCGATCTGCCGTTCGATGTGCAGATGGCGGAGATCGAATTCGACCCCGAGACCTACCAGCCGCTGTCGGCCTACAAGCCGGCCGCCACCCGCGCCCAGATTGAAAAAGCGCTGGGAATGCTGAACGATGCCGAGTACCCCCTGATCACCGCCGGTGGCGGCGTCATCAACGCCGATGCCGCCGATCTGCTGGTGCAGTTCGCCGAGCTGACAGGCGTGCCTGTGGTCCCGACCCTGATGGCCTGGGGCGCGATCCCGGACGATCACAAGCTGATGGTCGGCATGGTGGGTCTGCAGACCAGCCACCGCTACGGCAACGCCACCATGCTGGCATCCGACTTCGTGCTTGGTATCGGCAACCGCTGGGCCAACCGGCACACCGGCACCCTGGAAGTGTTCACCAAGGACCGCAAGTTCGTCCACATCGATATCGAACCGACCCAGATCGGGCGCGTCTTCGGTCCCGACTTCGGCATCGTCTCCGACGCCCGTGCCGCGCTGGCGCTGCTGATCGAGGTGGCCACCGAATGGAAAGCCGCCGGCAAGCTGAAAGACCGCTCAGCCTGGGTCGAGCAATGCCAGCAGCGCAAGCGCACCATGCTGCGCAAGACCCACTTCGAACAGGTGCCGGTCAAGCCTCAGCGCGTCTACGAAGAGATGAACCTGGCCTTCGGCCGCGAGACATGCTACGTCAGCACCATCGGCCTGTCGCAGATCGCCGCCGCCCAGTTCCTGCACGTGTATAACGCCCGCCACTGGATCAACTGCGGCCAGGCCGGCCCGCTCGGCTGGACCATCTCCGCCGCGCTCGGCGTGGTGGCAGCCGACCCGCAGCGCAAGGTCGTCGCGATCTCCGGCGACTACGATTTCCAGTTCATGATCGAGGAACTGGCCGTCGGCGCGCAGTTCAAGCTGCCTTACCTGCATGTGGTGGTGAATAACTCCTACCTGGGCCTGATCCGCCAGTCGCAGCGCGGTTTCGACATGGACTATTGCGTGCAGCTGGCGTTCGAGAACATCAACGCGCCGGAACTCGATGGCTACGGTGTCGATCACGTGGCGGTGGTGGAAGGCCTGGGCTGCAAGGCGATCCGCGTTACCCGTCCGGATGATATCCAGGACGCGTTTGCCCAGGCGAAGAAGTGGATGGAGGAGTTCCGCGTACCGGTGGTGGTCGAGATCATCCTGGAGCGCGTCACCAACATCGCGATGGGCACCGACATCAACGCCATCAACGAATTCGAAGAACTCGCCAGCGTCCCCGGCGATGCCCCAACCGCCATCAGCATGCTCGATTGAGCTGCAAGAGAAGGAGAAAACCATGACCAAGCTGGCCGCCAACCTGACCATGCTGTTTAACGAACTGCCTTTCCTGGAGCGCTTCGGCGCCGCCGCAAAGGCGGGTTTCAAAGGTGTCGAGTTCCTGTTCCCGTACGCCTTCGAAGCGAACGCCATCGCCGCCCAGCTAAAACAGCATGGCCTGGAGATGGTGCTGCATAACCTCCCGGCCGGGAACTGGGAAGCGGGCGAGCGCGGCATCGCCTGCCATCCTGCCCGCGTGGAGGAATTCCGCCAGGGCGTGGACCAGGCCATCCTGTACGCAGGCGCCCTTGGCGTGACGCAGCTGAACTGCCTGGTCGGGATTGTGCCGCCGGGTGTCAGCCAGGCCGACGCCCACCGCACCGTGGTGGCCAATCTGTCGTATGCGGCGGGCAAACTGAAAGCGGCCGGTATTCGCCTGCTGATTGAGCCGATCAATACCTTCGATATTCCCGGCTTCTTTTTGTCGCGCACCAGCCAGGCCGAGGCGCTCATCACCGAGACCGGATCGGACAATCTGTTCATCCAGTACGACATCTATCACATGCAGCGCATGGAAGGCGAAATCGCCGCCACGCTCAAGGACAAGCTGCATCTGATCGGCCACGTGCAACTGGCCGACAACCCGGGCCGCAACGAGCCGGGGACCGGGGAGATCAACTACGGCTACCTGTTCAAGCAGCTCGACGCGCTTGGCTACAGCGGCTGGGTTGGTTGCGAGTACAAACCGAAAACCACGACGACCGAAGGTCTGGGCTGGCGCGCCGCGCACGGCGTCTAACCCTGCACCATCACACCAAAGACCGTCATTCCCGCGTCGGCGGGAACCCATAGCACGCCAGCCAATAGCCGGCGTGCGACGAATTCAAGAATATCGGGAGAAATTAACATGACCACAAAAGTAGGCTTCATCGGATTAGGCATCATGGGCGCGCCAATGGCGGCGCACCTGCTCGCAGGCGGACACCGTCTCTACCTGCACGACATCAAGAACCCGCCCTTCGACCTGATCGAAAAAGGCGCTACCGTTTGCACCTCCGCGTCTGAAGTCGCCTCGCGCGCCGACGTCATCATCGTCATGGTGCCCGATACGCCGCACGTGGAAGCCGCCCTGTTCGGCGAGAACGGTGTCGCCAAAGGTCTCAAACCCGGCGCCATCGTGGTCGACATGAGCTCGATCTCGCCCATGGAAACCAAGCGCTTCGCAGCAAAAATCAATGAGCTGGACTGCGACTACCTCGACGCCCCCGTCTCTGGCGGCGAAGTCGGCGCCAAGGCAGCGTCGCTCACCATCATGGTCGGCGGTCCGGAAGAAGCCTTCGGCAAGGTCAAGCCCCTGTTCGAACTGATGGGCAAGAACATCACCCTGGTCGGCGGTAACGGCGACGGCCAGACCACCAAGGTCGCTAACCAGATCATCGTCGCGCTGACCATCCAGGCCGTTGCCGAGGCGCTGCTGTTCGCCTCCAAGGCCGGTGCCGATCCGGCCCGCGTGCGCCAGGCGCTGATGGGTGGCTTTGCCGCCTCGCGCATCCTGGAAGTGCATGGCGAACGTATGGTAAAACGTACCTTTAATCCAGGCTTCCGCATCGAACTGCACCAGAAGGACCTGAACCTGGCTCTGCAGGGCGCCAAGGCGCTCGGCGTATCCTTGCCGAACACCGCCACCGCGCAGGAACTGATGAACGCGTGCAGTGCCAACGGCATGGGCCAGCTCGATCACTCGGCACTGTGCCGCGCCATCGAACTGATGTCCAACCACCAGATCGCGCAGGCCTGACCCGTATTGTTTTAGACCGTTTCGATGTGGCGGCATGCTACCTCCCCCATACGGCCGCCACATCTTTTTGAAAGTAGATCCATGAGCAACCTCGATCCCCGCAGCTTTCTCCTCGGCCTGTACGGCAGCGCCATCGACGCGGTTGGTGCAGGCACCTGCCTTCCGTCTTTCCTTCCCAAGCCGCCCGTCAATGGGCGGACGCTGGTCATCGGCGCCGGCAAGGGCGCGGCCGAGATGGCGCGCACCGTGGAAAAGCACTGGCAGGGCGAGTTGTCCGGCATGGTGGTCACCCGCTACGGGCACGGCGCACCGTGCGAGCGGATCGAGGTCGTGGAAGCGGCCCACCCGGTACCCGATGAAGCCGGCCGCCAGGCCGCTGCGCGCATGCTGGAAATGGTCCAGGGGCTGACCGAGAATGATCTTGTCCTGTGCCTGATCACCGGCGGCGGCTCGGCCCTGCTGGCACTGCCCGCGCCTGGCATCACGCTGGAACAGAAGCAGGCCCTGAACCGCGCCTTGCTTAAAAGCGGCGCTGCCATCTCCGAGATGAACTGCGTGCGCAAGCACCTGTCGGCCATCAAGGGCGGACGCCTGGCGCTGGCCGCGGCGCCCGCGCGCGTGGTCACGCTGCTCATTTCCGACGTGCCCGGCGACGACCCTGACATGATCGCCAGCGGTCCGACCCTGACCGACGCCACCACTTGCGCAGACGCGCTGGCGGTGCTCAAGAAATACCGCATCGAGGTCCCGGAGAATATTCTCGCGCACCTGGAAACCGGCGCCGGCGAAACGCCCAAGCCGGGCGACGCGCGCTTTGCCGCCAACAGCCACCACGTGATCGCGGTGGCCCAGGACGCACTGGAAGCCGCAGCGGAGTACGCGCGCAAAGCCGGCATCACGCCCTACATTTTGTCGGACGGGATCGAAGGCGAAGCGCGCGATGTCGGCATCGTCCACGCGGCCATGGCACGCCAGGTAGCCCTGCGCGGCCAGCCGTTTGCACGGCCCTGCGTGATCCTGTCCGGCGGCGAAACCACGGTCACGGTACGCGGCACCGGCAGGGGAGGGCGCAATGCCGAATTCCTGCTCAGCCTCGCCGTCGCGCTCGACCAACAAGCCGATATCCATGCCATTGCCTGCGACACCGACGGCATCGATGGCTCGGAGGATAACGCCGGCGCCATCTACGGCCCCGATTCGCTGGCGCGTGCCGCGGAACTGGGCATCCGCGCCCGTACGCTGCTGGACAACAACGACGGTTACGGCTTTTTCGACGCACTCGGCGACCTGGTCGTCACGGGACCGAGCCGCACCAACGTCAATGATTTCCGCGCGGTTCTGGTCCTCTGACCCCGCCTTCCCACCTCATGAAAGAACAAGCAATGCGACGTCAACGCCAGGCCAAGATCGTAGCCACCCTCGGTCCCGCCAGCAGCTCCCGCGATGCCATCATGGCGCTGTTCGAAGCGGGCGCCGATGTATTCCGCTTCAACTTCAGCCATGGCAGTTATGAAGATCACCAGGCGCGCTACGACATCGTGCGCGACATCGAACGCCAGTCCGGCCGCCCGATCGCCGTGCTGGCGGACTTGCAGGGCCCCAAGCTGCGGGTCGGTCAGTTCGCCGAGGGCCGTGCGCTGCTGGCGCCAGGCGCCGCCTTCGTCCTCGACAGCGACCCGACGCCGGGCAACGCCCAGCGCGTCTGCCTGCCGCACCCGGAATTGTTCCAGGTAATCGGCGCCGGCCAAACCCTGCTGCTCGACGACGGCAAGCTCAAACTTGAAGTCCTGGGCAGCGACGGCAACACCATCCGCACGCGCGTGGTCAACGGCGGCGTACTGTCGGACCGCAAGGGCGTGAACGTGCCCGACGTGGTCCTGCCGATTCCCGCGCTGACCGTCAAGGACAGGCGCGACCTCGATTTCGCCTTGACCATGGGCGCCGACTGGATCGCCCTGTCGTTCGTGCAGCGTCCAGAAGACATCCTGGAAGCACGTGAACTGATCGGCAAGCGCGCCTCGCTGCTGGCCAAGCTGGAAAAGCCGGCCGCGCTGGACCGGCTGGAAGAAATCGTCGCCGTCTCCGACGCCATCATGGTGGCGCGCGGCGACTTGGGTGTGGAACTGCCGCCGGAGCAGGTGCCGGGCGTGCAGAAGCGTATCCTGCGCGTCTGCCGCCAGCACGGCAAGCCGATCGTCATCGCCACCCAGATGCTCGAATCGATGATCAGCGCACCGGTGCCCACGCGCGCCGAAGCGTCCGACGTGGCCTCGGCGATTTACGACGGGGCCGATGCGGTGATGCTGTCGGCCGAATCGGCCAGCGGCGCATATCCGATGGAGTCGGTCGCGATCATGAACCGGATCATCTGCGAAGTCGAGCGCGACCCGATGTACCGCCAGATGATCGACGCCCAGAACCAGCCGGCGCTGCCGAACAGCGGCGACGCGATCTGCTCGGCGCTGCGCGACGTGACCCGGATTGTGGGTGCGGTGGCGACGGTGACGTACACCAGCTCGGGGCATACCAGTTTGAGGGCCGCGCGCGAGCGGCCGATGGCGCCGATTTTGAGTATCACCCCGCATCTGGGAACGGCGCGCCGGCTGGCCCTGGCCTGGGGCGTGCATCCGAGTGTCAGCAGCGAGTTGCACGATGCCGAGTTGATGGTGTCGGCGGCGTGCAAGCATACCTTGAAGCGGGGGTTTGGCAAGGTGGGCGATCAGATCGCGATTACGGCCGGTGTGCCGTTTGGCGAGCCAGGAACCACCAATCTGCTGAGGATCACCCGGCTTTAAAAGTAGCTTCGCCCAGGGACACGTAAACTGGTGTAGGGTGGATGAACGGAGTGCTATCCACCACGAGCCGCCGATGTCTTCAAAGGATATCGACGGCTCGTGGTGGATAGCGCCGCGGCCCCTTGGGGATCCACCCTACGCCAGTTAACAGGTTCCAGGCCAAAAAACTAGCTCCTGTAACTCCCATCAATCCCATCAAGCTTGCGCAACAACGCAGCCCACTCCATCTCCCCATCGCTCGCCAAATCCACCTGCGCCTGCCGGCACACATCCGGCCCAGGCGAAAACAACCTCGCCCCGCTGGCCTGCGCCATCAACTGAATCGCGCACGCCTTATCCAGCGCCTCCATCAGCACAAACGCTTCCGCCACGCTCTTCCCGCACACCAGCGACCCATGGTTCCGCAACAGCATCGCCGAGCGCGCCCGCAACCTGGCAACAAGCCGCGCACTCTCCAGGGGCCCGAACAGCGCTCCCTCATAATCGTGATACGCCAGCTGCCCATACAAGCGCAAGGCATGCTGCGACAGCGGCAGCAAACCCTGTTCCTGCATCCCGACCGCGATCGCATTCGGATTATGCAAATGCATGACGCAGCCGGCATCCGGCCGCGCCGCATGCACCGCGGCGTGAATCGCATGCGCGCCGAGATCGGTCGCCACCTTGACCAGACTCGATGCACTGACCTCGTCAAAGCGCTGGCCGCTGCGCTTGACCAGCACAAACCCCGGCTGTTCATCGAGGGTGGCGGTGATCTGCGTGTGAATCACATCATCCCAGCCATACAGCGCACACAGGCGGTAACTCGCCGCCAGGTCGATCCTGGTCTGCCATTCGGTACGCGGCGCGGCTACCGTCTGGATCTCCATGAGGTCACGCACGCTCATGTACCAGGCGGCCGGCGGCATAGGTCGCTGCCACGGTGCGGTCGTCGCCGAGCATGGCAATGGCGAACAGTAGTTCTTCCATGCTGTTGACGCGTTCCGTGCGCCGCTCCAGCAGTGGTGTCGCCTTGGGATCGAGCACGATGAAATCGGCTTCCGCGCCGCGGGCGAAATTGCCGATCGTGCCTTCCAGTTGCATGCTGCGGGCGCCACCCAGTGTCGCCAGGTAGAACATGCGCAGGGCCTGCAGGTAGGTGCCGGTCATGCGCGCGACCTTGTAGGCTTCGTTCATCGTCTGCAGCATCGAGAATGAGGTGCCGCCGCCCACATCGGTAGCGAGCGACAGCTGCACATTGAGCGCGTCGGCACGCTCGAAACTGAACAAGCCGCTGCCCAGGAACAGGTTGGAGGTCGGGCACACCGCGATCGACGCGCCGCTTTGCGCCATGCGCATGCGGTCGGCGTCGTCCAGCCAGATGCAGTGGGCATACATGGAGCGCGGGCGCAGCATGCCAAAGTGGTCGTACACGTCCATATAGCTGCGCGCCTGTGGGAACAGCGAGCGCACCCAGGCTACTTCGTCGGTATTTTCCGCCGCGTGGGTCTGCAGGAAGGTGTCCGGATAGGCCTTGGCCAGTGCGCCGGCCAGTTCCATCTGTTCCTCGGTAGAGGTTGGGGCGAAGCGCGGCGTGATGGCATACATCTGGCGCCCGCGCTTGTGCCACTTCTTGATCAGGTCTTCGGTCTCGCGCGCGCCGCTTTGCGCCGTATCGCGCAAAAATTCGGGGCAGTTCCGGTCCATCAGCACTTTACCGGCCACCATGCGCAGGTTGCGCGCTTCGCTCTCGGTAAAGAATGCATCGACCGATTGCGGGTGCACGGTGCAGTAGACCATGGCGGTGGTGGTCCCGCAGCGCAGCAGTTCATCCACAAAAAAATGCGCGACGTCGGATGCGTGCCACGGGTCCTCGAACTTGCGCTCGGTGGGAAAGGTGTAGGCGTCCAGCCAGGGCAGCAATCCGGGGGCAGGCGAGGCGATCATGTCGGTCTGCGGATAGTGCACGTGGGTGTCGATGAAGCCCGGGACGATCAGCTTGCCCTTGTAGTCGACCACGGGCGTGCCGGGCGCCAGGCGGGCCAGCACTTTGGCATAGTCGCCAATCTCGCGCACGACGCCGTTGTCGACGACCAGCAGGCCGTCTTCGTACCATTCGTGCGCTTGCGGATCGAAGGCCGGGTCGCTGGTGAAGTGGAGCAGGCTGGCGCGGTAGGCGCGCAGGCCGTCGTTTGCCGATGGTGAAATAAGCATGAGAGACTTTCGGGAAAAGTAAATTCAGGTGCCGTAGCGGACCTGGGGCAGGGCGTTTGCAGCCTGTTCCCATACCTGGAGCAGTTGCGCTACCACCGAAGCGGCGATGACGGCCGGATGTTGGTCGTCCACGCCGGCGATGCCGACGGGGCAGGTCAGCGCAGCGATGCGCTCGGCGGTCACGCCGCGCAGGCGCAGGCGCCGCTCGAACTGCGCGCGCCGGGTGCGCGAGCCGACCAGGCCTACCCACTGGGCGTCGCCGCGCCGCAGCAGCGCTTCGGCCAGGCGCTGATCGAGCGCGTCGCTGTGGGTGGCGATCAGGTAGCAGGCGCCGGCGGGCATGCGCAGGGCGATCATTTCGGGCGGCTCGCCCGTCTCGACCCGGATGTGGGAGGGCAGCAGCGGCGGGAACAGGTGGTCGCGTTCATCGACCCAGCTGACCCGGCAAGGCATACCGGCCAGGGCACGCACGACGGCTGCGCCAATGTGGCCCGCGCCGAACAGCACTAGGTGAGGGCGTGGCGCGACGATGGCGTCGACCAGCCAGCGTGCACCGGCCGGATCGACGCGCAGCTTGCAGTTAATGCCCGGTCCCGGCAGCAGCAGCTGGGCGGGGCCGCCGCCGCACAGGCGTTTGCCTTCCTCGTCGTAGACCGAAGGCGCGGCGTCGCTGTCGAGCGCGGACAGGCGCCACGCATCCTGCTGGCTGCGCGCGCGCCGGCGCAACACGCGCAAAGCCTGCAGTGCAGGCGCGTCGATGCGTTCGAAGGCAAGGTCAACCAGCGCGGTGGCGAATTCGCCGCAGTCCGATTCGATGCTCATGCGTTCGATGCGGCGCTCAGCGCCTGTCGCGCCGGCGGGCATGGCCAGCATGGTGCGCGCGACCGTGGTGGCGCGATATTCTAGCGCACCGCCGCCGATGCTGTCGAAGGTCTGGTACTGCGTCACGAGCATCTTGGAACCCGGCTCGCGCGGCGCGTCGCCGGCGACGTGGCACACTGTGACCAGCACGCGCGGCACGCATTGATTCGCCGCCGCGGTGAGGGCGTCGATGGGATACCTCATGATCATGGTGCGTCCTGGGTGTGCGACGCGAGTGCGCGGGTCGCGATGCAGGCGTTGAGGATCGCCTCGCAGGTGGCGGGCGCGTTGAGCGGCGGGTTGACACGGCCGTCTGCCACACTGGCGACGGCGTCGCGGATCGCGAAAAACACCGAGAACGGCAGCAGCAGCGGTGGTTCGCCCACCGCCTTGGAGCGGTGGATGCTGTCCTGCACATTGCGATTCTTGAACAAGCGTACATCGAAGTGCTCCGGGCAGTCCGACACGGCCGGGATCTTGTATGTGGAGGGCGCATGCGTCATCAGCTTGCCGGAGGCGTTCCACCACAACTCCTCGGTGGTCAGCCAGCCCATGCCCTGCACGAACGCGCCTTCCACCTGGCCGATGTCGATCGCCGGGTTGAGCGAATTGCCGGCATCGTAGAGCGCGTCGACCTTGAGCAGCTTCCATTCTCCGGTCAGGGTGTCGACAATCACTTCGGACACCGCCGCGCCATAAGCGTAGTAGGAAAATGGATTGCCGCTCATGGACTTGGGGTCCCAGTGCAGGCCGGGCGTGGCGTAAAAGCCGTCGGACCAGAGCTGAACGCGTGCCAGGTAGGCGCGTTCCACCAGTTCCGCGAAGGGCAGTACCTGGCCGCCCGCGTGCACCACGCCGCCCGCAAACACGACCTGTGCGGCGTCACCGCCGCACAGCGTGACCGCAAACGCGGCCAGGCGGTCGCGGATCGTGCGCGCCGCATCCTGCGCGGCCTTGCCGTTCAGGTCAGCGCCGGTGGAGGCAGCGGTGGCCGAGGTATTGGCGACCTTGCTGGTATCGGTGGCGCTGGCGCGCACCATCGCCAGGTCCACGCCCAGTTCGTGCGCGACGACCTGGCATACCTTGGTGTTGATACCCTGGCCCATCTCGGTGCCGCCATGGTTTACCAGCACCGATCCGTCGGTGTACACGTGCACCAGGGCGCCGGCCTGGTTGAACTTGGTGACGTTGAAGGCGATGCCGAACTTGAGCGGGGTGAGCGCCAGACCTTTTTTCAGCACCGGGCTGGCAGCATTGAAGGCCTGTACCTCGGCGCGGCGCGCGCGGTATTCGCTGGTGCCTTCCAGTTCCGCCACCAGTTCGTGAATCACGTTGTCGACTACTTTCTGACCGTACTGGGTGACGTTGCGGCCTTCTTCATCGTTGCGGCCGTAAAAATTCACCTTTCGGATGTCGAGCGGATCGCGTCCGAGCTCACGCGCGATCTCGTCGACGATGTATTCGATGGCGATTGCGCCCTGTGGACCGCCAAAGCCGCGAAAGGCCGTATTCGACTGCGTGTTGGTCTTTCCCGACAGGGCGACAATGTCCACGTCCGACAGGTAGTAGGTATTGTCGAAGTGGCACATGGCGCGCGTGGCGACGGGGCCCGACAGGTCGGCCGAAAAACCGGCACGCGTGACCATCTCCACCTTCGCGGCGGTGATGCGGCCGTTCGCATCGTAGCCGACGTCGTATTCGTAATCGAAGCAGTGACGCTTGCCGGTGACAAGCATGTCGTCGTCGCGGTCGGCGCGCAGCTTGACCGGGCGGTCCAGCTTTGCCGCGGCCATGGCGGCGCAGGCCGCCCACAGGGCCGATTGCGACTCCTTGCCGCCGAACCCGCCGCCCATGCGCCGGCATTCCACCGTCACCTGGTGCGAATGCAGGCCCAGTGCGTGCGCGACCACATGCTGCATTTCGGTCGGGTGCTGGGTCGAGCAGTGCACCAGCATGCCCTTGCCCTCTTTGGGAATCGCGTACGAGATCTGGCCTTCGAGGTAGAACTGCTCCTGGCCGCCGACCTTCAGCTTGCCCTTGAGGCGATGTACAGACGCTTCCAGCGCGCGCTGGGCCTCGCCGCGCGCCAGGTGCATGGGCGGCAGCACGAAGGAGCCGGCCTTTTTGGCGTCCTGCGCCGTCAGGATGGCCGGGAATTCCTGATACTGGATCACCGCCTTGCGCGCGGCGCGGCGCGCATGCTCATGGCTGTCGGCCACCACCACAAAGACCGGCTGGCCCACATACTCGACCAGGCCTTCCGACAGGATCGGATCGTCGTGGATGATGGGACCGCAATCGTTGGTGCCGACAATGTCCGCCGCCGTGTACACGGCCACCACGCCGCGCGCGCTGCGCACCGGTTCCAGGTCCATCGAGACGATCTGCGCATGCGCCTTGCCCGACAGGCCCAGGGCCGCGTGCAGGGTGCCGTAGGCTTCGCGGATGTCGTCGGTGTAGGCCGCTTCGCCCAGCACATGCAGCTCGGCCGATTCGTGGGTGCGTTTTTTGCCGACTTCGGACCAGGCTTGCGCGGCGGCCGGGGTGAGGAATGCTTCAGTCTTTGCGTTCATGGTGTTGTTCTCAAGCGTGGGCAAAGGCGTTGACGGATTGCGGCAGCAGCGGCGCTTCCAGGCGCGTCTCCAGCCAGAAGCGGCGCAGCAGGTTCTGCGCCGCCGTCATGCGGTAGGCGCTGGTGGCGCGCATGTCGGACAGCGGGGTGTAGTCGCGCGCCAGAGCGGCCATGGCGGTCTCCAACACGGCCTCGGTCCATGGCTGGCCGTTCAGTGCCGCCTCGGCCAGCGGCGCACGGCGCGAGGTCGCCGCCATGCCGCCAAAAGCGATGCGCGCATTGCGGATGATGCCGCTGCTATCGAGCGTCACCGCAAACGCGGCGCAGACGGCGGAGATATCCTGGTCCTGGCGCTTGGCCAGTTTGTAGGTGCGGAAGCGCTGGCCGGGCTGCGGCAGGGGAATCCGTACGGCTTCGACGAATTCGCCCGGACGCAGATCCTTCTTCATGTAGTCCAGGTAGAAATCTTCCAGCAGCAGCACGCGCTGGCCATGTTCGCCGCGCAGCACGATCTGCGAGCCGAGTGCGATCATCCAGGGAGCCGAGTCGCCGATCGGCGAACCGTTGGCCACGCTGCCGCCCAGGGTGCCGCTGTTGCGGATCGGGAGCGAGGCGAAGCGCTGCCACATCTCGGTCAGCTCGTCGCCGTAGTAGTGGCAGATGCTGCGGTAGGCGTTGTCGAGCGAGACCGCCGCACCGATTTCCAGGGTGTTCTCGACCAGGGCGACCGTGTTCAGCTCCGGCACCTGACGCACGTAGATCATGTCGCCCAGGTCGCGCATCTGCTTGGTGACCCAGAGGCCAATGTCGGTCGAGCCGGAGACGATGCAGGCATCCGGCAGGGCCGCGCGCAGGGCGATCAGGGCGGCCAGGCTGCGCGGCGAATGGAAGGTCTGGCCTTCGTGGGTGTAGCTGAAGGTATCAATGCGTTGCATGGTCGTGAGGGCGGTGGTGACGCGGTCGCGGTCGAATTGAACTTTCGGCAGTTCGCCCATGCGGCGCGCGGCAGCGATGATGGGACGATAGCCGGTGCAGCGGCACAGATTGCCGGAGAGGGTTTCGTCGATGCGTTTGCGGCAGGGCGATTCGCCGGTTTGCTGTCCGTCCAGGTAGAGCGGCCAGAGCGACATGGCAAAGCCGGGCGTGCAAAAGCCGCATTGGGAACCGTGGCATTCGACCAGGGCTTGCTGGACCGGGTGCAGCGCGCCGTCGGGCTGCTTCATGTCCTCGATGGTGAACAGGGCCTTGCCGTCCAGGGTAGGGAGGAAGCCGATACAGGCGTTGACGGCGTTGAGCGAGACCTCGCCGTCTTTGAGTTCGCCGATGACGACGGTGCAGGCGCCGCAATCGCCCTCGGCGCAGCCTTCCTTGGTGCCGGTGCAGTGAAGGTCTTCGCGCAGGTGCTGGAGGATGGTGCGGGTTGGTGCAGCGCCGCTCACTTCGCGCACACCGCCGCGAAAGTAAAAGCGTATGGGTTCGGACATGCGGACCTCCTGATTTCAGAAGGTGCCAGCTTAGCCAAGGGCGCCGTCAGCCAACATGGGGCGGCGCTGATGCTTCATATCGGATTTGGACTATGACCCGGGCTACCCGTCAACAGGTGGCCCGCGACCTTACCAGATACGTAGGTCGGAAAAGCGAAGCGCATTCCGACGTGCTACGGTTGATCCACATGCGGCTCATAGGTGGCACGTCGGAATGCGCTGCGCTTTTCCGACCTACGAAAGCTGCGCGCACTGCGCCCGGCGCATCACCGCGTTACTGCACCGCAAGCGCCTGCGCGGTGGCCGTGATCTGATCGCGCAGCCACTTGTGCTCCGGCGCCTGGTGTACCCGTTCATGCCACAACTGGTAAAACCGCAGCGGCGGAAACGGAATCGGCACCACAAAGGTCTTGAGCGGCAAGGTGCGTTCATAAAAGCGCAGATACTGGCGCCCGGTCGTCATCACCAGATCGGTCTGCGTGAGCATGTACGGGATCACCCCAAAATACGCGGACTGCGCCACCACATTGCGTACATAGCCCTGCTGCTCCAGGAAGACATCGATCACGCTCTGGTACCCCGGCAGCATCTGCGAGGGCGCCACGTGCGGAAGCGACAGATAGTCCTCGATCGTCATCGCAGTGGGCAAGGTGCGCTTGGCATACGGACTGTTGGCGCGCATGGCGCACACGATCGGGTCCTCGAACAGCTTGGACATGTGCAGGTGTTCGGGCGGCGCATCCCAGTTGCCGATGATGAGATCGAGCTCACCCTCCGACAGCATGCGCACCGAATCGACGCCCGGCCCCAGGCTATGGATGATGATTTTGCTCTTGGGCGACTCGCGGCACAAACGCGCAACGATGTTCGGCAAAAAATTCTGGTCCAGGTAATCCGGCGCGGCGATGTGGAAGGTGCGGCCTTCTTCCATTGAGGCAAACGGCGTCTTGTGCAGGAACAGCGCATCGACTTCGTCCAGGATGCGTTTGGCCGGGGCTTTGAGGCTCTCGCCGTGCTGGGTCGGCACCATGCCGCGTCCGCCGCGCACCAGCAAAGGGTCGCCGGTAAGCTCGCGCAGGCGCCGCAGCGAAGCGGAGATCGAGGGCTGCGGCTGGTCCAGCTTCTGCGCGACGCGCGAGACGTTTTTCTCGCATAGCAGCAGGTACAGGATGCGGATCAGGTGGAGATCGAGGTGGTCGGGTAGGTGGGCCATGTCAACAGGGTCATAACGGTTCAGCTATTTTTAATATACGTCGATTCCAATCTGGAAATCCAGTTTTAGTTTTATTGTTCGTTCCACGCCACGAGATGCACATGCAAAAGTGCACGGCACATCGCCAGGGACCAGAGGAGACGGTTCAGCGAGTGTCTCCCGTGGGCGTTCACAACCGGTCGCAGCGGAGCTGACAAGTTCGCGGCCAAGTGGGGTTCATCCCCGTCGTCTGGAGTAGCCCGCGGTGGCAGACGAGCTTAAATCCTATCAATACGTTTTCAAGAGGACGATATGGAACTGCTCGCCTACGGCGTCGACTGGCTCAATCTACTGGTACGGTGGCTGCACCTGATCACCGGCATCGCCTGGATCGGTGCTTCGTTTTATTTTGTGTGGCTCGACAACAACATTCGCGCGCCGCTGGCCGGGTCCGACCTGGCCAAGCGCGGCGTGTCCGGCCATTTGTGGGCCGTGCACGGGGGCGGTTTCTACAATCCGCAGAAATACCTGGTGGCGCCGGCCGAGCTGCCGGCCGAACTGCACTGGTTCAAATGGGAAGCCTACGCCACCTGGCTGTCGGGCGTGTCGCTGCTGCTGATCGTCTACTGGTACAACCCGCAAGCGATGATGATCGACAAGAACGTTGCCGATCTGTCCAGCCTGCAAGCCATCGGCGTCGGTGTCGGCGCCCTGGTGGTCGGCTGGGTCTTTTATGACCTGCTGTGCCGCTCGCCGCTGGGCCAGCGCGAAGGTGCCTTCGGCATTGTGATTTTCCTTTTCCTGGTGGGCGCCGCATACGTACTGTCGCATCTGCTCTCCGGCCGCGCCGCCTACATCCACGTGGGCGCCATGATTGGCACCATGATGGTGGGTAACGTGCTGATGCTGATCATTCCCGGTCAGCGCAAGCTGGTCGACGCCATGAAGGAGGGCAAATCGCCCGACCCGATCCACGGCATCAAGGCCAAGCAGCGCTCAGTCCACAACAACTACTTCACCCTGCCGGTGCTGTTCATCATGATCAGCAACCACTACGCCATGACCTACACCAGCAAGTACAGCTGGCTGGTGCTGGGCGCGGTGATGGCCGCGGCGGTATTGATCCGTCACTATTTCAACCAGCGCCACAAGGGCCAGGCCAACATCGCCTTCCCGCTGGCCGGCGTGGCCATCCTGGCCGCAGTCGCGGTCGGACTGGCGCCGCGGCCCGCCGCCCCGGTGGTCCCGGTTGCCGCCGGACCTGGCGCAGCAGCGGTGGAAGCGCCTGCCGCCCCGGATTTTGCCCGGGTCCAGGCCATCGTCGGCCAGCGCTGCGTCAGCTGCCACGCCGCCAAGCCGACCCAGCCGGGCTTTGCCTCGGCACCGGGCGGCATCCTGCTCGATACGCCTGAACTGCTGCGCCAGAACGCGGCCAAGGTCAAGCAGCAAACCGTGGTCCTGAAGGCTATGCCGATCGGGAACATGACGAATATGACCGAGGAAGAACGGGCCGAAATCGGCGCCTGGTTCGCCGCCGGTGCCAAATAAAGGGAGAACGCTATGTCCAGACAACATCAAGAGAACACTATGAACACCATTACCATCGACGGCTTCAAGCTGACCGCGGAGCAGGTTGCGCAGGTGGCACGTGGCGGCGCCCAGGTGGCGCTGGCCGATTCGGCGCGCGCAGCGCTGGTCGAAAGCCGCGACTACATCGAATCGACGTGGATGCATGACGAAGCGCCGATGATGTACAGCTTCAATACCGGCGTCGGCATGCTGAAAGACACGCGCATCAAGGTCAAGGACATCGTCCTGTTCCAGACCCAGTTGATCAAGGCCCACGCCGCCGGCATGGGCGAGCCGTTTTCCGAGGAAGTCAGCCGCGCCACCATGCTGCTGCGCGCGAATGCCTTCGCCAGTAATTACTCAGCGCCGCGGGTGGAAGTGGTAGACCGCCTGCTGGCGTTCGTGAACGCGGGCATTCATCCGCTCATGCCGCAAAAAGGTTCCGTAGGCGCCTCGGGCGACCTGGCGCCGCTGGCCTACCTGGCCGCCGCCATCGCCGGCTTCGACGAAGCCGAAGTCATCTACCAGGGCCGCCGCATGTCGGCGCCGGAAGCGATCCGCCTGTCCGGCGTCGGCCCGGTCGAGTTCGAGCTCAAGGCCAAGGATGCATCGGCCCTCATCAATGGCTGCACCGTCTCGCTGGCGGTGGCCGTGCTGGCCGCGCGCGACGCCCGCAATCTGCTGTCGGACGCCTGCCTGTCGCTGGGATTGACCCTGGAAGCGATGCGCGCCGAAATGTCGGCTTTCGATGACCGTATTCACCAGGCCCGGCCGCATGCCGGCCAGATCAAGACTGCGGCCACCATGCGCCTGCTGCTCGACGGCTCCACTCGCACCACCCACGCGGCGCGCTCGGTGCAGCTGCCGGAAGAGCTGCGCCGTACCGACATTCCCTACACGGCGCGGATCCAGGATGTGTACTCGCTGCGCTGCGCGCCGCAGGTGTATGGTCCGGTGTTCGACGCGCTCGACTACATCGACACCATCGTCGACAAGGAAATCAATTCTGCCACCGACAATCCGCTCATTTTCAGCAAGGAAGGCGGCGGCTTCGAGATCATCTCCGGCGGCAATTTCCATGGCCAGTACCTGGCCCAGGCCATGGATTTGCTGGCGATGGCGGTGGCCGACCTGGGCAGCATCTGCGAGCGGCGCGTGGCGCGCCTGATCGATCCGACCCTGTCCTGGGGCTTGCCGCGCAACCTGATGAGCGGCGTGCGTGGCGTCAACACCGGCTACCCTGTCGTACAGTGTTCGCTCAGTTCACTGGTGATGGAAAACCGGACCTTGTGCATGCCGGGCAGCGTGGACAGCATCCCGGCCAAGGGCAATAGCGAGGATCACGTGTCCAATTCGACCTGGTGCGCGCGCAAGGCCGCGACGGTGGTGGAGAACACGCAGTACATCGTCGGTGTCGAAATGCTGCTGGCGGCCCAGGCCTTGACGATGACGCAGGAACAGCTGAGCGAATTCAAGCTGGGCAAGGGGACGCAGGCGGCATTCGACAGCGTGCGCAGCCAGATTCCGGCCTGCCTGGATGGCGACCGCTGGTTCCATAACGATATTGTCGTGGCGCGGTCGTTTGTCACCAGCGGTTCGGTGCGCAAGGCGGTGGAGGAGGTGATTGGCGAGTTTGTATAGGCGGCACCGGTGGGCCGGGGTTCGCACCCCGTGCCTAGCGGAACGACGGGTGCCCCATGAAAAGACATTGTTCGAACAGTATAGCTTTTGACAGATAGCAATTATGCGCAGCACCCCGCTTTCACGGCCGCAATGAGGGTTTACGGTCATGCCAGTGGGTCGAAATTTGCAAGCAAAGAGTAAGCAGACACATATAAGTTGGTAAATATAATCAAGGAGACGAACGTGGCTTTACTAGAGAACTTTTTCAAGCTGAAGGAAAACGGGACTGATGTCAGGACGGAATTGCTGGCCGGCCTGACAACCTTCCTCACAATGGCATACATCATCTTCGTCAATCCTTCCATCCTGGGTGACGCCGGCATGCCGAAGGATTCCGTTTTCGTCGCAACCTGTATTGCCGCGGCGCTGGGCACCATGATCATGGGCCTGTACGCCAATTACCCGATCGCCCTGGCCCCCGGCATGGGCCTGAATGCTTACTTTGCCTATGCCGTCGTCAAGGGCATGGGCCTGTCGTGGGAGATCGCGCTGGGCGCGGTCTTCATTTCCGGCTGCCTGTTCCTGATCGTCAGCGCCTTCGGCCTGCGCGAAATGATCGTCAACGGCATCCCCAGTTCCATCCGCACCGCGATCACCGTGGGTATCGGCCTGTTCCTTGGCCTGATCGCCCTGCGCAGCGCCGGCATCGTGGTGGCCAATCCCGCCACCCTGGTTGGCGTGGGCGACCTGGGCAAGGCACCGCCGCTGCTGGCCATCCTGGGCTTCTTCGTGATCGTGGCGCTCGACAAGCTGAGAGTCAAAGGCGCGATCCTGATCGGCATCCTGCTGGTCACGGTGCTGAGCTTCTTCTTCGGCGGTAACCACTTCAACGGCGTCGTGTCGATGCCGCCGTCGATGATGCCGACCCTGTTCAAGCTCGACGTCATGGGCGCCCTGTCGGTCGGCATCCTGAACGTGGTGCTGGTGTTCTTCCTGGTCGAACTGTTCGACGCGACCGGCACCCTGATGGGCGTGGCCAACCGCGCCGGCCTGCTGGTCAACGGCAAGATGCCGCGCCTGAACAAGGCCCTCATGGCCGACAGTGTCGCTATCGCAGCCGGCTCCATCATCGGTACCTCGAGCACCACCGCCTACATCGAAAGCGCAGCCGGCGTGCAGGCCGGCGGACGCACCGGCCTGACGGCCCTGGCCGTCGCGTTCCTGTTCCTCGCTTGCCTGTTCATTTCGCCGCTGGCTGCCGTGGTCCCAGGCTACGCGACCGCACCGGCCCTGCTGTACGTGGCTTGCCTGATGCTGCGCGAACTGACCCACATCGACTGGGAAGACAGCACCGAAAGCATCCCGGCGGCGATTGCCGCGCTGACCATGCCGTTCACTTACTCGATCGCGCTGGGCGTTGCCTTCGGCTTCATCTCGTATGCCGCGCTCAAGACGCTGACCGGCCGCGCCAGAGAAGTGAAGGTGGTCATCTGGATCATCACCGCGGTTTTCCTGTTCAAGTTCTACTACCTCGGCGCCCACTAAAACCTCTCAGCAATGTTGCGCGTCATGCCAGAATGGATCTTCTGAAAAGGCAGGCGCGCAACACTTTCGCATGCGATTCGATGTTCCCGACGAATCCGCCTTGACGCCGTTCGCGGGGGAAAGGAACATGGAACTACTTGACGTAGAACAATTCCAAAAGGAAGCCGCTGTGAAACTCATGCGCCATATGTCCATCCAGAAGAAGCTCATGCTCAGCATGGCCGCCTGTCTTCTGCTCTTCGTTGCCATTTCCTCCACTCTGAGTATCATGATGACCAGCCGTAACGTGCGCGAGCGCGTGGTCAATCAGGAACTGCCGGCCGTCATCGGCGAAATCCGTAATGACATCCTGCGCCAGATCGCGGTGCCGCTGGCCACCTCGCTGGCCGTGGCCAACAACTCCTATATCCATGCCTGGGAAAACGGCGGCCTGGCCGACGACGGGATGGATGCGTGGAAGGCCTACGCCAACAACCTCAAGACCAAGAACAAGGCGGCCACCGTGTTCTGGGTCTCCGAATCCACCGGCAAATACATGACCGAAGCGGGCCTGAACCGCACCCTGGCCAAGGATGCGGCCAGCGACCAATGGTTCTACAGCTTCCTGGCGGGCGGCAAGCCCTACACCATCGACCTGGACAAAGACGTCGGCTCCAGCGAATTTATGTTGTTCATTAACGTGCGTGCCGAAGCCGGTCCGGGCAAGCAGGGCGTCGCAGGCCTGGGCCTGTCAGTCACCACCATGGCCGATACCATCCGCGCCTACAAGATCGGCCAGTCGGGCTTCGTGTCACTGGTGCGCGCCAACGGCAACGTGATGGTGCACCGCGACCCGGCCATGGCCGACGGCAAACATGCGCTCAAGGATCTGCCTGGCTTTACGCCGGCGCTGAGCACCGCCCTGTTGAGCGGTGCCCGTTTTACCCACGCCGAATACGACGCACCTTCGGGCAAGCGCATCGTCGCCTCGTCCTTCATTCCCGAGCTGAATATGTACGCCATCGCCGAAGTGCCGGAAGACGAAGTCCTGGGCGGCATTGCCCGCTCGGCTACGATCTCGGCCCTGGTGGCCGCGCTGATCGGCGGCAGCATCGGTATGTTCATCATCTTCCTGATCAGCCGTGCGATAGCCGCGCCGGTGGCGCGCGCCGCCGACATGCTCAGCGATATCGCCAGCGGCAATGGCGACCTGTCGCGCCGCATGCGGGTCGAAACCAGCGACGAAGTCGGTGCGTTGGCGGAAGCCTTCAACCGCTTCGTTTCCTCGCTCAACCGCACCATCAGCGAAGTGCGCAGCAGCACCGAGACGATTGCCTCCGCCTCGGCCGAAATTGCGGCCGGCAATATGGACCTGTCGGGCCGCACCGAGGCGCAAGCATCCAGCCTGGAAGAAACCGCGGCCGCCATGGAAGAACTCACCTCCACGGTCAAGCAGAATGCCGAAAACGCCAGCCAGGCCAATCAGCTGGTCGTGTCCGCCTCCGGCCATGCGGTCAAGGGTGGCGACGTGGTCGGCCAGGTGGTCAGCACCATGGGCTCGATCACCGAGAGTTCGCGCAAGATTGTCGACATCATCGGCGTAATTGACGGTATCGCCTTCCAGACCAACATCCTGGCCCTGAACGCCGCCGTGGAAGCGGCCCGGGCGGGCGAGCAGGGCCGCGGTTTTGCGGTCGTCGCCAGCGAAGTGCGCAACCTGGCCCAGCGGTCAGCCGGCGCCGCAAAAGAAATCAAGAGTTTGATCGATGACTCGGTCAGCAAGGTCGACGCCGGCAGCCGCCTGGTCGATGAAGCGGGCGCCACCATGGGCCTGATTGTCACCTCGGTGCAGCAGGTAGCCGATCTGATGAGCGAGATCGCCGCGGCGAGCCATGAGCAGAGCCAGGGTATTGGGCAGATCAACGAGTCGATCACCACCATGGACGATGCGACCCAGCAGAACGCGGCGCTGGTGGAAGAAGCCGCTGCCGCGGCCAAGTCGCTGCAGGATCAGGCCGCGAACCTGGCGCAGGTGGTCAGCGTGTTCAAGCTCGATGAGTCCGAGGTCGCGGTGCGCAGCGCGCCGGCGGCCAGGGCGGCACCGGTCAGGGCCGCTGCGCCTGCGCAGAAGCGGCTGGCATCGCCCGCGAAACCAGTGGCAAGGCCCGCGCCAAAACCCGCGCAGAAAGCCGCACAGAAAGCCGAACAAGCCGACGAGTGGGAAGAGTTCTAAGGTGCTTTGGTAGGACGGAAAAGCGCAGCGCCTTCCGCCGTGCTACGTTTGGGCAGCCATCAGCTCACCCGTAGCACTGCGGAAGGCGCCTTCGGCTTTTCCGCCCTACGTTCCTTTCGATCAGCGTTTCTATATGCTCAGAGTGATAGAAACTATTGCCCGCCTTCGCTGTCCGAACAACGCAATTCCTCGCATTATCCTTGTGGGCACAACACGACCCACAACGATAAAAACCTCAGGAGACAATATGACCGCATCAAGCTTGCGCCGGCTTTCGGCTGCCTTCACCCTGTTCGCGATCGGCGGCGGCATCGCCCAGGCCGCCGACTGGAGCGACACCGCCATCAGCTGGCGCGCCGGCAGCGATTTCCGCGAGCCGTTCAACCCCAAGGACATCAAGAAGAACATCTTCGCGCTGACCCACGCCAGCGGCTACGCTTACGGCAGCAACTACTTCAACCTGGACCTGCTCCAGTCCGACAGCAACGACCCCGGCTCGCTGAACCAGAACGACGGCGCGCAGGAAGCCTACGTGGTCTACCGGCACACCCTCGACATCGGCAAGCTGCGCGGCAGCGACATCAAGTTCGGCCCGGTGCGCGGCGTGGGCGCGACGGTCGGCTTCGACTGGAACACCAAGAACGACGTCGGCTACAACTCGCGCAAGCGCATGCTGGTCGCCGGTCCGACCCTGATGTGGGACGTGCCGGGTTTCCTGAACACCAGCCTGTTCTATCTGCACGAGAGCAATGCGCCAAGCGGCGCCTTCCCGCCAATCTCCAATGTGCGCGGGCGCTACACCTACGACGCCCATGCCATGCTCAATGCATCGTGGGGGATCCCGGTCGGCAGCCTCTGGTCCTTCGAAGGCTACGCCAATGTCATTGCCTCCAAGGGCAAGGATGAAGTAGGCAATGATACCGGCACCGAGACCAATATCGACATGCAGATCATGTTCGACGCGGGCGCGGCGATGGGCCACAAGAAGAACACTTTCCGCGTCGGCCTCGAGTACCAGTACTGGAACAACAAGTTCGGCAACACCTCGGCCACCACGGGCGGACAGGGCTACCGCGCCAAGACCCCGATGATCCGCGCCGAATATCACTTTTAGCCCGGGTCGCGGGACTGATAGGGTGGGCACCCCGTGCCCACCAACAGCGCACGTAGGTCTTTCACCGACACGTCAGGCAGCGGAGCAGGCAATTGTGCGGATTGCCGCCCCGTTGTATATTGCGGTGTATGGATAAGACGACAGGACAACCGCGTTTGGATCGACTCACGGCCGCCAAGGTCGAGCAGGGTCTGTTCATCCAGCGTTCGGTAAGCACGGTCGCCGCAGCGGCATATTTTAAAGAAAACAATGTGCCCATGCACGTGGCGATCCGCGTGCTGACGTCGCCCAACAAGCGCGATGTGAAAGATGTGCTGGCTGCGCCGCCTTCCTGGCGCGACGTCATCATGGCCGCCGGGCCCACCTATGGCATCCCGGTCCAGGTCCGGCGCGACGACTGAACTTCTCTTTGGCAGTATTCAAGGGTCGGTTGTCCTAAGGGCAGGCCAGGGCCGGGCTATCATTTTTGCACCGGATCATCGACCCTAACCCTGCCCTGAGGTGCACATGTCCACAATCCCTGAAACCATCAGCGCGCGCTTCGCACGCCTGCAAACGCTCAACGTCTCCATCCTGGTATTCCCGGACGTGGAAGTGCTGGACTTCGCCGGCCCCTTCGAAGTGTTTTCCGTCGCCTCGCGCATCGCCAACAGCCTCATCGGCATTGATACGCCGTTCAAGGTGGCGATCGTCGGTGCGAGCGGCGGCACCGTCACGGCCCGCCACGGCCTGGGCATCGTGCCGCATCACGGCTTTGGCAATGCTCCCGATACCGATCTGCTGGTGGTTCCCGGCGGCATCGTGACCCAGCCGCTGGACGACAGCGCCACCCTCAACTGGGTACGCGCGGAGCATGACAAGGCGGCGCTCACCGCCTCGGTCTGCACCGGCGCCTTCATCCTGGCCAAGGCGGCCTTGCTGGGCGAAATGACCGTGACCACCCACTGGGACGATATCGCCGGGCTGCGCAGTGACCACCCCGAACTGACCGTGGCCGAGAACGTGCGCTATGTGGACAACGGCAGGATCGTCACCTCGGCCGGGATTTCGGCCGGCATCGGCATGAGCTTGCACCTGGTGGCGCGCATCCTGGGCGATGACATGGCGATCGCTACCGCCCGCCGCATGGAGTACGACTGGCAGCCATGAGCTCATCGTCTTGCCTGTTCTGACTGTTTCCCGGTAAGCTAGCCCGCTGAGGTAGTTAACTCGTTGACACCGAAAATCGTTGGGTGTTATATTCGCCGCTATGACTGGTAACGTTTCCAACTGAGCGTTACGCCCCACGAGCGGACGTAGAGTCGCCCCATAGGAGACACGATGTACAGAACGAGCAGGCCGGCGCGGACAATCGCGCTGGCGTTGGCCATGGCGACAGGCGCGTTCGCCGCGCAGGCAGCCGGACCCCGGGCGGAAGTGATTCACTGGTGGACCTCGGGCGGCGAATCGGCCGCCGTCAAGAAAATCGCCGACGCCTACCGCGCCTCGGGCGGCGTCTGGGTCGATACCGCCGTCGCCGGCAGCGACCAGGCGCGCGCGGTCGCCATCAACCGCATCGTGGGCGGCAATCCGCCCGCCGCCGCGCTGTTCAACACCTCCAAACAGTTCACCGACCTGATCGAGCAGGATATGCTGGCCAACGTGGACGATGTCGCCGCGCGCGAACGCTGGGACACGACCCTGCCTGAACCGGTGCGTAACGTGATCAAGGTGAAGGGACATTATTACGCGGTCCCGATGAACATCCACATGCCGGCCTGGATCTGGTACTCCAAAGCCGCCTTCAAAAAGGCCGGCATCGCCAAGGAACCGGCCACGATGGACGAATTGTTCGCCGCGCTGGACAAACTCAAGGCCGCGGGATTGATTCCGCTCGCCCACGGCGGCCAGGCCTGGCAGGAGAACATCGTCTTCATGGCCGTGGTGGCCAATGTGGGCGGCAAGGACCTGTACCTGCAGGTGTTCCGCGACCGCGATCAGCGCGCACTCAATTCGGACGCTTTCAAGAAGGTGCTGGTCGCGTTCAAGCGCCTGCAATCGTATGTCGATCCGGGCTCGCCCGGCCGCAACTGGAACGACGCCAGCGCGCTGCTCGCCAGCGGCAAGGCCGGGGTGCAGATCATGGGTGACTGGGTCAAGGCCGAAATGGCCGCCGCCGGTCAGACCGCGGGCAAGGAGTACGGCTGCATCAGTGGCTTTGGCGCCAACGCGCCTTTCCTGATCCAGGGCGACGCCTTCATCTTCCCCAGGACCGCCAGGGCTGAAACGCTGCAGGCGCAAAAGCTGCTGGCCAATGCCATGGTGGCACCGGGCACCCAGGTAGAGTTCAGCCGCCTCAAAGGCTCGATTCCGATTCGCCAGGATGTCGACGCGAGCAAACTCGATGCATGCACCCAGGCCGCCTTGACCGTCATGAAGGACAAGTCTCGCCATGTCGGCAACAGCCAGGTCTACCTGACGCCGGACCAGAGCGGCTCGCTCGACGACGTGCTGACCGCCTTCTGGAATACCACCATGCCGGTCGAGAAGGCGCAGAAGAGCATCGCCGCGGCCTTGAGGAACTAGCAGATGGGACGCCGCAACCCTTTGGCTAAAGTGGTCCCTTTCGCCGCGCTGCTGCCGATGGCGCTGACCGTCATCCTGGGCTACCTCGGCACCGTACTCTGGTCGATCAAGATCTCGCTGACCAATTCGCGCAGCTTCCCGTCGGATACCTTTGTCGGCATGGCGCAGTACACCCGCCTGTTCGAGAACGAGCGCTGGCTGCTGTCGATGCATAACCTGGCCATCTACGGGGTGCTGTTCATCCTGGCCTGCCTGGTGATCGGCTTTTTGCTGGCGGTCTTCATCGACCAGAACGTGACCGGCGAGGGCGTGCTGCGCACCGTCTTCCTGTACCCGTATGCGATGTCCTTTGTCGCCACCGGTCTGGTATGGCAATGGATGCTCACGCCCGGCAATGGCATCGAGCAGGCGGCCCACCAGTTCGGGTTTCCCAATTTTAGCTTCGACTGGATCGTGGACCAGGACATGGTCATCTACACGGTCGTCATCGCCACGGTGTGGCAAGCGAGCGGCCTGGTGATGGCGATGATGCTGGCCGGCCTGCGCGGCATCGACGGCGAAATCTGGAAAGCCGCGCGCCTGGACGGCATTCCAACCTGGCGCGTCTACCTGTCGATCGTGCTGCCGATGATGTGGCCGACCGTCGCCACCGTGATCCTGCTGCTGTCCACGGCGGTGGTCAAGCTGTTCGACGCAGTGGTGGCAATGACCCAGGGCGGACCTGGAACAGCCAGCGAAGTACCGGCCAAGTTCATCATGGACCACCTGTTCGGACGCGCCAATATCGCCCTGGCCTCGGCCGGCGCCGTGGTGCTGCTGGTACCGGTGCTGGCCATGCTGGTGCCGTATATGTATGCACGCAGCCGCCAGAAGGTGCACGCATGAAGGGTGCACGCATGAAGGGTGAACGCATGAAGCAGGTATCGAAAAAGAGCGGCTTCACGCCGGCGCGCATCGGCATCTACGCTTTCCTGATCAGCGCCGCGCTGTTTTTCCTGCTGCCGCTGTACGTGATGCTGGTGACCTCCTTCAAGCCGATGGAGGAAATCCGGCTCGGGAATATCTTCGCCCTGCCGATCCAGTTCACCATCGACCCCTGGCGCGAGGCCTGGAGCGGCGCCTGCACCGGCGTTTCCTGCGAAGGCATCCGCGGCGGCTTCTGGAACTCGGTGGCGATCGCGGTGCCCAGCACCATCCTGCCGATCCTGCTGGGCGCCCTGAACGGCTACGCGCTCTCGTTCTGGAAACCGCGCGGCGCCTCGCTGCTGTTCGGGATCCTGATGGTGGGCGCCTTCATTCCGCTGCAGGTGATGATCTATCCGCTGGTGCGGGTGCTCGCCACCTTTGGCCTGTTCGGCTCCCTGGCCGGCATCGTCCTGGTCCACATGATTTTTGCGATGCCCGTCATGACGCTCCTGTTCCGCAACTACTACGCCGCCCTGCCGCACGAGCTGTTCCAGGCGGCGCGCATCGACGGCGGCGGCTTTTTCCGCATTTTTGCCTGGGTCATGCTGCCGATGTCGCTGCCGATCATTGTCGTTGCCGCCATCATGCAGGTCACCGGCGTGTGGAACGACTACATATTGGGACTGGTGTTCGCCGGGCGCGAGAATGCGCCGATGACGGTGCAGCTCAATAACGTCATCAACACCACCACTGGCACGCGCCTGTACAACGTCAACATGGCGGCCACCATCCTCACATCGCTGGTCCCGCTGGCGATCTATTTCATTTCCGGGCGCTGGTTCGTGCGCGGCATCGCCGCCGGCGCGGTAAAAGGTTAAGGGTTCAGTTCATGTCGAATGTCAGTGTCCGCAAGCTTTGCATCACCCTGGGCGGTAACGAAATCATCAAGGACCTCGACCTGGCTGTCGACGAAGGCGAGTTCCTGGTCCTGCTGGGGCCTTCGGGCTGCGGCAAGTCCACCCTTCTGCACAGCATCGCCGGTTTGATCGACGTCAGCGGCGGCACGGTGGAAATCGGCGGCGAAGACATGACCTGGGCCGATCCGAGCGAACGCCATATCGGCATGGTGTTCCAGTCCTACGCGCTGTATCCGACCATGACGGTCGAGAAGAATATGTCCTTCGGCCTGCGCATCGCCGGCACCCCCAAGGCCGAGATTGCGCGCCGCATCGCGCGTGCGGCCGAGATGCTGCACCTGGAAGCGCTGCTGGACCGCAAACCCTCGCAGCTGTCGGGCGGACAGCGCCAGCGCGTAGCAATCGGTCGCGCCCTGGTGCGCGAGGCTGGGGTGTTCCTGTTCGATGAACCGCTGTCCAATCTCGACGCCAAGCTGCGCGCGGAGCTGCGGCGCGAGCTCAAACTGCTGCACCAGAACCTCAAGTCGACCATGATCTACGTGACGCACGACCAGGTCGAGGCGATGACCCTGGCGACCCGCATTGTGGTCATGCGGGCCGGGAAAATCCAGCAGATCGGCGCGCCGGCCGAGGTGTACGAACGGCCGGCCAACCTGTTCGTGGCGGGCTTTCTGGGCGCGCCGTCGATGAACTTTGTCGATGGCGTGGTGGATGCGCAGGGGCGCTTTAGCGGCTGCGGGATTGCGCTCGATGTGGGCGCGGGTGCGGGACAGCCGGTGGTGCTGGGCGCCAGGCCGGAACATATCACCATCGGGGAGGGCGGGGCGCTGGCTGGCACGGTGGCGCTGGTTGAACCGATGGGTAACCACCAGATCGTGTGGATCAATGTGGGTGAGCGGCAGTTGTCGGCGATTGTGAACGACACGCGCAGCTTTGCGCTTGGCGAGCAGGTCCGCTTCAACATCGACGCGGCCCGGGTTTCGATTTTCGACAAGGCGACCGAGGCCAGGATATGAACGCGTCCGTTGACATCGACTTTCGTAGGGCGGAAAAGCGAAGCGCCTTCCGCCGTTCAGACCCAGGCGCCGTTGGCGAAGCAACCGTAGAACGGCGGAAGGCGCTGCGCTTTTCCGCCCTACGCTGGGGCACTGCCGCCTTGATTGGATTGATTGGCGCGTCGGTGCAGGCCGCACCCGCAGTCCAGGCCTGGGTCACCACCGCCGACAAATCCAGACTGCTGGCACCGGAACGAGTCACACGTCCCGGTATCAAATCCGGCATCGTCATCGACGTCGATCCCGCCACCCGCTACCAGGAGATCACCGGCTTCGGGGCCGCCATCACGGACGCTTCGGCTTACCTGATCGCCAACCGCATGAACGAGCAGCAGCGCGCCGTCCTGATGGCCGAGCTGTTCGGCCGCAAGGGCGACGGCATCGGCCTCAGTTTCACGCGCCTGACCATCGGCGCTTCGGACTTTTCGCGTCGCCATTACAGCTTTGACGATATGCCACCCGGCCAGCTTGACCCGGAGCTGAAGAACTTTTCCATCGACGCCAACCGCGCCGACGTCCTGCCGGTCGTTAAACAGGCGCTGGCCATCAATCCCGACCTCAAGGTCATGGCCTCGCCCTGGTCCGCACCGGGCTGGATGAAAAGCGGCGACAGCCTGATCCAGGGCACGCTCAAACCGGAAGCCTTCACGCCCTTCGCCAACTACCTGCTGCGCTACGTGAATGCCTACGCGGCTGAAGGCGTGCCGATCTTCGCCCTGACACTGCAGAACGAGCCGCACTTTGAGCCCAAGGACTATCCCGGCATGCGGGTCGACCCCGCCAGGCGCGCGGCTTTCATCGGCGGCCACCTGGGCCCCTTGATGGCGCTGAACCATCCAAAGCTGCGCATCATGGACTGGGACCACAACTGGGACGAACCCGGCTCGCCCGCCGCGGTGCTGGCCGATCCGGTGGCGGCCAAATACGTCAGCGGCGTGGCCTGGCACTGCTACGGCGGCGACGTGCGGGTGCAGGCCGCACTGCACGACGCCCATCCGGACAAGGAAACCTGGTTTACCGAGTGCTCCGGCGGCAAATGGGCGCCGCAATGGGATAAGAACCTGCAGTACTTCGTGCGTACGCTGGTCATCGGCACCACGCGCGGCTGGGCCAAGGGTGTCCTGCTGTGGAACCTGGCGCTGGACGAGAACGATGGTCCGCACCTGGGCGGCTGCCGCGATTGCCGCGGTGTGGTCACCATCGACTCTTCCACCGGCGCGGTCACGCGCAACGTCGAGTACTATGCATTGGCGCACGCCAGCCGCTTCGTGCGGCCCGGTGCCCGCCGCATCGCATCGAGCAGCGGCCACGACGACCTGGACACTGTCGCCTTTCGCAACCGCGACGGTTCAATAGCGCTGCTGGTGGCGAATGCGGCCAGTCAGGAACGCGTTTTTTCGGTCCGCAGCGGGGTCCGGAGTTTCAGACATACCCTCCCGGCAGGCAGTGTTGCCACTTTTGTATGGAAGCAGTAGCGCGCATGCAGTATGCTTTCGGGATCGCTCACCAGATGAATCAATAAAGGAAGTCGTGGCAAATATCAAAGACGTAGCCCGTCTGGCGGGCGTGGGCCTGGGAACCGCGTCGCGCGTGGTCAGCGGCAAAGGCTCGGTCTCGCCCAAGACCCTGGAGCGGGTCAAGAAGGCGATCGAGCAGCTCGACTTCCGTCCCTCGCACGCGGCGCGCTCGCTCCTGTCCGGCTCCTCCCAGATGATCGGCGTGTACATCCCGATCCTGAAGGGCACCTTCTACACCCCGATCCTGCAGTCGATCGATACCGCGCTGCGCGCCGCCGGCCTGCACATGGTGGTCGCATTCGGCGTCGGCTCGGGCGATGCGCGGCGCCAGGCCATCGACGGCATCGAGTTCCTGATGGAGCGCGGCTGCGACGGCCTGATCGCCATGACCAACCACCTGTCGGACGACGATATCGCCGCCCTCGGCCCCAAGCAGTCGCGCGTGGTGGTGCTGAACCACTGCTTCGAGAGCATCGCCGAGCAGTGCTTCACGGCCGACCACACTCAGGGCGGCGTCCTGGCGGCGCGTGCCCTGCTGGATCTGCGCCACAAGAAGATCGCCGTCATCGCTGGTCCCTCGAGCTCGCCCGACAACGTCGACCGTATGGCGGGCTTCATGGGCGAACTGGAACGCAGCGGCATCGATACCAGGAAGCTGTGGGTCGCGGAGAGCGATTTTTCGCCGGAGGGCGGATGGGCCTCGGCGCAGGAGCTGGTCGCGTCAGGCTATAAATTCACGGCGCTGTTCTGCGCCAACGACGAGATGGCCGTCGGGGCGCTGTCCTACTTCCAGGATATCGGCCTGTCGGTACCGCGCGACGTGTCGGTGATGGGCTATGACGATACGCCGAGCGCGCAGTTTTCCGCGCCGCGCCTGACGTCGGTGCACATCCCCTGGCGCGATGTGACCATGAGCGGATTGAACGCCTTGCTGAACCGCTGCTACGGCACCGACCGGGAGGTGGTGCGCGAATTTCCGGTCAGCGTCACGCACCGGGCATCGCTCGGCAAGCCGGCGGCGGCAAAGCGCGCCGGCTGAGCATCGCCTGAGCGACGCCATGTAATCGGGCACGCCGCAATGCGTGCCTTTTTTTGAAACACGATTGGAAACCTTTCCAATCTGAGAAAATAATAGGAGACCGACGATGACCTCACCTTCCGCGCTACGCTTGTCCATCCTGATCGCCATGCAAACGCTCTGCCTTGCCGCCTGCGGCAGCGGTGGCGGCGCAGCGGCCCCTGCGCCGGTGCCAACGCCGGCCCCCGCGCCAACTCCCACACCCACGCCCACACCTGTGCCAGCACCCACACCGGCACCGCCCGTAACGCCCGTGCCGACCGGGCCGCAAACGATCCTGCGCGCCTCCGGCACCAAATGGGTCAATGCGGCCGGGGCGCAGGTCAACCTGAAGGGCGCCAACCTGGGTAACTGGCTGCTGAACGAATTCTGGATGATGGGGCAGGGCTCCAACGGCATCGATGACCAATGCAAGCTCGAAGCCACCTTCGATACCCGTTTCGGCTATGCCGAACGCGGACGCCTGATGAAGCTTTTCCGCGACAACTGGATCACCGAGCGCGATTGGGACCTGCTGGCACGGTTCAATCTGAACGCGGTGCGGCTGCCCTTTATTTACAGCGTGGTCGAGGATGAGAAGAATCCGCGCACACTGCGAGCCGACGCCTGGCGCTACCTGGACGACGCCATCGCCCAGGCCGAGAAGCGCGGCATGTATGTGATCCTGGACCTGCACGGCGCCGTTGGCGCCCAGGGACGCGAACACCACAGCGGCTGCGCCAACAAGAACCTGTACTGGACCACGCCGGAATACCAGGAGCGCACCATCTGGCTGTGGGAGCAGGTGGCCGCGCGCTACAAGGACCGCGCCGCGGTGGCCGGCTACAGCCTGCTGAACGAGCCCTGGGGCACGGATGCCGCCACCTTGGCCGCAGTCGTCAAGAAGCTCTACTCCGCCGTACGCGCGGTCGACCCGAACCATGTGATCATCCTGCCGGGCCATAACTCCGGCATCAATGCCTACGGCCGTCCTTCCGCCCAGGGCTACAGCAACGTCGCCTTCGAGATGCATTTCTACCCGGGCCTGTTCGGCTGGGGTTCGATCGGCACGCCCGTGCACCGCGACTGGCTCAAATGTAATGCCGCCGGCACCACCGGTGTATGCGAATGGAACACCCGCCTGACCAGCCTCGATACGCCGTTCTTTATCGGCGAATTCCAGAGCTGGACCGGCCTTGGAACGGAACTGGGCGGCCAGATCACGCGCGCCACCTACGACACCTACGCCAGCTACGGCTGGGCCGCGACTGCGTGGTCGTACAAGCTGGTGACCAATGGCGGCGCGCAGGGCGCAGGCACCTGGGGCCTGGTTACCAACGCGGCCGGCACCAAAGTACCTGCAATCGACTTCAGCACGGCGCCGCTGGCCGACATTGAAGGCCTGTTCAAGTCCTTCGGCAGCATGCCCTACGAGCCGCACGAACCGGTGATGCGCTGGATGAACAGCGCCACGCCGCCTGCCCCTTTCCAATAACAACACCTCATCACACGACCATGAAAATATCCGCAGGCGAATGCGCACATCCCGATTGTTCTTTGCTACAATTGGAAACCTTTCCAAGTAGCGGAATCATGACCAGTAAAAGCACCGCAAGCGCCGTCCCCCAGATCGCCCGCTCCGACTTCGCGCGCGATTTCCAGTGGGGCTGTTCGACCTCCGCCTATCAGATCGAAGGCGGTGCGGCGGAGGGCGGCCGGGTCGAATCGATCTGGGACCGCTTCGCCGCACAGGCAGGTACGATCCGCGACGGATCGAGTGGCGCGGTGGCCTGCGACCACTATCACCGCTGGCCGCAGGACCTGGACATCGCGCGCGGTCTGGGCTTGAATGCGTACCGCTTCTCGGTGGCATGGCCGCGTATTTTCTCGGGATTGGGCAGCAAGCCGAATCAGCAAGGCCTGGACTTCTACGCGCGCCTGGTCGACGGCATGCTCGAACGCGGGCTCGATCCCTGGCTCACCTTGTACCACTGGGACTTGCCGCAGTACCTGCAGGAGCAGGGCGGCTGGGCCAATCGCGATACGGTCCATGCGTTTGTCGAATTCGCCGGCGTCATGAGCCGGCACCTGGGTGACCGCGTGAAGCACTGGATCACGCATAACGAACCCTGGTGCACGGCGATTCATGGCAATTTCGATGGGGTGCATGCGCCGGGCATCCGTGACTTCAAGACCGCCCTGCAGGTCTCGCACCACGTGCTGCTGTCGCACGGACTGGCGCTGCCGGTTATCCGCACGAATGCGCCGGACGCGCGCGTCGGCATCGCCCTGAGCCTGCATCCGCTGTCGCCTGCGTCAAGCAGCGAAGCAGACATCGCCGCGACCAAACGCCACGACGGCCTGCGCAACCGCTGGTTCCTGGATCCGCTATACGGGCGAGGCTACCCGGCCGACGTGCTGGCGTACTGCGCGGATGACGCGCCGCGGGTGGAGCCGGGCGATATGCACGCTATCGCGGCGCCGACCGATTTCCTGGGTGTGAACTACTACTTCCCCGAAGTGATCGCGGATGCACCAGGCACGGCGCCGGTCGACGCGCGCGTGGTCGTCACGCCGGACGTGCCGCGCACCGCATTCGGGTGGGAAGTCTCGCCCGAAGGCCTGAGCGCCTTGCTCAAGCGGGTGCAGGAGGACTACAAACCAGGCGACATGTATATCACCGAGAACGGCTCGACCTGGGACGACACCGTCGGCCCGGAAGGGCAGATCGACGACAGCGAGCGCCGCGATTACCTGATCCGTCACCTGGCGGCGGTACGCGATGCGGTGGCCAATGGCTGCACCGTAAGAGGCTATTTCGCCTGGAGCCTGCTGGATAACTTCGAATGGGCGGAAGGGTATATCCGCCGCTTCGGTCTGACCCATGTCGATTTCGACACGCAGGAAAGGCGCTTGAAGCAGAGCGGCCTGTGGTATCAACAGTTTTTGAGGTAGGGCGGGAGGGCTCCGCGCGGAGCCCATCACCGCCGTTTTTTTTGCCAGAAGTGGAAAGCTTTCCACATATAAAAACCAACTAGAACCAGGAGATTCGACATGAGAAAAACCCAGATTGCCGCAGCCTGTGCCATGCTGCTCTTGACAGCCGGCGCCCACGCCCAACAGACCCCGGCCAAGGACGATCCCGCGGTCCAGACCGTGGTCGTCAGCGGCCTGCGCGGCAGTATCGAAAGTTCGATTGCGATCAAGCGCGATTCCGATTCCATCGTCGAAGCGGTGACCGCCGAGGATATCGGCAAGCTGCCCGACGTCAGCATCGCCGAGTCGATTTCGCGCCTGGCCGGGTTGACCGCGCAGCGGGTCGAGGGCCGCGCCCAGGTCATCTCCATCCGCGGCCTGGCGCCCGACTTCGCGGGCACCCTGATGAACGGCCGTGAACTGGTCAGCACCAGCAACAACCGCGGCGCCGAGTACGACCAGTATCCGTCGGAACTGATCAACGGCGTGACGGTCTACAAAACGCCTGACGCATCGCTGATGGGGCAAGGCTTGTCCGGCACCGTGGACCTGCAGACCGTGCGTCCGCTGGACCGGCGCGGCCGCACCATCGCCATCAACCTGCGCGGCGAGAAGAACTCGAACGGCGCCCTCAATTCCAACTCCTCGGACAAGGGCAACCGCTTCAGCATTTCCTATGTCGACCAGTTCCTGGACAATACCGTCGGCGTGGCGATCGGCTACGCCCACCTCGATGCGCCGGGCCAGCAGCGCGAGTACAAGTCCTGGTGGTGGGGTAACGAGAATAATCTCCCGGCGGGTAACGCCGACGTGGTTGCACTCAAGGGCGCCGAAGTGACGGCATCCTCGCGCGAGCAGGTCCGCGACGGCATCATGGCCGTCATCGACTTCAAACCTTCGAAGAACTACCGCACCGCGCTCGATCTGTACTACTCGCAGTTCGACCAGAAGACTACCATGCGCGGCATGATGTGGAACTCGCACCAGTGGAGTTCCGTCGCCTACAGGAATCCGGTGATCGAAACCATCGGCGGCACCAAGCTCTTGACCGGCGGCGCGCTGGTGAACCTGGAGCCAATCGCGCGTAACGACTACAACACGCGCAAGGACGATGTGTTCGCGATCGGCTGGAACAACCGCATCAAGGCCGACAAATGGGCGTTCGATGGCGACCTGTCGTATTCGGCCGCCAAGCGCAAGGAGCAGGTGCTGGAGACCTACGCCGGCCTGGGGCCCGCCAATTCAGGCATCACCGACAATAACTTCCAGTTCCAGATTCCGGTGGGCGCCGGCCTGCCGCGCTTCACGCCGAGCGTGGACTACACCGACGCCGGCAAGATCAAGCTGACCGACGTCGGCGGCTGGGGCAAGGACGCCGACATGCACCGTCCGCTGGTGGAAGACAAGCTCGGTGCGATCAAGCTGTCGGCTAAGCGCGACCTGGACGGCATCTTCCGCAGCATCGAAACGGGCTTCAGCTATTCCAGGCGCGAGAAAGAGCATGAAGACATCAACAACTACTACTTCCTGAAGAACAATCGCGCACCGGCCAGCGTTTCGTCCGACCTGCTGCAGCCATCGACCTCGCTCGCCTTTGCCGGCATTCCCGCGGTCCTGAGCTACGACACCATGGCCGTGCTGGCCAAGTACTACGATCAGCAGCCGGCGCGTCCGGACGACGCCGCGCTGCAGAACTGGAGCGTGACCGAGAAGCAGGCGACGGCTTACGCCAAGCTGGGCATCGATGCCGACCTGGGACACATTCCCCTGCGCGGCAACCTGGGCCTGCAGATGATCCGCATCGACCAGGAGTCCGAAGGCGTAGCGGTCGCAGGCACCACGCTCAAGCCGATCACGGGCGGCGCCAAGTACGACGATGTGCTGCCAAGCGTGAACATGAACTTCGACCTGTCGCACTACCTGCGCAGCACCTCGCTGCGCTTCGGTGCCGCCAAGACCCTGGCGCGGCCGCGCATGTCCGACATGCGCGCGGGTGCATCCGGCGGCGTGAGCTCGACCACTTTCATGTGGAACGGCAGCGGCGGTAATCCCAAGCTCGAACCGTGGCGCGCCAACTCCTTCGACCTGTCTCTGGAAAACTACTTCGGCAAGCGCAGCTACATCGCCGGTGCTGCCTTTTACAAGAAACTGAAGAATTACATCTACAACCAGCAGACCGCGTTCGACTTTACCGGCTTTCCCAATCCGTCGGCGACGGTCCCGCTGACCAATATCGGCACGCTCAACACGCCCGCCAATGGCGCCGGCGGCATGGTGCGCGGGCTGGAGCTGAGCGGCTCTTTCGAGGGCGGCATGCTGACGTCGATGCTTGACGGCTTCGGCGTGCTGGCCAGTGCCTCGGTGACGGAGAGTTCGATCCATCCGAACGGTCCGGGTACCAAGGAGAAGCTGCCTGGCTTGTCGGGCACGGTCAGCAATGTGACCTTGTTCTACGAGAAGCACGGCTTCTCGGCGCGGGTGAGCCAGCGTTACCGCTCGGCCTATCGCGGCGAGGTGACGGGCTTGTTCGCGCAGCGCGCGTTCAGCGAGATCCTGCCGGAAAAGCAGATCGATTTCCAGACCGGATATTCGTTTGACGACGGCGGCCGCTTCAAGGGCTTGTCGGTACTGCTGCAGGTGAATAACCTGAACAACGAGCCGTATCAGACCAAGCAGGGCGACCCGTTCTCGGGCGGCTCGTATGCGCCGGAACGCTACACCACGTATGGACGGCAGGTGTTGCTGGGCTTGAGCTACAAGCTGTAGACAGGCCGCGGGTGCCCTGGTGGGCACGGGGTGCCCACCAGGGCCTATAACAAATTCGGCAACCAAGGTTCCTGTTGACAAAATAATCCCGAAGTCGCACTATTCAGATCGCGGTTGGGAGCGGTTCCAATTTGCGCCAGCAGCAGTCGCACCCTCGCGCCGGTCCAGGCGGGAAGGGACCTCCACTTTTTCGCCCTGACACCATGATCAAGAACTCCTGTCTCATCGCAGCCATCGCCCTGCTGCACGCCGGCCAAGCCTGGTCCGCCCCGAAACCTGTCGCGGCCTGGCCACACATCCGCAGCGCGCTCGCGCCCGATGCGGCGCTGGAAGCGAAGGTCAAGAGCATTGTGGCCGGCATGACCCTGGCGCAGAAGGTCGGCCAGATGACCCAGCCCGAGATCAAGACGGTCACGCCGGACCAGGTGCGCGAGTATTACATTGGCTCGGTGCTGAACGGCGGCGGCAGTTGGCCAAACGGGAACAAGTACGCGACGCCGGCCGACTGGGTGGCGCTGGCGGACAAATTCTACGACGCCTCGATGGCGACCGACATGAAGGTCAAGATACCGGTTATCTGGGGCATTGACGCCATCCACGGCAACAGCAATGTACACGGCGCGACCCTGTTCCCCCACAATATCGGACTGGGCGCGGCCCACAACAAGAAGCTGATCCTGCAAATGGGCGAGGCGGTAGGCAAGGCGGTGCGCGCTACCGGCATCAACTGGGTGTTCGCGCCCACCATCGCGGTGGTGCAGGACGATCGCTGGGGCCGCACCTACGAGAGTTTTTCGGAAGACCCGGCGCTGGTGCGCGAATACGCGGGCGAGTACGTGCGCGGCCTGCAGGGCCGCTTCAAGAGCGACGCCAACGTGGTCGCCACGGCCAAGCATTTCATGGGTGACGGCGGTACCTTCGGCGGCAAGGACCAGGGCGAAACCCGAGCCAGCGCAGCCCAGATGATGAACATCCATGGCCAGGGCTATTACACGGCGCTGGGCGCCGGCGCGCAGACCGTCATGGCATCGTTTAACAGCTGGAACGACGTCGCCGCCGGTGTCGATTACGGCAAGGTCCACGGCAGCAAGGAGATGCTGACCGATATCCTCAAAACCAAGATGGGCTTCGACGGCCTGGTGGTCAGCGACTGGAACGGCATCGGCCAGGTCAAGGGCTGCACCAACGCCAGCTGCGCCCAGGCGATCAACGCCGGCATCGACATGGTGATGGTGCCGGACGACTGGAAAGCCTTTATCGCCAATACCATCAAGCAGGTCGAAGCGGGCGAGATCCCGATGAGCCGCATCGACGACGCGGTCGCGCGCATCGTGCGCGTCAAGCTGCGCGCCGGGATGTTTGGCGTGAAGCCGTCCGCCAGCCAGCACGCCGGCAGGCCCGAATCGCTGCAGGCACGCGCACTGGCGCGCCAGATGGTGCGCGAGTCGCTGGTCCTGCTCAAGAACGATACCGGTGCGCTGCCGCTGGTACGCGGCAAGAAGATCCTCGTAGTTGGCAAAAGCGCCGACAACCTGCCGCTGCAGACCGGCGGCTGGTCGCTTACCTGGCAGGGCACGGACAACAAGAACAGCGATTTCCCGAACGCCGAATCGATCCTGTCGGGGATTGAAGAACAGGCAGGCAAGGACAAGGTCACCTACAGCGCGACCGCCGAGGGCGTGGACGTGTCGGCCTTTGATGTGGTGGTGGCCGTGATCGGCGAGACGCCCTACGCGGAATTCGGCGGCGACATCGGCCCGGCCGGTACCCTGCGCCACAGCGGCCGCCATCCGGAAGACCTGGCCGTGCTGCAGGCCGTCGCCGGCAAGGGCAAGCCGGTGGTCACGGTGATGGTGTCCGGACGTCCGCTCTACACCAACGACCTGATGAACCTGTCGGACAGTTTTGTCGCGGCCTGGCTGCCTGGCACCGAAGGCAAGGGCGTGGCCGATGTGCTGTTCAAGGGCGGTCCCGGCTTCAAGGGCAAGCTGTCGTTCTCGTGGCCAAAGTCGATTTGCCAGGCCACCGTCAACGCCGGCGACAAGGACTACGCTCCCCTGTTCAAACTGGGTTATGGCCTGAACTATGCCAGCAAGACCAAGGTAGGCCAGCTCGACGCCAATTACGCGGAAGGCGGCTGCGGCGTGACCAATACCTACCCGGTGTTCAACCAGTCGGACCGCGCCACCTGGCCTTTGTATGTGGTCACCGGCGCGAATGGCGCGAATGGCGCGATTCGCAGCGCACTCGGCACGGACCTGAACAAGGTCTTCACCCAGCCTGGCGTGCAAGTCGAAACCGCCCAGGTCAATACCCAGCAGGATGCCAAGCAGGTTACCTGGAGCGGCCCGGCGCGGCTGGAAGCGCACGGCGTCAAGGCCGTCGCCTTGCCGGCCTTTGCCACCACGGACGGTGCGCTGCAGTTCGACACCATCGTTAAGATCGCGCCTGCCGGTCCTGTGAATGTGTCGATCGGTGCCGCGTCGGTCGACCTGACCGGCGTATTCCAGAAGCTCGCCGGCAAGGGCAAGCAGACGGTCCGCATTCCGCTGGCATGTTTTACCGCCAAGGGCGCGGACCTGGCAAAAGTCGATACGCCGTTTGCGGTGTCGACCACCGCGGCCTTCAGCGCGGCATTCGCAAACATTGAAGTGGTGGGCGGCGCGGCCAGGGAAAAGGATGCGCTGACCTGCGCTGACGCCAAATGATCGGCAGGCTGACAGTTTGCGGGCCGGATCGCCGCCTTGGTGGCGCCCATCCGACGCACCTGATTACGGAAAAATACCCCGCCTTCCTGGGCGTTCCGGCAATCCTGCCGGAACGGTTGGACAGACAAAACTAGAAAACCACACGGAGAAAACTCGCATGGAACACGTATCACAGGCGCGCGCGGTGCCGCAGGCCGGCCTGGCCAATACCGCCGGTTCGGGCAACACCGTCCCACTCATCATCGTGACGATCCTGTTCTTCATGTGGGGTTTGCTGACGTCACTTAACGACGTGCTGATTCCCCACCTGAAGTCGGTGTACACGCTGACCTATGTGCAGGCGATGCTGGTGCAGTTCTGCTTCTTCGGCGCCTACTTCATCGTGTCGCTGCCGGCCGGGATGCTGATCAAGAAGATCGGTTATCAGAACGGCGCCGTCGCCGGCCTGATGATCGCTGCCGCCGGCTGCGCCATGTTTTACCCGGCGTCGAATGCCGGCTACGGCCTGTTCCTGCTGGCTTTTTTCATTCTTGCGGCAGGCATCACGGTGCTGCAGGTGGCAGCCAATCCTTACGTGACGGTGCTGGGTGATCCGGCCACCGCGTCGTCGCGGCTGACCCTGACCCAGGCCTTCAATTCGCTTGGCACCACCGTCGCGCCGACCCTGGGCGGCATGCTGATCCTGTCGGGCGCTGTGCTGAGCGTGGGCGACCTGGCGAAACTGCCGGCCGCCGAGCAGCTTGCCTACCGCGCCAGGGAAGCCGCGGCCGTGCAGGGACCATACCTTGCTTTGGCCGGGGCGCTGCTCGTATTGGCGCTGCTGTTCGCGTTTGCGCGCCTGCCCAAGATCACCCACACCGACGATGCCGGCAGCCTGGATGCAAGCGGCGGCAAGACCTCCGCCATGTCCTACCGTCACCTGGTGCTCGGCGCCATCGGCATTTTCGTGTACGTGGGCGGTGAAGTCAGTATCGGCAGCTTCCTGATCAACTTCATGGGCGAACCCGGCATCGCCGGCATGAACGCGGCCGATGCGGCGCACTACGTGAGCTTCTACTGGGGCGGCGCAATGATCGGACGCTTCGTCGGCTTTGCCGTCATGCGCTACGTCAGTCCGGGCAAGACCCTGGCCTTCAATGCGGCGGTCTCGATCGCGCTGATCATGGTGGCGATTTTCGGCAGCGGCAAGACGGCGATGTGGGCGATCCTGGCGGTCGGCCTGTTCAATTCGATCATGTTCCCGACCATCTTCAGCATGGCGCTGCACAAGCTGGGCCGCTTCACCGGCCAGGGTTCGGGCATCCTATGCATGGCCATCGTGGGCGGCGCGCTGGTGCCGTTTGCGCAGGGCTATGTCGCCGATCACGTGAATCTGCAGCTGTCGTTCTTCATTCCTGCGGCCTGCTATACCTTCATCATGTATTACGGTCTGCGCTTCGCGTCGCTGTATAACAAGTGAACAATTAAGCAGGTAGGGCAGCGCTGCGTTCACCGCGCCAGACGCGGTGTGGTGAACGCGAATCCCAGCGTGGCCGCGGCGCTTGCCGCCTGCCCTCCAAACAACGCTACATGATGATCGACCCACGCCGACGGCTCGGCCTCGCCCAGCGCGGCCAGCTGGCCGGTGTAGAACTCGGCGGCGACCATGTCGCCTTCCAGCAGCGACACCTCCGCGGCACTCACGAAAAACCGGTACGCATTATGCGCAAGGCAGTCGCCAGTGAGCCAGGCGGCGCCCTGCAGCAGCGATTTCTTGCGCACATGCTCGTCATCCGTGAACAGGGCCAAGGTGCCCAGCACCCAGGGTCCGCAGAAGCGCTGCAACTGCAGCCTGCGCACGATGGCCGCCGCGTCGTTGATGCATGCGCGCGCCAGTGCATGCTCGCCGCGCTGCCAGGCGCTGCGTGCCTGGCTTTCCAGCAGCAGGGGTTCGAAGCGGGTCGCACCGATGCCGCGGGCCAGTGCCAGCGCCTGCGCGCACTCGCCATCGGCGCGCCCGGTCTGGCCGGTCGCGACCAGCACCCAGGCCGCGGTCATGCGTGAGAACACCTCGGCGCGACGGTTGCCGACCGTGTGCGCCAGTTGCGCCGAGTGCAGCGCATCGTCCAGTGCCAGGCCAGGTTCGCCCAGATAGATGCGGGTTGACCCCAGCGCGGCGCGGTTGGACGCTTCGATGCCGGCGTAGCGGTGTTCCTCGCACATGGCGATGCAACGCGCGAACACCTCGCGCGCTGTTTTCATGCGGCCTTGCGCGTACCAGGAGTCGCCCAGGCCGGACAGCGCGCGCGCTTCGGTTTCGGTGGCGCCCGCCGTGCGCGCGTGGCTTACCGCTGCATCGTGCAGGCGGCGGCACTCGCTGTAGTTCCCGCGCGGGAAATAGATATTCCCCTTCAGGTAGAACAGGCGCGCGAGCGACGCGTCGGCATCGATGGAGCGCGCCAGCGGCAGCGTCTCGTCGATCAGGTGTTCTTCTTCGTCCAGCTGATCGAGGACGTTGAGTGTGGCGGCCAGTCCAATCACGGCGTCGATTTTTTCCGTGGGCCGTCCGGCCAGCATCAGCGCGTGCTGGTAGGCCAGGCGCGCCTCGGCCATCGATCCCAGCCCGGCGGTGGCGTGGGCCTTGAGCAGTGCCAGGGTGAAGCTGCTGTAACGGGTCGAATCGTTGGCGCTGCATTCGGCGCTCAGTTCCAGCGCGGCCTCGAACTGATAGGCCGCGAGCTTGTCGCGGATCGCCCGCAGCATCATGTCGAAGGCGGCCGGATCGTCGGCGCGGTACATGTGCTGGGCCGCCAGCACTGGATCGCGCTCGCGGTACAGGGCCGCCAGCTCGCGGTGCAGACGGCGCTGCTGTGCCGGATCGATCGCATCATAAATGCAGTGCATGACCAGGTCGTGGACGAAAGCGACGGTGTCCACGCCGACGCGGCGCACCAGCGAATTGCGTCCGCCGTCATCCGGTTCGTAGTCCGGCTCGCCCAGCGCCTCGCGCAGCAGCGACAGTTCGAAGCGGTTGCCGATGACGGCCGCCGTGCGCAAGGCGCGTTGCTGGCGCGGCGCCAGGGCGTCGAGCCGGGCCTGGATGGTCAGCTTCAGGCTGTCCGGAAGATGATGTTCGGGGCTGGCCAGCAGTTGGGTGAGGAACAGGGGATTGCCCTGGGCGCGCTCGATGCAGCGCGCGCGGTAGACCGGATCGACCGCGCCAAACTGGTCGGCCAGCGCCTGTGCCTCGCGCGGTCCCAGCGGCGCCAGGTCGAACACAGTCAACGCCAGCTCGAACAAATGGGGGCGCAGCAGGGACTCGAGCGGATCGTGTTCGATGCGCGAGCTCAGTACCCAGATCACGGGCAAATCATGTGTGCCGGCCATCAACGCGCCGAGCGCCTGGAACAGATGGGGTGCGGCCCAGTGCACATCTTCGACCGTCAACAGGAGCGGGGAGAGCGCGCCCATGCGGGTCAGCAGCAGAAGCAGCGTGCCCGCGCTGCCCTGGTCGCGCACCGCATGGCTCATGGCGGCATGGATCGACATCTGCCCGGACGTCATGCGTGCGCCGGTCAGCGCGCGCAGAAACAAGGATGCCTCTGGCCCCAGCCGCAGACTGGCGACGGCGCCTTCGATGGCGTCGTCCAGCGCCGCTTCGCTGTCGGCGCCGGCGCCGAGCAGCTGGCGCGCGAGCTGCCCGAGCGGCGCGCGCCAGTCAGGGGCGCCGGCGTCGGCCACCTGGCAGCGGTAGCAGCTGAAAGCGAGGGTGCGCGCGCTGTCGGCAAAGTCGGCCGCCAGCCGGCTCTTGCCAACGCCCGCCATGGCGCGCAGGTAGACGATATGGCCGCTCCCGGCTTCCTGGACCGCGCCGGCGACGGCGGCGAACTGGCGCCGTTCGGCGACCCGGCCGACCAGGGCGGGACCGCCACAGCTGCCGGCGCTGCCTGCAAACGCCAGGTAGCCCGGCGGCGCGTGTTCGGCGCCGAAGTCGAAGCGGTCCGACAGCTGGCCGGCCAGGTCGCGTGCGAGGTAGACCGGAACGGCGTCGCTGCCGATGGCGCCGGACAGGCGCAGGCCGGCCGCCGGCACATCGCCAGTTCCGCGTGCGAGGCGCATGGCGATGGCGCGCAGTCCGTGCGCCCGCAAAGTGTGGCGCAGCTCGAGTGCGCACTGCAGGCTGCGTTCCACGTCGCTGCCAAAGGTCCGCTCGTGGCCAAAGGTGGCGAGCACGCGCGCGCTGCCGGCTGTGACGGCGGCGCCGCCGAAGCGGGCAACGACGGCGGCGGTGGCTGACTCGCTGTCCGCCATCACGGCACCGTCGAACACAATCTGCATCTGGATCAGGTAGCGCACCACGCCGGCCGGCGCGCTTGTCGTCATGGCGGGGAGTTGCGCTGCCGGTGTGCGGATCGGATCGGCATCCTGTACCTGCGTGATGAGGGTGTCGGGTTCGACGCCGAAGATCGTGGCAAGGTGGCGCGCGGTGCGGTACAAGACCGCTTTGCCGGTTTCCGCACGCTTGATCGAGGCGATCGATACCGGCAACTGGCGCTGGAAGCACAGCTCGGCCAGCGCTTCCTGGCTCAAGCCGCGCGCCTTGCGCAGGTGCTTGAGCAGTGCCGCGTCGAGCGCGACGCGGCCGTCGGTGGCTGCGGTCAGGTAATCGGTGGCGGTAAGTTCCAGGCTCATGTTGAAGCCACTATAGCATCGCCGCCGGCGGCCGGCGCCGCTGCGTTTGTTTACTGGGCGGCCGCTACCTGGACCAGCGGGCGGCTGATGGTGACGGCGCCGGATGGCTCGGTATCGAGGGTCAGCGCCACGCTGAGATCATGGCAGTTCGAGCCGCGGTAGCTGCCGTTGACACTGCCCGTCACGCGCGCGCCCGAAGCGAGCGTAAAGACCCCCGTCAGTACATAAGGCACCGCGATGGCCGAGCGCGTGGCCGCCACCACGCAGGTCATGGCCGAATTGGCCGGCACGGCAGCCGGCGCGTTGAAGCCCCAGTTGCGCGCGACCGTCGTGCTGGCGCCGCGCATGAAGACATGGCCGGCATCGGCCGACATGACGACCTTCCTGCCGCTGACCATGGGCACCGGGCCTTTGAACCCGGCCGCCGCACTCACGCTGGTACCCAGTTCGTCGCTCCAGGAGGCGCTGTCGGATACCGCGACCGAGCCGCTGATCATGCTGGTCTGGGTGTGCGCACTGCTGTTGCGTACCGTTTCGCGGTACAGGTCGGCCGGACGGGCCAGCAGCAGCTCGGCGCTGGCCAGCATGTATTCGAGGGCATGGATCTCGTCGATGCTGACCACCGGATCGGCCACGCCGGAGCGCCAGACGATCTCGCCGGCGTCGTCAAGACCGGCGCCGCCGAGGATGCAGAACTCGCCATCGTCGCGCAACTGGGCGTGGAACTGGCCGCCGTCCGCCGTCATCTGGGTGCCCCAGTGCCAGCCATCGTTGTGCGCCAGGTCGGCGCCGCGGTAGATACAGAAATTCCCGTCGCTCTGGACCAGCGCGAAGTAGGCGCCGCTGGCCGGCTCGCGCTGGGTTTGCCACAGGCAGTCGTGATCCGCTTGCCCGGGGGCGCCCCGATACACCCGCAGCTTGCCGTCCGCGTCCATGCGCGCGAAGAACATGGCGTTGGCCGAGGTGATGCAGTCGCCCACGGTCAGGCACCGGTTCATGGGCAAGGCTGTCTGGTATACAGCGCCGCCGGCGCCCGGCATCATCACCGTCGCCCGGATCATCTGGAATTCCTGGGCAAGCAGTTTGGTCAGTCGGGTCACGATATTTGCTCCGGCAAGTTGCTGGTTGGGTACGGGAGCATTCTCGCGCCGACTGCGCGGTTGCAACAGTCCAGCGCGGTATCAGTTCGGTATCAGTTTCCCTGCTGGCACTGACCTTGTCTTTTACACCATGAAGGAAAGCAGGGCGAACTTGCTGGGCGCTCTGCTTGTCCAACCTGACAAGTAACGCAGGTCGCCGCGTGCGGTGTTGCGCTGTGATCACCCAAAACCCATAGGAGATCGACATGCTAAAAAGGAATGTATTGAAACGTTTATTGGGCGCATCCGCGGTGGCCGCGCTGTTCGGCACACTGGCGGTGCAGGCGCAGACATCCTCCACCCAGCCATCCGGCGGGCAAAGCACAGCAGGGCAGAGCGGTTCGTCCGGTATGTCCGGCCAGAGCGGATCGTCGGGTGCGTCGGGCCAGACCGGATCGTCCGGAGCTTCGGGCCAAAGCGGATCGTCCGGCATGTCCGGCCAGAGCGGGTCCTCCGGTGCATCCGGCCAGAGCGGCGCCATGGATCAAAGTGGCGCTTCCGGCCAGAGCGGCAGCGCTACGGGAGCGGCCAGCGGGCAAAGTTCCACGCAGGGCAGCACGGCGGCCGGAACCGGCGGCAACATCAGCAAGGCCGACCAGAAACACATCATGAACATCGCCATGGCCAACATGGCCGAGATCGAAGCGGCGCGCATGGCCCAGACCAAAAGTCAGAACGACCAGGTCAAAACCTATGCCCAGCAAATGATCGATGACCACACCAAGGCCCTGAGCGAAGTACAGCAACTGGCGCAAAGCAAGGGCGTCACCCTGCCGACCGAGCTGGACAAACAGCACAAGGCCAAAGCCAGCAAGCTGGCGGGTTTGTCGGGGGAGCAGTTCGACAAGGCTTACATGGCGCAGTCCGGAGTTGCCGACCACAAGAAAACGCACAGCCTGCTGCGCCAGGCGCAAAAGGCCAAGGATCCCGACGTCAAAGCCCTGGCTTCCCGCATGAGTCCGACCGTCGACCAGCACCTGAATTCGGCGCAGCAGATGCATAGTGGTAAGCCGGATACCGCCAGGGGCAGTTCAGGAACGCCTGCGGAGAAGTCGGGCCAGTGATCCCTCGGCTGCTGCTGGAGAGGTGGCCGGGCGCGTAGGCAATATGCGGTGAGCATGCCTGGGCGAAGAATCGGGGCTTGCTTGGCGAGAAATAGTGCGGTCACGCTACAATGACCGCTCATGCTCGACATTCTCGTCATTACATTCCCTTTCTTTGCGCTGGTGCTGTGCGGCTATTTCGCCGTGCGCCGCCACATGCTGCCGCAACTTGCCATTCCCGGCCTGAACAGCTTCGTCCTCTACTTTGCGCTGCCGTGCATGCTGTACCGCTTCGGGTCGACCACGCCCCTGGCGCAGCTGCTTGACGCCGGCGTGCTGGGTGCCTACCTGCTATGTGCGCTGCTGACTGTTGCGCTGACTATGGCGGTGACGCTGCGCCGGGCCGGGTGGAACAATGCGGCTTTCGGGGCGCTGGTCGCGGCGTTCCCGAACACCGGCTTCATGGGCGTGCCCTTGCTGGTGGCACTGCTTGGACCGCGCGCCTCCGGCCCCGCCATCGTCTCCATGGCGGTGGACCTGGTCGTCACGACTTCGCTGTGTATTGCGCTGTCGCGGCTGGGCGGGGCGAGCGGTCAGAGCAGTGGTGCAGCCTTGCGCAATGCGCTTTCGAGCATGGCACGCAACCCCATGCCCTGGGCGATCCTGCTGGGAGGCTTCGCGTCGGGCGCGGGGATCGTCCTGCCGGGCCCTCTGATGAAAACGGTAGGCCTGTTGGCGGACGCCGCCTCGCCGGTCGCGCTGTTTACCATCGGCGCGGTGCTCGCGCGTTCGCAGATGAACGCGGGCGAAGCCACCCCCGTGGGGGACTTTCTGCCGGTCGCCCTGATCAAGCTGCTGGTGCATCCGCTGCTCATGCTCGGCATCTGGTATGGGGCGCGGGCGGCTGGGCTGCAGCTCGATACCTTCGCACTGGGCGTGCTGGTCATGGTTGCCTGCCTGCCAAGCGCGAGCAACGTCGCGCTGTTGTCGGAACGCTACGGTGCCGATACCGGCCGGATAGCGCGCATCATCCTGGTATCGACCGCGCTGTCGTTTTTTACCTTCTCCGGCGCGGTGGCGCTGCTCAAGCAAGCTTGAGCAGCACTGGCTGTGAAGGCGGCCTCTCAGTCCCCGATGCGAAGGCGGGTACCTGCGACAGGCGCCTCCGGATCTATCCCTCGCATTAACGCGCTCCTTGCGTATCCGACGCTTACTATCAGGGCGCTTCTTCTCGCATCAGCAGTCCCGCTTTGAAAACCAGACATGATTTTCTACTAAAAACGTTGCCTTCCATCTACCATCAGTCACCACCGGCATCAGCTTTGTGAAATAATAACGGGCGCGTCCATACGTGGCGCGACCGCACAGAGGATGCCCCATTGGTTGAGATGTTTGCACTGGACCGTGAAATCGCGCAGTGGGAGGAGGAGTTGCCTTCCCTGTACGGCAGTGCACGCCTGCACCTCATGCTCACCCTGTCCTGGCACTTGCGCCAGCGCGATCCGGCGCAGGCCTCACGCATCGCCATCAGCGCGTCCAGCCTGCTGACTCTCCTGCCCGACCCCGAGCGCCGCCTGGCCGAGGCGCGTTTCATGCTGATTGAAGGCGAAGCGCGCTGGCTCGCCGGCCAGCTGGACGAAGCGCGCGCCCTGGCGGACCAGGCCTGGATCGAATTCGATCTGCAGGATGACCCGATCGGCAGTGCCGATGCACGCTGGCTGCGTGCCTGGATCGAGGTCGATCGCGGCAACGCCGCCGCCAGCGACGCCGAACTGGGCGCCGCTGCGCACGACGCCAGCCGCGCCGGCGACCGCCTGCGCGCCGATGTCTGTGACGCGGCCGCCGCCCTGTTCGCCGTCTTCGGCGACCTGCACACCGCGCATGCGCGCTGGGGAGGGCGCTTCGATCCCGATGCGCCCGGCCTGCATCCCGCCGCGCTGGGGTGGATCAACGACTATCTCGGCACCAGCGCCTTCCAGGCCAGCGATTTCGGCCGTGCCATCGGTTTGCTGATGCAGACCTTCGAAGCCTGCATCGCGACCGGCCAGGTGCGCCGCGCGATCAATGTCGCCACGAATATCGGCAACGGCTTCACCAGCCTGAATGCCCATAACGCCGCGCTCGAATGGATGCAGCGCGGCCTGGACCTGGCGCGTCCCACCGGCTGGCCGATGAGTATTGGCCTTGGCCTGATGCAGACCGCCGAAACCTTGCGCCAGCTGGGCCAGCGCGAAGCCGCTTTCGATCTGCTGCGCGAGGCGCTGGTGATCCTGGCGCCGCTGGCCGGTTCGCGCGCCTATGCCATCGCCCTCGAATACCAGGGCGACCTGGCGCTCGACGACGGTGACTATCAGGCCGCGCTGGACAGCTTTGCGCTGCTCGAAGAACGCGGGGAAGTGCTGCGCCAGGCCGATTTCCAGAGCGGCGCGCGGCGCGGCCAGGCGCATGCCCTGTCGCAGTTGAACCGTCCGCAGGAAGCGCTGGACAAGGCCGCCGCCGCACTGGTGCTGGCACGCGAGCATGGCGACGCCTATAACCAGATCGCCGCCCTCAAGGTGCTGGCCGAAATCCACGCGCGCCACCCCTTGCCCGCGCCGGAAGCTGCCGATGCCAACGAGGCTGGCGATGCCAACGACAGCGCGTCCAACGCCGCGCTGTACTACCTCCAGCAAGCGCTGGCCGTAGCCGCCACGATCGACGGCTACACCGTTCCGGGCGACCTGCTCGACGCCGTCGCGCGGGAATACGCGAACGTGGGCGACTTCCAGCGCGCCTACGAAGTGGCGCTGCGCGCCGGCGCCGCGCGCGACACCACCCACAGCCAGGAAGCGACCAACCGCGCAGTCGCGATGCAGGTGCAGTACCAGACCGAGCGTGCCCACACCGAAGGCGAGCATCACCGCCAGTTGGCCGCGGCCGAAGCCAAGCGCGCCGAAGTGCTGCAGCAGACCAGCGCCACCCTCGAGCACTTGTCCGCCATCGGCCAGGAGATCACCACCCACCTGGACGCCGCCGCCGTTTTCCGCGCACTGGACCGCCACGTGCACGGCCTGCTCGACGCCACCCACTTCTCGATTTTCCTGATCGATCCGGATGGCAGCTCGCTGCGCTGCGCCTTCGGAATCGAGGCCGGCAAGACCCTGCCGCCGACGCGCTTTTCGCTCAACGACGAGCACGCCAATTCAGCGCGCTGCGTGCGCGAGCGGCGCGAGATCCTGGTCGAACTCGATCCCTCGGACGCTACGCCCAACCTGATCCCCGGCACCTTGCACACCCTGTGCCTGCTGTTTGCGCCGCTCCTGATCGGCGACCGCGTGCTGGGCGTGATGACGGTGCAGTCGCTGCGCCCGAACGCGTATGGAGAACGCGAGCGGCTGATCTTCCGTACCCTGTGCGCCTACGGCGCCATCGCGCTCGACAACGCCAGCGCGTATCGCCAGGTCGCCGCCACGCTCAAGACCCTCTCCGCCACCCAGGCCCAGCTGCTGGACAAGAACGTGGAGCTGGAGCAGGCCTACAAGGCGCTGGAAGAAGTAAGCCTGACCGATCAGCTGACCGGCCTGCGCAACCGCCGCTTCTTCCTGCAGCATGTGGATGCCGACGTCGGCATGAGCCTGCGCCGCTACGACGACCCGCTGCGCCATGGTGCGATCGAACGCGAGACCGCGCCCGGCAAGGACCTGGTGTTCTTCATGGTCGACCTGGACCACTTCAAGGAAGTCAACGACCGCCATGGACATGCCGCCGGCGACGCCGTGCTGATTCAAATGCAGGAGCGCCTGCGCGAAGTGTTCCGCGAGTCGGACTATCTGATCCGCTGGGGTGGGGAAGAATTCCTGGTGCTGGCGCGCGCCACGCACCGGGATGACGGCAAGCTGGTGGCCGAGCGGATCCGCAAGGCGGTGGCCAACCGCGACTTTATCCTGCCCGACGGGACACATCTGCAGAAGACCTGTTCGATCGGATTTGCCTGCTTCCCCTTCGTGCCGGCGCAACCGCGTCTGCTGTCGTGGTCTGAAGTGGTGGAGCTGGCGGACCAGGGTCTGTACCTGGTCAAACGCTCGGGGCGCAACGCCTGGGCCGCGATCTACAGCACGCCGACGACGCGCTACGACGAACTGTTTCCCCGTTTGATACACCAGCTGGAGCAGTCGCTGAACGAAGGCGAGGCGAAGCTGATCACCAATATCGACAACGTGCAGCTGGCGGCAGGGGCCAAGACGAGGCGGCTGGTGCTGGCAACGGACAAGGTCAAGCCGCGCTAGAGAGAGGCAAGAACGACGGGAATACCGCGTCAGCTTTCGTAGGGCGGAAAAGCCCGCAGGGCGCCTTCCGCCGTGCGACGGCAGCGTCGTACGCGGCTCACGCGTAGCACGGCGGAAGGCGCTGCGCTTTTCCGCCCTACGAAAGTCCTGCGTCGGCCGTCTCTGCGGCGCCCCATGACCGGTCCTGGATAAAGCCCGGAACACGGGAATCCTGCGGCAGCTTTCGTAGGGCGGAAAAGCCCGCAGGGCGCATTCCGCCGTGCTACGGCAGCGTCGTATGCGGCTCACGCGTAGCACGGCGGAAGGCGCCCTATGGGCTTTTCCGCCCTACGAAAGTGCTGCATCAGCCCTACGACAATCGAGATCAGCCTTCTCGGCGCTCACGCATCACCGCCGCCATCGGTTCACCCAGCGTCTGCTCCATGCGCTGCTGTTCGGCCATCAGATCATCCTGGCCCACCTTGAACTTGCCCTCGATGCGCTCGATCCGTATCTCGATCCCGACGATCGCTTTCATCAGGCGCTCGATATACTCGGGCGGTGCATCCTCCACCGCCCACGGCATCGGCTGCGGCGCTTCATGTTTGGCCGTCAGTTCCTTCAGCAGCGCCAGCAACCACTGCGGATCTTCCACCGTGCGCAGTTTGCCGTGCGCGTGCACCACCGCGTAGTGATACGTCGGCACGACCTTGCCGCTGACCGCCTTCTCTTCATAAAACGCCGGGGTGATGTACGCGGACGGCCCCTGGAACACCACCAGTGTCTGACTGCCGTCCTGCCGCCAGAGCGCGTTGTTGCGGGCGACGTGGGCACGCAGCACGCCGCAGGGCGCATCCGGCGCCGGCGCGTCGATCAGGAAGGGAATGTGGTTGGCATCGAGACCGCCGGCGCCGTGCGTGATCACGGTGCCGAGCGGGTATTGGTGGATCAGCCCGTGCAGCAGTGCCGGGCGGGTTTCATTGAACTTGGCGGGAATGTACATCCTTATGCGGTCCCTTCGATGACGATCTCGGCTTTGATGGAATTGGCGATATAGCAGTGCTCGTGCGCAGAGTGATGCAGCGCCTCCAATTGGGCCGCATCGGGCGCGGTACCGGAAAACGCGATGGCCGGGCGCAGGGTGATGCGTGTCATCGCCATCCGGCCATCCGCGTTCCTGTCCATGATGCCGACCGCGTCATCGCGGTAGTCGTCCACGACAAAGCCGCGCGTGGCGGCGAACGATAAAAAGAACAGCATGTGGCAGCTCGACGCCGCGGCGACCAGCGCTTCTTCCGGATCGACCGCACTCGCATCGGACATCGGCAGCGCGACCGAAAGCGGTGACGACGACGCCGGTACGCGCAGGCCGCCGTCGAAGGTCCAGTCATGCGCGCGGCTGTAGCGGTTGTCCGAAAACGCCTGTTCGCCGCGCTGCCAGGTCACGGTCGCTGTGAATTGTTTCATGTTGCCTGTCCCTGAATAATCATCATTACCACAATCATAAGCACTTCTTTGGCTTGCTCAAATATCCAATAGCGGCGAATATGCGAATACCAATCCAATACGCCCGTCCATGAACGTTGTCGACATCCTCGCTTCCCTGCCGCTCGACCGGCAGCTGCCGCAACCGCTGTTCCGCCAGCTCTACGCCCAGGTCAAGGAGTCCATCCTGTGCGGTGCGCTGGCCTCGGGCATGCAGCTGCCGCCCACGCGCGAGCTGGGCCAGCTGCTCGGGGTGTCGCGCCAGACGGTGTTAAACGCCTATGACCAGCTGTCGGCCGAAGGCTTCCTGAGCGGGACGGTGGGCAAGGGCACCTTTATCAGCGCCCATCTGCCGCCGGCCGCGCAGGACCGGGCCGCGGGCCGCGGCGCAGAGACCGTCCCCATGCGGCCTTTGTCCGAGCGCGGAGCGGCCTTCGCCACCGCCATTGACGGCGTGGGTTATCACCAGGGACCACTGCGTGCTTTCCGCGTCAGCATGCCGGCCGTCGACCTGTTCCCCTTCGATATCTGGAGCCGGCTGGAAGGGCGCCGCTGGCGCCGGCCCGATCATCATATGGGATACAGCGATCCGGCCGGCTTCGCGCCGTTGCGCGAGCTGCTGTGCGTCTACCTGCGGGCCTCGCGCGGCGTCATCTGCACGCCGGAACAGATCGTGATCACCTCCGGTTCGCAGCAAGGCTTGTTCCTGCTGTCGCAGCTGCTGCTCGCCCCCGGCGACAAGGTCTGGCTGGAGTCGCCCGGCTACCAGGGCGCGACCGCGCCCATGTTCGCCGCCGGCGCCACGGTCTGCACCTTGCCCGTGGATGCCGGCGGCATGGATGTGGCCCACGGCATTGCCCACTATCCCGACGCGAAAATGGTGTTCGCCACGCCTTCACACCAGCTCCCGCTGGGACCCACCATGAGCCTGCAGCGCCGCCTGGAACTGCTGCGCTGGGCGGCGTGGGCCAAGGCCTGGATCATCGAAGACGACTACGACAGCGAGTACCGCTACAACGGGCCGCCGCTGGCGTCGCTGCAAAGCCTGGACCGCGCCGGCTGCGTGCTGTATGTCGGCACCCTGTCGAAGGTGCTGATGCCCGGTCTGCGCCTGGGCTACATCGTGGCGCCGCCGGCGCTGGTCGAACCCATCGTGCGCGCCAAGACGGTGATGGACCGCCACACGGCCATCGTGCCGCAGATGGTGCTGGCCGATTTCATGGCGGAAGGCCATTTCGGCCGCCACATCAAGCGCACCCGCGAAGCTTATGGCGAACGGCGGGCGGCGCTGCTGGACGGGATCGCCGCCCACCTGGACGACCAGTTGTCCTGCGGTCCGTCGGATGCCGGACTGGACCTGTGCGTGCACTTCCGCCAGCCGCAGGACGAAGCGCGCGTGATGCGCGACGCCGCCGACCACGGCATTCTGCTGCGCGGCCTGAATTATTATGCGAACCGGATGGCGACGCCGGCCTGCGCGTTTGCCCCCGGCCTGCTGCTCGGCTTCTCGGCGCTCACGCCGGCGCAGATCGTGCAGGGACTGAAAACCATCGGCCCCGTGCTGCGCCAGTAAGCTTGATTTATACTTAACGCCATGACCGATACCACCACCCGCTGCTCCTGGGCCAACCCGGCCAACCAACGCTACCTCGACTACCACGACCATGAGTGGGGCGTGCCCTGCCATGACGAGACGCGCCTGTTCGAAATGCTCAACCTGGAAGGGGCGCAGGCGGGCCTGAGCTGGGAGACCATCCTCAACAAGCGCGAGACCTACCGCGCCGCTTTCGACGGCTGGGACGCGCACAGGATCGCGCGCTACGACGCCGACAAGGTGGCCGAGCTGCTGGCCAATCCCGGCATCGTGCGCAACAAGCTGAAGGTGGCGGCGGCCATCACCAATGCCCAGGCTTACCTGCGCCTGCGCGAGGAAGGCAGCTCGCTCGACGCCTACCTGTGGGGCTTCGTGGACGGCAAGCCGATCACCAATCATGTCACGCGCGAGACGCGCCAGGCCAAGACCGAGCTGTCGGACCGCCTCTCCAAGGACCTGGCCAAGCGCGGCTTCAAGTTCGTCGGCTCCACCATCATCTATGCCTACATGCAGGGCATCGGCATGGTCAACGATCACGACGTGGCCTGCTTCCGCCACGCCGAGTGCTGATCATGGACTGGCCGCGTCACTGGCACGGCCATGCGCATTACGTTGTTTTCGATGCCTGCTACGGCGACGGCGCCGCCTTTCAGTCGCTGCTGCAAGCCTGGCGCGCCGATCCGCAGCGTCCCGCGCGCCTGCATGTCGTCGCACTGGCGAACGATGCACTGCCGGGTTTTCGGCGCATTCCCCAGCCTCTGCGCGGCGTCACCCTGGACCTGGTCTCGGCCAGCCTGGACGGCGCGCTCGGGCAGCTCGATGCGCGCCTCAATGCCGTCAGCCTGACCGGCATCGAGAGCGCCGGCAGCCGCTTTGCGCATGCGCTGGGCAGGCTGGCCGTGCCCGGTGCGCGGCTGCATGCACAAGGCCTCACGTACGAACAGAAGGCGGCGCTGGCGCACGCCGGCTTCGCTTTCGCCAGCGACAGCAGCGCGGTATTCGAAAGCCGCCGTCCGCAGCCGCCCATCGCGGCGCAGGAGGACCGGCGCGCCATCGTCATCGGCGCCGGCCTGGCCGGTACCGCGGCCTGCGAGCGGCTGATCGCGCGCGGCTGGCAGGTGACGCTGGTGGAGCGCCATCCGCGTCCAGCGGTCGAAGCATCGGGCAACCTGGCCGGCATCGCCATGCCGCTGCTCTCGCGCGACGACAACCTCATGACACGCCTGTCGCGCGCCGCCTTCCGCTACGCGCTCGATTACTGGGACGGCCTGGGCGGCTTGCAGAAGGGCTCGTCCCTGATCGGCGCGCGCTGCGGCGTGCTGCAGCTGGCGCGCGACGCCGGCCACGCCGAGGTTCAAGGCGCGATCGCCGCCGCCCATGCCTATCCGGCGCAGTATGCGCAGTGGCTGGAAGCACCTGCCGCGGGCGCGCTGCTCGGTTCCCCCGCACCGGATGGCGCCTGGCTGTTCCCCCAGGGCGGCTGGATGCGTCCCTCCAGCGTCTGCGGCGCCGCGCTGACGGCCTGCGGCGGAGCGCTCGAACGCCGCTTCGGTTCGGGCACGGTCAGCTACGAGCGCCGCGGCGCCGGCTGGTACGTACTCGATGCCGATGGCGCCGTGCTGGCCCAGGCGCCGGTGCTGGTGCTGGCCAGCGGCGCCAGTGTCCTCGAGCCTGGCCTTCCGCTTAGCGCCGTGCGCGGCCAGGTCACGCATCTGGCGCAAGGCCTGGCGCCGGAGCTGCCGTTCGTGCTGTGCCGCGAAGCCTACCTGACGCCGGCGTCGGGCGGCCTGCACAGCCTGGGCGCCAGTTATGACGACGACCAGGACCCGGAGCTGCGCGAGGAAAGCCAGCAGGACAACCTGGAAAAAATTCGATCACTGCTGGGTGATTCCGCCATCGGCCAGGGCGCGCCATTACAAGGCAAGGTGGGTTTTCGCTCGGTCGCCCCGGACCGCCTGCCGCTGGTCGGCGCCTTGCCGGTTCACCAGGCGCAGGGCCGCATCGAGCGCCTGCGCGATGTGCCGCGCCAGCCGGGCCTGTATGGTTTGCTGGGCTATGCCTCGCGCGGGCTGATCTGGGCGCCGCTGGCGGCCGAGCTGCTGGCCGCCCAGCTGGATGGCGAACCTTTGCCGCTGGAGACCGAACTGGTGCAGGCGCTCGATCCGGCCCGTTTCCTGCTGCGCGAGCGGCGCCGCAAGGATGTGGCGTCGTCCGGCAAAGTTTGAGGCGGTAACGGAATTGCCGTTTGCAACACGGTTATAATTGGCTGGTGGCAACATATGCCAGCTTGTAATATTGTGGAGCAGACAAGATGGACGAATCGCCCCGGTCGGATGAGCTGTTTATGTTCCTTGCCTCAACCGCCCACGATATGAAGAACTCGGTCAGCATCCTCAGCGGCACGCTGGAGACGCTGCTGGGCGCGGCGTCGTCATCGGCATCGTCCCAAACCGAGTCGGCGTATCCGCAAATGGCGCACATGCTGTACCAGACCAAGCGTCTGAACGACAACCTGATCCAGCTGCTGGCGCTGTACAAGCAAGTGGGCAAGCCGGAGTATCCCTTCGATATCCAGCCGCTGGAAATGGCCCACCTGGTCGACCAGGTCGCCGGCAGCGCGCGCATCCTGCTGCAATCGCGCCACATCGCGCTGGAGACCGCTTTCGATCCGGCCCTGATCTGGCACCTGGACGAAGACCTGATCATCGGCGTCATCGGCCACGCCATCAACAATGCCGTGCACTACACCGAGGACAAGATCCGCATCGCCATTGCCACCGTCGACGATTGCCTGGAAATCCGGGTCGAGGACAATGGCAGCGGCTACCCGGCCGCCATGATCGAAGCCGGCATGTCGGCCATGCAGGGTGACAGCGCCGCGGTAAATTTCCTGACAAACAGCACAGGCCTCGGCCTGTATTTTTCCAGCGAGGTAGCCAGGATGCATAAGCACCGCCAGCGCACGGGCAGCCTGCGCCTTGAAAACGGCGGCGCCTGGGGCGGCGGCTGCTTCGTGCTGAGGCTGCCATGAGCGGCTACATCACCAACGCCAATGTGACCCCGGCCACCAGCCTGCAGCCGGTGGACTGGGCCAGCAAGACCTACCTGGTGGTGGACGACTTCATCGGCATTCGCCAGTTGCTGCGCGAAAGCTTGCGCAATCTGGGCGCCAAGAATATCGACCAGGCATCATCCGGCGGCGAGGCCATGGCCATGCTGGCGCGCATCCGCTACGACGTCGTGCTGTGCGACTATAACCTGGGCGAGGGCAAGAACGGCCAGCAGGTATTGGAAGAAGCGCGCGTACGCAATCTCCTGCTGCCGAGCAGTGTATGGCTGATGGTCTCCGCCGAAAAAAGCGTCGAGTCCGTCATGGGGGCGGCCGAGCACCAGCCGGATGCCTACCTGATCAAGCCGATCACCGAGGGCGTGCTGCTCAGCCGCCTGAACCGCGTGTGGCACAAGAAGCAAGTCTTCAAGCAGATCGACCAGGCCTTTGCCGAAAAGGATTACCTGCGCGCAGCCCGCATGTGCGACACGCAGATCGCCGCCAACAAAGTGCACGAGATCGAATTGCTGCGCATGAAGGCGAACCTGATGATCAAGAGCGGCGAGCCGGAAAAAGCGCGCGTGGCCTATGAGCGCGTGCTGCAGGAGCGCGAATACCAGTGGGCCAAGTCCGGCCTGGCCAAGATCCGCATGGCCAATGGCGAATACGAACAGGCGCGCCAGATTTTTCAGGGCGTGATTGCCGACAACCGCTATTACATCGACGCCTACGACCAGCTCGCCACGGCCTACCAGTACATGGGCCAGCCGGAGGAAGCCTGCACCATCCTCGAACGCGCGGCCAAGCTCTCGCCCAATTCCGTGATGCGCCAGCGCGCCCTGGGCCAGGTCTCGCTCAAGCTGGGCAACGTGGGCATGGCGGAGAAGGCTTTTCGCAAGTGCATCGCGATCGGCGAATATTCGGTCATGAAAACCGCGGACGCTTATCTGGGCCTGGCGCGGGTATGCGGCCTGAAGAACGAAACGAAAGAAGCGCTGGCCCTCCTGACCCTGGCGCAGCGTGAATTTACGGGTGACCAGATCACCCTGCGCGCCAAGATCACCGAAGGGCTGGTGTACCACGAGAGCGGCGACTTCCGGCGGGCGCGCAAGGCGGGGGATGAGCTTGACGAGATGCTGGCGGCCAATCCCGAGCGTCCGGACGTGCCCACCTGCCTGGAGATGGCCACCTTGCTGTTTGCCGTCGGGGTCAAGGAATCGCCGGTGCAGCTGCTGTGTTACGTGATCCGCAATAATCACGACAACAGCCTGCTGCTGGACGAGGTACAAAAGATTTTCGACAAGGCCCGCATGAGCGACGAGGGCCTGGAACTGATCCGCTCGTCCAGGAAAGAGGCGTCGGACATGATGAACCAGGGCGTGTCGCTGTGGAAGACCGGCAAGCTGGACGAGGCGGTGGCGTGGATGCGCAATGCGCGCGCGGCCCTGCCGAACAACCTGCGCATCCTGTTCAATTCCGCACAGATTCTGATTTCGCACTTGAAGCAGGGTGGCTACGATGTCGCGCTGGCCAACGAGGCAACCGAGGTATTGCTGCACGTGGACAAGGTCCTGCCCGGGCAGCAGCGCTTTGCGCAGCTGATGGAACAGCTGGCGGCCTTGGCGCCAACGGCCGCGCAGATGGAGGCGGAGGAGGATGCGACGACGTAGGTGGGGGGCAAATGCCGCAAGTCCGTGGCGCTAACAATGTCGCTTGCGCACGAAAATCGGGAAACCCGCCTTGCTGGTGATAAACTGAACGTCACGCGGGCGTGCCCGCATTCATCAGGAAAGGGACATACATGCGCGACATCGCAAAAGAAGTCTACGAAAAGATGAGAGTCGGAAATAGCGCCTGGATCAAGCCGGTCGCCGCAAAAGGTGACACCTTGCCCAACTTCCAGGCAGTACACGCGCAAGTCAAACAGATGGCCGATGAAGGCCTCATTTCAATTTCCACGGTCAAACGCCAGGAAGATGGCCTGATCGACGCCATCCGAATACAAAAGCTCGCCTGATCTTCCGCGTGGGCATCGGCGCCCACGCAGCAACACAGCGCTTACACTGAGCACTTACTCTGCCTTGCCGGCCTTCGGCTTGGCTGCAACGCGCTTCCTGGCAGGCGCCTTCTCCACGGCCTCATCCTTTGTCTTGCTTGCCACCTTGGCAATCGGCTTGCCTGCCGCCGCGTTCAATCCCTTGGCAGCCGCACCCTGGGCCAGCGCGGCCGCGCTCGCCATCGCATCGGACGACATGGCCGTCGTCACCGCCTGCTTGAACTGATCCTGCAGCAAATTCCACCACGCTGCCGGATTGGTCATGGCTGCCGCCGGATTGGCGGCACCTTCCGCCGCGGCTTCAGCGGGCTTGGCCTCGACCTTGGCCGGCGCCGGTGCGGGAGCTGCAGCTGGAGTCGGAGCCGGCGCGGGCGCCTCGGCCGCAGGCTGGCTGAAGAAGGCCGATGCATACGGCGCCGCCGCCAGCACCGATTTTTCGTTTGCACCCGGCTGCTTGACTGCGTTGGCCAGGGTCGCGCCCATCGACTTGAGGGTAGCGATGGTGCCGCGCTGGCTTTCGAGTGCCTGGATGGTCCCGCGCACCATGGTGGCGTTGACATTGAGCCATGCCTCGACGGCTTTCAGGTCGGCGATTTTCTTGTCCAGGTCTTCCACCGACATGCTCGGTGCGGTCACGCCGGGGATGCCCACGCCGGGCACGCTCATGCTGCCCCACAGGTTCTTGACGAAGTCCAGCGTATCAGTCATCGCGCCGACACCGGGGATGTTGGGCATTTGTGGTTTCAGCATGGAAGTCTCCGATGTTAAGAGGCTTTAGCGTAGCAGATAAACCAGACGCCATCAAAAAATGTTGTGCAAGATGCAAAGCGGGCACGGCCTTGCGCCGAACCTGGAACGCGCCTTGCGCGGTCCCGTGTCAGCGTGATTCGGGCGGAACACGTTAAACTAGGCATATGACGATCGCCTCTTTCCTTTCCCGACGCCGCCGCGTACTGGCGATCTGCGTGGCGTCGGCCCTGCTTCATCTGCTGGTCATCAACTGGATCGGTGCCGGCCCGGCCAGCGAAAGCGGGCCGTCGCGCCAGTCGCCGTCGTCGGTCATCGTGGCGCAGTTGAGCGCACCGGAGCCGAGTACACAAGCCGCGCCGGCGCCGGCCGCGGCCCCGGCGCCCCCGCCTGAAGCTGCCCCGCGTCCGCAGGCCGCGCCGGCGGCTGAGGCGGCGCCAGTCGCGCAAGAGGCAGCGCCGCAGGCCGCGCCCGAGACCGAGTCGAATGAAACTGCGCCGGCCCAGGAAACCGTCGCGGCGACGCCCAGTGCGCCCGCATCCGAGGGCGACATGAGCCGCGCCGGCACCGAGGACGGTGAAAAAACCGCAGCCGAGATCGAGGCCGAGATGTCCGCGAAAGCGGCCGCGCAAGCCCAGGCTGAGGAAGACGCGCGGGCGGGGCGCTACAAGGTCAGCCTGCCACCGTCGGCTGAATTGACGATGGACGTGGCGCGCACCGACGCCGGCGGCAGCAACTGGTCGGGGCGCATGGATTTGTCGTGGAAGCAGGCCGCGGGCGCCTACACCATGAAGGTCGAAGCGAGCATCAGCATGCTCGTTACGCGCGTGACCCTGGCCACCCTGACCAGCGAAGGCAGCATCGACCCGAACGGCGGCATCGTCCCGCGCACCGCAACCGAATCGCGGCGCGGTAAGGCCAAGACCGCCACCCATTTCGACAGCGAGGCCAAACGCATCACCTTTTCGGCCTCGGAAGGCAGCGCCGAGCTGCGTCCCGGCGCCCAGGACAAGGCCACCGTGCCGCTGCAGCTGGCGGGCATCGCGCGTGCCGACAGCGCCCAGCTCGTGGCCGGCATCGAGATGCTGGTGGGCGAAGAAAAAGACGCCACCCTCTTCAGCTTTATGCTGGTGGGCCAGGAAGTGATCGACACCCCGATGGGCAAGATGGCGACCTGGCACGTGTCGCGCCCGCCGCGCCCGGGGTCTTATAATTCGCGCCTCGACGTGTGGCTGGCCCCCGCGCACAACTGGTATCCCGTCCGCATCCGCAACACGGAAGGCAACGGCGCGGTTACCACCCAGACGATCCGCAAGATCGTCATCACCGATGTGGGACACTGATATGCACACGACTTCTCTATTCAATCGGCTGCTGTGCGGCGCGCTGCTGGCAGGCGCGTTCGCGGCGGCCCATGCCGACGCACCGGCCCCGCGCCCGACCGACCCGCCGCCTTCGGCCGACCTGCAGTACAAGATCACCGCGCGCCAGAAGGGCATCTCCCTGAGCGGCGACGCGCAGGTCAGCTGGCGTGCCGGCGAGGGTAAGTACAGCGTGGCGACCGAATCGCGCGCCCAGATCCTGGGCAAGATCCTGGAAAGCCGCAGCGAGGGCGAGATCGATGCCTTCGGTCTGGCGCCCGTGCAGTTTGCCGAAAAGCGCTTCCGCAAGGAGCAGACCATCGCCAGCTTCGACCGCGCCGCGAAGACCCTTAGCTTCAACAGCGGCAAGCAGAATTACCCGCTGGCGGGCGGAGAGCAGGACCGCTCGAGCGTGCAGTGGCAGCTGGCGGCCCTGGCGCGCGCCCAGCCGGCCAAATTCACACCCGGCTCGGAATGGAAGTTTTTTGTGGCTGGCCGCAAGGATGCCGATCCCTGGGTCTTCAAGGTCGTCAAGCGCGAGAAGATCGCCACGGGACTGGGCCAGCTGGACGCCGTACACCTGGCAAAAGCGCCGCCGGCCGACTCGAAAGACCAGCATATCGACCTGTGGCTCGCGCCCGGACGCGACTGGTACCCGGTGCAGGTGCGCTTCAGCGACGAAGACGGCGAATTTGTCGAACAAACCATCGAAAAAATCACCAAAAAGTAGGGTGGGCACCTTGTGCCCGCCGACGGACCCGCGACCATCCCCTGGCCAGCCTGAGCTGATATACTGACGCCCCCAAAGGCGAGACTCAGCCTGAGCAAGAATAAAACTGGAACACGGGTACCGGAACACGACATGAATTTAACGGCAGGTGCGGAATTAACGGCAGGTGCGGCGCTGGCTGCGGCAGAGACATTGACAATCGGGCAGGATGACCCGGATTCCTTGCAGGCGCATTTTCACGCCGGGGTCTCGGCCGACGAGATTGAGCAGGTCTTCCACCTGAAACGCGCCCAGCCGACCCTGCAGGCCTTCACCGCCCTGTTCCATGGCGGTTCGAGCGGGGTGCTGGTGCGCCTGCTGGTGCTGCGCGAGCTGGCCTCCGACGCCACTACCTCCGCCTTCTCGCGCGCCGACATCAATCAAAAGCTGGCCTACCTGATCCCCGAAAGCCTGGAAACGGTGCTCATGCGCCTGCGCTCCCATGGCCTGCTGGCCTGGGATGCCCCGGCCGCGGTCTACCGCGTCACGCCGATGGCGCGCAATGTGCTGTCCGCGCTGGACACCCTGCTGTCGATGGGCCAGGCCGACGACGAGGCCGAAATGGGCTTCCTGCTGTCCCAGGTCGCGGGCGCGCAAGCCGTGGGCGGCGTCACCGTAGACCAGCTCAAGCACCTGCTGGGACGCCTGGTCGACCTGACCGAAGAATTTCGCGACGCGATCGCCTCCGGTTCCGAATTCCGCCTGCGCACCTCGCAGGCCAAGTGGCACATGGCGTGCGACTGGGTGGAGAAGGGCTCGCAGATCCTGCGCGCCATCACCACCGACGAAAAGGCCGACAGCGCCACCCACAAGGCCGCCCAGGCGATCGGCCGCGCCCAGAGTGCGCTCTTGAACATGCAGGGCATGTTTTCGCGCGCGCTCAACCAGATCGAGCGCCAGCGCGTGCACCTGGGCCAGTCCGGCCTGTCCACCACCGACGTCAAACGCTGGCTGCTGGCGCACGACGACCTGTCCAGCCTCGCCGCGGGCGCTATCGATCGTCCGGTGATGCCGCTCTTCGTCACGCCGGCGGAAATGATCGACGTGGCTGAAACCGAGCTCCTGGCCGAGCGCAATGCCGCCCTGGCCGGCGCGGGCGGCCTGCCGGAAGGCCAGGACGCGCCGCTGACGGTCAACGAAGGCCCGGCCATCCAGGCCGAGCTGGACGACTGGCTGGCGCGACTGGCGGACTTCGCCAACCTGGGTAACTTCCCGAGTTTTTCGGAAGAGGGGCCGAAGACGGTGCCGATCCAGGATTCGCTGCTGCCGGCCAGCTTTGCCGTTGCATCCTACCGCGCCTCCATGCTGCCGCTGCTGGGCGACGCCGCCGAAGCGAGCCTGCAGGGCGCCACCGCCCAGCTGGCGCGCCTGCCGATCGCCTTCGCGCCGACCGACGCGATGGTCGAACTGAACGACCCGCACGTCGCTGCCATGTCGATTGCCACGCTGTCGCTCACCAACCTGTCACTTGATCTCGAAAGCGGCCCGGCCGATGAATGACGATTCCCAAATTCTGATCGCGCGCCTGCTGACGCACCAGACCCTGCGCCGCGACGACAAGCTGGTCAAGCGCGTGCTGTCGGACGAACTGTTTCGCGCCGAAGTCGACAAGCGCCTGCTCGAATCGGGCCTGAAGCTGCTCGACAACGTGTACGCCGACCATGTCACGCTGGCGCTGCACCGCGCGGTGGAGCCGAAGATTTTCGGCGCCAAGGACATCTGGCAGAACAATAACTTTGGCCTCACGCGCGACGGCGTGGCCCTGCTGGTGGTGCTGTGGGCGCAGATCATCCTGCCCAAGCGCGAACGCCAGGAGACCCACCAGAATGCGGACGACGACCAGAACGATTTGTTCGACAAGGACAAGCCGATGCCGCGCGCGGAAGACACTTCAATCGGCATCTCCTACACCGCGCTGCTGTCGGACTTCGGCGACAAGCTCGGTAAAAAAACGCGCATGGACATGAACCTGGGCGCGCTCTCGCGCATGGGCTTCATCGAACGGCGCGGCGACGTGATCCTGGAAGGCCCGCTGCTGGACCTGCTGATGGACACCGATGTGCTCAAGGAGCGCATCATCAACGGCGCCCTGGCCGACGTGTTCAAACGCGCGCCGGTCGCGGTGGCGGTGGAGCGCCCGAGCGCGAACGATCCTGCCGCAGCTGTCGAAAGTGTCGAAGCGGCCGACCCCGTCGACGCCGCGGTGGAAGAACCCGCCGCCAACTCAGACGCACCACACGAAGGCTAGATCATGTTCCATATTAAATCTCTCGAGCTGGTGCACTGGGATTACTGGCAGCGGATCAAGAACATCCCGCTCGACGCCAAGATCATCACCATCGCCGGCCAGAACGGCTCCGGCAAGACGACCCTGCTCGACGCCTTGCGCACCCTGTTCGGCCTCGATTGCTCGATGGGCCGCACCTACAAACACTATGCGCGCCACTCCGGCCAGCAGACCGCCTGGATCCGCGCCGTGGTCGACAACAAGGCGGTAGGCCGCCAGCTGTCCAATAGGCCTTTCCGCAGCTCGGGTTTTTTCAGCGATGACGAAGTCACCCTGTTCTGCCAGATCCAGAAGAACGGCGGCGACTGGAAGCGCCAGTACCTCATGCGGCCGGGGAACATCAACATCGAAGAAGTCACCGAGGCGAACGACTGGCTCGGCGTGGAAAACTATCGCAAGCGCCTGGCCAACGCCGGGCTCTCGCCCGCGATGGCCAAGGTGCTGGCGCTCGAGCAGGGCGAAACCGACAAGCTGTGCGAATACGCGCCGCGCCAGCTGCTCGACCTGGTGTTCCAGGTCTTCGGCGACAAGGAAGTGCTGGACGCCTACGACGAAGCCAAGCGCCACCAGCGCGACACCGAGACCGAACTGAAACGCTTTGAAACCGAGTTGGAAGCTTCGCGCACCAACCTGGAAGGCTTGCGCCTGCGCGTGGCCAATTACCACCAGTGGGAAGACCTGCACAAGGAACGCCGCAACCTGCTGGAAGAAGTACTGCCAAGCCTGGAGTACCACGAGGCCCGCGAAAAGGCCGGCAATGTCAGCCGCCAGCTGCGCGAAGCGCGCAAACCGATGGCGCAGGCCGACAGCCAGCTGACCGAAAAACGCAATGCCCTGGCGGCCCAGGCCAAGGCGCTGTCGGACGCGCAGCAGCAGGAGACCCTGCTGGAACAGGAAGCGAGCGTGCTGGCCAGCCGCCTGACCCAGGTCAACGCACGCCTCAAACCTCTCGACAGCCTGCTCGAACAGAAGGAACGCCTGCAAAAACTGGCCGCCGATTCGGGCGCCGACATCGCCGAAGTGGCGGCCCAGCTGGACGAAAAGGAAGCCGAACTGGCGCGCCAGCGCCAGGCGCGCGAGACCCTGTCGGCCCGCATCGCGTCCGAGATGTCGACCATCTCCGCCTTGCAGGGCAAGACTGCCATGCCGGAGCCGGAAGCGGTACGCGGCATGCGCCGTGCCCTGCGCGACGCCGGCATTCCGCACGCGATGCTGTCCGATATCGTGGAAGTCACCGACGCGAAGTGGCAGGGCGCGATCGAAGGTGTCCTCGGTGGCTACGCCTCGGTGGTACTGCTGGAACGCGCCAAGGATGCTCCAGCGGCCTACCGCCTGGCGGAGAAGGAGCGCTATCGCCACTTCATCGTGCCCGAATGCGTGGCCGCGCCCCAGTCCAAAGATGACAGCCTGCTGTCGGTAGTGAAGTTCTCCGCCGCGGCGCCGTCCTGGCTGATCGACCAGCTGGCGCGCATCGACCGCGTGGATTCGGTGGAAGCCGGCTTCAAGCTCTCGAAAGACGCCGAGTGGATCACGCCGGATGCGTATCACCGCGAACGGCGCGGCGGACGCTCGCTGTTCGTCGAAGCATCGCGCTACCGCTTCGGCCAGGCCGGCCGCACCCAGCGTCTCGAAGCGCTGCAAAAATCGCTGCCGGCGCTGGAGTCGCAGGAAGATGCACTCACGCTGGCGATCAGCAAACTGGCCTCGGAAGTCGGTGCCCTCAAGGCCCGCATCGCCGGTGTCGACGCCGCCAAGGAACTGGCGGCGCGCCAGGCCGAATTCGAAGAAGCGGCGCGCAATACGGCGCCACTGAAAGCCGAAAGGCTGGAAGTGGGCTCGCGCCTGGGTGAACTGCAGGCCCTGACCAAGGCCGCTACCGTGGCGCGCACGCGTGCCGACACGGTCTGGCAGAACGCGCGCTCGGCTTTGTCCGAGGCCGAAGCCGGCCTGCGCCTGGGTCACCGGCGCCAGATCGAACAGCGCGCCGAACACGCCAAGGCCCTGGTCGAACTGCGCCGCACCTGGCGCCACTTGCCCAAAGGCTGGCGCCGTCCGGCGCGGCGCGCCTCGCTGGTGGCGGAGCACCAGAACTCGCACCAGGTCGACCTGCGTGTGGCCTCGCTCGAACACAGCCTGGCGCGCGACGACTGGGAACTGGACGCCACCGTCATCGACCAGCACCACCGCCTGAACGAGCAGCTGCAGGGCCGCCAGACCGAAACCGACGAACGGCGCTACCAGAACAACCGCGCCATCGAAGCGACCGCCAATGCGCGCGGCGCCTACATCGAGCGGCTGCGCTACACCATCAAGACCTACAGCAAAAACATCAAGGAGCTTGGTGAACTGGCGGGGATTGAAGTGCATGCCGACCCGGTGCGGCTGGAGAACGACGACGTGCAGCTGGCCCAGGCCGGCCTGCACGTGCGCTTCAAGTTCGACGGCAAGGACCAGATCGGGATGAACGACGGCGAAGCGTCGGGTGGACAGCAGGTGATGAAGTCGCTGGTGCTGCTGATTGGCCTGCTCAAGTCGGAAGACGGTTCGGGCGGTTTCGTGTTCATCGACGAACCGTTTGCCCACCTGGATATCCGGAATATCCAGCTTGTGGGCGAGTTCCTCAAGAACACCGAGGCGCAGTACCTGATGACGACGCCGCTGACGCACAACACGGACGTCTACGATCCGTCGGAGCTGACGCTCATCACCAGCAAGAAGAAGAAAGACACGCAGTGGGCGCAGCCGATTTTCGTACTGCAGCGGCGCATCACGCCGGCAAAAACCGCGGCGTAAAACGATGCGGTCGGATGGGCGCGGGACGTAGGGTGGGCAGCCTCTGCCCACCAGCGTCTACGCGGCCTCGATCGCCTTCTGCAGCCGGCGGCGCCACAGAATCAAACCCACCGAATAGGTGCCGAAATACCCGGCTGTCAAACCAAGCGCCAGCAGGGTGATGGGGCTGCCGGTAAACGACGCGGCGCCCTGCTGCGAGGCATACATCTCCACGCCGATATACAGCACCCGCGCAAAGAACAGCATCGCAATGACCATGCCCAGACGCGCATTCGGCGTATAGAACGCCGTATCGTTCTCGAACCTGGTCAAGCGCAGCCCCCACACGCCATACCCGATCCCCGCAGCGGTCCCAAGCCCCAGCCATCCCATCAGCAAAGGCTGCTTGAGCAGCTCCGCCGCGGCCACCAGGATCATGGCCGCGAACACCAGCACGCCGGTGTAATGGCGCGACAGAATGGAACGCTGGCGCACCAGCATCCCCTTCAAGCGCTTGTACACCCGCCACACCAGCAGCGGGGCGAGAACCATTAATGCAACGGTCGTAATATCCATGTGACTTTCAAATTGAGCGTACCTGCCGCGCGGAGGCGTCAGGCGAAAACGCCATTATAGACGCCCGCCGGCGGGGCATCGCGCAGGTAGTCGTATTGACGCATAGCGCCCGTACTTACGGGCTCTCTGGCAATTGACAAGCGGGCCCGGCATGCGCAAGATGGCGCATTCACCACACCCGAGATCACCACAATGCGCAAAACGCTTCCTCTCGTTCCGCTGGCCTTATCCCTGCTGGCGGCTTTGCCGGCGCATGCGCAATACCAGTTGCCGCCCGCGCCTTTGCAAGCCATCGTCGACGCCCCGCGCGCACCGGTCCTGCGCCTTTCGCCCGGCCGCAACCTGGCCGCCATGATCGATACGCCGGCGCTGCCAAGCATCACCGAAGTGGCCCAGCCGGAGCTAAAGCTGGCAGGCCTGCGTCTCAATCCGCGCACCTATTCGCCCAGCGTATTCTCGTTCGGCATGGGGCTCAAGGTCCTCGACCTCGGCACGCGCAAGGAGACTGCGGTGACGGGGCTGCCATCGCAGCTGCGCCTCGCGAACATGGCATGGTCGCCGGATCAGCGCCACATCGCCTTTACCCACGTGGCCTATTCGGACAAGGAAGGCGGTTCGGCGGTGGAACTGTGGCTGGTGGACGTGAGCACCAGGGTCGCCAGGCGCCTGTCAACCCAGCCGCTGTCGTATGTGACCGGCACGGGGTTCAGCTGGATGCCGGATTCGAAATCGCTGCTGGTGCAGTTCAAGCCGGCCTCGCTGGGACGCTCGCCCGCCAACACCGGCATCCCGAGCGGTCCGAGCCTGCAGGATAGCCAGAACAGTGTCGGCAATCGTCAGCTGCGCACCTACCAGGATCTGCTCAAGAACGAGGAAGACGCGCGACTGTTCGAGCATTACGCTACCAATCAGCTGGCGCAGCTCGATTTGAGTGGCAAGGCACGCATGATCGGCGCACCCGACCTGTTCGTGGAAACCGCGATCGCGCCGGGCGGCAAGTACCTGCTGGTGGACACGCTGCACCGTCCATTCTCCTACATCGTTCCAGTCAATGATTTCCCGACCCGCACCGAGGTGCGCGACCTGGCCGGCAAGCCGGTGCACCTGGTGATCGACAAGCCGCTCGAGGAAGGTCTGCCCCCTGGGAACGACGCGGTATCGGTCGGCCCGCGCAGCATCACCTGGCGTGCCGATGCGCCCGCGACCCTGGTGTGGGCCGAAGCGCAGGATGGCGGCGACCCGGCCAAGGCCGCTGAAGTACGCGACGTGGTGTACGCACAGGCGGCGCCGTTTTCCGCCAAACCGGAGGTGGTGGCGCGCCTGGCGTCGCGCTATCGCGGCGTGATCTGGGGCCGCGGCGACGTGGCGATTCTGGCCGAGGCGTGGTCCAAGACGCGCGCTGTCAAGACCTGGCGCATCAAGCCGGACCAGGCGTCAAGCCCGCCTGAACTGATGTTCGCTTACTCCGCCGAAGACCGCTACAACGCACCGGGTACGCCCGTGACCATGCCCGACAGCGCCGGCCGGCCACGCCTTGTGATCGGCGCCGACAACAGCATCCTGCTGTCCGGCCCTGGCGCCTCGAAAGACGGCGACCGTCCCTTCGTGGACCGCTACAACATCGCGAGCAAGAACAAGGAACGCCTGTTCCAGAGCGAGGCGCCTTACTACGAGAGCGTGGTCACCGTGCTGTCCGATGACGGCACGCGCCTGCTCACCACGCGCGAGTCGCCCACCGAACGCCCCAACTACTATGTGCGCGACCTCAAACAAAGCGGCGCCGCACAGCTGACGGCGCTGACCACGTTCGCGCATCCGACCCCGCAGCTCAAGGACATCCAGAAAGAGCTGATCCGCTACAAGCGCGCCGATGGCGTCGACCTGACCGCAACGTTGCTGCTGCCGCCGAAGTACGACGCCAAGCGCGACGGACCGCTGCCGCTGCTGATGTGGGCTTACCCGCAGGAGTTCAAGAGCGCCAGCGCGGCCAGCCAGACCATCGGTTCACCGTACAAGTTCAATGCCGTGAGCTTCAACGGACCGGCGCCGATGCTGGCGATGGGGTATGCGGTGCTGGACAATCCATCGATGCCGATTGTCGGTGCCGATGGCGCGGAGCCGAACGATACCTACCTGCCGCAGCTGATCGCCAGTGCGCAGGCGGCGGTGGACGAAGTGGTGCGGCGCGGCGTGGCGGACCGCCACCGGATCGCGGTGGGCGGGCATTCGTATGGCGCCTTCATGACCGGCAACCTGCTGGCCCACACGCGTTTGTTCAAGGCCGGGATTGCGCGCAGCGGCGCTTACAACCGCACGTTGACGCCGTTCGGCTTCCAGTCGGAGGATCGTCAGTTCTGGAAGGCCAAGGATGTGTACCAGACCATGTCGCCGTTTAATAACGCCGACAAGATCAAGGATGCGCTGCTGATGATCCACGGTGAGCAGGATAACAATCCGGGCACCTTCCCGATGCAGAGCGAGCGCATGTTCCAGGCGCTCAAGGGGCTGGGTGGCACCACGCGCCTTGTGATGCTGCCTAACGAGAGCCACGGCTACCGTGCGCGCGAGTCGATCATGCACATGCTGTATGAGACCAATCTGTGGCTTGAAAAATATGTGAAGAACGCCAAGCCGTAGGGGGCGATGTAGGTCGGAAAAGCGGTACGCGCCTTCCGACGTGCTACGCATGAGCCGCCTGCGGCCATGACTATGCATGCCGGAAGGCGCGCTACGCGTTTTTCCGGCCTACGAAGGCAGACGCCTTACTGTACGTCCATTCGAACGTACTTGTGCTAATGTCATCGCTCCCCCTTCAGGAGCGTAACCATGAACCCCATCGAAGCCCATCGTGCGCCGGACCCGGCGCCGGTCGAGGAACCTGTCCAGGAACCGTTCGACAATCCCCATCCGCACCACCCGCCCGTCCATACCCCGCAAAACGACGACCCGGTACCCGATCCAAAACCCTCGGTCCAGGCCGTCTCTTTCCTTTAGTCGAAGGCCCAGGAGTACAGCACGTCGAGCGCGGTATTGGTCCCGGTCTGGAACTGCAGGGTGATCCGCGGATTGAGCTTGTAGCGCAGCCGCACCAGGCTCGATGCGGTGCTCGCACCCTGCTCGAAGCTCAGGTAGGCGCGTGAGGAGATGCGCTTGCCGACTGTGACCACGGTGCTTTCCAGCCCCTTGGCCTGCGACAGTCCCAGTTCATCCACGCCCAGCGAGTTGGCCAGGCGCGACTGGAAGCCGCCCCCGCCGGAGCCGCCCAGCAGCGCGGCCGCCGCGGCGCTCAGCATGCCGGCCTCGTTGCCGGAGGTGCCTTCCATGCCATGTCCCAGCACCAGCCATGACAGCTTTTCGCTGTCGGTCACCGACGGCGTCGAGACCAGCTTGGCGACCGGCGAGAGGGCATTGCCGCGTACTTCGACGCCTGCCTCCACGTTGGTCTCGGACAGCTGCTCGCCCTCGGGACGGCGGCGCACCGCCCGGATGTTCAGCGCCGGATTGTCATATGGGCCGCTGAAGGTCAGTACCCCACGTTCGATGTCCAGATTCTGGCCGTAGGCCCGGTAGGTACCGCTCTTGACGCGGATGCCGCCGTTCACGCGGGGCGGACGTCCTCCCGCGGTGCGCACCCGGACCGAGCCTGCCAGTTCGGCATCGATGCCCATGCCGCGCAGGCGGAAGGCGTCGCCCAGGTCCGCTTCCACATCGACTGCCAGCGGCAGGGTGGGCGCGGCCTTGGCCGGGGTGCCGACGCCGGCGCGGCCCAGGACGATGACGTCGTCCGACAGGGTAGGGCGGCCTTGCGGCGCCAGTTCCACCAGCGCGCGGTCGGCGCGGAATTTGCCTTCCAGCGTGAAGCGCCTGGCGTCGCGCAGCAAGGTACTCTGGCCGCTGATGACGACGGTGCGGTCGGGACGCGACAGCACTTCCAGCTTGTCGGCCACCAGCTTCAGGTTCATGCTCGCTTCGCCGCCGGCAAAGCGCACCGACCCGTCGGCCACCGCGGTGCCCTGGGTGCCGTCGAAGCTGAGCCGCTGCAGCAGCAGCTGGTCGCCGGCGAGCTGGGAGCGCAGCTGGCCGTTGCGCAGCTTGACGCCTTGCTCAGGCCAGCGCAGGGCCAGCTGGTCGCCGCTGACGGTACCGTTCAGGGTTGGCGTGCCGACAGTGCCGCCGCCGGTCAGGGCGACCTTGAGCGCGCCATCGAGCTCCAGGCCGGGCTGGCCGGCCAGCGGCGCGAGCCAGGCAATGGAAGCCATGTCGGCGTTGACGCTCAGCTTGAGCGGGCTGCCGTTGCCGAGGCGCCCGTCGATCATCTGCGCGGTTGCGTCGATTTTTGCCTGGCCGGCGCGCGTGCCGTCGAGCTGGGCCTGCATGCGCAGGGCGCCGCCGCTGATGTCCGCGCGCAGGTCGAGGGTGCGCAGTCCCAGCACCACCGGCACGTCGCCATTGGCGATCAGGTCACCCTTCTCGCGGAACACGTGCAGCATGCCGTTCAGTGCCGGTGGCGTACCTGCGGCGGCGGGGGCGGTCATGTCGAGCGCCCAGTCGGCGCCCAGGGTCAGGTCGCCGGCCACATTGTCGCGCACCGCTTCCGAGAACTGGGCCAGGTAGGTGAGCGGCACGCCGGCGGCCGCGCCCTTGCTGGTCCAGCGTGGTCCATCCTTGTTCAGCGACTGCAGGCTGACCGTGCCGTTGGGGAGCTTGATGACAGCGTTGCTCAGGGCGATCTGCTGCGGCTTCATGAGGCCCATCACGCCTTCGCCCGGGGCGACGCCGAGGCGCAGCGGTACCGGCGCCTGCAGGGTGAAAGCGTAGCGCCCCTTGTTCTGCAGCGCCGCCACGGTGCCGGTCCAGGCGCTGGCGTTCCAGCCGCCGGCCACTTCGCCGCCGGCGTCGAAGGCCTCACCGCGCGCGGATAAGCGCAAGGTGTGGGCGCCGCGGGTGCCGCTGCTTTGCAGGCGCGCGGCATCGATGCGGGTCTCGCCGCTGCTGAAGCTGGCGATCTCGATATCCGAGACCAGCGGATCGGCGGCGCCGCGTCCGTTGCCCAGGTTGACGCTGGCGCGCAGCGACTTGACCTGGTGCTTGCCCAGCACCTTGAGGTTCTGTCCTTCCAGCGCGGCGGCCAGCGAGGGCGTTTCCATGGTGCCGGAGACGGTGCCCGAACCTTTGAGCACGCCGCCATAGTCCGGTCCCAGCGCCGCCAGCTGCGGCGCATCGATGCGCCACTCGAGCACATCGCGCTCGGCGCCGAACGCGCCTTTCGCGGCCAGGATGTTGGGGCCGACGTGCAGGTCCACGTCCGCGTTGGACACGTGGCGCGCGTCGGCGGCCACCCTGGCATAACCCCAGAACGGCGAATTGGCCAGGGTCGATGGCTGCAAGGTCAAATTGACGTTGCCGCGCCAGTCGGCGCCCGCGCGTCCGGACGCATCAAAGCTGCCGTTGATGGCGCCGGCCAGGGGCGAGCCGAAGGCGGCCGGGTTGAAGCGCTCGGCCTGGCCGGTGGCTTTCACTTCCACCGTGCGCGCGCCCTTGGCATCGGCGGCGGTCAGCCAGGCTTCGCCGCTGGTGTGCAGCAGGCTGTTGTTGGTCTTGCGTGCGGCCGGCACCCAGCCCAGGCTCGACGCGTCGGCCACAAAGGTGGTGCGCGGCAGCGCCATGGTGCCGGTGACGACGCCGCTTGCAGTGAGCGCGCCATACAGGTCGCTGCGCACCGCGGCCAGATCCCTGGCGTCGATTTTCCAGTTGAGTTTTTCGCCCGGCGCGCCGAAGCTGCCGCGCAGGTCCGCCGTGTTCTGGCCCAGCGCCAGCGCCGCTTCCACCCCGCTGATATGCGCGGCGTCGGCATTGAGTTTGCCTTTGCCCGACAGCGGCTGGTTGAACAGGCGGCTGGGGCGCAGGTTGAAGTCGGCGGCGACCTTCCACGCAGGGTCGAGCGAGCCGGCGGCATTGATGTCGGCATTGATGTCCGCCACCGGCAAGTCGCCAAAGGCTGCCGGATTGAACTTGACCGCGCTGGCGGTGATCTTGAAATCGCGCTTGCCGGTCAGGCCGGCGGCGCCGGTTACGCGCACGCTGCTGCCGCCTGCGACCAGGCGCGCCTGCTTGATGGTCACGATGTTATTGGCCAGGGACGCTTCCGCGTCCAGGCGCATGCCCGCTTCGACCAGTTGTGCGGTCAGGGTCTGGGTGTCGGCTTCGTTGATCACCTTGATGTCGCCGGCGATGTTGGTCGCCTTCATGCGGCTGTGGATCTGCTTGAGGTCGATGCGGTCGGTGTGCAAGGTGAAGCCGGCTGCGCCGATACCCTTGCCGTCGGCGCCGCGCGCGATGGTGCCGCTGCCGGTGAATTTACCGGCGCCGCCCAGGTCAATGAGCACGCCGCCGATATCGAGCGCGGACAGGCTGCCTTTCAACTCGCCGCGCATGGCGCGCAGCGGCAGTTTTTGCTGGTCGATGGTGCCGAGCGGTCCCTGGTTGTCGATCACCACCTTGCCGGCGACCGCGCGGTTCGCGCCGATCGTGGCGTCGATGTCGATCGACAGATCGGCCTTGGGCAGCGTTGGGTTGAGGAAGGCCGGGTCAATGTTTTTGCCATGCAGGGACAGGGCGCGCAGCGGAATGGGGTCGAAGGGCGACAGGGTCAGTTTGCCTTCCCCCACCGCGGCGCCGGACTGTCCGTTCGCGGCAAGTTGGGTCGTCACCAGGTCGCCGCCCGCGGCCAGGTTCAGTTGCGCCGCCTTCTGGCCGGCCGGCACCAGCTGGGTCAGGCTGGCCTTGGCGTCGAGCTTGAAGGGCTTGGCGGCCGCGATGCTGCCGTCGGCCCTGGCGTAACCCCAGGGCGTGATGGCGCTGCCGTTTGACAGAATCCATCTGGTCTTGCCGCCCTCCAGGTTGAAGCGCACGTCGGCAATCACCGTGGCCGCGCCCGGCGTGGCGACATTGGTCAGGGTGACCTTGTTGATGCGCGCGTCGTTGAGCGAGAGCTGGAAGGGGGCCGCCAGTGTCGTCGGCATCTTGGCCGGCTCGCCCTCTTTCAGCGTGTCCATGCGCAGGCTGGCCACGTGCAGGCGATTGATGGCGACGCCGCGGCTCAGGTACTGCAGCGGCGACCAGTTGATCTCGATTTTTTCGGCCGTCATCAGCTGCTCGGGGCTGCGGAACACGGCTTTTTCAACGTACATGGTGCCGTACAGCGAACCGGTCACGCCGGTCATGACGATGTTGCCACCGCTGGCGTTGGAGATGCGCTGCACGATCTGCTGCAGGGTCGATTCGCGGCCCAGGTACCAGTAGGCGCCGGCCAGCAGGGCGCCGGTGACGGCTACGCCGATGGCGACCCGGCGCGGCCAGCGCCGCGGACGTGGTGCCAGGGCCGGAATGGCGGGACGCGGATCGTGCGGCGGCGTGGCGCCTGCTGTCGTGCCGGATGGAGGAGTGTCTTTTGGTGTCATCAGAATGCAAAGCCCAGGGAGAAGTGCAGGCGCGCTTTTTTCACCGCGACGCCATAGGCGAGATCGACATTGATCGGGCCGACCGGGCTGCGCCAGCGCGCGCCCACGCCGACGCCCGACTTGGGCTTGAGATCCTTGATACTGTCGGCGGCATTGCCGGCGTCATAGAACACGGCAGCGCCCCATTGTGGACGGAAGAAGTACTGGTACTCGGCGCTGCCGGTCAGCAGGTAGCGCCCGCCCACGATGGCTTCGCCTTCGCGCACGCCCAGTTCCTGGTAGCTGTAGCCGCGCACCGACTGGTCGCCGCCGGCGCGGAACAGGAAGGTCGACGGCACGCCGGCTTTCTGGCGCGAGGCGAGGGCGCCGGCTTCGGCGCGCAGGATCACATTGCTGGTCGCGTTGAGCGGGCGGTAGTTAATGAAGCGTCCGGAAAAACGCAGGAAGCGTTCGTCGGTCAGGATCGGCAGCACCGCGCCGGCCGCGTTCAGGTTCAGCACATAGCCCTTCGTGGGCGAAACCAGGTTGTCCAGCGCGCGCTTGGTCCAGTTGAAGGTCAGCGGAATGCTTTCGCTGCGGCCGGTCTCGAAGCCCGCCACGCTGCGTTTTTCGCTCAGGAGCTCCAGGGTCAGGCTGCGCTCGAGCAGGGGCGTGCCCCACTGGCGCCGGACCGACACCGTGGTCGTGGCTGTGGTTTCACCCTCGATGTCCTTGCGTTCGAAGCCGCCGCCGAAGCTGTCGTTATAGCCCTTGGGTGTGGTCGGATAGTAGAAATCGGCGCGCGCGCTCTGGCGCTTTTGCTCGAACAGGATGTCGCTTTTCATGCGCAGGCCGCGCACGTTCAAATCGTCGTAAGAGAGCTGGGCGCGGGCCCCGGTGTTGGTCGAGAAACCGACACCGGCTTCGACGTTCTTGCGCTTGTTTTCGGTCACCCGCACCAGCACCGGCAAGATGGCCGGGTTGGCCGGCGGCGGGCGCGGCACGGCCTTCTGCTCCTCAGTCAGCTCGCCGATATCCTCCGTCAAGGTGGCCGACATGTCGGCCGACACTTCCACGCCGCTGAAGTAACCGGTTTCCTGCAGGCGCGCCTGATAGGCCTGGAGCACCGCTTCGTTGTATTCGTCGCCCGGCCTGATGCGGTTCAGATTGGTGATGATGGAGGGCGGATAGCGCTTCAGGCCTTCGATGCGCAGCTCGCCGAAGCGCGCCTCGGGCCCGCTGTCGAGCACCACGCGCAGCAGGGCGCGCTTGAGTTCCGGATCCACCGTGGCGCTCGACTCGACCAGCTGGGCGCGCGGATAGCGCGTCTGCATCACCTGACGCAGCAGAGAGCGCTTGGCGCCTTCCCAGTCGGCCTGGCGAAATACGCGGCCCACGGGTAAGGTCCAGCGGTTGCGCAGTTCGGCTGCGTCGAAGGCCTTGGCGCCCGGGCCGATCGGCTCGAAACCCTGGAGTATCAGTTCGATGTCGCCCACCAGCACCGGCTGGCCCGGGTCGACCAGCACCCGCGCCACAGGCGGCGTGCTGCCGGTGTCGAGACCGGCGCTGACCTTGGGCGAGTAATAGCCTTCGGTGGCGATCAGGACCTTGGCCTGCTCGGGCGCCGCCTTGATCAGGCGCTGCAGCTGATCCATGTCGAGGCGCGGGTTGCCGCGCCAGCGCACCAGGTCCAGGTTATTTTCGAGCAGGTCGTCCAGCGGCCCTGGCGCATCGATGCGGACAGTGTAGTTCACGCCCTGGGCAAAGCTGCCGGCAGCTGCCGCCAGGCAAAACACGGTCACGCCGATCTGTGACAAAATCCGTGCTTGGCGCCGGGTGAGTGCTGGTCGAGTATCTGGTCTTGCGGAAAACATGTCGCTCCATTGGGGAAAAATGCTAAGGCATCTTACCGGATCGGCATGATTGATGGCGAACGTCTAACATTTGGGATTTATACAACATGCAGCAAGCCGATACCGCCCTGGTCCTGTTCAGCGGCGGACAAGATTCCACTACCTGCCTGGCCTGGGCGCTCGAGCGCTATGTGCGGGTTGAAACTATTGGTTTCGACTATGGCCAGCGTCATGCGATCGAACTGACCGTGCGGCCCGCGGTGCTGGAGAAAATGCGCGCCCTGAAGACGGACTGGAATACGCGCCTGGGCGAGGATCACATGATCGACCTGTCCCTGATCGGCAAGATTTCGGACACGGCCCTGACCAGCAATGTGGCCATCGCGATGCAGGAAAACGGCTTGCCGAATACCTTTGTGCCGGGTCGAAATCTGCTGTTCATGATGGTGGCCGCGACCCTGGCGTACCGGCGCGGCCTGAACGTGCTGGTGGGCGGCATGTGCGAGACCGATTTCTCCGGCTATCCGGACTGCCGCGACGACACCATGAAGGCGCTGCAGGTGGCGCTCAACCTGGGCATGGCCACGCGCATGAAGCTGGAAACGCCGCTCATGTGGATCGACAAGAAGCAGACCTGGGAACTGGCCGAAGAGGCCGGCGGTCAGGCCCTGGTAGATCTGATTCGCGAGGAGACCCATACCTGCTACCTGGGCGAGCGCGGCGCGCTGCATGCCTGGGGTTATGGCTGCGGCAGCTGCCCGGCTTGCGAGCTGCGTGCACGCGGGTATGTGCAGTACGCGGCGCGGTAGCGGGCGTCCGTTGGCATCCGGTGGGCAATTTGCTCACCTTTCGTCTGTTCCGAGGAGCAACGTTTCTGTTCACGCCGCCGTGGCGGGGCTATAATGCCTCTTTGCCGCTTAAGTCATTGATTATAAAAGCGCAATACTTGTTTCATCTGCGTCAAGACCCCCCACCATGCGCCTCGCCCTGCTGACCGATTTGCACGCCAACCGCGAGGCCCTTGAAGCCTGCCTGGAGCACGCACGCCAGTTCGCTCCGGACCAGTATGCCTTCACCGGCGACTTCGTCGGCTATGGCGCCGATCCGGCCTGGGTGGTCGGCACCGTCATGGACTATGTGGCCAGGGGCGCGATCGCGGTCCAGGGCAACCACGACTATTCGGTGACCCGCCCAACCCGCCCGCAGATGCATGCCGAAGCGCGCGAGGTGCTGGAATGGACCCGCAGCCAGCTCAGCGCCGAACACATCGATTTTCTGCGCGAACTGCCCCTGATCCGCGAACTGGGCAAGCTCTCCTTCGTGCATGCCAGTGCCCAGGATCCCATCAAGTGGGAATACGTGACCGGCCTGGACGAGGCCGAGCGCAGCCTGCGCGCAGCCGGCGCCGCCCACATGGTGTTTTCCGGCCATGTGCATGCGCCGGCGCTGTACCGCCTGGCTGACGACGGCAAGATGGGCACCCATACGCCGGTGTCGGGCGTGCGCATCCCGGTGCGCCCCCAGCACCAGTACCTGGTGATTCCCGGCGCCGTGGGCCAGCCGCGCGACGCCAACAACGCGGCCTGTTACGCCATGTACGACGACGCCACGCGCGAACTGGTGTTCTACCGCGTCCCCTACGATCACGGCGCCGCCGCGCGCCGCGTGATTGCCGCCGGCCTGCCGATCGTCTTCGCCATGCGCCTGGTCGAAGGCATCTGAGGCCGGCAACAGTGTTGCTTGTTGGTCACTCCATTGCGCAGCAGGAATTGCTAACGTAATATCAGTCCGAGACGGGTCCGGCGCGGATCCGCAGCCGGAAACATTCCATGGACAGAGTCGTCCCGAACGATGCAGCGCCACCGCCGGTCCGGCGCCAGGCCCACCCCTGGCTCGCGGCGGCCGGCGTGACCGCCTGCGTGCTGATCCTCTGCCTGGGCCTGACCTGGCAGTTATGGCGCGCCGCGGTGGGCGATGCGCGCCAGGAGCAGCAGGCCAGTTTCGATTTCCGTGCACGCGAACTGATCAACCACCTGGCCCTGCGCCTGTCGACGCATGTGCAGAGCCTGCGCGGCGTGCAAGGCCTGTTCGCCAGCTCGGACCAGGTGACGCGCGCCGAATTTGCGGCTTTCGTCCATGGACAGTTCCCCGAACAGCAGCCTCCCGGGATGCAGGGTATGGGTTATATCGAACTGGTCGGCGCGGACCGGCGCGAGGCCCATCTGGCGCGGGTGCGCGCCGAAGGCTATCCCGATTACGCGCTGCTGCCCGACGGCGCGCGCGCAGAATATGCCCCGATCGTTTATCTGGAGCCGTTCGGCGGTGCGCGCCTGCGCTCGCTCGGCCACGATGCGCTGGCCGAAGCGCCCATGGCGCGCGCGCTGGAACAGGCGCGCGACAGCGGGCAGCCTGCCATGTCCGGGAAAATGGACACGCTGGCGCCGAACGTCGCACCGAACGTGGCACCGAACGGCACGCCGCTAACGGCTGATTTCCTGATCGCGCTGCCGCTGTATCGCCAGGGGGCATCCGTGCAGAATCTGGCCCAGCGGCGCGAGGCCTGTGTGGGCTGGGTCTACGCGCCCTTTCACATGGGGCAGCTGCTGGCCGGCCTGGGCGGCGAACGCGGGGCCAACATCGGGATCGCCGTCTACGATGGCGAGAGCCGTTCGCCACAGGCGCTGCTGGCCGGTACCCCCGTTGCGCCCGGCGCTGCCCACTTGTACAGCCAGCAGGCGCTCAGCACTGCCGGACGGCGCTGGACCGTGGTCCTGAGCGCCTCGCCGGCTTACGAGACGCGCCTGAACCACGAGCGCGCGCACGCCATCCTGGTGACCGGACTGGTCGCCAGCGCCGTGCTGGCGGTGTTGACCTGGCTGCTGGCGCAGTCGAATACGACCGCGCGCGCCGCGCTGCAGCGTTCGCGCAGCCTGGCGCGCGAACTCGAAAGCGGCACTGCGCGTCTGGCGAGCCTGGCCGAATCGGCCCAGCGCGCCCAGGCCATGCTGCGCAATATCCTCGATTCGACCATCGACGGCGTGCTGGTCGACAATGGCGACCGCCGCGTGCTGGCCTCGAACCAGCGCTTCCGCGAGCTGTGGAGCGTGCCGCCGGAGATCGATGTCGGCGGCGACGACGACGCCGTGCTGGCGCACGTGCTGTCGCAGCTGGTGCACACGGCGCCGCTGCTGTACAGCCGCTCGCTGCAATTTCAGGATGGCGAGGAGCGCCGCGACCTGCTGCGCCTGAAGGACGGGCGCTTCTTCGAACAGGTCACACGCGCCGTGCGCCTGGGGCAGGAGCGCGCCCGCCTGTGGTCCTTCCGCGACATCACCGAGCGCAAACAGATCGAACAGCGCGAGCGCTCGCACCGCCACGTACTCGAACTGCTGGCGCGCGGCGCGCCGCTGCAGGGCATCCTGGACGCGGTGGTGCTGGGAGTCGAATCGACCAACCCGGGCATGCTGTGCTCGGTCCTGCTGCTGGACGCCGACGGCCGGCACCTGAATACGGGGGCGGCCCCGAGCTTGCCGGCCTTCTTCAGCCAGGCCGTCGACGGCTTGCTGGTGGGGCCAGGCTACGGCTCCTGCGGCAGCGCGGTCGCCAGCGGTGCACGCGTGATCGCCGAGAACATCCAGACCCACCCGGACTGGGTCAACTATCGCGAGATTGCGGCGCGCGCCCAGCTGGCGTCGAGCTGGTCGGAGCCGATCCGCGGCGCTTCGGGGCGGGTGCTCGGCACTTTCGCGATTTACCACCGCACGCCGCACTTTCCCAGCCCGGCCAATGTGGTGCTGATCGAGCAGGCGGCCCAGCTGGCCGGCATCGCGCTGGAACAGGCCCAGGCCGCGCAGGCGCTGCGCGCGGGCGAGGAACGCTTTCGCAGCCTGTACGACAATGCGCCGGTGGCGCTGTGGGAGCAGGACTGGTCGGCGGTGCGCAGCGCGTGCACGCGCCTGCAGGCCGACGGTGCGCGCGACCTGGGCGCCTGGCTGCGCGAGTGGCCGCTGGAGGCGCGCCGGCTGGCATCGCTGGTGCGCATCACCGACGTCAACGGCGCCGCCCTGGTGCATGTGGGGGCTGCCGCCAAGGACCTGGGCGCGCTGGCGCTGGCCCAGAACTTCGCGCTGGCTGAAGACCCGGCCTTCATCGATGCGGTGGCGGCGCTGGCCGGCGGCGCCCTGTTCTACGAATGCGAGAGCAGCTTCCTGCGGCTCGACGGCATTGTGCGCCAGCACGAGCTGACCCTGCTGGTCATGCCCGGCCACGCGCGTACCCTCGATTTCGTCATCGTCTCGACTGTGGACATCACCGAGCGCAAGCGCATGGATGCCGAACTGCGGGTGCTGGCCACCACCGACTTCCTGACCGGCCTGCCGAACCGGCGCGTGTTCATGGCGCGCCTGGACGACCAGCTGGCGCGCCTGCAGCGCAGCGTCGACGAATGTGCGTCCGTGCTCATGCTCGATATCGACCACTTCAAAAGGGTCAACGACCTGCATGGCCACGCCGCGGGCGACGCGGTGCTGCGCCACATGGCGGCCCTGATGCAGGCCGGCCAGCGCAAGATCGATACCTTGGGAAGAGTGGGCGGGGAAGAGTTTGCGGTGCTGCTGCCGGGAGCGACGGCGGAGGCGGCCGCCGCGTATGCCGAGCGCCTGCGCCTGGCCGTGGCCGAGACACCGCTGGAGCTGGACGGGCTGCACATTCCGATCACGGTGAGCATCGGCATTGCCAGCATCGGCGCTGCCGATACGAGCCCGGATGCCGCGCTGATCCGGGCCGACAAGGCGCTGTACCGGGCCAAGGACACAGGCCGCAACCGGGTGTGCGACCTGGCGGCATAGCAGGGGCCGCAGCGCCTGAACGGACCTTGCGGTCCGCCCGGCTTCTTACACGGCTTGCTGCTTGAGGCGATTCTTGCGGTCGCGGCTGAGCAGGAACCAGATGATCGCCGCCGGGATCAGGACCGGCAGCATGAACGGCGCCACGATGGCGGCGACGATGACCGCGCCCAGTGCCAGGCCGGCCACCGCGATCAGTCCCAGGCCGGCAAACACCACCGCCACGACGATGGCGGCGAAGATCATCGCGATCGCGCCGATGAGCATGCCGCCGCCGGCGAACAGCATGCCGATGAGCGAACCGAAGGGGCCGTCGAAGTCGCCGTCGTCCAGCATGAAGGACACGCCGGACGATTCGAACATCGCCTCCCACGCCACCATGGCAAGCAGGAACAGGATGATATAGGGAGCGATCTTTTTCATGGCGGGCCTCTTGTTTAGTAAGGTTTGTTGTGACGACGAGTTCACTGTAGCGGCGTGCATATCGGGCCTCCACCGGATTGCGACAGACTGCGTGTTTGGCGGGGCGGACGGCGCCGGTAGCGGATAAAGATGGTGGTGCGCTGGCGCGGCGCAGGGTCCGGGAAGTATTGGCATGGCGGCGATGCCCGGCGGGATTTTTTCCCTTGTAAAACGGACCTCATTGCCTATACTGAATGCCTGCACTTTCGCTGGAGGATGCATATGCAATTTGTACCGTATGGTGGGGAACAGTGGGCTATCGCCGCAGGGGATTTCCTGTCGCGCCAGTTGCGCTTGCTGCTGGCCGGGGGAGGGCCCAAGGGGCCGCCGTCGGCGCCGCCCGCGATTCCACCGATCATCATCAACCCGTACTGCTACCAGACCCCGGCGCCCGCCATCGACCCGCGCGTCACGCCCACCGGTCCGCCGATCAGGCCGCCGCCCCGGCCCAACCTGCGTTTTGCCTGATTATGAACGCGCCAGCCCGCCTCCCGGCGGGCTTCTGCGTTTACGGTGCCCACCGCGGCGCCACACTGCTGTGTTGCGCGCCGCATGGCGTGTGATTGTCCTAGAATTCGACTATCATTTACCCCCTTGGGAAAATACCCGGCCACTTCGAGTTACTGATCATGATGGATGCAGCACAGGAATCACCGTTCGACGAACCGCAGGAAGACCCCGATGCACTGGTCCAGGAGCCGCGCCTCTGGAAAGGCAACGGCTGGACTGCGCGCGTCATCAAGAATGAGGACGATGAGGGCTGGGCCGTGGCCATGATCAAGGATGGCGAGCCGGAGCCGGCCCTGGTCGGTCCCTGGACCATGGGGCGCGACAAGAAAAACCCCAAACCGCTCGACACGTCCGCCTTCAACACCCTGGTCAAGACCGCGTCCGAAGTGCTGCGCCGCCATGAGCAACAACTGCACGCCATGCTGCACAAGTCCACCGTGGTATTCCACAACGCCATGGAAATCAAGGTCACCCTCGACATCGTGCCGGACGACGACGACGCGTACGCACTCTTGACCGCCATCGACGAAGTCGGCGAGCGCATCGCCCAGGTCAAGGTCGCCGCCAACTTCAAACTCTCGCCCGCCAGCGCCACCAACTGGGTCGAAAACGACTACCGCAAGCCGTCCTGACCTGCTAGTATTTCCCGATAGCATCATCAGTTAAAGGGAAGCGATGGAAGACCGCCTCAACCGCCTGGAAGCCGTCCAGGCCATGCTGCTTGGTATCGGCCAGATATCGACCACCTGTACCGACATCACCGAGTTCATTGGCGTAGTCCACCGCGCGCTTGGTCGCATCATGTATGCCGCCAATTTCTACGTGGCGCTGAGCGACCGCGAAGACGGCACGGTGCGCTTCGCCTACTTCGTGGACGAGCGCGACGAGACGCCAGACCCCAACGAAAAAGTCCGCCTTGCTTCGCCCGACCAGTCGCCCACGGCCTGGGTCATCATGAACGGGCGCAACCTGGTCATGACCCACGCGGAATTCACCGCGCGCGGCAGCGACGGTCACGGCTGGGGCCGCGGCAGTACGGCCGAACACTGGATGGGGTGCCCGCTGCTGGATCACCAGCACGAAGCGCTTGGGGCCATCGTGATCCAGAGCTACGACACGGGCCACACCTTCAGCGATGAAGACCAGGCCTTATTCGCCCTGATCGCCAATCACGTCTCGAACGCGCTGCAAGGCATGCAGAGCGTGGACCGGCTCGAGCGCGCCGTGCAGGAACGCACCGCCTTGCTCGCACACGAAGTGGCCGAACGGCGGCGCGCCGAAAACGTCCAGCACGCGCTGTTCGAAATCGCCAATCTGTCGGCGTCCGCCATCGATGCCGAAATGCTGTCCGGGAACCTGCATGCCATCATCAGTGAGCTCATCGTTGCTGAGAATTTTCTGATCGCGCTGTACCACCCCGACAGCGGCACCATGAGCATTCCCTATTTCCGCGACTGCAAGGACGCGGTGGCGCCGGTCAAGCGCTTCGACTATGGCGTCGGCATGAGTTCGTATGTACTGGCCAGCAAGCAGGCCAGCCTGCACGACGCCGCCAGCTTTGCGCAGCTGGTCGCCGATGGCAAAATCCACGAACCGCTGGGCAATGTCGAGATCGCCAGTTGGATGGGTGCGCCCATGCTGGTGGACGGCCAGCCCTACGGCGTGATCATCGTGCAAAGCTACGACCCGGCCATCGTCTACACCCCTGCCGACCTGGAAATGCTGGCCTTCATGGCCAGCCACGTGGCCGTCGCGATCGCGCGCATGCAGGCCGACCGCGCGATCCGCAAGGCCAAGGACAGGCTGGAGCAGCAAAACGCCGCGCTCAATTCCGCCCTGAGCTCCTTGCAGGAAGCGCAGTCGGAACTGGTGCGCCAGGAAAAATTGGCTTCGCTGGGACGGCTGGTGGCCGGCGTCGCGCACGAGATCAACACTCCGCTGGGGATTTGCGTCACCGCCACCAGCCACCTGGTGCAGGAACTGAAACTGACGCGCGAAGAGCTGGCGGCGGGCGAGATGACCGAAGACAGCCTGGCGCAGTTTTTCGACATCATCGACCAGTCGCTGCGCATCATGACCACCAACACCCAGCGCGCCGCGGCGCTGGTGCGCAGCTTCAAGCAGGTGGCGGTGGACCAGTCCTCGGACGACATCCGCAGCTTCAACCTGAAGGCTTACCTGAACGAAGTGCTGCTGTCTTTGCAGCCGAAGCTCAAGGGCCGGCCGGTGAAGGTCGAGGTCGATTGTCCGGGCGATATCGTGCTCGACAGTTTTCCCGGTGCGGTGTCGCAGATCGTCACTAATCTGCTGATGAATTCACTGGTGCACGGCTACGAGCACGAGCAGGCAGGGACGATCCGGATGGCGGCGCGGGTGGAGTCGGATCAGGTCGTGTTCGACTATGCTGACGATGGTGCCGGGATGGACCAGGAGGCGCTGGGAAAATTGTTCGATCCCTTTTTTACCACCCGGCGCGGGCAGGGCGGCAGCGGACTGGGCGCGCATATTTTGTACAACCTGGTGACCGGGCCGCTGGGCGGGACGGTCAAGGTGGGCAGCGCGCCGGGGGAGGGCTTGCGCTATCACCTGCGCTTTCCGCTCAGCCGTAAAACACCGAAGGCGATCGCGATGGGTGCCGCCACGGAGACCTGAGACGCGCGACGAAAGCGCCGCTGAGATTTTGCCGCGGCTGCTGCTGCGTGCCCGCGGCTCACGGTCGGCCGCGGCGCCTGGCAAATTGTTTGCGGTAGCTAAAGAAGACATACACGCAGGCTCCGATCACGGCGAGAATGGTCCAGATATTGAAGTTGCGCAGGCCGGTCCACAGCCGTTCAGTTTGGCCCACGTAATGCGTCTCGCCCGTGATCAAGGCGTTCACACCGTAGGAAGCGACGTCATCGACCACGCCGTTGAAGTCGGCATAACGGTGGCCCGCGTTGAAGGAGGCAAATTCGGCCACGTCGCGCATCCCGCTGCGGATCTGTTCCCGCTGACTGATCGACCCCGGAGCCTGGATGAACAACGCGCCCTCGCGGCCGAGCAGGCGCAGGTCGTAGTTGACGAAGTTTTCCTTGCCGCCCTCTATCGCAATTTCCTCTGCCCAGGCCAGCCTGTGGGCTGTCTTGTCGTATTGCGGCGGCTCTGCCCAGCGGACCAGGCTGTTGCCTTTGGTGCCTGTGGTGCCTTCGCGCGCGCGCTTTTCGTCTCCTTTTGCGTAGAAGGGCTTCGTCTCCTCCAGCAATTGGTCGGCATTCAGGGTTGTGGCCGCGCTGTCATCGATATGGCCGTGCTTGCGATACGACAGCATCGCGCCCCAGCTCTCATCGGCCTGCAGTGGAATGTTCGCAGGAACGATCATGCCCAGAAGCTCGGGATCGGGCAACATGCCCCATAGTTCAATGCGCACCTTCTCCGCCTCCTGCGCGTCCAGGTAGCGATAGGCGGGCGGCAGGTTCAGGGTCACGGCGCCATCGATGATGGCGATCTTTCCTTGCTGGTAGTGGAGGCTGGCCTCCAGCTTGGCGGGGTCGGTCTTGTTTTGCGCAAGCGCTTGCGGGGCAAGTGCGAGCACGATGGCGAGGACCGCTGCGGATTTGAGCATGGCGCTTCTCCCTGGCAAAATGTTTGGAACATCTTAACTTGGGGAATTAGCTATTACTCAATATTTCCGATGCGTGTATGGTTAAGCGGACGGTCTGGCCGAACCTGCCGCCCCCAGGCTGCAATTAATCCGGCCAGCGGCGGTTGATGTCGACCGCGGCGTCAATGTTATTGATGAGCAGTTCCACGTACACAGGGTCCAGGTGTTGCCCGGACACTTCGCGCAGGTGACTGACGACCTGGTCGATCGGCCAAGCGTCCTTGTAGCAGCGCTTGTGGCTGAGTGCGTCGAACACGTCGGCCACGGCCACGATCCTGGCGTACTGATGGATGTCTTCGCCCTTCAGTCCTTGCGGGTAGCCGCTGCCGTCGAATTTTTCATGGTGCTGGTGCGCGATTACGGCTGCCGCTTTCAGGATCGGCCGGCTTGAGCCGTCCAGGATCGACAGCCCGACGGTGGGATGCTGCTTCATGATTTCCCATTCGGCCGCGTCGAGCTTGCCCGGTTTGAGCAGCACGGCGTCTGGCGTGGCGATCTTGCCGATGTCGTGCATGGGCGCCGCGTGCATGAGCGTCGCCGTTTCATCGTCCGGCATGCCGGACGCCTGGGCCAGCAGGTGGCAGACCTGGGACATGCGGCGCACGTGGTTGCCCGCCTCGTTGGAGCGTGATTCGACCACATCGCCCAGGCGCAGGATCAGCTCGGCCTGGGTGTCGGTGATTTCCTGGGTAAGCAGAATATTGTCGAAGGCGATCGCCACGCCCGAGCAGAACACTTCCAGCAGCTGGGCGTCGATGTCCGAAATTTCTTCCACACCCTTGAGGACCAGCAGCGAGGCCTTGCCGCTGGCGTTGGGGAAGTAGCCGACATAGGTGTCCCCGTGCAGGCGCGAGATGCGGTTGCTGCGGGCGTCGTCCAGCTGCGCCATCAGTTCCGGGCCGAACACGGTGTCGCCCATGTCGCCGATCTGGGCCAGGATTTCGTATTCGGTTTCGCCGGTGATGACGCTCGCGGCCGACAGGCGCAGCAGCATGCTTTGCTCCAGCCGCAGCAGGGCGACGACTTGCTGCAGCAGGCCGCTGGCGAAATCTTTCAGGTTACGCTGCTGGAAGATGTGGGCCGAGGCGGCGATCACCCGCTCCAGGCCTTCGCGGTAGTTCATCTGGACGCGCCGTGCGTCTTCCACCTTCATGATATCGCGATAGGCGCGCAGGGCGGCGAAGGTGGTGGTGAACAGTTTGGTCCGGTCGAGCTCGGTCTTTTCCTTGTAGTCGTTGATGTCGTAATTGACGATCACGCGCTCTTCCGGGGCCTGGCCGGGCTGGCCGGTGCGTAGCACGATGCGGGTGAACTGGTTATTCAGGTCCTCGCGCATCCAGCGCGCCACTTCCAGCCCGCTGTCTTCCTTTTCCATGACGACGTCGAGAAAGACGAGGGCGATGTCGGTCTCGCGCGCCAGCACTTGCTTCGCTTCGGCGCCGCTATAGGCGTGCACGAAGGTCAGCGCCCGGCCATCCAGGCGAAAGCGGCTCAGGGTCAGCTTGGTGATGTCGTGAATATCCGGTTCGTCGTCGACCAGGAGGACTTTCCACGGAGCTAACTTGGGCGCAGCTGAGGACAGGAAGGACATGAGAACGATTTCCGATACCGGTAGTGTTTCGATTCGACCCGACAGCCTGGGGCAATGCGCAGGACGTGGCTTAGCCGATTGTAGACCGAGCGCACATCATTAACAACAAGCAATACTAAATGCTTTTTCAAGAAAGCAACATAAGATTTTTGCAATTTAACGTTTTGTAATCAAGAGTATTTTTTTTGGCAGCGTTCGCAGTAGAAGGAGCGCCGTCGCGACAGGCCGGTATGGCCTTTTTTGAAGGGAATGTCGCAGCGCGGGCAGATCGATTTGGTATGGGCAAGCCAATGCTTCTTCAGCACGAACTGTTTTTTCCATTCGAGGAAATCGAAGCTGTATTGACGGGCTTGCTCGACCAGTTGCCTGAGCTTGGCGGCCGGCAGGGCGCCGATCACTGACAGGGGATGCAGGCGGATGCGAAACAGGACTTCGTTCTTGATGATATTGCCCACACCGGCAAAGATGGTCTGGTCGAGCAAGGCATCGCAGGCCAGCAGTTCCGGCTTGTCACGCAGTTTCTTGCGCGCTTTCCTGGGATCCCAGGTGGGCGACATGATGTCGGCGTCCCAGTCATAGGCGGCGTCGAGGTCGGGGTCGATCTGCTTGACGGAGCAGGCGTAAAAGTTCAGTTCGCTGCCATCGGTGAAGGTGAGCGCCATGCGCGGCGGACTTTCCTTGCGTTCGTCGATGCGGTAGCTGCCGAACAGCATGAAGTGCACGCGCAGGGCGGCATGTGGCAGCTCGATGATGAAATGCTTGCCCCAGCTGCGCAGCGACACGATGGGCTGGCCTTCCAGGCTGGGCAGGTCGACGGTCTTGGTATTGCCATGCGCGAGAGCGATTTCCTTGCCCACGAAGCGGGTGGTTTCTTCCCTGAGGATGACGAGCGATGGTCCTTCTGGCACGGCCTTCTCCTTTTTTACCGATTCTGGATTGAAAGCCGAAAAAGATGTGTTCGCGCGCTAACACTTCGATACAAAGCGAGCGGAAGCTGTGACAAACAGGCATGACAAAAGCGCGTATATTAAGCAGACGGCATGGTGAACATGCTGTTTTTTCGATTGAAAGGAAAGCCATGAACACCGTATTCAAACAAACCGCCTTCGCAGGCCTGGTCCTGCTCTCGGCGGGCAGCGCGATAGCGGGTGCGACGGTGACTTATGCCCAGCCCGACCGTTTCACCGATGTACCGTTCAAAACCTGGGAGCGGGACCGGGTGTTGAAGGAATTGAGCGCCCATTTCGACAAGCTGGCGGCCCGCTTGCCGGCGGGGCAGGATCTCAAGGTTGAGATTCTGGATGTGGATCTGGCCGGTACAGTGCGGCACAACTTCCGCGGCAGCGAAGACCTGCGCGTGCTCAACGGCGGCGCCGACTGGCCGCACATGCATCTGCGCTATACGATCGAGCAGGATGGGAAGGTGGTCAAGTCCGGCGATGAACATCTGGCCGACATGAATTACCTGGACAAGAACAGCCGCTACTTTGGCGGCGATATGCTGCGTTACGAGAAGCGCATGCTGGATGACTGGTTCAAGCAGACCGTGGCGGTACGCTGAAGGACAGCTTACACGGCGGGCAAAAAGAGACCCGGTCCTGGCCGGGTCTGAACGAGCGGTAGCTCGCAACACTACTTCAAACGAATTGAGCCCAGCTCGGCTCAGTTGGGCACGCAGTCCGGAGGCGCCTGGACTAACCCTACGGACTTCAAACCCTCATCCCCGCGGAGGCGGCTGTCGCAAAAGGGTGCCACCTGTTTTCACCGCCAGCCAAAAGACCGTCATTCCCGCGAAGGAGGATGTCGCAAAAGGGGGAAAGCGCCTTTGCCGCAAACCTTTGAGCCGTCTTTCCCGCGAAGGCGGGAACCCATAGCACTGTCGGTGAGTGTTGCAATGAGCTTGCACCTCGACGCAAATAAGGTGCTATGGATCCCCGCCTTCGCGAGGATGACGGCTCGGAGGCCGCCGACTAACGGTGCTAAGACCTTTCGCGACAGCCTCATCCCCGGGAATGACGTTAAATATTTTGGATTCACTTAGGCTCCGCGATTTCTTTACCGCCTGCGGCCATGGCTCGCTTGCTTTACTTTTTCTCTTCCACCGATTTGCGGAAATTGACCATGGCATCCTTGACCGTGTAGTCGGATGGCACGGTGAACAGGGCGGGGTTCGGTTCTTCGCGCTTCAGGCTTTCCATGCGGTAGATGCGTTCCCCGGTGCGCGGATCGCTATGCTTCGTGTACACCGTCACCTGTAATTCCGGCGACCACCAGTTTTCGTTGCTGACTACGATAGGGTTGCTGTTGCCGATCTCGCCGGCCGGAATCTCGTAGCTGCGCAGCTTGCCGTTCGCCTTGACCCCGTCAAAATCCTTGCTGCCCAGATCCTTGACCGTCGCCTTGCTCGACCAGCGCACGTCGCCCAGCGCACCCGACAGCACGGGGCCCAGGCGGGCGCCGACGTCGCCCGGACCCTGGGCCAGGTCGAACTGGATCCGGACGTTTTCCTTGAGCTGGGTGCGCGTTTCGCCATCGATCTTTTCGACGCGCTTGATGATGAAATCCTGACGCCCTTCCTTGTCCGGAGCCGGCAGCTTGCCTTCCTTGCGCAGTTGTTCGATGCGGGCGCGCGCCATCTCGCCATTCATGCGGCCGATGTCGGCCGGGCTGACGATCTTGGTCGCGATCTTGTTCATCGGATTAAGGTGGTAGATGACGCCGGCCACCGGGTCCTGGATGTTAATGGCGCGTACTTCGCCCTTGGCATTCATGACTTCCTGGCGCGTGCGGCCGGCGCTGTCGCGGTAATTCATGGAACTGCGCTTGTTGACGATCTGATTGCCATCCAGCAGAGTCTGCTGGGTTTCATTGACGGTCTCGGCACTGTAGGGCACGTTCTTGACGGCCTTGCGCATCGGTGTGCCGGCCACGAACATACGGTCCAGCGTTGGCAGGTTGCGCGGAGCCGGTGGCGCGTCGGCGGCCATGGCGGGCAGGAAGGCGCAGGCGAGCAGGGCGGCGAGAATTGTATTCTTGGTTTTCATGGCAAATCCTCAGGTACGGTGAATGACAGACGGTAAGAAGTTCAGGGCATCGACAGGCGCAGCGCCAGGGGCGCACCGTCGGCCGCCACCAGCAGCTCGGCGCGCACGGATTCGCCGGCATTTTCGGGGCTGACCGCCACGCCCAGCGAGGCCAGATCGGAGCGCGCGACCTCGGTTTCGACCATGTGCGGATCGGCTTCCTGTTCGATGCGTTCGAGCGATTCGATGGCGACGAAATCGCCGCGGTCATCCAGGCTGAGCGTGGCGCGGCCTTCCGTGCTGCCCAGCGGATGCGGAGTATGCAAGGTCAGCATGAAGACCATCACCGCCGCCAGCGTGCTGCCCAAGCCGCCGGCCATGCCCCACTGGCCCCGCGTCAGGCGCTGGTACCAGCGTTTCGACGGAAACTGCCTGGCGAAGGCGGCCATCAATTCCTTTTCGACGCCCCGGGGCGTGTCCTGCTGCGCCATGGCGGTGCGCAGGGCATCGAATGGCGAGGCCAGCAGCGGCTCGCGGCCTTCGTCGCGCGGCTCATTCGGGTTCATGTCATGCCTCATATTCATCGCGTTAACACATTCTTTGGGACTATTCGTTGGGACTAGGGCATGGCCATGGCGGCGGGGCGGTGCGCCCCCAGGCGCTTGGCCAGGGCGGCCCGTCCGCGCGACAGGCGCGAGCGTACCGTTCCAATGTCCACCTTGCAGATATCGGCAATCTCCAGGTAGGACAGGTCGTGCATTTCGTACAGGATGACGGCGTCGCGGTAGTGCGGCGGCAACAGGGCCAAGGCGCGCCGCACGTCGTCGGCTACCTCGTTGCTGAGCAGGCGCGCCAGCGGTTCACCGTGGTCGCTCGCTTCCTCGTCCGCCAGGTCCAGCTCATCGCCTTCTTCGTCCTGCCGGGTGAGGCTGGCCAGGCGCTGGCGCGGCGCTTCGTGGCGCAGGATCAGGTTGCGGGCCACGCCGAACAGGAAGTTCTGCAGCGCGCCACGCAGCGGATCGAATTTGAAACTGTCGGTCAGCAGCCCCATGAAAACCTCCTGCACGATATCGGCGGCGGTGTCGGCCGATCCGCTGCGCAGCAGGGCGAAGCGGAACAGCGGACCCTGGTGGCGCTGGTACAGGGCCTGGAAGGCCGCTGCGGTTCCGGCGCGCACCTGGCGCAGCAGTTCGAGGTCGGTAGGGGGAGGTGGCATCGTCATCGTCGTCTGGTTAGTGGTATTCCTCGGACGGGCCGGAAAAGTTCCAACTATTTGTTCCGCGATGAAATGCCTGCGACGGGATCAGTCGATCCAGTTGACCTTGGGGAAGGTGGAACGGAATTCGTCGGGCATGGCCACCACCTGGGTGCTCTTGTAATTGAAGAAGACGAAGCCGGACTTGGCCATGGCGATCAGTTTCTTGTCGGCCGGCCGGGTCACGCGGAAGATGATGTCGCCGCCGTATTTATTAAAGTCCATCACGCCGACCTCGAACAGCAGCTGGTCGCGCGCGTGCGCTTCGGCCTTGTAGGTCGTTGCCAGGTCGGTCACGATGATGCCGGTGCCGTCGCGCTCGGTTTCGCGTACGCCGAATTCGAACAGGAAGCGGGCGCGCGCCTCGGAGATCATGGAGACCATCGAGTCGTTGCCCAGGTGATTGGCCCCGTTGATGTCGGTGACGCGGACAGTCAGCGGGGTCGTGTAACAATATTGATCTTCAGGAAACTCCAGGATCAGGCGTGCCATTGTAGTCTCGTCGAGATGATGCGGACGACCATTCTAGCAGCCCGGTTCCCTGCTTTACTTCGGCGCCCGCACCAGCTTCCAGATCTTGCCGTCCGCGCCCAGCAGATAGAGTTCGCCGTCGGCATCGCGCCCGAAGGACACCACCTTGCCGATGCTGGCGATTTTCCAGTCCACCTGTTCGGCTGCCGTACCGGCGTTGAAGATGAAGCTTTTCAGGAAACCGGCGCAGTAGTCGGAATAGAAATAACGCCCGGCCAGTTCCGGCAGGGCCTTGCCGCGGTAGACGAAGCCGCCTGTGATGGAGCAGCCGTCGATTTCATCGTTGCCGCGCAGGTATTCGAACACCGGCAGGGTCAGGCCGTTCTGGTTGCAGCCCTGGGTGTAGCAGGCCGTGCCTTCCATGGCGTTCCAGCCGTAGTTGACACCCGCCTTGGTCGATTCGACGACATTGACTTCCTCGCGCTTGGACTGGCCGACGTCGGCGATGTACAGATTGCCGCTGTCGAAGGTGAAGCGCCAGGGGTTGCGCAGCCCGGAAGCCCAGATCTGGCCCAGCTTGCCGGTCTGGCCGGCGTAGGGGTTGGTGGTCGGAATGCCGTAGGGCAGGCCACTGCCGGGATTGTCTACATCCAGGCGCAGCATTTTGCCGAGCAGCACGTCGAGCTTCTGGGCATTGCCCTGAGGATCGCCCGCGCCGCCGCCGTCGCCGGTGGCCATGTACAGCATATTATCGGGACCGAAGGCGACGAGGCCGCCGAAGTGGTTAGTAAAATTGGGATGCGCGATGCGGATGATTTCACGCACGTTGCCGGTGTCAGCCACATTGGGGTTGCTCGTTACCTGGCGCCGTTCCACGATGATGTTGTTGGACGGATCGGTGTAATAAATGAAGAAGAAGCCATTGGTCGCGTACTGGGGATGGAACGCCATCGACAGCAGGCCGCCTTCGCCGCCGGTGGCCACGCGGTTGCTGACGTCGAGGAAGGGCGTGGCAGCCAGGGCGCCGTTTTGCATGATGCGGATACGGCCGCCGCGCTCTACGACGAACTGGCGCGCATCGTTGGCGGGCGCGGTCAGGAACATGGGCGCGTTAAAGGTGGCAAATTCTTGCAGCTTGATGGCGAACTGGCTCGCAGCGTAGGTCACGGTGACGGCTGCCGTGGCGCCATCACTGACGGTGGCGGTCTGCACCGCGGTGGCCGGCGCGTAGCTGGTCGTGCCGCTGGCCATGGGTGATGCGGTCACGGTGTAACTACCCGCGACCAGCGTGGCCAGGGTCTGGGTGGAGGTCACGTCCTTGGCGTAGTTGCCTGGTCCGGTGACCTTGATAGAGCCGGGCACGCCCAGCGGTAAGCCGGCGATATTGACGGTCAGGGAACCGGCGCCAACCGGCGGCGGTTTCTTGCCCCCGCCGCTGCCGCCCATGCCGCAGGCAGCCAGGAATCCAAAGGAAAACGTGACCACCAGGGTCCGAACACGAGTCAAGAGCATATGAATCTCCGTAGGATGGGCACCAGTGCCCACCGTGAGCGCCACAGGGCCTCAGGAAATGCACGGGTAAGCCAAAAATAAATGGGCAAGGCGGCCCGGTCTGTACGGCAGCGAACGCCGTTCAGCGCCGCCTCAGCGGGTCAGCCGATACAGCAACACGGCGGTGCGAATGGCCGCCCGTTCGATGGACGCCAGCTCCAGGTCTTCGTCCGGTGAATGCGCACCCTTGCCGGTAGCGCCGAGCCCGTCCAGCGTATCGGTGAAGGGCGCCACGAACTGGACGTCGCCCGCGCCGCGCAAGCCGGCCGGCAAGGCCGCGATCGGTCCCAGGCCGACATCCAGGCTGACCTGGTTATATGTTTCCAGAATGCGCAGATTGCCCGGCGTGACAGCCATCGGCGGATAAGACTCGCCAAAGGTAATGCTGGCGCTGGTGCCGGGCAAGTTCTGCGCGACGATGGCGCGCATTTTGGCGTGCGCCCGGTCGCGCTGGGCATAGTCCAGGTAGCGCAGGTCGCCCTTGACCGTCACGCTGTTGGCGATCACGTTGGTCTTGCCGAACGCAGTCCCGCGCGAGGCCGACTCGTCGTACTTGACGTCGGTTCCGCCGAGGATGACGCCGGGGTTGTAGGTCAGATCCGGCTCCACGACCTGCTGACGGAACCCATCGAGGATGCGCGCGGCCTCGTAAATGGCGCCATAGCCGGAGGCGGCAGTGAAGACGCCCATCGAATGGCCTTGCTTGCCCTTGACGTCCAGCGCGAACGAAGACGAGGCGCGCCGGCCCACGGTAGCGGTGGCCTGGCCCGCCTTGTCCAGCACGGTACCCTCGAAGGCCAGCGCCATGTCGCTGCGCTTGGCAATTGCGATCAGGTCCCCGCGCGAAATTTCCTTGGGATCGCCCGCGTTTTCTTCGTCGCCGGTGAACATGACGCTGATGCTGGTGTTGTCGAGTGCACCCACTTTGTGCAGGGCGCGCAGGGCTTCGACAATCACCACGTTGCCGCCCTTCATGTCGTTGACGCCCTGGCCGCTGACCCGGTCGCCCTTGCGCTCCCATTTGCGCACCGGGCTGTCCGGCTCGAACACCGTGTCGAGGTGGCCGATCAGCAAGAGCTTCTTGCCCTGCTTGCCTTCACGCACGGCGAGCAGGTGGCCAGCGCGCTGCACCTGCGGCGGCATCTCGATCCAGCGCGTGGCAAAGCCCAGTTGGTCGAATTGTTCGCGAAATACCTTGCCGACTTCACGCACGCCGGCATGGTTCATGGTGCCGCTATTGATGTTGACGCTGCGTTCCAGCAAGGCCAGTGCGGCCGGAGAATGCGCCTTGACCTCGGCCACGATGCGTTCTTCCATCGGCGACAAGGCGGCGGCGAAGGCCGGAGGCGCGCAGGAAGCAGCGGCGGCAGCGGCGAGCAGGGATGCGCGCAAGACGGAGGTCGGTCGGATCATCGGCGTTCCAGAAATATGGTCTGAGCAAGACTGATTGATTGAGCAAGATTGCTCACTGTACTACTCTGTGGGCGCGGCGTCGAGTTGCTTGTTCGAGACCTGGGCCGAGACGGTGCGGATCACGCCTTCGCGCACCTCGTAGATGCAGACCATTTCCACCGTACCCGTGCCTTCCGGGAAGGTCCGGGTGACGACCTCGTGATCGATCACGATGTTGCCCATCACCGCACGCTGCACCAGGCGGGCATGCAGATTGGGTTCCTGGAGGCGCGCAGCCAGGCGCTCGCGAATCTGGTCGTACCCTTTGGCCAGCAGGGTGCCCGGATGTTCGTACTGGCGCGCGTCGGACGCATAGGTGGCAAGGAGGGCGTCGAGGTCGCGTGCGTTGTAAGCATCGAGCTGGCGCTGGACGACGGCGGCGGGGGACTGGTAGTGAGGCATGTCGGAATCCTTGGTACGTGGTGGTCGGTAAAGGGGATCAGTTTGAAGGGGCTGGCTGGATCGCGCCGGCGTCGGTACGCACGGCCAGCAGGTAGAAGCTCAGCGACGCCAGCGAGCAGGCAAACAGCAGGCCGAACAGCATGGCCGGCGAGGAATTGAACTGGATCACGGCGGCAATCGCGAGCGGCCCGGCCGCCTTCATCAGCAGTGACGGGCCGGACAAGGCGCCGGAAATGGCGCCGTAATTGCGGGCACCGAACAGGACCTGGGGCACCGTGCCGCGCACGATGGTCAGGATGCCGTTGCTCAGCCCATACAGGATGCAGAACAGGGCGACCGCGAACTGGTGGGTGCCGAAGAACAGCAGCGCCAGCAAGGCGCCGGGGAGCATGGCAAAGCAAATCTTGCCCACGGTCTGAGGCCGCGAACGCGCCGCGAAGGCCATCTCGCCTACCCTTCCCAGCACCTGCATCGGACCGATCATGGCCGCCATGAACACCACCGCCCCTACCGGATGGCCGAAGCGCTGGAGAATGGGAATCAGGTGTACCGACAGCGCCGAGAAAACAAAGCTGTTGGCGGCAAAGGCGAATGCCAGCTTCCAGAAAGCGGGATGGCGCAGGGCTTGCTGCAAGGTGTAGTCGGCGACGGCTTTCGGTTTGGGCGGCAGGCTGGCAGTGGCGCTCTTGCGCGCAAGCATAAGGTGCAGCGGCAGGCAGATCAGTAACTGCACCAGCCCGTAGTAAAAATAAGTGCTGCGCCAGCCCGCCGCCTGGTTGACCTGCAGGGTCAGCGGCCAGAACACGCTGCTGGCGAAGCCGCCGAACAGGGTGACGTTGGAAATCGCCTTGCGCGCTTGCAGACCGAACTGGTGGTTGAGCGTGGCGAAGGCGGCTTCATACAGCACGCCCGACATGGCCGCGCCGAGGACCGTCCAGGCCAGGAAATAGGTAGTCGCGTTGTGGGCGCGGCTGAGCAGCATGAAACCGGCGCCGCACAGCAGCGAGCCGGCTGCCATGACCAGACGCCCGCCGTAGCGGTCGAGCAGGATGCCGGTCGGTGTGGACAACAGTCCCGCCACCAGCAGGCACCATGAAAATGCGCCAAAGACCAGTTCGGCGCGCAGATGCAGGTCGCGCCCGATGTCGTGCGCCAGGATGGTGAAGGCGTAATACAGGCTGCCCCAGGAAAGGATCTGGGTGATGCCCAGGATGCCGATGGTGCTCCAGTGTCGGGTACGACTTTCCATGTAGGTGCATTCGCGTAAGTGGGCGCGCATGCGCTCTTGCCAATTGTAATGGCTGAGAAGAAAGCTTGCTGAGGATAGGGCCGGTTGCGGCCTGGCGTCATTTATTTCGGTGCGACCGGGTCCGGCGCGCGGCGGCGTGTCTTGCGCACAATGCCGTCTGGGCCGAGCAAAACGACAAATTCACTGTAGCGCCCGGCATCGCCCGGGATCTGATACAGCCAGGTTTCATAGCCGCTGTCGAACACGATGTGGTGCGTTGGTCCGAATGCGGCGAGCATGGCGGCGCGCGTGGTCTGGCCAGGGATAATCGCGCCGGACAATTTTGCTTCGCTGACCTGCGTACCGGGTGGCGGTGGCGCTGTGGCGCAAGCGGCAAGCAAGGCCGCGGTGGCGACGAGGGCGAGCGCCTTCACGGTGCACCTGCCTTGACGGCGTCGTCGTCCATGAAAGTGAATTCCACCACGGTGTCGTCCGGCCAAGTACGGTCCCAGATCGGCGCATAGTAGCTGCGGTCGAGCAGGACCTGGCAATCGCAGAAGGGCAGGGTTTCGCGCGTTTGTTCGCCGCCGGCGTAGAGCATGGAGAAAGGCAAGTCCCAGGTGCGTGCGCCCGAGCGCAAAGTCACGCCGAAGAGTGGGCGCTCGGCAAAGAACAGGTAGTTGCCGTCTGCATTGTTGCAGACCTGGTCCGTGTCGGTGAGCATGTTCGACAGCCAGCCGAAGATGGGCGAGGTGTTGGAGATGAGGCCGGCATCCATGCCGACCCGGCACTCCAGCCGCAAGTCGCCCAGGCGCCGTGTTCCCGCGGGCAGGCCAGGAGTGACGACCGAAGCGCGCCAGGTCATGGTCGCTGTCTTACGGTTGGCCACGACGGCGGCGTCTTCGCGCAGCGCTTGATCGTTGCGGGTGAGAACGAAGCTGTTGTCGGCTGCGATGCTGATGGGCAGGCTGATGTTGTCGCCCGCGACGCGCAGGGTGATGCCTTCGAGTTTGGAGTTGGGCAGGCGCGGCAGCAGGCGGAAGCGGAGCGCGGCGGCGGGGGCCAGCGCATGTTCGCGCTCGAAGCGTTCCATGCCCTTGATCATCTTGCGGTAGGACTTGTCGACCGGATCGCGAACGTAGGGCACGCGCACGGTCTGGATGGCGGGCGTCTCCTGGGCGAGGGCTGGGGCGCAGCACAGTGCCGCGAGCAGCAGAAATTGCGATCTAGGCATCATATGGCGATGTTACGCCAGCGGCCGTCTGCGCCGCGCACGGGTGCAGCGAGCTGAATGTTGGCCCTACGATCTCGGTTGCCGTATCGACTTCGGGTACACCCTTACCAATAACGCTGGCGCCCCGTGTCCATGTGCACAAACTGCGAACTCGGGTAGTAACCCACCCCGCCGCCTTTGGCATTCATCGCGGCTTTGTGCAAGCTGGCCAGATCCTGGCCCGGCATGCGGATGTCGATTGCCTTGCCTTCGAGGTGCATGCTGTGCTTGGCCACCCCGCCACTGGCAGCGGCGAGTTTTTGGTTCGATTCCGGAGAGCGGTAGCCCGAGATGACGTGCAGCAGTTTGTCAGTCCCGAACTGCGAGCTGACTTTTTCAAGCAGCACCAGCAATGCGGGGTCAATCGGCGCAATCGTGTTGTTTCGGTGATCGCGCAGGAGTTTGTTAATTTCGTCCATCGACTCGGGCACAAAGTTGCCCTCGGCCCAGAAGACGCTCTTGATGGATTCACCGGTGTGCGTGTTGTACAAACGTAAAGTACGTTCGCCTGGCGCCGCGGTGGCGGCCCGTGCAATAGCGGGCATGCTTAGTGCCGAAGCGATAACAACGGAACTTTTGAGGAAGGAGCGGCGCGATTTCATAATCGTTCCTTTCGCTTGTTCATGAGGGTCCATGATACACCGCGTTTCCCGGCGACGCACGAAATTGCGTGTAAGCAATCCTTCTAATTGGTTTATTGCGCGCTGGTTCCGGCCTTTTGCAACACGCAGGTACCCGCATTACAGGTCGCGCCGGGGTCCATTGCCATGGCGCAGTTGGACATGCGGCCACTGGCGGCGTCGGCCGCTTTTTGCTCGTCTGCTTGCTGGGTGGCGAGCCGTACCAATTTGTCCGCATTGCTGGTTTTGGTAGAGTAGGCGCGGTAGCCCTCGGGTCCGCCGCAGGCTTTGTGGCCAACGGGCAAGGATCGGCATTGCTTGGCGTTATCGCACGCGGCAGAGCCGATTTCGGTATCGATTTGTTGCGCCAGGGTTAGTGCCGGCTTGGCCGCTGGGGCGGCGATCGGTGCCGTCACTGTCGGCGCCTCGCTGCAGGCCGAACCGGCTACAAGGAACAGTGCCGCAATGGACACGCGAAGGGAGAGGTAGGTTTTCATCGCCCCATGATCCCGCAGCGCTGCCAATTTGGCAAGACCGCACGATAGGCGGGGCGCGCGTAGAATGCGTGCAGGGATTGCCATGGAGCCGCGATGCACAAACGAACTTGCTTATGCTTGTTGATCTGGCTTTACGCCGGTGCAGCGCACGCTGCGGTCGGCGACGATGCGTGGTCGCTGCTGGGGAAGGGCGGCAATATCGTGTTCATGCGGCACGCCCAGACCGTACCAGGAATTGGCGACCCGGCCGGCTTCACCCTGGGCCGCTGCGAGACCCAGCGCAATCTGTCGGAAGCGGGAAAGGCGGACGCGGCCGCCCTTGGGGCCCAGTTCCGCCAGCGTGCCATCGTGGTCGATGCCGTGTTGTCCAGCCGCTGGTGCCGCGCACTTGATACCGCAAGTTTAGCGTTCGGCAATGTCACACCTGCCCCCATGCTCGACTCCATGTTCAAGGATCGCGTGCAATCCGATGACGAGGCCAAAACGGCGGCCTTGTTCACCCTGTTGGCGCAGCGCCAGGGCAAGGGCAATATTGTGCTGGTCACGCATGCTGTGAACATTGAAGCGCTGACGGGCGTATCGCCCGCCTCCGGCGAGATCGTCATCACCCGCCTCGACGGCCCGCGCCGGCTGAAGGTGCTGGCGCGCGGCACTCCTTGATTGCTTAATTACGGCCGGCCATCACGCCGCCGTCCACATCCCACACTGCGCCGGTAACCCAGGCGGCCTCATCCGAAAGCAAGAAGGCAACCACGTTCGCGACTTCCTGCGGCGTGCCGATACGACCGATCGGGTGGAAGCCGTTGAAACCCTGCAGCGCCTCCTGCACTTGCTCCTTTGGAATAAAGCCTTCGTAGACCGGCGTGTTGACGACCGCCGGGGAGACTGCATTCACGCGAATCTTGTGCGGTGCCAGTTCCATGGCCAGGTGCTGGGTCAGCGCGTGGATGCCAGCCTTGGCCATGGAATAAGCCGACGACGGCGTGGCTGCGACGGCCTGGCGGGCCCACATCGAGCCGATGTTGACGATGGCACCAGGCTTGCCGCTGGCGACCATCCCTTTCACCACGTCCTGGGTCAGGAAGAAGATGCCCCGATTGATGGCGTGATACTGATCGTAGTCGGCGGTGCCATGGTCCAGGAAGGGTTTGGGGAAGAAGATCCCGGCGGCGTTGACCAGCAGGTCGATGTGCGGATAGTCGGCAGCCAAAGTGGCGCGCAGGCGGGTCAGATCGGCCTCGTTGCCGATATCGGCGGTCAAGGCCGTCACGCGGCCGGGCGCGTCCAGTTCCTCGACTGCACGGGCGTTCTTGCTCGCATCGCGGCCGATGATGATGGCTGTACCGCCGCCGTGCACGACCTGGCGTGCCGATTCCAGCCCCATGCCGCTGCTGCCACCGATGACCAGGACTGTTTTGTTGGTGAATTGACGTGCCATTTTTCTTCCTTGATTATATGCCGACTAGTCGGTAGGTTGATGAAGCAAAAAATTTTGCCAAGGGTAGCGGGGGCATTGCCCCCCACAGTCTCAGCCTCAGGTGATCAACATATTCGAGATATAGGTACTGCCTGCGTTAGCAGGGCTGTCGTCGGAACCGAAGCCGCGCCCGACCATCATCGCCCCTTCGAGCGCGCTGAACAGGCCATAAGCCTGGGCCTGGGCCGTGCCGACCACGCGCAGGCGGCCGGCCTGCTGTCCCGCCGTGATGGTAGAGGTCAGCCAGTCGAGATTGAGCTCAAAGAACTTGCGGACATCTTCCGCCACTTCGGCGGACATCGCGGCGGCTTCCGCACCGAGGATGCCGCAGACGCACAGGCGCCGGTCTTGCTCGTAGGTGGCGGCGAACAGCGCGCCGTAGCGCTCGAGGCGCTTGACGGGATCGGCCTCGCTCTCGTCGATCTGGCGCAGCGCTTCGCCAAAGCGGTGGCCGTAGCGCTGCACGACGGTTTGCACCAGGTCGGCCTTGGTACGGAAGTGGTGATGAATGCTGGGCTTGCGGATATTGATTTCCCGCGAGATGTCATCGTAGGAAAAACCGTTGTAGCCGAACTGCTGGATCAAGCGCTGGGCGGCATCGACCACGCGTTCGGCGGAAGGGGACAACTCGGAAAAGGGTTTAATCATATTTTTACGCTTGCCTACCAACTAGTAGGTTTGAAGTGTCGGCGAAAATGAAACCGCGGTCAAGCACTTTGTTCAGATTCGGCATTCGCTTGACCGGCCCGGAGAGGCTTACTATGATCCGATGGTGAATTTCCTTAACTCACTATTTCGCCTGACCGGTACAGCCTGTATTGCTGCCGTGGGCGCCGGGTGCGCCTCACCGCCACTCGACGCCGCCCGTTTGCCCGCGATCGATGCCGCGATTGCCGGCGCCGTCGAGGCGCGCAAACTGCCGGGTGCCGCGTTCCACCTTGAGCGACACGGCGCCGTGCATGATGTCGCGGCAGGTAAGCTCAGCTATGAGGCCGAGGCGCTGCCGGTCGTGGTCGATACCGTCTTCGATGCCGCTTCACTGACCAAGGTCCTTGCCACCGCGCCGTCCATCCTGCTCCTGGTGGAAGAAGGAAAGCTCGCCCTTGACGCGCCGTTGCGCACCTGGTTTCCCGATTGCGAGGCAGGCGGCCTGGGCGCCATCACGGTCCGTCAGCTGCTGACCCACAACTCGGGCCTGCCCGCCGGCTTGCCCGCAACGCCGCCGTGGGAAGGTGAGGAAGCTGCATACCGGCTGGCCTGCTCGCGCACCTTGACGCACGCGCCGGGAACTGCGTTTCGCTATTCCGACGTGAATTTCATCCTCTTGGGACGTCTGATACAGCGCGTGTCCGGCATGCCCCTGGACCAGTTCGCCCAGCAGCGCCTGTTCGGCCCACTCGGGATGCGCGACACCATGTTCCGGCCGCTTGGACGGATTGACCCGGCGCGCATTGCCCCCACACGCTCGGCAGCGGAGTTTGCGCCTGGCATCGTCCATGACCCGACCGCCCGCCGCATGGGCGGGGTGGGCGGATCGGCGGGCGTCTTTACCACTGTGCACGACGTCGCCCGTTTCGCACGCATGTTGCTGAATGGCGGCCTGCATGAAGGACGGCGGATACTCAGCGCCGACAGCGTGCGACTGATGAGCACGGTGCAGTCGCCGCCTGGCATCGCCGAAACGCGTGCCATGGGCATGGACATCGGCTCGCCCTTTGCACGTCCGCGCGGCGAACTGTTCCCGGTCGGCAGCTTCGGGCACACAGGCTTTACCGGTTGCATCTTGTGGGTAGACCCGGTCTCGAAAACGTTTTACGTGTTTCTGTCGAACCGGGTCTATCCGGATGAAAAGAGCGACATTCTTGCACTCTACGGAGAACTGGGAACGCTGGCGGCACGGGCTGTGGCCGGTGTTGATTTTTCCAGACTAGAGGCCCCGCCCTAAAACTTGTCGTTATCGTGGCTTGAGCTTCATGAGATCGCATGCTAAAGTCGTTAACACGTTAACGACTATTCCAGGCCATGACCAGCGAACCATTCCGTATTCCCCTGTCCACGGGCGGCGTTGTCGAAGCCAATCTGTGGGAAGTCCCTGATGCCAGCGCGGTCATCTTGCTGCATCCAGCCACCGCCGTCACCCAGCGCTACTACGAGCCGTTTGCGCACTACCTCGCCCAGCTTGGCTTTACGGTCGTGAGCTACGATTACCGGGGCACCGGACGTTCTCGGCCCAGGCAACTGCGCGGTTTCGAGGTGTCCATGTCCGACTGGATGAACGAGGATGTGGGCGGCGTCACGCAATGGGCCGCCGAGCGCTATCCGCATCTTCCCCTGCTCGCGGTCGGGCATAGCCTGGGCGGACATGCCCTGGCGCTTGGCGTCGGCAGCGACAAGCTGCGTGCCGCCGTGATGGTCGCCTCGCATGCGGGGGTGACGGCCACCATTCGCGGCGCCGCCGAAAGGGCACGCGTATGGCTGGTCATGCGGGTGCTGACACCCATCCTGTGCGCGCTGCTTGGATACATGCCCGGCCGCCGGTTGGGCATTGGCGAGGATTTGCCCCGCGGCGTGATGCTGCAATGGAGCCGCTGGACCGCGCTGCCCAATTATTTTCTGGACGACCGGAGCATGGACGCGGCGCGGCGCATGGAACAGGTCAGTCTGCCGCTGCTGGTGTTGGGTTTCGAAGACGATCCATGGGCAAATCGCGTGGCAATCGACAAGTTGATCGCCCCGCTCACCAACGCGCAGATCGAGCGGCGCCAGATCGCACCGGCCGACGCTGGTCTTACCACGATCGGGCATATGGGATTTTTTCGCAAACGGTCCGAGGCGAAGCTGTGGCCGTTGGTCGGCAACTGGCTGTTGGCGCAGAGTGGCGCGCCTGCGCGGACAGATCCATCCGCTGTGCGAGTGGAGGAGCTGACGCAATGAGCAAGCCTCCAGCACAGCCCCGCTTCGTCATGCTGCTGAACCGCGCCCAGCGCGTGGTGCAGCGATGGGTCGAAACTCGGCCCCAGGCATGGGATGGCGCCAGCTCGGCACAGGCGGCCATGCTGTTCTTCCTCGCCTCGCGCGATGGCGCGGCCATTGGGGAAATTGCTCAGGCCTTGCAGGTCGCGCCGGCCGCGGTGACCAATCTGTCGAAGCGGATGGAAGCGCTGGATTTGATCGAACGCGTGGCCGACGCCGACGACGGGCGCTTGACCCGGCTGCGCTTAACCAGCGACGGCATACGCGCCAAGGATCAAGCAACCCTGGTGCTGGCCGACCTGAATGCCCGGCTCAGCAATGGCTTTTCCAAGGACGAACTGGCGACGGTGGCGCGCTGGCTAGCGCAAGCGGTGGCACTGGAGAACGAGATCATTTCGCGTTAGCCGTTTGTCTGCCGGTGGCGAACGGCATAAAGCGCAGAACCCCGGCCGCGAGCAGCACGATTGATGCGGCCGCGACGTAGGGCGCGCCAGCAAACAGACCATACAGCCATGCACTGACCAGCGGCCCGACCATGCGCGCAACGGATTGCTGCGCCTGGTTCGCGCCCTGCACCTCACCCTGCTGCCTGCTCGGCGCTGCGTTGGCAATCAGCGCGCTCACCGACGGTTGAAATAGTCCATCCCCAAACGTGAACATGGCGATCCCGCACATCAGCAGCGGCAATGCGGGATGACGTGTCAGCAGCGCCAGCACGGCCAAGCCGAAGCCGTTGATAAAGAGTCCCGCCGTCGCGACGGCCTGTTCACCGAAGCGTGATTGCAAGCGCGGCGCTACGAGTCCTTGGCTGAGGACATCCATCACGCCGATCCCCGCCAGGACCACGCCGATCGACGCTGGATCAAACGACAGCAGATCCCTGAGCATGACCGCAAGGTTTGACTGCAGCACGGTACTGCCAAGCGCGAAGCAGAACACCACGCCGAACAGCAGGCGCAGACGCGGTTGGCGCAGCGCGCCCGCAAGCTGGCCAACGGTGTTGAACTGCGACCATTGCAGGCGCGCGCTGCGCTGCTCCGGCGGGTGGCTTTCAGGCATGAAGAAGTAAACCAGAACCGCATTGACCAGAGCAAGAACGGCAGCGCCAAACAGCGGCGTGGCTAGCGACAACTGACCGAGCAGGCCGCCCATCAACGGCCCCAGCATGAACCCCAGGCCGCCGGCTGCGCCGAGCATGCCGAATGCGGGACCGCGTTCCGCCGGTCCATGGGTATCTGCAATATAGGCGTACATGGCCGATATGCTGCCGGCGGTCAGGCCCTCGATGAGGCGGCCGGCAACCAGCACCCACAGCGCACCGCCAATGCCGAACACAGCAAATCCCACGGCGGAACCGCAGAGCGACAGCAGCACGATGGGGCGTCGTCCGAAACGGTCGCTCATGGCGCCCAGCACCGGCGCAGCGATGAACGAGCACAAGGCATACGCCGCCAGGATGAGCGCGACCCAGAATGCGACATCCGCCGCCGCGACGTAAGGCGCAACCGAAAACGGCAGTACCGGGATGATCAGGGTGAAGCCCGCAAAATTGAGAAAGACCGATAGCGCGACGATGCCGGTGCGGCTGGCGAAACGTGCGAAGAATGAAGATAAATGGGATGAGACCCGGCGGGATGATACGGGTGGGGATTCGTGCATGAACTGCTCCTGTGCTTTGTTCGACCGGAGCGGTTCATCGACGTGAGAACCACACGGACGAACATGCGGCGCTGATAGCGACCGCTGTTCGTCGAGGGAACTCATGCAATATGCAAGGAACAGAACTTTCGTTTCCGAAAGGACTTGGGCTTACCTATGACCAAGTCTGCCTTTTTCGACGTGGCAATTGTAGCGCACAGTAGGAGGTGCTGGCAAAGCCTGGTCGGGAAACGTCGCGCTCACGACACGATGAACGATGCCAGTTCATCGGGCGTGCCAAGAGGGAAGGCGTCCTTGAGATAAGCGAGAAAGGCGGATACGCGCCCGCTCAGCAGACGCCGCGACGGGTAGAGGGCCCACAATGCGGTATCCGGCGCATCGATACGTCCCCATTCGACCAGGGTACCCGCGGCGAGATCCCGGCTCACCAATGACAAGGGCAGGCGCGCCGCACCGACGCCCAGCCTGACCGCGTCGCGCACCATGAAGTGCGAGGCCAGTCCCAGCACCGGGTCGATCGCGATGCTGGCTTTGCCTGCGCCCGTCAGCACCTGCCACGATGCTTGCCGCCCGCCGGCGCTGCTGATCACGGCCGGGACCGGTGCAGTGCCAGCCGGCCGGACCAGGGCAGGATGGGCGACCACGACCAGCCTGTCCCTCAAAAATATACGGCCGATCAGGCTTTCATCGACATCCGGATTGACCCGGATGACCAGGTCGTAGCCTTCCTCGACCATATTCACGGGCCGATCCTCGGTCGTGACTTCGAGACGGATCTCGGGGTACTGGAGCGCGAAGCCGGCAGCCAGCTTGCCCATTGCCGCCTGCGAAAACAACATGGGCGCGCTGATGCGCAGCCTGCCGCGCGGCCGGTCTCCGCCTTGCGCGATGGCCGCAGCCGTTTCGTCAATCTCGCTCAGCAGCACGGAAGTGCGTTCGTACAGCGCCTGGCCCTCCTGCGTCAGCTTCAACACGCGCGCGCCGCGCTCGAACAGGCGCAGGCCAAGGCTGCTCTCAAGCTCCACCACCCGGCGCGACAGGGTGGCCTTGGGCCGTCCGCTGGCGCGCGCCGCACGCCCCAGCCCGCCGTGGCGAGCGACCAGGTTGAAATCAGCCAGTGCAAGAAGATCCATGTGTTCCACCATTGAGACAGTATGTCTAACTATACCGTCTATCGGACCGCCGGTGGGATGGCTATGATTCATCTACCCACTCACCACAACCAGGAGAAATAACATGACCATCTTAGTTACCGGCGCCACCGGCACCATCGGCCGCAATGTAGTCGAACAGCTCGTCCAGCGCGGCGCCAGCGTCAAAGCACTGGTACGCGATCCCGCCAAGGCCGATTTCCCGGCCGGCGTGACCGTCGTTCAGGGCGACCTGTTGAATCCCGATTCGCTGCGTTCGGCATTCGAAGGCGTCTCGACCTTGTTCCTGCTGAATGCGGTCGTGCCCGATGAATTCACCCAGGCGCTGATCACGCTCAACCTGGCCAAGGAGGCCGGCGTGGAGCGCCTGGTGTACCTGTCCGTCGTCCATAGCGACCGCTTTGTGAACGTGCCTCACTTCGCCGGCAAGTTCGGGGTGGAGCGCATGATCGAGGACATGGGCTTCAGCGCCACCATTCTGCGCCCGGCCTATTTCATGAACAACGAGCTGACCATCAAGGACACCGTGCTCGGCTACGGTGTGTATCCAATGCCGATCGGCAGCAAGGGGCTGGCCATGATCGATGCCCGCGACATCGCCGAGATCGCCGCAATTCAACTGATCCATCGCCAGAACGCCACCCAGCCGATGCCGATTGAACGGATCAACCTGGTCGGTCCTGATACGCTCACCGGCGCCAGCGCCGCCGCCATCTGGTCAGACGTTCTGGCGCGTCCCATCGCCTACGCGGGCGATGACACCGCCGGCTTCGAGCAGAACCTGCGCAACTTCATGCCCGGCTGGATGGCCTACGACATGCGCCTGATGAGCGAGCGCTTTCTCACCGACGGCATGATTCCCGGCACCGGCGACGTGGATCGCTTGACTGCCATGCTCGGACGCCCGCTGCGCACGTATCGGGATTACGTCGCGCAGATCACCGCGCCAGTTCAATCACCAATCCAACAATAAGGGGAGCCATCATGATTTATTCGACTGCTACCGTTGCCGTGAACCCTGAAGGAGAAGTTCTGCTGACCCGCGCCCAGGCGTGGGAAGGGCTGGTGCTCAAGGCGCGCGATGCGCGGCTGTTCCTGCCACCGGGCCTGTGCACACGCTGCGACGTTGTGGAGGAGAGCACGACCCATATCGTGCGCGAGGCAACGATATCGGGCCAGGATCTGCGTGAGATCATCACGTTCGAACCCGGCAGCAAAGTATCGTTTTTCCAGGCGTCGGGTCCGCGCGAAGGCGTGATCGTCAACGAGCTGTTCGAAGATGAAGCAGGCGCTCTCCAGCTCAAGTTCTACTGCTATACCGGCTTGCGTGGGAAGGAGCCGAATGGCCCGGAAGAGCAGGCCGAACAGGCCTGGATGGATAGCGACAAGGGCTATCGGACTGCTTTGCTGTCGACCTTGAAACGGACCCGGGAATTGTTGGCGTAAGGCCAGGGTGGCTCAGCCGCCCTGGGCTGTTACGATAGCGGCTCCACATGGCAGATCGCTCAAGGACTATCGATGGCAATATTGCTTCCATCACGCTTGGAAACGCACAGGCTGATTTTGCGGGCGCCCCGTCAAGCGGACGCCCAACTTATTTTCGATGCGTATGCGCAGGATCCGGAGGTGACGCGCTACATGGTCTGGCGGCCGCATATCCAGTTGAATGAAACAGAGGGCTTCATCGCGTCGTGCATGGAGGGTTGGGCCAGTGGCCGCAGCCGACCCTACGTACTGGCTTATCACGACAGCGAGGACGTTCCGATCGGGATGCTTGAGGCGCGTATCGTTTCCCACACGATCGATCTCGGGTATGTCCTGCAACGTGCGTCCTGGGGTATTGGCTTGATGCCGGAAGCGGTCGAGGCATTGAGTAACGCTGCGTTGGCAGTACCGGAATGCTTCAGGGTGCAGGCAACCTGCGACTCGGAAAACCATGCCTCGGCGCGTGTCCTGGAGCGTTCCGGATTTGTGCGCGAAGGCCAGCTTGCGCGCCATGCGGTGTTGCCCAATCTGGATAGCGAGCCGCGCACGTCGCTGCTGTATGCGCGCTGGCGATAGAAACGGCGATGGTCTATTTTTCCCGCGCGCCGTGCTTTAAGCCGAGCGCGCCTAGAGCCTCGACCAGAAATTCCACACAGGCCCGCACCCGCGGCGCCATATGGCGCGCGCTTGGCACCAGTACCTGCACCGGCAAGCTATCGGGTTCGAACTCGGGCAGCAGGCGAAGCAAGGTGCCGGCCGCAAGCTGATCGGCCACCTGGTAGGACAGCGCCCGGCCGACCCCGTGGCCCGCCAGCACCGCCATCAGGATCGCATCGATCTCATTGACCATCAAACGGGGAGCAACGCGCACCATCAGCTCGTGCCCGTTTTCCTTGAAGGCCCACTCGGTTCCGCTGCTGTGCGTGTTCGAGGAAATCAGATCGTGCCTTTCCAGATCGAGCGGATGGACCGGTGTGCCTTTGCGTTCCAGATAGGCGGGACTGGCCACCGTCAGCCGTCCCACCATGCCGACGCGACGCGCTACCATGCCGGTGTCGGGCAGATTGCCGATGCGCACCGCCAGGTCCAGGCCATGCTCGATCATGTCCATGTTATGGTCGTTGAACACCATCTCGACCTGCAGGGCCGGGTGCTGCGCAAGAAAGGCGAGGATGGCGGGGGTAACGTGGCGCCGCCCGAATACCTGCGGCGCGGTGAGGCGGATCCGGCCGCGCATGGGCGCGTTCTCGTCTTCGCGCACGGCCTCGTCATAATCGGACAGTACCCGGCGCGCCATGTCGGCAAGCCGGATACCCGCGTCGGTCGGACCGAGCCGGCGCGTCGTGCGTTCGATCAGGCGCACGCCCACGCGCTCTTCCAGCGCCGCCAGCGCACGTGTGACGGCTGGTCCCGAACGGCGCAGCTTGCGCGCGGCCGCACTCAGGCTGCCGGCATCCAGGATGGCCAGAAAAATCTGCAATTCGTCGAAGCGGTCCACGATTATTTCATACAGTGAAAAGATGAATTCCACTTTAGCACGATTCTCATCGTTTAATGGAAGAGCTAGCATGGAGGCTTCTCCACTTACAGGAAATCCACTATGACCGCTGCCACTTCTCTGATCCTGCATGGCGTCAAAATCTCCGGCCACGTTCACCGGGTTGAACTGCTGTTGCGCATGCTGGACTTGCCCTTCGAGTTCGTCAACGCGCCGGCGGAAGCGCGTGCCGTGGCGGACTTCAAGGAAAGGCTGAATCCTTATGGCCAGATCCCCGTGCTGGAAGACGGCGCCACCATCATCGCCGACAGCACAGCCATCCTGGTCTACCTGTGCAAGCGTTACGACACGCAAGGGCGCTGGCTGCCGGAAGACCCGGTGGGGGCGGCGTCGGTCCAGCGCTGGCTGTCGCTTGCCTCCGGCGAAATTGCATTCGGCCCGGCCAATATGCGTGCGATGCATCTTTTCAAGAAGCCTGGCGATCCGGTGCGGGCCAATGCGATCGCGACACGGGTGCTGGATTTTATGAATACCCATCTTACTGGTCGGCAGTTCCTGGCCGCCGAGACGCCGACGATCGCCGACCTGGCCTGCTATGGCTACGTGGCTCACGCACCAGAAGGCGGCTTCAGCCTCGAGCCGTATGGCGCCGTGCGCGACTGGCTGCAACGGGTCGAAGCCTTGCCGGGATTCGTGCCAATGCCTGACTCACCGCTGCCGGCGGCAGCATGAGCGTCTTCCACGCCGGCGAAGTAAGGGCGCAGGCGCTGGCGCAGGTGAACGCCGTCGGCACCGGGATTCGCGACTATATGCCTGACCAGCACCGCACGTTTTTCGAAGGGCTACGCTATGTGATGGTGGCCACTTTGGAGGCGGATGGCAGCCCGCGCGCACGGGTGCTCAGTGGTGCGCCGGGTTTCGTCAGCAGTCCGGATGCGCATACTTTGCGCGTTGCCGGAACTGTGGCGTCGGCGGGCGCCGGCGGTGCTCTGGCTGAAGGCGCGGCGCTTGGCTTGCTGGGGCTGGATTTCAGCAACCGCCGCCGTAATCGCGCGAATGGCGTGGTGCGCGATGTCGATGGCGACTCGTTCACCATCGACGTGCGCGAGAGCTTTGGCAACTGCCCGCAGCATATCCATGTGCGTAACGTGGAGGTGGCACCAGCGGCGCCGGCGAGCGTACGCGAGTTCGTCGGACTGGAGGAGCGCGAGCTGATTGCGCGCGCGGATACCTTCTTTGTTGCCACCACAGGCGGCGAGCACGGTGTCGATATATCGCACCGGGGCGGGCCGGCCGGCTTCGTATCGATCGAGGGGAATGTGCTGACGGTGCCCGACTTCAATGGCAATCGTTACTTCAACACCTTGGGAAATCTGCTGCTGGACCGCCGTGCGGCTTTGTTGTTTATCGATTTCGATAGCGGCGATGTGCTGGAGTTGCGGGGGACCGCGGAGCTTGTGTGGGGTGAGGGTGGGGCGGTGCCCGGGGTTGTTGGTGGGCGCGGTTGGCGCTTTACGGTAGCCAGTGGGACCATGTCACGCGGGGTGTTAGGTCTGCGCTGGAGCAGTCCGGAGGTGTGAAGTCCCCGGAGTCCGCGGCTTCTCAAAATACGTAGGGCGGATGAGCGCAGCGCTATCCGCCATTTACTGAGGCGCCGATGTGTTGGCCTTGTAAACGGCGGATAGCGCTGCGCTCATCCGCCCTACGATTCTGGTTACGTTATCAGCTTCGCTTGGCTTTCAAACCCCTTCACTTACCGCAGCATTGCACCTTGATTGGATTGGCAGCCCGTGCCGCTTCCGCCGCCACATAACGCTCCCAATCCGCCTTGCTGGTAATATCCCCAGCCCGGCTCCACGCGGCACCGGCGTAATACCGCAGCGGCTTGCCTGCCGTGACCTTGGTATAAATCAGCTGGTTCAGCGCGTCTTCCGCCATCCCCTGCGCACCCGGCAGTACCACCGCGGTACCCATCGCGCCATTGCTGCTCTGCTCGACCCACTGCATGAGGGTATCGCCCTGCGGGCCCTTGATGACGCTGATCTGCGGCGACTGGCCTTTATCGGTCGGGGTTTTGTTCAAGCCCACCGCCACCAGCACACTAGCCGGCCCGCTAAAACTGAAGGTGCTGTCAATCTGGTCCAGCTGGCGGCCCGCATCCACGGTAAAGCGCTTGACCTCGGACACCGCCGTACCACCCGCATCCCAGCTGTCATAGGACAATTCAAACACCGCGCGCACCGGGCCATTGGCCAGCACTTTCCAGCTCTTGTAATTGCGGCCCGTGTACAACTGCTGCCCGTCCCAGACGCCGGTGCCGCCCGCCCCGCGCGACTTGCCGACGTTGTACATGTCCATGCCTTCGCCCTCGTCCTTGTGGTAATGGTCGTGACCTTTGTTGTACCAGCGGTCGACGATGGGGTAGGGCACGCGCTTGAACCAGATATCGAGTCCGCTGGTCACCAGCACTTCCTTGCCGCTGCCCGCTTCCGCAGGTGCGCCGAGCGCGGGGCCGTAGGTGCGGTGCGCGATCTTGTCGTTCTCCCAGGCGAAATCGTCCAGCCGTTCCGGCACGTAGCGGGCGAAGGCCTTGACCGGGAAGGGCGGCGCAATGCCGTCGATCTTTTCGACCGTGAAGCTGGCGCTTTTTTCTCCCGCCGCGAAGCTGTGCTGGAAGATCAGTTCGCCGTAGGCGATGCCGGCGCCCTGAGGATCTTTCGACAAGGGCGCGATGTTGGTGACCTGGTGCGGCAGCACGCGGCCGGCCGCATCCTTGACGGCGATTTTCTGCACCAGCGCGCCAGGCAAGGCGCGGTTGATCTCGGCCCAGGCGACGGTGATGGTTTCCGATGGACGGGCCTGGGCGAGGTCATGGCTGACCTTGATGGTGGCGCTGTCGGCGGCGTGCGCCATGGTGGCGCTGAGCGCCGCCGCGGCAAGAGCGAGCGAGGAAAGGCGTGCGTTCATGGTCTCTGCAATCAGTGATGTTCGCGATAATCGGTCTTGGCGCCTTCTTTAGGCATGTAGTGATAGGTGCGCACCTTGTGCTGGACTTCGAAGGCCGGGTTACTGACCAGTTTGATCATCTCGGCGGCGGCCAGCAGGGTCGGTCCGTAACCGTGCAGCGCGTGCACGCTGACAGGACGGTTGTAGTAGTAAGTGTGGTCGCTGGCGAAGGTGGTCCCGACGACGGTGCCTTCCACCTGGCCCTTGGCGTTGATCTGGGTCGACAGGCCGATCCAGCCGGCCTGGGCGATCGAGCCCCAGGTGGTGGGGCTGATCCAGCCCTGGTTAATCGCGTGCGCGATGCCGTAGGTGAACATGGCGCTGGCCGACGTTTCCAGGAACGAATCGTGACGGTCGATCATGTTGTGCCACAGGCCGTTGCCGGACTGCTGCTCGGCCACGCCCTTGAGGGTCAGGCGCAGCTGGGCCAGCACTTTAGGGTAGCCGGGATGGTTCTTCGGCAGCACGTCGAGCAGGTCGGACATGGCCATCACAGCCCAGCCGTTGGCGCGCGCCCAGTAGAAGCGCGGCGCGTCCGGATTGTTGGCGTTCCAGCCGTGGGTGTACAGGCTGTTCTGTTTGTTGAACATGTAGCCCGACATCTGCAGCACGTTCTTGACGGCGTCGTCGAAGTAGGCGCGCTTGCCGCTCATGCGGCCCAGTTCGGCCAGTGCCGGTACGCCCATGTACATGTCGTCGGCCCACAGCGAGACAGCTTGCGGACGCTGGCGCGCCAGCGTGCCGTCTTTCAGGCGGAACTGCTTGTTCGCAACCCAGTCGCCGCAGACGGCGATCTGGGCGCTCAGGTCCGGCCCGACCTTGGCGGCGCGCGCGCGCATCATGCCGGCGCACATGGAGCCGGCGTCGTCCAGCGAACGCGGATCGATGAAGCGCGAGAAGGCGTTGGCGCGCTCGAGCTTGAACTGGGCTTCCTGAGCCTTGAAGTAAGGCAGCCTGTCGTGGAAGAACTGCATGTGGCGCGCGGTCAGGTTGGTAAAGCGCTTGTCGCCAGTTACTTCCGCGGCGCGGATCATGCCCGCGTGGACGATGCCCATCTCGTAGACGGTGATGCCGAAGTCCGGATGGGTTTGCTCGATGACGGCGTCGGCGTCAGGCGTGTTGAAATCGGTGATGGCAGCGCCGGTTTTTTTGTTCAGCACCCGGGTCGGGGTGACCGATTCCAGGTAGCCATGAATGCGATTGAGCGACTCGGTAATTTCAGCCACGGTCGGCTTGTGATAGGGGACCGGGTAGGTACCTTCGCCCGGATCCTTGAGGTTCTTGTTGTCCGGATTGCGGTAAGTTCCCTCGGCGTTGGCCTGACCCGCAAGCAAGGTCACGGCGGCAATGGCAGCTAGCAGTTTTTGTGCGGTATTCACGTTGTCCCCTGATTTATTCGTTCGCTTTGATGCATCATAGTGGTCAGACCATTCTAATTTGGTCTGACCAAACATGCAAGGCGGACTAGCCACTTAAGCTGGCCGTGTGGCATACTTTAAGGCCAATCAGGCGACAGGGGAAGACGATGGCAATCACATTCACGGCACGGCGCTGGGCAGCGACGGTGTTGTGCGGGACTCTGGCATCGGGCGCCATGGCTGCGCTGCCTGAAAACACCTATACCGCCGCGACCACCTATAAAAAGCTGATCGGCAATTATCCCTTCATTCAGATCGCCAGCCCGGAGCCGAGCAAGGGCGTGCGGGCCGTGCGCAACCTGACTTACCGCGAAGCCGGCGGGCGCGCCTTGCAGCTGGATCTGTATTTACCAACTGTGGCGCCTGCTGCCGCACAGCGCCCGCTGGCGGCTGCGGTCGTCCTGGTGCACGGGGGAGGCTGGCGCTCCGGTGAACGCAACAACCTGGCGCCGATGGCGGTACGTCTGGCCGAACGCGGCATCGCGGCAGGCACGGTCAGCTACCGTCTGGCGGACGAGGCTAAATACCCTGCCGCCATCCATGACATCAAGGCCGCCGTGCGCTTTGTGCGCGCCAATGCCGCGGCCTACGGCATCGACCCGGACCGCATCGCGGTGGCGGGCGGTTCCGCCGGCGGGCAGATCGCCAGCCTGGTGGGCGTGACCAACGGCGTGGCCAAGTTCGACCCCGACAGTGGCGCCGGCAAGGTGTCCAGCGCGGCGCAGGCCATCATCAACATTGACGGCCTGTCCGACTTTACGTCGGAAGCGGCACGCGTGAACGAGGACGATCCCAGCAAGAAACCATCGGCCGCCGGTTTCTGGTTCGACGGCCGCTATGCGGAAAAGCCGGCGCTGTGGCGCGAAGCATCGCCCACGTTTTACGTAAGCGCCGCCACGCCGCCCATCCTTTTCATCGGCAGCGCGCAGGAACGCTTCAGCGTCGGGCGTGAAGACATGATCGCCAAGCTGACCACGGCCGGCGTCGCCAGCAAGGTCGTGCTGTTGCCAAATACCCCGCACTCGTTCTGGCTGTTCGATCCCTGGCTCACCCCCACGGTCGATGCCATGGCTGATTTTTTGAAAGCCGCGCTTCCCTCCTTCGCAAGTCAAGGTACAAACAGCTCCGGCACCGATACGTCCCGCACCAACGCGTCCAGGTCCGCCGACCTGGGCAACGGCAATTACCAGAACCCCATCCTGCACGCCGATTATTCCGATCCTGATGCGATCCGGGTCGGCGACACCTTTTACATGACGTCCTCGAGTTTCAGCAACACGCCGGGCTTGCCATTGCTGACGTCGAAGGACATGGTCAACTGGGAACTGGTTGGACACGCGCTGCCCAGACTCGTTCCCGAACAGGTGTTCGCCACGCCGCAGCCCGGAAAGGGCGTCTGGGCGCCCAGCCTGCGCCACCACGACGGCAAGTTCTGGATCTTTTATCCGGACCCGGATTTCGGCATCTACGTGATCACGGCCGAGCGCTTCGAGGGACCCTGGACCGCGCCCCATTTGCTGTTGCCCGGCAAGGGCATCATCGATCCGGCGCCGCTGTGGGATGAGGACGGCAAGGCTTACCTCGTGCACGGCTGGGCCAAGAGCCGGGCCGGCATCAATAATCTGCTGAGCTTGCGCAGCATGGCGCCGGACGGCAAGCGCCTGCTCGACAGCGGCCCCGGCAAGACCATCATCGACGGTAACAAGCTGCCCGGCTACCGCACCCTGGAAGGCCCCAAGTTCTACAAGGAAAAGGGCTACTACTATGTGTTTGCACCCGCGGGCGGGGTGGAAGAGGGCTGGCAGTCGGTGTTCCGCTCGCGCAGCATCGAGGGTCCTTACGAAGACAAGATTGTGATGGCGCAGAAGAACAGCCCGACCAATGGGCCGCATCAGGGCGCCTGGGTGCGGGCCCAGGACGGCAGCGACTGGTTCTTTCACTTCCAGGACAAGCGCGCCTATGGCCGCGTGGTGCACCTGCAGCCGATGCGCTGGAAAGACGGCTGGCCCCTGATCGGACAGGAAGTCGATGACAGCGGCATCGGCCAGCCCGTGGTGCAGCACCGCAAGCCTTTGCCGGGCGCGGTCACGGCGCCGCCAGGCGGCGATGAATTTTCCGCTCCCACCCTGGGTTATCAATGGCAATGGAGCGCCAACAGCGATCCGCGCTGGTATTCGCTGTCGGCGCGGCCGGGCCACTTGCGCCTGTTCGCCCAGCCCGGCAGCAACCTGCGCGAGATGGCCTCGGTGCTGACGCAAAAGCCGCCTGCGTCCACGTTCACAGTCGACACGCGCATCGAGCTGACCGCGGGCAAGCCGGGTGATCGTGCCGGACTGGTGCTGCTGGGGATGAAATACGCGGCCCTGGGCCTGCGCCGTGCGACTACAGGCAATGAACTGGTGCTGGCCATCTGCGAGGGCGACGCGCTGCGCTGTGCCGAAAAAGACCAGGCCGTGCTGCCTTACGCCGGCCAGGCGGTTTACCTGCGCCTGACCATGGCCGCCGGGGTGGCGAACTTTGCCTACAGCAGCGACGGCGTTGGCTACACAGCGGTTGGCACACCGTTCCCCGCCAGCATGGGCCGCTGGGTCGGGGCGCAGATGGGTTTGTACAGCAGCGGCAGCGATCCGGCAGCCTCCGCCGATGTCGATTACTTCCGCGTCAGCAAATAATTTAGGTGCTGCGTAAATAATAAGGTTGCAATAAAAGCTATTGCTCACGTACACTGGTTCGCCGCATCGCCAACCAATCAGAGATCGATAGAACATGGAAAACAACCCTTACGCAGCACCTTCCCCGGCCGGTTTCGCCGGTGCCCCTTCGGCCCCCATTGCAGACGGCACATTGCAGTACGCCGGCTTCTGGCAGCGCTTCGGCGCCTACTGGATCGACGTGCTGGTCATGCTGCCCCTGACCGGCGTGGCTTATTTTCTTGGCGAGAAATCGCGCCTGTTCCTGCTCTACTGGCTGGTGCCGGGCCTGATCATTGGCCTGCTGTTCCATGTCTATCTGGTCAAGCGCTATGGCGGCACCCCTGGCAAGCTGGTCCTCAAGACCCGCATCGCCATGACCGACGGGTCAGCGGTGACCACCAAGGCGGCGCTGCTGCGCTATGCGGTACTGTTTGTGTTGTCGTCCCTGTCGTCGGTCGCGGTGGTGATGGGCGCCATGGCCATGAGTGACGAAGTGTATTTCTCGCTGGGTTACCTGGACCGTGCCGCGAAGATGGTCGCACTGGCGCCAGGCTGGTACTACACAGTATCGATCCTGCTGCAGATCTGGGTCTGGGGCGAGTTCATCACGATGATGTTCAACAAGCGTCGCCGCGCAGTACACGACTTCATTGCCGGCACCGTGGTGATACGCACCACGGCCTGACAGCCATTCAGCGCAGCAGCCATTGCCGGAAGCCGGACAGGTAGCCTGCGCCGGCGGCAAGGCACATGATCGACGTGCTGATCAGAAACCCGTTCACGCTGCGGCAGTTGGTGATGCTCGCCAGCGAATCCGGCCAAAAATACACCAGCGGAACGAATACCAGGCCGCGTACCAGCAGGCCGGCGCCGATCAGTCCGAGGGCGGCGGTCTGCAGCGGCCAGGGCTGGATCAGGCCGGCGCCGGCGAAGGCGTAGCCGGCGCAGACGAACAGGATGGTCGCGATCACGGTGCAGGTGAAGGCTGGATACCAGTGGCCTTTGGCGGCCATGCGCGCCAGCCGGTCCGGTGCTCCAAAATAGCTGTACCAGGATGGCCCGCCAAAGGGCATCGCCAGGTGCAGCAAGGCGCCCAGTACCGCGGCGATGCCGCAGGCGATCAACACCTTATCGGCCACGCTCATTCCCTTCAATTCGTAGCGCCAGGTGCCGCGGCCCCCGCGCTTGCACTCGCTCCGAGTGCTTTCAGGCGCGCCTGCGCATTGGTGTTGGCCGGCCACAGTTCCAGCGAGCGCTGGTAGCTGGCAATGGCGCGGGTCTTGTCGCCCGACTTCTCGTACGCTTCGGCCAGGCTGTCGAACAGATTGCCATCTTTTGGATGCACCTGCACGGCGAGTTTGAAGATCTCCAGCCCGTCCTTGTCGCGTCCCGCGCGCAGCAACTGGTAACCCCACTGATTGAAGCTGTTCGAGTCCAGCGCGAAGCTGGCATCGTCGGCATGAAAGCGCTCGTAGACCGGAACCGCCTCAGCGAAGCCTTGCCTGGCCAGCACACGTACAAAGTTCTCCATGGTCGGCGCCTCGGCGCTGGCGCGTTTGACATCAAGCGACATCATGTGCGCCGGTGCACCGTTCTGCTTGGGCGACTGGCTCAGGAAGGCCAGTGCGGCCGCGTCGCGCTTGAGGTAGGCGTCAAGGAAGCGCTGCACGTAACGCGCGGTCCAGCTGTGCGCCATCGCCGCTTCGTCGCGCGTGTAGTCGGTGTAGCTGCTGTCGGGAGCGAAACGCAGCCAGTCGGACGAAAAATCGGCATGGTCCATGGGGTACATGCTGACGACGTAGACGTCTGAATACTTCATCCGGTTGATGAAGCTGTACGCGGTCTGGATATCGCGCCGCTGCAGCTGTTCCGGGGTCAGAGGACGTTTGGCGATGTACAGCAGGGGAATGGCCACGCGCGCAGGCGCGACGTACTTGGCCGCATCCTTGCCGCCGTCGATAAATTCCGGATAGCCGCGCAGGGATCCGTCCAGGCTGACGACAGCGCCGATGCGGTCGTCGCGTGCCGCGGCGATCACGTTGGCGAGGCCGCCCCAGCTGAAGCCCACGACTGCGATGCTGGCCATGTCCGCCTGCGGCATTTTCTGCGCCTGGGCGATCAGAAAGCCGATGTCGCCGGCCTGGGATTCCAGGCCTTCCAGATCGGTTGTCATGGGTCGCGCGCGCGGACCCATGGACGGGCTGGACAAAACGATGTAACCGTGGCTGGCCAGGTACTCGCACAAGTCGGTGTTTTCCGCCGCGCTGGCCGACAGGCTGGGCGCGTAGATCACGACCGGGAATCTACCGGCCTTGGGCGCGGCGTCGCGCTGCGCCCACATTATCCTGCTCACTTCCTGCTGCGCTTGCGGATGGGCGGCCCGGCTCACACTGCGTGCGATCAGGGCGTCGGTGCTCTTCGTGACTTGCTCGGCCCCGAGGGTGAAATCGGCTTCGGTGGCGATCGTGGCCAGGTAGTCGCGGTAACGCACTGGCGCGCCTTTGCCGGCGGCCGGGTACCAGACCAGTGCCTGGACCGGACGGGCGCGCTCGCCGCTGGAAGGCTGCGCGGTCAACAGGTCGGTGCGGGTTTTAAAGACGCGCGAATAGTCGTATTGCTGCTGGACGCGCCAGCCGACCTGATGCGGGCCTTGCGTGTTGGAGAAGATGAAGCCGGCGGCGTTGGCGGCCGCGCACGACAGGGAGAGGGCCAGGACCGTCAATAAGCGCTGCATGCTATTCCTTGCGAAGGGACTTGATCGAAGGAAATAGTATATATCTATTAATCTTGCGGCGGGCCTGCGGGCCGTCTTATTGGCCGCGCGCCAGGTGGCCCGCGCCCGCATTGGCCAGTGCGTGTGCCTTCACGTCGGCGGCAGGCAAAGGCGTGAAGCTGTAGGGCACGGTCCAGCCTACATCCGGCGACGCTTCGCAGGCGCCCAGTGCCGCGCCGTTGAGCAGGGAGCCGTTGTCGACAAAGGCGCCGGCAGGCGAGGTACCCGGATTGTGGACGACGGACCCGCAACCGCGCGCGCCGGCAATTTCGAACACATTGCTGGTCGAGATGATTTTGGATTGCTTGCCGGTGCCAATGCTGTACACGTGCGGATAGATGGGATCCTTGCGGTCGCCTACGTGGTAGTTATTGAACGTGTGCACGCGGCCAAAGCGCACGCGTGGGGAGCGCGCGGCGATGCGGTCGAAGACGTTGTGGCTGAGTGTAACGCTGAGCTTGCCTTCGTCGGTGGTGGCGCGGTCGCCCGAACCGATCAGCATGTTCTTTTCATGCAGATCGAAACGGTTGTACGAGACGGTGACGAAGTCCGAGCCTTTGCCGATGTCGACGGCGCCGTCGTGGCATTGCTTGGGCCGGCCATTTTCCACCGCCGCCAGATCATCGGTGACAGGGGCGTCGGTAAAACTGTTGTGGTCGACCCACACATGGGTCGACGCGGAAATCGTGATGCCGTCGAACAGGGAATTCCATTCGCCGGTGGGGCCGTCTTTGGGATCCCATACCGGGCCGACATCGCAGGGATTCTGAAACTGCAGGTTGCGGATGATGATCTGCGTCGCTTCGCTGACGGAGACGCTGGCGTTGACGAATCCCGCCTTCGCTGCGCTGCCGATCAGGGTGGTGTTGTTGGGCAGCTTGATCGCGCCGCGTGCGGCCTGGTCGGCGGAACTGGTAAAGGGGCGCCCCTCGCTCATGTCGATCAGGCCGCTGACCCGCACAATCTTTGGGGCGCTGCCGGCGCGCGCCAGGGCGGCCAGCAGTTCGGCGCGGTTGGCGACAGTGAAAACGTTGGCAGCTTCAGCGTCGGCGCCGCCGCGGGTACCGCCTTGCTGGCCGGCCCAGCCGTCGGCCGGTGCGGCTTCACGTTCGGCCGCGGTTGTTGTGGCGCTTGCGGCGGCAAATGCGGCCGGCAAGCCGGCCGCTGCGCTCGCGGAAAACTGGAAAGCACCCAGCAGCAGGGCGCTGATCAGGGTACGCGGGAAAGGTAAAGTCATGTGCGTCCCCTGGCCGTCAGCTCAGGGCTCCGGTGTGAATTGCTGTTTCAATGAGGGGATCAGGCGGCGCAGCTCGCTTGCCACCATGCCGGAAAACAGTGCCGCACCCTTGGGGCCGACATGGGTCCGATCGAAGGCACTTTTTGGCGCGCCTTGCGGCTCCAGACTGGCCGTCGATGCACCGGTCGCAGCGGCCGGGGCGGGAACGGCAGGCGGCGGTTCCTGGGCCAGGATGTCGGCTTCGGCCGAGCCCATCGCTTGCACGGCGTCGGCGCTAAGGCGGTTCAGGTCCAGCAGCGCGACCTTATTGGCCTGGGCCACCTTGCGCGTGGCTTCTGCCCATGGGGCCAGGTCATCGCGCAGGTAGGGTCCTTTAAAGCTGCGCCGGGTGAGCGGCGTGACCAGGACCGGCACGCCGCCCAAGGCAGTGACTTCCTTCACATAGCGCTCCATGTTCGCGGGGAACTGGGTCACCAGGTCGGTCGAGCGGCCCGGTTTGCCGGGCTGGTCGTTGTGGCCGAACTGGATCAGCACGTAACTGGCGCTGAACCCCGCATGGTCGCGCAACAGGGCCTGTACTTCATCCCAGCGTCCTTCGGCACGGAAACTGCCGGAACTGCGGCCCCCGCGCGCCAGGTTCTTGCAACTGACTTCAGGACGGAAACGCTGGCACAGCGCATCGCCGTAGCCGGAGCGCGTGGCCATGGTGGAGTCGCCGACCAGAATCACGCGTACCGGCTTGACCGGCTCGTTCGCCGCCAAGGCAGGCGTTGAGGCAAGCAATGCGGTCAGCAGAGCAAATAGGGTTTTCATGATGGAGGGGCGATCGCGCCATGTGGATGGTCGGCCAATTCTAATTTGGCCTGACCAATTAAGCAAGCGGCATAGCCGCCTGCGGAGCGATGATGCCTGGTAGGGCGGAAAAGCGGAACGCGCCTTCCGCCGTGCCACGGATGAGCCTGAAGCGACTCACGCGTAGTACGGCGGAAGGCGTTCCGCTTTTCCGCCCTACGAAAGTACTGCGGGTGTATTTATCCGCGCGAGAAGGTGCGGGTGACCCGCTCCAGGTGAGCCCGCATGGCCTGGCGTGCGCCGGCCACATCGTGCGAGGCAATCGCTTCCAGAATCTTGCGATGGTCGGTCAGGGTGGTCTTGCGCAGGTCTTCGGTCTGGAAGTGTTCCTTGAGCTTGTGCCACAGGCTGCCGCGCTGGTTCCACAGGTAGTCGATCACGCCGACCAGGGCGGTGTTGCCGGTCGCGCGGGCGATCGCCAGGTGGAAGTTGCGGTCGGCCTGTTCGTTGCTGGCCCGATCTTCGTGATGGCGTTCCATCTCCATCACCGCGGTCAGGATGGCGTCGATCGCCGAATCGGTCGCCATTTTCGCGGCAATCGCGGCCACCTCCGATTCGATCAGGCGGCGTGCCGCGAGGACTTCAAACGGGCCTGGGCCGACTTCGGGCACGTCGGACGGAGGCACTGCCTGCTCGCTGACGTAGACGCCGGAGCCGCCGCGCACTTCGACAATCCCGCTCAGTTCAAGCACGATCAGCGCTTCGCGCAGCGAGGCACGGCTGACCGACAGCTTGCTGGCCAGGTCGCGCTCGGCAGGGAGGCGTTCGCCGCCCTTGATGTTTTCCTCCCGGATCAATTCCTGGATACGTGTGGCGACTACGCGGTACAGGCGCGGCTCGGCCGTATTCGCTTCATTCGGCGCGGCGGGTTTCTTCATCAGGTATGTAGTCCGGGAGATTAATCAAAGGTAAGGCGCAGATCGGCTGATTTTAGATTGGTATGGACAATGTTGCAAGGTGGTTGAGCCAAAGCCCTGCGGAACTGCCTCAGCGGCGTGCTTGACGCATGCAGTAACAAACTTTCTGTAACTCTACAGGGCGCCGCAAAAGCGACAGGCTCGCTAAGATTACCCAATAATGATGTCTTTTGTGCCATTGCGAGGTTATCATGACGGACTTCCACTATGGCGACTAATGCTGTGAAGCAATAAGCTGAAGTAAAAAGGAGTATGCATGCTTAAAAAACTGGCTGGCGTGAGCTTGATCAGCCTGTGCTGCGTGGCGCAGGCGGGCCCATCGCCTTCGCCCATCGTGCAGTCCACTGTCGTCGAGGCCGCCGCCCAACAGGCCGGGGCCTACCGTTTCGGCCCCCTGCGGGGCGGCTTCGACCATCTCGCCCACGATGTACGCTACGTCCAATCGGCCGCCTACGGCCGCGCTTATCTGGCCACGGCCGCTACCGGCCGCAATTACGGCAACAGCTTCGGTGCCGCCGAGCGCACCCTGAACTGGACGCCAGGTACCACCTTGCTCGTGTCGGCTGTACCTGAGCCCACCAATTACACCCTGCTGGCCTTCGGCATGGTGCTGGTCGCCGTGGCGGCGCGGCGCCAGCGCCGCTTTCTGCGGGGCTGATCCGCCGCAGCGGCCAGCCCCGGCCGTGTTGTTCGCTCACCAGTTCGATTCGCGTTCCGGCGTGGACGAAATATGGTGGATGGACAAGTCGGCGCCCTGGAATTCCTGCTCCGGGTCCAGGCGCAAACCCATGGTCAATTTCAGCACGCCATAGATCGCATAGCCGCCCGCCAGGGCGATGGCGACGCCCAGGGCGGTGCCGGCCAGTTGCGAAGCGAGCGATACACCACCGCTACCACCGAGCGCCCTGGTGCCAAAAATGCCTGCCGCAATTCCACCCCAGGTACCGCACAGGCCGTGCAGCGGCCAGACGCCGAGCACGTCGTCGATCTTCCAGCGGTTTTGCGTGAGGGTGAACATACCCACGAAGATGGCGCCGGCAATGGCGCCGGTCACGAGCGCGCCCATCGGGTGCATGAGGTCGGAACCGGCGCAGACCGCGACCAGCCCGGCCAGCGGGCCGTTATAGGTAAAGCCGGGGTCGTTGCGGCCGAGCACCAGGGCGGCCAGGGTCCCGCCCACCATCGCCATCAGGGAATTCACGGCGACCAGGCCGTTCATCTTGTCCAGCGTCTGGGCGCTCATCACGTTAAAGCCGAACCAGCCCACCGCAAGGATCCAGGCGCCCAGTGCCAGGAAGGGGATGGACGAGGGCGGGTGGGCCGAGATGGCACCGTTGCGGCCATAACGACCGCGCCGCGCGCCCAGCAACAGCACCGCCGGCAGCGCGACCCAGCCGCCGACGGCGTGTACCACGACCGAGCCGGCGAAATCATGGAACTCGGCGCCGAAGGCGATTTTCAGCCAGGCCTGGAAGCCGAAGCGCTGGTTCCAGGCGATGCCTTCAAAGAAGGGGTAGACCAGGCCAACCAGCAGCGCAGTCGCCAGCAACTGCGGATGGAAGCGCGCACGCTCGGCGATGCCGCCGGAAATAATCGCCGGAATGGCCGCGGCGAAGGTGAGCAGGAAGAAGAACTTGACCAGCTCGTAGCCATTCTTTTGCGCCAGTACTTCCGCGCTGCTGAAGAAATCGGCGCCATAGGCGACGCTGTAGCCGACAAAAAAATAGGCGATCGTCGAGACGGCGAAGTCGGCCAGAATCTTGACCAGGGCGTTGACCTGGTTTTTCTTGCGCACGGTGCCGAGTTCCAGAAACGCAAAGCCGGCATGCATCGCCAAAATCATGATTGCGCCGAGCAGAATGAAAAGTGCGTCGGCCGCGTGGTTAGTTCCGTTCATTGAAATATCCCAATAAAGGTGCAAAAAATGTGAGCAGTATTGGGAATAAGCAAAATTCGTACCATTTTGGTGCGTTCGCTTAAGTGCTTGATTTTGTTGAGCTTGATTCCCGCTGCGATGCACGGGCGCGCACCAGCGCACAATCGTGGCGCGTCCGTTTTGGTGCGGACGAAGTAATGACCGGAATCGGCGTCCGGACCGGCATGCATATTTACAGCAAATGAGCAACAGTCCACTGATCGCCATGCTGATTGTTTGCGTGCGATGGCCCGGCGCGCGGGCACGGGCGCCAGGGCCTGTGTATAGTGAGCAAGTTTTTCCATTCGCCTTACTCTTCCCATGACTACACGACTTCCGCGCGCCACTTCCGTTTGCCTGTCTTTGCGCATGGAGGAAGCGTCACGGCGGCGCCGGCATGGCTTGCTGCTCACCTGCCTGGCGGCTGCGCTCGCGGCACCGCAGGCGATGGCGCAGGTACCCGCGACTCCTGTAGCCACGCCGACATTGAAGCCTGCCGCCGCGCCTGCGCCAGCCAAGCCCGAGACCAAGCCCGAGACCAAGCCGGAGACCAAGCCGGAGACCAGGGACGAAGACGATACCGTGCCCTCGGTGACGGTATCGGCCGAGCGCCCCACCAATCGCATCGACCGCCAGGTCTACGACGTCAAGAGCGATGTGAGCAGCACCAACAGCAGCGCCGCCGATGTGCTGGCCAATGTGCCCTCGGTCGCGGTCGATCCGGACGGCGCGGTCACGCTGCGCGGCAACACCAATGTGCAGATCCTGGTCGACGGCAAGCCGTCCGCCATGCTGCAAGGCGAGAACCGCGGGGCAGCACTGAACGCCATGGCGGCCGACGATATCGAATCGATCGAGGTCATCAACAATCCAGGAGCGCAGTTCGGCAACGAGGGCGGCGGCGGCCCCATCCTCAACCTGGTCATGCGGCGCAACAAGCGGCCCGGCGGCCTGGGCGTGGCCAATGCCAATCTCGGTTCGTCCGGCCGCTACAACTCGGCCTTGTCCGGCGGCTACAACGAAGGCTTGTTCGCCTATCAGGGCAGCATCAATGTGCGCCACGACGGCCGCGATTCGCACGGCGACATCGAGCGCGTGCGCATCGACCCGGCGCGCGGCACCCAGATCCGCAGCACCCAGACCTCCAGCTCGGAAGGCTTGAGCGACAGCAGCGGCCTGACCGGGCAAGTGACCTACAACTACGGCACGCAAGACCGCATCAACGTGAACGCGGCCTACCACAAGCGCGAGGCCGACAACAGAATCGCCGACCGCTACCTGACCTATGGCGGCGAATCGGCCGTGGTCAGCGATTATGTGCGGCGCGCCCTGCGCGATTCCGACAGCAGCAATTATGGCTGGGGAAGCTGGCTCGAACATAAGGGCCAACGCGACGGCGAAGTGTTCAAGATGGACTTGCGTGTGACCTCGTCCAACAATGGCGCCGACAGCAGTTACACCAACGAGGTCGCGATCAACGCCGGCGGCCTGCCGATCCGCAATGCCCACCAGCGCAGCAAGACAAAAAACAAGGTGGTCGATTACACCGGCGACTACGAGCTGCCCATCGACAAGTCCGTGCTCAAGCTCGGCTACAAGATCGCCAATAACGAGGGCAGTTTCAATACCTACTACGCGAATGTGGCGCCGGTCGGTGGCGTGGAAACGGTGGTTCCTTCGCGCACCAATAACTTCAGTGTGGAAGAAACCAATCTGGCGCTGTACGGTTCGTACCAGATGCGGCTGGACCAGAACTGGGGCGTGCTGGGCGGCCTGCGCGCAGAGCACACCACCATCGAGATCAATCAGTACGGTGTTGACACCAAGGTCAACTACCTCAGCTACATTCCCAGCTTCTATGTGAACTACCGCGCCTCGGACAAGTCGAACATTCGTCTGGCTTATGCGCACCGGATCCGCCGGCCCAATCCGCAGGACCTGAATCCCTTCGTCGTGTATCGCGACGAGTTCAACGTTTCGTCCGGCAATCCCAAGCTGATGCCATCCGAAACCGATTCGATCGAGCTCGGTTACGACGGCAGTTTCGGCTTCGTCGATGCCAATCTGCGCGCCTTTTTCCGCCGCGAAAAGGATTTGATTTCCGAGCGGCGTTATTTCATTTCCGAGAACGTGCTGCTGACCACGCGCGCCAATGGCGGCAACAACGATTCGGGCGGCCTGGAGTTTTCGCTCAACGCCAAGCCGATGAAAGGCCTGACCCTGAACGGCAGCGGCAACCTGACCTATTTCGAGCAAACCTCGCTCAACACGGCCGGCTTGCCGGTCAAGCGCTCGGTCAATTCCCTCAGCCTGCGCGGCCGCATGAATTACCAGTTGAGCGAGGCCGATCAGCTGCAGCTGGTCCTCAATGCGCAAGGAAAAACCTTGTCTTCGCAATCCTATCGCGAACCGAACTCCACTGCGAACCTGAGCTACCGGCGTACCCTGACGCCGCGCCTGAACCTGGTGTTCAACGTGACCGATATCTTCAATTCCAACAAGATGTCCTCGGTGATCGACAGCGATATCCTCAAGGAAAACAATGTGCGCAAGTTCGACGGCCGGGTGATGTACATCGGCCTGTCGTATCGTCTCGGCGGCGTGACCGGCGCAGCGCGTGCCGAGCGTGGCGAGCGCGGTGAGCGCGGACAGGGCATGCAGCGGCGCGGCCCGGGCGGCGGCGGGCGCGACGGTGGTGCTAACGCCGGCGGCAACGCGGGCGGTGACGCGGGGATGTGATGTACGTAACTTGACGTATGTTCAGCGCTCCGGCGCATGGATAACCTGACAGCAATACAGGTTTTTATCCATGCAAAGGGGCGTCAAGATGAGAAAAAGATTGCACGGGCGAGCGTCGCTCGCCGTGGCAACGGTGGTCGCGGCAGGCTCGCTGGCCAGTTTCAACGCCAACGCGGGGGCCACCATCCCCATCGGCGCCGACAAATCCCTCACCGTCGGCTTCGGCATGCGGGCCAGCTACACCAGCGCCGAGGACGCCGCGCCGAACGGTAGCTCGCGTTCCAACGACTTCAATCTCGACAGCGCCCGCATCTTCCTGGGCGGCTCGCTCTCCAAGAACATCGGCGGCATGCTCAATACCGAGTGGGACGGCGACCAGATCCGCATCCTCGATGCCGCCGGCCAATTCTCGATTTCCCCTGAACTGAACATCTGGGCCGGACGCCTGCTTTCGCCGAGCGACCGGGCCAACATGGCCGGCCCCTACTATTCGCTGGGTGGCGGCTACTGGGCCGGCGTGGCCTCGCGCTACGGCTACAACGGCGGCATCTTCCGCGGCCGCGACGATGGCGTCGTGGCATGGGGCAACGCCATGGACGGCAAGCTCGGCTACTCCTTCGGCGCCTTCGAGGGCCATACCTTCGGCATCGGTAGCCTGACCCAGAACCAGGCCAAGGCGGCCGGGCGCAAGGTGTCGGACGACCTGATGTACGCGGGCCGCGTGCAGTACGACTTCTGGGATGCGGAACCGGGCTATTACGGCACCGGCAACTACCTGGGCGGCAAGGACATCCTCGCCATCGGGCTGGCGGCGCGTACCCAGAAGAACGGTGTACTGACAGCCTCGCGCAGCGGCGACTACAGCTCCTACAACGTGGATTTCCTGCTGGAGAAGAAGCTGCCTTCCGGCGCGTTTGCGGTGGAAGCGGCTTTCTACGACTACGACACCGACGGCGTCGTACTGGCGGAGCAGGGCAAGGCTTACTCGGCAGGCGCGTCCTTCCTGGTGGGCAAATTCCAGCCCTTCCTGCGTTATCAGAAGTTTTCGCCAGACACCAACATCGACAGCAAGCAGACCGATGTCGGCGTGAACTACATCATCGACGGCTACAACGCGCAAGTGAGCGCGGTGTACTCCAAGTCCAGGACGTCCATCAGCAAGAGCAGCGACAAGTTGGTCGTCGCGCTCCAGCTGCAGTACTGATCCTATCCGCCAGCTTATTCAGTCAAACTTACTTTTGGAGCACCCCATGTCCAACCGCCGCACTTTCGTCACCACCCTGACCCGCGCCGCCGCCGGCGCCGCCCTCCTGATGAGCGGCCTGTCCGCCCACGCCGCCGAGACCATCAAGGTCGGCATCCTGCACTCGCTGTCGGGCACGATGGCCATTTCCGAAACCTCGCTCAAGGACGTCGCCCTGATGACCATCGACGAGATCAACGCCAATGGCGGCGTGATGGGCAAGCAGCTCGAAGCGGTGATCGTCGACCCTGCCTCGAACTGGCCGCTGTTCGCGGAAAAGGCGCGCCAGCTCATTTCCAAGGACAAGGTATCGGTCGTGTTCGGCTGCTGGACCTCGGTCTCGCGCAAGTCGGTGCTGCCGGTGTTCAAGGAACTCAACAGCGTGCTGTTCTACCCGGTCCAGTACGAAGGCGAAGAGCTGGAAAAGAACGTGTTCTACACCGGCGCCGCGCCGAACCAGCAAGCCATCCCCGCGGTGGAATACCTGATGAGCAAGGAAGGCGGCGCTGCCAAGCGCTTCGTGCTGCTCGGCACCGACTACGTCTATCCACGCACCACCAACAAGATCCTGCGCGCTTTCCTGAAAAGCAAGGGCGTGAAGGAAAGCGACATCGACGAGGTGTACACCCCGTTCGGCCATTCGGATTACCAGACGATCGTCGCCAATATCAAGAAGTTCGCGGCGGGCGGCAAGACGGCGGTCATCTCGACCATCAATGGCGACTCCAACGTGCCCTTCTACAAGGAGCTGGGCAACGCTGGCCTGAAAGCGACCGATGTGCCGGTGGTGGCCTTCTCGGTGGGCGAAGAAGAATTGCGCGGTGTGGATACCAAGCCGCTGCTGGGTCACCTGGCCGCATGGAACTACTTTGAGTCAGTCAAGAACCCGGTGAATACCGACTTTATCAAGAAGTGGAAAGCGTATGCGGTCGCCAAGAAATTGCCGAATGCTGCCAGCGCGGTGACCAACGATCCGATGGAGGCGACCTATGTGGGCATTCACATGTGGAAGCAGGCGGTGGAGAAGGCCAAGTCGACCGATACCGACAAGGTGATCGCGGCCATGGGTGGGCAGACCTTCAAGTCGCCATCGGGCTTTACCTTGACCATGGACCCGACCAACCACCATTTGCACAAGCCGGTAATGATTGGCGAGATCAAGGCGGATGGCCAGTTCCAGGTGGTGTGGAAGACCAAGGGACCGGTACGCGCGCAGCCCTGGAGTCCGTTTATTAGTGGGAATGAGGGTAAGCAGAAGTTGTAAACCAACGTCTTTTTTTGTACCGTCCGTCTTAGTTCCGCCAACCCCGCCTTGGCGCGGGAATGGCGGATTTGATTCCGGATGAGGTTCTCTGTTCTGGCAGTGTTCACTGAAGTGGAACGATATGAAACGCTTGCTCCTCGCACTTCTCTTGTGCATCAATGCCCTGGCCCACGCCGCCATTGACCCGGCCATCCTTGCCCCGCTCGCTGGTGACGACCCTGACGCCCGTGTCGCCGCGGTGGCCCGGATTGCGGTCCTCGCTAACGACGACGCCCACCGCGTGCTGCAGGCTCTCCAGCAGGACACCCTCTACGCCACCCCCGACGGCAAGATCCTGATCGTGGGGGACAGCGAAACCTACGACCCCGCCACCGGCAAGACCCTGGCCACGCCAGAAGGTGTGGACGGCATCGTCGTCAACAACCGCCTGCGCTCCGCCGTTGAAGCGGCGCTGTCCGGCCTGGCCTTGCTCTCGCCGGACCCCGCAGTGCGCGACAGCGCCGTGCGCGAACTGCAGGCGCGCGAGATCGATCCCGCCCAAGTGCCCCTGATCCAGAAAGCCTTCGACAAGGAAAGCGACGCCGCCATCAAGGCCAGCCTGCAATTGCTGCTGTCGACCGCCAACCTGCGCGCCAGCGATCCCGCCGCACGGCGCGCCGCCGTCGTCGGCTTGGCCGGCAGCACCAATGCTGCGCTGCAGCCCCTGCTCAAGAACATGCTGCAAAAGCAGCCGGACGGCAGCTATCCGGAACCCGATGCGAGCGTGCGCGCCGCCGCCGCGCAAACCCTCTCCGAGATCGAAGGACGCATCCAGCGCACCGAGATCGTCGCCAACATCTTTTATGGCGTGTCCCTGGGCAGCGTGCTGCTGCTGGCCTCGCTTGGCCTGGCGATCACCTTCGGCCTGATGGGCATCATCAACATGGCGCACGGCGAATTGCTGATGATCGGCGCCTACACGACCTATGGCTGCCAGGTGCTGTTCCGCAAATACCTGCCGGGCGCCGTGGATGCCTACCTGCTGGTGGCGTTGCCGGCGGCCTTTATCGTGACGGCCGCGGTCGGCGTGGCGTTGGAGCGCACCGTGATTCGCTGGCTCTACGGCCGTCCGCTGGAAACCCTGCTCGCGACCTGGGGCATCAGCCTGATCCTGATGCAGCTGGTGCGCACCCTGTTCGGCGCGCAGAACGTGGAAGTGGCCAATCCCTCCTGGATGTCGGGCGGCGTCACCGTCCTTGGCTCGCTGGTGCTGTCCTATAGCCGTATCGCCATCATTGTGTTCGCCATGCTGGTCGTCGCTGCGCTGTGGGTGATTCTGAATAAAACACGGCTCGGCCTGTTCGTACGCGCCGTGATGCAGAACCGCCGCATGGCCAGTTGCGTGGGCGTATCCACCGGAAAGATCGACATGATGACCTTCGGCCTCGGTTCCGGCATCGCCGGGCTGGGCGGGGTGGCGCTGTCGCAGTTGGGCAATGTGGGTCCGGACCTGGGCCAGGGTTACATCGTCGATTCCTTCATGGTGGTGGTGCTGGGCGGCGTGGGCCAACTGGCCGGCACCGTGATTGCGGCACTGGGCCTGGGCGAAGTCAACAAGTTCCTGGAGCCGATGGCGGGCGCCGTGATGGCCAAGATCTTTATCCTCGTGTTCATCATCATCTTCATCCAGCGCCGGCCGCAGGGCCTGTTCGCGATGAAGGGCAGGAGCGTCGAATGAGAGCCCGCCCAAGTCTGTTCTCGCGCCCCGCCTGGATCGCGATCGCCGTCTGCGCCCTGGTGGCCGGGCTGCTGCCGGTGCTCAATCTGGTCTTCCCGGCCGGCCACGCGCTGCATATCTCCAGCTACATGGTCGGCCTGGTCGGCAAGTTCATGTGCTTTGCACTGGCCGCACTGGCGCTGGACCTGGTGTGGGGCTACGCAGGCATCCTGTCGCTGGGTCATGGCGTGTTCTTCGCGCTGGGCGCTTACGCACACGGTATGTATCTGATGCGCGCCATCGGCCGCGACGGTGTGTACCAGAGCCATCTGCCTGACTTCATGGTCTTCCTCGACTGGAAAACCTACCCCTGGTACTGGTCGATGACGGACAACTTCTTCTATTGCATGTTGCTGGTGCTGCTGGTGCCGGGTGTGCTGGCCTTTGTGTTCGGCTACTTTGCTTTCCGCTCGCGCATCAAGGGCGTGTATTTTTCGATCATTACCCAGGCCATGACCTACGCCTTCATGCTGCTGTTCTTCCGCAACGATACCGGCTTCGGCGGCAACAATGGCTTTACCGACTTCAAGCGCATCCTGGGTTTCAGCATCACCGCGCCGGAAACCAAGGCGACCTTGTACCTGGTGACCCTGGCGATCCTGGTCGGTGCGCTGGTGGCCGGCCGCATGATCGTGCAATCGAAACTGGGCCGGGTGCTGCAGGGCGTGCGCGATTCCGAAGCGCGCCTGATGTTCATCGGTTACGACCCGCTGTGGTTCAAGCTGTTCGTGTGGACGCTGTCGGCGGTGCTGTGCTCGATTGCCGGCGCGCTGTATGTGCCCCAGGTGGGCATCATCAATCCGTCTGAAATGTCGCCCGCCAACTCGATTGAAATGGTGATCTGGGTGGCGGTAGGTGGACGCGGCACCTTGATCGGCCCGATCCTGGGCGCATTTACCGTCAACGGCCTGAAGAGCTGGTTCACGGCGGCTTTCCCGGACTTGTGGCTGTTTGCACTGGGGCTGCTGTTCATCCTCGTGACCCTGTTCATGCAGAAGGGCATCCTGGGACTGGCCCGCCAGATCGATCCGCGGGGCAAGCGCCGCGTCGTGGTGGAAGAAGCCGCCACCGTCAAGGAAACTGTCAAGGAGGCCGCATGAGCATCAAGCGCGAAGGCCTGGATACCACCCATGGCGCGATTTTGTATCTGGAAGAAATCACGGTCTCCTTCGACGGCTTCCGTGCGCTCAATAAACTGAGCCTGGACATTTCGGTGGGCGAGCTGCGCTGCATTATCGGCCCCAACGGTGCGGGCAAGACCACGATGATGGATGTCATCACCGGCAAGACGCGGCCGGACACGGGCACCGCGTTTTTCGGCCAGACCATGGACCTGACCTCGATGGCGGAGCACCAGATCGCCCACGCTGGCATTGGCCGCAAGTTCCAGCGGCCTACGGTGTTCGAACAGCACACCGTGTTCGACAACCTGGAACTGGCGATGACGATGGACAAGCGGGTGCGTCCCACCCTGTTCTCGCGCCTGACGTCCGAGCAGGAAGGCAAGATTGAAGCGATCCTGCGCCTGATCCGCCTGCACGGCGAGGAAGACCGGCTGGCGGGTTTGCTCTCGCACGGGCAGAAGCAGTGGCTGGAAATCGGCATGCTGCTGATGCAGGAGCCGCAGCTGATCTTGCTGGACGAACCGGTGGCCGGCATGTCGGACGCGGAAACGGCGCGCACGGCGGAGCTGCTCAACGAGTTGCGCGGCAAGCATTCGATCATGGTGGTCGAGCACGACATGGGCTTCGTCACAGAAATTGCCCAGCAAGGCATTGTGACGGTCTTGCATGAAGGTTCGGTGCTGGCCCAGGGCCGCATGGACCAGGTGCAGGCCGATGAGCGGGTCATTGACGTTTATCTGGGGCGATAGGGGACAGCATGCTGCAAGTCGAACGATTACACCAACACTACGGTTCCTCCCACACCTTGCGCGGCGTGTCGCTGTCGCTGGAGAAGGGCAAGGTCATGACCCTGCTCGGGCGCAACGGCGTGGGCAAGACGACCTTGCTCAAGTGCCTGATGGGCGTGTTGCCTGCGAGTGGGGGCACGGTCAAGCTGCATGGCCGGGACATTGGCAAGCTCAAGCCGCATCAGCGGGCTGGCCTGGGGATCGCCTACGTGCCGCAAGGGCGGGAGATCTTTGCGCGGCTGACGGTGGAGGAAAATCTGCTGATGGGCATGGCGCGCATGCCGGCGCGCAAGGCATCGGTCATTAGCGGAGAGGTGTATGAGCTGTTTCCGGTACTTAAGGATATGCTGCAGCGGCGTGGCGGGGATTTGTCCGGTGGACAGCAGCAGCAACTGGCGATCGCGCGCGCCTTGCTGGCGCAGCCGGAGGTATTAATCCTGGATGAGCCGACCGAAGGGATTCAGCCTTCGGTGATCAAGGATATCGGGCGGGTGATCAGGCTGCTGCGCGAGCGTGGCGATATCGGGATTTTATTGTGTGAACAGTATTTTGATTTTGCCCGGGAGTTGGCGGATTCGTTTGTCGTGATGGCGCGGGGCGAAGTGGTTGCCAGCGGTGGGCCGGAGGACATGGATGGGGAGCATGTAAGGCGGCATCTGGCGGTGTAATGTAGTAAGGACGGGTGGGCACGCCGTGCCCACCGATACGCGGCCCGGCCCACCCGACGTCACTCTCGTGGTGCAGGCACACCAGCCCGCCGCGCCACCGACGCCGCCGCAGTCCGGTTCTCCACGCCCAGCTTCACGAATACATGCTCCAGATGCTTGTTCACCGTGCGCGGACTGGTCCCCAGGATCTCCCCGATATCGCGGTTGGTCTTGCCCTTGATAACCCAGTCGAGCACTTCCGCCTCGCGCTGGGTCAGCTTGAACGATTGCGCCAGCGCTTGTAGCTGTGCAGTATCCGATTCTTCCTGCAGCACGATCATCCATTGCTCGCTGTTGCTGGTATCGGCCAGGGTCAGGGTCAGCCGCGCCGATTCGCCTTCGACCTTGAGCGGCGCTTTTGCGTTTCCATCGAGCCAGGCCGTCAGCGCGGACACCGCTTCTCCTTCAGGAAAATAGCGCCCCATCCATTCACGCGCCAGCGGGGTTTGCCACACGATCTTGCCGTTCTGCGGTGTGATCGCAATCGCCGCATTCCCGAACGCATCGAGCGCGCTGCGCGCCTGGTTCATCAAGCGCGCCGTGTGCAGGTGGGCACTGATGCGCGCCAGCACTTCGTTCTGGCGCAGCGGCTTGGTGACATAGTCAGTCCCGCCGGCGGCAAACGCGGCCAGCACGTGCTCGGTCTCCGTCAAGCCGGTCATGAAAACCACCGGAATCGACCGCGTGGCCACCTGGGCCTTGAGCTGGCGGCACACCTCGAAACCGTCCATTCCCGGCATGAGGGCGTCGAGCAGGATGATGTCGGGCAGTACCTGGGCGGCCCGTTCCAGTGCCGCTACGCCATTGTTGGCGACGATGACGGTGTAGCGGGACTCATCCAGCGCATCGTGCAGGACCGCCAGGTTCTGGGGCAGGTCGTCGACGATCAGGACCACGTGGCCGGCGCGCTCGCCGCTGAGCTCATGCATCATGTTTGTTTCCTTGTTCAAGATAATCGGCCATGGCGTCCAGCTGGAACCTGGCGGCAAAATTGCGCATGACGGCGGTAAAGCCCTGGTAGCGCGGGTCCAGTTTGCCAATCTCATCCAGCGCGGCGGTGATGCCGCGCACGTAGCCCAGCTTGATCTGTTCGCGCAGGGCGGCCAGCTGGGCCGGGGCGGGGAAGAGGATGTCTTGCGGATCGTGCAGGATTTCGCTGCTGATGCTCTTGGGCGCGTCGTGGGTGACCCAGTCCAGCGCCAGGCGCCGGCCTATCCAGTCCAGCAGTTCGGCCACGTTGACCGGTTTGACGATAAAGTCGTCGGCATCGATGGCGGCCGGGTTGTCCAGTCCCTTGTCGTAGGCATTGGCCGAGACGATGCCGATGGGAATGAGCGACTGGTGCACCTTGCGGATGATGTAACTGGTTTCCCAGCCATCCATCGCGGGCATGGCCAGGTCCATCAGAATGATGTCGGGCTGGAAGGCCGGGTAGATCGCCAGGCAGTCCAGGCCGGACTCAGCCTGGGCCATGACGAAGCCGAGCGGCTCCAGGATGTTGACCAGCAGTTCGCGGTCGACTTTTTCGTTGTCGACCACCAGCACTTTGCGGCGCGGCCCCAGGTAGGCGGTGCGGACCTTTTCGGCCACGGGCTGCTTTCTCGGGTCGATGTGCACGCTTGGCAAGGACAGGCGGATGTGGAAGATGCTGCCGCTGCCGGGCGTGCTCTGCACCTTGAGGTCACCGCCCATGAGTTCGATCAGCATGCGGCTGATGGGCAGGCCCAGGCCGGTGCCGGCGGCGCCGCTGTTGCCGGCGCTGCCGCGCGAGAACGGTTCGAAGATACGCTCGATTTCTTCTTCCAGGATGCCGGGTCCGCTGTCTTCGATGGCAAAGGTGGCCATTTCGCGCGCGTATTTCAGGCGGAATACAACGCCGCCCTGGGTGGTGAACTTGACCGCATTGCCGAAGATATTGATCAGAATCTGCCCAAGGCGCTTGCGGTCGGCGCGCACCACGCGTGGCAATTCGCCGGTCAGTTCGTAGCGGAAAGTGAGTCCCTTGCTGACCGCCTGCAGCTCGAACATGCGCACGATCTGGCCGATAAAGTCGGGAAAGGCCAGCTCCTTGATGTCCATGCTCAGGCGCCCGCCTTCGATGCGGGCAATGTCCAGGGTGCCGTCGATTAGCGAGAGTAAGTGCTCACCGCTGCTGCGGATCACGCGGATTGCCTGCTGGCGGTGCTGGGGAATCGAGGGGTCGTTGTCGAGCAATTGGGCGTAGCCAAGGATGCTGTTGAGCGGGGTACGGATTTCGTGGCTGATGCCGGCGATGTAGCGGCTCTTGGCCTGGTTGGCCTGGTCCGCCTGCTTCTTGGCCTGTTGCAGTTGGGCGTCGGTCTGGCTGTGCAGTTCGATCTCGCGGGTGAGCAGGCCGGTCTGTCGATTCGACTCTTCCTGCGCCACGCGGCGGCTTTCGCCGGTCAGCACCAGCCACCAGGCAATGATGCCGCTGGCCAGCAGCAAGGCGCCGAAGATCTTGAAGAACGCCAGCCGCAACTGCGGCAGCAGCGCCGCCTGGGTCGCCCGCAAGACCGATTCCTCGTGCAGGTAAATCAGGCCGAGCAGGCTGCCCAGGAACAGCAGGGTGACCATCATCAGCAGCAGGTAGTGGCCCAGACCGCTGGTCAGATAGCGCTGCAAGGGCTTGGGCAGCAGCACTTTCATGGCGGCCTGCCATTGCGTGGCCACTCGCGCGTGCGGCTTGCAGACGTCATTGCAGCGGGCGTCCAGACAGCAGCACAGGGAGCAGATCGGACCCTGGTAGGCCGGGCAATGCGCCATGTCGTCGGTTTCGTACTCGCGCTCGCAGATGCAGCAGGTCTTGCTGCGCTTGCCGGCAAAGCTGGCGGGTTCGCGCGCAATGTAATAGGCGCCTTTGGTGGCCCAGGCAATCAGCGGGGAGGCGATGAAGGCGGTGGCCAGCGCGATGAAGGCCGAGAACGCTTGCGCCTGCACCCCGAACAGGCCGGCAAAGGCCGCCACCGACAGCACCGAGGCCAGCAGCATCGCCCCCACGCCCACGGGATTGATGTCATACAGGTAGGCGCGGCGAAACTCGATGCCCTTGGGACTTAAGCCCAGCGGCTTGTTGACCACCAGGTCGGCGACCACGGCGGTGATCCATGAAATGGCGATGTTGGAATACAGGCCCAGCACCTGGTCGAGCGCCTCGAACACGTTCAATTCCATCAGCAGCACGGCAATCAGCGCATTGAACACGGCCCAGACCACCCGGCCGGGGTGGCTGTGGGTCAGGCGCGCGAAAAAGTTGGACCATGCAAGCGAGCCGGCATAGGCATTCGTCATGTTGATCTTGACCTGGGAAATGATGACGAAGCAGGCGGTGACCAGGATCGCCACGGTGGGGCTCGCAAACACTTGCTGAAAACCGGCCAGGTACATCTGGTTGGGATTGACTGCCTGCACGAAGGAGACGCCGGAGGTGATGGCCAGATAGGCGAGCAGGGCGCCGCCCAGCATCTTGGCGATGCCCAGCAGAATCCAGCCGGGTCCTGCGATCAGCACGCCCAGGTGCCAGCGGAACTTGTTCTCCTCGGTCTTTTCCGGCATGAAGCGCAGAAAGTCCACCTGTTCGCCGATCTGGGTGATGAGGGCTACGCCGACCGCCGTGGCAGCGCCGAACATGAGCACGTTGAATTGCCCATTCTTGCCCGACTGGCCGGCGAACTGCATCAGCTGTCCGATGAGTTCAGGTTGCTTGTGGATGATGGCGATGAAAGGCAGTACCAGGAGAATCAGCCAGATGGGCTGGGTCAGCATCTGGATGCGGCTGATCAGGGTGACGCCGTGGGTGACCAGGGGAATGACGATCAGGGCGCTGACCAGGTAGCCCAGGTAGAGCGGCATATGAAAATAAAGCTCCAGGGCATAGGCCATGATCGCGGCCTCCAGCGCGAACAGGATGAAGGTGAAGGAGGCGTAGACGAAGGACGAAATGGTGGAGCCGATATAGCCAAAACCCGCGCCGCGGGTCAGCAAGTCCATGTCGACGCCATAGCGCGCCGCGTAGTAACTGATGGGCAAACCGGTGAGGAAGATGATCAGGCCGACGGCGAGAATGGCCCAGAAAGCATTGATGAAGCCGTAGTTGACGGCGATGGTGCCGCCGATGGCTTCGAGGACCAGAAAGGAGATCGCACCGAAAGCGGTATTCGAGACGCGGAAGATCGACCATTTGCGGAAGGAGCGCGGAGTGTAGCGCAGTGCGTAGTCTTCCAGCGTTTCATTGGCGACCCAGGTGTTGTAGTCGCGCCGGATCTTGACGATGCGCTGGGGTGCTTCCTGGTCGGCGATCGTCGGTGGCGGGGCAGTGGCGCTCATGGAATTCCTGGGAAGATAAGGACGAAAAAGCTCGTTTATCTTCTAGCAAGAACCGCGCCTGAACCGAGATGTTGCAGCTTTTGTAGGGCGGAAAAGCCCAAAGGGCGCCTTCCGCCGTGCGACGCTGGCGCCGTCACAGCCCATCCGAAGCTGTCCAAGGCGGCGCACGGTGGATGACGCGCGATGCGCTCATCCACCCTGCGGAAACTGGCCAGCATGGGTCGGTAGGGTGGATCAGCGCGCAGCGCGTCATCCACCATGAGCCGCCAAAGAAAAGCCCGCGGGATGCGGGCCTGGGTGGATTACTTCGCGCTGAGGCAAGTCTTCATGAACGCCTTGCGCTCGTCGCCTTTCTTGCCGGCTGCATCGGCATTGCAAGTCTTCATCTTGTTCTGCTGCGGCGTCATGGTGGGCGCCGCTTCCGGTTTTGCGCTCAGGCAGGTCTTCATGAACGCTTTGCGCTCGTCCCCCTTTTTACCGGTGGCGTCGGCGTTGCAGGTGACCATCTTGCTCTGCTGCGCAGTCTTGGCCGCAGGCGCTGCCTCCGGCGCGGCGAATGCGGTACAGCTGAAAGCCAGGGCGGCACAGGTGATCAACAGTTTTTTCATGGCGTGTTTCCTCGCGGGTCGGGTGTCGGGTTCGGTGAAATATGTACTTCGTGCAACACATTGAATATACGACAGTTGCCGTAGTTACACAGCACATTTCAACATCTGCTTACATACGCGCGGCGGCGCAGCAACGGCGCGCACGTCAACGTAAATCGGATGTGTCAAGCGTGCACCGCTAATGTCGCGTTATAATCAATTTTAACGGTTCATTGATAGTTCAAATTGAGGGGTGCAACATGAAACGGCAGAGCGAGCAGGATGCACAGGCGGACAATTCCGGTTCATACCGCAGCGGCGTCGCCGCGCGCCTGGCCGGCCTGCCGGTCGAAACCCTGCGCGTCTGGGAGCGCCGCTACGGTTTGTCCGACCCGCAGCGCTCGGCGCGCGGCCAGCGCCTGTATTCCAGTGCCCAGGTACGGCGCCTGGGTCTGATCAAGCAGCTGGTGGACCAGGGACACCCCATCGGCGCCCTGGCGCGCCTGTCGCTCGAGCAGCTTCAGCATCTGGGTGAACCGATCGACCCGGGCAGCAGCGCCGGGCCGATTACGGTGGCTGTGGTGGGCTCCGGGCTGGGTCGTCAGCTAGCCGCCGGCGGTCGTGATATCCTCGCGCTGGATATTCGCGGTGCATGCGCACGCCTGGAAGAGGCGCCGCAGGCCCTGCACGATGTCGAGGCCGAGGTATTGCTGGTGGAACTGTCGGAACTGGACGATTCAGCCCTGCCGCTGGTGGCGGCCGCGCGCGCGGCACTGCGGGCCGAGGCAGTGGTGGTGCTGTACCGCTTCTGCGCCAGTGCGACCATCCGGCATTTGCGGGCCCAGGGTTGCCTGGTCGCGCGGGCGCCGTCCGACATGGCCGAGGTGGTGTTGTTGTGCCATGCGGCCATGCCCGGCAAGCGCGCGCAAGGGCAGGCCCGGGTCAGTGAAGCAGTGATCGTGCCGCCGCGCTTCGACGACCAGGCGCTCAATGCCATCGCGGCCGCGAACAACAGCATCACGTGCGAGTGTCCGCGCCATCTGGCGGAAATTCTGCTGATGATCGGCAGCTTTGAGCGCTACAGCGCGCGCTGCGGTTCGCGCAATCCGGCCGATGCCGCCTTGCACGTGGAACTGGGGCGCAGCGCGGCCCAGGCGCGCAACTTGCTGGAAACGGCGCTGGAGCGGCTGGCCAGGGCTGAGGGTTTGCCTTTGCCTGAGGATATGGGGTGAACCACAGCGTGAACCGATATGGCGTGAACCAATATGGCGTGAACCGGCGTCCGCACTGAAAATCGCGAAGCGAGCATCGCGAACTAAACATCATTACTACAGGATCTGAGCATGTCGACCGTTCTGACAACCGAATTCAAGCCCGTCAACCTGACGGTGTCGCAGCGTATCCGCGAACGTCTGGTCGCGAACAAGCGGCGCTTTCATGCCAATGACAATATCGCCGATTTCATCGAGGAGGGCGAGCTGGCCGAGCTGCTCGACGAAGTCAGCGCCAAGCTGCAGGGCGTGCTCGAGAGCCTGGTCATCGATACGGTGAGCGACCATAATACCCAGGACACCGGGCGGCGCGTGGCCAAGATGTTCATCAATGAAGTGTTCGGCGGACGCTATGTGCCGATGCCGCCGGTAACGGAGTTTCCCAATGCCTCGCACCTGAACGAGCTGATGATCATCGGCCCGATCACGGTGCGCAGCGCCTGTTCGCACCACCTGTGCCCGGTGATCGGCAAGGTCTGGATCGGCGTGATGCCCAATGAGCACTCGGCCCTGATCGGCCTGTCCAAGTATGCGCGCATCGCCAACTGGATCATGAGCCGCCCGCAGATCCAGGAAGAAGCGGTGGTGCAACTGGCCGATTTGTTGCAGGAAAAAATGCAGCCGGACGGCCTGGCCGTGGTCATGGAAGCGGACCACTTTTGCATGCAATGGCGCGGCGTCAAGGATATGGATGCGAAGATGATCAATAGCGTCATGCATGGCTCTTTCCTGAAGGATCCGGCTCTGCGCCGCGAATTCCTGTCCCTGATCAAACGCTGATTTTCCAAAGGAAGAACCATGCTCGTCCGTCTCCTGTACGCCAGCCGCGCCGCGACCGAACCGCAGGCCGACATCATCGCCGAGATCATGCGCCAGTCCCATGCGCACAATCCGGCCCAGGGCATTACCGGCATCCTGTGCCATAGCGACAAGGTGTACATGCAAGTGCTGGAAGGCGGGCGCGACGCCATCAATGCGCTGTACGCCAGGATCGTCTGCGATCCGCGCCACCAGGATGTGGTGCTGCTGCATTACGAAGAAATCAATGAGCGCCGCTATGCCTGCTGGACCATGGGCAAGGCCAACCTGGCGCGCATCAATCCCTCGACCTTGCTGCGCTTTTCCGACAAGCCGGGCCTGCATCCGCACCATATGTCGGGCAAGAATTCGCTGGCGCTCATCGACGAGCTGATGGCCAGCGCCTCGGTCGTGGGCCACCCGTGAACCCTGACGAACCCATGCCGGCGCCGCTGCAGGTCGCGGTCGTCGGCGCTGGCATGGCAGGCCTGTCCTGCGCCACCGCCCTGGTGCGCGCCGGGCATCGCGTCAGTCTGTTCGACAAGAGCCGCGCACCCTCGGGCCGCATGAGTACGCGGCGCGGGGAAGGCTGGCAATGCGATCACGGTGCCCAGTATTTCACTGCGCGCGACCCGGCTTTCCGCGCGGAAGTAGCGCGATGGGAAGCGGCTGGCGCTGCCGCCCAGTGGCATCCGCGTCTGGCCGTGCTGGGGGCGAGCGCATCGGAGCAGGGGCGGGGCGGCAGCACGGTGGAGCGCTTTGTCGGCGTGCCTCGGATGACTTCGCCCGCCGCCTTCCTCGCCGGCGGTCTGAACGTGCGTTGTGGCACCACCATCAGCGCGCTCTTGCCCGGTCCCTGGGGCTGGCGCCTCGCTTGCCCGGAGCAGCGCGCGCCGTTGGGGGATTTCGATGCCGTCGTGCTGGCCCTGCCGGCGCCCCAGGCTGCGCCGCTGCTGCAAGAGGCCGCACCCGCCCTGGCCAGCCTGGCCGGCCAGCCAATGCAGGCGTGCTGGGCCGTGATGCTGCGTTTCGATACGCCGCTCGACCTGCCCTTCGACGCCGCCTTTGTCAACGACGGCCCGCTGCGCTGGCTGGCACGCGACAGCAGCAAGCCCGGCCGCGGCACGGAGGAAACCTGGCTGCTGCATGCAAGCGCGCTCTGGAGCGAGGCACACCTGGAACTGGACGGCGAGGTGGTGGCCGAACTGCTGATCGAGGCCTTCATGCATCTCGGCGGCGCCCGGCCGTGCGCCAGTGCGGCGCACCGCTGGCGCTACGCCATTGCCAGCCCCGCCCTGGACCTGGGCTGCGCGTGGGAGGCAGGGGCCGGGCTGGGAGTATGTGGAGATTGGCTGCAAGGCGGCGCGGTGGAAGGCGCCTGGCTGAGCGGGCGTACGCTTGCCGGCAAGATCATTGCCAGCGGCAAGGCTCAGCTAGCTTAGCGCTCGGTGTGATCACCTAGCTTGGGGGCCTGCCGCAGCGCCTCGCAGCCAATCTGTGGCGCTGCCGCTTTTGTTACCAGGTCGCTGACGCCGCATTCCAGCCAACACCCTCGAAGCCACACTGAAAATGCATAAACCTTGATCTGGCTCAAGCGCCTTATTGCGCAGCGAAACGCGCGTGCGCTCGCCGACTCAGATCAGCCATGCGCTTTCTCTTTCCTGGAAATACAGTCACCGACCTCGGCGCGGCGGTCGGCGTGGCGCTCGCCGTCGCCGTGCTGCTTTGGGCGATGCACTGCTTTCTCATTTCACGCCTTGAGCGCGTCGCGGCGCGGACCGCGACGCAGGCGGACGACTGGCTGCTGGCTGTCGTCCGCACAACGTACAAGCTGTTCATCCTTGTTGTTGCCCTGTATGCGGGCAGTATGGTGCTGGAACTCACGCCACGGTACGAGATGATCATCCACCGTGTTGCGATGATCGCTTTTCTGTTGCAGGCTGCCATGTGGGGGGACACTGGTGTACGCGCCTGGCGCGACCGTCACCGCAACATGGACGGGGGGCCGGACAGCGCCGTGAGCGTGCTCTCCACCGCCATCCTCGATTTCCTGATGCGAATGGCTGTGTGGCTGGTCGTGCTGCTGATGATCCTGGATAATCTGGGGTTCAATATCACCACCCTGGTCGCCAGCCTTGGCATTGGCGGCATTGCCGTTGCGCTGGCCGTGCAGAATATTCTGGGCGACCTGTTTGCGTCGCTGTCGATCGTGCTCGACAAACCGTTTGTTCTGGGCGATTTCATCATCGTTGACGACATCCTCGGCACGGTGGAATACATTGGACTGAAGACCACCCGCGTTCGCAGCCTGGGCGGCGAACAGGTGGTGTTTTCCAATGGCGACTTGCTCAAGGCACGCATTCGCAACCACCAGCGCATGAACACGCGGCGCGCCGCCTTCATCATCCGCGTTACTTACCAGACAAGCGAAGAACAGTTGCGCGCCATACCGGAGCTGGTGCAAAGTATCGTGAGCTCTCAGGAAAACGTCAACTTCGAACGTGCGCATTTTTTCGCACTCTCGGAATCCTCCCTCGACTTTGAAGTCGTGTACTGGATACAAAGTCCTGACTACTTCCTCTTCATGAATGCCCAGCAGGCTATTTTTCTCAGCCTGGTCCGCCAGTTCCGTGAGCGCGGCATCGAGTTTGCCCATCCGGTCCGCAAGGTCCGTCTGAGCGGCAGCTTGCAGGGCGATAGCGTGGTGCCGCCCACCCCGTAGGTCTCGCTCAGGCCACCTTGATCTCGATCTTGCGCGGCTGGGCGCGCTGCGCCTTGGGGATGCGCAGCCTGAGCACGCCGTGGTTCAGCTCCGCCACGGCCTGCTCGGCGTCGAGGTCCCTGGACAGCGAAAAGCTGCGCTGGTAGTGCTGGTGCTTGACCTCGGCATAGCGGGATTCCATTTGCTCGGGCAGGTCAAGCGTCACTTCGCCGTCAATGGTCAGGCTGTTCGCCTCCAGCCGCAGATGCAAGCCTTCCCTGGCGACCCCGGGCAAGTCGGCCAGCAGCGTGATGCCGCCGGCGTCTTCGATCACATCGACCGGCGGGATAAGAATCGCACCGCTCGCCTGCGCACCGCGCCGCACCGCGCCGCGGCCATGGCTCGGGTCCTGGTTCAGGTCTTGAGGCCCGGGGGCCTTGGATTCCTGCTGGTCCTGTTGCTGAAACGGTTGCTGATCCGCCTGGCCCTGACCCTGGTTTTGTTCGAGGTTGTCGCTCATGGCAATGCTCCGGTTCAGTGGACGGAAATACGGCGCGCTTCGCTGGCCGTGCGGCGTTTCACGCTGACGTGCAGGACACCGTCGCGGTAGTGCGCGCTGACGCCATCCGGGTCGATATCGTCCGGCAGGCTGACCACGCGCCGGAAGCGGCCCGCAAAGCGCTCGTTGATCTGGACGGTGGCCTGGGGCTCCGCGCTGGCGAGTTGGTCCGCGCGCTCGCCGGCGATGGTCAGCACGCCGTGTTCGAGCTGGACGTCGATGCTGGCCGGATCGAGTCCCGGTACAAAGGCGTACATCTCGACACTGTGCGCCGTGCTGCCCACATTAAGCGCAGGGAAGCTGCCGCGGCCGAAGCCGCGAATGCTGGGACCCATGTCGAAGGCTTGCTGGATTTCGCGTTGCAGCCGGTCTACCTCGTCGAATACGTCACGCGGGAACATCGATTGGTACATCAACATATTGTTCTCCTTTTGGGCTTTGAACAGGATTGGACAAGCCTGCCGCGCCGTGGTTCGGCGACTGCGACGGCCCGATGCGCATGGAGCGCGGCAGGAGCCCGCGGATTGCCTGAGGTTTGATCTGGCACAAACGCGGGCAAGAAGCGCAAAACGAAGTCCGGCCATGGCCATCTGACCTGTACCGCCATCACGCCTTTACCTGCCTCCATGCCGGATAACCCGTCTGTTCTGCCTGCCGGTGCCGCCGATCCTGCCGGCCTTGCCGCCAAAGCCGGCGTTGCGGCGGCGCCGCGCGCGCTGATCGGCCTGCGCGAGGCCATCGCCCTGATCGTCGGCGTGGTCATCGGCGCCGGCATCTTCAAGGCGCCGGCCATGGTGGCCGGCATGACCGGCGATGCGCGCTGGATGTTCGCGGCGTGGGCACTCGGCGGACTGATGTCGGTCGCCGGCGCCCTGTGCTACGCCGAGCTCGGCACGACCTACGCCAGCGTCGGCGGCGACTACCATTTCCTGCTGCGCGCGTATGGGCGCAGGGTGGCTTTCCTGTTCGCCTGGGCGCGCTTTTCCGTGATCGCCACCGGATCGATCGCCTTGCTCGGCTTTGTCTTCGGCGACTACATGAGTCAGGTCATGCCGCTCGGTCCGCCGGGAAACGCATGGGGCTCCGCGTGTTACGCCGCCGCGGTCATCGTGCTGCTCTCGTGGCTCAACCTGCGCAGTCTGAGCACCGGCCTGGCTGCCCAGTCCTGGCTCACCGCGGTGGAGGTCGGGGGGCTATTGCTGGTCGTCGGCGCGGCGCTCTACCTGATCGGCAATGGCGGCGCGCCTGCACCGCCTGCCGCGGCAGCCATGGCCGTGCCGGCTTCCGGTCCCGGACCGGCCTCCTTCGGTCTGGCCATGGTCTTCGTGCTGCTGACCTACGGCGGCTGGAACGAGGCCGCCTACCTCAGCGCCGAGTTGCGCGACGGGCAGCGCAATCTGGTGCTCGCCCTGGTGTATTCCCTGCTCCTCATCACCGTCCTGTACCTGCTCGTCACCTGGGCCTTCTGGCAAGGACTCGGCATGGAGCGCATGAGCCGCTCGGATGCGCTGGCGGCCGACCTGCTGCGACTGGCCTTCGGCCCGGCCGGCGCCGTCATCATCTCGCTTGCCATCGCGGTGGCGGCGGTCACCTCGATCAACGCCACCATGATTGTCGGCGCGCGCTCCAGCTATGCCGCCGGATGCGACTGGCCGGCACTGGCGCGCCTGGGACTGTGGGATAGCGGGCGCGGCACGCCGGCCACTGCCCTGCGGGTGCAGTGCCTTGTGGCCCTGCTGCTGGTCGCGGCGGGCGCCTGGACCGGCAGCGGCTTCAAGTCCATGGTGGAGTTCACCGCGCCGGTGTTCTGGCTGTTCTTCCTGCTGTCCGGTTTATCGTTGTTCGTGCTGCGCCGGCGCGACCCCGAGCGATGGCGACCGTTCCGCGTTCCCCTGTATCCGCTGCTGCCGCTGGTGTTCTGCGCCATGTGCGCCTACATGCTATGGGCCAGCCTGTCGTATGTGTACAGCAAGTCGCTGGGCGGCTGGAACGCCGCCTGGGTCGGGGTGGCCGTGCTGGCGGCCGGCGGTGCCATCCTGGTGTTCGTACGGCGAGGGGGAGGCGACAGAGCAGAGCGTCAGAGCAGACCGATGGAGCAGGCCGATGGAGCAGACCGGTAGGGCCGGCATATAGAACAGACCGATAGGGCAAGCCGATAGCAAACCCATGACAAGCAAAGGAGAAGGCAATGAACGCACGGAACTGGAGCGCACTGAATGCCGGCAGGCCGATGTGGTGGATGCGGGGGACCGTCCTGTGGTGGTGGACGCTGGGGCTGCTGGTGGCGCTTGGCTTGCAGGTGGGCGGCGCCGTGGCGCAGGAGAGCGCCCCGGCGCCCAAGCTGGACGTACCCTATGTGCCGACACCGCAGAGCGTGGTTGACCGCATGCTGGAGATGGCGAAAGTGCAGAAGAACGATGTGCTGTATGACCTGGGTAGCGGGGACGGCCGCATCGTCATCACGGCGGCCAGGCGCTTCGGGGCGCATGGCGTGGGCATCGATCTCGATCCCAAACGCATCAACGAGGCGCGCGGCAATGCCGCTACCGCCGGCGTGCAAAACCAGGTCAAGTTCATCGCGGGGGACCTGTTCAAAGCCGACCTGTCCGACGCCAGCGTGGTGACCCTGTACCTGCTCAACAGCGTCAACCGCGACCTGCGCCCGCAACTGTGGCGTCAGCTCAAGGTCGGCACGCGGGTGGTGTCGCATGCCTTCGACATGGGCGAAGAATGGCCGCCTGAAAAAACCGAGAACGTCAACGGCCGCGTGATCTATTTCTGGACCATTAGCGACGCCAACAAGAAGGCGGCGGCCGCTGCGGCGACGGCAGACCGCACCGGCAATCAGTGAGCGCGCTGTTTCCGGATAGGGGAACGTGCCAGCCTGCCGTGCCGCCCGTTTCAGCCTGCCGTGCCGCGCGCTTCAGCCTGCGGTCAATTCCTCGTACAGGGCCAGCATTTCCTGGGTGAGCTTGTGGCGCGGGTCGAGGTGGATCATCGGCAGGTTGCGGTCGTGCGATTCGCGGATCTTGATGGAGCTCGACAGCTTGTTCTGCAGCACCGGCAAGCCTTCGGCGGTCAATTCGTCCACCAGGCGCTGGGGCAGCAGGGCGCGCGACTGGAACTGGTTGACGACGATGCCTTCGATCTCGAGTCCGGCGTGGTGGTCGGCCTTGATCTCGGCCACGTTGTTCATCAGCGTGTACAGCGCCTGGCGTGAAAAATCGTCGCAGTCGAAGGGGATCAGGCAACGGTCCGAGGCGATCAGCGCCGACTGGGTAAAGAAATTGTAGGCCGGCGGCGTGTCGATGAAGATGTCGTCATATTCCTCCGCCAGTTCATTGAGGGTGTCGCGCAGCTTGTAGATCTTGTGACGCGATTCGAGCTTCGATTGCAGGTCGCCCAGTTCCGGATGCGCGACCATGATGGACAGGTTCGCGAACGGGGTTGGGTGAACGTAGTGGCTGGCCGGTTTGGGAAACACGGTGAAGGCCAGCATCTGCTCGAAATACGCGCCCAGGGTCGGCGCCACGTCCGGCATGGCGTCGCCCAGCAGATAGCGGCTGGAATTACACTGGGGGTCGATATCGATGAGCAGGGTCTTTTTGCCCTGCTGGGCCGAGATCGCAGCCAGATTGACGGCGATGGTCGATTTGCCGACCCCGCCTTTTTGATTGAAGATCACGCGTTTCATTCGCCGTCCCGGTAGTAGAAGTTGACCTTGCAAGTTTAGCATGCTGCGCTGCAGCATGGCTGGATGGCAAGCTCTAAAACGCCATTTGGCCTTCGCGGCATCCTCATCCCCACGCTCCAGCGCGTTTTTGCACAGCGGTGTGCCTCATGGTTAGCGGCAACAGCTACAATCGGGCCAGCAGCCCGGCCCCGGGCTTGCAGGCAGACGCCACGGAGAGCTCGACGATGCGCATTCATTCCCGATTGATCCCGATCGCACTGCTGCTCGGTGCGCTTTCCGATAGCCAGGCGGCGCCCGTGGAAGTGCGCATCGGCAGCGCCTCGCCATCCTCCGGTCCCAGCGCCCACCTGGGCAAGGACACGGAAAACGGCGCCCGCCTCGCGGTGGAGGACCTCAATGCGCGCGGCCTGACCATCGACGGCCAGAAAGTGAACTGGGTATTGGTGGCGGAAGACGATGGCGGCGACCCCAAGCAGGGCACCGCGGTGGCCCAGAAACTTGTCGATGCCGGTGTGGCAGGCGTGGTCGGCCACCTTAATTCCGGGACCACGGTGCCCGCATCGAAGATTTATCACAACGCCGGCATTCCCCAGATCACGCCGTCCGCCACCACGCCCCTGTACACGCACCAGGGCTTCAAATCGGTATTTCGGGTAGTGGCCAACGACAACCGGGTCGGCAGCCGGCTCGGCCGCTACGCCGTCACCAGCCTGCAGGGAAAACGCATCGCCGTCATCGACGACCGCACCGCCTTCGGCCAGGGTCTGGCGGATGAATTCATCAAGGGTGTCAAGGCGGCCGCGCCATCGGTCGAGATTGTCAGCCGCCAGTTCACCAACGACAAGGCGACCGACTTCAACGCCATCCTCACCCAGGTCAAGGGCAAGAATCCCGACATCATTTTTTATGGCGGCATGGATGCGGTGGCCGGCCCCATGCTCAAGCAGATCAAGGCGCTGGGCCTGAATGTGCGCTTCATGGGCGGCGATGGCGTCTGTTCCGAAAAGCTGCCCGTGCTGGCGGGCGAGGCCGTGGGCGAGAACATGATCACCTGCGCGGTGGCGGGCGGCGTGTCCGGCGCGCAGGAGAAGGTGTATGCCGACTTTGTCGAGCGCTACCAGAACAAGTTCAAGCTGGAGTTGCAGACCTACGCGCCCTATGCCTACGACGCGGTGATGGTGCTGGCCACCGCCATGCACAAGGCAAAGTCATCCAACCCCGCCACCTACCTTCCCGAGTTGCAGAAGATCAATTACCAGGGCGTCACGGGCGCCATCTCCTTCGATGCCTACGGCGATCTCAACGACGCCGCGCTGACCCTGTACACCTACCGTGGCGGCAAGAAGGTCAAGATGCAGGTGCTGCGCTAGTGTCCGGGTGTGTACCCGTCTCAATCACCCGGCTGCTGCCAGCCTGCGTCCGGCAGCACGTCCGGCCCGGTGGGGCCCCAATCAAGGCAGATAGTTTCGATCATTGGCGGTCGGTAGACAAGCTGCGCGGGCATCGAACCGATACCGGTGTTGACACGCCTGGTCGAATTTGCAACACTCTTCCAGCACCACCTAGCGCACACAACAATAATCGCTGACTGGAGATGTCATGATTTTGAAACGAAACAATTCGTTCCGTCGCACCGCCTTCCTCACCACCCTCTCGATCTGCCTGCACACCGCGTTCACCGCTGCGGCTGCCAATGCCGCGCCGGAAAGCCAGGCCAGCGTCCAGGCCAACGCCAAAGCCGACGCCAGGGCGAACGCCAGCGTCAAGCCAAACGCCAAGGCCCCCAAGCGCTACACGATCGATCAGTTCATGGCGACGACGACCGTGACCGGCGCCTCGTTCAGCAAGGACGAAAAGACCATCCTATTCAGCAGCAACGAGTCGGGCATCTTTAACGCGTACACGATCCCGGTCGCGGGCGGCAAGCCCGTGCCGCTGACCGCTTCCAAAACAGACAGCACCTACGCCGTCGGTTTTTTCTACAACGATGACCGCATTCTCTTCACCCGCGACAAGGGCGGCGACGAAAACAATCACCTGTATGTGCGCGAACTCGATGGCAGCGAAAAGGATCTGACGCCTGGCGACAAGCACAAGGCCAGCTTCGCCGGCTGGCGCCCGGATGGCAATGCCTTTTACGTGCAGACCAACGAGCGCGACCCCAAGGTGTTCGATCTGTACCGCTACGACGCCAAGACCTATCAGCGCACCATGTTGTACGAAAACACGACCGGCCTGAACCCGTCGGAAATCAGCGACGACGAAAAATGGATTGCCATGACCAAGCCGATCACCACGTCCGATAGCGAAGTCTATCTGTATGACGTGGCGGCCAAAACGGCAAAGAACATCACGCCGCACACCGCGCCGGCCAGCTATCGGGCGGCGGCCTTCGATCCGCAGTCGAAGCGCCTGTTCTTCACGTCGAATGCGGCCGGCGAATTTACCAGCCTGTACACCTATAACCTGGCCACCGGCGCGACGGCGGAACACGAGAAGGCCGAGTGGGATGTGGTGGGCACCGACTTTTCGCGCGACGGCCGCTTCCGCCTGAGCGTGGTGAACCAGGACGGCAGCATTGTCGTCAAGGTAGTCGAAGGCCCGGACGAAAAGCCGGTCACCCTGCCCAAGCTGCCGGGTGGCGAAATGCGCCAGACCACCTTTTCGCCCAGTGGCCGCCTGCTCGCGTTCTACATCAACGGCGACCGTTCACCCAACAACCTGTTCGTGCACGACTTCAAGACCAAACAGACCAGGCAGCTCACCCAAAGCCTGAACAAGGAAATCGATCCCAACGACCTGGTGGAAGCGGAAGTGGTGCGCTTCAAGTCCTTCGACGGCACCGTGGTGCCATCGATCTATTTCAAGCCGAAAGGCGCGTCGGCCACCAGCAAGGTTCCGGCGATCGTGTATGTGCACGGCGGGCCGGGCGGGCAGACCATGCGCGGCTATAGCGCGCAGATCCAGTACATGGTCAACCAGGGCTATGCGGTCCTGGGCATCAACAACCGCGGCAGTTCAGGCTATGGCAAGAGCTTCTTCACGGCTGACGACCGCAAACATGGACGCGAGCCGCTGTGGGACTGTATCGAAGCGAAGACCTATCTGGCCAGCCTCGGTTACATCGACGCGCAGCGTATCGGGATCATGGGCGGCAGCTATGGTGGCTACATGGTGCTGGCCGCGATGGCGTTCCGGCCCGAAGCCTTCAAGGTTGGCATCGATGTCTTCGGCGTGAGCAACTGGGTGCGTACGCTTGAAAGCATTCCACCGTATTGGGAATCGCAGCGCAAGGCGCTCTATGACGAGATTGGCGACCCGGTCAAGGAAAAGGACAGGCTGATCGCCAGCTCGCCCCTGTTCCATGCCAAGGAAATCCGCATGCCGCTGATGGTCATCCAGGGCGCCAACGATCCGCGCGTGATCAAACCGGAAAGCGACGAGATCGTCGAGGCGGTCCGCAAGAACAAGGTGCCGGTCGAATACGTGGTGTTCCCGGACGAGGGCCATGGCTTCAGCAAGAAAAAGAACCAGGCCGAAGCCAGCCGCAAGATGGTCGAGTTCCTCGACAAGTATCTCAAGCCTTGATGCTTGCCGGGCGCCGCCCGGGACGGGTGGCGCGTTCCAGCGCCGCTGGCATGGCAATGCGCCGTGGCCGGTGACGGTACGACAGGGGCTGCTGCACGGTCAAAGCGGCCGCTGCAACAGCCGGCCGTCCGGCTACCTTATTCGAACTCTTCTTCCGCGGCCGATGCCGGAACGCGCCGCGCGGCGCCAATGCGCACCGCAGCTGCGGCAGCACGCCGTGCCGGGGCCGCCGCCGCGGCGCGCTGCCCCGGCGCCGGCCGCGCGGCATCCTCGTTACCCAGCCTGAACACGCCCACCACCTGCGACAGACGCGCCGCCTGGTCCTGCAGACTCTCGGCCGCGGCCGCCGCTTCTTCCACCAGCGCCGCGTTTTGCTGGGTTACCGCATCCATTTGCGCGATGGCCTGGTTGACCTGGCCGATGCCGGCGCTCTGTTCATTGCTGGCAGCCGTGATCTCGCTCATGATATCGGTGACCCGGCGCACGCTGGCCACCACGTCGTCCATCGTGCTGCCCGCGGCCGACACCAGCTGATTACCGGCGGTCACCTTGTCCACCGAATCGCCGATCAAGGCCTTGATTTCCTTGGCTGCGGCGGCACTGCGCTGGGCCAGGTTGCGCACTTCGCTTGCCACCACCGCAAAGCCACGACCCTGTTCGCCGGCGCGCGCCGCTTCCACCGCCGCATTCAAGGCCAGGATGTTGGTCTGGAACGCAATGCTGTCAATCACGCTGATGATGTCGACGATCTTCTTCGACGAGTCGTTAATGGACGCCATCGTGTCGACCACCTTGGCCACCACGGCGCCCCCCTTGAGCGCCACTTCCGACGCTGTCGCCGCCAGCTGGTTGGCCTGGCGCGCATTGTCGGCATTCTGCTTGACCGTGCTGGTCAGCTCTTCCATCGAGGCCGCGGTTTCTTCCAGCGAGCTGGCCTGTTCTTCCGTGCGCGAAGACAAATCCAGGTTGCCGCTGGCGATTTCGCGTGAAGCCGTGGCAATGCTGTCGGTGCCGCCACGCACTTGGCTGACGATCTTGGCCAGCTCGTCGCGCATGGTGCGGATGCCATGCAACAGGCTGGACTGGTCGTCATGTTTGAGGTCGATGGCTGTGCTCAAATCGCCGCCGGCGATCTGGTGCGCGATGCTGGCCGCGTACGCCGGCTCGCCGCCCAGCTGCTTGAGCATGCCGCGGCCGATCAGCAGGCCTACGCCCAGCAGCAGCGCCGCCAGCACCAGGGCGCCGCCAGAGAACGACAGCATGCGTCCACGGATGGTGGTTTCCACCGTATCGATATACACCCCCGAACCAACGATCCAGCCCCAGGGCGCGAAACCTTTCACATACGACACCTTCTGCACCGGCGCATCGCTGCCCGGCTTGGGCCACATGTACAGCACGAAGCCGGCGCCGCTGGCCTTGACGGTGTTCACGAATTCCACGAACAAATGTTTGCCGGTCGGATCCGCGTTCGCGCTCAGGTCGGTATTGTCCAGTGCCGGCTTGATCGGATGCATGATCATCTTCGGCTGCATGTCGTTGATCCAGAAATACTCGCTGCCGCTGTAGCGCAGGCTCTTGACCGTGTCGATCGCTTTCTTGCGCGCTTCCGCGTCCGGCATCGTGCCGGCAGCCGCCAGGCCATGGTAATAGACCACGATGCCGTGCGCCGTCTCGACCGCCTGGCGCACATTGTTCTGGCGCTCATCGAGGATCAGGGTGCGCTCGGACACCAGGAACAGCGCCGTGAGCGTCACGATGCCGACAATGCTGGACAGGATCAGCACCGCGAGTTTGCGGGCGATGCTCATTGACTGCAAAAATTGAAATGCCATGGTGCGATCCTTTCGCTGCATTGAAACCGGGCCGCTACGCGCATGCGCCGGCCGATAGGGAAATGAGGTGCTGGGGCCAGGCCGGTAACGGCACATGGCAATGCCAAGCTGTTCAGCAGTGCGCTTGCGGGAGCAGGGAAGGCGCGCTGCTGTGTTTTCTATATGCTTGCATCAGGAGCGGTCGCTGCGGCAACGGGTCCTGCTAATAGTGCTTTGAGGCAATCGTACGCGCACACCGACTTTCAGTCAATACGCATGCACTACAATGCTGCGCTTCTGCACGCTCGCAGTGCGGCAAACAACAAGCAGCACCAATTTGATGCTTGTTGGTCAAGCCGTACGCTGACTGCATCCGTTTGCCCCTGCCGCGCGTAGAGCTGGCATCACCTTGCTGTCGGGGTGCAAAAAAGGGCAGGGAATGTTGCTAACGCGTGCACAGCAGGAAGATGTCTCCCTTATAATCAGTCAGCAATTTTGCGCGGGCGGACGTTTTTTTCTTCCGCTTCACTTCACCTCCGCACCGGGACCGACCGCCTTGCCCACGCCAGCCGACGCCTTCGATTATGACGCCGCTTTGCGCGCCTGCGCCCGCGGCGACCAGCAAGCACTGCATCGCATCTACCAGCAGGAGAGCCCCTATCTGCTTGGTGTTGCTGTGCGCATCGTGCGCCAGCGCCAGCTTGCCGAAGACGTGCTGCACGACGCCTTCCTCAGCATCTGGACCCGTGCCGGCAGCTTCGATCCGCTGCGCGGCAGCGGGCGTGGCTGGATCTACAGCGTGGTGCGCCACCAGGCGCTCGATCTGATCCGCAGCGGCGCCCGTGAAGTCTCGGTCGATGAAGAAACCCTGGACGCCCTCGACGGCGAAGCCTCGCTCAGCCACGCCGCCGGCATTGCCGATGCGTTTGAGCTGCGCGTCAACACCGGGCGCCTGAACGACTGCATGACCCAGCTCGACCCGGCCAAGCGCAACAGCATCCTGTACGCCTATGTTGACGGCTGCTCGCACAGCGAAATCGCAGAGCGCCTGAAGTCGCCCCTGGGGACCGTCAAGGCATGGATCAAGCGCGGCCTGGCGGCCTTGAAGGAGTGCATGCAATGAGCCCGCGCCAGTTCGACGACCCGCAGCGCCTGGCTCAAGACTATGTCCTCGGCACCTTGTCGGCTGCCACCCGGCGCGAGGTCGAGCAAGCCTTGCCGCATCACACGGAACTGCGCGCGGCTGTTCACGAATGGGAAGCGCGCCTGCTGCCGCTGACCGCGCTGGCCGAACCGGTCACGCCGTCCGCCAGCGTATGGGCAAGGATCGAACAGTCCGTGGGTGCGGGAGCGCCGCCGCGCCGCACGCCTAATGCGATTGCGCCCGATCCTTGGTGGCGCCGCCTGAACCTGTGGCGCGGCCTGGCTGCCGGCGGCTTTGCCGCGGCCGCCATCATGGCCGACGTGGTCGGCCTGCGCCAGCAAAGCATGCCGCAGGAACGCTTTATGGTGGTGCTGGCGGCGCCGCAGAGCATGGCGCCGGGCTGGGTGGTGCAGACCAGCGCGGCCGGAAAGCTGCGCCTGACACCGCTGGTCGCCGCCAATGTGCCGCCGGAGAAATCGCTGCAGCTGTGGACCAAGGCCGATGGCTGGAAAGGGCCGGTGTCCCTGGGTCTGGTCACGCCGGGCCAGCCGCTGGAAGTCGCGCTCGACAAGCTGCCGCCGTTGCAGGCGAATCAGCTGTTCGAAATCACTTTGGAGCCGTACAAGGGCTCGCCGCTTAATAGGCCGACCGGGCCGATCTTGTTTATTGGACGTGCGGTCAAGGTAATTTGACGCTGTGTTGGCGGATCGTGGTGGATTGCGCGGCGGCCCCTTGGGGATCCATCCTACGCCACTTTCTAAGCCCCGGGTCATGGAAAGTGGCGTAGGGTGGATCCCCAAGGGGCCGCGGCGCTATCAACCATGATCCGCCTGGAACGCAAAAAGGGCGGGGTGGCGTTCTTGCTCCCGAGAAGGCCACCCCGCCCATTAAGATAACTAAGCGCTTTGCTTACTTAATCGAAATCGCAATATCCTTTAACCCAAGCCCGATCCCGGCAACCGATGTCGCCGGCGTCGCCGCCCCATTCACAAGCACCGCCGCACCGGTCACCAAATCTACGCGATAAATCGAACTCGCCCCGGTCGCCGTGGTCCTTAAGGCGGCCAGCACCAGCCCGTTCCCACCACCAGCAATATCCAGCGCCCCATCCCCGGCCACATCCATCCCCAGCACGCCCACATTCGTCAAAGTGCCATCATTCGGCGGATTCTGCAGCGCCAGGTTGTCGCTCGCGCTGTCGATGTCATACAAACTGGTCGTCGTCGCGCCCACAATGCTGTTGGTATACGCCGCCGCGCTCACCATCGGCGCCGCCCCAGTGCGATTGATGTTCCCATCGGTCGTCGTCGCCCCGGTATCGACATTGATGCGCAGGCTCTGGCCGGTATTGCCGATCACGCGCAGGCGGTCCGCCACGGGGTTGAAGTCGACCGCAAACGCCGTACCCACCAGCCCCGCGTACGGCGCCGTGGTGTCGGCCGCATCGGCCGCCAGCGCAAACTTGAACGTCGCCGCACCGGTCGCCGTATCGATGGTGACAATGCGCGCACCCGAGGTCATCCCGTACAGCAAACCATCCTTGGGGCGGAAGTCGATGCCGACCAGGGTTTCGCCCGCGTTCAGGCCGGTGACGGCGACATTGCTGTCGAGCGTATTCGGCGTCAGTGTCTTGAAGCTCACCAGGCGCATGTCGTCGGTCAGGCCGAACACCACCGGCGCGGCCGGCGTGCGCACGGCCAGCCCGCGAATATCCTCGCTGATGCCGACCGCCGCCACCAGGGTTGCGGCATTGGCGGTCGCGCCCAGGTTGATGGTGTAGAAGTTGCGCGCGCCGCCGACCTGGAACACGGCGTAGCCGGTGTTGGTCCGGGCATCGATGTCAAACCCGTTGGCCCCGGCGATGGCAAAGCCCAGGCTCACCGGTGTGGTCAGCGTGCCGTTATTCGGCGGATTCTGGGTGTACAGGGTGCCGTTGGCTGCGTCGATGCCAAACAGGGTGGTGCTGGCGGTGCCGGCGAAGGAATTGGTGTAGGCCGAGGCCGTGATAGCCGAGTTGGGCGCGCCGCCGTTGATGTTGCCGTCGGTCGTGGTGGCGCCCGTGTCGACGTTGATGCGCAGGCTCAGGCCATTGTTGCTGACCACGCGCAGGCGGTCGGCCGCCGGATTGAAATCGACGCCGAAATCGCCGCCGGAGAGGGCGGTGTAGGGCGCGGTCGTATCGGTGGCGTCGGCCGCCAGGGTCGACTTCAGGGTCGCGGCGGCGGTGGTCGGATCGATTGTGTAAATACGTCCGGCGCTGCTGATGCCGTACAACTGACCGTCGGCGGGACGGAAGTCGATGCCGACCAGACTGTCCCCGCTTTGCAGGCCGCTGATCGCGATATTGGTAATCACCGTGCCCGGCGCGGCGCGGTTGAACGACGCCAGCTTGTTGTTGACCGTCAGGACGAACACGTCGCCAGGAGGCACCAGGACTGGGGCCGGAGGGGCCGGTGGCGCAGGCGTCGGGTAGGAGTTGTAGTCGCCGCCGCTGCCGCAGGCGGCCAGGGCCAGGGTAATCGAGGAGGACAGGATCAGTTTGGCGAAGCGTGCTTGGTTCATGGTCGTATACCTCTTATAAGGGTGGTTGTGCCGGGTGCGTACAGAGCGCTCAAGCCCGTTGTTGCTGGCTTGATGCATGTATTACGCTCGAGCTCGCCAAACGGATGCACCTCGCGAAAAAAATAGTTGAAATCACTGGTCAGGTAAGAAAAGCTCCCGTTCGCAGCCGAATGCTGTGTCCAAATTGCCGCATTTCTTGCACACTGAATCAACAAGTTGACTATTTGGAACTCACACGTTTTGACTGTAAAGATTGCGCATATGATCGATTCGCGCTTCGAGACAGCGTGTTCACCACAAACGCTTCCAAACAAGAAAAGTCAAAAGGAATAGTTCAATGCATAACCGCGACACCAGCCCGCGTCTGACCGGCGCCCCCAGCTTTTCCACGCGCCATCGCCTGCCCTTTAAACGCAGCGCCCTGGCCCTCGGCATCCTGGCCCTGACCGCCGGCCTGCAAGCCCAGGCCCAGACCGCTCCCCCGGCGCCAGGCGCCGGCCAGGGCGATGAGACGGTGGTGGTCGTGACCGGTTTTCGGGCCAGCCTGAACAGCGCGCTCAACACCAAGAGAAACAGCGACGGCATCGTCGATGTGATCAAGGCCGAGGACATCGCCAAGTTCCCCGATGCCAACCTGGCCGAATCCCTGCAGCGCGTACCCGGTGTTTCGCTCACCCGGGGCGACGGCGGCGAAGGCAAGCAGATCACGGTGCGCGGCCTGAACGCGGGCTTCACGCGCGTGCGCATCAACGGCATCGAAGGCGTGACCGCCACCGGCGCCTCGGACATCAACGGCAGCACCAACCGCGGCCGCGGCTTCGACTTTTCCGTATTTGCTTCGGAACTGTTCAACAGCCTGGAAGTGCGCAAGACTTCCGAAGCGGCGGTGGAGGAGGGCTCCCTCGGCGCCACGGTCGACCTGCGCACCGCGCGCCCCTTCGACTTCAAGGGCCGCACCCTGAGTTTCGGCGGCCAGGAGTTCTACAACTCGGTCTCGCGCAAAGCCGAGCCGCGGGTCACCGCCTTGCTGTCGGACCGCTGGGATACCGGCATCGGCAAGTTCGGCGCCCTGGTGTCGCTGGCCTACTCCGAGCGCACCGCCCAGGAAGAAGGCTACGAAGCGGTCGAACTGCTCAGCGCCAGCAACGACGGCGGTTTCTGCTCGCCGGTCGGCTTCACCCCGCAGAACCCGGCCAACAGTGCCGTCAAGGGCATCACCGCCGCCAACTGCGGCTTCGGCGTGCCGCGCACCTCCGACCCGGCTGCCTACAACAGCGTGGTCTCGCGTCTCGATAATTACGGCGGCACGGTCGCCAATCCGGCCGCCGGCTCCGGTGCCTTTGCCCCGCGCATCCCGCGCTATCGCCGTTCGCTCACCCAATACGAACGCAGTGGCGCCACCGGCTCCCTGCAATGGCGTCCAAGCAACAAGACCGAACTCAATCTCGATCTGCTGGGCGGCAAGTTCGTCAACGACCGCTACGACAATTACATCTCGGCCATTTCGTTTGGCCGCAGCCTGGCCCAGTCCAACGGCAAGCCGCAATCGTCCATCCTCGACACCCACTTCAACAGCAACGGCAGCTGGGATTACGGCAAGTTCAACGCAGTCGACATCCGCAGCGAAGGCTTGCTCGACAAGTACACGACCCTGTTCCGCCAGCACGTGCTGTCCGGCCGCCATGACGTGACCGACCGCCTCAAGCTCGATTTCCTGACCGGCGTCTCGAATTCGGATCTGGACGAACCGGTGCGCGCCACCGTGCAGTTCGATGCGCCCAACGTGAACGGTTTCTCCTACGACTTCCGCAACAACCGCAATGTGCCGACCCTCAACTTCGGCATGGATGTGGCCAACCCGGCGCTGTTCAGCTTCGCACCACAGGAAGCCGACGGCACCTTCCACGGCCAGTTCGTGGGCCGCTACCTGCACACCAAGAACAAGCTCAAGACGAATGCCGTCAACGCCAGCTTCGAGCTGAACGACAACATCACCCTGCGCGGCGGCATCTCCAAGCGCAACAACACCTGGACCAACGTCGAGATCGCGTCGGGCGGCAACGGCCTGAACCTGCCTTCCGGCGTCACCATGGCCAGCATCTCGCGCCAGATCGGCGGCTTCGGCAAGGGCCTGGGCGGCACCGGCGTACCGTCGTCCTGGGCCGCTGTGGACCTCGACAAGTTCCTCAAGGTCTATGACATCGAATGCCATTGCGCGGCCGTGCCCGGTTCGGAATATAACCTGCTGAACCAGGTCAACCGCGGCGTCGACGAATCGATCAACGCCCTCTACGCCATGGCCGACTTCAAGTTCGACCTGTTCTCGATCCCGCTGCGCGGCAATGCCGGCGTGCGCGGTGCGGAAACCAAAGCCACGTCCTTCGCCCTGCTCAATGCCAACGGCGCGCTGACCCCGGCCGTGTTCGAGCACAAGTACCGCGACATCCTGCCGGCACTGAATGTCACGGCCCAGCTGCCCAGCGACGTGCTGATGCGCTTCTCGGCCGGCAAGACCGTCTCGCGTCCCGAGTACACCGACCTGGCGCCGTCGACCACCTTGTCTTCGCAAAGCCAGACCGTCACCATCGGCAACCCGATGCTCGATCCGATCCGCGCGCGCACCTATGACCTGCAGGCCGAGTGGTACTACGCCAAGAACGCCATGGTGTCGGTCGGCATGTTCCGCAAGGAGATCAACAGCTTCATCCAGGGCGTGTCGGAGCGGGCCGTGTTCTCGTCGCTGGGCCTGCCTGACTCCATCCTGCTGGGCGGCGGCTGCAGCATCACCGGCGGCACCCCGGCCTGCGCTACCTTGCCCAACACCACCGTCGTGGTCAACCGCAAGGTCAATACGCCGGGCGGACCGCTCAACGGCTACGAGTTCAACCTGCAAGCCCCGTTCAGCTTCCTGCCTGGTGCGTGGAGCAACTTCGGCCTGCTGGCCAACTACACCCACGTCAATTCGAAGATCACCTACATCACCCGGGTCGACAATCCGAATACCACGGCCAACGAACTGCTGAGCCAGCAAGCCAACTTCACAGGCCTCTCGCCCAAGGCGCACAACCTGACCCTGTACTACGAAGATCCGAAGTTTAGCGCACGCGTGTCGGCGGCGCACCGTTCGCCTTATCTGCTCAGCGTGCTGGGCGATGTGCAGGGGCATGACTACACCACGGTCGACGGTTCCACCACGGTGGACTTCAGCCTGTCGTACAACGTCACCCCGCAGCTGCGCCTGAGCTTCGAAGGCCAGAACCTGAACGACACGCCGCTGCGCTACGGCCGCGACCAGCAGCGCAACGACACCTTGCTGTACGTGCACTCGGGCCGTTCCTTCGTGCTGGGCCTGACCTACAAGTACTGATGCGGTAGCAGCGAGCTCGACGAGCTTAGTTTTTCCATCAGGCAGGGCCGCGCTACCGCAAGGTGCGCGGCCCTGTTGTTTTTGGCGCTCTCTTTGATCTGAACGTGCAGTGCGCGCATTGCACGGATCTACATTTGTCGGTGCGAAGCATGTCGCTTCGTGTCGAGCAACTGGAGAGAACATGAACAGAAACAGCTATACGCTGGCGTCGCTGATGTGTGGCGCGCTGGCGGCGTGCGGCGGCAGCGGACCATCCACGGCGCCCAACGCAAACGTCCTGGCCGCCGGCATCACCGTCGCGGCAGATGCATCCGAACAAAACCTGTTGGTGGCAAAGACCGGCTACAGCGTCGTCAACCTGGGTCCCGGGCAGATCAGTGAATTCCCGATTATCAACGTCCACGGACACGTGGCCTACTCCCTGCAAAACGGCGCGCGGGCACGCGCATTCTTCTTCGACGGCGATGCGGTGGCCGACATCGGCACCCTGGGCGGCGCAAGCGCCTTCGCGCGCGGCCTGAACGACGCCGGCCAGATCGCCGGCTATGCCGACAACGCCAGCCAGAACCATCACGCCTTCCGCTGGAGCCGTGCCCAGGGCATGCGCGACCTTGGCACCCTGCAAGGCACGGCCTGGTCGGAAGGCTTCGCCATCAATCAGAAGGGCGAGGTGGCCGGCTATTCCTATGTGCCCGGCCCCTTCTTCGACCGGCCCCAGGCGTTCTCCTGGACCGAGGCCGGCGGCATGCGTGGTCTTGGCGCCCTGGTCGACGGCCTGTCAGTGGCCCAGGCGCTCAGCGACAGCGGGCAGGTGGCGGGCTGGTCTGATTCAGCGGCGGGCGAAGTCCATGCCTTTTCCTGGCAGGCCGGCAAACCCATGACCGACCTCGGCACTATCGGCGGACGCGATTCCTACGCCCAGGTCATCAACAACACCGGCGACATCGCCGGTTACGCCATGGCCCCCGATTCGCCCGACTTCAGCTACCAGGGCTTCGTGTTCAATCCCGGTTACGGCATGGTCAGCATCGGTACGCTTGGCGGCGGCGCATCGGCCGCGCGCGTACTTAATGCATCCGGACAGGTGGGCGGTCACGCCGATACGCTGGAGGGCTTCCAGCACGCCATCGGCTGGACCCGCGGCGGCGGCCTGGTCGACCTCGGCACCCTGGGTGGTGATTCCTCCAACACCATCGCCCTCAACAACCGCCAGCAACTGGTGGGCTGGGCCCTGGTCCCCGGCGACGGCTTCGTCTCGCATGCCTTTGTCGCCAGGGTCGGCCAGCCCATGACCGACCTGAATCTGCACCTGCCGCGTGCTCCGGCCGGCCTGGTGCTCGACAGCGCGCTGGCGATCAACGACAAGGGCGCCATCGTCGCCTCGTCCAATGCCGGCCTGGTGCTGCTGGTGCCCGGCCTGACCGGTACCGATACACCGGTGCTCGGGCCGATCAGTGCGCTGGCACCTGTGGCCATGGGAACGCGGCATGAACTGTCCGCCAGCTTTTGCGACCAGAACCGGGGCGATCGCCACCGCGCCATCTGGTACTGGGGCGACAACTGCGCGGTCCAGCCGGGCAGGGTCGTGGAGCACGACGGCGACGGCAGCGCGCGCGCCGGCCATACCTGGTGCAAGGCCGGGATATATACCGTCAACCTGAAGCTGGCGGACAACACCGGACGCAGCAGCGTGGTCAGCAGCGAGGTGGTGGTCTATGATCCGGCAGAACCGGTCGCGGCGGGCTCGGGCAGCTTCGGTTCACCGCGCGGAGCGCTGGCGCGCGATGCCTTGTACACCGGACCGGCCAGGCTGAGTTTTGTGGCGCAAGGCAAGGAGGGCATGCAGCTGCGCTTCAGTACCGGCAAGCTGGCGTTTGAAGGTGCGGGTGCGCAACTGGTTAGTGCGGGCGGGGCGCGGGCGCGTTATGAGGGCAGTGGCACGCTGGACGGCAAGGCGGGGTATCGCTTTGTGCTGGGGGCGCAGAAAGGCGAGGGAGGTCCGGGCCGTGTACATCTGCGCATTACCCATGCCGACCCGGTCAGCGGGGCGGAGGTGGTTGATTACGACAACCAGGGGCATGGGAATGCGCTGTTGACAGGCGTAGAAGGAAGCCCCTTGAGCAGCGGCGATATCGTGTTGAAGCGCTAAGGACCGTAGAGTGGATAAGGGACCGTAGGGTGGATAAGCCGAAGGGGTCGCGCGCCATCCTCCATTTGCAAAGCTTGCGATCAACGCTGGCGCTGCAAATAGTGGATGGCGCGCGACCCCTTGGGGATCCACCCTACGGATTTTGCGTTGGCGCCGGCTTGCGCTTAAGGCGCGGCGGAAAACGAGCCATGGGCCGGGAATTTTTTCTTCATCCATTCCCGGTTCAGCTGCAATTTATCGACCACATCCTGCGGCAAGGTATCCAGAATTTCCGGATCGTCGCTCGGCGTGTCGGCCAGCAGGCTGGCCAGGTGAATGATCGCGCCCAGCTTGCTGAAGGGATGGGCCGCTGCCGGGTCCGAGGAGCTCTCCAGTGCCTGCACGATCACCACCGGAAAATTCCAGCGCCGACCCAGTTCGGCCGTGATCTGTCCTTCTGAAAACCCCAGCAGGCGTTGCTCGCGCTCCCAGCGTCCGCCCGGCAGATGCGGCTGCTGTTCGATCTCGGCAAAGGCCGACGGCGAGCTTTGGTAGATCAGCAATTCGCCCAGGCGCATCATCATCCCGGCCAGCCAGGCATCCTGCCCATCGTCGCCCACCCCGCTCGCCAGCCATTTGGCGTAGCCAGCGCAGGCCATGCTGCTTTTCCAGAATTCATCGCTGTCCAGGCCCGGCAGATCGGGAAAGGTTTCGGCGAAGCAGGCCGCCAGCGCCAAGGTGCGCACGTGGGCCATGCCGGCCATGGCGATGGCGTCGTCCAGCGAATTGACGCCACGCGCGACGCCGAAACGCGCACTATTTGCCAGACGCATCAGCTTGGCGGTCAATGCAGGATCGCGCGCAATGATCGCCGACACCGCTTTGGCCGACGCATCCTCGTCGTCCAGGGTCTTGATCAATGCATGGGCCACCTCGGAGATCACGGGGAGTTTGACGTTCTGAAAGAAGGTGGACAAGTCGGACATACGGTGTTTCCTTTCATGTGCTGCGTCATTTAGGGCGTGGGTCCAACTGCCTATTTTCCGGCTTGCACCAGCGGCAGTTCGATATGGCTGTCTTGCGTACGGCTGTGGTAAATGCGCTGGGTGGCCTTGCGGTAATCGTCCGGCTTGGCGAGGAAAATATTTGGCACGAAGGTCTGCGGATTGCGGTCGTACAGCGGGAACCAGCTCGACTGCACCTGCACCATGATGCGGTGGCCCGGCAGGAAGACATGATTGGCGGCCGGCATGGCGAAGCGGTAGGCCAGCACCTTGTTCGGCGCGATCGGCTTGCCCTGTTCCAGGCTTTCGCGGTAGCGTCCGCGGAAAATCTCGGCCGACACCATCAGCTGGTAGCCGCCCAGTTCCGGCTGGGCCGCGACCTGGTCGGGATACACGTCGATCAGCTTGACTACCCAGTCGCTGTCGCTGCCGCTGGTCGAAGCCAGCAGATTGGCGACTGGTTCGCCGCTGATCTTGAGCGGCGCGGTCAGTACGTCCGAAGTGTAGGTGAGCACATCCGTGCGGCCGGATGCCTCGCGCTGGTCGTCCACCAGCCAGCGCGGCCAGGTCTGGCCCTTCGCCTCGTCGTAGCCATGGGTGGGTATCGGACGCGCGCGGAAGGGCACCGGCTTGGCCGGGTCGGACACGTATTCGTCGAAGGCCGGACCGCCGGCGGGCGGCTCGGCCAGCGTCGCGCGGGCGTTGGCGGTGAGATGCAGTCTGGAGGTGACGACACCGGCGACGGGCCAGCTATCGAGCTTGCGCCACTGGTTGCTGCCCGTTTCAAAGGCATTGACCGTGGCGATCTCGGGTGCTGCCGCAGCGCCGGAAGGCGCGTCTTTCAGGTACTTGTCCAGGAAGGGCCGCAGAATCTGCTGGCGGAAATGGTAAGAAGTATCGCTGCGAAAGTTCAGCGGTCCAAGATGACTGCCGTCTTCGATGGCGCCACCATGCACCCACGGTCCCATCACCAGGAATACATTGCCGGCCTTGTCCAGCGGCTTGACTGCCTTGTACACCGCCAGCGGGCCGTAGATGTCTTCCGCATCCCACCAGCTATGCACCAGCATGGTCGGCACGCTGACCGGCTGGCGCGCCAGGATCTTGTCCATGGCCTGGCCCTGCCAGAAAGCGTCGTAAGCTGGATGGGCCACGATCTTGTTCCAGGTACCGCTTTGTTCCAGCCCGCGCTGGCGGCCCAGTTCCCCGGCCGACCCGGCGCGCAGGAACATATCGTAGTCGTCGTAGTGGCTGGTGAACCACTTGGCATCGTTGGCACGCGTGACCACCTGTTCGAACAGGTAGGACATATTGATCTGGCGGAAGGCGCCGTTGTGGAACCAGTCGTCGCCGCGCCAGCCGTCCACCATCGGGTTCATCGGCACGGTTGCTTTGAGCGCAGGGTGGGGATTGACCAGCGCCATCAGCGGCAGGAAGCCGTTGTAGGAAATGCCGATCATGCCGACCCGGCCGTTCGATTCGGGAATGTTTTTGACCAGCCAGTCGATGGTGTCCCAGGTGTCGGTCGAATGGTCGACCTCGGTCGGATTGAGCGGACCGCGCAGCGGCCGGTTCATCACGTAGTCGCCTTCGGAGCCATATTTGCCGCGCACATCCTGGATCACCCGGATATAGCCGCCTTCCACAATCACATCGGCCGCATTGTCGTAGCCCTGCAGGATCGATTCCATCTGCGAACTCTGGGCATGGCTGGTCAGCTCGGCCGCGCTGTAGGGCGTGCGCGTGAGCAGGATCGGTGCGCCCTTGGCATTGCGCGGCACGATGATGACGGTATTGAGCTTGACCCCGTCGCGCATGGGAATCATGACGCTGCGCTTGACGTAGTCGAAGTTCTGGGTGGCGGGCTGGAAATTGGCCGGGGTTTCGCTGGGCAATCCTTGCGCGGAGCACACCGCATGAAGGAACACGGCAAGGGTCGCGGCGGCAAAACGTGCATGCATGGCAAGGTCTTTTCTGGGCATCCGGAAATTTACGATACCACACCATTTTGCAAAAATGTCTGTGCCCGGAAACAATTTCATGCAGCGTGGCTACTAGCAGTTGGAGTTGCCCGCGCTACCTGTTAGACTTTTAGAAATAGATGTTGAGGTGAAACTATCGCTGCCCGTGTGATGCGGTGACAATTTTCTAGGGGTACGGGTCGATGGTGTATCAGTCTGGGCGATGGAAGCGCAAATTGCCGGCTGCCGTGGCCGCCTGCTTCGGCGGCGCCTGCTTCTGTGGGCTCGCGGCACCCGCCGCCGCGCAGCCATCCGCCGCAGCGCAGGACGCGGTTCTCCCCGAGGTCGTGGTCAGCGCGCAACGCATCAGTTCGCTTGCTTCCAAAACCCCGGTGGCCATGACCGTGCTGTCCGGCGCCCAGCTCGAAGCGGCCGGCATCGACAACCCCGCAGGCCTTGGCCAGCGCCTGCCCAGCGTCAGCCTGGACGGCAATTTCGACGGCTTGCGCATCACCATCCGCGGCGTCTCGAATGCCGACACCACCGAAAAAGGCGACCCCTCGGCTGCCTTCATGCTCGACGGGATCTACCTGGCCCGGCCGCAAAGCCAGAACCTGGCGTTCTTCGACCTGGCGCGGGTGGAAGTGCTGCGCGGTCCGCAAGGCACCCTGTACGGACGCAATACCACCGCCGGTGTGGTCAACCTGATTTCCAACACCCCCGGCAAGGAGTTCGAAGGCGAATTCGGTGTGGAACTGGGCAACTACCGCAGCCGCAAGGGCACGGCCATGCTCAACGTTCCCGTGAGCGAGAGCCTGGCCCTGCGCGCCGCTGTGGCCGTCAATCGCCACGACAGCTACCTGATCAACCGCCAGGGCACCGGCTTTACCCTGGGCCTGGACCGCGACGATGTGGCCGCGCGCCTGTCGGCCCGGCTGGCACTGGGTCAGACGGGCTCGCTGCTGCTGCGCTACGACCACACCCGCCAGGGACAGAACAACGACAGCATTGTCCCGGTCGGCAATTTCTATACAGGCAACGCGCCGGTCTGGACCGAGCGCAGTACCGACGAGCGCCTGAGCAACGGGTTTAAACCCGCCAACGCGCCGCTCGAGCAGGGCGGCGCCAAGGCCAGCAGCGAAGGCCTGGGCGCCGAGCTCGAAGTCCCGCTGGGCGCGCTGCGCCTGTACTACCTGGGCGCGCACCGCCGTTTCGACAACGATTCGCGCGCCAACTTCTACTACCGCCTGGCGCCCACCTTCGCCATCGGCGTGCGCGAAGCCTTCAGCGGACAGTACCGCCAGGATTCGCACGAGCTGCGCCTGGCCACGGCCAGTACCGGCCCGCTGACCGCGCAAGCCGGCGTGTTCTGGTTCCGCGAGCAGGCCGAGGTGCGCTACACTTTCCGCGACCTCCAGCCGCTGGGACTGCCGCCTTATTACATCTTCCCCCATGCCAGCGAAGCCGTGGCCAAGGCTGTGTTCGGACAAGCCACGTGGAGCCTGAGCCCGCAATGGCGCCTGACGGCTGGTGCGCGCTATTCCGACGACGACAAGCAGCGCGCGGGCGCCACCAACTTCCAGCAGGCGCTGGCCTTCAATCCTGCCACTGACATGCGCATGCTGAACTACGCACGCGTCGATACCCACAAGACCACCTGGCGCCTGGGTGCCGAGGCCGATCTGGCGCCGGCCACCTTGCTGTACGCGACCGTGTCGACCGGCTACAAGGCCGGCGGCTTCAACGACGGTTGCCTGGCCGGCAGCAGCAGTGGCGGCCTGGCTTGCCCGGCCGGCATTGCGGTGCCGGCGGCAGCCTTGCTGTACCAGCCGGAAACGCTGACTTCCTGGGAAAGCGGCCTCAAGACCCGCTTCTGGGATGGCCGCGCCAGCCTGCACGCCAACGCGTTTTACTACGACTACGCCAACCTGCAATTGTCCGGCGTGGCCATCGTCCAGGGCGCGCCGCGCTTTATTACCACCAATGCCGGCCAGGCCAAGGTACGCGGGCTGGAATTCGAAGGACAATTCGCCGTCTCGTCGACGGGTCGCCTGAGCTACACCCTGGCCTTGCTGGACGCCCATTACGCTGCCTATCTGCCGGACGGTAAAACCTCCTGGGCCGGACGCAAGCTCGATCGCGCGCCCTCGAACAGCCTGACCCTGGGCTACGAGCACAGCTTCCAGACGGCGGCCGGCCAGTTCAAGGCGGGGTTGTTTTCGCGCCGCAGCAGCAGTTCGGTCATCAGTGTGCCCAGCCAGCTGCTGCAGTACCGGGTGCCGGGCCGCAGCCAGAGCGACCTCAATCTCAGCTACCGCCCGGACCAGGGCCACTGGAGCCTGTTCGCCCACCTACGCAACCTGGAAAACAAGGTGCGTCCGATCGCCATCGACAGTTTCGGCATGCTCGTGCCCAGTGCCCCACGCACCTGGAGCGCAGGCATGGACTATCGCTTCTGAACCCCATCGCCAACTGACCGCCACCCGCCCATGAAATCACTGCTCACGCGCCTGCCCATCATCACCTGTGCCCTGCTGATGCTGTTCCTGGCCGTGACCGCGCTGCGCGGGCAGAGCGAGACCACCTTGCTCCTGATCGGCAGCTCGATCCTGATGTTCGCCTGCTGCTGGGCCAGCGCGATCCATCTGCTCGGCGCCCGCGCCGCCTTCCATTTTGTCATCATCGGCGTGACCGTGGGCTGGTTCGCCGAGCAGATGGGCGCGTCCTACGGCTGGTTCTTCGGCGACTACGACTACACGCCGGTGCTGGGGCCGGCCCTGGGCGACGTCCCCGTGATCATCCCGCTGATGTGGTTCGCGCTCACCTATGTGGCCTACGTACTGGCCAATCTGATCGTCTGGCAAACCCCCATGGACGGCGTGCGCAGCACAGGCCACGCGCTGGTGATGTCGCTGCTTTCCGGACTCATCGTCACCGCCTACGACCTCGGCGCCGATCCTTACATGGTGTTCACCCTGAAAGCCTGGATCATGCAAAAGACCGATGGCTGGTGGTTCGGCGAAACCCTCCAGGGCTTCTTTGGCTGGACCTTCATCGCCTTTGTCATCATCTTCAGTTTCCGCCTGAGCCTGCACCGCTGGGCGCCGGCGCCCGCCACCGCAGTCGCCAAATGGCATGTGCTGCTGCCCCTGTCCATCTACGCCGGCTCGATGGTGTTCCAGATGGCCGCCGGTAATCCCGTCGAAACCCGCACCATCGCCTTTTTCGCGATGGGCATTCCGCTCCTGTGCGCGCTGCTGGGCTGGTGGCGCTGGCGCGCCGCCGCCGAACTGAAAGGCGCACTGTGAGCGCCCCCGTGGTCGAGGACAGCCAGCTGGAACAAGCGCGCATGCGCGCCGATCCCCTGGCCGACGCCACCATCGCGGCGCTGCTGTCACCCTGGGACAGCGCTGAAGGCCAGGACCAGAACTGGCGCACCATCGAGATCGTCAACCGCCAGATCGCGCAATGGCAGTCCAACCGCGTGATGGCGGGCTGGAAGGCCGATGCCTCGGTGCCGGCGTCCATCGCCGCGCCGCTGGAAGCCTATGTGCGGGCCGCCATCGCCTTGCCGTCCTGGGCCGATGCTGCCAAGATCGAACGCGCCGAAACACTGTTCATCGACTACGGCATGCTGTCGTGCACCTTGCTGTTCTGCTCCAGCCTGCCGGAGTGCTACGTGATTCCCGACCTGTCCGCCGTGCTGCACGTGGCCGGCCAGCTCGAGCAGCATACCGAATACCGGGTGCGCGCCACCGCCGCCATGATCTTTCCGGTCATGATGGTGGGCGGCCTGACCCGTCCGGACGGCGCCGGCGTGGCCCAGGTGCTCAAGGTCAGGCTGATTCACGCCACCATCCGCAACCTGATTTTGCGCGGCGACCCCAACGAGGCCACCCGGCGCGACCTGGTGCCGCCGCTGGACTTCACGCAACACACCAATATGCACCAGGCCATGTTCGCGCGCGGCTGGGATGTGGTGCGCGAAGGGATGCCCTGCAGCCAGGACGAGCTGGCGTACACCTTGCTCACCTTCGGCTATGTGTTCCTGCGCAGCCTGCGCAAACTCGGCCTGGGCTTGTCCCCCGCCGACGAGGAAGCCTACCTGCACGCCTGGAACGTGATGGGCCACGTGCTGGGCATGGAGCGCACCCTGATGGCCGACACCATGGCAGAGGGCGAGGCGCTGTTCGCACGCATGCAGACACGCGGGCGGCGCGACAGCGTCCAGCCAGATCCGCGTCCGGCCCTGGGCCAGGCCCTGATGAAAACCATGGAAGACGTGATCCCGCTGCACCTGATCCGGCCTTTCCCGGTCCTGCTCACGCGCTACCTGTGCGGCAGCGCCACCGCCAAGGACCTGGGCATCGACCACCGGGTCAACCTGGTCTCGCGCGGCCTGTTCATTAGCTTCATGCTGGTCGTGCGCGGCATCGACGGCCTGGTGCGACTGTTTGTACCCGGGTTTTCGATCTCGCGCCTGATCACCCGCATTGTCGGCTACCAGTTCACGGTCAAGGTGCTGATGGACCAGACCCGGCCCCTTAAATTGCCGCCCCAATTGCTCAACCAGGTGGCCGGCATGACCGACGGCTGGAAGACCGATCCCAAGAACCCTGCCTGGGTCAACCGGCTGGAGCAGCGCCTGACAGGGCGCACGCCGATCCAGGGAGCGTCCGCGTGAAGCGGCGCGCCGGGTCGGGCTTGCTGAGCGGCCTGCTCAAGCTCCTTGCCTGCGCCTGGCTCTGGTCCCTGCTGCTGCCGGCCGGCGCGCAGGAAGCGGGGGCGCCCCTCGTGCTCGAGCGCGCCGCCGCCCGCATCGACGCCTGGCCTGCCGTACGCGTACTGTTCGACAAGGAAGGTACGCTCGACGCCGCCCGGGCCCTGGCCCAGCCGGAGCGCTTCAGCGCGCCGCAGTCGGCCTACGCCACCCTCGGCGTGCACCAGGACGTGGTCTGGCTGCGCATTCCGCTGGTGGTGCCGGCCGGGCAGGACGGGCACTGGATCATCGATATTGACTACGCAGTCCTGAACCGGGTCGACCTGCACCTGGCCACCGGCGGTCAGCTGGTGCAGCACGCCTTGCTGGGCAACCTGCACGAGTCAGGCGCCAATGTGCTGGGTGGCCGCACGCCGGCCGTCGCGCTCGACCTGGTACCCGGACAGCGTTATGAGCTGCTGCTGCGGGTCCAGAGCCGCGGCTCCAAGATCCTGCCGATCCGCCTGTCCACCCCGGCCGCCTTTCACGCCGCCTCGCTGGGCGAGCAGATGCTGCAAGGGATGCTGATCGGCCTCTCCCTGTGCCTGCTGCTCTATAGTCTGGCGCAATGGATCAACCTGCGCGAACCGCTGTTCGGCAAATACGCGCTGCTGATCAGCGGCACCTCGCTGTTTTCGATGGAATTCTTCGGCATCGGCTCGCAGTACCTGTGGGTCGACAATACCTGGATGACCCTGCACGCGGGCGGCCTGTTCGCCCTCATGGCCTCCTGCGGCGGCTACCTGTTCGTGGAACAGGCGCTGGCGCGGCCCGGCATGGACCGCCTGTTCAGCCGCCTCATGAAAATCGGCGCCGCCCTGACTGTGGTGGCGGCCCTGGCGTACGCGCTTGATGTCATCAGCGTGCAGGTGCTGGTCGCGATCGTCAGCACCCTGGGCCTGATGCCCATGCTGCTCGGTCTTCCCGGCGCCTTCATGCGCGCGCGCCGCGGCGACGCGGTCGGGACCTATTTCCTGATCGGCTGGGCGGTCAGCTTCGCTTCCTCGGTAGTGGTCAGCCAGGTCATCGGCGGCCATATCAAGGCCAATTTCTGGACCATGCACGCCCTCCAGTTCGGTAACACCTTCGACATGCTGATCTTCATGCGCATCCTCGGCATGCGCGGCAAGGCCATGCAAAGCGCCATGCTGCGCGCTGAAGCGGCCACCCGCATGAAGTCCGACTTCCTGGCCAATATGAGCCATGAAATCCGCACCCCCATGAACGCCATCATCGGCATGAGCCGGCTGGCCCTGATGACCGGGCCGAGCGCCAAGCAGCGCAACTACCTGCTCAAGATCCAGGGCGCCGGCGAACACCTGCTGGGCATCATCAACGACATCCTCGATTTTTCCAAGATCGAGGCCGGCAAGCTGACCCTGGAAACCGTGCCCTTCCACCTGGGCGACATCCTCGAGCACCTGTCCAACGTCACCACCGTCAAGACCGACGCGCGCAAGGTCGAACTGGTGTTCCGGGTCGACCGCGCGGTGCCGGCCACCCTGATGGGCGACCCGCTGCGGCTCGGCCAGATCCTGATCAACCTGACCAACAACGCCGTCAAGTTCACCGAAAAAGGCGAGATCGTGGTCGCCGTCGACATCGTCGAGCGCCTGCCCGAGGCGCTGGCCCTGCGCTTTTCCGTCAGCGACACCGGCATCGGCATGAACGAAGCGCAGCTGGCGCGCCTGTTCCAGTCCTTCAGCCAGGCCGACGGTTCGATCACCCGCAAATACGGCGGCACCGGCCTGGGCCTGAACATCTCGCGCCAGCTGGTCGACATGATGGGCGGCGAGATCAAGGTCAGCAGCACGCCCGGCGTGGGCAGCCGCTTCAGCTTTACCGTGCGCCTGGGCGTGGCCGGCGCCGCTGTGGTGCCGCTGGCCTCGCCCATGGCGTCCCTGCACCAGGTACGCGTGATGGTGGTCGACGACAGCGCCACCGCGCGCGACGCCCTGGTCGAGATGCTGGGGTCCTTTGGCGTGACCGCCGTGCCGGCGGCGTCGGGCGAAGCCGCGCTTGAACTGCTGGCCGCCGCCGTGAGCGAGGGCGACCCGTATCACGTGGTGCTGATGGACTTCATGATGCCCGGCTGGGATGGAGTAGAGACCATCCGCCGCATCCGCGCCGACGAACGCTTTGCCGCGCCGCCCGCGATTTTGATGGTCAGCGCCTGCACCCGCGAGGAAGTCGCCAGGCATGACGAAGGCGGGCAGCCGGAAGGCTTCCTGCACAAGCCGGTCGGCCCGTCCCTGCTGTATCACAGCCTGCTGCAGGTGCTGCGGCCCGACCTGGGCGGCGACGCTGGCGGCCAGGGTCGCGGCGATGTTCGAGGCGAGATTCGCCTGGGCGCGCGCGACAACGATCTGTCGCGCCTGGACGGCGCGCGCATCCTGCTGGTCGAGGACAACGCCAACAACCGCGAAGTGGCGCTCGACTTCCTGGCGGCCGCGCGCGTCCAGGTCGATGTCGCCGTGCATGGCGGCGAAGCGGTGCAGATGGTGCAGGGCGGCGACTACGACCTGGTGCTGATGGATATCCAGATGCCGGAAGTCGATGGCCTGGCCGCCGCGCGCCAGATCCGCGCCCTCGGCAATTTCAACGAGCTGCCGATCGTCGCCATGACTGCGCACGCGATGGCGGGCGACCGCGAACAAAGTCTCGCGGCCGGTATGAACGATCACATCACCAAGCCGATCCATCCAGAAGTCCTGTTCCGCTCCCTGCTGCGCTGGATCGCGCCGGAGCGCCTGGCAGGACGGCGCCTGCCGCCGGCCGCGCCACCGCTCGCGCCGGCACCCGCACCGGTCCCCGAGACGCCCTTGCCGGAGCTGGACGGAGTCGACTGGGACAAGGCCCTGGCCAACGCCGGGAACAAGCGCGACCGGCTGGACAAGCGCCTGCGCGGCTTCGTGCGCGAATATGCCGACGGGCCGCGCAGCGTGCGCGAGGCCATCGACAGCGGCCGCTACGAACGCCTGCAGACGCTGGCGCACAACCTCAAGTCAAGCGCGGTCTATGTCGGCGCCGCGTCGCTGGCGGCCATGGCGGGCCAGATCGAGCAGGCGCTGCGCAGCGGTCATCCAGACGAAGTAGCGCGCACGGCGCCGGCGCTGGCCGCCGCGCTGGACGCGCTGCTGGCCGGGTTCGAGCGCGTCGAGGCGCCCCGGGATGGGGCGCAGCCGCTGCCGGCCGACCTCGCGCGCATGCTGCGGCGCCTGGAAGCATTGCTGCGCGCCGATGACGCCCAAGCCGAAGATGCACTGCTCGAACTGCACACTGCGCTGAACCGCGCCGGCCATGACGCCCTGCTGGCCGAGCTGCGCGCGGCCATCGACGAAATCGAATACAGCAGCGCGCTGGGGATGTTGAGCCGGCTGGCGCGCGCGCTGGGTGTCGAACTGGCGGAGGACGCGTGAACGTCAGCGACATGCAAAAGGTACTGGTGGCCGATGACGACGCCATCAACCGCCAGGTGCTGGGCGAACTGCTCAAGCCGGAATACACGGTCCTGCTGGCCAAGAACGGCGCGCAGGCGCTGGAGCGCGCCGTGCGCCACGCGCCCGACCTGATCCTGCTCGACGTCGTCATGCCCGACATGGACGGCTACGAAGTGCTGCGCCGGCTGCGCGCCGATCCCCAGACCGAGCATATTTCGGTGATCTTCATTTCGGGTCTGGACCGGCCCGAGGACGAAGCGAATGGCCTGAACATGGGCGCCTCCGACTACATCGCCAAGCCCTTCAACGCCACCGTGGTGACGGCACGCGTGGCGCTGCACCTGCAGGTGGTGCGCCAGCGCCGCATGCTTGAACGGCTGGCCAATATCGACGGCCTGACCGAACTGGCCAACCGGCGCCGCTTCGACGAAATCTATGACGCGGAATGGAAACGCGCGCAGCGCAGCGAACGGCCGCTGTCGCTGGCGCTGCTCGACATCGACTGCTTCAAGCAGTACAACGACCTGTATGGCCACCCGGCGGGCGACCGGGTACTGCGCTCGGTGGCGCGCACGGCGGCCAGCTTCATGCGCCGGCCGGTGGACCTGGCGGCCCGCTACGGCGGCGAGGAACTGGTGATGCTCATGCCCGATACCTACGCGGCGCAGGCGCAGCACCTGGTGGGCGGTGTGTGCCAGGCGATCGAACAGCTGACCATTGCGCACAGCGGCTCGGTGGTCGCGCCGGTGCTGACCGCCAGCGTGGGCGGCGCCACCCTCAGCGATTTCGGCAGCGAGTCGGCGGCCCAGCTGCTCGATGCCGCCGACGGCCAGTTGTACCGGGCCAAGCGCGCGGGGCGCAACCGGGTCTGCTGGCGCGAAGGCGGCGTCGACTAGCCGCCGACTGGTTCACACTGCGCGCCTGATTCAGGCGAAGCGCTGCCGCACCTGCGAGGTGATCTCGTAGGAATGCAAACGGGCCGCGTGATCGAACACCTGGGAGGTGATCATCAGCTCGTCGGCGCCGGTGCGCTGTACGAAGGCGTCGAGCTGGCGCGCCACCGTGTCTGGCGAGCCGATGGCCGAGCAGGACAAGACCTGGTCGAGCATATGCCGTTCGGCCGGCCCGATGCTCTCCAGGTAGCCGGGCACCGGCGGCTGCAGCCGCGACGGCCGGCCCGTGCGCAGGTTGACGAAGGCTTGCTGCATCGAGGTGGCCAGCAGCTGCGCTTGCTCGTCCGTGTCGGCGGCGAACACATTAAATCCCAGCATGACATACGGTTTGGCGAGCTGGGCCGACGGACGGAAGGTGGCGCGGTACAGTTCGATCGCCTGCATCATCATGCCTGGCGCGAAATGCGAGGCAAAAGCGTAGGGCAGACCAAGCGCCGCGGCCAGCTGGGCGCCGAAGTGGCTCGAACCCAGGATCCAGATCGGCACATTCAGCCCGGCGCCAGGCACCGCCCGCACCGCGCGCTTCCCGGTGTCCGCGAAATAATCCATCAGCTCCACCACGTCTTGCGGGAATTCATCGGCGTCCGAGGCCAGGTTGCGGCGCAGCGCGCGCGCGGTGGTCTGGTCGGAGCCAGGCGCGCGGCCCAGGCCCAGGTCGATACGGCCGGGATACAGCGACTCAAGCGTGCCGAACTGCTCCGCGATCACCAGTGGAGAATGGTTGGGCAGCATGATGCCGCCCGCACCCACGCGGATGGTCGAGGTGCCGCCCGCCACATAGCCCAGCAGCACCGAGGTGGCCGCGCTGGCGATGCCCGGCATGCCGTGGTGCTCCGCCAGCCAGTAGCGGTTAAAACCCCAGCGTTCGGCGTGCTGGGCCAGGTCGAGCGTGTTTTGGAAGGAGGCACGCGCGTCGCCGCCTTCGGCGATGGGGGCGAGGTCGAGTACGGAAAATGGGATCATGGGCAACTTTCGAGTTCGGGAAAACAGGATTGCGGCTGGGCGAGTACGGGTCGGCCGACCGGGTTTACGTATATGGTCACCCGCGTCCCGGTTTCAATGGCATTCCAACAACCCTGTTAGCGCGGCGCGCCAAAAACCTGGGTCCAGTAAACACGCGGCAGCTCACGCGCCGTGCTGAAACCGTAGCCGGCGCCCATCTCGGTAAAGCCCGGGTTCATGATATTTGCGCAGTGGCCCGGGCTGGTCAGCCAGCCGGCGACCGCTTCCTCGGCCGATTCCTGGCCCGCCGCGATGTTTTCGCCGATTCTGCGCCAGCGATAGCCAGCTTTCATTGCTCGCTCGCCCACGGTGCTGCCGTCGGGTGCTTTGTGATTGAAATAACGTTGTTTTGCCATGTCGGCGCTGTGGGCGAGGGCGGCGCTGGCGAGCAGGGAGTTCCATGAGACCGTGGGCGCCGCAGGGAAGAATTGCTCGCCACAAGTACGCCCAGTCATGCGGGCCGTATTGACGGCGGCCAGGATCGCCTGGCCCGCCTCCTCTGCCTTGGGCAGGCGCGTGGCCAGCGGCGGCGGGGCGGGATGGGCGAATACGATCTGCCAGTTGTCGCCGCTGCGCGAGGTGCCGATGGCGGAAAATTGCGGACTGAGCAAGGTGCGGCAATATCGACGGCCGATGGCTTCCATCACGGCGTTGGCGTCCTGCGGCCCGGACAGATAAATCATTTCCGCCTGGGCCACCGGGTAGCCGATGCGTTCCAGCGCATGTTCGAGGAACACGCCGGTGCCGACCTGGACGCGGGCCAGCGCCGGCTGCAGGGTCAGTGGACCCAGCGTTTCGGATGGCTTGCCGTTGCAGGCCGGCGGTGCGGCCCGGTAAGCGTTGATCATCTCAACCAGCCGGTCGCGCGGCTGGGCCTGGGCTTGGGTGTGTGCGAACAGGGCGGCTGCCGCCAGCGCCAGAAAGGGTTTAACCGCCAGTCCCTGGTTCATGCAAGGAATTTTCAAACAGTCCATCCTCATCCAGCAAGAGTATCCGGTACCCGGCACCAGGCCAGCATACACCGCCGTTGCGCTGTCGTACAATGTCGGATCAGGCAGACGGCATCGGCGGTCGAAACGAGGCCGGTGCACATTATTCGGAGTAAGTATGGGTTTAAAAGAGCAGTTGTTAAAGGCCGGCCTGGTCGATAAAAACAAGGTCAAGCAAGTCCACCAGGAAAAGACCAAGCAGCAGAAGGTCGAGCGCAAGACCGGCACCCAGACCGTGGACGAAGCGCGCCTGGCCGCGCTGGAAGTGCAGCGCAAGAACGCCGAGCGTGCGCGCGAAGCGAATGCCCAGCGCGACGCGGCCGCCAACCAGAAAGCCATCATGGCGCAGATCGCGCAGATGGTGAAGGTCAACCGCCAGAGCAAGGGCAATGGCGACATCGCCTATAACTTCACTTTCAATAACAAGATCGACCGCATCTTCGTGTCGGCCGCCGTGCAAGCTCATTTGATCGCGGGGCGCCTGGTGATCGTCTGCCTGGGCGGCGCGACCGAACTGGTGCCGCGCGTGATCGCCGACAAGATCGCCGAACGCGATGCCTCCATTGTGGTGCGGGTCAAGAAGACGGTGGCGCAAGTCGAGGAGGACGATCCGTACGCAGCCTTCCAGATTCCTGACGACCTGATGTGGTAAGTTCTGGCCGCGCCGGTTAACGGCCTGGCGCCTTACCTTCGACCCAGTGTTCGTACTTGAGTTCCAGCCGGCGTGAGGTGCCGTCGCGCGCCATCGCTTCCAGTGCCGCATTCATCTGCGTGATGAGGGCATCCGGCACGGACTTGTTGCACGCCATGTAGACCTTCACCCGGCTGAAGGTGAGTATCGGCACGATCTGGCCGGCCCAGCCATTCTGGTCTATCCACACCGTGGTGCGGCTCAGGCCCGCAGCCCAGACATCGATACGCCCCAGCAGCAGCTTGCGCGCGTTGATCAGGTCGTTCGGCGCCGGGTCGACCTTGAAGCCGCGGTTGCGCAGGTAATCGTCGCGCGCGTCGCCGTTGTAAGTGCCGATGCGCAGCCTGCGCGCATCGTCCAGGCTGTTGAGCTGAAACTGGTGGTCGGCGCGCGCCAGCAGCACCCAGGAATCTTCCTCGGTCGGCCCCACCCATTTGAACAGCTGCTCGCGTTCGGGCGTGCGCGCGGTCGAAAACACGCAGGTATGGGATTGGCTGAGCGCCAGCATGTAGGCCCGCTTCCAGGGCAGCAGCGCGATCGAGTGGGTGATGCCGCTGCGTGCCATCGCTTCGCGCAGCTTGTCGGTGGTGCTGCCCACCACCTTGCCGCCATCGAGCATGTTGACGGTCGGTGCGTTTTCGGTGGTCAGGTGCAGATGCGGTGCGGCCGCGCCGGCCGTCGGGCAGGCAAGGAAGGACAGCGACAGCATCGCGAGCAGCGCCCTCATGTGCGGCATGTTGACCACCTCGTACGGCGCTGCCGGGCTGGCAGCATGCAGTCAGGATACCAGTAAGGTGTCTTCCTGAATCATTTCCTCGATGAAAAAGTCACATTTCCGCTCAGCTGAGCTGCGATCAATTGCATGATTGCTTAGAGGACTGTGGCGGTTTCTGCTTCGGGGCTTGTCGTTTTTCCAATAAGATACTTCGCTGAATGGCTCGGACAGGCCGGGCCTGCGTTTTTCTACCTTGCCCACCTTGCCCGCCCATGTCCTCCATCTCCTCCTTGCGTTTTTTGCGTCCGCTTCTCGTTCTTGCCGCCGCCAGCCTGGCCTGCCTTCCCGCTCTGCTGCAGGCGGCCGAACGCAGTTCCTTCAACAGCGACTGGCGCTTTGCCAAGGGCGAGGCGGCGGGCGGCGCCGACGTGCTGTTCGACGACAAGGCCTGGCGCCGCCTGAACCTGCCACACGACTGGGGCATCGAAGGCCCGTTCAATCAAGCCTATCCCGGCGAGACCGGCAAGCTGCCATGGTGGGGCGTGGGCTGGTACCGCAAGCACTTCACGCTGCCGGCGGCGGATGCCGGCAAGCGCGTCTACCTCGATATCGACGGCGCCATGTCGCACGCCACCGTCTGGCTCAATGGCCAGAACCTGGGCGGCTGGCCCTATGGTTACGCCTCCTGGCGCATCGACCTGACACCGCACCTCAAGCCTGGCGCCGAGAACGTGGTCGCGATCCGGCTCGACAATCCGCCCGACTCCTCGCGCTGGTATCCCGGCGGCGGCATTTACCGCAATGTCTGGCTGGTCAAGGCCGCGCCGCTGCACGTGGCCCAGTACGGCACCTTTGTCACCACGCCCATCGTCAGCAAAGATGCCGCCACCGTCGACGTGCAGGTCACGCTGGACAACCATGGCGCTACTGGCAACGTGGAAGTGTCGACCGAGATCTTCGCGCTCGATGCCGCGGGCCGCAAAACGGGCGAGGCGCTGGCGCGCAGCGCTGTCCCTACCGGCACCAAGGCGGTGTCGGGGAAGCAGTCCCTGGTCGCGCAATCGCTGGTGGTGCCGCAGCCGCGCCTGTGGAGTCCGGCCAGTCCGAACCGCTACGTCGCGGTCACCAGCGTGCGCCTGAAGGACCAATCCGGGCCGCCGGTCGATGTGGTCGAAACGCCGTTTGGCGTGCGCACCATCGCCTTCGATGCGGCGCGCGGTTTCCTCCTGAACGGGACGCGCCTGGCGATCCAGGGCGTGTGCCAGCACCACGACCTGGGTGCGCTCGGGGCAGCCGTCAACGTCCGCGCGCTGGAGCGCCAGCTGGAGATCCTGCGCGAGATGGGCGTGAACGCCATCCGCACCAGCCACAATCCGCCCGCGCCGGAACTGCTGGACCTGGCCGACCGCATGGGCTTTCTGATCGTCGATGAAGCCTTCGACGCCTGGCGCATGCACAAGAAGCCGAACGATTACGGCGGCCTGTTCGACGCCTGGCACGAGAAAGACCTGCGCGCCATGGTCAGGCGCGACCGCAACCACCCCAGCGTGATCATGTGGAGCATCGGTAACGAGATCAGCGAACAGGGGCAGCCCGAAGGCTGGAAGGTGGCGGCGCGGCTGGCCGAAATCGTGCGCGGCGAGGACCGTACCCGCCCGACCACGGCCGGCTTCAATCACGTCATCTCCGGCTATAACGGTTTTCAGACCGCGATCGATGTCCTTGGCTATAACTACAAGCCGGGCGAGTATCCCGGGTTTCACGCCAGTTCGCCGCACATTCCCGTGATCGGCAGCGAGACCGCTTCCACGGTGAGTTCGCGCGGCGAGTACTTTTTCCCGGTCAGCGACGACAAGGCCCTGGGCCTGGCCAATTTCCAGGTCAGCAGCTACGACCTGTCGGCGCCGCGCTGGGCATCCGCGCCTGAACTCGAGTTCAAGGGCCTGGACGACAACCCCTTCGTGGCCGGTGAGTTCGTCTGGACCGGCTTCGACTATCTAGGCGAGCCGACACCCTACAACGCCGACACCACCAACCTGCTCAACTTTACCGATCCGGCCCAGCAGGCGCGCGCCGCCAAGGAGCTGGGCGAGCTGAATAAAATCAAGGTGCCTTCGCGCAGCTCCTACTTCGGCATCGTCGACCTGGCCGGCTTCAAGAAGGACCGCTTCTACCTGTACCAGGCGCGCTGGCGTCCCGATCTGCCGATGGCGCATCTGCTACCGCACTGGAACTGGCCGGAGCGGGTAGGGCAGGTCACGCCGGTGCATCTGTATACCTCGGGCGACGAGGCCGAGCTTTTCCTGAATGGGCAATCGTTGGGCCGCAAGAAGCGCGGACCGCGCGATTACCGTCTGCGCTGGGATGACGTGGTGTACCAGCCGGGCAGCGTGCGCGCGGTGGTCTACAAGGACGGCAAGCCGTGGGCGGAAGACGTGGTGCGCACCACCGGCAAGGCAGCGGCGCTCAAACTGACCGCGGACCGCGCCAGCCTGCGCGCCGACGGCAGCGATCTGGCTTTCGTCACTGTGGCGATTGCGGACAAGGATGGCTTGCAGGTGCCGCGTTCGAGCAACAAGGTCAGTTTCAGTGTGAGCGGGCCGGGGGATATTATCGCGACCGACAATGGCGACGCGACCAGCCTGGCCTCGTTCCAGGCGCCGGAGCGGGCCGCGTTCAATGGACTGGCGCTGGTGATCGTGCGCACCAGGGCAGGGCAGGCGGGCAAGCTGGTGCTGACAGCGCGTAGCGCAGGGTTAGCACCGGCCAAAGTGGAGCTGAGTGCAAAGCCGTAGCGGCTGTAGTCAATCGTAGGGTGGATAAGCGTAGCGCCATCCACCATTGACGAGCGCTGCAAAAGGTGGATGGCGCTGCGCTTATCCACCCTACGTCTTGGCACTCGGCTCGAAATAGTAGCTGACCCGTTTGCGCGGACTGAGGTAAAAATAGATCTCCTTCGGCACCAGCGCGGGACGGATCGACTTGACGATGTTCAGGTCCGTCTCGGTCTCCATGTCGACCAGGATCGCGTCTTCCTTGGGCACCCCCGCGTCGTACACCACCAGGATCGGCGTCATCGGCTTGGCCGGATTGACGGTGGCGACCATCCCGGTCATGCCGTTCGACAGTTCCACGATCGTCCCCGGCGGGTACACGCCCAGGCAGCGGATGAAGACCTGCAGGATCTTGGTGTCGAACTTGCTGCGCATCTTTGCGAACATGGTCGACAGCGCTTCGTGCGGCGTGAGCGCGTTGTTGATGTTGACCGGATTGCACAACTCGTCGTAGGTGTTGGCGATGGCGACAATGCGCGGCAGGATGCCGATCGCTTCGCCCTTGAGCTTGCGCGGATAGCCGCTGCCGTCGGCCGCTTCGTGGTGGTCGCGGATGATGGACAGGCAGGCCGGCGGAAATCCCAGGCGTTCGCCGATCTCGGCCCCGTACACCCCGTGCAGTTCATAGAAGTTGCGCTCGGCCTGGGTCAGCGGATCGATCTTGGTGAGGATCTTGTCGGGAATGCTGGTGTGGCCGATGTCGTGCAGCAGGGCGCCCATCGCCATCGGATTGGCTACTTCGGGCGGCAGCTTGATCTCGCGCGCGATCATCATGGCCAGCATGGTCACGTTGAGCGAATGGTAGTACATGTCCTCGCCGCCGGTCTTGTCGCCCATGACGTGAATCGCCAGTTCGGGCGAGACCAGGATCGAATTGACCATCTCGGTGATCAGGGCGTTGGCCTTGGCCAGGCTGTCGGCCGGCTGCGAAAACAGGTTCTTCTCGATCTCGCGAATCGCCTTGGCCGTATTGACGAAGGCATGTTCGATGCGGGCCGCGCCGTCGCGCTGCGCCTTGATGCGCTTCATCATCTCGTGCTTGGCCTGCAGTTCGGGCGACAGTTCCGGACCCATGTCGGGCACGGGCGGCGGCGCCTCCACGGGGACGGCCGGCAGCGGTGCGGGCGCGACGTCGCTCAGCGATGGATCGTAGCGGATCGTCGTCAGGCCCAGCGCCTTGAGCGTCTTGAGCTGCTGCTCGTTCTTGATCTTGAAGTGGCTGAAGGCGAAGGGATGCTCGAACCATTTCAGGTCGAGGTGGATGTAGAGCCCGACCTGAAGCTGATCGATGGAGATGGTGACGTTGTCGGACATGGTGTGGGCGCGGCTTTGCTGGCGTGGTAAGTTGAGCAAAGCATACTCGTCTCAGCCTTGGCAATCAAGAAAGGCATGGCCCAGACCCTCGCAGCCTACACGATGAAGCTTTCCAGTATCCTCGCCCCGGTGCCGGTCTCCAGGGTCACGCCCTTGATCGACGCAGGCACCAGCACGCATTCGCCCATCTCGACCTCCAGCGCCGCGTCGCCGTAATTGAGCGTGTAGGCGCCCTTCACGCAGACCTGGATCACGAAGGAATCGAAGGCGTAGTCGCGCGTCATTGTGCGGTCGAAGTCGAGCACCCGCGTTGTGAAGTAGCGGCAGGACACCACCGTCACCGCTTGATTGGGCCTGAGGTCGTAGCGCGAGCGCGCCTCCGGATGGTGGCGGTAATCCAGCGCCGCCAGCGCCTCGCCGGTGTGCAGGGTGCGCGCACGGCCTTCGGCGTCGAGCCGGCCGAAGTCGTGCAGGCGGTAGGTCAGGTCGGACGCCTGCTGGATCTCGGCGATCAGGATGCCCTTGCCGATACTGTGCACCCGCCCCGCCGGCAGAAAGAAGACGTCGCCCGCCGCCACACTCTCGCGCTGCAGGATGGTGTCGAGCGTGCCGCTGCCCAGATTGTCGAGGTAGATCTCCGGGCTGACATCGCGGTTGAAACCGGCCACCAGGGTGGCGCCGGGATCGGCCTGGACCACGTACCACATCTCGGTTTTCCCCATGCGCCCGTGGCGCGCGCGGGCCAGCGCGTTGTCCGGATGCGCCTGGACCGACAGGTCGTCGCGCGCATCGATGAACTTCACCAGCAAGGGGAAGTGGGTACCGAAGCGCGCTGCCACCGCTTCGCCAGCCAGCGCGCCGCGGTACTCGCGCAGCACGTCGGCCAGGCTCCACCCGGCGAGCTCGCCATTGGTCACGATCGACGCATCGTTCTCCATGCCCGAGACTTCCCAGGATTCGCCGCAGGTGTGCAGGGCGCCGAGGTCTTTGCCCAGGTGGGTGCGCAATTTGCAGCCGCCCCACAGGGTCTCCTTGAAGACGGGCGTGAACTTGAGAGGGTACAGAGCGTTCATGATGGCATCAGTTGCAATCGGGCCTGGCGCGCCGGCTGCGTGTGCTGCTCGGCCAGTTCAAAGCGGGCCACGGCGCGTGCCAGCTGGGCCGATTGTTCGCGCAGGCTCTCGGCGGCGGCGGCGGCCTGTTCGACCAGCGCGGCATTCTGCTGGGTGATGCCGTCCATGTGTCCGATCGCCTGGCTGACCTGGCCGATGCTGTCGCTTTGCTCGGAGCTGGCGGCGGAAATAAGCCTGACCAGGCTCGCCACCTGCTGCACCGATGTGACGATCTGCTGCATCGTGGCCGCGGCTTCGTCGACCAGCTTGTGGCCGTTGTCGACCTGGGCCACCGAGGCGCCGATCAGGGTCTTGATTTCGGCTGCGGCGCCGGCCGAGCGCTGGGCCAGTGCGCGCACTTCGGCCGCCACCACGGCAAAACCGCGTCCCGCCTCGCCGGCGCGGGCCGCTTCCACCGCGGCGTTCAGGGCCAGGATATTGGTCTGGAAGGCGATCGTGTCGATCACGGAAATGATGTCGACGATCTTGTCGGAGCTGTCCTTGATCGCCCCCATGGTGTCGGATACCCTGGCCGCGGCAGCGCTGCCGCGGGTCGCGCAGGCCGAGGCGCTGGCGCCTGCCGCACTGGCCTGGCGCGCATGCTCTGCGTTGTCGCGTACTGTATCTGCCAGCAGGTGCATCGACGCGGCGGTCTCCTGCAGTGAACTGGCCTGGCGCTCGGTGCGGGCCGACAGGTCGGCGTTGCCGGCCGCGATCTCGCGCGAGGCGACCAGCACCGCCGCGCTGCCCTGCCTGATCTGGCTGAGCGCCTCCGACAGCTTGGCCTGCATCAGCGTGAGTGCGCGCAGCAGCTGGCCCGCTTCGTCGGCGCCGCCTTTGACGATCACGACGTTCAGGTCGCCCGCGGCAATACGTTCGGCCACCTCGGCGGCGCGCCGCAGCGGGGTAGTGATGGACCAGGTGATACAGGTGGCGCACACTGCGCCGAACAGCAAGGTCAGGCCGCCCACGGTGAGCATGCCGGCCAGTGCCGCCTGGTAGTTAGTGCGCGAACTGTCGCGGGTACGCGCCATGGCAGCCTGCTCGGCGTCGGCCAGCATGCCCAGGCGCGCGATCCAGAGCGCATGGCGCGGCGCGAAGTCGGACTTGAGCAGGGCCGCCGCGTCGAAGTAATTGCCGGCGCCGACCGCGTCCTGGATGGCGCTGATGACCGGCATCAGTTCGGCCTTGCTGGCGCGGACCAGGCCCAGTGCAGTGGCGTCGGCTGCGGCGTTCTGCAGCGCGCGTTCGGCGCTGGCGTAGCCCTTGAGCAGTTCGTCGACCCGCGGCGCCGCGTCTGCCCCTTCCTGGGCGTCGGTGGGCGCGGCCAGCTGGCGCAGGGTCAATGCCAGCGCCGCGCCGGACAGGCGCATGTGCAGGGCGCTGTTCAGGCTCGCCAGGCGGGTGCCGACGATTTGTTCCGTGTTCCCCTGCAGCGCACCCATGCGCCACAATCCGATGCCCAGCAAGCTGCCGGCGCACAGCAGCACCAGGCCGAAGCCCAAAGCCAGGCGGGTGCCGATGGTCATATTCGTCAATCTGGTCAGGCGCAAGACAGCAAGCATGATGTTCTCCTCAGGGACAACGGAACAACGGAACGACGGACAGGGTGTCAGGCGGCCAGGATCGACACGCCGCGCTGGTGCATGGCCAGGCTGATTTGTTCACCCGGATGGCGCTGGCGGTCCACGTGCGGACAGACCACGAACAGTTCACCGACTTCGGTGGCCAGGGTGTACTCGTAGAAGCCGCCCAGGTAGGTCGACTTGAGCACCGTCGCGGCCAGCGGATGCTCGCTGGCGTCGCCCACGCGCCAGGCTTCCGGACGCACCGCCACCTGGGCCGCGCCGGGCGGTACCGACAGCGCCGTGCGCCATTCCAGTGGACCCAGGCGCACCGTGCCGCCGGCCGTGATCTGCACCGGCAGCAGCAGGGCTTCGCCCATGAAGCCGGCCACGAACTCGCTGTTGGGACGCTCGTACAGGTCAGCCGGGGTGCCGGCCTGCGCGATACGGCCGTCGCGCATCACGATGATCTGGTCCGATACCGCCAGCGCTTCACTCTGGTCGTGCGTGACATAGGCCACTGTCAGTTTCAGGCGCTGCTGCAGGGCCCGGATTTCATCGCGCATCTGGCGCCGCAGGCGGGCGTCCAGGTTGGACAGCGGTTCGTCGAACAGCAGCACGGCGGGTTCCAGCACCAGGGCGCGCGCCAGCGCCACGCGCTGCTGCTGGCCGCCCGATAGTTCGCCCGGCCAGCGCAGGTCGTAGCCGGTCAGGCCGACCGTGGCCAGGGCCGCTTCCACGCGTTGCTTCGTGCTGGCGCGCCCGACGCCGGCCACCGCCAGGCCGTAGGCCACGTTGTCGAAGATGTTCATGTGCGGGAACAGCGCGTAGCTCTGGAACACCAGGCTGACGTGGCGCTCGGCCGCCGACAGGGTAGTGACGTCCTCGCCGTCGATCCAGATCTGGCCGCTGCTCGGGCTTTCCAGCCCGGCGATCATGCGCAGTGTGGTGGTCTTGCCGCAGCCGGAGGGTCCCAGCAACGTCGTCAGGGTCCCTTTCGGCACGGTGAAGCCGATGCCCTTGACCGCCAGCGGCCCGCCCTTGACGTAGGCCTTGGTGATGTTCTTGAATTCGATACCGGGTTTCATGATGTGTCCTTTCAGGTCTGGCTGGCCAGCGCTGGTATGGCCTGTGGCGCCACTGGGGGCGTTGTCTCGTTGATTTTCTGGTGCCCGGCTTGCGCGCGGCGGCCCAGTTTGCGTTCGCCCACCAGCCACTGGATCAGCCCCGTGGCCCCCAGCATCATCACGGTCAGCACCGTGCAATAGGCCAGCGCCACGCCGTATTCGCCGTTGCCGACGCGGCCGATGATGAAGGTGGTGGCCAGTTCGTTTTCCGCGCTGACCAGGAAGATCACCGAAGACACCGTCGTCATGGCGCGTACGAAGGAGTACACCAGCGAGGCCACCAGGGCCGGGCGCAGCAGCGGCAGGATGGCGCGCCGCAGGGTGGTCAGGGTGGAGGCGCCCAGCATGGCCGAGGCTTCGTCCAGGCTCTTGTCGATCTGCTTGAAGGCTGCGCTGCCGGCACGGATGCTGACCGGCAGATTGCGGAACACGAAGCACAGCATGATGATCAGGCCCGTTCCGGTCAGCTCGAACGGCGGCACGTTAAAGGCCATAACGTAGGCTACGCCGAGCACCGTTCCCGGTACCGCGAAAGCAAGCAGGGCGCCGAACTCGAATACGTTCTGGCCGCGGAACTTGACCCGCGCCAGCAGGTAGGCGATCAGGAGACCGAGCAGGGCGGTCAGCGGCGCGGCGCTGCCGGCCAGGCGCAGGGTGGTCCACAGCGAATGCCAACCGGCGCCGGCCCATACGATGCCGTCCTGCCAATCCAGGCCAAAGCCGGTCTGGAAGTGGGCCAGGGTCAGGCCGAAGTCACGGCCCCAGACTTTCACGAAGCCGCCGGCAAAGGCGAACAGGTAGATCACGCCGGTAAAGGCGAGCCAGGGCATGGCCAGCCCCATGCCGAGGCGGCGCACCGGCGCCGGCAGCGGCGGCGGGATGCCGTTGTCTCCCTTGCCCGACATACTGGTGTAGCTGGCCTTGCCAAGGGCGATGCGCTGCAGCGCGAACACGGTCAGGGCAAAGGCGCTCAGCACCAGGGCCAGCGAGGCGGCGCGCCCCGGGTCGAGCTGGGCGCCGACGATGGCAAAGAAAATCTCGGTCGAGAGCACCGCAAACTGCCCGCCCACCACGATCGGATTGCCGAAGTCGCCCATCGATTCGATGAAGCCGACCAGGAAGGCATTCGCCAGCCCGGGTCCGAGCAGGGGCAGGGTGACGGTCATGAAGGCATGCATCGGCTTGGCGCGCAAGGTTTGGGCAGCTTCTTCCAGGGTCGGTGCGACCGCCTGGGTAACGCTCCTCATCATCAGGTAGGCCACTGGCGTGAAGGCGATCATCTGTGCCAGCCAGACTCCCTTTGCGCTGTAGAACCAGCGCGAGGGCTCGATGCCGAACCACTGCTCCAGCAGCTGGTTGACCAGGCCGGCGCGGCCGAACAGCAGAATCAAACCCAGGCCGACCACGAAGGGTGGGGTGACGATCGGCAGGATCGACAGCACCCGCACCAGCGGCTTGGCGCGTACCAGCGAGCGTTCGGTCAGCAGCGCCAGCAGGGTGCCCAGTACAGTGGTGCCGGTGGCTGTGGCCAGTGCCAGGCCGAGGGTATTCCAGGCCACGCCGCACGTTGGACGACCACTGAAGCAGCCCAGGTTCCAGACCCGCGAACTGGCCAGGCGGTTCCAGGCTTCGGCAGCGCTGAACTGGCCGCCTTCATCGAGGAAGGCGCCGGCCAGCGATTTGAGCACAGGCATGGCGATAAACAGGATCAGCAGGGCGGAGCACAGCAGCACGGCGCCGGACACGAACTCGTTACCCTGGAAGTAGCCCAGGCGCGCGAGGCCGACACCGACCAGCATCAGCATGGAAAGCAGTACCACGGTGCCGCCCCAGCCCAGGCCCGGCTGGCCCACGGCCAGCGCCAGGGGACCTTGCTGCAGGCTGCCCCAGGCCCAGCCCTGGACGCCGATGGCATACCCGGCCAGCAGCAGACCGGCCAGTCCCGTGCCGGCGCTGACCAGCAGCAGCAAGCCCTGGCTGCGGCGCTGTTCGCACAGGATGGCGAAGCCGGCGACCAGCGGGGCCAGCACCGGCAGCCATAGCCACGGACGGGCGTAATCGGCGGCCTGGACCCAGCCGTTGGCCGCGCCGCTGCCGCGGAACACGGTGCCGTAATCCTGCATCCAGTGGAAATCATCCGGCAGTCCATACCAGGGCAGCAGCAATGATGCGAGGATGGCGAGCAGGGTCCAGCCTGACGCTGCGCCGCCATAGAGGTTCGATTGTTTCATGTGTGTCTCTCAGTGCCCAGGCAGGAGGCCTGGGGGTTGCCAACGGGCGCGGCGCCGGCATGGGCGCCGCGGCGTGGAGGGGACGGTCAGTTGCTGCTGCCGTTGACTTCTTTTTCCCAGCGTTCCAGCAGGCGGCGGCGCTCGGCGGCCTTGCCGTATTTTTCAAAGTCGTAGTTGATCATCTTGATGCGCTTGACGTCGGGCACGCGCGGGTCGACCTTGGCGTCCTTGTTCGACGGCAGCTGGAACTGCTTACCTGCCACCGCCAGTTCCTGGGCCGGTGCGGTCAAGGCCCAGTCGTAGAACTTCTTGGCGTTGCTCAGATTGCGCGCGCCTTTGATGATCGACATCGAGCCGATTTCATAACCTGTGCCTTCGCAGGGCGTGACCGCCTTGACCGGAAAGCCCGCAATCACTTCGCCCGGCACATCGTGCACGAAGCTGACCGAGATGGTGTTCTCGCCATGCGACACGTTCTTGAGCGGCCCGGTGCCCGAACGCGGGTACTGGCTGATGTTCTTGTGCAGGGACTTGAGATAGTCGAAGGCTTTTTCCTCACCCGTGATCTGGACCAGGGTGGCAATCGCCATGTAAGCGGTGCCCGAGGAGTTCGGATTGGCCATCTGGATTTCGCCCTTGTATTTTGGCTGGATCAAGTCCATCCAGCACAGCGGCACCGGCAGCTTCTTCTTGGCCAGCAGTTCGGCGTTATAGGCAAAGCCCAGGGGACCGGAGTACAGGCCGACGGTCTTGTACTTGGCCGCCTTGGCCTGGTTCACAGCCCAGTCGCGCAGCAGATTGATGTTGGGCGACTGGTACGCCAGGGTCAGGTCCTTCTCCGCGGCCTGCAGGTGCGGATCGCCCGTGCCGCCGAACCAGAGGTCGGTTTTGGGATTGGCGCTTTCGGCCGCGATCTGGGCCAGCGCTTCGCCGGCGCCTTTCTGCACCATGTTGACCTTGATGCCGGTGGTGCGCGAAAAGGTGGTCTGGGCCAGGCTGCACCATTCGGTCTGAACGCCGCAGATGATATTCAGGCTGCCTTCGTCGGCGCCGTGCGCGGCGCTTGCGGCCAGGGCCAGCAGGGGGACGCCAAGGGCGCGCCAGGTGAGTGCTTTCATGATGACTCCGTCGTTGTTGTTATGCGTTTGCTGTGGAAGGACTGCTTCAGAAGGCGTAGCGCAGGCCGGCGCCGAAGCCGCGCGACTGGGCACCGGTGGCAGGACCGATGCCGCCGGCGTCGAAGTCGTACTTGCCGCGCTTTTCGTTCTTCACGATGGTGGCGAAGGTTTCGAACAGCATCTGCTTGTCCAGGATGTACTGGTAGGCGATCACGCCATTCTTTGCGCCCGTATCGGCGCCATTGCACACGCTCTTGTTACCGAGTTCGCACTTGACGTCGCTGCCCACGCCGAAGCCGCCGTAGACCACGTGCTTGCCCCATGCATGGCGCGCGCCGAACACCACACCGGTTTTGGAGAGGCGGGTCTTGGCGCTGCCGGTGGCGGTCGGATCGGTCAGGCGCATGCGGTCGTAGCCGAGTGCCAGGGTGGTGGCGGGCGACAGCGCGTAGCGCATCCCGAGGCGGAAATCCTGGTCGCGCGTGTTGCGGTCGGTCGAGGCGTTGAGCGTGCCCTTGTCGTTGCGCTGCTCGAAGGCGGCGCGCAGGTCGAAGGGACCGGCCACGTACTGCAGGCCCACGCTGTAGCTCTTGTCGTCCAGGTGCGGGCTGTTGGCGGTGCCGGCGGCACTGCGGCCTTCGTTGGCGCTGAAGTAGACGCGCGCCGACAGGCCGTGGAAGCTGGCCGACTCGAAAGCCAGCGTGTTATCGAAGCGGACGTTGAATTGGGGACCGGTGACCGACTGGCCGCTGGCGCCGGAGAGCATGCCCTGGTCGTCCTGAAGGCCAGCACCCATCGGCGAAAAGTCGGCCGTGCCGCTGATCCAGCGCGCCGCCGCCGTCATGCGGCCCAGCTTGACGGTGCCGATGTCGGCGAAGGCGATCCCCACGAAGACATCCTTGGCGCTGCCGAACATGCCGGCGCTGGTGCTGCCGTTCGCGTTGTCGATCGAGATGCCGGTGGTGTACTGGGCCAGGCCGGTCATGCCGTCGCCGAGCGGCAGGGCCGCCTTGACACCGAGTTCCGAGCTGACGTTACTGACACGGAAGCGGCCCGGCTTGTCCTGGGCAGGCACGGCGGCGCCGGTCGCGTCGATATGCTCGAACTGGGCGTCGGCGATGCCGTACAGGGTAGTGGTCAGCTTGGTCTGGGCATGGGCGGCGGACATGGAGGCGCAGGCCAGAGCTACCAAGGACAGCGATGAGGACAGCGAGAAGGACAGGGCGGCAGTACGCGACAGGATCGGTTGGTGTTTCATGTTGTGTCTCCTATGGAGCGCTTGGCGCGCTCTCTGTGGTGGAAGGCGCCGGCCCTGCGCTGGGGGGTGCAGGTCCGGCTGGTGCCTGGGTGTTTGCCGCATCCGGCTTTGCACTCAAGCTGACCGCAGTCTAGTTCGGCATTTTATAAATTGCGAATCTGCAAGCCCCCAAAACGGGCCATTTCTGTCGGCCAGCTTTCAGCCTCCTTTCAACTTGCTTTCAATTGCTGCGGTGCCGCATCTTGCATTGCCGCCAAGGGTGTAACTTGCACATCAGACGTACATAGTGCTGGTACGCAAGTACATTCAACGGTATAACTACGCAGGCTGCAAGCTTTTCCGATGACCCGACCGAACTCTGTTGCCCTTATGAAGATCCTGCTAGTTGAAGACGACGCCGACATGTCCAAGGCGCTCAGCCGGGCGCTGGAAAAGCGTGGATTTGAAGTCACTCCCTGCGCCGACGGCACCCATGCGCTCAAGCAGATCCGCGACGGCGTGGGCGATCTGGTGATCCTCGATCTGAACATTCCTGGGCTGGACGGCCTGCACATTCTGCAGCGCACCCGCTCGCAGGGGATCGCCACGCCGATCATCGTGCTCACCGCGCGCGGCGCCGTGGGCGACCGGGTGGCCGGGCTGAATGCCGGCGCCGACGATTACCTGGCCAAACCTTTCGACCTGGAAGAACTCGAAGCACGCATTCATGCGCTGCTGCGCCGTAAGGGGGGAGGTGAGGAAGTGGCGCAGAAATGCGGACAGCTGCGATTCGAACGCAGCTCCGGTGCGTTTTATCACGGCGAGCTGCCGCTCGAATTCACGCCGCGCGAACAGGCCCTGCTCAAGGCGCTGATGGTGCGGCCCGGCCACGCCGTCAACCGCGAACGACTGCTGCAGGTGGTGTTCCCGGATGACGCCAACGTGCAGGTCGAAGCGATCGAAGTCGTGATTCACCGGCTGCGCAAAAAGCTGGTCGTGACGCAGACCGAAATCATGACCCTGCGCGGCCTGGGCTACCTGCTGCGCCAGGCCGCACGCCCGGCATGAATCCCGCCGGCCACCCAGGCTCCCTGCGCGGCTACCTGCTGGCCGGGATCATTGGGCCGATTGCCCTGTTCATCGCCATCGACGCAGTCAACCTGTACAGCCGCGCGCTCGATTCGGCCAATACGGCCTACGACCGCATGCTGGTCACGACCGCCTATTCGATCGGCGACCAGACCGTGGTCGAAGGCGGGCAGCTGCGCAGCGAAGTCTCGTTCGCCACACTGGAAGTCTACGAAGCTGGATTCTCGACCCGCATGATCTACCGGATCAGCGACCGAAGGGGCAACTACATCGCGGGCGACCGCAGCCTGCCGGCCTTTGTGCAGCCTGCGGCTGGGTGGCCGGGCGTGCCCGCTTTGCTCAAGGTGTATGAAGGCCAGTATGGGAACGCGGCGGTACGCATTGCCGCCGTGGCCCAGCCGGCCAAATCGCGGTTGGCGACGGACGATGTCGTGATCCAGATCGCCGAGCCGCTGGAATACCGGCACGGCGTGGTGCGTGAGATTTTATGGGGCACCGTGCTGCGCCAGGGGATGCTGCTGTTGCTGGTGGCCGCTGTGACGATGCTGGTCGTGTCGCAAGCACTGCGTCCGCTGGACAGCCTGCGTGCCCAGCTCGACGCGCGCCAGGAAGACGATCTGTCGCCGCTGCTGACGCCGGCCGCGCCGCACGAGCTGCAGCCGGTGGTGGCTGCCCTGAATGAACTGATCGGACGCCTGCACCGCACGGTCGACTTGCAGCAGCGCTTCGTGGCGAACGCCTCGCACCAGCTGCGCACCCCGCTGGCGGTGCTCAAGATGCAGTTGCAGTCCGGCCTGCGCGGCGATATCGCGCCCGAACTGGCGCTGGGAGAAATGAGTGCGACGGTCGAGCGCGCGACCAACGTCGCCAATCAGCTGCTGTCGCTGGCGCACATCGAGCAGATGCGCGGTAAGGGCACGCGCGAACGCTGCGAGCTGTCGGCCATCGCGCGCGAAGTGGCGATCGACCTGTCGCCGCTGATCTCGGCCAAGAACCTGGACTTCGAGATCGACGCCTGCGTGGCCTGGGTCGAGGGACGCGACTGGATGGCCAGCGAGATGATCTCGAACCTGCTGCACAACGCGATCCGGCATACGCCATCGGAGTCGCGCCTGGGCATCCGCATTGCGCCGCATGAAACGGGACTGCAATTGTGCGTGTGGGATTCAGGGCCTGGCATCCCCGACCAGAACGAGTTGCGCGTGTTCGAACCGTTTGCGGCCGCCCACAGTTCCCAGGGCGGCGGCTTGGGTCTGACCATCTGCGCCGAGATCGCCGACTCGATGGGCGCCTCGCTGACCCTGTGCAATCGCGGCCAGGCCGGCAAGGTCACCGGGCTGGAAGCGCAGGTGCGCTTTGCCAGCCTGGCGTAGTGAAGCTGCGCTGAGCGCCTATTGGCCGAGTTTCTTGCGCACGGCATCAGCCATCGGGCCGACTTCCCTGACCGCGAGGGCCAGTTGTTCCCTGGTGACGCCGAGCGCCTCGGTCCAGTAGCGGACCTCATGCTCTTCATTGACATTGATGCGGCTGCGGTCCTGCTGGCCGCGTTTTGCGAAATCGTCTGCCATGGTGGCCTCCGTAAAGTGGTTTGCCGACAGCATCGCAGCTTGTGTTTGTTCAGTCCGTTATTTGCCTAACATGTCGATGATATCGGTGGCGACCGCCGGTGCCACGGAGCGCCCACCCGACCTGCTGTTCAGCCCGTGTCACACGTGTGGGGTCAGGTCCGGCGATGGGACACGAGTTCATCACTAGCTGTAGAAATATTCTGCATTTTCAAATTTAAAGAGAATTTTTATAGCGTTAGCGCAGAGCTCGTGTCGCATCGCCGGACCTGACCCCACACGTGTGACACAGTCCGTTATTGCCTAACATGTCGATGATATCGGTGGCGAGCTGCCGGTGGGCACGGGGTGCCCATCCTACGTGCTGTTGTGACCGTGTCGCATCGCCGGATCTGACCCCACACGTGTGACACGGGCTGATCAGCTTGGGAGTTTTGGGTGAAAAAAACCCCGCCGGCTTGCGCTGGGCGGGGTTTTGTTTGTTGCGGTGTGGAACTTAGAACTGGTTCATCGTGTTGTGCTTGCCCGATGCTTTGAGCGCTGCTTCACCGCTGAAGTATTCCTTGTGGTCGTCGCCGATGTCCGAACCGGACATGTTCTGGTGCTTGACGCAGGCGATGCCCTGGCGGATTTCCTTGCGCTGTACGCCAGCCACGTAGCCCAGCATGCCCTGGTCGCCGAAGTAGTCCTTGGCCAGGTTGTCGGTCGACAGCGCGGCGGTGTGGTAGGTCGGCAAGGTGATCAGGTGGTGGAAGATGCCCGCTTCACGCGCTGCATCGGCCTGGAAGGTGCGGATCTTTTCGTCCGCGGTCAGCGCCAGTTCGGTGGCGTCGTATTCCACGCTCATCAGCTTGCTGCGCTCGTAGGCGGAGACGTCCTTGCCATCGGCCTTCATCACGTCATACACCTGCTGGCGGAAGTTCAGGGTCCAGTTGAACGATGGGCTGTTGTTGTAGACCAGCTTGGCGTTCGGGATGACCTTGCGGATTTCGCTGACCATGCCGCCGATCTGGGCGATATGCGGTTTTTCGGTTTCGATCCACAGCAGGTCGGCACCGTTTTGCAGCGAGGTGATGCAGTCGAGCACGCAACGTGCTTCGCCGGTGCCAGCGCGGAACTGGAACAGGTTGCTCGGCAGACGCTTCGGACGCAGTAGCTTGCCGTCGCGCTTGAGGACGACGTCGCCGTTGCTCATGGAATCGGTCGAGACTTCTTCGCAATCGAGGAAGGAGTTGTACAGGTCGCCCAGATCGCCCGGCTCGCGGGTGACCGCGATCTGCTTGGTCAGGCCGGCGCCGAGCGAGTCGGTACGGGCCACGATCAGGCCTTCGTCGACGCCCAGTTCCAGGAAGGCGTAGCGCACGGCGCGGATCTTGGCGAGGAAGTCTTCATGCGGTACGGTGACCTTGCCGTCCTGGTGGCCGCACTGCTTTTCGTCGGAAACCTGGTTTTCGATCTGGATGCAGCAGGCGCCTGCTTCGATCATCTGCTTGGCCATCAGGTAGGTCGCTTCGGCATTGCCGAAACCGGCGTCAATGTCGGCGATAATGGGCACGACGTGGGTGATGTGGTTGTCGATCTTGTCCTGGATGGCGGCCTTGGCGGCGCCTTCGGCGGCGTCCAGTTCGCGGAACAGGCCGCCCAGTTCACGCGCATCGGCCTGGCGCAGGAAGGTGTACAGCTCGCGGATCAGGTCGGCAACGGCGGTCTTCTCGTGCATCGACTGGTCCGGCAGCGGGCCGAATTCGGAACGCAGGGCGGCGATCATCCAGCCCGACAGGTAGAGGTAGCGGCGGTCGGTGCTGTTGAAGTGCTTCTTGATGGAGATCATCTTCTGCTGACCGATGAAACCGTGCCAGCAACCCAGCGACTGGGTGTACTTGGACGAGTCGGCGTCGTAGTTCTTCATGTCGTCGCGCATGATCCTGGCGGTGTACCGGGCGATATCGAGGCCGGTCTTGAAGCGGTTCTGGGCGCGCATGCGGGCAGCGGACTCAGGATTGATCGCGTTCCAGGCACTTCCTTCTTTGTCCTTCAGGCTGGCAATGGCTTTGATGTCGTATTGGTACTGGGACATGTGAATCTCCTGGTAGGGTCAGATTAAAAATCGAAACAGGGAGCGCTCCGTCAGGTGTACTCCCGTCTGCTGACGGGAGGCTGAATACTGCAAAGCATCATGTAGAAATAATAGACCCATTTGCTGAGCTGGTCGAGTCTTATATAAGACATATAAGTAGAATTAAGTCTCTAAGAAACAACGGCTTAGTCAGATCATTCCATGATGCGGAACGCATTTTCAAAAAATGGAATTGATGACGATTTTTAATCCGCGACTTTATGCCACCATGTGAAACGTATTTTCAGAAAATGGTGCGTGCGATGCTGCGCCGCAATAGCAGAACGTGGCGGGCAGGGGCCAGGCGGCCGTCAGGCGCCGACAGCGGGAGGGTATCTACCTGGCCGGAATTGGCATCACGCCGTTGTTGTCCGGTCCCCCGTGCGCCACATTGCCGAAATAGATCTCCAGATTGGCGGCTGGCTTGAAGTTGGACAGACGAATCTGGTAGGTCTTGGCATCGACTTTGCTGAAGGTGCCGGGAAAGCACAGGCTGACCACTTCGGACGGATCGCGTTTGACCACATTGAGGGTGAAATCCTCAATGCCGCGCTTCCATGTATTGCCGGTCTTGAGAATATAGGACACGTGGGCGGCGTTGACGTAGCCGGCTTCGTTGCGCTTCGCGATCTTCTGGTACGTCTTGAAAAACGCGTCGTCGGCGCAATAGCGCTTTTTGAAATCCGGATCGATCCAGGACTCGCCGGGACCGGCCGCAATGAAAGGTCGGTATTCGTGGTGCACCCGGACGACCTTGCCAGGTGCGAATTTCTGCTGCCACACGTAGTTGACCTGCGCTTCCCAGTCCGGGCCTGTGCCACCTTCCGGCGATTCGCCGATGAGCCCGAGTGCGTCCAGTTCGCGGGTCTGGCGTGCCGTGAGGGGTTTTTCCTTCACGGTCGGCGCGAAAATGGGATTGTAGGCAATCTGGACGTCGTTCAGACCGGCTTTACGCAGGTCGGCAGTCACGTCGCGCTTGCCCTGCAAGGCACGTATTACCATGGTGTAGGCGACCGGGCGCCCATCCACCAGCACTGAAAAGCGGGCAGGGCGGCCGTAGTAGCTGTCGCTTGACTGCCGCATGACTGGATAAGCCGGCAGCGGAAAGACGATGGTTTCCTCGACCTCCGCCCCTGTTTCGTTGCGGAACTCGTAATCGACAGCGATCAGGTCGTGGCTGACAGTGAGCACTTCCTTTTTCATCGCGATGGCATCGGTCTTGCGAAACACGATGCCGCCCATACTGACGCTGGCGATGCCGTCATTGGCCAGCGCCGGGCCGGTCAGCAGGATCAGTGTGAACAAGGCCGGAGCCAGCGTCAGTGCGTGGAGTTTCATGGTTCTGCTCAAAATTCGGTGAGCAATAGTAGCATTTTAACCATGCGTGATCGCGGCACGCGGGCTACCTATGGGTTTACGGTGCGGCAAGCCTCCCAGAATTCATGCTCCAATGCGCTTTTGAAGGAGGCGCAGATGACAGACACATTCAAGGCAGGCGATAAAGTGCAATGGCACTCTTCCCAGGGCGTCGTGCATGGCACGGTCAAGAAGAAGCTGACCTCGCCAACCGAGATCAAGGGGCACCATGTGGCGGCGTCGCCCGACAACCCGGAATACCTGGTGGTCAGCGACAAAACTGGTGCCGAAGCGGCACACAAGCCCGAGGCGCTCAAGAAAGCCTGAAGCGGCGCGCTGCCATGCGTGCAGGGCAGCGCTACTCGGCTTACCCGGCCTTGTCCTGCGGCGACTTGTCCTGGGCTGTTTTTTCCTGCTGCGCGTGGAGCTGCTCGCGTAGCTGCTGCGCGTTGAAGTGGGTGTAGTCCTTGTTGACCTCCGACTTGATCAGTGGCTTGATGTGCGGATCGAGGAAGGAGCGTAGCGCCCCGAGGAACTGGGGCGACGCCGACACGACCAACTGGTCGAAGCGGCCGTTCTGGTGCGCATCCATCAGATACCTGGAAATGTCTTTGGCGAATTGTTCAGCCTCCTGCTCGGCAGGCGTGTGAGCCGGCTGGTAGGCCTTGTTGGGAGCGCCGACCTTGGCATTGTGGGCGTAGCCCACGCCTTGCGTCCCCCCGATATTATGGCCGCTGTTGGTTGCCGCGGTGGGCCCGAGCTTGTCTGATTCCGTCTCCAGCACCCGCAAACGGACGGCGGAATTGACCATGTCGTCGATTTCTTGTAGCGGCTCGGCGGGATCGGACTCCGAAAAAAACCGCGCCCGCCCGGCGTTGGCGGAAATAATCCAGGTTGTTGGCATGCTACCCCCGTAAGAACGACAGTCGATGTTGAATCTGTAGTTAGTCTGTCCTGGGGATATTTGGTTCCGCGACGCGATGCGATCCGCTGCGACAGCTGCTCTTCGAATTTGTAATTGGCATACATGTCCGCTGCCATGGCATCGAACTTGATCTTGAGGGTAGATGGCTCCCTGTCGCCAAACCACATGCTCACCAGGGCGAATCGAGACGGTGCGCGATTTCAACAAACGACGCATGGATATTGGTCATTTTTACCCAGGCAAGCCAGCATATCGGACCAAGGACCGCGTCGGCATGCTTCCTTGGCCAGCGCGCAGCATGCGGGAATTCCTTCTTGAAGCGCGCACTCTGCGAGTTCATCTCTGTATGATCAGCACAAACCCATCGCCGCCCTGCGCGATGGGTCCTGGAGATTGGATTTTTTATGGTCATAGCCACGCACAGCGGCAAGTTCCACGCGGATGACGCATGGGCGGTCGCGGTACTACACATTTTGTTTCCGGATTGCGAGATCATCAGGACGCGCGATCCCGCACTCATCGACGCGGCCGCCTTCGCGGTCGACGTCGGCGGCATCTGGGACCCCGCCACCGGCCGCTTCGACCATCACCAGAAGGGTTTCGATGGCGCGCGCGAAAGCGGCGTGACCTACGCCAGCGCCGGACTGGTCTGGCGCGAATACGGCGCGCGCTGCGTCGCCAGCCTGGCCGCTACGCACGCCGGTGCCACGCTGACGGACGACAAGGCGCGCGAGATCGCTTACGCCATCGATACCGACATCGTCCAATACCTGGACTTGTCGGACGTGGGCGCGGCCAAAAGCGCGCCCGGAGGCTATGGCCTGTCGGCAGTGATTTCAGGCTTCAACCCGAACTGGCTCGACGAGGAAAGACTGGGCTACGGCGAGCCGGCCGAAGCACACCGGCTGAGCCAGTTCCGCCGTGCCATGGAAGTGCTGACCGATATCATGATCAACGCGGTGCGCTATCGGGTGGGTGCCTTCCTTGCGCTGGAGCAGGTCAGGCAGGCGCAGGTGCTGGAAGGCGGCAAACTGCTGTTCCTGAAAAACAGCGCGCTGCCCTGGAGCCAGGTGGTACGCAAGGAAATGCCCAAGGTGCTGTTCGTCATCAGCCACAGTATCGGCGAGCAGCGCTACATGCTGCATACGGTGCCGGCCAGTGCCGAGACCTTTGTGGCGCGCGCCGATCTGCCGGCGGCCTGGGCCGGTCTGCGCGACGCCGAGCTGGCGGCGGTCTGCGGGGTGGCGGACGCGACCTTCTGTCACAATGGCCGTTTTATCGCCGCAGCCAAATCCTACGAAGGTGCGCACGCCATGGCATTGCTGGCGCTGCAGTCCATTGAACAAGGCGCCGTATCGGCCCAGGAAAGCGAGATTCATTCTTGAAAAAACTGCTTGCCATGATATTGACCGCCCTGCTGTCGATCGGCCCAGGCCAGGCCGGAGAAACCAGGCAGGCGCCTGTACAGAACACGACAAGGAAAATCGACAGCTTGCTCACGCCCGAGATCGGCGGCATCAAGCAGTTTGTACAGATCCGGACCGACGATGCCAGCAAGCCGGCGCTGCTGTTTCTGTCGGGCGGGCCTGGCAGTTCAATGATGAACAACCAGGATGCTTACACCAGGCTGCTGGCCGAGCGCTTCACCATCGTGCAGTGGGATCAACGGGATGCCGGGAAAACGCTGAAACTGAACCCTTCGCCAGTCCCGCCGACCTTGGCGCAGATGCAGGCCGATACCCTCGCTGTGATCGCCTTCGTCCGCAAGGAATTGGGTAAAGAGAAGATATTCCTGCTCGGCAGCTCCTGGGGTAATGTGCTGGGCTTTCATATTGTCGAAACCCACCCCGAATTGCTGCATGCGTATTTTGCGGTCAATCCCGTGATCAGCCAGCTGGCAAGTGAAACCGCCTTGCGCGCGGCCCTGCAAAGCCATTTCAAGGACAACCCGGTCGCCACGCAAGAGCTGGCCAGCGTGAACCTGGCGTTCAGGGCGGATGAGGATTTGTTCTACCTGAGGAAGTGGCTGTTTTATAAAGAAGGTAAGCAGTTTGCGCTCGGTGGCGACTTCAAGCAGGGGTTCCTCGGCTGGTCGAAGGTGTGGTCGCCAGTGTGGCGCGAGGTGATGGCGATTGATTTGCCGACCACCTTGAAGAAGGTGGAGACGCCCGTCTATTTTTTCGTCGGCAAAAACGACCTGCAAACCCTGACCAGCATCACAACCCAGTATGCCGCGCAAATCAAGGCGCCACGCACAGCACTATTTTCGTTTGAACATTCGGGACATCAAATCCATCAGGATGAACCGGAAAAATTTCAGAAAACGATCATTGAGCTGCTCGATGCGGACCGGCCTACAGAACCTTGCTGCACAGCCGGAAGTCCGGGTCGTCCTCGAACGGGCGCACCTGGAAGCCCAGGCTCGCCATCAGCTTGAGCATGCCGCTGTTCTTGCACAGGACCAGACCCTCGATCTGGCTCAGGCCCTTGTCGCGCGCCACGTCCATGATGCCCAGCATCAGGCGCGTGCCCAGTCCCTGGCCGCTGTAGCGGTCGTCCACCAGCAAGGAAAATTCGCAGCTGCTGCGGTCCGGGTTGGCGATGTAGCGCGACACGCCGATGATGCTGGGTGTGTCCACAAAGGCGCCGTCAGGTCCCGGCGCGCGTTGCGTGTGCAGCGCCACCAAGGCCATCTCGCGGTCGTAGTCGATCAAGGTATAGCGGGCCAGCATCGGCACCGACAGTTCGCGCAGCGAGGAGGCGAAGCGGTAGTAGCGCGACTTTTCCGACAGGCCGCGCACCAGGTCCTGCAGCATCGAGGCGTCGTCCGGCTGCACCGGTCGCACGGTGTAGTGACCGCCGCCGCGCATCGGCCACTCCTGGGTGTAGGTGGAAGGGTAGGGCAGGATCGCCAGGTGATCGTAGTCGCGCGCCGCCAGCGGCGCCGCATCGATCACGATGCGGGCATCGACCGCCACCGCGCCGTACTCGTCGACGATCAGCGGATTGATGTCCATCTCGCGCAGCTGCGGCAGTTCGCACACCATTTCCGAAACCCGCAGCAGCATGTGCTCGACCGCTTCGCGCTGCGCCGGCGGCGCGCCGCGCCACTCGGACAGCATGACCGCGGCGCGCACCCGGCCCATCAGGCGGCGCGCCAGGAACTGGTTCAGCGGCGGCAGTTCCACGGCGCGGTCGTCAATCAGTTCAATCATGGTGCCGCCGGCGCCGAAGCTGATCGCCGGGCCGAACAGATGATCGGTGACCACGCCGATATACAGCTCGCGGCCATGGCGCTTGCCGGCCATTTTCTGCAGGGTCACGCCATTGATGCGCGCTTGCGGCGCCAGCCGGCTGACGGTGGCCATCATGTCGCTGTAGGCGTCGCGCACGGCGGCGGCGTTGCTCAGGTTTAGCATCACCCCCTGCACATCGGACTTGTGGGCGATGTCGGGCGAATCGATCTTCAATGCCAGCGGGTAGCCCAGCTGGCTGGCGATCAGCATGGCCTCGTTGGCGCTGCGCGCCAGGATGGTCTGGGTGATCGGGATATGAAAAGCGGCCAGCAGCGCCTTCGATTCCATCTCGGTCAGCACATGGCGGCGTTCGGCCAGTACCCCTTCGATCAGCAGGCGGGCGCCATCCAGATCCGGTTTGGTCAGTTGCGACAGCGGCGGGGGAGTCTGGCGCAGCAGCTGCTGGTTCTGATAGAAGGACGCGATATTGCTGAAGCCATCGACCGCCGCCTCCGGCGTACGGAAGGTCGCTACGCCGGCGGCATTGATGATCTGGCGCGCCGCCGCGACCTGGCGGTCGCCCATCCAGCAGGTCAGCAGCGGCTTGCCCAGGCCGGCGTTAAGGGCGCTGACAGCGCGCGCCACCGCATCGGAGTCGCCGCCCAGCTTGGGCGAGTAGATCACCAGGATGCCGTCGATCTGCGGGTCGCGCCCGCAGGCCTGCACCGCGGCGCAATACGCATCGGCGTCGGCCTCTTCGGACAGGTCGAGCAGATTGCTGAGGGTGGCGTGGGGCGGCAGTTGCGGCGCCAGCGCCTGGGCGCCATCGTCGGACAGGCGCGCCAGCTGCAGGCCCAGTTCCTCGATCCAGTCGGCCGCCAGCACACCCGGCCCACCGCCATTGGTGACGATGGCCAGGCGCGGACCCACAGGGCGGTAGCGCGAAGCGAGGCATTTGGCCGCGGAGAACAGCTGCACGAAGGACTTGACCCGCACCGCGCCGGTACGACGCAGCGCGGCATCGAACACGTCGTCGCTGGCCACCACGTTGCCCGAATGGGTTTGCGCGGCCAGCGAGGCGGCGGCCGTGTTGCCCGCCTTGAGCACCACCACCGGCTTGGTATTGGCCGCGCCGCGCAGGGCCGACATGAAGCGCCGCGCATCGCTCAAGCCTTCCATGTAGATGACGATGCTCTGGGTGGCCGGATCGGTGGCGAGGAAGTCGAGGGTCTGGGCCAGGTCGACCGCGGTATTCGGCCCCAGCGAGACGACGGTGGAAAAGCCCACGGCGTTCTGGCTGCCCCAGTCCAGGATCGCCGAGGTCAGCGCACCGGATTGGGAGATCAGCGCCAGGCTGCCCGCTTGCGGCATCGCTCCCGCAACGCTGGCATTGAGGTGCAGGCGGGGACGCTGATAACCCAGGCAGTTGGGGCCGAGCAGGTGGATACCGTGCCGGCGTGCGATGCTGTGCAGCTCCTTGGCCAGCACGCTCTCGACGCCGCCCGACAGGATCAGCGCGGCGCGGCACTGGATACGGCCGGCCACCTCGAGCGCGAATGCCAGCTCCGCATGCGGCAGTGCGATCACGGCCAGGTCGGCGCGCGATTGGGCCAGTTCGGTCAGGGTGCCGGTCATGCCGACATCGAGATAGGTCAGCGGCCCGGTGAAGCCGCCTTGCTCCAGCTGGGCGCGGATGTGGCGGCCGTAGCTGGTCTGGGCCTGGTCGGCGCGGCCGGCGAAGACCACGATCGACCTGGGGGAAAACAAGGGGCTGAGGTAGTGGGATTCCATGGGAGATTACCAGTGTCGGGTGCTGCCGGTGGCCTTACAGGTCGGTGTCGTCGTCGAGTCCCAGCAGTACCCTGAGATGGGCGGTAGCGCTGCGTGCCAGCGACGATAACACGTAGCCCCCTTCCAGGCAGGACACGATACGACCCTGGCAATGGCGCTGCGCCACGGCCACGATCTGCCGGGTGAGCCAGGCATAGTCGGCTTCGACCAGCGCCAGGTTGCCCATATCGTCGTCGCGGTGGCCGTCGAACCCGGCCGAGATGAAGATTAGTTGCGGCTTGAAGCGTTCCAGCGCCGGCAGCCAGCATTCGGTCACGGCCCGGCGCAGCGGTTCTGCGCCGGAACGGGCCGGCAGCGCGACATTGACCATATTGGCCCCGCGCGGCATATTGCCACAGAAGGGATACAGCTTGTCTTCGAAGGTGGAGCACATCAGCACCCGTTCATCGTCACGCAGGATGTCTTCGCTGCCATTGCCGTGATGGACGTCGAAGTCGATCAGGGCGACCCGTTCCAGGCCATGCACATTGAGGGCGTGGCGGATACCCACGGCCACATTATTGAAGAAGCAGAAGCCGCCGGCGGCGGCATATTGCGCGTGATGGCCGGGCGGGCGCACATTGCAAAAGGCGAAGCCGGCCGCGCCCGTCAGCACCAGATCGGCCGCCAGCACGGCGGCGCCGGCCGCACGCAGCGCTGCCTGGTAGCTGTAGGGATTCATGCTGGTATCCGGATCGACCTGGACACACCCTTCCGGCGGCGACATCGCGGCCAGGGTGTGGATGTAGAGGCTGGAATGGGCTTGCGCCAGTTGCTGCTCGGTGGCCGTGGGCGCCTCGTAGGTCTGCATGAAGTCCAGCAAACCTTTCATCAGCAGCATGTCGCGGACAGCGCCGATGCGATCGGGACATTCGGGATGCTGCTCGCCCATCGCGTGTTTCAGGCAATCAGGATGTGATATGTAGGCTGGAAGCATTGCTGCCTTGCTGGTCGCGTCGGGTGGCGCCTGGAGCGAGGCGGGCTTGGACTGGATTGGAGATGAGTTCAGGCGATTGTATTGGGCGTCGTCAGAATTTTCGTTGATTCAGATCAAATTTGCGAGGAGCCAGGGCGGCCATCACGGGCCAGCCCTGTGCCTGCATGCGCGCTCAACTAAAATAATTGCCAGCCCGCTCGGGCTGATACAGCACTTCCAGCAATCGCACATTCAGCAACTGCCCGTCCGGACGGGGCCAGACGATGGTGTCGCCCACGGACAGGCCGAGCAGAGCGGTGCCTATCGGTGTCAGGACGGAGAGGCCCTTGTCGAGCTTGTGCATGTCCTTGGGATACGCCAGGGTCAGGCAGAATTCCTCTGCCGTCGTGTCGATCGCAAAGCGCACTGTCGAATTCATGGTGACGACGCCGGGCGGCATGTCCTGGGGCTCGACGATGTCGGCGCGCGCCAGCTCGTCGGCCAGCGCATGATGGCTGGCCTCGGCGCCTGGCGCGGGCGTGGTGAGCAGCATGTCAAGGCGTTCGAAATCGAGTGAAGAAATAGTAATAGCTGGCTTCATGGAAACTCTCCTGGTGTTCGGATGGATAGGGGATGCAGCAGGAAGGAGGCTCGGAGAGGCGCGGAAGGCCGGAGTGGTCCGGCGGGCCTCACCGAGCCGATGAAAGCCAGGCGAGCGTGCGGCCGTAGGACAGGCCGGCCCGTACGGGCGCGCGGCGGGCGCCCTCGTTCAGGGCAGAACCGTGGTGCAGAGGAGGAAGGGGGGCCGCGGACATAGGGGGCAGTATAGCGCTTTCGGCACGGTGCGGCTGCGCGGCGCCGCCCCTGAGCGCCTCGCTTACGACGCTTTGCGGCGCCGCTTGCTTGCGGCCAGTAAAGCCAGTGCGCCGATGGACAGCAGCAGCGATGCATCCGGCTCGGGTATCAGTTCCCCCCGCGTGGTGACGCTCACATTCAGATTGTCCATCGCCCAGGACTCATCGTTGAGGTCCTGGTTGCCTTCACCGAAAATGAAAAACTCGATCGTTGCCGTGGATGCGGTATGGGCAAAGTTGGCAAAGCGTGGGTCGGCACCGAAATTATAGGCACTGTCGGTATAGAAGCTGCCTGGGCCGTTAAAGCCCAGATCGACGCGACGTGCCAGCTCTACGCCTGCGGGTGACACATAACTCTGGATCTGGCTTGGCGTCGCATTGGCGAACGATTCGCTGAACAGTGTGGCGCCGTCGAACACGATCTTGAAGAAATCGCCTGCTGGAAATGTCCCGGTGCCATCCAGCGAGTCGATGGCAGCGAACAGGAAGGACAGACTGATCGTGTCGTGGGTTGGCAGATTGGTCAAGCTGAGGGTGACCGTATTGCCAGTGGCACTACGCAAAAAATTCCCGCCGAATTGATTGCCCGCCGGCCCCAGTCCTGCGTAGCCTTGTACCCCTGTCAAGGCTGCGCTGCCGGGGGAAATGCCGCTGGCCAGGGCGCCATTGAAGTCGGTAGAAAAGACCAGCACCGGAGCCGCTTTAACCTGGGCGGCACAGACTGTAACCATTGCAAGAACAGCAGCGAAAGACGCAAAGCGTTTGGCGTTCATGGCGATCCCCGTTTATTGAATTTAACTTCTTGGAAGACAGGGAGTCGGTAGCAATATATGCGCCATCACGCTAAGTTGTTGAATGCAATGAAGATCGTTTTTGCGGGACGGCGCAGCTGTAAGAAAGCTCGACAGCTGCATCATTGCCACCGTTAAATACTAGTGACGCGTGGGCATTGGGTCGATGTGGATAGTGCAACTGACAACGCCATCCGGAGATGGCGTTTGAGCTTGTGCGTGGCCCGGTCAGGCGGCCGCCCCGATGTGCTCATACAGAATGAGGCAACCGATGGCTATTAGCACGATGCCACCGACGATCTCGGCGCGCCTGCCGGCGATGACGCCCAGGACCCTGCCAAGCATCACGCCGATGGTGACCATGACGAAGGTGGAAAAACCGATGGCGGCCGCTGTGAGGACAATATCGGCGCCCATGATGGCCAGTCCCACGCCAACCACCATCGCGTCGATGCTCGTTGCGAAGCCCGTGAGTGCGAGAATCCAGAAGGAGTGGCTGGTGGGTTTGCTGTCCTCCGCCTCCGCTTCCGATGACAGACCGGCGCGAATCATGCGGATGCCCAGAATGCCGAGCAGGGCGAACGCAATCCAGTGGTCCCAGGCACTGACGTAGGGTGCGGCGACCTGGCCCAGAAGCCAGCCGATGACTGGAGTCACGCCTTCAATCGTGCCGAAGATCAGGCCGGTCCTGACGGCTTCGCGCCAATGCGGTTTGTGGAGCGCGGCGCCTTTGCCCACGGCTGCGGCGAAGGCATCGGTGGACATGGCGAGTGAGAGGGCAGCGGTAGCGGCAAGATTCATGTGGAGCTTTCATGTCGGGCACGAACAAAGGCATGCCACACGGCCCGACGGGGCGTGTTGACATGCCAATGGTCTCGCCAACCTGAACGGCTGCCCGCACCACGGTATGGACGAACTACCGAGTATGTTGATACGGGCGCTTCCGGCAAGGAAGCAGGCTACTCCCCAAAGGGCGGATGGATTATAGCAAGATTGCCGGGTGGGGTGGGGGGGGCTGACCTGCCGTGCTCGATCACATTGCACTGTGCTTCACGCGGTATCCGATTGGACCCTGCGCCGCCTGGTGCTGTTAGAATTTGCGATCATCTTTCAATGCCCATTTTCTGGAGTACAGACATCCTACCTTTTCTGGTCAGAGCGGCGACGCGTTTGCCAAAGCTAACGTTGGCTGTTGCATTATTAGTACTGACAGCCTTGGCCGGCACGATGAGCTATACAGCTTTCCTTGTCGTCGGGGTGTTGGCCGATTATCTTGGCACTGGCCGCTTCCTGGCAGGACTGCTTCTTGGCGGTCTTTTTGCAAGATTTCCTTGGATAAGCAAAGGCAAGCTGCGCATTGTTGGTCTGTTACCCAAGCCTGTCCGTCGACCACTCATCGTGAGTTTGCTCGCACTCTGCTTATTGAACTTCCTGTGGCAAGAAGAATACGGGCCCGCAGTATTTACCGCGCTCGCTACGGTTTTTCTTCTCGCTTACCCCTGGTTGAGGCGAGCCGTATTCGATCGACTGGTGTCGTCTGTCTTCAAATTCGCTGGGCATCAGCCTCCCAACAGCAGCGACGACATGGTGATTGACGCTGAGTTCAGGGAAAAGAAAGATTAAGGCTTGGTCGCCACGAGCTTGCCCGCTACGCGCAAGCGTTTCCCAAATGCTGCTGACCTCCGCTTGTTCCGTCGTTTGATACAAACAAAAACGCCAACCTGCATGGGTTGGCGTTTTGTTGACACAGTTCTTGGTGGCCCGGGGCGGAATCGAACCACCGACACAAGGATTTTCAATCCTCTGCTCTACCGACTGAGCTACCAGGCCAAGGGGCAGGATTATACTGCCCGCGGCGCAAAACGCCAAGTCGGCGCCGTAGAGCGGCTCAACTGTTACAAATTTCCCGCACAAAAGGTTAAAGATTCCAGCAGGAATGCCGCTAACAGGATTCCCCGCTCTTTATTCTGGATATTCCCTTGTCTTACCTCACTGGCAGCTATCAGCCCGGCCTCGTCCTGCTCTCCGTCATTGTCGCCATGATGGCGTCCTACACCGCGCTTAACCTCACCGGGCGGGTGACGGCCACCCGCGGCCGTACCAGCCGGCTGTGGCTGCTCGGCGGCGCCGTCGCCATGGGCACCGGCATCTGGTCGATGCACTTTATCGGCATGCTGGCGTACAGCCTCCCGATCAAGATGAGTTACGACCTTGGCATCACCATCCTGTCCTTGCTGGCGGCGATCGCCGTCTCGGCGTTTGCCTTGCGCCTGGTCTCCGGCGCCACCGTTACGCGCCAGCACTATTTGTTGGGTGGCATCCTGATGGGCCTGGGCATTTGCGCGATGCACTATCTCGGCATGTACGCCATGCAAATGTCGCCGGCTATCGATTACAACCCGCCGGTGGTGGCGGCCTCCGTCGCGATTGCCATCGCAGCGTCGGTGGCGGCGCTGTGGCTGGCGTTTACCCTGCGCACCGGCAACGGTTTGCTGGCCCATGCCAAGAAGGTGGGGGCGGCCGTGGTGATGGGGCTTGCGATTATTGCCATGCACTACACCGGCATGGCGGCAGCGCGTTTCGATCCGGCCACGGTATGCACGACCCAGGGCGGGGTGGATGGCAACTGGCTGGCCGTATTTGTGGGACTGGCGGCCATCTCCCTGCTGACCATTGCCCTGCTGCTGTCGGTGGTCGACTCGCGCCTGGCCGCGCGCACCGCCACCCTGGTGCGTTCGCTCAGCAATGCCAACCGCAAACTGCATCACCTGGCCCTGCACGACAGCCTGACCCGCCTGCCCAACCGCAGCCTGCTGGAAGACCGCATCCTGCATGCCATCGCCGCGGGCGAGCGTTCGGGCAAGCGTTTTGCCGTCATGTTTCTCGATCTCGACCGTTTCAAGACGATCAACGATTCCCTTGGTCACCATTACGGCGACAAGCTGCTGCAGGGCGTGGCGGAGCGTCTGACCCAGAGCCTGCGCGCGGAAGATACGGTGGCCCGCCTGGGCGGCGACGAATTCGTCATACTTCTGGAAGATGTGGCGTCGCCGAATATGGTGGCGAAGATCGCGCAAAAGCTGCTCGAGACCATGGCCGAACCGATCCTGGTCGAGGGGCAGAAGCAGAGCGTGTCGGTGAGCGTGGGCATCAGCATCTATCCGGACGATGGCGGCACCCTGCGCGAACTGATGAGCAATGCCGACAGCGCCATGTATCACGCCAAGAAAATGGGGCGCGCCAACCACCAGTTTTTCGCGCCGGAAATGAATGCGGCCGCTGGCGCCAGACTCAAACTGGAGCAAGCCTTGCGCCGCGCGCTCGAGCAGGATGAGTTCGAGTTGCATTACCAGCCCAAGGTCGATGTAGCCAGCGGCGAGGTGATGGCGATGGAAGCGCTGGTGCGCTGGCGCAGCCCGGAGCGCGGCTTGGTGCCGCCCAATGAATTTATCGGGGTGAGCGAGGAAATCGGCTTGATCATTCCCCTCGGTGCCTGGGTGCTGCGCGAGGCTTGCCGCCAGAACCGCGCCTGGCAACTGGCCGGCCTGCCGCGCTTGAGGGTGGCGGTCAACCTGTCGGCCTACCAGTTCCGCCAGAAGGACTTGCCGGAATTTGTCGCATCGGTCCTGGCCGAGACCGGCATGGACGCCGCCTGCCTGGAGCTGGAAGTGACGGAAAGCGTGGTGATGCACAATCCGATGGAGGCCTCGCGCATCCTGCAGCGCCTGCATGGCCAGGGCATCCATATCTCGGTGGACGACTTCGGCACCGGTTACTCGAGCCTGAGCTACCTGAAGCAGTTCCGCCTCGATACGCTCAAGATCGATCGTTCCTTCGTGCGCGACATCAGTTCCGATGCGGACGATGCTGCCATCGTGCGCTCGGTCATCGCGCTGGCGCACAGCCTGCGCCTGAAGGTCATCGCCGAGGGCGTGGAGACGGACGAGCAGCTCGACTACCTGCGTGAACTCGGCTGTGACCAGTACCAGGGCTACCTGCGCAGCAAGCCGGTGCCGGCGGCAGAATTCGAAGCCTTGCTGCGCGAAGCACAGGCGAATGGGGTGCCGCTGCGGCGCATCGGTTCAGCCGCCTGAGGCCGTTGCGGCAATAAAAAGGCCACCCGCGGGTGGCCTTGCACGGCAGCCGTACGGCCCGCAGGCGGCACGGCCGGTCCGGATGGATCAGTTTTTCTGCTTGCGGCGGGCAGCGACGCCCAGGCCCAGCAGGGCGATGGCCAGCAGCGCGGCACTGCCTGGCTCTGGCACGTCAACGATCACCTGGGCGCGGTCGCCGATGACCATGTCGTCAAAGCCGAAGACATCCGTGCCCGCATTCGTGTTGCCGAAAGTAATGCTGGTATAGCTGACGGTTGGGTCAATGAAACCGAAGAACAGCAGTGAGCCGTTCGCGCCGTTGATCGTGTTCGGAACGATCAGATTAGTGGTGCCACCGCCGGCCAGTCCCAGGGTCACACGGCCGCTGAAGTCGCCGATGTCGGTGCCGTAGAAGCCGAATGCCGAGATGCCTTGGTCGAAGTTGATGGTGAAGTTGCCCGACACTTCGTAATACTTGCTGCCGCCTGCCGAGGTGTTGAAGCGGCCATTGATGGTCGTGTTATTGATGTTACCTGCGCCGGTTAAGGTAGCATTGATCGTGCCATTGGAACCGGCGAAGCCCAGGCCCAGCGGCGTGCCGGTACCGATATTGAAGGATTCGAATTTTTCGGTCGATACGCCAGCCAACGTGGACAGGAAGTTGCTGCGTGCGGTGACGGGCGCACCGCTTACAGTGCCCGCAGGGCTCTGGTTTTCGCCGAAGAAGACGACCGGCGCGGCGGTGGTGGCCGCGGCGGCAAAGATGGAAGCCACCGCGATAGCGGAGCAAGCGAACTTTTGCAGAGTTTTCATATTTCCCTAGTTATTGTAGATTTAAAAAACTTTTCTAAACTAGCAAGTAGTGGGCCAGGTGGAAAGGTTTGTTAAGAATCAATAACTTAGGGGGATCTGAGTTCCCTTTTGCTAACAGTATGTCAATAATTCCGACAGCTATAAGTGATTGGTATGATATCAAAATCGCGGACCGATGCGAATCCGTTTGCTTTTATGCCAGCTTGCGCTACGCTGGACCTTGGTCTTCACGTCGCTGAAAAATCAACCAGGAGTTTCCATGGCTTATGTAGACGGATTCGTCGTACCGGTTCGAAAAGATAAGATCGATGCCTACCGTGCGATGTCTGAACTGTGCGGCAAAGTATGGATGGAGCACGGCGCCCTGAGCTACCGCGAGTGCATCGCTGACGACGTCAAACCCGGGCAGCACACGTCCTTCCCCCAAAGCGTCAAGCTGGAAGAGAACGAAGTGGTGGTGTTTTCATGGATCGAATACGCGTCGCGTGAGGCGCGCGACGAGATCAATGCCAAGGTGATGGAGGACCCGCGCCTGGTTGGCGCCATGAATCCGGAGACCATGCCATTCGATGGCAAGCGTCTGATTTATGGCGGTTTTACAAGCCTGGTCAGCATGTAGGCATCGATGGCTTACATTGACGGCTTCGTCCTGCCCGTGCCCATCGACAAGATCGACGCCTACCGCGCGATGGCGCAGCTGTGCGGAGAGGTCTACCTGGCGCATGGTGCGCTGCGCTTTTGCGAGTTGCTTGGCGACGATCTCGTTACCGGCAGGACCAGCTCGTTTCCGCAAAGCGTGATGCTGGCGGAAAATGAGGTGGTGGTGTTTTCGTGGATCGAATACGCTTCGCGCGAAGCGCGCGACGACATCAACGCGAAGGTCCGGCACGACCCCCGCCTGGCTCATCTGACTGCGGAGAATATCCCTTTCGACGGCAAGCGCACCTTGTACGGCGGCTTTGTCGACCTGGTCAGTTTTTGAGTGCGCGCTTCTTGGGCGTTTGCCCTTCTCTGCACGGTCGCGCCTAAACGTAGTGTCTGATGAAGTCGAAATACGCGCGCGGGCCGGAAGCCGAATGGCGCAGCACGGATTTTTTGATCTTGTTAATGACAGCCACATAGTCTTTGACTGTCACGTCGGCGTTGTCGATGCCGGCGCTCCCTGCCTCGACCACATGCGCTACGATGCCATCGATGGCGGGGCGGCTGAGAACACTTTCGTTCTTGGCAAAACCGAATTTTTTCTTGAGTCCGATGATCGCGTTGTCCAGGGCGATGATGCACATCGCGTCGGTGAAGTGGGCGTTATGCTCGTACTGAGCGCTGAGGAAAACCTCGATTTGCTGGCAAAGACCGAGTTCGGTGTTGGCATCCGACTGCAGTTCTCCTTAGTTTCGTCATCGTTCTTCAAACGCGAAAAAGCCACCCGAAGGTGGCTTTTGCATGTTCTTGGTGGCCCGGGGCGGAATCGAACCACCGACACAAGGATTTTCAATCCTCTGCTCTACCGACTGAGCTACCAGGCCAAGAGGCATGATTATAGACAGTGGGACATCGGTTTGCAAGGCCGAGGTGCAACTTTTCTGCAAATTTGCTGAGTTCCCGCATAAAACTGTCTTGTTTCGAACCGCTATAATGCTCCGCATGACTTCTCCAATTTCCTCCACGGCACGCCAACGCAGCGCCGTTTGCATCGTCGGCAATGGCGCGATCGCCAAAACGGCGGCCCTCGGTTTCGCCCAGGCCGGGCATAGCGTGACCTTGCTGGTGCCGCCCGCGGCGCCCGCGGCGGCAGCGCCATCGCAGGGAGAGCAGCCGTGGGACGTGCGAGTCTATGCACTGAACCACACCGCCCACACCCTGCTGTCATCGCTGAAAGTATGGGGCGCGCTGGACCTGGACCGGGTCGCCGCGGTCGATTCGATGGTCGTCAACGGCGATGGCGCGCAGGCCGGGGATATGGCCTTCGACGCTTTCGGCGCTCACGTCGGCGCGCTGGCCTGGATTGTCGAGGACCGCAACCTGAACCAGGCGCTGGACGCGGCCCTGCGCTTTGCCGCCAACGTACAGATCGTGCACGGCCGTGCCGCCAGCCTGGACGCCGGCCTGAATGAGGCGACCGTGCGCCTGGACGACGGCAGCGTGATTGCCTGCGACCTGATCGTGGGCGCCGACGGCGGCCAGTCCTGGGTGCGTGGCCAGTGCGACATCGGCCTCGATTACCGCTCTTATCACCAGCGCGCCGTGGTCACCAATTTTACTTGCGACAAGCCGCATCACGGTGTCGCCTATCAGTGGTTCACCGGTGAAGAGGGCGTGGTGGCCCTGCTGCCGCTGCCCGGCAAGCGCGTGTCGCTGGTGTGGTCGGCCCCCGACCAGCTGGCCGACACCCTGATGAGCGAGTCGCTGGGCGAACTCGCGGTGCGCCTTGCCGTGCTGTCCGAAGACAAGCTGGGGCAGTTGCACCCGCTGCTGCCGGAGGCGGTCAAGGATGTGCCGCTGGCGCTGATCCGTCCCCATTCGGTGGTGGCACCGCGCGTGGCTCTGATCGGCGACGCCGCCCACGTGGTCCATCCGCTGGCCGGACATGGCATGAACCTTGGTTTCGCCGATGTGGCGGACCTGCTCAAGACCATCGCCGCGCGCGAAGACCAGCGCGGCATCGGCGACGAGCGCGTGCTGGCGCGCTACGCGCGGGCACGCAAGGAAGACGTGTTATTGATGCAAGTGGCGACCGATGGTCTGGCGCGCCTGTTCAGCACCAATCTCGAACCGGTGCGCATCGCCCGGAATTTGGGATTAAACTTGCTGGATAAGTTGCCCATGATCAAGCGCCGCTTGATGTCCCATGCGATGGGCAAGTAGGTTCAGACAGATTAACTGGAGAAGTACATGGTAAAAAGTAAGTTGGCGCTGCTCGTGATGACGGGTTTGATGGCGTCCTGTGTCGGCGCCGAGCCGCCGATCGAGGAAACGCTGAAGAAAATCGTCGAGCCCAAGCTGGGTGCGGGCGTCAAGGTCGAGTCGATCCGCAAGACGCCCTACGCGGAGCTGTACGAGATTCGCGCCGCCGGCGATATTCTCTACACCGACAAGAAGGGCGAGTACATTTTTGTCGGTAATGTCTTCAACGCCAAGACGTCCCAGAACCTGACCAAGGAACGCCTGGACGAGATCAACAAGATCAAGTTCTCCGACCTGCCGCTGGAAAATGCGATGAAGGTGGTCAAGGGCGACGGCAAGCGCGTGATCGCGATCTTCGAAGATCCGAACTGTGGCTACTGCAAGCAGTTCCGCAAGACCACGCTCAAGGAAATCGACAACGTGACGGTCTACACCTTCATGTACAACATCCTGTCCGAGGATTCGGCCGTCAAGTCCAAGAACATCTGGTGCGCGCCGGACCGGATCAAGGCCTGGGACGACTGGATGATTTCGGGCGTCGCGGCGCCGCTTGCACCGGCCAATTGCCCGACCCCGAACGACAAGGTGTCGGAACTGGGCCGCAAGCTGCGCATCCAGGGCACGCCGGCCATTTTCTTCGCCGATGGCACCCGCATTCCGGGCGCAATCGATCTCAAGACCCTCGAAGCAAAGCTTGCCAGCGCAAAATAAATTTCCGGAGTAGGATATGTGACTACATCACAATAGCTGCCGCAGCGCAGCGTCCAAACCCGGGAGTTTTACATGGTCACTTTGAACATCAATGGCCGCGATACGCAGGTCGACGCCGATCCCTCGACGCCGATCCTGTGGGCGCTGCGCGACAACCTCAATATGACGGGCACCAAGTTCGGATGCGGCGCTGCCCTGTGCGGCGCCTGCACCGTTCACCTTAACGGCGCCGCCATCCGTTCCTGTATCACGCCGATCTCCGCGGCGGCAGGGCAAAAAATCACCACCATCGAAGCCATGGAAACCGACAAGGTCGGCAAGGCCGTCCAGGATGCGTGGGTGCGCCATGACGTGCCGCAGTGCGGCTACTGTCAGAGCGGCCAGGTCATGAGCGCGACTGCGCTCCTGCGCACCAACAAGGCGCCGAGCGACGCCGACATCGATGGCGCCATGAGCGGGAACATCTGCCGCTGCGGTACCTATCAACGGATCCGCGCGGCCATCAAGGACGCAGCGAAAACTTTAGCCTGAGGAGAATCGCATGCGTACCGAATGGATTAACCATGCGGCGTTGACACGCCCGCAAGAAGGCGGCATGTCGCGCCGCAGTTTCATGAAAGCCGGCGCGATTGCCGGCGGTGGCCTGGTACTAGGCTTCTTTGTGCCGGGAGCGAACAAGTTCGCGCGTGCGGCCGATGCGGCCAAGCCGCTTGCGGCGCCCAACGCCTTCCTGCGCATCGCGCCGGACAATACCATCAGCGTGATGGTCAACCGCCTCGAATTCGGCCAGGGTGTCAACACCGCGCTGCCGATGCTGATCGCGGAAGATCTGGACGCCGACTGGTCGCAGATGCGCGGCGAACTGGCGCCCGCCGGCGACTCCTTCAAGGACCCGGTGTTCGGCATGCAGATGACCGGCGGCTCGGGCAGCGTGGCGCACTCGTTTGTCCAGTACCGTGAAATCGGCGCCCGTGCGCGCCTGATGCTCATTGGCGCCGCGGCCGAGCAATGGAAGCTCAAGCCGGAGCAGCTCACCACCGCCAAGGGCTACGTGATTGGACCGACCGGCCAGAGGGCCAGCTACGGTTCGCTGGCCGATGCTGCCATGAAGCAGCCGGTGCCCGCCACCGTCGTGCTGAAAGACGCCAAGGACTTCCGCATCATCGGCAAACCGACGCCGCGCATCGATGCGCGCGCCAAGTCGAGCGGCAAGCAGCAGTTCGGCATGGACTTCAAGCTGCCCGACACCAAGGTCGCCGTGGTGGCACGTCCACCGGTGTTCGGCGCCAGGGTCGCCAAGTTCGATGCCGGCAAGGCGCGCGCCATCAAGGGCGTGATTGAGGTGCTGGAAGTGCCGACCGACCGCGGCGGACGCGGTGTGGTGGTCATCGCCGACGGCTACTGGCAGGCAAAGCAGGGCCGCGAAGCGCTCGCGATCGAGTGGGATACCAGTGCGGTCGAGAAGGTCAGCAGCGCTAAGCAAATGGCCGACTACAAGGCGCTGGCCAAGACCGCCGGCACCTCAGCGAAAAAGGCGGACATCTCCCAGCTGGCCGGCGCGGCCAAAAAAATCTCGGCCGTGTATGAGTTTCCATACCTGGCGCACGCGCCCATGGAGCCGCTCAACTGCACAGTGGACCTGAAGGCCGACAGCTGCACCCTGTACGTGGGTTCGCAGTTCCAGACCGTCGATCAGGGCGCGGCTGCCGCGACCGCGGGCCTGAAGCCCGAGCAGGTAACGCTTAACACGCTGATGGCCGGCGGCGGTTTTGGCCGGCGCGCGGTGCCGTCGTCGGACTACGTGATCGAAGCGGTCAACGTGGCCAAGGCTTACCGCGCAGCGGGCAAATCCGGTCCGGTCAAGGTGATCTGGAGCCGCGAGGACGACATCAAGGGCGGCTACTACCGTCCAGCCTATGTGCACCGCGCCGATATCGGCCTGGACGCCAAGGGCAAGATCCTGGCATGGGACCATGCCATTGTCGGCCAGTCGATCATCACCGGCACCCCGTTCGAACCGTTCATGGTCAAGGATGGCGTGGACGCGACCACCATCGAAGGCATGGGCGAGCCGTATGATGTGCCGCTGAATTTGTCGGTCCACAACGCGAAGGCCAACGTGCCGGTGTTGTGGTGGCGTTCGGTGGGCTCGACCCACACCGCCTTCGTGATGGAGACTCTGATCGACGAGGCCGCGCACGCCGCCAGGATGGATCCGGTGGCCTACCGCAAGCAGCTTATGGGCGACAAGCACAAGCGCCACCTGGCGGCGCTCGACCTGGCGGTCGAGAAGTCCGGCTACGGCAAGCGCAAACTGCCCAAGGGACGCGCTTACGGCGTGGCGCTGCACGAGTCCTTCAGCTCGGTGGTTGCCTATGTGGTCGAGGCGTCCGTCACCAAGGGCGTGCCCAAGCTGCACAAGGTCACCGCCGGCATCCACTGCAACCAGGCCGTCAATCCGATGACGATCGAGGCGCAGGTGCAGGGCGCGATCCTGATGGCGCTCGGTACTACCTTGCCGGGAGCCGCCATCACGCTCAAGGACGGCGTGGTCGAGCAGCAGAACTTCAGCGACTACACCGTGGCGCGCATGCCGGACATGCCGCAGGTCGCGGTGCACATCGTGCCATCGAGCGATGCGCCGACCGGGATGGGCGAGCCGGGCCTGCCGCCGCTGGCGCCGGCCTTTGCCAATGCCTTGTTCACGCTGACCGGCAAGCGCCTGCGCAAGCTGCCGTTCGACCTGGCCGCAGCCTGACGGTATCGTGACGCGCCCTGTCGGCATTTTGCTGGCGGCCGGCAGGGGCCGTCGTTTTGACCCTTCCGGAGCGGCGAACAAGCTGCTCCAGCCTCTCGCTGACGGCGACCCGGTGGTCGTCGCCAGTGCCCGCAAGCTCCTTTCCCAACTTGACCGTGTGGTCGCCGTGGTTGCCCCCGCAGTTGGCACCAACGACGACGGCGTGGCCGCCGCATTGCGGGCGCTCGGCTGCGAGGTGACCGTTTGCGCGGACGCCGACAGCGGCATGGCCGCTTCGCTAGTGCACGCGGTCCATTACGCGGCGCAGGCCCCCGGCTGGCTGATCGCCCTGGGCGATATGCCCTTCGTGCAGGTGGAGACGATCGCCGTCCTGCGCGATGCCGTCGCGGGCGGGGCTGGGATCGCTGTACCGGTTTGCGGCGGGCGGCGCGGCAATCCGGCTGCCTTTGGCGCGGCGTATTTACCGGCGCTGCTGGCGCTGGAAGGAGATCAAGGGGCCCGCGCGATCATCAGGGACGGCGTGGTGACCGAAGTCGCGGTGGACGATACCGGCATTTTTTCCGATATCGATACGCGCTCGGACCTGTCAAAAACCAGTACACTCGCGTAAAACGAACAATCGTTCTTATTCGACCTGAAAAAACATGAAGAAACCAGTGCAGAAGAAGCCGGCGTCCGTCCAGTACGCCATCGTGCCCAAGGACCTGGGCGGCCACCTGTTCGAGGTCACCCTGACCGTGGCGGCGCCCGACCCGGCCGGCCAGGTGCTGGCGCTGCCGGCCTGGATCCCGGGCAGTTACATGATCCGCGAGTTCGCGCGCAATATCGTCCAGATCCGCGCCGAGTCGAACGGCAAGGCGGTGGCCCTTAAAAAGCTGGACAAGGATACCTGGCAGGCGCCTCCCGTCGCTGCCGCCCTCGCCGTCGTCTACGAGGTTTACGCCTGGGACCTGTCGGTGCGCGCCGCCCACCTGGACCAGACCCACGGTTTTTTCAACGGCACCAGTGTCTACCTGCGCGTACTCGGGCAGGAAGACGGCCCGCACCAGGTGGACATCCGCCCGCCGGCCGATGCCCCCGCCGCCACTTGGCGGGTGGCGACCGCGCTGCCTGAGCTGGGCGCCAAGCGTTACGGCTTCGGCACCTATATCGCATCGAACTACGACGAACTGATCGACCACCCGGTGGAGATGGGCGACTTTGCGCTGGCCAGCTTCAAGGCGCACGGCATCGCGCATGACATCGTCATTTCAGGCCGCGTACCGAACCTGGACATGGCGCGCCTGCAGGCGGACCTGAAAGCCATCTGCGAAGCGCAGATCGCGTTTTTCGAGCCGCGCAGCAAACGCGCGCCGATGGACCGCTATGTGTTCCTGACCCTGGCGGTGGGTGACGGCTATGGCGGGCTGGAACACCGCGCCTCCACCGCGCTGATATGCGCGCGTGCCGACTTGCCGAGCACCGCCACGCCCAAGGGTGCGGAGATCGGCGAAGGCTATCTGAAGTTCCTCGGCCTGTGCAGCCACGAGTACTTCCACACCTGGAACGTCAAGCGCATCAAGCCGGCGGCGTTTGCGCCCTACGACCTGCAGTCGGAAACCTACACGCCGCTCCTGTGGCTGTTCGAAGGCTTCACCAGCTATTACGACGACCTGATGCTGGTGCGCAGCGGGATCATCAATGAAGCGGCCTATCTGAAACTGCTCGGTAAGACCATCGGCGGCGTCCTGCGCGGCAGCGGCCGCGCCAAGCAAAGCGTGGCCGAGTCCAGCTTCGACGCCTGGGGGAAATACTATCGGCAGGACGAAAACGCGCCCAACGCCATCGTCAGCTACTACGGCAAGGGTTCGCTGATTGCGCTGGCTTTCGACCTCACCATCCGCGCCAAGACCGATGGCAAGAAGTCGCTGGACGATGTCATGCTGGCGCTGTGGCAGCGCTACGGTCGCGATTTTTATCCGAGCGTGGGACGTGGCGTGACCGAGGCGGAAGTGGAGGCCTTGTTCGACGAGATCAGTGGCCTGAAGCTCAAGCCCCTGTTCGAACGCTATGTGCGCGGTACGGATGATCTGCCGCTGGCCAAGCTGTATGCACCGTTCGGCGTCAAGCTGACCGACGTGCGCAAGAACGCCAAGCCATCACTGGATGTGGGTACCGGGCGCGATGGCGCAGATCTGAAACTGAGCCAGGTGCATGAAGGCGGTGCGGCGCATCGCGCGGGTTTGTCGGCGGGCGATATCGTCATCGCCATCGACGGCTTGCGGGTCGCGGGCCAGCCATCGAACCTGGATGCGATGCTGGCGCGTTACAAGGTCGGCGACACCGTGGAGCTGCATGTTTTCCGGCGCGATGAGCTGATGACGTTTAAGGTCAAACTGCAGGGCGATCGCGTGCCGGGCGTGACGCTGGCGCTGGTGGACGACCGCAAGAAGAGCGGCCGGCCAAGCGCGTAGGCCGATGGCGGATCCGGTGGGCAGCCCCTGCCCACCGCTCTTATTTAAACAGGCGCCCTAATTCAACACCCGGATCAGGCGCGCGCATGAAGGCTTCGCCGACAAGGAAGGCGTGCACGTTCGAATCGCGCATGCGCTTGACGTCCGCCGGACCCATGATGCCGGACTCGGTCACCACGAGCTTGTCCGCCGGGATGCGCGGCAGCAAGCCAATGGTGGTCTCGAGCGAGGTTTCGAAGGTGCGCAGATTGCGGTTGTTGATGCCCACCAGCGGCGTATTGAGTTTGAGCGCGGCGGTCAGTTCATCGCCGTCATGCACTTCGACCAGCACATCCATCCCCAGCTCGTGCGCGCAGGCTTCCAGCTCCGCCATCAGGCCATGATCGAGCGCTGACACGATCAGCAGGATCGCATCGGCCCCCATCGCGCGTGCTTCGTACACCTGGTACATATCGATCATGAAATCCTTGCGGATGACCGGGATATCGCATGCGGCGCGCGCCTGCTTCAGGTACGCCACGTCGCCCTGGAAGAACTGCACATCGGTCAGAACCGACAGGCATGCGGCGCCATGACGCGCATAGCTCTCGGCGATATTCGCGGGGCGGAAGTCCGCCCGCAGCACGCCCTTGGACGGCGACGCCTTCTTGACTTCCGCGATCACGCCCGCGTTGCCGGCGGCGATATGCTTGCGCAGGCTCGCTTCGAAGCCGCGCAGGTCGCTGCGCAGGGCGGCATCGGTTTCCACTTCGCGGCGCAGGCTGGCCAGGTCGCGGTGCTTTTTGGCGGCGGCGACTTCGTCGGCTTTGACCGCCAGGATTTTGTTGAGGATGTCGGACATGATGAGCGCTTCAGGATTGTTTGGAGAGAGCCAGCTTGATACCGAGCCAGACGAAGAGGCCGCCGGTGACGCGGTTAAGCCACAGCGACACGGTCGGATTGACTTTGATGCGTGCACTGGCGTGGGCGGTAAACAGCGCGAGCGCGACGCACCACAGCATGCCGTTCAGGTTGAAGATGCAACCGAGGACGATAAAGGCCAGCGCCTTGGTCGGCGAGGCGGCATCGATAAACTGCGGCACGAAGGCCAGGAAAAACAGCGCCACCTTGGGGTTGAGGACATTGGTCAGGAAACCCTGGGCGAAGATGGTACGGTAGGGCAGGGGCGGCACGGCGACGGCGGTGGCAGCTTCCTTGCGTTTGCTGCGCAGCAGGCCGATTGCCATCCACAGGATGTAGGCCGCACCGATGTATTTGACCACCATGAAAGCGGTGGCCGACGTGGCCAGGATGGCGGACAGGCCAACGGCCGCCGCGAACACATGGACCATGGTGCCGGCGCCGATACCGGCGGCGGTGGCCAGGCCCGCGCGCGAACCCTGGGTGGCGCTACGCGTCATAATGAGAAGCGAATCCGGACCGGGCATGATGTTGAGCAGCAGGCCGGAGAGAATGAAAAGGGGGAGGTCGTGTATACCGAACATGAGAGCCTTTCGAGATCGCTTTGGTAGGGCGGAAAAGCGAAGCGCCTTCCGCCATGCTACGTTTGCCGATCGGGATGCGTGGAACGGCGGAAGGCGCTACGCTTTTCCGCCCTACGGAGGCATTAGCTGGCAGCCAGCTGCTGCGTCACTTCGACAAACTGCGCGACCTTGGCGCGCGCGGCCCCCGATTCGATCGCAACACGCGCCTTGGCCAACCCATCTTCGATGGAGCTCGCCACGCCGGCCGCGTACAGGGCAGTACCCGCGTTCAAGGCCACGATATCGTAGGCCGCACCTGGTTCGCCCTGCAGCGCTTCCATCATCCTGGCCTTGGACTCGACCGCATCGGCCACTTTCAGGTTGCGGCTGGCGATCATGGACAAGCCAAAATCTTCAGGATGAATCTCGTACTCGCGGATCTCGCCGTTCACCAGCTCGCCCACCATGGTGGCGGCGCCCAGTGACACTTCATCCATATTGTCGCGGCCATACACCACGACCGCATGCTGCGCGCCCAGACGCTGGAGCACGCGCACCTGGATACCCACCAGATCCTGGTGGAACACGCCCATCAGGATATTCGGAGCGCCGGCCGGGTTGGTGAGCGGTCCCAGAATATTGAAAATGGTCCGCACGCCCAGTTCGCGGCGCACCGGCGCTGCATGCTTCATGGCGGCGTGGTGGTTGGGAGCGAACATGAAGCCGATGCCGGTCTGCGCGATCGACTGGGCGATCTGCTCGGGCTTGAGGTTGATGTTCACGCCCAGCGACTCGAGTACGTCGGCACTGCCCGACGAGGACGAGACGCTGCGTCCGCCGTGCTTGGCGACGCGTGCACCGGCGGCGGCGGCCACGAACATGGAGGCGGTGGAGATATTGAAAGTGTGCGCGCCGTCGCCACCGGTGCCGACGATGTCGAGCAGGTTGGTGGTGTCGGCCATCGGCACCTTGGTCGAGAATTCGCGCATGACTTGCGCAGCAGCGGCGATTTCGCCGATGGTTTCCTTCTTCACGCGCAGGCCCAGGGTCAGGGCCGCGATCATGGTCGGCGACATTTCGCCTGACATGATCTGGCGGAACAGGTGCAGCATCTCGTCGTGGAAAATCTCGCGGTGTTCGATGCAGCGCAGCAGGGCTTCTTGTGGGGTGATCGGCATGATGGTTCCAGGTGAGCGAGGGTTAGCGTTCGAGGAAATTCTTCAGCAGGGCATGGCCATGCTCGGACAGGATCGACTCGGGGTGGAACTGCACGCCCTCGATATCGTATTCCTTGTGCCGCACGCCCATGATCTCGCCGTCGTCGGTCCATGCCGTCACCTCCAGGCAGGCCGGGAGCGAGGAACGCTCGATGGCCAGCGAGTGGTAGCGGATCACCGTGAACGGGCTGGGAAGACCCTTGAACACACCCACGCCGGTATGCGCGATCAGCGATGTTTTGCCGTGCATGACCTGTTTGGCGCGAATCACCTTGCCGCCGAACGCGGCGCCCATGGCCTGGTGGCCAAGGCACACACCCAGGATCGGCAGCTTGCCTTTGAAGTGCTGCAGGATGGCGATCGAGATGCCGGCTTCGGCCGGCGTCTTGGGACCGGGCGAGATGCAGATCCGGTCCGGCTTCATCGCCTCGATCTCTTCCAGCGTGATTTCGTCGTTGCGCACCGTGCGCACGTCTTCGCCCAATTCCCCGAAATACTGCACCAGGTTGTACGTGAACGAGTCGTAGTTATCGATCATCAGCAGCATCTCAGAACTCCCCATCCAGGCCGTCTTGCACTTGTTCGGCCGCGCGCAACACCGCGCGCGCCTTGTTTTCGGTTTCCTGCCATTCCATCTCGGGAATCGAGTCGGCCACGATGCCGGCGGCGGCCTGCACGTACAGCATGCCGTCCTTGATCACGCCGGTGCGGATCGCGATCGCCACGTCCATCTCGCCGCCGAAACTCAGGTAGCCGCAGGCGCCGCCGTAGATGCCGCGCTTGGTCAGTTCGAGTTCGTCGATCACTTCCATCGCGCGCACCTTCGGCGCGCCGGTCAGGGTCCCGGCCGGGAAGGTCGCGCGCAGCACGTCCAGGTTGGACATGCCTTTCTTGAGCGTGCCTTCGACGTTGGAGACGATGTGCTGCACATGCGAGTATTTTTCGACCACCAGGCGCTCGGTCACCTTCACCGAACCGATCTCGGAAATGCGTCCCAGGTCGTTGCGCGCCAGGTCGATCAGCATCACGTGCTCGGCGATCTCTTTCGGATCCGCCAGCAGTTCGGTGGCCAGTTCGGCGTCGCGTTCCGGCGTGGCGCCGCGCGGGCGGGTGCCGGCGATCGGGCGCAGGGTGACTTTCTTGTTGCCGTCGGCGGCGGTCTCGTTGCGCACCAAAATCTCGGGCGAGGCGCCGACGATCTGCATGTCGCCGAAATTGTAGTAGTACATATACGGCGACGGGTTCAGCGAACGCAGCGCGCGGTACAGGGTCAGGGGATTGTCGACATACGGCTTGCGGATGCGCTGGCCGATCTGCACCTGCATCAGGTCACCGGCCATCACGTATTCGTGGGCGCGGGCGACCGCCTTCAGGTAGTCCTCTTTGTTGAAGTCGCGGACCGCTTCGGTACGCACCGAGCTGGAGGTGACCGGCGCATCCACGCCACGGCGCAGCATCACGCGCAGGTCCTTGAGGCGCTGGCGCGCCTTGGAGTACGCTTCCGGCTGCGAAGGATCGGCATACACGATCAGGTACAGCTTGCCGGAGAGGTTATCGATGACCGCGAGTTCTTCGGTCACCATCAGCTGGATGTCGGGCAGACCCAGGTCGTCCCTGGGCTGGCTGTCGGCCAGCTTGCGCTCGATGTGGCGCACGGTGTCGTAGCCGAAGTAGCCGGCCAGACCACCGCAGAAACGCGGCAGGCCAGGGCGCAGCGCCACCTTGAAGCGGGACTGAAAAGTCTCGATGAAGTCGAGCGGATTGCCCTCGTGAGTCTCGATCACCTCGCCGTTCTTGACGATCTCGGTACGCTTGCCGAAGTTGCGCAGCACTGTCGTGGCGGGCAGGCCGATGAAGGAGTAGCGTCCGAAACGCTCGCCGCCGACCACCGATTCGAGCAGGAAGGTGTTCTTGCCGGCGTTCTGGGTCTGGGCCAGCTTGAGGTAGAGCGTGAGGGGTGTTTCGAGATCGGCGAAAGCCTCCGCGATCAATGGAATGCGGTTGAAGCCTTCGTTGGCGAGGGATTTGAATTCGAGTTCGGTCATGCTTTTTCTCCATGCCGCCTGGACGTGGTTGCAGGCGGAGGTTTTCAAAAAACCTGTCGGCACAGAGCGCGGGACGCGCAGCCGACAGCAGTCAAAACGGGGTTACTTAGCCCAGGATTGCCAGCGTCGCCAAAGCCAGGCCTCAATCGAGCCGGTTTGCGTGACATTGTGTTTTTTGATGAAAAACATGTATTTGGAATTCAGTTTGCGGTGATGTTATGCGAACTAATCAAGGTTGCCGCTTCTAACAGCGAGGTAACTATACCATCGGAATCGGTTTCGTGTATAGGCTGTCCGTGGTTGTAACCATACGGTACCGTCAGTACGAAGCAGCCTGCGGCGCGCGCCGCCTCCGCGTCGTTGGAGGAATCGCCGATGGCCACGACCTGGTCCGGGTTCACGTCAAAATCGGTACAGACCTGCAGCAGCGGCAGCGGATGGGGCTTTTTCTGGGCCAGCGAATCGCCGCCATAGACGATCTCGAAGAACTCCGTCAGGCCTTTTTGCGCCAGCAGCGGCGTCGCGAAGGCGATCGGTTTGTTGGTCACGCAGGCCAGGCGCAGTCCCTGGGCCTTGAGCGCCTGCAGGCCTTCGATGACGTCCGGGTACAGCGTCGCGTGGAAGCCGTTGATGTCCAGGTAGTGGCCCTGATAGGAGTGCATGGCCTGCTCGAAGCGCTCTTCCACAGCGACCTCGTCATAGTCCAGGCTGAGGACGGCGCGGATCAGGTTTTCCGAGCCTTTGCCAACCATGACCATGATCTGTTCGCGCGCGATCGGCGCCAGCGCCAGTTCCTCGCGCATGCGGTTGATCGCGACCTCGAAGTCGGGCACGGTGTCGAGCATGGTGCCGTCGAGGTCGATGATGACTGCGCGGATTTTTGCGGCGCCGGACCTCATTACTTGCCGACCTTTGCCAGCTCCGCGCGCATGGCATCGATCACGCCCTTGTAATCCGGCTGGCCGAAGATCGCCGACCCCGCCACGAAGGTATCCGCACCCGCAGCTGCCGCGGCCGCGATATTGTCGATCTTGATGCCGCCATCGACTTCGAGCATGATGTCGCGGCCCGATTCGTCGATCATGCGGCGCGCCAGCGCGATCTTTTTCAGCGCCTCGGGAATGAAGGACTGGCCGCCGAAGCCAGGGTTGACCGACATGATCAGGATCATGTCGATCTTGTCCATCACATGGTCCAGGTAGTGCAGCGGAGTGCCCGGGTTGAACACCAGGCCAGCCTTGCAACCGTTATCGCGGATCAGCTGCAGCGAGCGGTCGATGTGTTCCGACGCTTCCGGGTGGAAGGTGATGATGTTGGCGCCGGCCTTGGCAAAATCGGGAATCAGGCGGTCGACCGGCTTGACCATCAGGTGCACATCGATCGGCACCTGCACGTGCGGACGGATCGCCTGGCACACCAGCGGGCCGATCGTCAGGTTGGGAACATAATGATTATCCATGACGTCAAAGTGGATAATATCGGCGCCCGACGCGACGACGTTGCGCACTTCCTCGCCCAGGCGGGCGAAGTCGGCGGACAGGATGCTGGGAGCGATGCGGAAAGTGGTCATGGCTGTGGTCTTGCGGTTAATTAAGATGCGCTATTTTACGCTGTCGGGCGGCATCGTTCTTGGCGCCGACCCGATTCCCTCCTGCGGGTTATGATGACGGCAAGGGCTGCACCAGTCCGGCCGCTCACATTAATCAATGCAACATTACCGCTTCAAGCGAGGAATTTCGATGGCCGCCTACGAATTCACTGTCAACGTCCGCACCCAGTATCTGGCCGAGCAGTCCGATCCGGGCCGCAGCAATTACGTGTTCACCTACTCGATTACGATCAAGAACAGCGGCACGGTGCCGGCCCAGCTTATTTCCCGTCACTGGGTCATCACGGATGCCAACAATCATGTCGAAGAAGTGCGCGGCCTTGGCGTAGTGGGGCACCAGCCTTTGCTGCAGCCGGGCGAGCAGTTCGAATACACCAGCGGCACCCAGCTCGCCACGCCTCAGGGTTCCATGGTCGGCGAATATTTTTGCGTGGCCGAAGACGGGCATCAGTTCGAAGCGAAGATCCCCGAATTCGTGCTGTCGCTGCCGCGCACTTTGCATTAATTCACACGCGGCACTGATCAGCGTTCCAGCTTGTCCGTGTCATCCTTCGGAGGCGCTGACAACTGCTGCTGATCATGTTCGGTTGGCTTTTTGCCTGAGTACATCGTCCACCACACAATAAATACGAGCAGGAACAGCGCTACGCCTGCCTCGATCATCAAAATCCACATAGCTATCCTTATGTCATCAACACGGTTATCACAACGCAGTTTACTCGTTTCGTCGACAGCCGTGCTGCTGGCGCTGACGGCCTGCACGACCCCGCCGCCAGTTCCGCCAGCTCCGCCCACACCGCCGGTCGTGACGATGCCGCCGCCGGTCATGGTGGTGCCGCCGCCAATTGTGCCGCCTGAAGTTAAACCGGAACCCGCGCCGCTGCTGACGCCCGCGACGTTCGCTGCCCTGCCCGGATGGCAGAGCGATGACCTGCGCCAGGCCTGGCCAGCTTTCCTGAGTTCCTGCAGTGTGCTTGTCCGCAAAAGCGAATGGGCCAATGCCTGTACGCTGGCGCGCGGCGTCGAAGCCGGCAACGGCATGGCGATCCGCGCTTTTTTCGAGGCGAACTTCGTACCCAACCAGGTGCGGGCGCCCGACGGCGCCGACACGGGCCTGATCACCGGCTATTACGAACCTCTCCTGCGCGGTGCGCGCAAGCGTGGCGGCGCTTATCAGACGCCCTTGTACAAGGTGCCGGAGGATCTGCTGACGATCGACCTGGCCAGTGTGTACCCCGAACTGAAGGGCAAGCGTTTGCGCGGCCGGCTGGTTGGCAAGAAGGTGGTCCCGTACGGTAGCCGCGCCGAGATCGCGCGTGCCGATGTCGCGGGCAAGGAGTTGTTGTGGGTGGACGATCCGGTCGAAGCCTTCTTCCTGGAGGTGCAGGGCTCGGGCCGCGTCAAGTTAGACAGCGGCGACACGGTACGCGTGGCGTATGCGGACCAGAACGGCCATCCGTACAAGGCGATCGGACGCTGGCTGGTGGAGCAGGGCGAGTTGACGTCGGCCGAGGCGACCGCGCAAGGCATCAAGGCGTGGATTGCGGCGAATCCGGCGCGGCGCCAGGAGCTGTTCAATGCGAATCCGAGCTTTATCTTCTTTAAGGAGGAGCGCTTGCCCGATCCTTCGGTGGGGCCGAAGGGATCGCTGGGCGTGGCCTTGACGCCTGCGCGGTCGGTGGCGATCGATGCGTCGCTGCTTCCTCTGGGGGCGCCGATTTACCTGGCGACGACCGAGTCCGGCAGCGAGGTGCCGATGCAGCGGCTGGTGATGGGGCAGGATACCGGCGGCGCGATCCGCGGCGCGGTGCGGGCGGATTTTTTCTTCGGTTTTGGGTATGAAGCCATGGAAAGCGCAGGGAGGATGAAGCAGCGCGGGCAGTTGTGGGTGCTGCTGCCGAAGTAGGCGCGCTGCTTTGGTAGGGCGGAAAAGCCCAAGGGGCGCCTTCCGCCGTGCCACGGTGGAGCCGATGGCGGCTTATGCGTCGAACGGCGGAAGGCGCCCTTTGGGCTTTTCCGCCCTACAAAGTTTGCAACGCTAACGCTTAGCGCGCCATGCTCTGGCTGGTGTCTTCGGCCTGCACCGCGGCGATCCTGGCGTTCAAGCGTCCAATCTTGCCCGGGTCTTTTTCAACTGCCAGCAGCTTGTTCAGAGCGGCCACCTGCGCGGTCTTCATGGCGTCTTCCGCCTTGACCGCCACATCCGGCACCACGCCTACGCCTTCCCAATCGGTCTTGGTCAGGGGGCTGATGGAGCGCCCGTTCGGCACGAATATCGCAAAATTGGTCGTCAACCGCGTGACGTCGCCAGGGTGCGCACCGCCGCCTGTCGTCTCACCCACCACTTTGGCGCGCTTGAGGTTCTTGAGCGCGTAGCTGAAGTCCTCGGCCGCCGAGAAGGTGTGCTTGCTGGTGAGGATATACACATCCTTCTTCTGCCCGTAACGCTGGCCGCTGACCTTATCGTCGCTCCACATCTGCTCTGTGCGGTCGCCCTGACGGTAGTAAATATCGCTTAAATGCGTGCGCTGGTCGAGCAGGTAACTGGCCAGCATCGTGACTGTCTTTGGATCGCCGCCGCCGTTCTTGCGCAGGTCGATGATCAGGGTGTCGGTGTTGGCCAGCACGGTCATCGCCGCGGCGATCGTCTGGGCCGCGTCTTCCGATGGCGCGAAAGCGTGCAGCTCCAGGTAGCCAATGTTGAACGGCAGCCGCTGGATCTTCTCGACGCCAAAATTCTGCGCCCGCATGAAGGCCAGTTGCATCGTCTTCTGCTCCGGCGGGAGTGTTTTGTCCTTGCTCTGTTCCGGGATCGGCTTCGCGCTGTAGAACACGTTCAGGTGCTTGTCCTTGGTGACGGCATACAGATGCTCGCTCAGGGTTTCCTTCAGCTTTTGGGCGCTGGTGATGGCGTCGTAGGCGCCGCGCTTCTGGTGCTCGCGCAGCGCGGCCTCCGCCTTTTTTGCCTGCTCGGGAAAGACGTAGCTTTTATTCAGCTCCGCGATGATGTCGCCGATGAGAGCATTGCGCTGGGCCGCGTCGATGCTCATGTCGGCTTGCGGCCCGCCCGGCGGCTGTGCGCCCGCCTGCGGCAGGGCCGTGACAATCAGGCCGGCCAGCAAAAAGGAGCGGGTGATGCGGGTGAGGCGGAAGAGGGCTGTCGCTGTCATGTGTGCTTCCTTTGTCTACGATAAATCGGTGGGGTCGGCCGCGCCGCTCAGGCGGGCGCGTGCTTCGTCGATACGTTCGCCATACGACTTTGCAGACAGTGCGGCGATAGCGCTGTCGAGGGCGTCGGACAGGGGGTAGGGCAGCTCGGCTTCGAGCGAGGCCGCAGCGGCGGCGGTCGCCTTCCAGCACAGCTCCAGTGCAGGAATCAGTGCACGCCCATGCGGCGTCAGGCGGATCATTTTCTGGCGCGCGTCTTTGGTGCCGGCTTCGACCGAGATCAGGCCGTCCTTGAGCATCAATGCGACCGTCTGAGTCGCGGCTGGCTGGGTAATGCCCGCCGCCTCCGCGATGAAGCCGATCGTGGCCGGCTCCTTGGCCATCAGGGAGCGCATGACCGGGGTGTAGCGCGGGCGGTATTCGAGCCCGGCCTTGTCGTAGGCGGCGCTGACGGCGCCATCGAGTAATTCGATCAGGTGGCGCAACTGGGTTCCGAGGGTAGCTTTCATGAATCGAATTGTATCAGCAATTATATAAGTGCTTAAGTATATTTTTTGAGGCGTGAGGATGAGGTGAAATTTACGGGTGACGGCGGCCTATCACGACTTATGACGGGATGAGGCGATACAATCGGCGTTTCCGTATCATTTCAATAAAGGGGTGTCCCATGCAATATGCTGATTTGCTGATCGAAACGCACGGCCGCGTCGCCGTCATCCGCCTCAATCGCCCGAAGGCGCTCAATGCGCTGAACGACAATATGATGAATGAGCTGGGCGACGCCCTGTACAAGTTCGATGCGGACAAGGACATCGGCTGCATCATCCTGACCGGCAGCGAGAAGGCCTTTGCGGCGGGCGCCGATATTGCGGCGATGGCGGAATACGACTACGGCGTCGCCTACAGTGGCAATTACATCGGCCGCAACTGGGAACACATCCTGAATGTGCGCAAACCTGTGATCGGCGTGGTGCAGGGCTTTTGCCTGGGCGGCGGCTGCGAACTGGCGATGATGTGCGACTTTCTGATCGCGGCCGATACGGCCAAGTTCGGCCAGCCTGAAATCAAGGTTGGCGTGACCCCGGGCGCGGGCGGTACCCAGCGCCTGCCGCGCACCATCGGCAAATCGAAAGCCATGGACTTGCTGCTGACCGCGCGCATGATCGGTGCGGCGGAGGCGGAACGTACCGGGCTGGTGTCGCGCGTGCTGCCGGCCGATCAGGTGATGCAGGAGGCGCTGGACGCGGCGACCGTGATTGCGTCGATGTCGGTGAATGTGGCGATGGCGATCAAGGACAGCGTCAACCGCGCTTTTGAAACCACCCTGACCGAAGGCGTGCGTTACGAGCGCCGCTATTTCCACGCCGCTTTCGGCACCCCGGCGCAGAAGGAAGGCATGCAAGCCTTCCTGGCCAAGCGCAAGGCGAATTTCGAGGGTCTGTAAATCGGTTTGCGGCGCAGCCCCTCCAAAAGGTGGAGGGGGCACGTTTCAACCCGCTTGGCTGGGCTGATTAATTGGCGCGGCTGATATTCATGCGCTGGGTATGGGTCCAGCGATGATCCGATGCCGCTACCGCCGAATTGTAGGTGCGGTAAGTCAGGCCTTCGCCCGGCCACGGATCCATGATGTAGACGTAATTGACGCCGTTATAGGTCTCATAGCCGCGTCCCACCATGATATGGCCGCCGCCATTGGTCCAGCCGTAGCGCATGACGAAGGGCCGGTTATTGTTGATATCCCAGACCACGTTGTTCCACGAGGACGCGACGCTATAGGCGCCGTTGGATACGCCCCAGGCATTCAGGATATTCTGCACGCTGCCATTGGTGCCATACATGCTGTTCGGCTGGTTGGCATTGCTGTTCCAGTTGAAGGTCGTATTACCGCAGGCGTAATTCAGGCCGAATGCCCAGTTCACGATCTGGCACTGGCTCGGCGTCTTGGCATAGTAGTTTAAGACTGCCTTGCTGGAGGCGGACCAGCACCATTGGCTATGCTCCTGGGTGGTCAAGGGCACACTCAGGGTTCGCCATTGCGCCATCGCTGAAGGAATCGCCAGCAGCATGCCGGCGCCGAGGATCAGGCTTTTGAGCCCGGATGTTGTTTTCATTATTGTCTCCATTTTTTAATTGGTCGATCAGCGCGATGCGTCGAGATTGGTTTTGACGGCGCTACGCAGCGCTTGCAGCATCTCCGATTCATCGAGCAGTGGCGCCGCGGCCTTTTCCTGACTGGCTGTCATGGTCTCGCTTGCTTCCATGCCGAGCGACTGGCGAGCGGAATGCAGTGGCGCGAAGCGCACCGTGCCGTCGTTCTGACCGGATACTTCAAGCAGGTCGGCACGTGCCTGGTAGATACGCAGGAAGCGCAGATTGCTCTTGTCCTTGTTGCCGTGCCTGCTCATCAGGGACTCAACGTCCTTGGCCAGCAGCGCGCCGCCGTAGGCGGTGGTTTCGTAGGCGCCATTGTTCTGCTCCACGGTCGCCAGCCCAATGGCTTTATCGCCGAGCATGACCACAAAACGCCATTGCCCGGTCGGCTTTGCCATCTGCTGCATGCCGCCGCGTCCGGACAGCAGATCGGCCGGATCGACGGTGTAGACCGCGAAGCCGTAGCCGATGCGCGCGTTGAGCAGATCCTTGGGATGGGCGACATCGAAAGGCGAATCGGCTGCCGACCCGATCGAGCGCGTTTGCTGCTGATGCGCGATGAAGCGTGCCAGATCGCGTTCGGCGGCGACGCGGGCCGGCGCCGTTCCGCGCTTTGCCACGGCATGGGCGGCCACTTCGTTTGCTGGGGATGTTTGTGCTGCGGCATGGGTGCAGGCCAGTGCCATGCTGGCACCGCACAATATTGCCGCCAGCAAGTGGCGGCGGTGGGTCATCGTTGATTGCATTTGTTGACTTCTCCTGATTGGTTGAAGCGAACCCCGCCTGTCCAAGCGGGGTAGGGTGCGACGACGATGGCATGGACCTCCCCCATGCCGGACAACGTATTCCTGTTGGAATCTGCTTAGTGCGGCGGATGATCGAGCGAGCGCTGGACAATGTCGCCAATCATGTCGGCAGTGACGGCGGACAGGGTCCAGCCCAGGTGGCCGTGCCCTGTGTTGTAGAAGACGCTGGGCGATTTGCCGCGTCCCACCCGCGGCAGCATGGTCGGCATCATCGGGCGCAGTCCGGCCCAGGGGATGACACTGCGCGTGTTCACGCCCGGAAAGCAGCTGTGTACCCAGTCGATGAGTGGACGGATGCGATCGTCGCGGATATCGCGATTAAAGCCGTTGAATTCCGCGGTACCGGCAACGCGGAAGCGGTCGCGGCCGAGACGGCTGGTGACCAGCTTGGTCGCATCGTCGAGCAGACTGACCGTGGGCGCCGACGCCTGGCTCGCGCTGTCGTTGAGGTTGACGGTGATCGAGTAACCCTTGACCGGGTAAATGTTGACACGGTCGCCCAGCGAGGCGGCAAGGCGGCGGCTGGCGGTGCCGGCGCAGATCACGACGCCGTCGTAGCTGTCCTGTTGCTCGCGCTCGCCGTCGCCCATGCGTACCATGACGCCGTGCCGATCGTGCTTGAGTTCGCTGACATCCATACCGTAGCTGAAACGCACGCCCTTGCGTGCAGCGGCCGTTGCCAGTCCGGTGGTGAACTTGTGGATGTCGCCGGTGGAGTCGCTGTCGGTGTAGAAGCCGCCGTAGTACTTGCCGGCGAGCGTGGGTTCGATGCTGCGCATTTCGTCCGGTGTGACCGCGCGCCGCTGCAGGCCGCCTTGGGCGAGCATGCGGCTGACCGCGGCGGCGTGATCGAAGCCGGCCTTGTCGCGGTAGATGTGCAGGATGCCTTCGCGCTTGACATCGAAGTCGATGCCTTCCGCTTCCGCCAGGGCAAACAGATGCTCGCGTGCAGCGATGGCCAGGCGGGTGGTTTCAACCGTGTTCTCGCGGTAACGGGGGATGGCGGCGATGAATTCCGCGAACCAGGACAGCTTGTGCCAGCTTGGCTTGGGGTTGACCAGCAAGGGTGCGTCGCGCGTGAACATCCACTTCAGGCCTTTGAACATGGTGGAGCGGTGGTTCCAGACCTCGGCGTTGGAGGCGGACAATTGTCCACCGTTCGCAAAGGAAGTCTCCATTGCCGGGTAGCGATGTTTTTCGATCAGGGTGGTGGTGAAGCCGCGTTTTGCCAGGGCGTAAGCGGTCGTGACGCCGGTAATGCCGCCGCCGATAACTGCAATAGTTTTCATGGTGATTCAGGTGTTCCAGCAAGGTCATGGGAGGGGAATCCGCGCGCACCATGCGCGTCGGACACCCCCTCTGTGCTGGACCTGAGAGATTCACCAGCACGCACGCCGACAGGCGGGCGCTGGTTTGCTCCTTCGGTGCACCGGGCGACTACTTCCGGTGGCTCTTCAGAGTGTAGATTGCGGTATCGGTCCTTTTGCCTGAGAGATTCCGGGGCGGTTGCTCCTTCGGCGCTGTCGTACTCGTGAGGAGCGACAGTCTCTCCCGATACCGCGGTTGGCCTTGGCCAACCGTTCGTGAAGCTTAGCCTAGGCAAACTATTGCTTCAACTGCTAAATGGGCACTGTTGTTTTTGCGTAAATACTGCGCGGATTCAAGTGTTGCTTGTTGATATCTCATCCCATTCTAGCCCAAAACGCGCCAGATATTTTTTCAGGCGGTCCGCGTCGTTGGGCTTGGCTTTGACACCGCGCGAGACGGCGAACAGTTTGCGGCCGGCGTCGGACAAGGTCCTGGACTGGCGACAGACCTGGATCACGGAAGCGAGTTGCATCGCATCGAACAGGTCGAGTTCGGCTGCGCGTTCAGCGCCGATGACGTCTGCGAGGTCGAGCTCTTGGGGCTTGGCGGGACGGTTGTAGTGCTGCCATAACCTTTGCAGCCGGCCCGTTTCCGCGACCACGATCGGCTCGGTGATTCCGCCCGCTTCGGCCAGGGTCGCCATGCGCGTGACCGAGGCCGACAGATCGCGAAAGTTGCCGGCCCAGATGGCGTCGGGTGACATGGCGAAACGCATGTAGCGCTCGCGCGCCTCCTTATTAAAGCGCACCATCTGGCCGTTCTCCTCGCTGAACTGGCCCAGCAGGTAGCCCAGGTTTGGCTCGATGTCTTCGGGACGGTCGACCAGTCCGGGCAGGGCGTAGGTCCACAGATTGATCCTCGCGTACAGGTCTTCACGGAATCGTCCGGCCACTACTTCGCTCGACAGGTCGCGGTTGGTGCCGGCAATCAATTGGAAATCGCTTTTGACCTCGTTGTCGCCACCCACTGGCAAGAAGCGCTTTTCTTCGATCGCTTTGAGCAGCATGGCTTGTTCGTCCAGGCCGAGTTCACCAATTTCGTCCAGGAACAGCAAGCCTTTGTTGGCGCTGCGCAGCAGGCCGGGACGATCGGACGCGGCACCGGTGAAGGATCCTTTGATGTGGCCGAAGAGGGTGGAGGCGGCCCCGTCGCCGTGCAGGGTGGCGCAATTGAGTTCCACGAACTTGCCATCGAGCTGGTGCCGCGTTTTCTTCAGTTCATAGACGCGGCGCGCCAGGAAGGACTTGCCGGCGCCGGTCGGCCCCATCAGCAGGATGGGCGACTTTGACTTGATCGCGACCCGTTCGATCTCGTCGATCATGGTGTTGAAGCTGGGATTGCGCGTGGCAATGCCGGATTTCAGAAAAGCTACTCCTTCCGCCTGTTCCCGCGAAAAACGCTGTGCGATCTGGTCGTATCGCGACAGATCGAGGTCGATCAGGGCGTAGCTCCCTGGGTCTTTGCTGCCCTGACGTTTTGACGGTGAGCTTTGCAAGAGGCGGCCGGGAAAGAAACGGGCCTCGGTCATCAGGAACAGGCAGATCTGGACGACGTGGGTGCCGGTCGTGATGTGCACCCAGTAATCTTCATTGTCCGGGTCAAACGGATAGGTCTTGGCGAAATCAAACAGGGCACCGTAGACATCTTCGAAATCCCAGGCGTCGCGCAGGACAATTTCGCGCGGCACGACGGTTGTTTCAGGAGAGACGGCCAGGATGTCGGCGCTGACCGTCTCCACCAGCGAGCCGAAGTTGCCGCTGTAGAGGAGCTCGAAACGATGAATCGCATAGTCTTCGTGCTGGGCAATGGCAACGCTGGGCCGCCACTTTTCCCAGCGACCGCTGCCGCGGCCATTGTCAAGCTGGGTACCGATAAATCCGATGACCACAATCCGTTTCTTCTTCATCACGTATAAATTCTTATCCAAAGAGATAAATTATCACGACGTCGAAAGTTTGTCTACTTACCGCCATTTTTCGTTGCGAACTTACTATTTCGTTTCAAATCAAGGCTTTAAACCCAGCGTGACCCGGCGCGGGGCGACCTGGCACAGCGCTTGCAGTAGGAGAGATACAAACGAAAAATAACGAGGTGGAAAAAATGCCAAACGCACAGTTGTTCCAAACTTTGAAGGGAATGTTTGTTCCCTCGTCCAACACGATTAACTCGGCCGGCGCACCTGCTTACGCAGCGACGCCCCGCCATCAGCTGGCGCAATACGCCGCGACCGGTTGCCTGAACTCCACGTTCTACATCAATGCCGAGACTCAGTTGGAGACGGTGCTCGCACTGTGCGATGACGTCGACACCAAATTCATCGCGCAAACGGCGATCTACTGCCGCGAGCGTGGTTACATGAAGGATATGCCCGCATTGCTGACGGCAATTCTGGCAGCGAAGGGTGCGTCTGAACTGACGCCGGTATTCAAGCGGGTTGTCAACAACGGCAAGATGCTGCGTAACGTGGTGCAGATTCTGCGTTCAGGCGCCGCTGGTCGTAAATCGCTGGGAACCCGTCCTAAAAAACTGGTGCAAGGCTGGTTGAATACGGCGTCCGAGAAAGAGCTGCTGTCCGCATCGGTCGGCGCGGCGCCTTCACTGGCCGATGTCGTCAAGATGGTGCACCCGAAGCCTTCCGAAGCATGGCGCGAAGCTTTCTTTGCCTGGTTGATTGGCAAGCCTTTCAATGCGGAAGCGCTGCCGGAAGAGCTGAAGGCATTCATGGCGTATCAGGCGGACCAGAACCAGCGCGTGCCCCAGGTGCCGTTTCAGATGCTGACATCCCTGGATCTGTCGAGCCAGGCCTGGGCCCAGATTGCGCGTCAAAGCGGCTGGCACATGGTGCGGATGAATCTGAATACCTTTGCACGTAACGGTGTATTCGAGGTGCCGGGCATGATTGAGGTGATCGCGGACAAGCTGCGTAATGCCGAGGCGATTGCCAAGGCGGGCGTATTTCCTTATCAGCTGATGGCCGCTTTCAAGGCAGCGTCGCAGCAGGTTTCTGGTGAAATCCGCGAAGCTTTGCAGGATGCGCTGGAGCTGTCGTTGTCTAACGTTCCTGAAATCGAAGGCAAGGTCGTGATTTGCCCGGACGTGTCGGGTTCGATGCAGTCGCCGGTGTCGGGTTACCGCGGTTCGGCCACCAGTGCAGTGCGTTGCATTGACGTGGCTGCGCTGGTCGCGGCAGCAATGCTGCGCAAGAATCCGGACGCCTTGGTTATGCCGTTCGAGAACTATGTTCGGGAGTGCCAATTAAATCGGCGCGACAGTGTCATGACGAATGCGCAGAAGCTGGCTGCGATTGGCGGCGGTGGTACGAATTGCAGCGCGCCGCTGGTGGAATTGAACAAGCGGAAGGTCAAGGCGGACCTGGTGATCTACGTCTCCGATAACGAGTCCTGGATCGATGCCCGGGCTGGTGCGACGGCAACGATGGCGGCATGGGCCGAGTTCAAACAGCGCAATCCGATGGCGCGGCTGGTGTGTATCGACTGCACGCCAAACCGTACCAGCCAGGCGGCGGAACGCAGCGATGTGCTCAATATCGGCGGCTTTTCTGACGAGGTTTTCAAGATCGTCGCCGCCTTCGCCGCCGGCCAGCTGGGCGCAGGTCACTGGGTTGGCGAGATTGAACAGATTGTGTTGTAAGTGCAGGTTTTGAGTGCGGTACGAATGCGATGGCGATTACATCTTTCCCATGTTAAACGTCGCCATTACCTTTGTCGTACCGCACTCAATCACGTTTTACCCCGAATGCCGGCAGGACTACATCCCAAATGTTTTCGTCCTGCCTACCCTTGTCGGGCCTTTTTTACGATGAATGCTGGTGGAATTACATGGTGAAGAGCGCTGGGATAGTTTCCCAGAGGTCCCCGGTTCGATACCGGGATGGCGCAAGCCCTTAGCTCAGAAAAATATTCCGCCGATCTTGTCATCACCTTATATGAGACGACAACTATGAAAAACGAAAACTACGACGTAATGAATATTGAGGGCGGACGCCACGTGAAGATGTGGACCAAGGGCGTGCCGGTCGAAGAATCTGCGAAGCAGCAACTGGCCAACACCGCCAAAATGCCCTTCATTTATAAGCACATGGCAGTGATGCCCGATGTGCACTTGGGTAAAGGTTCGACCATCGGTTCGGTGATCCCGACCCTGGGCGCGGTGATTCCGGCGGCGGTGGGTGTGGATATCGGTTGCGGAATGATGGCGGCCAAGACCACGCTGAGCGCGAACGACCTGCCCGACAGCCTGGGAAAACTGCGTAGCGCGATCGAGCGCGCCATTCCCCACGGGATGTCGCCGAAGACGCGCGGTTTCAAGGGCCGCGATGAGGGATCGTGGAATACGCCGCCGGCGCCGGTCGATACGGCCTGGATAACGCTGAAGGATGAATTCGACGCAATCTGCCTCAAAACTCCGAAGCTGAAAAACACGAATAACTATCGTCACCTGGGTACGCTGGGTAGCGGTAACCACTTTGTGGAGGTGTGCCTGGATGAAGTCGGCTTTGTATGGTTCATGCTGCACTCGGGCTCGCGCGGTGTGGGTAACGCCATCGGATCGCATTTTATCGAGGTGGCCAAGCAGGATATGCGGCGCCACTTCATCAATCTGCCGGACCAGGATCTGGCCTACCTGGCCGAGGGCACCGAGCACTACAACGATTACGTCCAGGCCGTGGGTTGGGCCCAGAAATTCGCGCGAATGAATCGCGAGGTGATGATGCAGAACCTGATTGCAGCGGTCCGCACGGTGATTACCAAGCCCTTCGAGACGCACCTTGAGGCGGTTAACTGCCACCACAACTATGTGCAGAAGGAACATCACTTCGGTAAGGATGTACTGGTCACGCGTAAAGGCGCCGTATCGGCGCGTGCTGGCGAGCTCGGAATCATTCCTGGTTCGATGGGAGCGAAGAGCTTCATCGTGCGCGGTAAAGGCAACGAGGATAGCTTTCATAGCTGCAGCCACGGTGCCGGACGCACCATGAGCCGTACTGAGGCGAAGCGCCGCTTTAGCCTCGCCGATCAGATCAAGGCGACCGAAGGCGTGGAATGTCGCAAGGATGCCGATGTGATCGATGAGATTCCGATGGCCTACAAGGATATCGATGCGGTCATGCACGCCCAGCGCGACCTGGTGGAAGTGGTGCATACCTTGAAGCAGGTGGTGTGCGTCAAGGGTTGACGCCTTCCATATTAACAATAACAACAATAGTGAACATGATGATTGAATTGGATGGCTCCACCGGAGAAGGCGGTGGACAAATTTTACGCAGCGCGCTCACCCTCTCGATGATTAACGGGCGTGCGTTCCGTATCACAGACATTCGCGCCAACCGGCCCAAGCCGGGGTTGATGCGCCAGCATCTGGTGGCTGTTCAGGCTGCGGCGCGTATCAGCAATGCCAAGGTCGAAGGGGCGGAATTGGGTTCCAGTATGTTGGTGTTCGAGCCGGGCAAGGTGGTTGCGGGTGATTACACCTTCGCCATTGGATCGGCTGGCAGCTGCACTTTGGTACTGCAAACGCTCATACTCGCCTTGCTCTATGCGGATGGGCCGTCAACCGTACGTATTACTGGTGGTACGCACAATCCGATGGCGCCCCCGGCGCAGTTCCTGCAACGCGCGTACTGTCCCTTGCTTGAGAAAATGGGCGCTTCCGTCGGCATCGACCTTATCCGTTCCGGTTTCTATCCGGCTGGCGGAGGTGAGCTGGTGGCGACCATTAAGCCATGCCGGAAGCTTTCCCCATTATTTCTACTCGAGCGGGGTAAGCAAAGCGACGCTTATGCCGAAAGTTTTGTCGCCGCGGTTCCCGGCAGCGTCGCGCAACGTGAATTGCAGCGCGTCGGCGAGGAAATGGGGTGGGATGCCGACCGCTTGCGGATACGCGGCCTGCCGGCGGATCAGGGGCCGGGCAACGCGCTGCTGATTACATTAGTACACGAGCATGTGGGTGAGGTCTTCGCTGCCTTTGGAGAGAAGGGTGTCAGTGCGGAGAAGGTTGCGGATGCCGTGCTGACGGAGGCGCGCCGCTATCTGGATTCGGGCGCCGCTGTGGGTGAGCACCTGGCCGACCAGCTCATGCTTCCCCTTGCACTGGCTGGCGGTGGTGAATTTACTGCCGACGTCTTGTCGGGACACGCGGTAACGAATGCGGCTGTCATCAGCCGGTTTCTGCCTGTCGCAATGACTCTTGAACATGGCGTGATGCGCAGCACCTGTACCGTTCGGACGACAGCGTGAAAAAGCCCTTGCGGCCGGACTTCGCGCTTGCTATAGTTCGCCTCCCGCTGAAACGGGGCTGTCTTAAACGAGACAGCGCGCTTGAAAAGTGAGTTGACGAACATAGCGAAACACTGCATAATCTCATCTCTCTGCTGCAACGAACAAAACGCTT